>ERZ808040.2-NODE-2-length-412281-cov-8.806499_pt1 | contig 412281 bp, 364 predicted proteins | sample MGYA00380191_ERZ808040 | MGnify/ENA primary metagenome ERZ808040 (study PRJEB31490, sample SAMN06133395) | mouse gut metagenome | isolation source: J6 | host: mice | place: China: Chengdu | collected 2015-05 ...
CTTAATATCTACAAATGTATTTAATATATTTTTTTTTGATTATTTCTTTATAAACTATTGACATTTCACTCTCTTTATTATAAATTTATAAAGAAATAATCATTATGAATTTATAAATACTTTATAAATTCATACGAACTTATAAATCTTTATAAATTTGTTATGATTATGCAGAAGAACGAAAAAAAATTGTGGACTTGATTTGAAATTAAAGGGGGCCGGAATAAAGAATTTATTCACAAATCAATATTGACAACTAAATTAATTTAGATTTAATGAAAATAGGGGTAAAAAGATGAACGTTGATATTAAATCTATGCCAAAGCCTATGAAAGCCTTTTTCAATGGTATTGCACAGGTTGTTTTCATTGAAAACACTATCTCTGGCATTATATTCTTCATTTCTTTCTTTATCGCTGGTCTTGAAATGACACAGTGGAACTTTGGAAGCTGGGACAGCTGGAAGTTTGGTATTTTCACATTAATCGGTGTTAACCTTTCAAACTTAGTTGCATACCTTATGGGTGCTGACAGAGACGCTATTACATCAGGTCTCTTCGGATTCTGTCCTAACCTTGTAGCTATCGGTGCAGGCGTGTTTGCAGGCGATGCATTTACAGCTTGGTTCGTATTATTTGCTGGATGTATCTTAGTTGTACCTATCCAGATTGTAATCAATAGATTTACAGGTCACTTTGGTCTTCCGGGATTTACATTCCCATTCATTGTAACTACATGGTTCTTCATCTTAATCAGCTTCAGTACTGATTTACTTACATACAACAGAGCAGGTGTACTTCCTGACGGTACTCTTGCAGCAGGCGGTTGGATGACTGCATCAGATCCATTTACATTTACTGCCGGCGGCGTTGGTTCAGGAGCTGCTGAATTGTATCCTGGTGAAGGTTGGGGACTCTTCTTCACTAACGGTTTCGAAGAAATTTGGGTAATTGACGGATTTATCGGATCTCTTATCTGTATCTTCGGTTACTTCTGGTATGACTGGAAGTTCGCTATCAGAGCTTGTATCGCAATGGGATTCACTGTTGGATTCGGTATGATCTTCTCTGTAAACATGGTTCAGATGAACTATGCTCTCTACGGATACAGCGCAATCCTTACTATCGGTGGTATTGATACATTTGCTACATCAAAACCTAATACCGGAAGATATTGGTTCCTGTTCTTCTTAGGTCTTGTATTAACATGTTTCATCAACTATGCTATCGGAAACGTACTTGGTGTGTTTGGTCTTCCAAACTGTACTCTCGCTTTCGTTATTGCAGGATGGATGGTTCTCGTTGTAGAGCACTTCATGTTAGAGCAGGCTGAGAAAAGAGCTTTAAGTAAAAAATAATTAAAGTATGGACACTTTAATTTAAATAAAAAGACAGTCGGTTAATACCGGCTGTCTTTTTTAATTTTTAATTATATGCCTGTTGTTGCTCGTAATTTATTGCTTATAATTTCTCATATAAAATTACCTTTTCCTGTTTTGATTATATTTTATTATTTACAGACAGTACATCTCATGCTATTATATTTTACGCAATATAAATTAAAATCTTATCAATATACAATTCAACAATGTATAAACAGGTTAACATGCAAAACCGGGGGGAAGTCATGGTTCAGGAAATATTAAATGAAAACGTCGATACTACCGTCCAACGTGATAAACAGATAATTAAAACCAGTGTTGTCGGAATATTAACCAACGTAATGCTGTCGGCATTCAAAGCCGTAATAGGAATAATCAGCGGATCCATAGCAATTACTCTTGATGCGATAAATAATATATCCGACGCATCTTCCAGTGTAATCACAATCGTAGGCACTAAACTTGCATCCAGAAAACCGGATCGTAAACATCCTTTCGGATACGGACGAATAGAGTATTTAACCGCTATTATCATTTCAGTGATTGTCTTGTATGCCGGTATAACATCTCTGATAGAGTCCATCGACGGTATTATTCACCCGGAAACTCCTAATTACGGCGCCGTATCGCTTATTATCGTAGCAGCCGGCGTTGCAGTTAAAATTATTCTCGGACGATATGTTAAATCCGTTGGTAAGAAGGTTGATTCAGATTCACTTGTAAACTCCGGACAGGACGCACTTCTTGACTCAATTATATCTGCCTCCACTCTCGCCGCCGCGGGTATTTATATCGGATTCGGACTTTCACTTGAAGCCTATCTCGGAGCCGTTATTTCGGCAGTCATAATAAAATCCGGAATAGATATGCTTCGCGAGGCGATTTCAAGATTGCTCGGAGAAAGAATCAGTGCGGATAACGCCAAAGCCATTAAGGAAACCGTAACCTCTTTTCCGGATGTCAGGGGAGCATACGATCTCGTATTAACCGACTACGGCCCTAATTACTACCAGGGTTCCGTTCACATCGAAATCCCAGATACATACAATGCCGATGAAATTGATGAACTTATAAGAAATATTTCAACCACCGTATATCAAAAACATCATGTAATACTTTCTGCCGTCGGTGTTTATTCATATAATACAAAAGATGAAAATGCCATAAAAATCCGAGACGACATAACAAATATTGTATTTTTAAATAAGTATGTACAGCAACTGCACGGTTTTTACATTAACGAACAGAAAAAAGAAATACGATTTGATGTCGTAATCAGCTTTGATGCAAAAGACAGAGACTCCGTATATAAAGATATAGTCAACTCCGTAAGCGAAAAATATCCGGATTATAAATTATCCGTTGCCGTTGATACCGATTTTACCGAATCATAAATTATGAATAATCCGTGATTTAAACTTACCGTTATTTCAAAATTAACGGAAATTAATATTATATTTTACTTAATACGCAAATTTATTACACATTTTGTTATTTGTATAGTATAATGTTAGACAAATGTATTAATTATTATACATTCAGTACTAATTTATTAATAAAATGTTTTTGTGTGGAGTAAAAATGAAGATTGCACTTATAGATGATGAACCGATATTTCTTAACGCATTGGAGTCTACTCTTAAAACCGCCTTGGAAAAGAGTGGAATTTATTGCTTCACCATAGATAAATTTGATAATTCGGTGGAGTTTTTAAAAGTGTGGAAACCTTTTTCATACGATCTTATATTTCTGGATATTTTTATAGATGAGATAAACGGAATAGATATAGGAAGACACATAAGAGAAGCCGACGATAAAGTAAACATACTGTTTTGCAGCACAAGCAATGACTATGCCATGCAAAGTTATGAATTAAATGCCAGTTACTATATGACAAAGCCTCTTTCGGAAGATGCCGTAACGTCAATGCTTAAGAGAATCAATCTGAAAAGAATGAATAAAACTCAAAAAATAACTCTTCCCGACGGTTACTCATGTCTGCTGTACGACATAATCTATACCGAATACTCCAATCACTCGGTAACGTTATATATGGAATCCTGCAAACCGCATTCTCTATATATTTCGCAAAGCTCCATGGAAGAATTACTTTTGTCATATGATGACTTTGTCGTTGTTAATCGAGGCAACATTGTAAATCTCCAAAAAGTGGACAGACTTGAAAAGGACTGTCTGTATCTGTATTGCGGAACTTATATCCCCGTTTCCAGAAGCAAATATAAAGCTGTTTCAAAAAGATATGCGGATTACAAACTCAAAAAAATCAGCGAAGATCTAAATTCCGATTAAATATAAAAACATACATGGTTGTGAACGAAAATATTGTTCACCGCCATGTATGTTTTTTATTCCATAAAGTAATATCGTTTAATTAACCGCCGTGTTTATGTTTAAATGTGCCTTATTGTTTTATCCGTTAAACTATGAGATATACGTTAAATTCACCGCTGCCCTGTTCAATATTCAATATTCCTCCGTATTTTTCCACTATCGCTCTTACGGAATCAATTCCTACTCCCTCACCCGGATGTTTCGATGACATGAATTTATTGTTCTCGTTTACAACGGCTTTTCCTATCATATTATTCTTTATGTGTGTAATAATCTGTCCGTTATCATAAACCCCTTTAACCTGAATATACGGTTTAAAAGCTTTGTCGTGTTCAACACCGTATCTGCACGCATCGAATGCATTTTCAAGGAAATTTGCAAATATAACTGTAAGATCCGTCTGACTGATATGCATTTCTTCGGGATATGAAAGCTTTATGTCCGTCTTTATGCCGTATTCTTTTGCCTTTGCATCAAAGTATGTCATTACCGCATTTATTCCGAAGTGCTCACAATATGTTACCATACTGCTTTTTTCCACCGATTCCATCCTCTCTTCTATATACGCTTTCGCCCTGTCGCTCTTTCCGCCTTCAATGAGAGAATTTAAAACAAGAAGGTAATGGCGCATATCGTGTCTTGCCCTTCTGGTCTCCTGTATTCTTCCTTCCAGTTCCTTATGATGGTATTTATATACTTCTTCAATTCTTGACCTTTCCCTGTGCAATGCTTTAATGGTAATTTCCCGCATAAATTCAAAGAAAAACGTAAATGTATAAAGGACTATGATTACCATGGGAAAAATAATTTTAAATCCGGGATGATAATCATATTTTACCAATTCATTGCCAAACGGTGTCCAAAAGAAAAAAATAAGCTCCGCAATTATTGCAAATACGCTTACAGATCCGTATTTAAGTCCTATCAGCAATACACAAACAGGAGGTGAAAGAACTATCCATACCACGCTTATACCGTCGGAGGTGCCTAATATAATAACATAAGTGGCTACTAAGAATAAATGAACATTCATGATAACCGTTACAATTAAGGTACCTTTCCCTTTAAAGAAATATACTATCCAATAGCATATAAAATATAATATCGTCAGGTACAGTGTTACGTTCCCCATTACTATTTTATTGTTTGCATAATTTATGACAGATAATATTGATAAAAATAACACTAAAATCTTCAATACATATCTGAATCTTATTTCAGCTCTCGCCTTTTCGCTGTATATACTGCGATAAGTATCATTTACCAGTCTCTTATATAGTTTTTTGAAATACATTTTCCACATTCCCTAATAAAGTTTTTGACATTATAACATATTTGTATATCCCAAAATATGTCTTTACTCAAATTGCATATATCGAAAATTTAAAGCAGAAAATGTATTATACAATGGTGTGTAATAAAATATGAAGTACCTATTCACCATATTCCCATTATTTTCTGCATTAAAAGAGAAACGGCCGTAATCCCGATCCAACACATTCCGCCTAAAACTATCGGTTTTCCGCCGCTTTTTATCAGCTTAATAACATTGCTGTTCAAACCGATGGCCGCCATGGACATTACTATACAAAACTTTGACAGTTCCTTTAAGGGATTAAATGTCTCAGCCGGCACTCCCGCATTGACCGCAACGGTAGTTACAACCGCGGCCGCAACAAAAAAGATAATGAATACCGGAAAAGCTTTCCAAAAATTGAATTTCTTTGCGCTGCTTTCCTTTTTTGTCTCCTTTTTCGCCTGCATAAGGCTTAAAACAAGGGTTATCGGAATAATTGCCAATGTTCTTGTCAACTTTACGGTGACTGCTTTATCCAGCGTCTGAGTTCCGAGTCCCCACATACTGTCCCAAGATGCGGCCGCAGCCGTTACGGATGAAGTATCATTTACCGCAGTCCCGGCAAATACGCCAAAAGCCTCTCCGTCTGTTGTGCTGAATCCCACAAGACTTCCCAATATCGGGAAAAGTACGGCTGCAAGTATGTTAAAAAAGAATATAACCGATATTGCCTGAGCGACTTCATCGTCATCCGCACCTATTACCGGAGCGGTAGCCGCAATGGCAGAGCCTCCGCAAATTGAAGAGCCTACACCCACAAGAGTTGAAATATCGGACGGAATCCTCATGATTTTATGCATGATAAAAGTAATTACCAACGACGTGGTTATAGTACAAATTATAATGGGCAATGACTGTATCCCCGTTTCGGCAACCACACTCAGGTTCATTCCGAACCCAAGCAGCACTACCGCCGCCTGAAGAATATATTTTGACGTAAACGCAATTCCGAAAGACGCCTTCCCTTTATTCGTCCATATTAAAGTAACAGCCATTCCGATCAGAATTGCAATTACGGCTCCGCCCAACAGAGGAAGAGCTTTTCCCAAAAACCATGACGGTATGGCAATCATAAGACATACGATTATACCAAGTCCGTTTTTCTTTATAAAGTTCATATTACCGCCCCTTCCTTTTTGTTATATTTATCTTCCGTAAACAAATTATATTCACTTCTTAATATTAAGTAAAATTATAGTATTTTATATATCAATAATAATTTATTATAGTTATACTCGGATGTTATAATAGATTTGATCATAATTTACGACTTAAGAAAAGGAGGGCGTATGCTTGATTTTCGCGTAGCAACATTTCTGACAGTCTGTAAAACATTAAATTTTACACGCGCTGCCGATGAACTTAACCTCACACAGCCTGCCGTAACACAACATATACATTTTCTTGAGAAATATTACGGAGTAAAACTGTTCAGATATGACAAAAAAGTATTATATTTAACGGATGAAGGAAAAATTCTGTATGAAAGGCTTAACTCAATAAGAAAAGATGAAGATGAGATAAAAAATGAATTGAGGTTTAAAAAAGATATTTTCCCGTTGATATCTTTCGGCGTCACAATGACCATAGGAGAATATGCGATTATCGAACCCATTGCATCATTTATTTCATCTCATCCGGAAATAAATATACACATACGTTACGGTAATACATATGACCTTTTAAAAATGTTGGATGACGGAATTATTTCATTTGCACTTATAGAGGGATATTATCCCGAAGAAAAATACGGCCATTGCAAATATATGACAGATGATTTTATATGTATTTGCTCTTCAAACCATGTTTTTTCCCGTAAAAAACCGTATAATCTAAAAGATCTTATTAATGAAAAACTTATTCTCAGAGAAAAAGGAAGCGGAACAAGGAATATTTTGGAAAGATGTCTTGCATCAAGAGGTATGGGCATATCGCAATTTAAGTCTTTTATTCAGGCGGAAAATATGCATACAATTGTAAATCTTGTGGAAAATGACTGCGGAATAGCGTTTCTTTACAAAATCGCTGCCAATGAAAGTTTAAAAAAAGGTTATATACGTGAGATAAAACTGTCGGACTTTTCCATGAAACACAATTTTGATTTTGTATGGGATAAAAACAGTATTTATGCCGACATTACATTGGAATTTGCAAAAAAGCTCATGTCATGACAGATATCGATTTTAAAAACAAAATCGGCAATTCGACAAAAAGACACATGGCTCCGTCAACGCCGGGCTTCACAAACAATCCGTAAAAACATTACGGATTATTATTACATACCGACGATTATCACCATGTGTCTTCTTAATTAAAATACCTAAATTCTACATTTATTAATTCAGGTATTATTGTGCTTTATCTTTCATTTATAATTTTCTGAAATCCGAAGCCGGATGCTTGCATACCGGACAAATAAAATCTTCCGGCAATACTTCACCTTCATAGATATATCCGCATATTGTACATATCCAGCCTTTTTTCGTCTCTGTCTTTTCATTTGCCTTTGGCTTAATATCGGAAAAATAATATGCATATGTAGCCGAAGGATCATTACTTAATACTTCACCGTCTTCAACGCTTGCTATGAAAAGCGTATGGCTTCCCAGATCTACCGTCTCAATTACCTTTGCGCAAAAATAAGCATTTGTTTCTTCCGTGCGAATAACCGTTATACCGTTGCCTGCCCTTGTAATCTCAATCTCTTCAAACTTGTCTACATCTTTTCCGCTTTGAAAACCAAAATGTTTAAATGTCTCAAACTTAGCTTTTTCGCTTAAAATTGAAACATTGAATTCTCCCGTATGCACAATCATATCATGTGTATAGTCTTCTTTATTTACGGCTATTGAAATCGTATTAGGCTCGCTTGCAACCTGAATCGCCGTATTAATGATACATCCGTTGTCACGGTCGTTTTCGCGTGCGGTCAACACAAATAATCCGTATGTCAGCTTTCTCATTACCTTATTATCCATCATTATCCTCCTTACCGTTATACCGACATTTACATATTTACCTGTTAATATTATACGATAAAAAAGTACATTATTATATGATTGTGCGTAATACTGTCATTTTTTTTTATTTTTTGTCATTTCAAAACTCAAATCAACCAACATTTTCACTTTCTCATCATCTGCCGTACCGTCCAATGCAACCGATATCCAATTTGTTTTATTCATATGATACGCACCGAAAAATCCACGATTATCAATAAGAGAACCGATCATAACCGGATCGCACTTGACATTCACTATATCCATGTTGCCGTTCTCTTCCGGTACCAGCTTTTCCTTCGGCACATCCATAACCAGAGCGAACCATTTACCGTTATCTTCGTGTCTGAAAACTTCAAAATCCGGATATTTCGCCCACGGTCTGTCTGAAATGATATTATATTGCGATTTAATATATTCCGATAATTCCTTTCTGTTCATTATTCATTCTCCTTATTTGAAAATCATACTCAAATTACGCTGCATACGGTTTGTCATCAGTCTTATTTAAATTCCTTCATTTTCCCAGAACAAATCATCCAGCGTTTTGTCCAATGCCTTGCAGATGGCGATGCACAAATTTATTGTCGGATTATAGTCCCCGTTTTCGATGGCATTTACTGTCTGTCTGGAAACACCGACAATGTCTGCCAGCTGTTGTTGTGAGAGGTTCTTTGCGGTTCTTGCAGACTTAAGCCTCAGGTTCTTCATAATTCATTTCCCCGATGTTCTCTTAATTTCTGAAATAAAACAGAGACTGCTATTATGAGAAACATAATTCCAAGCGGAAGGTTGACATTAATTACGGTTAAATGTTTCTCTGGAAGACCTTCGTCCGCAATTCTGCCTATACCGATTATCAGGTTAAATAAACCAATGGCAGATATCAATACCGTCCACCTCTTCCAATTTCCGCTAATACCAAAATAAACGCCGCTGATAACCATATATACGGTATAGACTGTAATCATCAGGAGGCTTACCATAATTATTGCCAGACTTCCTGTGACCGGAAACATATCGGTCTCAACAAGGACAGCTGCAATTATGCCGGCAATAACACCTGTAATCATGGCATACTTATACGCCTTCCCTCTTATCGCCGTCTGTCGTTCATCGTATTTACATCCTGTAACTCTTAATTTCCTGCGAATAATTATGAGTACTAAAAACACACCAAGGAAAAGTACGAAATAGTAGTTATTGTTCATATTTTCTCCTTAAATAATTTAATATGTCAATTATATTTGACATATTAAAAATACCACTGCAATAGGATGATGTCAAATATATATTACATTTCTACAATCAACCTCTGATATACGTTCCCCATCTCAAGAGCAGTAGGTATTTTTTCTGCTAACTCCTTATCAACATTTGTAATATCAAAATCACTAGTTTCAAGGATGTATTCTTTAATCCAATCATCTTCTACTTTCAAAGGATTTTCGGCATGCAATACATTAGCACCACTCAATAAATGGGATAATCCTTCCTTCCCAATTGCATTTACCACATAGCGATTTCTTTGATGAAGATGCCGAGCCACGCGCTCTATCATGTAGCAAACAAAATAAAGATCATTCTTTTCTATATCTTCTTCCGGGAAATATTTATTTCTCATACCGTATCACTCCCTTCGAATGTAAGTGTCTTTAATGCAGTCTCTGTACAATAAACAATCTGATGTGTCGGATGATTAAATTTAACAATCTCCCAAAATGCTTCTCTGGTAATCCTTATCCGGTGGATATCTGTGTCCTTTTTCAATGTCGCTCATATATGCCGGAGCAGTATCCAATTCCGCAGCCAAACCACGTAAGGTTTTATTCAACGCTTTTCGCTTTGTCTCAATGAATTTACCAAATTCGCCTGTCATGTTCCCCACTATCCTTTCATATGTGCATTAGTATGTTCGCATATATGCTTACATTATGCCCTCGAATGTAAAAAAAAGACAAGACAAATCAATGATTTGCCTTGTCCAAAACACACCATTATTCACTTTAATAAATCCAAATATCCTCTTCTGTAATTGACTCCAACATGTGAAGCACAGTGACTCCATCTCGCTCTACTTTTATGAGTTCATCAACAGTCTCTACTTCCGTTGTCTCCTGATAAAACTCACAAAATGAAATCACGTTTTTACCGTCAATCACTCCATACGTTATAGAGTACATTTTTACAGTGATTTTTTTATTAGCTGTTCAATTTTACTCTGTATTCCCGCAGCCGATGGTAAAAGGTCGACTCACACATTCCGCACATTTCGGCGGCTTCGTAGGATTTGATGATACCGCTTTCCCATTTCTCCACAATCTCCGGGAAATTGGGCGGAGCCTTTTTGACAGGTCTGCCGAACTTCATGCCTTTAGCTTTTGCGGCGGCGATACCCTGTGCCTGCCGCTTTCGGATATTCTCCCGTTCATTCTGCGCCACGAAGGACAGAACTTGCAGCACAATATCCTCAAGGAAAGTACCCATCAGATCTTTTCCACGCCTTGTATCTAAAAGCGGCATATCGATTACAGAAATATCGACTTCCTTTTCCCGTGTCAGAAATCTCCACTGGCTCTGGATTTCCTCGTAGTTTCTGCCAAGCCGGTCAATGCTCAAAATATACAGGACATCACCCTTTTTGAGTTTACGGAGCAGCTTCTGATACAGCGGACGGTTAAAGTCCTTGCCGGACTGCTTATCCTTATAGATGTTTTCCTCGGCAATTCCGAGCTTTCGCATCTCAACCATCTGCCGTTCTTCGTTCTGATCCAAGGAAGATACCCTGACATAACCGTATTCTTTCATTTTCGCTTCACCTCCAAGCATAGATAGTATTTTATCAAATCTATGTGTCCCGCCTTTTGCTGTGTTTCATTTTATACAAACTCAACCGAAGATGAAAACCACCGACTTCCTGCGTGAAGAAGCCGGTGGTTTTCTTAATTTCCCATCAGTAGTTCGGAACTCCATATCCGAGGATTTCGTAGTAATCTATACTGTACTGGTTTACTCGGCAGCTATCAAAGGAGTTTCTCCCGAAGCATTCATGGAATGTTCTGCCTTATCTTTCGTCATCACATAGGCTTTCTTCATTCGCTCCGTGGCAACTGCTGCCCTATTTATGGTCTTGATTGTACATTTGCTTGTATCTCTTGTTTTTATATCAGCCATCGGTTTCCTCCTTTCTCGAAAAAATAACAGCCTTACGTTTGATTTCGTAAGACTGTCTCATAATTTCTTTATTGAATTGTAACTGCTTAATACTTAAATATAACTGTTTTGCACTCTTCACAAATTGAAGCAGCTATCCTTGTTCTATGACTTGGTTTAAGCTCTGTGATTTTCACAAAGCCCTCTGCATTTTTCGCATTTTCAAATAATCCCGGTACTTTATTTGCAAAGCTAAAAGCACCATCTTTGCTGCAAAACAAGTATCCATCACGCATCTCTTTACCACATTCAGGGCATTTCATTGTATGCACCTCCATTTCATTCATTTGTCATTTGCCTACTCAATTTTAATGCTTCTTGCACTCGCTGTTCAAAGACATCTGCCTTAACAAGAGCAATGCCTTCTGCATCATCTCCGAGAACAACCAATCTGTCACCTTCATTTAGTTCAAATGTTTCTCTTGCTGCTTTCGGTATTACAATCTGACCTTTGCTGCCGATAGTGACTGTCCCCCATAAATGCTTACCTATCGGGGCAGGAGCAATCTTTATATCATCGACTTTATTGTCCTGATGAACAAGTGAATCTATCGTAACACCATAGTATTTTGCCAGCTTGACACACTTATCAATATCAGGATAAGTTTCCCCCTGTTCCCATTTAGAATAGGACTGTCTGGAAATTCCTATCACTTCTGCGACCTGTTCTTGCGTCAGTCCTTTGATATTACGAAGAAATATCAGGTTATCTGCTAACACTTACTTCACCTCCTCGTCTACTAATATTATATGTCCGAGAAAGTACACTTTCTACCATGCAAACTTGTCAGAAAAGTGTTTTTAATGTTAATTTTACCTGCATTACTCAGATATCTTCTTAGCGACAACAAGCATGCCATTGTTTCTTGAATATTCACACGTAAAAAGAGAAATAAGCTTGTCGCCATACTTTGCCGATACTCCGGTATCATACAAAGGAAGTTCCTTGCACTTAGCAACATGCGCATCAAACTCTGCCGCATTCTCTGCGTCCGTAAACTCATAATACTTAAAGCTATCGGAGCTGTCTGTATAAACGACTGTCTTAAAGACTGCAATCACTTCATACTGGTGTCTGTCCGTCAGTGTATCAAAAGGTAATAGTCTTATGCCGTTCCTCATCAGTGGCAAAGCGGCGTTCATCGGTCTTAAAATTCGTTCCGATGATCTTTCTCAGCACAGTATGACCGATATATTCCTGTCGGCTCAAAATCTCTCTTACCGTGTTTGCGTTCCAGTTTGTGCAGACGTACTCTGACTCTGCTTTTCGATTGCACTGTTCTGGGTGGTATTGGAGGGTGTATGCCAATGGAATGTGCTTAGAGTATATGAAGTTTTGACTTTATCTTGTAGTTTGCGAATATCCGTATAAATAGAAAAAGCCCTTTGAGAAAGGGATTTCTCCTCTCTCAAAGGGCAAGTTGGCAAACCGGGAATTGTTTATTTCTTTTTTTTCGGTTTTAGGGCTGGCAATTCATCATACATTGCATGAAACAAGCCTGTCAAAAATTCCTTATTATCAACCTCATCTACCAACAACATCTCTTTTGCTCCCTCATAGGGTAATTCATACGGAGCTGTCGGCATATAACTAATTGCTGATTTTACTGGTTTAACAAGTAATCTATCATCATAGATACCACCTACAATCTTGCCACGATAATAAATAATAAATTCGCCCATCATAGCTCGATAAGTAATTTCTTCTAACTCAGATAGCTGCCCTAAAATAAACTCTAAGTATTCCTTGCTTGATGCCATATTTCCACCTCAAATTCCGGTTTGTATTTCTGTTTATTTTAAAAATGGGCAATCCCGATTTCGGGACTGCCCATTCATTCTGCTAATTATGCGATTTTTTCTTGCTTGTACTTAATTTTGCATCAATTGATGTAAGTTTGATGTAAATCGCTGTTTTTTCAGTTTTTTATCAAATGAAATACGTCCCGTCTATTCGGTGAAACGGTACATCTTTACATCATCTTAATAGAGCTTTGCACCCGCCGGAATGTGGTCATCCACCATAAGCAAATGCAGCTTCTCCTCACCTTCCTCTTCATGTACCGCGCTGATAAGCATACCGCAAGAGTCAATGCCCATCATAGCTCTCGGTGGAAGATTTACAATGGCAATACATGTCTTTCCGATTAATTCTTCAGGTTCATAATATTCATGAATACCGCTTAAAATCGTTCTGTCTGTGCCCGTTCCGTCATCGAGAGTAAATTGAAGAAGTTTCTTCGACTTAGGAACCGCAATACAATCCTTAACCTTTACCGCACGGAAATCAGACTTTGAAAATGTCTCAAAATCAACGGTTTCTTCAAATAAAGGCTCAATCTTAACCTTGGAAAAGTCAATATTTTCAGGCTTTGTATCCGTGTTTGCAGCCGTAATGCCCGCATCGTTTTTCTTTCCGCCCTCATTCAGTGTCTTCATTGTCGGGAATAAAAGTACATCTCTGATGGAGGCTTCGTTTGTAAGGAGCATAACGAGTCTGTCTATACCGATACCGACTCCGCCGGTAGGAGGCATACCATATGCAAGCGCATTAAGGAAATCTTCATCAATGGACTGGGCTTCATCATCTCCCGCTGCCTTCAAGGCCTCCTGAGCTTCAAATCTCTCTCTCTGGTCAATAGGGTCGTTAAGCTCTGAATATGCATTGGCAAGTTCACGGCCCGCAACAAATAATTCAAATCTTTCCGTAAGCTCCGGATTGTTAGGAATCTTCTTTGTAAGAGGAGATATTTCTATAGGATGATCTATAATAAATGTAGGTTGAACAAGCTTCTCCTCAACATATTCTTCAAAGAACAGACTTAAAATGTCACCCTTCTTATGTCTGTCTTCAAACTCAATTCCCTTTTCTTTTGCAAGAGCCTTTGCGGATTCCGTATCCGGGATATCATTGAAATCTATTCCGGAGTATTTCTTAACCGCATCTGTCATTGTCATTTTTGCAAACGGAGATTCAAAATCAAGCACTTCGTCACCGTAAGGCACCTTGGCCGTACCGTTAACCTTAAGGCATACATCTCTGATTAAACTCTCCGTAAGTTCCATCATGCCGTTATAATCCGTATATGCTTCATATAATTCAAGAAGGGTGAATTCCGGATTATGTCTTCCGTCAACGCCCTCATTTCTGAACACTCTTCCTATTTCATATACTCTTTCAAGTCCGCCTACGATAAGTCTCTTTAAATATAACTCAAGAGAGATTCTCAAATTAATGTCTTTGCTTAAGGCGTTGTAATGTGTCGTAAACGGTCTTGCGCTCGCTCCGCCGGCATTATCGACAAGAATAGGTGTTTCAACTTCGATAAATTCTCTGCCGTTTAAAAAGCTTCTGATTTCACTGAGAATGGCCGATCTCTTCTCAAAGGTCGTTCTTACTTCCGGATTTACGATAAGATCTACATATCTCTGACGATATCTCTGATCCGTATCCTTGAGTCCGTGATATTTTTCAGGAAGAACCTGTAAGCTCTTAACAAGAAGGGTAATCTCCGTTACATGTACCGATATTTCGCCCTTCTGAGTCTTGAATACCTTACCCTTAACGCCTACGATGTCACCGATATCGAATTTTTTAAAAGCCTTATATCCCTCTTCTCCCAAATCGTCTCTGGAAACATAGAGCTGTATATTGCCGTTTCTGTCCGCAACATTGGCAAATGATGCCTTACCCATAACTCTCTTGGCCATAAGACGACCTGCTATGCTTACTTCTGCGCCGTCCATCTCGTCAAAATTATTTTTTATGTCATTCGTATGGCATGTTACGTCATACTTTGTTATCTCAAAGGGATCGTTTCCTTCTGACTGTAATGCGTTGAGCTTTTCCATACGGTTTTTTATCTGCTCGTTAACATCCGCTTCTCTGTTGTCTGCCACAATGGTTCTCCTTTCCGTAATCAATAATCAGTAATCAGTCGTTCTTAACCGCCAAAATTTTGTACTCGATAATGCCGCCTGCAGGTGAAGCCGCACTTACGATATCACCTACTTCACGTCCGAGAATAAGTTTTCCGATAGGTGATTCTATGGAAATCTTATTGTCAAGGATACTTGCTTCAAGAGGACCTACAAGTTTATATTCAAGTTCCTCATCATATTCCAGATCCTTTAATGTTACGACACTTCCGAAGGCAACCTTGTTATCACCGCTCTTTTCTTCATCAATAATCTGGCAGTTCTTAAGTTCAGCCTCGAGTTTAGAGATTTCACCCTCAATCTTTCCCTGTTCTTCTCTTGCCGCTTCGTACTCGGCGTTTTCGGATAAGTCTCCCTGTTCCTTTGCCTCACCTATTTTTTTGATAATCTCCTGACGCTCAACGGTCATAAGATGTTCAAGTCTTGCCTTCTTTGCTTCGTATCCCTCTTTTGTAATCCAATTCTTTTCTGCCATGTCAGCCTGCCTTTCCGTGTTAAGTATTGTGCTCCTGTGAGCCCTGCGCTTTATTATGCTATTATAAAATAAATGTTAGAGCAGAATATGTGCTCTAACATCTTATATCAAAATTATATTATTATAAAATTTACCATGAAATTATAATATTTTATGACATCAATGTCAATTTATAGTATCCTTTCAACAAGCCTCACAAGTTCGTCGGCACTTTCACAGGAATTGACTTCTTTTCTTAATTCCGTGGCATGAGGAATACCCGCGGTATACCATCCGCAATGTTTGCGCATTTCCCTTACGGCGATATACTCCCCTTTAAACGCCGTAAGTTCCCTTATGTGGCGGATCATCATTTTCTTTCTTGTTTCCAAGTCCACTATATTAACGTGATTATATTCGCTTTTAATCTCCTGTTCCCCGCTCTTTAGTTCCTCCACGGAATATGTGTCAAACATCTTTTTAAATCTTGAAAAAATCCATGGATTTCCCTTCGCGGCTCTTCCTACCATAATTCCGTCACATTTTGTAAGTCGTATCATATGATATGCGGACTCTTCGTCCGTTATGTCTCCGTTCCCTATTACGGGCACCTTTACGGCTTCTTTAACCGCCTTTATGACTGACAAATCCGCTTTCCCGGAATAATACTGCTCCCTGGTTCTTGCATGTACAAATATTGCCTTTGCACCGGCTTTCTCACATTCACGGGCCACCTCCGGAGCATTTATATGAGCGTCATCAAATCCCGATCTTATTTTTACTGTTACCGGTTTGGACTGGCTGTTAACGATACTGTTGACAATGGCTCCCGCAAGTTTCGGATCTTTCATCAATGCAGATCCTTCCCCGTTGTTTACTACCTTCGGAACAGGACATCCCATATTTATATCCACAAATGCAAATTTTTTGTCTTCAAGTTCTCTCGCAATACTGCCCATTATTTCCGGTGATGAGCCGAATAACTGCAATCCGACGTTACCTTCGTCACCTTCCGTATATAGCAGCGGCTCCGTATTTTTATTTTTGTACAATACGGCCTTGGCGCTTATAAGCTCCGTCGTACTTCCTCCGCATCCCTGCTCATGACATATTTTTCTGTACACATAATCCGTAACTCCTGCCATCGGAGCTAAAAATACAGGTGTACCGAATTCTGCGTCTCCTATTTTCAAATTCATTTTCCGCCTCTTCAATATACCTGTAATTATCGGTTAAAATCATATTCCGTTATCGGAACCTGATATAAATATCCTGTAAAAATATACAAGCTGTTCAAACAACTCTTCTTTTTCCTTTTCCAGCTGCCTAATCATAATCCCCGCGGATATTCCGTCATGTAAAATATCGTCTTCATTGACTTCCGTTCTTAATTCAATGTCTCCGTCTTCATTAAACACAACCGATATGACTCCGCCGCATTCCTCTGTATACTTTACGCACATTATCTGCAGCTCGTCCTGTATATCCTTGGGTAATTTTGCAAACTCAGGATTAAAATAATATTTTCTCTCATATGCACTTGCCGCACACAATACCGTTTCGCTCATATCAGTCCCTATCCGGATCAACGCCAAGTGTAGCCGCCATAACAGCCTTTATTGTATGCATTCTGTTTTCCGCTTCATCAAATACAACCGACTGTTCCGAATTAAATACTTCATCCGTAACTTCAAGCTCCGTTATGCCGAATTTTTTGTTGAGATCCTGTGCCTTTAATGTGTCAAGGTTGTGGAATGAAGGAAGGCAATGCATAAATATCGCATTCTCTTTTGCCGTTTTCATCAAATCCGCATTTACCTGATAAGGCATAAGGTCGCCGATTCTCTGAGCCCATTTCTCATCAGGCTCTCCCATTGATACCCATACGTCGGTATAAATTACATCCGCACCTTCACATGAAGAAACCTCTGTGCTGAATTCTATTGAACCGCCGCTTTCTTTTGCCCATTCTTTGCATTTAGCCTGAAGCGCTTCATCAGGGAAGTACATCTCCTTCGGAGCACATGCCACAAAATGCATACCCATTTTTGCACATGCAACCATCCATGAATTGCCCATGTTGTATCTTGCATCTCCGAGGTATACCACTTTCTTGCCTTCAAGAGAACCTAACTTCTCTTTAATGGTAAGCATGTCCGCAAGAAGCTGTGTAGGATGATAATCATTAGTGAGTCCGTTCCAAACGGGAACCGTTGCATTATTTGCCAGACACTCAACTATTTCCTGACCGTAACCTCTGTATTCTATTCCGTCGAACATTGTTGTCAGGACATTAGCGGTATCCGCAATACTTTCTTTTACTCCGATTTGTGATACCGTTGAGTCAAGATATGTTGTTCCCATACCCAGGTCATGTGCGGCAACCTCAAATGAACAGCGTGTTCTTGTACTTGTCTTCTCAAATATCATGGCGATATTTTTGCCTTTGAGCGGAGCCCAAACCTCACCGTTTTTCTTCATTGCTTTTAATCTTACGGAAAGATCTAATAAATATTCTATTTCTTCTTTTGTATAGTCCATAAGTGTAAGAAAATCTCTTCCCTTTAAATCAATCATATTATCCTCCCGATACCATGTACATTATAAGGTTACGGCCGTTATAAAATATATGCATTTACACTGTAATTAACGCCGAACTTCCTAATTTATTCATTTTAATGCATAATTATTCTTTATACAGTGAATATTATACAACCTAAGGGCAAAAAGTAAAGAAAATATCATATAAAAAGACTGTAACTATGTATAAAATTACATAATTACAGTCATATATCAAACCGGTATGTAAAACAGGGGGTATTACCCGGTTTATATTCCGTTCAGCTCCGTACAAATTACCATGCTACTGCAATATCAAGCTGATTAGGGTTGGAAGCTACGAAACTTCCCGTATCTACAACAATTGCAGTTCCCAATGAAGACTCTAATATTGTTCCCTTTGGTCTTCTTGAAAGGTCAGCCGCAACCATTACATAATTACCGAACATTTTAACGCCGTCATCACGAACCCAGTATACCCAGCCGTCTGCCTCTGAGTATCCCAATGAACGCATGATTCTTACAACGCCGTTCATATTAAGGTTATAATATGTTTCATAACCTGAAGGGCCGTTGAACACTCCTGCGGATCTTGTAAGGTGGCTTGAATACGGACCGCTCACCGATGATCCTGAATATGATGCAGCTTCTTCCTCTGCTTCAGCCTCTTCTGCTGCCTTAGCTTCCGCTTCTTTTGCGGCCTTTGCTCTTTCAGCTTCAGCTCTCTCAGCTTCTTCCGCTGCTTTCTTTGCAACTTCTTCTGCAGCGATTTCTTCGTTAGTCTTACCTGTTTCTAATCCGAAATCAACATCTACCTGATCAGTGTTAACATATGCCTCAACATTATTATCTAACTGAACAACAAGCTTGTTTTCAGCTGTTGAAACAACCTTAAGAGTTTCGTCCGGATTTACTGTCTTAACGGTTTCCTTATTGTCCTTACCGTATAATACAGTATTATCCGCCTTGGACTTCGCGGTTACATTTCCGATATTGTATGCAACAGCTTCGGCTTCATCACCGATTACAAGATTTTCGCTCTTTACATATCCTTTAAGATTACCTGACTGTACGAGAGTCATGTCACCTTCGTTGGCAATTACATCAGCGATATTCTTGTCATTAAGCTTGCCTACAACAGCGGCATCTTTATCGGCACTTGCATATACATCCAATCCGGTTATTGCAATTGCTTTATTGTCAAAAATATCTTTCGCAGTTTCCTCAGGAGCGGCAACAGTTTCCGTATATACGGTTTTGATTGTTGAATCTGAACTGAATCCGTTTTCAGAGTTAGGTAAACTTCCTGCGTTTGTAAGTGTCTGTATAAATAAAGAGCCTATACTTGCAGCAGTAACTGAAGATACTACGGCAAATCTCTTAATAATCGGTTTCATAAAAAATCCTTTCAAGTGTACATTTATAACATATTCGTTTCTAATTGTTTCTAATTTGTTACATTTATTACTTTGTCACTATAACAATATTAAATATATTTGTCAAACTTTAATTAATTATTAAACAATAACTATATAAATTATATATTAATTGCTTAAATCACCGATTACCCTGTAAGCGCCGAATATTACTGTGTTTTCAGCTAAATAAAATGTTACTTATTTGTTACAAACGGATAATATTTAAGAAATAATTGTATTTAATAAAGTACACGTTTTCATATATTTAATAAGACTTCTTAACTGTTATTTCGGTGCTGCATATTAATGTTGAGCGGTGCACTCTTACCGTATATTATGATGTCAATTTTCCATGTTTGATAGAGTTTCTTCCTATATATTCCGGTGGTACTTTTTCATGTTTCATTGACTTTCTTCCTATAATATATATTTACATTTGTTTATATATTATTGTATAGTAGAGCAACATAATATTTAGATATAACATATAGGAGATATATACTATGACAAATAATTTTCAAAGATTTGCAATGCTTATCGGAAAAGACAAGATTGAAGAATTAAATAAGAAGAAAGTAATTATATTCGGTCTCGGCGGAGTCGGCGGCTCACTTGCCGAAGCCCTTACCAGAGCGGGAATAGGGCGCTTTACATTGGTAGATAAGGATTCATTTGACGAAACAAATCTCAACAGACAGTTATTTGCCACTTATAAAACAGTCGGTATGAATAAAACCGACGTTGCAAGAGAAAGAATGCTTTCCATCAATCCAAATGCCGAAATAGAAACCAGGAAAATGTTTTTCCTGCCTGAAAACAGTGATGAATTTGATTTTTCCCAATATGATTACGTTGTCGATGCCATTGACAATGTTACGGCAAAAATTGCACTGATACTTAAGGCAAAAAAAGAAGGTGCAAATGTCATATCAAGTATGGGTATGGGCAATAAATTCGATCCAACACAAATAAAAATCGACGACATTTACAAAACATCCGTATGTAAACTGGCCAAAGTAATGAGAAAAGAGCTTAAAAAAAGAGGGGTAACGGATCTTAAAGTTGCCTATTCCACGGAAATCCCCGTAAAACCCTTGTTTATTGCCGAAGGTAATGATGAAAGAACTCCCGGTTCATCACCTTTTGTTCCTCCATGTGCCGGAATAATTATGGCAGGCGAAATTATTAAAGATTTGCTATAATATAATGATACGTTTATTATTGAACAGATTCTTTCTTTAGAGTAAAATACTATTGTTTGTAAAGTATGATGTATTGATGACTATTACAATTACCACTCTGTGAGTATTGAAATAATTGTCAATAGCTCATATTATTTATATAGTACATAGGTATGTGGAATAATAACGAATTTTAGATTACTATATGGATATGCGCATTGTTTGCTAAGGAGGCTGCAATTTATATGAAAAAAAATAAAAAGTTTCTGTTTTGGTTAATACCGGTAGTTGCTTTTGCCGCATTCTATATTATAGGGGCTATCGTTTCGTCCAATAAGTTTTGGGGGAATACTTATCTGGGCGAAAAAAAAGCCGGATTCATGACGGTTGCAGATCTTAACAACGATCTTGTCTCTTCCGACTCAATTACGATAACCGCGAAAGACGGCGCAACCGAGAGCATTAAGTTGTCAGACATCGGATACAAATCTGAATATTCAACGGACATTCAGGCAATTCAAAAAGAACAGTCACCTATGTTATGGCTCTTCAATCTCGCAGGAAAGAAAACATATGATGTTCAAACAAAAACAACATATGATGAAGAGAAATTAAAAAGTGAAATAGCCGATATCGTAAACAATCTTAACTCCAATGCTGTTGAACCCGCCAATGCATACATTGACACTTCAAAGAGCGAACCCGTTATTGTAGAGGCTGTTGAAGGTAATAAAATTGACGGAGATAAGTTACAGAATACAATAATCTCCGATCTTAATTCCGGTGTATTCTCCGTAGATATAGAACAATCTGGATGTTACCTTAAGCCTACGGTTTATGCCGATAACGCGGAACTTAAATCATTGTTATCCACAATTTCCGAGCTTAAGGATGTAAAGGTTACGATTGATTTAACAGGTGCAACCGAAACCATAGATGTTGATACATTTAAGAATTGGATAACGACTGACGGAACCGAGTTATCATTTAAAGATGATTTGGTTAATGAATATGTATCATCTCTTGCAGATAAGTATAATACATACGGAACAACAAGAAAGTTCCCTGCAACGGGAATAGGACTTGTATCTCTCCCCGGTACCGCAAGAGATACATATGGCTTTAAGCTTGATAAGGATGCAACTGCGGAAGCCATTAAAAACGCAATTAAATCCGGTGAATCACAGACCATAGAAGCCGTATGGGATAATCCGGCGCTTACAAGGAACGCCGCCAACGGTTCGGGAGACATCGGAGATACATATGTTGAAATTGACGTTTCCAGACAGCATATGTGGTATTATGTTGCCGGAAGCCTGTATCTCGACACGGATGTTCGTACGGGAGACGAATCGGGAAGATACAAGGATGCGGCTACTCCAAGCGGTATCTTCAGAATATTATCCAAATCAACGGATAAATATTTCCTTTTATTCCAGCCTGTGGTTCACGCAGACTACTGGATGCCATTTGATTGGGAAGGATGCGGTATCCATGACGCGTCATGGTTTACCACATTCGGAGGCGAACTTTATAAGACAAACGGCGGTTCTCACGGATGTATTAATACTCCGCTTTCAATCGTTAAGCCTATGTATGAAAAGATAAAGGTAAATACGCCTGTTATCGTATATCGCTCAGCCCAGTTATAATTTATTATTAACCAAATAAAGCGCTGCAGTATTTAAAGAGCTGTCTCTTAAATACTGTAGCGCTTATTTTATTATATAATAAGATTACTTACGACCCGTCTGCTTTAGCTGCACAACTTCAATTATATTTTCTGTATCTGTTACGTATGATTTAATTTTGCGTCTATTATTACAGCTCCCATACTGTAATATCTCGTAGGCTCATATGACATTATTTTTATCTTATATGATCCCGCATCGGTGTTCTCCCTAAACTTCACCTTTTCTATATACTCTCCCGGCTTAATTAAGCCTGTCTCTGCAACAACTTCGTTATATCCGTTAAGAACTCTTATTTTCAAAAGAACATTCTTATTTGTATCTTCATTAGTGAAATACACTTTACCGTAATCGGAATTATCCAAGTAAATATTGTCCAAAATATGCGTTTTATAACTCATTCCGGCACTGCTTAGCTCAAGCCAGTTTTTCTTTTCTTCAGTCGTTAATTTGTCGGATGGGTTGCCTGTTTCGTAATCATTCTCAAATCCCGGCTGTATAAATTGATTCTTCACAACGCTTTTACCGCCGTAAAGCAATGCCGTTATCATGAAAAAACAAGACAGGGCACATACGGCAACGGATAGATATATTGATTTTTTTATCATAATCGTTTCCTGCTATTCAACTATTTTTATCTTAACCGGCACGGATGAATTGATCGACCGCCTTTCGTTCATACTCATATCATAATAATATACAAGTATCGCGCCGTCGTATATATTGGGCTTATATTTACTTATATCCGCATTTATCTTTGTTTTTTTAATCTGAAATCCCGGATGAATAAGCCTTGTCTCGGCGACCTTTTCGCTTCCGAGCAGTACTTCCACAGACATGTTAACTTTTGATTTGGATGGATTTCCGAACAGAATATCCGCCTCTCCCGTAGATTTATGGAAAACGAAATCCCTTCCGTATAAAATACTCATTGTATTGCCTTCCACAGTCTGCTCTAATATATAGTTACTGCTTTCATCTATTTTTTCAACGTTCTCGTCTTCATCCATCATTGCATAGTCCGTATTCCTATATACAACATTCTCTTTAAAAAACAGTGCCCATATTCCGATTAATATAAATACACCTGACAGAACCAATATTCCCGCTAATATTAATTTTCGTTTAAATAATGCTTTTTTATATATTTCAAATTGATTTATTTTATCCATAGATTTTCACTTCTAAACTTACTATATGAAATATTATAAACTATTTCTTTTATTTGAAAATAAACACATGCCCGACGATTGTTTTAATTTAATAAAAACCCCGGCTGCCGCAAAACAGTTCGGATATATTCGCACGGATATATCATTTACCGCCTTTGCAGCCGCCGGGGCTATATAATATTAATTTGAATTCTGATTTACATGTTAACGGTTATTACATGTATGTATAATTAATATGCCCTGCCCCAATAAACAAGGCTTTTTGCCTTTTTACCGCAGCATACGCATACATCCGAAACAGCTTCCTGTTCAAAAGGCATACAACGTGATGTTGCGCCTGTTTCTTCTTTGATCTTGTCTTCGCATTCTCTGTTGCCGCACCACATAGCCTTAACGAATCCGGCTTTATTTTCTATTGTATCCTTAAATTCATCGTAGTTTACGGCAACATATGTATGTGAATCTCTGTGTTCTTTGGCCCTGTTGTACATGTCTTTTTGAATTGTTTCCATCAGGCTGTTTACTTCTTCAACAATATTATCCAAAGAAGCTTCGATTTTTTCTCTTGTGTCTCTGCGAACCAATACCGCCTTACCGGCTTCAATATCCTTAGGTCCGATGTCTATTCTTACCGGAATACCTCTCATCTCACACTCTGAGAACTTCCAGCCCGGAGTTTTATCCGTATCATCCACCTTAACGAATATTCCCGCATTTTTAAGAATATCCCTGACTTCATAGCATTTATCAAGAACTCCGTCCTTCTTTTGCTGGATAGGGATAATATTTACCTGAACGGGAGCAATTCTCGGAGGAAGAACAAGTCCTTCGTTATCACCGTGAACCATAATAATTGCGCCGATAAGTCTTGTTGTCACTCCCCATGATGTCTGATGAACATATTGTAATTTATTTTCCCTGTCCGTGTATTGAATTTCAAAAGCTCTGGCGAAACCGTCTCCGAAATTATGGCTTGTTCCGCTCTGGAGTGCCTTTCCGTCATGCATGAGAGATTCAATTGTATATGTGGCTTTTGCTCCCGCAAATTGTTCTTTCTCCGTTTTCTGACCTCTTATCATCGGAATGGCAAGAACTTCCTCGCAGAAATCACCGTACAGATTGAGCATCTGTAATGTCCTCTCCTGAGCCTCTTCTTCCGTTGCATGGGCCGTATGACCTTCCTGCCATAAAAACTCCCTTGAACGGAGAAACGGTCTTGTCTCCTTCTCCCAACGAACTACGGAACACCACTGATTATATACCTTAGGCAAATCCCTGTATGATTGGATATCATCATGATAGAAGTCACAGAACAATGTCTCAGATGTCGGTCTTACGCAGTATCTTTCCGTAAGTTCCTCTTCTCCGCCGTATGTAACCCATGCCACCTCCGGTGCGAAGCCTTCTATATGATCTTTTTCCTTATTAAGCAAACTCTCCGGAATAAGAAGCGGCATGGAAACATTCTCAACTCCTGTTTCCTTAAATCTCTTATCAAGCTCTGATTTGATTTTTTCCCATATTGCATAACCCGCCGGTTTAAAAATCATAAATCCCTTTACGGCTGAATATGCCATAAGGTCCGCTTTTTTTACAACATCCGTATACCACTGAGCGAAGTCAACATCCATTGATGTTATGGCTTCAACAAGTTTTTTATCATTTGCCATTACCAGTTCTCCGTATAATTAATATTTTTTGTACTTTCTGTAGTGTGCGCTGTATCTTCTTACGCTCTCACCCTCGTCAAATTCATGGAACTTAACATAGTGATATTCATTTTTACCGCCGAATAGATATTTTTCTATAAGTTCCATGTTGCTGAATGATTTTGGAATAACGGTTTTCTTAAGGACGCTTACCTTTCCCGGTTTGCCGTTTGTAACTACGGTTCTCTCCACTCGTCCTCTTACTCTGAAATATCCTATTGTTTCCTCAAGAACTCTCACTCTTACAACCTTGTACTCATTGTGCATTTCAACCCTTCCCTCGGGTGTGTTTCCATCCACAAAGTACTCATAATAAGTGAAATATTCCGGTTCATATTCAATATGATTCCTTTTAAACTTCCTGTAACTGAAATACGGAAGGATAAGCATTGCCGGAACACCTATTAAACATCCCGTACACAATACGTTTACGAACCATTTTATCGGTCCCCAGCCGTAAGTCCATTCAATGCCGTAAACGCCGGCAAGTACCTGAGTAAAAATAAAATATAATGTTCCTATTACCGCAATAATAAAGAATACTTTATACGGCCATCCGTAATTTCTTCTGTATACTCCCCAATCCGCATCACCTCTCGCACTTTCATCGATAAACTTATGGTGCTTAATATAAGGTGCGGCCGCTTTGGAATTATCGACTTTAACCTTCTTTTTTCTTATTACTCGTTTTGTTTTATCCGGAAGCTCATTTGCTTCAAAACTTATTGACTCATCCCCAAATATTTTATCCCTGTCTTCAAGTATGTCTTCAACAGTTGTTTTATTGTGATGTTTCTCATTAGAAACGGGATCGTCATCCAACATGGAATCATCTGTATTTTCTTGTTTATTATCTATCATATCTGTTCCTATCACTCTGAATACTCTGAACCGATGCCCAGGTATTCTTCAAGACATTCTCCGGAATCATGCAATTTTTTTGCAAGGTCTCTGCCTACAAACCTTATATGCCATGGTTCATACGAATATCCCGTAAACTTTTCCTTATCCTCCGGATATCTTATTATAAATCCATATTTATAACAGTTATCCCTTAACCAAATTCCCTCTTTCCATTCTCCCATAAGCTTAGTTACGGAATTAATATCCATAGACAAACCGGTCTGATGCTCCGAATATCCCGGTCTCGCAATAAGAGAGTCCGTTACATTTGCATCAGGTGAATTAATTGACTGCTCATATAATTCTTTTTGTCTGTCATATGATCTGTAGCCTGATTGAATCCACAGTTTGACACCGTCGGATGCGGCTGCGTTTTTCATTTCTTCAAATGCCCCTGCCGCATCGGGATTTAAATCTTTCGGATCATAACTTTCAGGCAGAGGATATTCCTTATTGACAATCATAATATTATTAATATATGTAACTCCGTCAATTTTTTTTATGGAATATCCTTTTGATGTTACATTCCCGGAATGTTCGCCGTCATTCTGAGAATCTGTTCCTTCTGTATCATGAGCGTAATAATTATCTGCCGTACTGTCACCGGTTTCACTATCATCGCTTTTTCTTGGAACGTTTAAAAAACTTACAAGCAAAAAAGCGACAATAACAGATATAGATCCGATAAATACAGCTGTCACAGCAAATTTTTTCTTCTTGCTTCTTTTCATACTATCATCTTCTTCTATAATTATCGTCGCTTTTACTCGGTATTATTACAAAGTCATAAATAATCAATATATCCAACCGTCATCCGGTTTATTATCTTTCTTATCTGACTCGTTATTACCATGTTCCTCATTTGAACCCTTTTCATCCTTTTGATCGGAATCGGAATCATCCGGGGTTTTAATGTCCGTAACATTATTTTCAACCGTTGAATTGTTATCGGCATTATTATGTCCGTTAATTCCTTCAGATCCGTTATCGGATTTTTCTTTGCTTTCAGCATTATTTGAAACACAGTCAGGATCCTCACCCCTGAAAATCGCTTCAAATTCTTCCCTCGATATCTTCTCTTTCTTAATAAGATATTGAGCCGTTCTCTCTAAGACATCCTTATTGTCGAGAATAATCTGTTTTGCCCTTGCATAACACTCATCAATAATTTCCTTAACGGCTTCATCAATCTTTGTCGCCGTCTGTTCACTGAAGTTATTGCTGTGAGCAAGTTCTCTTCCTATGAATAATTCATCTGACTGTGTGCTGTAATCCAGGAATCCCAAATCCTTTGAGAAACCGTACTTGGTTACCATGTCCCTTGCAAGCTGAGACGCCTGCTTGATATCTTGTGAAGCACCTGTCGTAACATCGTCAAATATTATTTCTTCGGCTATTCTTCCACCCATGGAAACCATAATGTTTTGCATCATTTTACCCTTAGTGTTAAATAACTCATCTTTTTCGGGAAGCGGCATTGTATATCCTGCCGCTCCCATTCCCGTAGGAATAATCGAAATAATATGAACCGGTCCCACATCAGGCAGCTCATGGAACAGTATGGCATGACCTGTTTCATGATATGCGGTAATAAGCTTGTCCTTATCCGAAATTACCCTGCTCTTCTTTTCAACACCTATACCCTCTCTGATGAATGAATTCTTTACATCTTCATTGGTAATATATTGTCTGTGGTCTATTGCGGCTGCAATGGCAGCTTCATTCATAATATTTGCAAGATCGGCGCCCGTAAATCCCACGGAAACGCTTGCAAGAGATTCCAAATCAACATCATCGGCAAGAGGTTTATTTCTGGAATGAACTTTTAATATCTGAAGTCTTGCCTCTCTGTCCGGATATCCGACAACTATCTTTCTGTCAAAACGTCCGGGTCTGAGTATTGCGGGATCAAGAATATCTATTCTGTTCGTTGCCGCCATAACTATAACGCCTGAATTGGCGCTGAATCCATCCATTTCAACAAGAAGCTGGTTAAGCGTCTGTTCTCTTTCATCATGACCTCCGCCGAGTCCCGCTCCTCGCTGTCTTGCAACGGCGTCAATTTCATCTATGAAAATAATACAAGGAGCGTTGTTTTTAGCCTCGGTAAACATATCTCTTACTCTGGCAGCTCCCACGCCGACAAACATTTCAACGAAGTCGGAACCGGAAATGCTAAAGAAAGGAACTCCCGCTTCACCTGCCACCGCTTTGGCAAGAAGAGTTTTACCCGTTCCCGGAGGACCCGCAAGCATAACGCCTTTCGGAATATGAGCTCCGAGTCTTGTATACCTTTCCGGATTCTTCAGGAAGTCTACTATCTCTTCAAGTTCTTCCTTTTCTTCCTTAAGTCCGGCAACATCCTTAAATGTTACCGTCTTGGCAGATGAATCTTCCGACAATTTAGCCTTACTCTTGGCAAAATTGCCCATCATTCCTCCGCCCTGCATACTGCTCATTCCCCTTCTCATTATTGCAAATAATAAAAAGAGCGGAACAAACATAAACAGCATTTGAAGTATTATCGATCCCCAGCTGTTTCTCTGTTGTATGTCACTTACCAAAAACGGTATACCTTTTTCCGTGAGATATTCCTCAGATTTGTTAACATCCGATACGGATAATGATTTTACCGTTTTATCTTTTAATTGAACCTGCAGCGTTCCGGTAGGTACACTGGCGCTTTGGTTCACCACTACTTTCTCTACATTCTTATTGTCCACATCTTTCTGAAATTCAGAATAAATATATGAGTTATTACTGTCAGAATTATTCCCTGTCATCGTATATATCATAATTAAAGATATCACAAGTAGGACAATTAAGAATATAAATGAAGTTAGGGCACCTCTGTTCCTATTATCATTATTTCTATTGTTCATGTATTACTCCTTAATTAAGTTAACGGTATCCATTCAATGCAAAGCCCGTATAAACCGTCTTTGACAAATGAATCAACGGACTGACGTACTCCGACTGCCCAAAGACAGGTTTTATCGTCCGCCAATATCCATATATCATCTCTGACCGCTTTTGGTACTTTGCTGTCTCTAAACAGATTCTTAACTTTTTTTGCAGATCCGTCTGCCCCCACTGTCATAACATCGTGAGGGCGTCTTTTCCGAAAGCATAAATTCCCTTTTATTCTATCATAATCAAAATACTTGGTATAGCATTCATTGTCATTTTTAATAACTTTTTCAGTTTTGTATAGTCTTAATGCAAATTTATCAAATTTTAATTCCGCAATTTCACCGTTTTCTATCTTTTTTCTTGTATTATCGTCCAGAAAATACACACGGTCATCATTTTCGGCGTCGACATTTTCAACCCGGGATTTTTCATATTCAAAACTCAATTCATTATAATCCAACCTTGCGACAATACCTTTTCCGATCTGAATACTTTTACCTGTCGTCCCGTTAAGCAACAGGTTGTCTGCCGCATCAAACCTCGTACCGTAAATATCCGAAGAATCACCGGACAAACACTCGACCGCATAAGCATATATGCTCTTTCTTATTACAGCATGACAATTCTTAACATCAAATCCGATAATGACTCTGGATATCCTGTTATCATTTCCGTATTCAATACCGCAGCACCTGTCGAAAATCTCTTTGGATTGATTATTTATATAATCATATGCTTCTTTGGATCTGTCTGCGGCCTCATTGATATGTAAAACGGCGGTTTTGTTTATATAAGACATGGGTTCCATGATTCTGTGCCTTATATAATTTCTCGTATAAATATCATCTGAATTAGTGGAATCGGTTACGTAGGAAATATTGTTTTCTTCGCATATTTTTTCTATTTCATCTCTCGACATGCAGAGTATCGGTCTTATTATGTCTCCGTTAACGGGCTTTATACCCGACAGCCCCTTAAGGCCCGCTCCTCTCACAAGATTAAAAATATATGTCTCCGCTCTGTCATTAGCATTGTGAGCCACCGCAATTTTATATTTACCGGGATCTGTCCCCGTTAATTCGGCATGCTCTCTTGCAAAGGACCGAAAGCTTTCATATCGTATCTTTCTTCCGGTCTCTTCTTCACTCATTCCGAGTTCTTTGGAAAGATTCGGAACATCAAAACGGTATGATTTGAAATTCACACCGAGAGAATCGGCAAATCTTTCGGAAACAATTTCATCTCTCTCGGCTTCTTCTCCCCTTATGCCGTGATTAATATGTATTGCGTGGACATGACACTCGGGTATTTCTCCCGATTCAATAAGTCTGCATATTAAAAACAAGAGGCAGCTTGAGTCAGCGCCTCCTGAAAGTCCTGCTATAATATTGTCATGTTCTTCTAACATAAAGTTGCCGGATATATATCCGGCAACTTTTTTAAGTCCCCTAATCGTATAATTCATATCATTCATTTGTTTTAAATATAATTTCGTTAGGATATACCAGTCCGAGCTTTTCCTTTGCGATCTTTTCTATATATTCTCTTGTCTGTGTGTATGCCTTTTGAGCATCCAACTCTTCGCTTCTCTTTTTCTGCTCATCTATGGAATTATTCAATTCCTGTATTTTAGCCTGATTCTCAGCGGATTTTGATTTGAGGCTGTTGTTGGCAATTATAAACAATACCAAAAACACACATACAAACGCAGCAATAGACAACAGACCTATTCTTGCGTTTCGTCTGTTCTTCTTGGCCCTTTTTTCTTTATCTTTCCTTGTTTCCAGCTGCATAAACACACCTCTAAAGAACGTTTCGTATTATAACAGTTCCGTCATTAAGTCGGCTTCTTCTTTGCGAATCACATCTTTAACCAGCAAAACCTTTGCTCTTGTAACTTTATTCCCGAACTGTATCTCAATGATATCTCCGACTTTAACATCTGCCGATGCTCTTGCAACCTTGCCGTTAAGAGACACTCTTCCCGCATCGCACGCTTCATTTGCAACAGTTCTTCTCTTAATAAGTCTTGACAGCTTCAAAAACTTATCCAATCTCATATCCTGAACCTCTTAATCAGTTGTTACCTACTCCGTTTTCAAGAAATAACTCCTTAAAATAAGGAAGTTCTTCGGCCCACCGGCAAAATGTATGCCATTCTTCCAACTTGTGGTGCTTTCTGCTTATATACATACTTATAACATTTTCATAGTTTAATGTACAGGTTCTTGTCTGATTATAACTTTCCGGAAGAAGCTGAATAATACTGTACCAAATTTCTTTATTCTTGGTTTCCGTATATTCTTTTCTGAGTTCTTCCAATGAAACTATTAATTTATCAAGCACCTTTCGTGCACTCTCCGTTAAATGATCATGGCTGAAATCTTCAATTTCAAATTCCTTTGAGTGAATTTTATGCATTGTACTTGTCGAATTAGCTACAGTACCCACTTTATATGTATCATACTCTTTCCACCAATACAACGGAGCCGTTATGTCTGTCGATATGAATATCTGTCTGATAAACTTTCTGTGATCGGTACCTGCCTTTATAAGTCTTTTTGCAAGATCTATGTCATTGTCACCGAACACAAAATCACCTTCATCAGATACGGAACTGTCCATTCTGTGCCAGCTGTTTAACGGGTTTCTCGCACCGCGTATGGCATTGTGGAAGTTCATTACTTCAGTCTTAGCAAAGCTTATCATATTAATTAAATTCCTTTTCAACACATTTAAGTGCAGCTTCTATAACCTTATCCATGTCATAGTATTTATATTCGCCGAGTCTCCCTCCGAAGATCACATTCGGTTCGGCATCCGCAAGTTCCTTATACTGAGCGTAAAGAGCGGCATTTTTCTCATCGTTAACGGGATAATAAGGCTCGTCTCCTAGTTTCCATTCTGAACTGTATTCCCTGCTTATTACGGTTTTAGGCTGCTCTCCGAATTCGAAAAACTTATGCTCTATTATTCTTGTCCAAGGAGTTTCCCTGTCCGTATAATTAACAACGGCATTTCCCTGGAAATTAGGAGTGTCAATGGTCTCAGTTTCAAATCTTACGGAACGGTATTCCAAAGCTCCCAGCTTATAATTGAAATATGCGTCAATAGGACCCGTGAAAACAACCTTGTCAAATTCACCGAGTTCATCCTTCGCTTTAAAATAGTCCGTGTTTGTAACTGTTTTTATGCCCTCAAGCATATTTTCAACCATTCTTGTATATCCGCCGATAGGAATTCCCTGATATATCGCGTTAAAATAGTTATTGTCATATGTATATCTTACAGGAAGTCTCTTTATAATAAATGAAGGAAGATCTTTACAATCTCTGCCCCACTGCTTTTCGGTGTACCCCTTAATCAACTTCTCATATATGTCGGTACCGACAAGGCTTATGGCCTGCTCTTCAAGGTTTTGGGGATTGGTGATTCCCGCTTCCTCAACCTGACTCGCAATTTTTTCTCGTGCCTCATCCGGTGTTACGACATTCCACATTTTGTTAAATGTATACATATTAAACGGAAGAGAATATATTTCACCGTTATAATTTGCTACGGGAGAATTGGTATATCTGTTAAATTCCGCGAATCTGTTGATATAATTCCATACAATCTTGTTGTTGGTATGAAAAATGTGTGCACCGTATTCGTGAACGTTAATACCTTCAACTTCCTTTGTATAAATATTTCCGGCAATATGATCCCTCTTATCTATAACCAAAACACTTTTGCCTCTGTCCGTCGCCTCTCTTGCAAATATAGCGCCGAAAAGTCCCGCGCCGACTACCAAATAATCATAATGCATAATAATCTCCAAATACTGTTGTCTTTCTGTTAAATATTATCCTCTTGAACCGGCTCTTTTTATCTTAGGTCTGAAACTGAATCCTTCCACGGTTCCCTTAACCAGTGTTTTTAATCGCTTACATTTGTTGTCCGGAGCATTCTTCATAATTCGGAGAGCATGAAGGTGTAATCTTGCCCACCAATACAGTTTTTCTTTTGCTCCCTCTCTTCTGTATACAAATACTTCGTTGCGATATGCCAGCTTATATCTGTCCAGTCTGTCCATGGTATCCACGGAAATGTCTGAACCGCTGTTAGACGCCGTATCATGTACGGTAATGCTGTTTGAAACGTAATAACACGGATATAGCTTGGAAATTCTTCTTGTATATTCAATATCATCGGTCCATATAAAGAATTCGCTTATCGGAAGTCCCACCGTTGCCACTGTGCTTGCCTTAAGAAAGCAAGATACAAAGGTTGCGCACCATAATTTCTGCAAATTCCTGTCAAAGTCTTTTATACCCCTGTTAAAATCCGTTTTTTGCATATTCATTTTGCATATTTCACCGTCGGTATAATTAACCCTTCCTGACAGAAAACCGTATTTTCCGTCAAGTAATCTGTCCGCTTCCATGAATTTCTCAAGGGCATCTTCATTCATTACGCAATCGTCATCCATAAGCCATATATATTTAAAACCCATTTTATAGGCTTTTTTTATGCCGTAAGCAAAACCTCCGGCACCGCCTAAGTTTTTACCGGTATTGAAATATTTAATAACTCCGCAATTATAATATTTTTTTATGGCTTCGTATGTTCCGTCCGTACTTGCATTGTCAATTATAAGTATTTCCGGTTTTTCGGGTACCTGATGAAGCAGACTCTCTATACAATTTATTAACTTTTCTTTTCTGTTGTATGTTACGACAACCGCCGCAGTCTCTTTTTTATACATGCGTCATCTCCGTGAAACTAAAAACTCTTGCTGTATTTTTTACCAAAAAGCTTAGCATTGGCGAATGATATTGCCTTTTTGGCAATATCAACCTTTTCCATATACACAAACGGGAGCTCTGCAATCTCGTCTTCGCCGATTTCGCCTGTCACAATCATTCTGTCCAGCCATACGTTAAACAACCTTTCACTTACTCTTCCGTAAAGTCTGGCGTCAAATTCACTTAAATTTTCCGTCATTCCGCTTTCCGTAAGCGTCTTTTCCAATTCAAATAAAACAGGAAAAAGCCAGTCACAGTACGACTCCGTCAACTCTTTTCTCATAATCATCATGTTGAACATATACGCCGAATGAGATTTCATGACTCTGTCGAAACTTCTTAAATATTCTCTGCACAGTCTGCTTATTACCTCTCTTGCAACAAGCAAATGTCCCTCTCCGTGAGTATGCGCATAATGCGAAAAGATTGTTTCAACCCTGTAATTGCGTTTTTTAGGTAAAATAATTCTGTTGTGAGGTATTAATGTTTCTAATTCTTTATATGTAAGTACATTTGCAAAACGGGAATCCTCTTTATTCATAAATATATTGTCGAATGTAGAGAATTTTTTCCCCGCAAAATGTCTTCTGTAGTGTGCAAGACCGATATATTCGGCATCCAAAACCCTTACCGCTTCATATAAGACAGTCAGTTCCGAGAAGTTAGGGTTCTTGTCTGAAATATTATCCTCAATACAGTCATCTCTCATATACCCGAAGTCTTCATCTCTTATTGCCGCACCCGCAAGAAACGGAACATACATTTCATCATCAGGCATTCTGTATTGTTTATGGGTTGCTACCGCAATTTTTACACTTATATTATTGTCCATATGATTAAATTTCATATATCCAGCCTTCGGGAGCTTCTGTCTTGCCAAGCTGAATATCAAGTAAAGTCTCTCTGAGTTTCATACATATAGGTCCCGGTTTTTCCGTTCCGGATCCGAATACAATTTCCTTTCCGTGGTCTACTACCTTTCCCACCGGAGAAATAACCGCTGCTGTACCGCACAATCCGCATTCCGCAAAATCCTGTATTTCATCCAATCTGATCTGTCTCTCTTCAACTTTAAGTCCGAGATACTTTTCCGCAACCGTTAAGAGAGATCTTCTCGTAATGGAAGGTAATATACTGTCTGATTTAGGTGTTACTACGGTTCCGTCCTTTGTTACAAAGATAAAGTTGGCTCCGCCTGTCTCTTCAACAAAAGTTCTTGTCTGAGGATCAAGATACATATTTTCGTCAAAGCCTTCATTATGTGCGGTTACAATGGCATGAAGACTCATGGCATAGTTAAGTCCCGCCTTTACGTTACCCGTTCCGTGAGGAGCGGCCCTGTCGAAATCTGAAACCTTAAGTGTTAAAGGCTTTATACCTCCCGCAAAATATGGTCCTACCGGAGTAGTGAACACTCTGAACTGATATTCATCCGAAGGTTTTACACCTATAACCGGGGATGAAGCAAATATAAACGGACGAATATACAATGTAGCCTCCGTTCCGAAAGGAGGAACATAGTCAATATTGGCTTTAACGGTCTCTTTTACGGCCTCAAGGAATCTGTCTTCCGGAAATACCGGTATTTCCAGTCTTCTTGCCGAGTTCGCAAGTCTTTCGGCATTTAAGTCAGGTCTGAATATTACGACTCTGCCGTCCACCGTTTCATATGCTTTCAATCCTTCAAAACATGTCTGAGCATATTGGAATACTCCAGCACACTCATTTAAAGCAATTACCGCGTCGTCCGTTAGAGTTCCTTCGTCCCATACTCCGTTCTTGTAATTAGAAACATATCGCTTGTCTGTTTCTATATAATTAAATCCAATATGTTCCCAATCGATATCTTTCTTTCCCATAATGTATCTCTCCTCTGTGTTTTTTAATATGGCATAATCCATATCAATCTTATATGCAATTCCACTTATACCGTGAGAATACTGCAAATGTTTTAATGAAAATAATACCCCTATTATTAACCGCCGTCAACTTGTGTACAATGTAAATAAAACAAAACAGAAGACTCCGGCATATGGAGTCTTCTGTTTAAAAGTATGAGTGTTAGGAAAATTTATGTTTTGTTTGTTATTAATCACTGCATTATTACCCAGATCACAGTGATTGCTGTTTAGTTCTTTAATGAGTTGTTTTGTTGTTTGCTTGTGTGTTTCTATTATTTAGAAGAGGAAATACCTCAATGTTGTGTACGGTCTTTTTATTATTCTATGTTAGAAAAATCGAAATTATAAGAATGCCTTGGCTAAACCGGCCTTATCATTAAATCCTACGACTCTTGAAGCCTCAGCTCCGCCTTCGAATTTAACGAGTGTAGGGATCGATGCTACTCCGAACTTAGATGCAAGTTCAGGCTGCTCGTCTACATTAATCTTAGCCACCTTTACCTTGTCGCCGTATTCAGCTTCAAACTTTTCGAGTTCAGGTCCCTGAAGCTGGCATGGTCCGCACCATGTTGCCCAGAAATCCACAACTACAGGTACTGCTGAATTAATGATTTCTGCTTCAAAATTATCTTTTGTAATTGTTACTACTGCCATGATCATATCCTCCCTGTTTTTAATGTCCTTTAATAGTCAGATGTTATTGTTTAGATTGACTATAATATATATTGTTTCAAATATAATTGCAATCTACACATTTAAGTTTTTGTAACCATTTTGTGATTTTTGCAGAATTCTTTCCCATAATATTTTATTGACTTCAATGTTCCGTAGTGATATTGTACAGAAAAAGATACATGTAAACAGGGGAGCCGGTGTGCCGGCTGAGAGTAAGTAATCAACTTTGACCCTTCATAACCTGATTTGGATAATGCCAGCGTAGGGAGTTTTATATTCTTATATAGTGCTTTATGCCTGTGAGTAATAATTCTTCCTATTATTATTCACGGGTTTTGTTATTTTGTTTTGTTATTTTACGGGAGATTCTGATATGGATAGAAATTATACCACTCAAATGGATGCCGCAAGAAAAGGTATTTTAACGCCTGAAATGATTGCAGTTGCAAAAAAAGAATACATGGATACCGATAAGTTAATGGATCTTATCGCTCAGGGCAAAGTAATTATTCCCGCAAATAGGGTTCATACATGCCTGGACCCTAACGGAATAGGAAACGCGCTTACCACAAAAATAAATGTTAACCTCGGAACTTCCAGAGATTCCGAAAATTGGGAAACAGAATATAAAAAGGTAGAAATGGCCGTTGAATACGGCGCCGAAGCAATAATGGATTTAAGTTCATGCGGAGACACAAGATCTTTCAGAAGATATATAACTTCAAAATGTCCCGCAATGCTCGGAACCGTTCCGATTTACGATGCGGTTGTATATTACAACAAGGAGCTTGAAAAAATAACCTCCGATGAATGGATTGATATTGTAAGAATGCATGCGGAAGACGGCGTTGATTTCCTCACCATACATTGCGGAATCAACAGAGAAACCGCCGCTAAATTCAAAAGAAACAAAAGAACCATGAATATAGTTTCAAGGGGCGGCTCCATAATATATGCATGGATGGAAATGACAGGCAACGAAAATCCGTTTTTTGAACATTTTGATAAAGTTCTGGATATTTGCGAAGAATATGATGTAACGCTTTCATTGGGTGACGCATGCCGTCCCGGCTGTCTCGAAGACGGAACGGACCCTGCCCAGATTGAAGAACTTATTACGCTGGGAGAACTTACAAAGCGTGCATGGGAAAGAAATGTTCAGGTTATGATTGAAGGACCGGGACATATGCCTATGAATCAGATACCCGCAAATATGGAGATTCAGAAAACTCTGTGCCACGGCGCTCCGTTCTACGTGCTCGGACCTATCGTTACGGATATATTCCCGGGATATGACCACATCACATCCGCCATCGGAGGTGCCATTGCAGCTCAGAACGGCGCCGCATTCCTTTGCTATGTAACTCCGGCGGAACATTTGAGATTGCCTGATACCGACGATGTAAAGGAAGGAATTATCGCAACTAAAATTGCGGCTCATGCAGCTGACATTGCCAAAGGTCTTCCTAACATAACCGAAAAAGATCACGCAATGGCCGTTGCAAGACAAAAGCTTGACTGGGAAGCCATGTTTGATGTTGCGGTTGATCCCGGCAAGGCAAGATCCTACAGAGCGTCTGCTCCACCCGCAAAAGAGGATACCTGCAGCATGTGCGGCAATTTCTGTTCAATCAGAAATATGAACCATATTTTAGAAGGTGAAAATGTAAAGATATTCGGAGAATAATAAATTTATGTTTACTGCACTTACAATCGCCGGATCTGATTCTTCGGGAGGCGCCGGAATACAGGCGGATATCAAAACCATGTCAGCTCTGGGCGTATATGCCATGAGCGTGATAACAGCCGTAACGGCTCAAAACACAACGGGAGTGTACGGCATTCAGTACACGGATGATTCCATGATTGAAAATCAGCTTCAATGCGTACTTTCCGACATTCCGCCCGATGCGGTAAAAATCGGTATGCTCTCATCTCCCGCATCTGTTGAAATAATTGCCGGGTATCTGTCCGATTATAATATACGCAACATTGTTATAGACCCGGTTATGGTATCGACAAGCGGAGATTCTCTTACGAAAAACGATACGGTCCGAGCTTTGGAAAAATATCTGTTACCCGCGGCAGCGGTAATAACTCCGAATATTCCGGAGGCTGAAATCCTGTCCGGGCATAAAATATTAACACAGGATTCATTTATTGACGCTGCACGTGAATTATCAGAAAAATATAATACTGCCGTGCTGATAAAAGGAGGTCACGCCGTATTTAACGATACGCTTACCACCCTGCTGAATGAAGGAAAAGATAACAAATTAATCGAATACAGTACCGATATACTTGTATGCCCTGATTCGGACCCGCTGTATTTGGAAGCAAAAAGAACGGATAATCCAAACACCCACGGAACCGGCTGTACGCTTTCAAGCGCCATAGCCTCATATCTTGCAAGAGGATTAAGGCTTGAAGATTCGGTAAGGCTTGCTAAGAATTATGTAACCGGGGCCATAAATGCCAAACTGAATCTGGGCAAAGGGAGAGGTCCCTTAAACCATTTATATAACTTAAAATAATAACAATAAAAGAGGTTTTACATGAATATAATTTTGAACGGAAAAAATACCGATGTAAATAATTCTTCCACCTTAATGTCCGTTATAGAAGAAAAGGGAATTAACCCTGCCTCCGTAGTTGCGGAAGTAGACGGAATAATTTACAAAACCGAAGAATTTAAAAATGTCACTCTTTCAGAGAGCAGTAAAGTGGAATTGCTGCATTTTGTAGGCGGCGGCTGATATTTCATAATAACCGTTTAATTATGAATATGGAAAGGAATTTAAAATGAATAGTTCTTTGAATAATGACGATCCGCTTATTATCGGCGGCGTAACATTAAGAAGCAGGCTATTGCTCGGAACAGGTAAATTCGGTGACGATTCTCTTATCCCGCAATGTATAAACGAATCCGGGGCTCACATCGTAACCGTTGCCATGAGAAGGGTTGAATTCGGCTCTAACGAAGGAAATATGGTGGATCTCATACCTAAAGACTGTATTCTCATGCCTAATACACACGGAGCGCGAAATGCTGAGGAAGCCGTAAGAATAGCCAGACTCGGCCGTGCCGCCGGCTGCGGTAACTGGATAAAAATAGAGGTTGTATCCGATAATAAATATCTGCTCCCGGACAATGAAGAAACATTAAAAGCCGTGGATATTCTTGCAAAAGAGGGATTTACGGTAATGCCTTACATGACTCCGGATCTCTATGCCGCAAGAAGAATGAGAGACGCAGGCGCCGCTTCCGTAATGCCGTTCGGCGCTCCGATAGGTACCAACAAAGGCTTTATGACTAAAGAAGTCGTTTCAATTATGGTTCAGGAAATGGATATTCCCGTAATTGTTGACGCCGGTATCGGACGTCCCAGCGAAGCTGCTGAATGCATGGAATGCGGCGTAAGTGCCGTGCTTGTTAATACAGCCGTTGCAACTGCGGGTAATCCGGTACTTATGGCAAAAGCTTTCGGTAAAGCGGTAGCCGCTGGTCGGGAAGCATATCTGTCCGGTCCGGGAGCTGTATCGTCGCTTGCAAGCGCTTCCACTCCACTGACCGGATTTTTGAGAGATTAAATATTTTATTAATACAGGTTGAAATTATGGAATTCTATGATTTATTACAAAAATATAAAAATTTCGACTTTGAGTCTCTTTGGGAAAATACAACTGAGGATTGCATTTTAAAGATTTTGCAAAAATCCAAAAAAGAGCCCGAAGACTTCGCAGCATTATTATCTCCTTCCGCACAGGCTCCGAATGTATTGGAAGCCATGGCTGCCGAATCAAAACAGCTTACGGAGAGGTTTTTCGGTAAAACAATATCACTTTTTACTCCGTTATATCTTGCAAATGTCTGTAATAACGGATGCGTTTACTGCGGCTTTAACCGAAATAATCCGATTAAGCGAAGTATACTCAGTGAGTCGGAAGTAGAAATTGAGGGTGCGGCAATTCGAAATATGGGAATCAGGCATATTATTATTCTTACGGGTGAAAACAGAAATGCAACGCCTCCGGAATATATTGCCAAATGCGCAAAAATTTTAAAAAAATATGTGGATTCCATAACCATAGAGGTATATTCTCTTACTAAAGAAGAATATAAGATGCTCTATGAGTCCGGAGTCGACGGATTCACAATGTTTCAGGAAACTTATAACGAAGAATTATATCCTTCTCTACACCCTGTCGGAGAAAAGGGTAACTTCAGAAAAAGATTAAACAGTCCCGAATTCGCATGTATGGCAAATTACCACTCCGTTAACATCGGAGCGCTTCTCGGACTTGATGATTGGAAAAAGGATACATTCTTCACGGGACTTCACGCATGGTATTTGCAAAACAAATACCCGGGAACGGATATAGCCGTATCTCTCCCGAGATTATGCGAACATGAAGGCGTAAGCCCCGCCTTTGCAAAATGTACCGTTGACGATATCTCATTGGTTCAGGCTCTCACCGCATACAGAATATTTATGCCGAGACTGGGCATTACAATATCAACGAGAGAAAGGGCTGATTTCAGAGATAATCTGATAGGACTCGGAGTAACAAAGATGAGTGCCGGCTCCGTAACAGAGGTCGGAGGACACGGAGAAGAAAAGAAAAGCAAAGGTCAGTTTGAAATAACCGATGAGAGAAGCGTCGAAGAAATGGCGGCTGCAATACAGGCTCACGGATATCAGCCTGTATATAAAGATTGGGAAATGATAATTTAATTCCGAAAGGAGTAAATATGGAAAAACAGGAAACTGCATTTGGGTATAATTACAAAACAAACGAAAAAGATACGTCTTTAATTACCGGACTCCGAAAATATTTTACCGATAAACAGCTTAAAAAAATAGGCAAAGTAAATATTTTCATCGCAGGCTGCGGAGGCTTAGGTTCCAATATTGCAGAAACTCTTGTCAGGAGCGGTTTTTCCCATCTCACTCTGTTAGACTGTGACGAAGTTGATGCTTCCAATCTTAACAGACAATTTTATTATCCTGATCAGGTCGGAATGTTGAAAACGGAAGCTCTTGCTCAAAATCTCCTGAGACTTGCTCCCGAGTTGGATCTTACGCTGCTGAACGGCCGCCTCGAAGACCCAGATGATGTATTTAAGCTTTCCGGAGATTGTGATATTCTCGTAGAAGCATTTGACAGCGCAGAAAGCAAGGCAATATTTGTTTCGGGAGCGCTAATGACCGGTAAGCCGGTTGTAAGCGCCTCCGGAATATGCGGTATCGGTAATACAAATGATGTGGTTACTTTACAAATGAGAAACAATCTTTATGTAGTGGGCGACGGAAAATCAGATTACTCAATGTGTTCTCCATATGCGCCCCGTGTAAGGATTGCCGCCAATAAACAGGCGGATCTTGTTCTCGAACTTGTATTAAATGACGGAGATGTTTCAGAATATAATTGACTCGACGGCAATTGTCCGATTCATGAATTGACAAACGACTTATTAATTCAATTTAAATAACAATTATGTCCACGGAAGGAAAGATATGAACCAAAAACAAAAAGAACTATTCTATGAGTTTCCCATATACGGAATGACAGCCGAAGACCTTTCATACAGTCATGACAATATTAAAGACGTTAAAGATATGCTTGAAGCCGGAATTAAGGTCATACAGTACAGAGAAAAGAAAAAAACATTTAAATACATGTATAATCAGCTTATTATCATTCGACAAATGACAAAAGAAGCCGGCGCCATGCTTATCGTTGATGATTTTGTCGGTCTTGCACTTGCCGTAGGCGCCGACGGGGTACATGTAGGTCAGGAAGATATTCCGGTTCATGCAATCAGGGCAATCGCTCCAAAGGATTTTATCATCGGAGTATCCACTCATATGCCGGAACATGCCGGAAAAGCAGTCGAAGACGGTGCAGATTATATAGGAGTAGGTCCCATATATGCAACTCAAACAAAAGAAGACGTTGTGGATCCGGTAGGTCTTGATTATCTTGATTATGTATCAGCAAATGTGCATATTCCTTTTGTTGCCATCGGAGGCATTAAAAATAATAATGTTGACGATGTATTTGAGTCGGGATGCGATCTTGCATGCCTTGTAACCGGTATTGTCGGTAAGCCGGATATTAAAAAGACCGTCAGAGAACTAAAGAGAATATATGACGAATCAAAAAAATAATTGATTGTATGTCACACAAGGTAGATTAACAAGCCATGTTTTTGAAGATATGACTAATGATGCGAATCCGAAAACGATTTGTATTTCAAATAATAGTAAAAAGGCACCGCCCCTGTATTTCTACGGGACGGTGCCTTTTTTATATGTATGTAATTAAATATAATTCAAAAGAATATTATAAATTACTCGATGATTGTAGCAACAGCACCTGAACCAACTGTATGACCACCCTCACGGATAGCGAAACGAAGACCTGGCTCCATAGCTACCTTGTGGATAAGCTCAACTGTCATTTCTACGTTATCACCAGGCATGCACATTTCTGTACCTGCAGGAAGTTCACAAACACCTGTAACGTCTGTTGTTCTGAAGTAGAACTGTGGACGATAGTTGTTGAAGAATGGTGTATGACGACCACCTTCTTCTTTTGTAAGAACGTAAACCTGAGCTGTAAACTTGTCATGAGGTGTTACGCTGCCAGGCTTGCAAAGTACCTGACCTCTTTCGATATCATCTCTCTGAACACCACGAAGAAGTGCACCGATGTTATCGCCAGGAAGAGCCTCATCAAGAAGCTTTCTGAACATTTCGATACCTGTTACAACTACCTTACGAACTTCGTCTGTAATACCAACGATTTCAACTTCGTCGTTAACATGAAGAGTACCACGCTCTACTCTACCTGTAGCAACAGTACCACGACCTGTAATTGTAAATACGTCCTCTACAGGCATAAGGAATGGCTTATCTGTCTCACGCTCAGGGTCCGGAACATACTCATCGATTGTATGCATAAGTTCCATGATCTTGTCGCCCCATTCGCCGTTTGGATCTTCAAGAGCCTTAAGTGATGAACCACGGATAACAGGAGTATCATCGCCTGGGAAATCATACTCGTTAAGAAGCTCTCTAACTTCCATTTCAACAAGGTCAAGAAGTTCTTCATCATCAACCATGTCACACTTGTTCATGTATACAACAACGTATGGAACACCAACCTGACGTGCAAGAAGGATATGCTCTCTTGTCTGAGCCATAACACCGTCTGTAGCAGCAACAACGAGGATAGCAGCATCCATCTGTGCAGCACCTGTGATCATGTTCTTAACGTAGTCAGCATGTCCAGGACAGTCAACGTGTGCGTAATGTCTCTTCTCTGTTTCATATTCGATATGTGATGAAGAAATTGTGATTCCTCTTTCTCTTTCTTCAGGAGCCTTATCGATGTTATCGAAATCAACAGTCTCACCTGTTCCGAGTCTTGTGTTAAGGACCTTGGAAATAGCAGCTGTTGTTGTTGTCTTACCGTGGTCTACGTGACCGATTGTACCAATATTAACATGTGGTTTACTACGCTCGAATTTAGCCTTAGCCATGTTTAAAATCCTCCTTAAAAATAACTATATATAGTTATAATACAACTTTATGTATTATATTTTATTTTAGTAAATAATTCAACCTTTATATACAGATTACTCAGCCTTGCTGCTTATAATCTTCTCCTGTACATTCTTAGGTGCTTTCTCATAGCTGTCGAAAAACATTGAGTAGTTTCCTCTTCCCTGTGTTCTTGAACGAAGGTCGGTAGCATATCCGAACATCTCTGAAAGAGGAACGAAAGCCTTAACAAGCTTACCGCCGCCGATATCTTCCATACCTTCGATACGACCTCTACGACCGTTAATGTCACCGATTACATCACCCATGTATTCCTCAGGCATTGTAACTTCAACCTTCATAATAGGCTCTAAGATAGCAGGCTCAGCCTTTTCCATGGCGCTCTTAAATGCCATTGAACCGGCAATGTGGAATGCCATTTCGGATGAGTCGACATCATGATATGAACCGTCGAATACAGTAGCTTTAATACCGAGAACAGGATAACCTGCAAGAATACCGCTGTGTGAAGCTTCTTCGATACCCTCACCTACGGCAGGAATATATTCCTTAGGAATGGCACCGCCGACAATCTCAGACTCGAATACAAATGTTTCTTCAGCGTTAGGATCCGTAGGCTCAAATCTAACCTTACAGTGACCGTACTGACCACGACCGCCGGACTGCTTAACATACTTGCTGTCCTGTTCAACGGCCTTTGTAAAGCACTCTTTGTATGAAACCTGTGGAGCACCTACGTTAGCTTCTACTTTGAATTCTCTGAGAAGTCTGTCAACAATAACCTGAAGGTGAAGCTCACCCATACCTGCAATAATTGTCTGACCTGTTTCAGTATTTGTTCTTGCCTTGAATGTAGGATCTTCTTCGGAAAGCTTTGCAAGAGCCTCGCCCATCTTACCCTGGTCGTTCTTTGTCTTAGGCTCGATCGCAAGCTCAATAACAGGATCAGGGAATTCCATTGATTCAAGAATAACAGGTGCATTTTCATCACAAAGTGTATCACCCGTGATTGTATTCTTAAGACCTACCGCAGCTGCGATATCACCTGAATAAACCGTTTCAATTTCTTTTCTCTGGTTGGCATGCATCTGCAAGATACGTCCGACTCTTTCCTTCTTGCCATTTGTGGCATTAAGAACATAAGAACCTGTATTGAGAATACCTGAGTATACTCTGAAGAAAGCAAGCTTTCCTACGAAAGGATCAGTCATAATCTTGAATGCAAGAGCTGAGAAAGGTTCGTCATCCGATGACTTTCTTGTGATTTCGTTGCCGTCTAAGTCAACACCGCCGATATCAGGAATATCTACAGGTGCAGGCATGTATTCAACAACTGCGTCAAGAAGCTTCTGGATACCCTTGTTCTTATATGCACTACCGCAGCATACAGGGATTGCCGTACCTGCGATTGTAGCTGCTCTGAGGGCCTTCTTCATGTCCTCAACCGCAGGCTCTTCGCCTTCAAGATACTGCATCATGAGATCGTCATCAAGTTCGCAAACCTTCTCAACGAGTTCCGTATGATATGTTTCCGCATCATCCTTCATGAAATCAGGAATTTCACATACTGTTATGTCATCACCTTGATCGTCGTTGTAGATATATGCCTTCATCTCGAAAAGATCGATAATTCCCTTGAATTCATCTTCCTTTCCGATCGGAATCTGTAAGCAGATAGGATTTTTGCCTAACTTGTCAATAATCTGCTGTACGCAGCCGAAGAAGTCCGCTCCGACAACGTCCATCTTGTTGATGAAAGCCATACGCGGAACATTATATTTGTCAGCCTGTCTCCAAACATTTTCGGACTGTGGCTGAACACCGCCTGATGATGAGAAAACACCTACAGCTCCGTCAAGAACTCTAAGTGAACGCTCAACCTCAACGGTGAAATCTACGTGTCCCGGTGTATCAATAATGTTGATACGGCAATCAGGACCCTGAGGTAATGGCTTTGTTTCTTTCTGCAATGTCCAGTGGCATGTTGTAGCCGCAGAAGTAATTGTAATACCTCTTTCCTGCTCCTGTACCATCCAGTCCATGGTTGCAGTACCGTCATGTGTATCACCTACTTTGTGATTAACACCTGTGTAGTAAAGAATACGCTCTGTAAGAGTTGTCTTACCGGCGTCGATATGCGCCATAATACCGATATTTCTAGTGCGCTCCAATGGATATTCTCTTCCCATCGGTTTCTCCTCCCTTTTATAAATGCGAATAAATTAGAATCTGTAGTGAGCAAATGCTTTGTTGGCTTCTGCCATGTTGTGCATCTCTTCTTTTCTCTTTACAGCCGCACCTGAGTTATTCGCAGCGTCAAGGATTTCTCCCGCAAGACGATCTTCCATAGTCTTCTCGCCTCTTTTACGAGAGAACTTTGTAAGCCATCTTAAAGCAAGTGCCTGGCGTCTGTCAGGTCTTACCTCAATAGGAACCTGATATGTGGCACCGCCCACTCTTCTTGCTTTTACTTCGAGAACAGGCATAAGATTATTCATAGCCTCTTCAAATACGTCGATTGCAGGTCTTTCAGACTTAGCTGCAATCTTGTCAAATGCTCTGTATACGATTTTCTGAGCTGTACCCTTCTTACCATCGAGCATGATGTTGTTTATAAGCTTTGTTACGATCTTATTATTGTATACTGGATCAGCTAATACATCTCTTTTAGATGAATGTCCTTTACGTGGCACGTAACTTCCCTCCTTAATAATAATTAATTCATAGGTACTCACAAATATTACTATGTGTTGTGCTCAGTATATAGATTTGCAACCATAAATCTCTATCCGGCACTCAATATTAAATATTCTGAAATACTACATTGTATATGAGTAAATATCACTCACAAAACTGCAATTAAATTACTTTGCAGCCTTAGGTCTCTTAGCACCGTACTTTGAACGTGCCTGCTTTCTGTCGGCAACACCGGCCGTATCAAGCGTACCTCTGATGATATGGTAACGTGTACCTGGAAGGTCCTTTACTCTTCCTCCTCTTATAAGAACAACTGAGTGCTCCTGAAGATTGTGGCCTTCACCTGGAATATATGATGTTACTTCAACACCGTTTGAAAGACGAACTCTGGCAATCTTTCTTAAAGCTGAGTTAGGCTTCTTAGGTGTTGCTGTCTTAACTGCTGTACAAACTCCTCTTTTCTGTGGAGAAGGTACATTTGTTACTTGCTTGTGAAGAGAGTTAAAGCCTCTCTGAAGTGCTGGTGAGTTAGACTTCTTAGCTTGTGACTTTCTTCCCTGCTTAACTAATTGGTTAAACGTTGGCATTACTTCACCTCCCGGATTATTTTGATTATCGGTTGCTCAATTACATAAAAAGAACGCCTAATGTAAGGCGTACCTTCAAAGTATAGTTATAAATAATTTCCGTGTCAAGTGCATATTCGCATCTTCATAAGATTTTTATTTGCTGAGTTATAAACACCCGAATTCTTTATTTTAAAAATTATTCACATTTATAATATGTTTACCGCCATCATATAAGGCTGTAAAGATTATGCGGAGCAGAAGTCCGGTAATCCCTACAGCCTTTAAAATATTTTTATTTAAATATATTTATCCGAATACCGTTATTCCGCAGCAGTCGTCTCATCGGCTGCATCCGGATTGTATCCCGTATCGATTTTAATATCCTGATATCTCTTTAAGCCCGTACCCGCAGGTATGAGTTTACCGATAATAACATTTTCCTTAAGACCGATAAGGTGGTCGATCTTGCCGTGAATTGCGGCATCCGTAAGGACCTTAGTCGTCTCCTGGAATGATGCGGCGGATAAGAACGAATTAGTCGCAAGAGATGCCTTTGTGATACCGAGTATTATCGGCTGTCCCTTGGCTTCCTGCTTTCCTTCTTCCCTGAGCCTTTCATTTGTTTCTTCATATTCTATCGTATCGACCTGAATACCCTTTAAGAAACCTGAATCGCCCGGATCGGCAATTTCCGTTTTTCTAAGCATCTGTCTTACGATAAGTTCAATGTGCTTGTCATTAATCTCAACGTCCTGACTTCTGTACACTTTCTGAACTTCACGAAGCATATAGTCCTGAACGGCTTCCTTTCCCAGTACTCGAACGATGTCATGCGGATCTTTGGAGCCGATGGTAAGTTCATCACCCTTTGTAACAATCTTACCTTCGCTTACCTTTAATTCACTGTCTCTTGAAAGTGCATGACGCTCCAATTCATTGCCGGCACCGTCAACAACCACGATTTCCTTTTTCTTTTCGCTTTCCTTGATTTCAATTGTACCTGAGTTCTCCGCAATCATTGCGAGTTTCTTAGGCTTTCTTGATTCGAAAAGCTCCTCTACTCTAGGAAGACCCTGTGTAATACTGTCTCCGGCAACACCACCCGTATGGAACGTTCTCATGGTAAGCTGTGTTCCCGGCTCACCGATTGACTGAGCGGCTATAATACCCACCGCTTCACCAACCTGAACTCCCTTACCCGTGGCAAGGTTGGCACCGTAACACTTTGCGCATACTCCCGTATGGGATCTGCATGTAAGTATTGTTCTGATTTTAATCTGTTCAAATCCTTTATCACAGATCTTTTTGGCCATATCAGGCGTAACAAGCTTGTTGGATTCAAGTATAACTTCACCTGTCTCAGGGTCAACAACGTCTTCGGCAAGAAATCTTCCGGTAATTCTCTCTTCGAGAGGCTCAAGAACAACCTCTCTCTGGGAGTCTTCCGTTGCCTTGTCATTATTGAACTTGGAAACGTACATACCCTTGATTTCTGAACTGTTGGCGCAGCAGTCATCTTCTCTTATTATAAGTTCCTGGGCAACGTCAACAAGTCTTCTTGTAAGGTATCCCGAGTCTGCCGTTCTCAGAGCGGTATCGGAAAGACCCTTTCTTGCTCCGTGAGCTGAAATAAAGTATTCAAGAACGTCAAGACCCTCACGGAAGTTGGATTTAATAGGAAGCTCGATTGTATTTCCCGATGTATCGGCCATAAGTCCACGCATACCCGCAAGCTGTTTAATCTGCTTATCGGAACCTCTGGCACCTGAGTCCGCCATCATGAAAATATTATTATATTTGCCGAGTCCCGTAAGAAGAGCCTTTGTTAACTCCTCATCCGTCTGTTCCCAGATTCTTACCACGTCTCTGTGTCTTTCTTCATCTGTTGTAAGAAGTCTCTGATAGTTTCTTGTAACCTGCTCAACTCTCTTTTCTGCGTTTGCAATAAGTTCTCCCTTAATAGGAGGCACCGTCATCTCGGAAACCGAAACCGTCATTGCAGCCTTTGTTGAATACTTATAACCGATGGCTTTAATATCATCCAGAACTTCGGCTGTCATAACTGTTCCGTGAACATTTATGACTCTTTGAAGTATTCCCTTAAGCTGCTTCTTACCTACATGAAAATCTATTTCCAGACCGAATTTATCAACATCTCTGTTAACATATCCCAAGTCCTGAGGAATAATCTCATTGAACAGACATCTTCCGAGAGTCGAATCTATATTTCCGTATTCATTTTCGCCGTTTTCGTTTGTAATACATGTACGTACTCTTATTTTTGAGTGAAGGGTTACGGCACCGTTTTCATATGCAAGAATTGCCTCATTGATGTTTTTAAATATCTTTCCCTCGCCCTTAGCACCAGGTCTTTCCTGTGTAAGATAATAAATTCCGAGAACCATATCCTGTGAAGGAACGGCAACCGGTCCGCCGTCTGAAGGCTTAAGAAGGTTGTTTGGAGAAAGAAGCATAAATCTGCACTCAGCCTGAGCCTCAACCGAAAGAGGAAGATGAACAGCCATCTGGTCACCGTCAAAGTCTGCGTTGAAAGCCGTACAAACAAGAGGATGAAGCTTAATTGCCTTACCTTCCACAAGAATAGGCTCAAAGGCCTGAATACCGAGTCTGTGAAGTGTAGGGGCACGGTTAAGCATTACAGGATGTTCTTTAATTACATCGTCAAGTACATCCCAGATTTCGTTTTCAAGTCTTTCAACACTCTTCTTTGCCTGCTTTACGTTGTCCGATATTCCTCTTCTTACCAATTCACGCATAACAAACGGTTTGAATAATTCAACCGCCATTTCCTTAGGAAGACCGCACTGATATATCTTAAGCTCCGGTCCTACCACGATAACGGAACGTCCCGAATAGTCAACTCGCTTACCGAGAAGGTTCTGTCTGAATCGTCCCTGCTTACCCTTAAGTAAATCGGAAAGTGATTTTAATGCTCTGTTTCCCGGACCCGTTACAGGCTTTCCGTTTCTTCTGCCGTTATCGATTAATGCGTCGACAGCTTCCTGAAGCATTCTCTTTTCGTTTCGAACAATAATTTCAGGTGCATGAAGCTCCATAAGGCGCTTAAGTCTGTTATTTCTGTTTATGATTCTTCTGTATAAATCATTCAAATCGGATGTGGCAAATCTTCCGCCGTCAAGCTGAACCATAGGTCTGAGGTCCGGCGGAATAACCGGAATCTCAGTGAGAATCATCCATTCAGGCTTTGTTTCGGAGCTTATGAAAGCTTCCATGGCCTCAATTCTCTTAATGAGTTTAGGAGTATCCTGTGATTTCTCTGATTTTTGTTCTTCAAGCTTCTGCTTTGCCGCTTTGACTTCTTCTTCAAGATCCACATTTTGTAAAAGTTCAAGAATGGCTTCGGCACCCATTCCCACTCTGAATGTGTTGCCGTATTCTTCATAAAGTTTGCTGTATTCGGCTTCTCTTAATACTGTCTTAACCTTAATATCTTCGTTGCCGCCGTTGTCAAGTACTATATATGCCGCAAAATATAATACTCTCTCCAATTCCTTAGGCGTTATGTCAAGTATAAGACCGATTCTGCTTGGAATACCCTTAAAGTACCAAATATGGGATACCGGCGCCGCCAAATGTATGTGGCCCATTCTGTCACGGCGAACACTTGCCTTTGTTACTTCAACACCGCATTTATCACATATAATGCCTCTGTCTTTGATTTTCTTGTACTTACCGCAATGACATTCCCAGTCCTTGGTAGGTCCGAATATCTTTTCACAGAATAAGCCGTCTTTTTCCGGCTTTAATGTACGGTAATTGATTGTTTCGGGCTTGGTTACTTCCCCATGGGACCAGTTGCGAATGTCTTCAGGAGAAGCAATCTTTATCTGAATTTTGTCAAACTTGATGCCTTTATTCATCTTGACATCGTTATTAGTATTATTTGCCTTAATACTTTCTTCCATTAATGCGCTTCCTCCTTAAATTACATATCATCAGAGTTGTCGTCAAATCCATAATCATCTTCTTCACTTACGGAATCATCCACAATATCGCCTGACTCTTCGTCAATTTCACCTACGGTCATTGTCTGCTTGTATTCGCTTTCAATGTCATTGTCCGATCTGCTGTATTCCGGTGTTTCTTCAAGCAATTCCTTTATTTCATCCGTATTTTCGGAATTATCGGACATTTCTCTCTTGTGTCCTCTGTTACCGTCATCGAGAACCTTGTTAAAGCTGATATCTTCATATTCCGCATTATCAAGAAGTCGTACCGGATTATATTCCTTGTCAAGAACCTGCACGTTAAGAGCAAGAGACTGAAGTTCCTTAAGAAGCACCTTAAACGATTCCGGAATTCCGGATTCCGGAATATTTCCTCCCTTTATGATTGCTTCATATGTCTTAATACGACCTACGACATCGTCGGACTTAACGGTCATAATTTCCTGAAGTGTATAAGCCGCACCGTAAGCCTCAAGCGCCCAAACTTCCATCTCTCCGAATCTCTGTCCGCCGAACTGAGCCTTACCGCCGAGAGGCTGCTGAGTAACAAGTGAATAAGGACCTGTGGATCTTGCGTGAATCTTATCGTCAACAAGGTGGTGGAGCTTAAGATAGTGCATGAAACCTATGGTTACGGGGTTATCAAAATATTCTCCCGTTCTTCCGTCACGAAGGCGTACTCTTCCGTCTCTTGCGATAGGAACTCCCTTCCACTCTTCTCTGTGGGCTCTGTTTTCGGATAAGTAATCAAATAACCCTTCATTGAGCTGTTCTTTGTACTTAGCCTCAAAATCTTCCCACTCCATATTTGCATAATCGTTGGCAAGCTCAAGAGTATCCATAATGTCATGCTCGTTAGCGCCGTCAAATACAGGTGTTGATATATTGATTCCGAGAACCTTTGCCGCAAGTGATAAATGAATTTCAAGTACCTGTCCGATGTTCATTCGGGAAGGAACGCCGAGAGGGTTAAGAACGATATCAAGAGGTCTTCCGTTAGGTAAAAACGGCATGTCTTCAACCGGAAGTATTCTGGAAACGACACCCTTGTTACCGTGACGTCCGGCCATCTTATCACCTACGGATATTTTTCGTTTCTGAGCGATATATATTCTGACCACCTTATTAACACCCGGTGAAAGTTCGTCTCCGTTTTCTCTTGTAAATTCCTTAACGCCTACAACAATACCGTATGCACCGTGAGGAACCTTAAGCGAAGTGTCTCTTACTTCTCTTGCTTTCTGACCGAATATCGCACGAAGAAGTCTCTCTTCTGCGGTAAGTTCAGTTTCTCCCTTAGGAGTAACCTTTCCGACAAGGACGTCTCCTGCTCTTACTTTGGCTCCTACTCTGATAATTCCGTCGCTGTCCAGATTCTTTAACGCTTCTTTTGCGGCTGTCGGAATATCTCTTGTAATTTCTTCCGGTCCGAGCTTTGTATCTCTTGCTTCCGTCTCATATTCTTCGATATGAACGGATGTATATACGTCGTCTTTAACAAGCCTCTCACTTAAAAGAACGGCATCTTCATAGTTATAGCCTTCCCATGTCATGAAACCTATAAGAGGGTTCTTTCCGAGAGCGATTTCTCCGTTATCAGTTGAAGCTCCGTCTGCAATAACATCTCCCTTTTTAACCAAATCGCCCTTAAATACGATAGGTCTCTGATTATAGCAGTTACTCTGGTTACTTCTCACAAACTTGGATAACTTGTATTCTCTTTCGTTTCCGTCTTCCTCTTTGATGATAATTCTGTTTGACTCCGCAACGGATACTATTCCGTCCTTCTCGGCAATAACGCACACGCCTGAATCGATGGCTGCCTTATGCTCCATACCGGTGCTGATAACCGGAGCTTCCGTTGTAAGGAGAGGAACCGCCTGACGCTGCATGTTAGATCCCATGAGGGCACGGTTGGCATCATCGTTTTCGAGGAAAGGAATCATGGATGTTGCAACTGAGAATACCATTTTAGGAGAAACGTCCATGAGATCTATTTCTCTCTTGTCAAATGTAGCATTATCTTCCCTGTATCTTCCGGCAATACTTCTCTTTACAAAATATCCGTTTTCGTCAATTTCCGTATTGGCCTGAGCAACATGATAATCATCTTCTTCATCTGCGGTGAAATATCTTACTTCGTCCGTAACTCTCGGATTCTCAGGATCGGACTTATCCACCACTCGATAAGGCGACTCGATAAAGCCGTATTTATTAATTCTTGCATATGATGCCAAAGAGTTAATAAGTCCGATGTTTGGTCCTTCAGGCGTTTCAATAGGGCACATTCTTCCGTAATGTGTATAGTGAACGTCTCGTACTTCGAATCCGGCTCTGTCTCTTGAAAGACCGCCAGGTCCGAGTGCAGACAATCTTCTCTTGTGAGTAAGCTCTCCGAGAGGATTGTTCTGATCCATAAACTGTGAAAGCTGTGAGCTTCCGAAGAACTCCTTAACTGCTGCGGTTACCGGCTTAATGTTTATGAGAGCCTGAGGATCAACGGCCGTAAGATCCTGAGTGTTCATTCTCTCTCTTACAACTCTCTCCATTCTTGTTATACCGACTCTGAACTGATTCTGAAGAAGTTCTCCCACGGCTCTGATTCTACGGTTGCCGAGGTGATCTATATCATCCTTTGCTCCGATTCCGTATTCGATGTGCATGTTATAGTTGATTGAAGCTTTTACGTCATCAACCGTAATACACTTAGGTACGAGGTCCTTAATATTTTCCGCCAGAAGAGCAATAACGGCTTCTCTGTTATCTCCGCACTCTTCTAAAATGTCCTTAAGAACGGGATAGTATACGGGTTCCGTAATACCTATTTCTTCCTTTTCTTCATCTGAAAGAGTTACAAAGCCGTCAATGTCAACCATCATGTTGGAAAGAACTTTAACTGTCTTTTTAACTTTAACGAGCTTGTCAAATGTCGCTGCATCCGCATCTTCTCCAGCTTCCAAGTCCGCAACTCTCTCTTCGACTTCAACCTCCAACAGCACATAAGGAACGGCCGCATTCTGTATTCTGTCCGCAGCTTCCGCCGTAGCGATTTCTCCGGCTTCAGCCAGAACTTCTCCGTTTTCCGTGATAACGTCTTCCGCAAATGTGAAGCCTGTTATTCTGTTTCTTAAAGATAATTTCTTATTGAACTTAAATCTGCCCACATGCGCCAAATCATATCTTCGAGGATCAAAGAACATGCTGTTAATAAGCGATTCGGCATTTTCCCTCTGATAAGGCTCACCCGGACGAAGTTTTTCATAAAGCTTTCTGGTACCGTCCTCGTAATCCTGCTCTCTCTGAGGATCGGAAGAATTATCCTTTTCAATTGTAGCTCTGAGCTTTTTGTTATCATATCCGAATACTTCTTCTATTTCGGCGTCTGTTCCGGCAATTCCGAATGCTCTTATGAGAACCGTTACCGGAACTTTCTTGTTACGATCGACCTTTACATAGAAAATATCATTAGCATCTGTTTCATACTCAAGCCAGGCCCCTCTGTTTGGAATTACCTGAGAACTGTAAAGAAATTTCTTACCGTATTTATCTTTTTCGATGTCATAGTAGATACCCGGAGATCTTACAAGCTGGCTGACAATTACTCTTTCCGAACCGTTTATTACAAATGTTCCGGTATCCGTCATAAGAGGAAGATCGCCCATAAATATTTCCTTTTCGGTTATACTGTCATCTTCCTTATTATACAGTCTGACAACGACTTTAAGAGGTGCAGCATATGTTGCATCTCTTTCCTTACATTCTTCAACTGTATATTTAGCTTCATCTTCATATAATTTGTAACCAACGAATTCGAGGCTAAGCTTTCCGTTTAACGGATTAATAGGTGAAACGTCAGCAAATACTTCCTTAAGACCTTCTTTTAAAAACCACTGATATGAATCCTTCTGGACTTCGATAAGGTTTGGCATTTCCAAAACTTCTTTCTGTCTTGAAAAGCTCATTCTTGTGGCTTTTCCGAATTTCTTTGGAATAATTCTGTTCTTTTCCATAAACGACATCACTCCTTGTAATTTATCTGATATACATTTATACAATGAGGTTAGAGATTTCTTTGTATCTAACCATATACAGCTCCAACAAATGCTAATACATCCATAATAGCGTAATTTCTATCATATTATAATAAAATAATTTTGTCAAATTCTTCTTGACAAATATAAAATGCGTGTTCTTTTTTACATATATTCATATAAAAGTATAAAATATTCCCTAATTATTTATCCGAATATAAATATCGTACATAACTTGTACCGGACAAAATAACAAATTCCACACTTACACATGAATATATGTGTAAAGGCCTGATCTGTTTATCTATAAATTACACGCTTAAAAAGGGCTCATATATGAATGCAATTAATTATATGTAAATATGCTTTCATACTATGAACCCTTTTAAAAACTACATTAAATTTGATAAATATATCCGACCGGGTCAAATTCCCCGTATCAGACAATTAAATCTCACCGATTAATATATATTAATCGGTGAGATTTATTATATTCGGTTTAATTACTTAAGTGTAACTTCTCCGCCTTCAGCTTCGATCTTAGCCTTGATTTCTTCAGCCTCAGCCTTCTCTACGCCTTCCTTGATAACCTTAGGAGCGCCGTCAACTAATTCCTTAGCTTCCTTAAGTCCGAGACCTGTGATCTCACGAACAGCCTTGATAACCTTAACCTTAGAAGCACCTGCGCTTGTAAGCTCAACATCGAACTCTGTCTGCTCTGCTGCTGCATCTGCGCCTGCACCTGCTGCTGCAACTACAACGCCTGCTGCAGCTGAAACGCCGAATTCTTCTTCACAAGCCTTAACAAGTTCGTTAAGCTCTAATACTGATAATCCCTTAATTACCTCAATGATTTCCTCTTTAGTCATTTTATTGTCTCCTATGTAAAATAAAGTTATAAATTACCGTGTTAAATAACAAATTAAATTATTCTGCTGTTTCTTCAGCCTGAGCCTCTGCAGGAGTTTCCTCTGCCGCAGGGGTCTCTTCGGCTGCAGGTGCTTCAGCAACACCTTCACCGGCTTTTTCCGCAATCTGATTAAGTACGCGCGCAAAGTTGGTAATAGGTGACTGGAAGCTGCCAAGGAGACGTCCGATAAGGATATCTCTTGATGGGATTGAAGCTACTTCTTTGATACCGTCTGTATCATAGTAGTCACCCTCTACAACTCCTGATTTAAGTGTAAGTGCTTCTGCATTCTTGCTGAAATCCGCAAGGATTCTTGCAGGTGCAGTAGCATCGGTTGTACTGATTGCGATTGCAGTAGGTCCCTTTAAATCATCAGATAATGATTCAAATTCAGTGCCTTTGATAGCTCTCTTAACCAATGTGTTCTTGTATACTTTGTATACAACATCAGCTTCTCTAAGTTGCTTACGAAGCTGTGTGTCCTGCTCTACCGTTAAACCTTTGTACTCAGCAAGAACAACGCCCTGTGCACCTTCAAGATTAGATATAATCTCATCTACAATCGGCTGCTTTAATTCAACTTTAGCCATGTTCTTTCCTCTCTATAATTATTCCTAAAAACAAAGCCGGTGAATGCTACATATACAGCATTCACCGGCTAAGCATAATAAATCACGATCTAAAATGCCCTCGGCCGGCGAAAATCTTTAACCCCGTAAGGGGACCTGCTGTCTTTAGGTATGTGTATCAGTCTATCATAACAACAAAATTTTTGTCAATAAATAAATTACTGAACAAATTTTGCTGTGTTAACTTTTACGCCCGGACCCATTGTTGAAGCAATTGTAACACTCTTTAAGTACTTACCCTTAAGTGCTGACGGTCTTGCCTTAACGATTGCAGACATAAGTGCGTCAAAGTTCTCCACAATCTTCTCTTCATCAAATGAAGCCTTACCGATCGGAACATGAACAATGTTAGACTTATCAAGTCTGTACTCAATCTTACCTGCCTTGATGTCGGCGATAGCCTTAGTTACATCCATTGTAACAGTGCCGGCCTTAGGGTTTGGCATAAGACCCTTAGGTCCGAGAACCTTACCCAATCTACCTACAACGCCCATCATGTCCGGAGTTGCTACTACTACATCAAAGTCAAGCCAGTTATCGTTCTGGATCTTTGGAATAAGTTCCTCGGCACCTACATGATCAGCGCCTGCAGCAAGAGCCTCATCAGCCTTAGCGCCCTTAGCAAATACAAGAACTCTTACCTTTTTACCCGTTCCGTGTGGAAGAACTACGGCTCCTCTGATCTGCTGATCTGCATAACGACCGTCACAGCCTGTTCTGATATGTGCTTCGATTGTCTCATCAAATTTTGCAGAAGCGAGCTTCTTAACAATACCGCAAGCTTCCTGTGGATCATATAAAGCTGTCTGATCAACGTTCTTAACAGCCTCTAAATACTTCTTTCCTCGTTTCATAATTCAGTTTAACCTCCATAGTGGTAATTACAAAACCAAACAATTGATTTCTCCCACTTTTATCATAGAATACTTAGCGTTATTATTACTCTTCGATCTTAACACCCATACTTCTTGCAGTACCTGCAATCATGGACATTGCTGCTTCAAGAGATGCAGCATTAAGGTCAGGCATCTTTGTTTCGGCAATCTTCTGAAGATCTGCCTTTGATAAAGTTGCAACCTTATCCTTGTTAGGTACTCCGGAACCTGACTTAATGTTGCATGCCTTTTTGATAAGGACTGCAGCAGGCGGAGTCTTTGTGATAAAGCTAAATGTTCTGTCAGCATAAACTGTTATAACAACAGGAATTATAAGATCACCCTGATCTGCTGTTTTAGCATTGAACTGCTTTGTGAATTCTACAATATTAACACCGTGCTGACCGAGTGCTGGTCCGACAGGTGGTGCAGGTGTTGCCTTACCTGCAGGAATTTGTAATTTAATATATCCTTCTACTTTCTTTGCCATTATGGCACCTCCTATTGTGGTATTTCGACTTCTTGTCTCCCACGTTCGAACGCGAACGAACGGCAGGATCAGATAATTCTAACATCTCCGAAATTAACTTCAGCCGGAGTTTCGCGTCCAAACATATCTACAACGATAGTAAGCTCCTGCCTACTGTCATTAATACTCTTGATCTTTCCCTGCATTTCCGCAAACGGACCCGAAAGAATAATCACGCTGTCGCCAACCTGACCTTTGAATTCAATACGTTCTCTCGGTTTGTCTTCCGGAAGATCAATTCCCATTGCTTTTATTTCAGCTGCAGTCAAAGGAATAGGCTCGGAACCCGGTCCCACGAACCCCGTTACTCCTCTGGTATTTCTGACTACATACCATGTGTCGTCATTTTGTATCATCTTAACCAATACATAACCGGGGAACATCTTTCTGGACATGGTCTTCTTTGTACCGTCTTCCTTATGTTCCGTTACCTGCTCTGTAGGAACAATTACTTCAAGGATCTCATCTCCAAGATCTCTGTTTTCAACTGTTTTTTCTATATCGACCTTTACTTTATTCTCATACCCCGAATAAGTATGGACAACATACCATTCAGCTTTATTGTCTTGGTTCATGCTATTCCCCTTCATTCATCCCTGTTATATCAAAATTGAGTTAATGCTTCGATACCGATACGTAAACCGAAGTCCATTGCCGCAATTATAATCGCAAGCGCAGCCATAACTATAATTACCGTGATTGCCTCAATCCAAACCCTTCCGGCTTTCGGCCAAACAATCGGCGCAATCTGAGCAATCTCAGGTTGCGATGATGAGCGGATGCCGTTATCCGCAGATTCAGCTTCTTTCGCAGTCTTATTAGGTTCCATGTTATCTTCACTCATAATAATACTACCTCACTCAGCCGAATTACTTTGTTTCTTTGTGTAATGTATGCTTTCTGCAGAACTTACAATACTTCTTTGTCTCCATTCTCTCCGGATGAAGCTTCTTTTCTTTCATTGTGTCGTAATTGCGCTGCTTGCACTCTGTACACTCTAATGTAATCTTTGTACGCACTTCTTACTCCTCCTATTAATAATTGTAGAATTTGCTTTAGGTTTTTGGCATAAAAAAAAGACCTACCCCGTAGCCTTTCTAATATATCATATATATTTTATTGTAGTCAACCGTGTATTTAAAAGCGGGATATCCCGAATCAAAACCCCGCTCCTATACACACGGTCAGTCCGGACACTCCGGATACTCCCGCATTTTTCACGGCTTTTGCGCACTCGCTCAATGTAATGCCCGTTGTATAAATATCGTCCACAATAAGTATGTTTTTATATTTTTTATCGCCCTTCGCCTCAAAGGCGCCTCTTATGTTAGACATTCTTTCAATATCTGTCAGTTCCTTCATAGGTGATGTTTCCCTTATCCTTTTAAGATAATTTCGGTCCGCGGGAATTCTTGAATACTTGCTGAGAGACAGCGCGAGCAGCTCAGCTTGGTTATATCCTCTTGAACGAGCTTTCTTATCGCTCATGGGCACCGGTACCAAAGCATCTATGTCCCAAGCTGTAACCTCGGCGCTGCATTCATTCCATATTTTTTGTGCAAATGTATCCGCAAGCCGTCTTTGATTTTCATATTTAAACCGATATATTGTTTTTCTTAAGAATTCATTATATTCAAATGCCGAAATATGTCTGTCATATAAATGATTTCTGTCTTTACAGTCGTTACATATGGGTTCGGAAAACGAAGACAAACTCTTTCCGCATTTCTTACACATTATACCGGAAGGAGGTATAAAAATCTTTTCACATATACCGTGAAATTCACCTTTTGCCGTAATTTCGCCGCACACCGGACATATCTTCGGGAATACGGCGTTTAATATGATATTAAATATATTTTCAAACGATTGTCATCACTCCTTTTCGATATCGTAAACCTTTCGGCATATTTGTCTTTTTCATTATATTAAGTGCATTTCTATGAATTTTAATGCACTGTCTCACTGTTAATCCGTAAGCACTTTCTAGCACTTTATGTTACAGACACCGTGTAACTTGCATATGTTTCTCGCACACCCCGATTTCACCGCTCCGTTTACATAAATTCCGTATATGCCTCTTTAAGCCTTTTATCAAATGTCGAATATCTTTTCAATTCATATTCATTGTCTTTCATTTTATTGAATATTTCTTCAACGCCGACAAGACATACACATTTCCTGGCACGTGTAACGGCCGTATATAAAAGCCTTCTATTAAGCAGCATTCTCGGAACATTGTACATCGGTATTATTACTGCCGGATATTCACTTCCCTGAGCTTTGTGAACCGTCAAAGCGTAGGCCGGTTCCAGTTGTTCCAATTCCGATTTGCTGTATGTGACATATCTGCCGTCGTCAAACACAACCTCAACCTCTCCTACCGAGCGGTCTATACAACGAATCAAACCGGTATCTCCGTTAAATACTCCAACCCCTTCGGTTGACATTCCAAAGCCGTCGTACTTTCTCCATTCCATGTTGTAATTATTTTTTATGTGAATTACTTTGTCTCCGGCTCTGTATATTTTACCGAATACCTCAATTTCATCCCTGCTTTCCGACGGGGGATTAAGCAAAGACTGCATTATTTCATTTAACCGGTTTACCCCTACGTCCGTCATTTTGGAAGGCGCAAGAATCTGTATGTCTTTAGAGTCGCATCCGACATATTTAGGCAGCTTATCATGCAGCAGTGCATATATTGCATTAATAATATCATTGGGATTATTCCTTTTAATAAAAAAGAAATCCTCACTCTTTTTGTGTAAATCCACACTTTCGCCTCTGTTAATCTTATGAGCGTTTGCAACGATGTCACTTACGGCATCCTGCCTAAATATCTTCTCCAACTTAACAACGGGAATGCATCCGGATTTGATTATATCCCACAGGACGTTACCCGCCCCAACACTCGGCAGCTGATCCGCATCACCGACAAGGACCAGTCTCGTACCGACATTTACCGCTTTAATTAGAGAATACATGATATTTAAATCAACCATAGACATTTCATCAATAATAATTACATCCGTTTGCAACTTATTCGTTTCATTATATTCAAACTGCACATTTACTTCATCGTCAATATTTTCGTTTTGCGGTTTGAACCCGAGTAATCTGTGTATGGTGCCTGCCTCTCTTCCGGTGGATTCGCTGAGTCTTTTAGCCGCCTTCCCCGTGGGAGCAGCAAGGGATATCGAGAAACCTTTGTTTTCAAATACATTTATTATGGTTTTTATTACGGTGGTCTTTCCCGTTCCCGGTCCTCCCGTAATTACAAAAATTCCGTTGTTGACAGAGCCCTCAACAGCCTTTCTTTGAAGGTCGTCAAGTGTTATCCCGCTTCTATTCTCCGCCCTGTCAATATCGCAATCATCAAACACGCTGTCAACATCTCCGTCAAGTCTGAGAATCCTTAATGCAAGAGAAGATTCTAATCTGTAGTAAAGAGGAAGATATACAAATATATCATCGGGGGAAGCCTCTTTGGCATGCAGACCTGCATTTTTCGATGATTCAGGTTCAAGTTCCATGAAAAGATCTTCCGGAGATAATGTTTCATCGACCGCAGCTCCGCTTACCCCTGTTTCTTTCTCATCCTCTGCGGTGTTGTATTTAATGATAATTTTGTTGTCAATATCCATTTTTTCAAGACATAAATCCACATCTGATTTATTGACATCTTTTATCAGGTTGCCTATATATCCGTACAATACACTCTTTGGCAAATATGTATGTCCGTTGGCTGCGGCCTGTTCAAGGCTGTATATTACGGCAGCCTTTATTCTGAAAGATGAATTTTCATACGCTCCCGTTTTTATTGCGATCTGATCGGCGGTTTTAAAACCTATATTTTTAATATCCTCAATAAGCCTGTATGGATTTTCTTTTATTACCGAATATGCCTTATCACCGTAAAATTCATATATTTTCGCAGCTGTTTTTATGCTTATTCCGTACTGTTGCACATAAATTGAAAGGTCGTTGGAATTCCTGTTGGCCTGAAGAACCTTTTGATATTCTTCCGCTTTCTTTTTTGATATTCCTTTTACGGCCGCCGCAAGTGTCTGAGGTGCGTTAAGCATAATGTCATATGCGTTGTCACCGAATTCGTTTATAATTTTTTTTGCGGTATCCTCTCTGATTCCGGGAATTCCTCCGTTCTTTAAAAATCCAAAAAAAGCCTCTCTTGAGAGAGGCTCTACTGTCTTGTATGTCTTAACGCTGAATTGCCTTCCGTACTTGGAATGTTCCGTATATTCGCCCTTAAGCTCCAATCTGTCTCCCTCATGAAGTTCAATAAACAAACCGACGCAGCGTTCTTCTTTATTATTGTCTGTAATTAAAGTAAAGACGGAATACCCGTTATCATCATTTCTGAATGTAATTCTTGAAACATTTCCCTCTATGGTTATATGTTCCGATTCCTGTCCGTTGTTCATTTACTCGTCCTTACTGTCTCTTTCTCCAGCCATAAATTCTACGAATTTACCTGTTCCCACGGCAACCGCAGTCATTGGATCCTTGGCTGTTACGGTATGTATACCTGTTTTAGATTCTATAAGTTCTTCCAAGCCTCTGAGGAGACTTCCTCCCCCCGTAAGGATAATTCCTCTGTCCGCAATATCCGCAGCCAGTTCCGGAGGAGTCTGTTCCAAAACCGTATGAACCGCATCCACAATCTGAGTTGTTGCCTCTCTGAGGGCAGCTTCCGTCTCATCGGAACTGATTTCCACGGATTTAGGAAGTCCCGTTACAAGGTTTCTTCCCTTAACCGTCATTTTCTTAACTTCGGGAAGAGGGTATACGCATCCTACTTCTATTTTAATCTCTTCAGCCGTTCTTTCACCGATATACAGGTTATGATTTTTTCTCATGTAACGAACAATCGCCTCATCAAAGTCATCTCCCGCAATCTTAATGGATGCGCTTACAACCGTCGAACCGAGAGAGATAACGGCTATATCCGTTGTACCGCCGCCGATATCTATGATCATATTGCCGCATGGCTTTGAAATGTCCACTCCGGCGCCTATTGCAGCCGCAATAGGCTCCTCAATTATGGCAACTTCTCTTGCCCCGGCCTGAATGGTTGCGTCTTCAACGGCCTTTCTTTCAACTTCAGTTACGCCGGAAGGTACACATACACTTATTCTCGGCTTTCTGAACATATGCTTTCCATATGCCTTTTGTATGAAATATTTAAGCATTTTTTCCGTTACTCTGTAATCAGAGATAACTCCCTGTCTAAGAGGTCTGACAGCGACTATGTTTCCCGGCGTTCTGCCGATCATAAGTCTTGCTTCTTCACCGATGGCTTTAATCTTGTTAGTTTCTTTGTCAAAGGCAACTACCGAAGGCTCCTTTAATACAACACCTTTGCCTTTTATATATACAAGTATACTTGCCGTTCCTAAATCTATACCAATATCTGTAGATGACATATACTACCCCTCTCAATCTTATAACCGTAACCCCCATTATATACAATGGCTATATAAAATAAAAGAATTAAAATATTAAAAGAATGTAAAACAGGACGCCTGTTTCTTTACCCAAAAAAAGACATAGTATATACAAGGAACCTTATTCTTTGCATATCTATGTCTTTGTATTATAAAGTATCAGAGTACGTACTTCTTAAGGTCATCTACCTTGTCAAGCTTCTCCCATGGAAGATCGACATCAGTACGGCCGAAATGTCCGTAAGCTGCCGTCTGCTTGTAGATAGGACGTCTAAGATCAAGAGTCTTAATAATTCCCGCAGGTCTGAGATCGAACTCCTTACGGATAATCTCTACAATCTTATCCTCGCTGAGTTTGCCGGTACCGAATGTATCAACCATGATCGATGTAGGTGTTGCAACACCGATGGCATATGAAACCTGGATTTCAAGTTTATCTGCAATACCTGCCGCAACAAGGTTCTTTGCAACATAACGTGCCGCATATGCTGCGGAACGGTCAACCTTTGTGCAGTCCTTGCCTGAAAATGCACCGCCTCCGTGTCTTGCGGCTCCGCCGTATGTATCAACGATAATCTTACGGCCCGTAAGTCCTGAATCACCGTTAGGACCTCCGATAACGAAACGGCCCGTAGGGTTGATGTAAATCTTTGTGTCGTCATCAATCATGTTTCCGTCAACAACGGCATCAATAACATACTTTCTGATATCGCTCTTAATCTGTTCCTGAGTAACTTCAGGCGAGTGCTGTGATGAAACAACAATGGCATCAAGTCTTACAGGCTTATTGTTCTCATCATATTCAACCGTAACCTGTGTTTTACCGTCCGGACGAAGATATACAAGTGTACCGTCTTTTCTTACCTTTGTAAGCTGTCTTGCGAGCTTATGTGCAAGAGCTGCGGAATAAGGCATGAATTCAGGCGTCTCGTTAGTCGCAAAACCGAACATCATTCCCTGATCTCCCGCACCTACGGCATCAAGTTCAGCATCCGATTTATCGGATTCTCTTACTTCAATGGCCGTATCAACACCCTGAGCAATGTCAGGTGACTGCTTATCAACGGCAACCATTACGGCACAAATATTACCGTCAAATCCCTTTTCCGATGAATCATAACCGATTTCCTTAACGGTATCTCTTACAATTGTAGGGAAATCAACCTGAGCCTTTGTAGTAATCTCGCCCATAACCATTACAAATCCCGTATTGGTAAGAGTTTCACACGCAACTCTCGCAAATGGGTCCTGCTCATATATTGCATCTAATATCGAATCCGATACCATGTCACAGATTTTATCCGGATGTCCTTCTGTAACAGATTCAGATGTAAACAATCTTTTTTCCATTCGTAAATTACCCTTTCTGAACATTAAAACTCTTTGAATAATATAATTAAGTCGTAAGTATGTCAAGACAACAAGTGGTTACATATCCCCGAAAATGTTTTGTCATTCCATGTCCCGGCGCAAAATTCATCGAAATAATCTCATGCGCGGATAGCAAATTTTAATCTTTTATGACTTTGTTTCTGCGTTGCCGGTTGTCTCCGTTGTTCCGGTTGTTTCGACGGCCTGTGTACTCTCATTTGCATTGTTTTCTGTTGTCTGACCTTCGGATTCATTTGAATCGCCGCGGTCCGAAATACTTATAACATATGACGCAACTTTTGAATAAAGGCTCTGGTATCCGAGTTCACAGTTTATTTTCTTACCGTATTGCTTGATTAATGCATTAAAATCGTCAAATCCGTAATATGCGGCAAGAGTTCCTCCGAGGAACGTAATATCTTTCGTGGATACTTTAATATTGTTCTCACTCGCAATCAGAGTAACTATCATCTTCTGTTTAAGATATGTCTCCGTTGTATCCTGTACATACTTAGAAAATTCTTCTTCGTTCTTTCCGTATACCTTCTGAATATAATCATCGTATGACTGTACTCCGTATGCGGAACCGTACTGTTCATATTGAGATTTAATATTCTCTTTATATGTATTTTCAAGAGCATTCTTTTCTTCTTCCGGATAACCCTTGATTTCCGTTTTTTCCAAAATCTGACTGTATACCGTTTCAAATTCCGCAATATCGTTATTTTGCTTTGCCTGTTTAGCCATAGACTCCTTTATGTTATTTTTGAGTTCGCCTATGCTCTCCGGTTCTCCGTATCCGAAATTGTTAAACATCTTGCGGTTATCTTTTACCCACTCGTCATTGGCTTCGGGAGTTGTTGTTCTTGTAATTTTTGTAATATGAACCTTAAATACCGCATTTTTTCCTTTTAATGCTTCAGATGAATAATCGTCCGGGAATTTTACCGGTATGTCATAATCCTTATTTGCCTGCAGTCCCACAAGCCCCTTGTCCAAATCGCTTATATACTGCCCGGAACCTATCGTATAAGTCTGATCCGAAGCGGTTCCGCCGTCAAATGGCTGACCGTCTATAGTTCCCGTATAATTAAGAACTATCTGATCTCCGGAGGCCGTTGTTCCTCCATTCGTTATATCTTCCGTTTTCTCGCTCTTTGAAATCAATTCCTGAATTGCTCCGTCAACGGCCGAATCGCTGATATTTTCGGAGGATCTGTCTACTGCCGTCGTCTTAAGGCCTTTGTATTCACCGAGAGTTACATAGTTCTTATATACATCTGCTGTATGCTTCATAAAAGCTTCATAGTCTCTTGCTTCTATTTCCTGATTGGAAGTATCCGTACCGGAAAATGTTTTACATCCGGAAAGAATTACCGTACCTGCCGCCATCAGGCACACTCCGACTATTCCTGTTTTTTTATTTAATAATTTCATATTAACTCCTAACATCTGATTATATTAACCGCTCCGCATAAAGCGTCCGGTTTTACAAACTAATCTATACTTTAAAGGTTTGATACCGATAAGTAAAGATATTATAGAATTCTCAATTTCTCCGTATAATAAAAATAATCTACCATAAAGTAGATTATTCAGAAAATATTATATCTTATAAATTTGTATATAAAAACTTACATTCCGATATTCTCAAAGGGTATGTCTTCAATTAATGTTGTTTTGCGGTCCTGTCACATTTAAACAGACAAGCCCTTACGGTTTCATACTGCGAAAAGTTTTTGGGATTATTATTTATTAGGGATTATTTATTAGTATCACAAAATATTAGGGTTTTGCAAAAATCTGAAACCGTAAGGGCTTATTCTGTTTGTTTTGTTTGTTTTGTAGGAATGTATATCTCTATACAATGTGCATGATACATTCATAACCTTAAACGAACTTAAAAAAACGATGTGTTTTTTAAGTTTATTCTTTATTTACTTTCAGTTTATTGTTTCATAATATCCGTCTCAACCCTATCCTGTGCCGAAACACAAAAAGGACCGTGAGACTTCTTTGCATACCGCCCGAAAAGTAAGATTATAATCTTACTTTTCGGGATACTGCATTCGTCTCTGCGGTCCTTTTTCCGATTTCCGTTACCGATTATAAAAATTAATCAAAATACAATCAGAATCTCATTCCGGATACGGATTTATTAATTTACGGCATAACCGTATTGCATCAGCCTTCTGACAGTCTCATAAGGAGCTGTCCGCCTTTAACGGTGTCGCCCTCTTTTATGAGTATTTCTTCAACCACACCGCTCATTCCGGCAATAACTGCCGTTTCCATCTTCATTGCTTCGATGGTTGCAATGGTCTGGTTCTCTTCAACTTTGTCTCCCACCTTAACGGCAATGTTGGCTATTGCACCTGGAATTGAAGCTCCTACCTGTGATTTATCTTCCGGATTAACCATAGGCACTTTAATAATTGTCTTCTGAGCTTCTTCATCCGGAACCTGAACTTCACGGCGGATACCGTTCAATTCAAATACCACCGTCCTCATTCCGTCTGAGTCAATATCTCCGAAGTCTAAGAACTTAATGTTCAATGTCTTTCCGTTGGCAATGTTGACTTTAGTTGTTTCACCCTTATCAAGGCCGTGGAAATAAACATGTGAAACAAGTTCAGTAGTATATCCGAATTCATCCTGAGACTTAACAAAGTCCTTAAATACCTTAGGATAGAGAGCATACGAAATAACATCTCTGTCTTCGGCATCATGACAGAATTCCTGTACTTCCTTCTTCATCGACTCAAGATCCGCAGGTTCAAGCATTTCACCCGGACGGCATGTAATAGGTTTTACTCCTTTAAGAACCACATCCTGTAAGTCCTTAGGGAATCCCCATGCAGGCTGTCCCATCATGCCGGAGAAATAATTGATTGCGGAATCAGGGAATGCAAGATTTTTGCCCTTTTCAACGATGTTTTCCGGTGTAAGCTCATTCTGAGTCATAAATATTGCAAGATCTCCGACCATCTTTGATGAAGGAGTTACCTTTACAATGTCTCCGAGCATGTCGTTAACAACTTTGTAATTTTCCTTCACCTGAAGGAAACGGTCCTTAAGTCCGAGGCTCTCAACCTGTGGCTTAAGATTTGTATACTGACCTCCCGGAATCTCATATCTGTAAATATCCGTAGCCGGAGATATAAGTCCCGACTCAAACGAAGAATATCTTTTACGAACATCTTCCCAATAATCCGTAAGGTGCTGAAGTCTGCCGAGGTCAAGTCCCGTATCTCTCTCTGTTCCCTGCAGTGCCGCAACAACAGCATTAAGAGACGGCTGAGAAGTAAGACCTGACAATGAAGAAATGGCAAGATCCACAACATCGGCTCCTGCTTCAACGGCCATAAGAACGGCCGCAACCTGGTTACCCGACGTATCATGTGTATGAACCTGAATAGGAACGCCTACGGCCTGCTTAAGTTCCGAAACAAGTTTCTTGGCCGCATAAGGTTTTAACAGACCTGCCATATCCTTAACGGCAATCATGTGAGCGCCGCGCTTTTCAAGCTCTTTTGCCATATTAATATAATAACTTAACGTATACTTATCACGGTTCGGATCAAGGATGTCTCCCGTATAACAAAGAGTAGCCTGACAAATCTTCCCCTGATTAAGCACTTCATCCATGGCAACTTCCATGCCCGGAATCCAGTTCAGTGAATCAAAAACTCTGAATACGTCAATTCCGCTTTTAGCCGCATGCTTTACAAATTCTCTTATTACATTATCGGGATAATTCGTATATCCTACGGCATTAGATCCTCTGAGAAGCATTTGAAGAAGGATGTTCGGAACTCTTTCTCTTATCTTGTCAAGTCTCTCCCATGGTGATTCATGAAGGAATCTGTATGCAACGTCAAATGTCGCACCTCCCCAACATTCAAGAGAAAAAGCGTCCGCTTCAATCTCGCTTGTGGCATCCATGGCTTCGACAATATCCTTAGATCTCATACGTGTTGCAAGAAGAGACTGATGAGCATCTCTCGTCGTGGTATCACAAATAAGAACTTTTTTCTGTTCTTTTACCCAGTCTGCAACAGCCTTAGGTCCCTTACTGTCAAGAAGCTGTTTTAATCCGTCAGGCTTATGTCCCGTGAGAGGCGGTATACGAACGTCGTCATATCTCTTATGGTGTCCCGACTCCGCAAGAGTTTTTGTGGCAATAAACTTAAGCATCTTGGTAGCCTTGTCTTCACCGTTGTCAAGATTAAATAATTCAGGTGTCTCATCAATAAATTTTGTATGACATTTGCCTTCGATAAATGTTTTATTTGTAAGAATGTTGGAAATAAATCCGATATTCGTTTTAACTCCGCTGATTCTTATCTCCTGAATGGCTCTGAGCGTCTTCTTGCATGCATTCTCAAATGTATTGTCCCAACATGTTATCTTAACGAGAAGAGAATCGTAATAAGGACTGATCACCGCACCTACGCCGGAGGTCGCTCCGTCAAGACGCACACCGAAACCTCCCGGTGAAAAATATGAGGTTATCTTACCCGTATCAGGTGCGAAGTTGTTAGATGGGTCTTCGGTTGTTACACGGCACTGAATTGCATATCCGTTCTGGTGAATATCCTCTTGGGATTTAATTCCGATCATATCATCGGATAATTCATAACCCTCGGCAATGAGAATTTGTGAACGAACAAGGTCAATACCCGTACACATTTCCGTAATCGTATGCTCTACCTGTATTCTCGGATTCATCTCTATAAAATAGTGATTACCGTCTTTATCAACAAGGAATTCAAGAGTACCTGCATTGGTATACTTAACATGTTCCGCTAACTTTAACGCGTCATTTAAAATATTTTGCTTTACATCTGCAGGGAGCGAAAATGCAGGAGTAAATTCAACAACTTTCTGGAATCTTCTCTGAAGAGAACAATCACGCTCATAGAGATGAACTATATTCCCGTGTTCATCTCCGAGAATCTGAACCTCGATATGTTTAGGCTCAACCAGAAATTTCTCCATAAAGATATCGTCATTATCGAAAGCCTTCTTTGCTTCTGCCTTAACAAGGTCAAAGTTTACTCCCACTTCTTCGATGGTATCGCAACGTCTCATGCCTCGGCCGCCGCCGCCGGCTGCCGCCTTTAAAATAACGGGGAAACCGAACTCCGCTGCAAGTTTTTCGGCTTCTTCTCTGCTTGCAAGAGGTTTTTCGGTTCCCGGTATCGTAGGAACATTACATGCTAAAGCCATTTCCTTTGCCGAAAGCTTATCTCCCATCATATCCAATATATCAGACTTAGGTCCGATAAATTTGATTCCGGCTTTCTCACACTCTCTCGCAAATTCGGCATTTTCGGCAAGGAAGCCGTAACCCGGATGAATTGCGTCTACGTTATGAGTCTTTGCAATGTCTATAATCCTTTGGATATTTAAGTATGCTCCGAGAGGACTGTAATTATCCCCGATAGGATATGACTCATCCGCCTCTGTTCTGAAAAGCGCATTTATATCCTCATTTGAATAAATAGCAACTGCCGTAAGTCCCAAATCATGACACGCTCTGAATATACGCATCGCAATTTCTCCACGGTTGGCCACTAAAACCTTATTAAATCTTTTTGGCATTTAATATTCCCATCCTTTCTTTGTCAATTAAGATAATCTAAGAGACATAAATACCCTTTTACTATCTGCTTGATATATATGTATAGATTAACAGAAATCCTTAAAAAAATAAATATCCTATAGCGATAATTGTATTTAACTTAAAAATATTATGTATTTATTTCATTTTACTTGTATAATATTAGCATATTTAAAAAATTTAAACCATATAACGGAGCATATTATGACTTATAACGATTTTTCCGAAAAAAACATACTTAAATACATGGATAAGGATCATCCCCGCCTGTATTTTTTTGACTCAACGGACTCTACCAACAACTTCGCAAAGCATCTTATAGCAAATAAAGAAGCCGCCGACGGAATATGTATATGCGCCGACGAGCAAACTGCCGGTCGTGGAAGACAGGGAAGACCTTTCTTTTCTCCTCCCCATTCCGGCGTCTATCTTACATTGATAAGGGATATGAATTGCATGAGAGATCCGGTGATACTTAAGACAACCATTGCCGCATGTGTGGCAGAATATGAGACTCTTCTTGAAATCATGGGAGTTGACACGTCAATTAAATGGGTAAACGACCTCTTTTTATACGGAAAAAAGATTTCCGGAATTCTGACGGAAGCCATCGATCATTATATTATTATCGGCATAGGCATCAACTGCAATACGTCCGATTTTCCGGATGAACTGCAAAATGTCGCAGGTTCCGTTAAAAGCGGTTCGGAGGGCGGAGACAATTCCGCTGACAGAAGCCGAATTGCCGCCGTATTGTGGAAAAAGTTAATGTATTGGACAGACAGAACCGGTTCCCGAGAATTAATTGACATATACAGACAACATTCATTCCTTATAGGAAAAAACATAACATTCACAACGGACGGCATAACACAATGCGGACTTGTAGAAAACATAGACGATGACGGCGCTCTTATTGTGATAAACAAAAGCAACGGCGAAAAAAAGGTTTTAAATACCGGAGAAGTTCATTTGACATCATGGGATTAAACGACTGAAGATGATAAAAACGATTTCAAATAACAGATATTTAAGCCGAATTGAATAAAATATAAAAAGCGAGACGGTAACGGCAATTCAAAATATACCGCAAAACCCTCTCGCTTATTTTTATGCATTGTAATCTAATTCTTTATATTCGTGAGCGTCAGATGTTAAATCTTCCCATTTCTCTTCGGATTCTGCAAGAACAACTCTCCATGAATCTCTCTCAGCCTGGCTGTTGGCATGGCTTCTGTAATATTCTTCTTCCTGAGCACCGGCCTTTGCTTCTTCCAAGTCAGTGAACTTCTCACAGTTCTTGATACTTGCATCATTTACGTTCTTACGAAATACATAATAATACATCTAATACCTCCCATAATAAGCCCTGAGGCTTAATTGATTATTCCGTGATATTATAACATATATTTAGTATTTCCCAAACACTAATTTATATTTATAAGGACAAATCCTTCACTATAATATATAATAATTTATCTGAATGTATTAAGGAGACTTTTTATGAATTTTAAAACTATATGCTTAGCTTCCTGTGCGGCAGTTTCATCCGGCGTCATACTGTCCGGATGCAGCTCCGGTTCCGTTATCATCGATACACCGATTAAATCGGAAGGATTTAAGCTGGATACCATAGTTTCTGTCAGTTCTTATGACAATGTTGACAAACAAGTTATTGATAACGCTTTAGATATATGCGATACATATGCGGATATGTTTTCCATGTATGACGAAAATTCCTTGCTTTGGAAAATCAATCACAATATAACTGATGAAATGCCTGCGGAAATGGGGCATATGATTGACGACGCTCTTAAATATTCATCCATGAGTGACGGAGCGTTTCAACTTTCCATAGGAAGTGTGTCTGAACTCTGGGATTTTACAAACAGAACAAATAATTCAACCGTTCCGTCCAAAGAGTCAATAGATAACGCTTTAAAGTATGTGGACGACAGCAAGGTGTCCGTACACCCGAAAGACGAATCCGATCCGAACGGCACATGGGTCATTAATAAACCGAGTGAAACCAAACTGGATCTCGGAGCCGTTTCCAAAGGCTATATAGCCGATAAGATAAAGGTATATTTATTGGAAAATAATGTACACCATGCAATAATAAATCTCGGCGGAAATGTTCTCTGTGTAGGCGGAAAAGGTGACGAAGCTTTTAATATAGGCATTAAAAAACCATTCGGTGCAAGTTCCGACACATCCGCAACCTTGAGTATCTCCGATATGTCAGTCGTTTCATCGGGAACATATCAACGCGGTTTCACGGCATCCGACGGAAAATATTATCATCACATATTGGATGCGCGAACGGGTTATCCAATAGAAAATAACCTTCTCCAGACCACAATTATATCCAAAAACTCATTCGAGGGTGACTGCTTAAGTACATTAACATTTATTCTCGGACTTGAAAAAGGTATGGAATTAATTAATAAAACAGATAATGTTGAGGCCGTCTTTATTACAAATGACTATAATCTTCATTATTCCGACAATGCAAAAGGATATGTAAAAGAATGAATTTTTTTAGAACAATCGCAGGATATGCCTTTCTTATTTTCTTCATGATAATAAGCTGGCTTTTCCTTCTTCCCATCGGATATTTCATCGGAAGATCAAATAAAGAAAAGGGGCAGAAATTCTCCGTAAAAATTATTAACTGGGGATTCTCCTGTCTGTCCGCGATTGCGGCCGACGTAACCGTAAAGGGAACGGAAAATATTCCAAAGGATGAGCCTGTTGTATTTATGGGTAATCACAGAGGATATTTTGACGTAATCATCACATATCAATACCTTCCGTTTCTCACTTCGATAATTTCAAAAGATGCATTAAAAAAGTTCCCGGTTGTAAGCAACTGGATGTCCAGAATAGGCTGTCTCTATCTGGAAAAGGATAATATAAAACAAAATCTCGGAACCATTATGACAGCCATAGATTATATTAAAAACGGAACGAGTATGCTCATCTTTCCTGAGGGTAAACGAAATTTAGACGCCGGAACAGACACCTTTCAAGCCGGAAGCTTCAAGCTGACACAAAAAACCGGTGCGAGAATAGTTCCTTTTTCAATTACAAATACAAGAGAGGTATGGGAAAGACAGTTCCCATGGCTCAGTCGTCAGAAAGTAGTACTTGAATTCCTCCCTCCGATAACAACTTCCGATTTGACAAGAGAAGAGCAAAAAGCTCTTCCGGAAACCGTGAGATCCGCTGTTGAAGACTCATTTATAAGAAACGGAGGTAAATAATCTTTTTTAATATGCACTTTTATTACACACCGTAAATATGGTATAATTTAAAATCAGTGATTTTATCAGGTAATATTTATTATTTTCAGGAGATTATTTATGGACTTGTGGCTTATACTTCTTATTGTCGTTGCCGCTCTTATCGCTGCTCTTATAATATTCTACTTCGGATTTGTAAGGCCGAGAAAGAAGCAGATGAATGAACAGCAGGAACAAATCGATGCAACAAAACAGACAGTTACAATTTATGTCATCGGAAAGAAGAAAATGAAGATTTCCGAGGCGGGGTTCCCTAAAAGCGTTCTCGAATCTACGCCTGCAAAATACCGCAATCGTAAAGTAGATATCGTAAAAGCTAAAATAGGCCCTCAAATAGTTTCGCTTGTGGCTTCCCGCGAAGTTTTCGATTTGGTTCCGATCAATACCAATGTAAAAGCCGAGATAAGCGGTGTTTATATCACAAATGTTCATGCGATGAAGGGCAACAAGCCTCTCGAACAGCCAAAGAAGAAGAAAAAATAATTCGGCGCCCACCGAATATATAAAAGTCATTGTATTATGAGATTCGTCTTAATTTCGAATCCTTGCCGATACAATGACTTTTTATTTATGTAATGAATTTATCTTGCTTTATTCTCCGTAATAATATATAACGGTTTATATTTACATTTATCATGAACTATTAAAGCGGGGGATAACCATATGCCAAGAGATTTATCATTATTAACGGATCTGTATGAATTAACCATGATGCAGGGGTACTTTAAATCAAAAAAGAATAATACGGTGGTATTTGATGTATTCTACAGAACAAATCCCTTTGGAGGCGCATACTCCATTTGCTGCGGAACAGAGCAAATGGCGGACTATATTAAAAATCTGTCATTCACATCCGAAGATATAGATTATCTCAGAAGCACGGGATACTTTGAAGATGATTTTCTTGCATATCTGTCTGATTTCCGTTTTACCGGAGATGTATATGCCGTTCCGGAAGGGTCGGTAATTCTCCCTAAAGAGCCGATAATTAAAATCGTGGCCCCGATTATCGAAGCTCAGCTTATTGAACCCGCGGTTTTAAACATTGTTAATCACCAAAGTCTTATAGCCACCAAGGCCGCAAGAATAAAGCACGCCGCAGGCGATAATGCAATCCTTGAATTCGGACTCAGGAGAGCCCAGGGTCCCGATGCCGGCATATACGGTACAAGAGCCGCATATATTGCCGGATGCAGCGGAACAAGCAATGTTCTCGCCGGCAAGATGTTTGACATCCCCGTGCTCGGTACTCATGCACATTCATGGATAATGTCATTTGACAACGAGTATGAAGCCTTTAAAACGTATGCGGAGATTTACCCGGATAACTGCACTCTTCTTGTAGATACATACAGCACGCTACGCTCGGGAGTGCCTAATGCCATAAGAGTATTTAAGGAAATGAAAGAAAACGGCAAAGATATGAGCAGGTGCGGTATAAGAATTGATTCAGGAGACCTTGCGTATCTTACGAAGCGGGCCCGTACAATGCTTGACGAAGCAGGCTTATGCGAAGTTAAAATATCGGCATCCGGAGATTTGGACGAAAACCTGATTTGCTCTTTGAAGGATCAGGGAGCACGGATAGATTCCTGGGGCATAGGCACAAGAATGATTATTGCGGAAGGCAATCCTTCCTTCGGAGGCGTATATAAACTTGCGGCAATGGAAGAAAACGGAGAATTTATCCCTAAAATAAAAATATCGGAAAACTCTGCCAAGATTACCAACCCCGGCAATAAATCTCTTTACAGAGTATACAATAACGAAGGAAAGATTGTAGCAGACCTTATCACCCTCGATTACGAAACATATTCAGAGCGGGACGACCTTCTGCTCTTCGACCCGATTGAAACCTGGAAGCAAACAATTATGCACAGCGGGGAATATACAATAAGACCGATGCTTGAACTTATATTCAAATCCGGACACTGTTTATTCAATCCGCGTCCGATTAATGAAATTCAGGAATATTGCAAAAAAGAGCAGGATACCGTATGGGAGGAATCCAAACGACTTTTAAATCCTCATACCATACATGTAGACCTGTCAAGACCTCTGTATGACATGAAACAGGAACTTCTTAATAAATACGGCAAAGATCAGCTTAATTACCGAAGGAAAAATTGATTGTCCGAGATTATTGCGTTATTAATATATGCATAATAATCAAATGACTGTATTTGTTTCGGTTAATAATTAAAATAATTAAATATTACATAAAAAGGGATACCGGCTGTGTACCGACCTCCCGATCGTCAGATTTTCAATCCGGCTTTCGGCGGTCACCTCACTGTACAGTATCCCTTCATTTAACTCTTATTATTTCTTTTATCAGCTTTCGGATATTGTTCTTTCAATATCTTTTTCCTGATTGGTTATATGTTCTCTTATTAAATCGCAGGCCTTTTCCTTGTCTCCGTTCTCTATATATTCTATCAGACTGTTGTGTTCCTTTATCAAAGTCTGGTGCGAAGATTCATTTTTTATATATTCAAGACGATATCTGTATAACTGTTCTCTTAAATTATTAAGCATCTGCATAAGGCGAAGATTGTTTGTTGACTTGTAAATAATGTCGTGGAATTTTACATCCGCATCTACTATGTCAAATATATTCCCCGCTTCCACGGCTTTGTCAAATAATTTGTTGGCTTCCTTTAATTGTGTAATCTGAGACTTTGTTATTCTTTCACAGGCCAAAGCCACCGCAAGATCCTCAAGCGTCGTCCTAACCTCAAGCACATCACGCATGTCTTTTTCCGTTATGCTTGCAACTTCCGCACCGCGTCTCGGTATCATTTTCACAAGCCCCTCAAGTTCAAGCTTTCTTATGGCTTCCCTTACGGGCGTCCTGCTTACGCCCAGCATATTAGCGAGCTGTATCTCCATAAGTCTCTCACCGGGCTGCATTTCGCCCTGTAAAATAGCTTGTCTGAGTTTAAGAAATACCACCTCTCTGAGCGGCAGATTCATATTGTCATCTATTTTTGCGTCTTGCATAAAAATTCTCCCTAAAATAATTCACATGAACAAATTGCATTACGTTCATAACATAAATTCTGCCTGATTATGTAATCATATTATGTATACATTAATTAGGAATTACATTATATCAACTCAGTAACATAAATATCAAGATTTGAATATTCCGACTTTAATTTATTTGCCGCGTTTTCTGCCTCTTCTTTTCTTTCAAACAGAGCAAAAACCGAAGGTCCTGAGCCGCTCATCATTGTTTTTGTCGGTCCGTTTTTTTCAATTCCGTCAATAATATCTTTTAGGACCGGATGAGCGCTGCATATGACATTTTCAAATGTATTGCCCATGTACGGAGCAATATCCGCAATGCTTGCGCTTCTCTCCTCCAAAATATTCTTTATTGAAGAAACGTCGGGATGAATATTGTCGGAAGCTTTATCAATCGCTCCGTATGCTTCGCCGGTTGAAACTCCGAAACCGGGTTTAACAAGAAGGACATATGCCTTATCCGGACTTTCAAGGTGTCTGAGCTTTTCACCTCTGCCATATGCATACGCACATCCTCCCATTATACAATACGGTACGTCCGATCCTATCGACGCTCCCATATTGAGTAATTCATCTCTTGTCAGGATAAAATTATACAGTTCGTTTAAACCCTTCAATACCGCTGCAGCATCCGTACTCCCCCCCGCAAGCCCGGCGCTTACAGGTATGTTCTTCTCTATATGTATGCTTACTCCGTCCTTTTTATTATGTTTCTCCGCCAAAGCTTCAAAGAACAGTACGGCGGCTTTGTAAGCAAGATTGGAAACGTCCCGAGGTATGTCCGGAGAGTCTGACGACAGGCTTATTTCACCTGAGTCGTTAAGCTTTAGCGATACAACATCATGTAACCCTATTTGATTCATTATCATACGGACATCGTGGTATCCGTCATCTCTTCTGTCAAGCACGTCAAGAGCAATATTTATTTTGGCATATGCTTTTATCTTTATCATATTCATATCTGTCACCGTTATGAAATCGATTATCCGTAAACAGACTTATCGGCTGAAACACTCAATTGCATTTATCCTTAATAAAGTCTGCCAAATGTTCTGCCTCTTCACGGCATGTCCTGTCGTCTTTTGCTTCCACCATAACCCTGACCACCGGTTCGGTTCCGCTCTTTCTTACCAATACCCGACCTTCTTTGCCGAGAAGCTCCTCTGTTTTTTTGATTTCTTCAAGCACTTCTTCATTTTTCATTGCCGCATCTTTATCGTCAACCTTCACGTTGATAAGCACCTGAGGATATTCCTTCATCCCGCTTGCAAGGCTTCCCACGGGTTTCTTGGAAGATATCATAACTTCCATTAATTTAATGGCTGTTATAAGTCCGTCTCCGGTTGTTGCAAACTTGGAAAGAATTATATGTCCCGACTGCTCGCCTCCGAGTCTGTAGCCGTTCTTCGCCATGGCGGCATATACATTTTTATCTCCCACGTCCGTAACAACACAATCAATCCCTTCGGCCTCCATGGCTTTTAAGAATCCGAAATTGGACATTACGGTACAGACAACGGTATTATCCTTAAGTATGCCGCTTGCTTTCATATGTTTCGCATACATATATATAATATGATCGCCTGTTAAAATATTTCCCTTCTCGTCAACGGCAAGACACCTGTCGGCATCCCCGTCAAATGCAAATCCTATGTCAAGTCCCTCATCGACAACCAGTTTTTGCAACGCCTCCATGTGAGTGGATCCGCTGTTTTCATTTATGTTTAATCCGTTCGGTTCGGCGTTTATAACATATGTATGGGCACCGAGAGCGTCAAATACGGCTTTTGCAAGAGACCATGCGCTTCCGTTTGCCGCATCTATTCCGACTTTTATACCTTTAAAGGAATATTCGGCAAGGCCTATCAGATAACCCATATATCGATTTCTTCCGTTGATATAGTCCACCGTTTTTCCTATATGTTCTTTATTGGCAAACGGAATACTGATTTCTCCGTCGATGTATTTTTCAATCTCGCCTATGACATCCTCGCTCATTTTTTCGCCGTCACTGTTGATCAACTTAATTCCGTTGTCATAATACGGATTATGACTTGCGGAAATCATAATTCCGCAGTCAAATGAATCCACTCTCGCTATATATGAAACGCTCGGCGTCGTTGTAACATGAAGAAGATATGCATCCGCTCCGGAAGCCACAAGCCCCGATACAAGAGCATATTCAAACATATAACTCGATCGCCTTGTATCCTTTCCGATAACAATATGCGCCTTTTGATCCGGTTTATCCTTTCCAAAATACCATCCCAAAAATCTTCCGACTTTGTATGCATGTTCGACAGTCAGAGTTACGTTAGCTTCTCCTCTGAAACCGTCCGTTCCAAAATATTTTCCCATTGTATTTCCTCTTATTCAATCGTTGTCATATCCGTTAGGATTGTTTTTCTGCCAGTTCCATGAATCTGCACACATTTCTCTCAAAGTCTTTTCGGCTTTCCAGTGAAGTTCTGTCTTGGCCTTGTTGGCATTGCAATACATTCTGGCAATGTCCCCGGGTCTTCTGTCCTTTATTTCATACGGTATATTTACGCCGGTGGCTTCTTCAAACGCTTTTACAACGTCTAAGACCGAGTTTCCGTTGCCCGTGCCGAGATTATATACATCGACGCCGTGAATAACTTCTATGTCACTTTCTTTACCCTCCGGTATAACACCGATTCTCTTAAGAGCCGCCACATGTCCCCTTGCCAGGTCCGTTACGTGTATATAATCTCTTACTCCCGTTCCGTCATGAGTGTCGTAATCTCCGCCGAAAACATTGAGTTTATCAAGCTTACCAACGGCTACCTGCGTAATGTACGGCATAAGATTATTTGGAATACCGTTTGGATTCTCACCTATTCTTCCGCTTTCATGTGCACCGATAGGGTTAAAATATCTCAATATTACGGCATCCCACTCAGGATCGGCATTTGCCATATCACATATAATGTCTTCGAGCATGGCCTTTGTTCGTCCGTATGGATTGGTCACTGCGCCCTTCGGGCATGATTCCGTAATAGGTATCTCCGCAGGATCTCCGTATACCGTTGCCGATGATGAGAAAATAAGTTTCTTAACTCCTCTTTTTCTGATTTCATCGAACAGTATAATAGAACCCGTCACGTTATTTTCGTAGTATTCCAAAGGTTTTTTCACGGATTCTCCTACTGCTTTAAGACCTGCAAAATGTATACAGGCATCAATAACATTATCCGCAAATATTTCCTTGTAGATATCTCTGTCCGCAATGTCTCCGTCGTAGCATGGGATTTTTTTCCCCGTTATTTCTTCGACTCTTTTAACGGCTTTTCCCGATGCATTTACAAAGTTGTCCAATATAACCGCTTCATATCCGGCTTTGATAAGCTCTATTATGGTATGGGTACCTATAAATCCGGCACCTCCCGTAACTAAAATTGCCATTTATAATCTCCTTTACATATACCTTTTGATTATATAATACATTTTATACAAGGGCAAAATCATTCTTTATTAAAGCATTGTAACAATTACATTCTTCGGAATATTAATATAGTGGAGCTTATTATCTCTCGGTACGTTTTTAAAAAGGTTGTTTACAATATCCGTTTGAGATTCATCTGTTTTTATCAATGCCCTTACTCTTGAGACCTCCTCATCACTTCCGTATATGAGTATTTTTCGCACCTGTCCCGCATCCTTTACTCCGCTTCCGACATACATTTTCCCGCTGAACTTCTTCGGATTTACAATCAATTCAATGTCACTGTGGGCCGTATCGCCCAGCTTCTCCGCAAACACTCCTGCATGAGGCGTATAAATTTCAGGCATATTATCCAATACATATTTTGACGCCGCATTAAATCCTGCCGTATGCCCGTTTATGGCATTCACATACAGCAATATACCCGCAACTGCCGATGAGAATATCAATATGGCTGCTTTGTGAATCGTTTTTATGATATTCATGGTTCCGAAAGCCGTTCCGCACAATACCATCGGCATAACCCAAAGCGCATATGCGGATATAAATGTATTTTCATCCATATAAACAGGCATAAATGACATAATTCCGAGTATCAGTATTATTCCGATAAGAAAAAATATATGTTTAAAATTCTTCTTAACGAGGTTTAATATTGTTATTATTACAAAAAATACCAATGTAACGGGAATATATCCAAGCAAGCCTATATTTAAATCCAAAATATACGAAAAAAATCTGTCCGTATAATATTCCGTTCTGATACCGGCAAGCATACTTCCGTTTGCAATGTTTAATCCTCCGCTTAAATCAAGAGATATAAGCATTAACGCGGCACTTATAATTATATATACAGAGCCCGCAACGGTTCTTCCGCCGTTTAAGTGGACACATACACCTGTCAGAGCCGCATATGCTCCCATAATCCATACAGGAGCGGACAGAAACAGCACTGCCGGAGATATAAGAAACATAACCGTTCCCATATTTTTTACCGCGCCGCTTCCCTTACTCCGAAACCCAACAAGAAATATTGTATACATGTATACGACGGCATTGATAAAATCGGCCTTCATATATATGCACAAAGGAATTGCGGCCGATAATACAATTATTCTGAACCATGCGCTGTTCTTACTGTTTTCTTCCATAATCCATCCCACTTTGCCGATCGTTCCGATTATTCAAAAAATCATTGCAGGTTCGCAAACCGCATTTACCATGTTTTAACATGATTTTGCAGAGATGCAAACCGGCAATGATTTATTAAATCAGCTTATCATTTTGTCATATGACCATATTTTAACTTTAAAACGGTTAGATTTGTTGTATCTTTTTTTAAGTTCAAACAACTGCTTAATATATTCAAGAGTCACCTTTCCCGACAACTTGGATTCGCCCTCAGTTCTCTGATGAAATTTATAAGGAATTTCTATTACTTTGCTGTAATTACCCATGGCAAGAACCTCAATCATGATTTTCCAACCTATCGGCTTGAGTTCGACATTATCAATTACTTCCCTTCGGAACATGAATAATCCGCTTGTGGGATCGGTGAATTTTTTAAGGCACGGAAGAATGACCTGGCCGATCTTTCTTGCCGTTCCGGATACGAACTTCCTGTATGCATTAAGTCCTCCGTCGGAACCTCCCGGTATAAATCTGCTGGGAACACATACATCTGCTCCGCCGACAACAATTGCCTTGTACATATATTTTAAAACTATCGGAGGATGCTGCAAATCCGCATCCATACATGCAATATAATCGCCCTTTGCAATTCTGAATCCGTCGAGAACGGCGGTTGCAAGTCCGCTCTTATTCTCTCTGTGATACAATTTTACGGACGGATATTTCTTTGATACCTCTCTTATGATGTCAGGCGTATTGTCTCTGCTGTCATCCACAAATATTATTTCATAGTTGATGCCTTTAAGAGCTTCGTCCGTCTGTTTTACCAAATTTTCTATATTGCCGCCCTCATTGAATGTAGGTATTACTACCGAAAGCATATCGCTCATTTTACTGACCTTACCTTTTGTTAATTATACTTAATAATACAACTTCTGATATTTATTACTTTAACAGATCCATTGCCGCTTTAAGCTGTGTATCCGTGCCTGCGTTTTCGTCATATTCCACAACAACATCGGGAGTTATTCCCGTGCCGTGCCATGTCGTGCCGTTTGGCGAACGGAGTTCCGCATCCGTATATGTCAGACCGCTTCCGTCCGAAAGCTGTTCTATCTTCTGTGTTATTCCCTTTCCGAATGTCTTCGTTCCGACAACCTTGGCCTTACCCAAATCCTTCATTGCAGCTGTCATTATCTCTGCGGATGAAGCGGTATCTCCGTTTACGAGAAGTACTATAGGCACATTTACCGAATCGTCGCCGGTTCCGGAAAGTTCTACGGTAGATCCGTTCTTAAATACCTGAGTACCGTAAACTCCCGCAGGCAAAAGTCTGTCCAAAACCTTTACGGCAGAAGCCACAAGTCCGCCGGTATTATTTCTTAAGTCAATTATAAGACCCGTCATACCCTTTGATTCAAGATCGCTTACGGCATTATTGAACTGCTCCGGAGTAGGTTCCTCAAAATGATTTAATGCCACATATCCTATGGTTGTGCCTTCAAGCATGGTTCCTGCGGAAGATTTTGACTGAAGCTCCACTCTTTTAAGCTTTACTGTATTTGATGCTCCGTCCCTGTTATAAGTAATACTTACTTCACTTCCCACTTCTCCGCGAAGACCGTTAACCGGATTGTTGTCAAGGTTAGTGATATCATTGCCGTCTATTGCCGTGATTACGTCGCCCTGACGTATCCCTGCGGCAGCGGCGGGAGATCCGTCTTCCGTTCCCGATACGTTAAGCCCTTCTCCCTTTGTATAAGACACCCTTACTCCGATACCTCCTATTTTACCTTCATATGACGAAATAAGTTTTGAATATTCATCAGCCGTATAATAGGATGTGTACGGATCGCCGTATGCGGCAACATATCCTTTGTACATTCCGTCCATTAAAGCCTGCTGATCAACTTTATCCGAAAAGTAGAAGTCGCTCATCTTACTCTGTATTTCAGAGAGCTTTGCTGTTCCGTCGGTGTCTCTTCTTGTTCCGTCCGCATTAAACTTGTTAAGAGTTATAAATCCTAAATTTAAAAAAACGATAAATATTACGGCTGCAAATCCAAGAGATATAAATACGCCGGCTGTAACCGCAAGAAAAACGTTTTTATTAGTTTGTCTTGCCATTTTCTGAAGGTCGGTTTCATTATCTTTGTTGTAATCCGGCTCCATATTATCAAAATTCATAAATGTCTCCTATTCAAAGAAATAGGGCTGTTGCCACTATGCTTCTATATGCAACAACCCTATGATATTTTATACGTTTGCGTGTTTTCTTAACGCAAAGAAACTTCCAAGGAATCCTATGGCAAGTCCGAGTATAAGCGATACCGGAATAAGCACCGCAAATACCTGACCCGCAGGAAGGAATGTAAGTATACTGCTGAGCAGTGAAAACTTTGAAGCTATGGCTCCGATAATGTTGTTATATAAGAAATATAACACGGTAACCGGTACTGCGGCTCCGATCAGACCTATCGTCAGACCTTCAACGAAGAAAGGTGCCTCAACAAATCCGTCCGTCGCTCCCACATACTTCATAATGGTAATTTCTTCCTTTCGAACCGTAATACCGAGAATAATGGTATTCGTAATAAGGAATATGGATACCGCAAGCAGTATTATAATAATCGCTACGGAAACATAGCCCACAATCTGGGTCATGCTGGAAATATTTCTTGCGACCTCGTCCGATCTGTTGACCTGTCTTACTCCGTCAATGCCTTCTATATACTTAACAAGTTCCGTCTGCTTAGACGCATCATTAAGGTATACGGAATATGATGCGGAGTTTGCAAGAGGATTGTCATCCTTAAAACCTTCAGCCAAATACTCATATTCACCGAAGTATTCGGATTTGTAATTTTCCCATGCCTGTTCCGCCGAAGTATAACTGATTCTGTCAACCTCGCTTTGAGTCTTAATCTGTTCCCCGATTTCTTTAACTCTGTCTTCCGATATTCCGTTATCAAAGAAAACGGTAACGGCAACCTGACTCTCTGCCGATTTCATCATATACTGGAAATTGGCAAGTATTGAATAGAATATTCCGAATAAGAATATACATGCCGCAATAGTTGCGATGGATGCAATGGAGAAAAGCTTATTTCTACGAATATTCTTTAGTCCCTGCCCTATTAAATAAAAAAACGAACTAATCTTCATAGAAATAACCACCCTGTTCTATATCTTTTATTATTCTGCCCTTACTCATGGTCAGCGTTCTCTTCTTCATTTCCTGAACGATATCCAGGTTATGAGTAACAACAAGAACCGTTGTACCCTGCTTATTGGCATAATCCAAAAGTTTCATAATCTCGTCCGATGTAACCACATCCAGGTTTCCTGTAGGCTCATCGCACAGAAGAATCTTCGGTCTGTTAACAAGAGCTCTGGCAATTGCAACTCTCTGCTGCTCACCGCCGGATAACTCCTTGGGATTGGATTTGTATTTATCCAAAAGACCTACCATGGAAAGCATCTTAAGAACATTTTTCTTAATGTCTTTTGACGGGGTTTCTATAACCTTCTGCGCAAAAGCTATGTTCTCATAGACCGATCTGTCGTCCAAAAGACGGAAGTCCTGAAATACCACTCCTATATTTCTTCTGATAAACGGTAACGTTCTTCTTGTGGCATCATTAAGAAGCTTCTTATTGATGTATATTTTACCCCTGTCGGGGTCCAACTCTTTAAGGAGCAGCTTCATAAGAGTAGACTTACCGGATCCGCTCTTACCGACCACGAATACAAATTCCCCCTCCTGAATGTGTAAGCTGATATTGCTTACACCCGCCACATCGCCGGGGTATTGCTTTGTAACATTTTCCATGATGATCATTACTCATCCCCCCAATGTCTTGCTTTCGCTCAGTCGCATGTAAATCAGCTTAGCCAACTTAAATCCGACGGCGTCTTCAAATTTTTTTATATCAAGGCCTGTTATACCCGATATTTTATTTAATCTGTAAATAAGCGTATTTCTGTGAACAAACAACTGCTTAGCCGTTTCCGACGTATTTAGACTGTTTGCGAAAAAACAATCTATGGTCGTGTTTAGCTCATTGTCCAACAGTTCAAAAACTTTCGGATCTATGGTCCTCTCAAGAAACAGCCTGCATATTCTCTCCGGCGTTTCACTTATGATAAGTTCCACGCCGGGTTCGTCATATGAAATATACTTTTTCTTTATTCCCAGAGATTTACAACATTTACCCACGGCCCGTGCCTCTTCATACGACAATATGAGCTCATCCGCACCGATACTGCATCTTCCGCTGACCGTTCTCTCGTATGAACAGGCATATTCATCTTCCGTGGCATATAAAAAGAATTCAACGTCTCTGTAAAAATCATTCTCTTCTTTTGTATCACCGACAATAACAAGCACGTCTTCCATGGCGCATATGTATCTGTCATCTGACGTACACCAGATTTTTTTAAAAATATGATACATACTTTCCAAATCGGAACCGTTCATGTAAATTAAGGCAATACCCCTTTTAGATAAAGGGTCAAATCCGTATTTTGCACACTCCGAAGAAATATCCCGATTCGTAAGCTCTCTTTTTAACAGACGCTTCACAAAGATATCTCTGTCATCGGTACATTCGTATAATTCGCAGAATTGTTTAATCTGTTCCAAGAGCGTAATACAAAGATTATCGGGAACTTCCCCTATAATCAAAAGAGCCCTTTTAAAACCGTTTGGAGACTCTATGAGATATATCTTCAGATATTCATCGGAATAACATGATTTATCCGATGTGAGATGGCTGAATTCTTCCGTCGCTTTCGATAAAATATCCTTTTCGGGTATGAAAGTGTTTGCCGATACTATTCCTCCGGCCTCTAAAACGGCAGAATCAATATTATTGATTTTTTTAGCCGTTTCCAACGTTGTCTGCAGTAAATACTTAGATAACATAACTTACATTCCTCGAAAAATACAACGACCCGTTATATTCTAAAGCATAATAAAAATAAAATAAAGCAAAATACGCTTTTTAATATGTTAAAAAAATGTTAAGAAAATATTTCAATGTGAATAAAACCGCATTACATCACGGCAATACACTCTATCTCCAATAAAACATCCTTCGGTAATCTTGCGACTTCAACACATGAACGGGCAGGAAACGGCTCCCTAAAATGCTTCATGTAGATATCGTTTATCTTGCCGAAATCATCCATGTTTTTGATGAATACGGTTGTCTTAATAATCTTATCCACTGAAGAACCTGCGTCTTCAACCAGATTACAAATATTGGTAAACGCCTGCTCCGCCTGCTGTTCAATGGAGTTACCGATTTCTCCCGTGGCGGGATTAACCGGAATAACTCCCGATGTATATAACATTCCGTTTACTTCAATCGCCTGTGAATAAGGTCCTATTGCCCCGGGTGCTCTGTCTGTCTTAATTACTCTCTGCATAATCATACCTCTTTTAATTTAATTTTTTCGTGTTCAAGCTCTATCACCCCGTTTTTATACAAGTGACCTATGGCTCTTTTAAATGCTCCCTTGCTCATGTTAAACACTCTTTTTATATCATTTGCATCTGATTTATCGCCGTAAGGCACTGATCCGGATTCCTTCAATATATCAAGAATTTTAGCTGAATCTGCGTCTATCTGAATATACGCTTTCTGTCTGAGTGATATCATATACTTGCCGTCATCTCTTACAAATGCAACTCTTCCGTGTATTTTGTCTCCTAACTTTATATCACTTCCGACCTCCCTTGCGGGTATCATTCCGTAATACTTATCATCCACAGCGACATACACTCCGATATCCGGATTAATCCTTATTACCGTTCCCGAAACCGCGGAATCCTTCACATATCCTCCGCCTGTCTTTAAATTGTTATAGACATACATTGTTGCGGCGGGACGATATGACTTATCAAGATAAAGCATAACCGGAATAATGTCGCCTTTTTTAACTTTGTATATCTGCTCTTTAAATGGAAGAAACAAATCCTTGTCCAATCCCCAATCAAGAAACGCCCCGATATCCGTCACATCCGTTACACGAAGCATCGCAACACTGTCCAATTCTATCTTAGGCGACTTAAGGGTTGCGGTATATCTGTCTTTTGAATCAAGATAAATATACACATCCAGAAGATCCCCCGTTGCAACGTCATCCGGAACTTCCTTATTCGGCAGAAGAACCTTATCCGCTTCGTTTCCCACATACAGTCCCTGCTCCATTCTCTTGAACGCAGGCAGTTTTTGTCTTTTACATAATTCTATCATTTTGAATCCTTTATTTGACGGCCTGATTATAATATGAACAGATGCCGAGCCGTGTACGAACTCACCGCGTCGGCACAAAACATATCAGCATAATGCCGGCCGCATATTATCGCATTAATGCGACATATATTCTATCACTCTGTTACATATGAGCAAAGTCCATATAAGTATTATATGATTAAAGTGGCAAAAGGCACTTTTGACACTTTAATCATTATATATTAATATTTATCTAAATACATTGTTTTTATGTTTATTTGTATTTATTTAATAATTTAAAAAAGAATTGAGATTTTCATATTTTAAAATATAAAAATTAAGTATTGCATTTAGCTTTATCTTATTATATAATTCCTTTTGTTGCCAACGGACAATATATTATATTGGGCTTTCGCCAAGCGGTAAGGCACTGGATTCTGATTCCAGCATTCGGGGGTTCGAATCCCTCAAGCCCAGTTTCTAAACCACAGCTAAAGCTGTGGTTTTGTATTTTCAATTATTTCTTTATACGGAGATGTACCCAAGAGGCTGAAGGGTTCGGATTCGAAATCCGATAGGCGTCGAAAGGCGTGCGGGGGTTCAAATCCCTCCATCTCCGCTGTTAAAAAAGTCATTGACGGCTTATGATTCTTCTGAATTAACAGATGATTTATTTGCCGTCAATGACTTTTTATTTTTATATATTCTTATATACTTTCGGATAATAATCCGATTGCTTTATTACTCAGCTTATTTTTCCGATTCGGAAGTTTTCTTTCTCCTTATGAATACGGACATCAAAGCCGCTGCTGCGACGCCTGCGCCTGCAATAATCCACATAACCGGTGATTGAGTCCTGTCTCCCGTATTTACTCCCGATGATGAAGAACTCAGGTTTTTATAATCTTTATATGCCGCATACAGGTTCATGTCGCCGTTGACAACTTCATTGTCATTTATAAATATGCCTTTTTCGTTAAGCCAACCTATAAACGCCTTTTTTCCTGTACTCCGGAGCGGAAGCAAGTTTTAATAATTCTCCTCCCTTTACATAGTTTGAGGAAACGTCCACCATATCTCCGTTCTGTCTGCGATAGCTGTATTTCACTCTGTATATCGGAGTATGGGCTTCATCCGACAATACCGGATAACTTCCCCCCTGAGACCATACCCTTCTGTTCTCAACGGTTTCACTGTATGTATTGAGTTTCCATGCTATATCTCCCGACGCCATTTGCTCTGCCGAAACTTCCGTAGTATTGCCGCTTCCGTGACCTATTCCTTTATTGGTATTTGCACTTCCGGCGAGCCAATATGCTTCACTTACAGGCGTCTTATTGTTGCTGTCCTTAACGGTTAAATTGCCGATAATTCCTCCGACATACGGTGAATTTTGTACATTTCCCTGCTTAAGAGTTCCTTTAAGAGTGCCTGTATTAACGGCGCCTTTCAGATGAGCATCCGAAGTATCAAAACGACATGAACCGATAATTCCTCCGACATCCGTTACGGCGGAAGACGTCGCTTCACTTGTGATATTTCCGTAATTTGCAACATCCGTTACGGAACTTCCCGCGTATTTATTGCCGGTTATATCAATATCGAAATATGAACCCGCAATACCTCCTGCCTGAACCATGTAATCTTTTGTCTTGCTCGCCGATTTACTCTTAACCGTTAATTTAATATTTCCCTTGTTGGCGGATTTATCTATGGTTTTTACCGTTCTTGCCTGACCTGCGATACCTCCCGCATATAAATATTTCGTGCCGTCATTCTGAGTAAGGTCCATATCCGTTTCGGATACCACATTGGATATATTGCCTCCCTCGCAATATCCGACAACACCTCCCACATAGTGATCCGTCAAATCAAACGAAGTTGCTATCTTTCCTCCTACGGTAACATTTTTAATATCGGCACCTACGGTATGACCGAAAAGTCCGAGATATGTATCGGCTGTCTTTATTGACATGTTACTTATTGTATGTCCGTTGCCGTCGAATATACCCCTGTAGTCCGTTCCGTTCTTTCCGATAGGAGCCCACTCTCTTCCGCCCAAATCAATATCCGTCTTCAAGACAGCCTTGGCACCCGTATCCTGTCCGTCAAACGAAGCATGAGATGTGTCGCCGTTTACAAGAGACGCAAACCAGAACAGTTGTCCCGCATTGTATATCTCATATGTTCCGTCCTGATTTTTGATCGCGGCCGTATAATTGCCGTTCTCGTCAAATCCGTCCGCACTGTAATTATTGTAATATACGCCGTTTCCGTATACGGTATTGCCGCTGTACTCAGGAAATTGCTGAGGCGTTCCCTTGTCAATATTCTGATACCATGTCTGAGTTCCGTTTGTTACTCCGTGATTCAGTTCAAATGCAACATATCCCCGGGACATGTCAGACATAGGCACTGCCGTTCCGACCTTTGATGTCGTTCCGTCCTTAATCGTGTCTTTGCAATAGAATACATTGTTAACAACGCCTTCGGAAGCTCCGTGTCCGACCACCGCATCTTCACCGACTGTTTCCGATACCGCATAAGAATCTTTTATCGAGCCGTCGGCTGTCTGTTCGCCCGCAAGACCTCCCATAGCGGAATAATCCGCAAATGTACCGTATCTTACTGCGGAGTTTTTGATTGTTCCGTTATTCTTACCTACAAGTCCTCCCACGATTCCCTGTCCGGTTGACGGACTAGGAAGCACTCCGTCCGGTACAACAAGACCGCTTGAGGAAGATGTGCCGCTTACGGAAGGAGTAAGAGCCATAACTTTATCTATCGTACCATTGTTGATATCTGCCGCAGCTCCCGAATATTCGCTTTTCGCAACATTACTGTTCTCAAGAATGATATTCTTAACGGTTCCGGAATCGGTCAAAGTACTTACCAAAGAATTGCTCAAATTACTTATTTTATGACCGCCGCCGTCCAATATGCCTCCGAAGGCCGGACTTGTATATCTGTGCTGTATATATGTTGCGTCTATGTCGCCTGTTATCTTAAAGTTAATTCCGTTTAAAACGGATTCGTTCTTTTCGCAAAACAGTTCAAAGTTAAGCAAATCTTCGCTTTTTGATATGATATAAGGGCTCTCCGCAGTACCTTCTCCGCCGAAGAAATTATTTCTTACGTTGACCTTTCCGTCAGGCATGGTAAATGTCAACTTATTAGTGTTCTTATCGTAATTATAATCAACTTTTCTTCCGTCATACATGTAGATATCAAACCCGATAAGATTTTTCCACTTGTCGTCCGCATTTACGTTAAGAGTAACTGTTTCTCCCTTTTTATACGGTTTTCTGTTGCTGTTAGCCGTGTTGCCGTCGGCGTCTTCAAAGCTTATTACGCCGTATCCGTTATTTTCAAGATATACATTAGGTTCCGTACTCTTTGAAAATTCCGCCCTTACCTCCACCGAATCGTTCGGCATGGTAAATGTTACGCCGTCGTCGTTTACGGTTGTCATCTTCACCGGAGCCGCTCCGTTTACCGTTCTTGCCGTTATATTGCTTACGTAATATCCCTCTTCAGGCACCGCCTTCAATGAAACCACATCATCTTTTTTATATGTAACCGAATATTGTGTCCACTTGCTGTACACCACATTCATATCCGTTTCCAGATGTCCGTTTGCTGAATTTGCAAATGTAACCGTATTGCCGTTGTCAAACGTTGCCGTAACGTTTACGTTCCCCTTAGGCATAACGAATGTATATGTCTGCTCATTAGGCATATACGGAATTTCGTTTGATAAATTTACGGCTATATCATGTCCCGATTCATCCTTTACCGATACACTCTTTACGAGTTTACCGCTGTAAGGTCTTACGCTGAATTCAACCGTATCTCCCGCATTGTAGTCTTTTTGACGTATAGCGTTGTGAGACACAAACTGAATATCTCCGTCTTCCTGCGGAACAAGATTAACTGTTCCCGAAGGCGTTTCGTCATCGGAACATACAACCTTAAATGTCACATTTTGATAAGGAGAAGAGAAATCAACCACGTATGAGCCGTCGCTCTCCCTTACGAGCAAATCCGCATGTTCTCTGTCTTCCACCAATGAATGAAGCAGGTTGCCGTCCGCATCATACATTTCTATGCTGTCAAGAACTTTTCCGCTGTCCGGAGTAACAACAAGTCTCATGGCTTTACCGGATGCTACGGAAGATCCGGAAGCGACAGGTGTCACGGTCTCCGTAACATTGACATTCGATACGGGAGCAGTGCTCTTTTCAACGCTGAGAATCCGTGTCTTTCCGTTCTCTGTATTCTCCGATATGGTTCTCTTTGTCGCATCGGATTTCATAAACACATATAAAGGCTGACTTTCCGTCGCGGAATATTTCCCCTGATATATGTCTCCTGCAGACATCTCTATTTCGCTGTTTTTCTTATTATTTACGTCATATGATATGGAAATATTAAACAATGACAGATCCATACTTGCACCTGTCCAGGAATTCCTGTTGTAAAGAAGCGCAAATGCACCCGTTCTTTTAACTTTGTCATCCGTGCTGTAGCCCTTTGATTCCACACTCGGCAGGGTTACGCTTCCCGCTTCCCCATCCGTGATTGAAGACTTAAGGTATTCCACAATGTTATTTTGATACTTGTCGTATGCCGAAGTCGACACAAGGTCTGAAAGATCCGTACTTTGTGTGATGGTCGAATATCCGGCATCTTCTCCGCTTGTCTGCTTTAAATTGTAATAGTCCTGATTAAGAGCATAACATCTGCTTCCGATAAAATCTTTGCCCGAATCGTATGTTATATCCTTTGCGACAATATTATTGCCGCTGTCCCATGTATTTATGGCATATGAAGTCTCTTTATTGTTGAGAGGCTTCACAACATACATTTTCATAAATTGACTTGTATGATTTGCATCCATATGAGCTTCTTTGTCAACCACATCGGAGCCCGGGAATTCAAATTCTTTATATGCATAGTGATGATCGCCGGATTTATAATCCATTTTCATATTCTGTACCGAATCGTAAGGATTCATCCAACCGGACATTACGGTATCATATTCGGCAATCATTTGATCTATGGCTCTTATTACTCGTCTCTGAGCTTCATAATACTCGTTCCAGCTTTTGCGTATCTCGGCATCTCTGTTTTGTTCCGTATAAGAAGGATCGCTGTTAAGCAGCTGAACTTTATATTCCACGTAATATCTGTAAGCCATAAGATATACGGAAAATATGGATGCTGTTTCGTTCATGGCCGAAGACATGGTCTCATATGCGGTATGTTCAAATGCTGATGCATTACCGACAAGCTCATACATATGGTCAAGATATGTCTGTGTTCCGCTTCGTTTATTACCCCATCCGGTTCTGTCATTCAAATCCGACGAAAGCTCCTGAGAAGGCGAAAATGCGCTTACAACATTCAAAACCTCCAAAAGATCGTTTGTAAAATTAAATGACAATGTGGTGTTGCCGTCGGGATTTGATATTGTAAGACTTTTGTAGAAGTCGTTAACTTCTTTATATGCGTCTTCCAGGTCATTTTTTTCCTGCTGGGTAAGTTCTCTTCCGCTTTCGGCAGCTTCTCCGCTTACTTTTGCCTTCTCCGTAAGATTTTCGTATTTTTTAAGCAGATCGTTGTACTTATCGTAGAAATTATTAAGTTGCTTTCTGTCGTCATTTATATTCTGCTGTGATATCTGTTGACTTATCTTACTGAGTGCCGCGGTTGTCTTTGCCTGATTCTTTGATATATCACTTCTTACGGCGCTTACGGCATTGAGAATCTGGTTGCACATTTTAACGAGACTTCTGTTGGTATATCCCTGATTGTTAAATAACATCATCTCCGCAAAGGTAATAATTCCCGACATCGTTCCGTCGCTTGTATCCGATGATTCTTTGAGTGCCTCAACAACATTCTTGCCTATAAACGTAAAAGCTATAGGAGCAAGTCTTCCGAGAACTCCCGCTGCCGCACCTTTCGCAGGCACGGGAATGTCCTGCGCATATGTCACCGTATAAGGCATGGCCTGAGCAATCACTCCCGCTCCGGTCCCTGCCGTTAAACCTATTGCAACAAAACTGAGTAATACTCTGTTTTTTAAAAGCTTTCGCTTACTCATATAAATCCTCCCAAAACAAATCTTTATAAGTCTGTTTTATAATTTTGATTTTTTTACATATATATTATATATTGTCGTTTTTTTTTTCGCGTTACCTATATGTTTATTTTCAAGCGGATTTAGTACAAAAAAAGGAACTGTCCGCAGTTGTGAACAATTCCTTTTTAAAACCGATAAACGGCATATTAATTTTAAAGACTTACATTATTACGAAACACATGTAATTCCTTATTATCTCTTTATGTTAAATGCTTTGATTCCCGGATAAACGGCTGCATCTCCCAGTTCTTCCTCAATACGAAGAAGCTGATTATACTTAGCAGTTCTCTCTCCTCTTGCCGGAGCTCCCGTCTTAATCTGACATGTATTAAGAGCTACCGCCAGGTCGGCAATGGTTGTATCTGCTGTTTCACCGGAACGGTGTGATGAAATTGCCGTATAACCGTTGGCATGAGCCATTTTTATTGCTTCAAGAGTCTCTGAAACACTTCCTATCTGGTTAGGCTTAATAAGAATTGAGTTTCCGCATCCGAGTTCAATACCCTTTGCAAGTCTCTCGGTATTGGTAACAAATAAGTCGTCGCCTACGAGCTGTACCTTTCCTCCGAGTTTTTCGGTATAAATCTTCCAGCCTTCCCAATCTTCTTCGTCAAGACCGTCCTCGATTGAATAGATAGGGTATTTGTCACAGAGACTTGCCCAATGCTCAACAAGCTCGGCGGATGTGAATGTCTTTCCGGACTTAGGGAGCTTATATTCTCCCACCTTGCCTGTCTTCCATTCGCTTGATGCCGCATCAAGTGCAATAACGAAATCCTTATAAGGTTCAAAGCCGGATTCCTTAACGGCTTCCAAAATAAGCTCAATCGTCTCTTCGTCACTGTTCATGTCAGGAGCGAAACCTCCCTCATCGCCTACTGATGTCGAAAGTCCTCTCGCCTTAATAAGCGAACCGAGTTTGTGATATACTTCACAGCACCATCTGAGACCTTCTCTGAAGCTTTCGGCGCCTACCGGCATAATCATAAACTCCTGAACGTCCACCGTATTGGCCGCATGAGCTCCTCCGTTTAAAATGTTCATCATAGGAACCGGAAGTCTGTTGCCGTTTGATCCGCCGAGGAACTTATAAAGAGGAATACCCAGTGAAATTGAAGCCGCTCTTGCTGCAGCAATGGAAACGGCGAGAATTGCATTGGCTCCCAGGTTGGATTTATCCTTTGTTCCGTCAAGATCAATCATTACCTTGTCTACGGCATATGTATCCGATGCATCCATTCCTATAAGAGCGTCCGCAATAACGGTATTAACATTTTCAACAGCCTTAAGAACACCCTTGCCGAGATATCTGGCAGGATCCTTGTCTCTGAGTTCAAGAGCCTCAAACTCACCTGTGGAAGCACCGCTCGGAGAAGCTCCTCTGCCCACTGTTCCGTCCGCAAGGATAACCTCTGCCTCTACCGTAGGATTACCTCTTGAATCTATAATCTCTCTGCCTATGACATTTACAATCTCAAGCTGGTCAAACATGATAAATATCTCCTTAATTTAACATAAACACCGTATCCGAACATAATTCCGAATACGGAAACATTGTTTTACAAAACTATTGTTTAATGATAATTCAGTTCACATATGTTTTCAATATCTTAATAATATTTTTACTATTATATATCGGCCTTAAACACACATTGCATAAAAATAATGCTATAATAAGAACGATTATGCGAATAAATTTGCATTACGGACTGTACGTCCGAATATATTTTAAGGAGATTTTATTATGGCAAAGAATCCTATAGTTACAATTAAAATGGCAGACGGAGGCGTTATGAAGCTGGAACTTTATCCCGACAAGGCTCCGATCGCCGTTAACAACTTCATCAGCCTTATCAACAAAGGCTTTTACAACGGTCTTACATTCCACAGAGTTATTAAAGACTTTATGATTCAGGGCGGATGTCCTAAGGGCAACGGAACCGGCGGTCCGGGATATTCAATCAAGGGCGAATTCACGGACAACAACGTAATGAACGATCTCAAGCATGAAAGAGGAGTGCTTTCCATGGCAAGATCTTCTTCATACAACTCAGCAGGTTCTCAGTTCTTCATTATGCATAAGGATCAGCCTTTCCTTGACGGAAAGTATGCCGCATTCGGCAAGCTTATCGAAGGCGAAGACGTACTTGACAAAATTGCGGAAGTTTCTACGAATCCAATGGATAAGCCGAGAGAAGACCAGGTTATGGAAGAAGTTACCGTTGAAACATTCGGCGAAGAATATCCCGAACCTGAAAAAATGTAATTGAAGCTTGCCAAGAAAGGAATATTGCTATGTTATCAAATGCAAAAGAGATGATGAACAAGGCTGTTGAGGGCAAATATGCCATAGGCCACTTCAATATCAACAACTTAGAGTGGACCAAATCCATCTTACAGGCCGCAGAGCAAATGAAATCCCCTGTTATCCTCGGAGTATCCGAAGGCGCTGCCAAGTACATGACGGGATTTAAGACAGTTGCGAGAATGGTTGACGCCATGGTTGATGACATGGGTATAACAGTACCTGTTGCTCTCCACCTTGACCACGGAACATATGAGGGCTGCCTCGCATGTATAGATGCGGGCTTCTCTTCAATCATGTTCGACGGTTCGTCATACTCCATTGAGGAAAATGTTGAAAAAACAAAAGAGCTTGTTCGCATCTGTGCTGAAAAGGGTATGAGCCTTGAAGCCGAAGTCGGCGCCATCGGCGGAGAAGAGGACGGAGTTGTAGGTATGGGCGAATGCGCCGATCCCGAAGAATGCGCCTCCATTGCATCTCTCGGAGTTGATATGCTCGCGGCCGGCATCGGCAACATTCACGGCAAATATCCTGCCAACTGGCCGGGACTTCGCTTTGATGTTCTTGAAAACGTTAAAGCCAAAACAGGCACACTGCCTCTCGTTCTCCACGGAGGCACAGGCATTCCCGAAGATATGATAAAGAAAGCAATCTCTCTCGGAGTTGCAAAAATAAACGTGAATACGGAATGCCAGATAGCATTTGCCGAGGGTGTTCGCGGTTACATCGAAGCAGGAAAGGACTTAGAGGGCAAGGGATTCGATCCGAGAAAGCTCCTTAAGCCGGGATGTGAAGCCATAGTTGAAAAGGTATGTGAAAAGATCAGACTCTTTGGTTCGGATAACAAAGCTTAATCAAAGGATTTTTAATGGCTAAATCAAAAAAGAAAAGCAATATAATATTTACGATTATCATAATTGCATGTGTTGCGGTTGCGGCGTTTTCCGTGTTTATGATTGTTAAATCCAATCTTGAATACAAACACATCGATGACGTCAACAATCAGGTTGTGGATACCATAATCAAATCCAACGGCGATAAAAAAGATTCCGACGGCAAAAACGAAGGCTCAGAATCATTTACATTTGATTTTAATGCCGCAAAAAAATTAATTCGGATACTTTGGGACTTCTTTATATTCCGTCCCTGGATTCCAAGCTTCCGATAGTAAGCGGCAGAGATAACGATTATTATCTTCATCATGCGTTTGACGGAAGTTCCAGTATCGGAGGCACCGTTTTTGAGGAAGCCGGGATAAAAGACGGCATGGATGCAAGTCACATACTGCTTTACGGGCATTATATGAAAAACGGTTCTATGTTCGGTTCTCACAAAGAATATAAAAGCGCCGATTTCTACAAAACCGGCAATAATGATACCTTCTATATCTATACGGAGAATTCAATAAAGACATATAAGATATTCAGTGTACACAACACTCCTCCGGACAGTGATGTATATACATTTAATTTTTCAAGCGTGCCTTATATGTTGGAATATGCCAAACGCTGGCAGAGCGAAAGCATATACGATACAGGTGTCGACATATCGAATACGACACAGATTGTAACTCTTTCAAGCTGTGAAGAAACCGATTATAACGAGCGCTTCGTGATACAGGGAGCATTGGTAAGCGAAACTCCCGTAAGCGGCGGTACTGTTACGATTCAATAAATCACAGCCGCATAAGATTGATACGTTTATGATTAAAGCTTAATCATATGCGAGACTTCATCCTTACGGATAATTCGTTCACGCAAGCTTAGAAAATGTCATAAATTAACATAAAAAGAAGAATGTCCGTGTTTTAACGGATTTTTCGCCCGGTTTCGATACCGCTTCGGCGAAAGATTCCGTTAAGCAAAGTGACATTCTTCTTTTTATTGTTTTATATTATCGTTTTTATGTACGATGTTTATAATCCATTATTTTTCAATCCGGATATACAAGATTTTCAGGCTTCGGATTCTCAAGAACTTCCTTCATATACTTTCTCATGTAGCATTTCGCCCATTCAAGATTGTTATCAAGGTAGTTACCGCAGTCCCTCGGAGAACATCCCGGAATTTCCTCATTAAAATTAATGATATATTCGGCCCCCTCTCTTATCACATCCACAATATCGGCGGATTCAAGGTCTCCCGAAAATATTACATAAAATCCGGTTCTGCATCCCATGGGGCCGAAATATATGGTTTTATCTGCCCACTCCTTATGATTTCTTAAAAATGTTGCGAAAATATGCTCCACGGTATGAATTCCCGCAGTGTCCATCGGCGGTTCAACATTAGGTCTTATTACTCTTAAATCAAATGTCGTTATTACGTTGTCGCCTATATAATCCTTTCTTGATACATATATTCCCGGAAGCAAATCCAAATGATTTACCGTAAAACTTGCTATTTTTTCCATATTTACCTCCCATGTGTTCCCTTAATAAACGGGGTGTCTCAGCGGGCAATCCTTACGCTTTTGCCGTCTTCCGACACTTCCAGCTCCCTGATGTTCGAAAGATACTTTCTCAACGTGGCATATCCGAATCGCTTAACGTTAAAGTCGGGATAAATCTCCCGTATCTTCTTACCTATTTCAGATAAATCCACATTCTCGGAACCGTATTCTCTCACAAACTTAATGATTGAGTTATTGATACTGGCCTCAAGATATTCGTCTTTCTTAATTTTAACACTGTATTCCGTATTGTCCTTAATCAATTCCAGCACATTTGTCTCTTCTATCATGGTTGCAAGCTTTGAATATCCGTAATTTCTCACGTCAAAGTCCGGATATAACATCACAAGCTTGCTTCCCACCTCTCCGAGATATGTATTCCTTCCCTGATTGTCATTTTCTATGATTATTCCGATTATTGCTTTAATAATCTTCTCTTTAGGCATTATTTCCGCCTTTTTCAAAGCTCCTTCCGCCCGGTCGGAATCACCGTCATTGTCCTCGCCGGACTTTGCTTCTCCGTTATAGGATACAGCCTTATCCGACAGATTATCCGTCATTCCGCCGACGAGTTCGGACCCTCTCGACATTTCTTCCGTGCTCTGAACCGTGTCGCCGGAATTTTCGCCTTCATCGTCCAGTTCCGGAATGTTTTCATTGTTCTTTTTTGCAACTTCAAGATTTACGAATCTTGTACATGTTCTTTTAAATAATTCCTGAGCGGTACTGAGTCCCATTCCTATAACTTCTTTGCCGGATTCCTTAAGTCTTGTTGCAAGCTTTGTAAAGTCTCCGTCATTTGACACTATGCAAAAACCGTCTACATTTCCCGTATACAAAATGTCCATGGCGTCAATTATCAAAGTAATATCCGTTGAATTTTTGCCCTTTGAATTGTTAAACTGTTGAATCGGAACAAGGGGAAATTGTGTTATGGTCTCCCTCCATCCCTTAAATCTCGGAGATGTCCAGTCACCGTATACCCTCTTGTATGTGGGAACTCCGTACTTACTTATTATTTCTCTTTGAATTGTACTCATATATTCGGAAGATACATTGTCTCCGTCTATGAGTACGGCATATTTCTTATCATTCATAATCACGCCTTATAAACCCTGTCTTTATATGTACCTAATTCATCAACATACATTTTACCAAGTTCGTTAAGAGGCACATCCGCACGCTTGATATACCCTATGGTCATTATTTCATCCGTCTTAAACGGAACGGCGGTATAACCGTCTCCGTTCAGTTCATTACATATAATTCCCGAACACAAAGTATATCCGTGGAGCCCCTGCATTAAGTTTAACATGGTTGCCCTGTCATTGGCTTTAATAATCTGTCTGTAATCCAGAGTACTCAAAACTTCTTCGGCAAAATAAAATGAATTCTGGTTTCCCTGTTCAAATGATAAGCACGGGTAATCAGACAGGTCTTCAAGACTTACTTCTTCCCTCCCCGCAAGAGGATGGTCCGCTGAAATATACGCATATATGGAACAGTCGAACAGAGGTATGAATTCAATACTTTCCCTTCTTAAAATCTTACCCAGGACATCCCTGTTAAAATCATTCATATAAATGACGCCTATTTCGCTCTTTAGCATTTTTACGTCTTCTATTACTTCATATGTCTTTGTCTCTCTTATGGCAAATTCATATTCATCCATTCCGAAATTTTTAACAATATGCATAAATGCTTCAACCGCAAATGAATAATGCTGTGTAGATACACTGAATTTTTTTCTTAACTGTTTTTTCTCTATATACCTGTCTTCAATCAGCTTATTGTATTCAAGCATCTGCCTTGCATATCCGAGAAACTCTTCTCCTTCGGCAGTAAGTATAATCCCTCTGCTTGATCGTATAAATATCTGTATACCGATTTCATTTTCAAGTTCTTTAATGGCACCGGAAAGACTTGGCTGCGTTATAAACAAAGACGCGGCGGCCTTGTTTATGGACTTGTTGTCGGCAACCGCCGCAACATATCTTAATTGCTGTAATGTCATTTTAGCTGTCCTTATCTGTCATAATCATCTAAGAAAGAGTGGTAAACTCCGTCCTTTTTATAGGCTGCAACCGTATCAATATTTACATTTTCCATGCTTCTGAAAATATTGCCGTCAACATACGGATTGATAACCTTCATTGCTTTTATAAGCTTCTTTACTTCGGCTCTCTTGGATGTATCGGCAATTTCACCCATGGTACTGTTTAAATTAAAATCGCTCTGCCTTTTTACGCTTGAGCATGCTTCCGTAAATCTACACGCGCAATTTAAAAAAGTAAGTTCATTATAATCTCTCCAATGAATGATATCCTCTTCCCTGACAAGGTAGAACGGCCTTATCAGTTCCATTCCCTCAAAGTTTGCACTGTGGAGCTTAGGCATCATGGTCTGTATCTGTGAACCGTACAACAGGCCCATCATGGTCGTTTCTATAACATCATCATAATGATGTCCCAGCGCTATCTTATTGCATCCAAGTTCCTTAGCCTTTGCATACAGATGTCCTCTTCTCATTCTTGCGCATAAATAACATGGGGACTGCTCTATGTTGAAAACCGTATCATATATTTCCGAATCAAATATCTGAAGGGGAATCCCCAGGTTTTCGGCATTTTCTTCTATCTTTTTTCGGTTGGCTTCATTATATCCCGGATCCATGGTCAAAAATATGACTTCAAACGGAAATTTATTATGTCGTTTTAATTCCTGAAAGCACTTTGCAAGGAGAAATGAATCTTTTCCGCCGGATATACATACGGCAACCTTATCTCCCTCTTTAAGCATCTCATATGTATTAAGAGCTTTTGCAAACTTAGAAAATATCTTCTTGTGAAACTTCTTTCTTAAACTTAATTCTATTTCCTCAATGGTCTTCATTTATATTATCCTCTCTGTGGAAAAGCCGTCGGAAATGTAATTCCGACTGTTTTCCGTAACTTAATATTCGCATTATATAATATAGTTTATACTTATAACAATAGGTTATTATAGAATATTAAACTATAATAACCTATTATCGTAATATGAATTGTATAATTGATATTATATATTATTTATAATACCGTATTAATATAAGGAGGTCTTAAATGCTTATTGCTTTAATTACAATTGCACTTCTCTGGATTTCATTCAGAATACTCCTTTTTTTTGTTACCCTTCCATTCAAAATACTCGGCATACTGTTCGGCGCTCCGGTATTTGTCATAGTGTTGATTATTTTAATAATTCTGATTGCAACTTCCGTAATTTGATATATATTTTTACATAAAAAGACCGTAAGGAAATGCTAAACATCTCCTTACGGTCTTTTTTTAGCTGACGACTGATAAACAGCCGCTTCGCTCATGGGGGATAATCCACTAAACGATATGAAAATATTCCTCATATTGTTTGTTGAATTAATTTTGATTATAAGTTCTTTTATTTATATATCACTATACAATTCAGGAAATTAGTTTGTATTTTATAATATTTTATACAAACCGATTACATTATCCACATTAAGTGTTATCCTTCAGTGCTTTCGTCACTGTCTTTCTTTCTCTTAATTACAAAGAATGCAACAACAGCCCCCGCCATTACTCCGAGACCGACAATTATGAATACATAGGAACCTATACCTCCGGTGAAAGGAAGATTGGTGATAGTGGTCTTAACGTTCGTAATTCTTAAGTGCAATACGGACTTATCAAGAGCTATTCTGTCAAAGTTACCTGCCTGACTTACGGTAGTTGTGGTATCGTCAAGGATACCATCCGATTGAGAACCCTGTGTGGCATCAAGTCCGCCGTTATATGTAATGTTCTTTACCTTACCGGCATCTTTGCCTGCTGCATCCACAAGAGTAAACTGATGATCCGTAAGATCCTGTCTGTATTCGGCAGGAACACGGGTCTCTCTTACATAGTATGAAGTCGTTCCGAGTCCGTCAATACGAATATATCCATCAGCATCCGTCGTAACATGATCAAGCGCTCCGGCGTCAGTCTTGTTGGCAACTTTGTATGCTCCCGCCTGTCCGTTAACCTTCTCCACAAAATACAGCTGAGTTTCTTCATTTACGTCAGCAGTGCTCGCATCGTCAAGCTTGGAATATAACTTAAATTCAACATCCTTTATGCCCTTATCTTTGTTTTCGGCGTCTACCTTATAAAGCTCCAATCCGTAGCTGTATACATTGTCGGTAGTGGTAATCGTATTGAAACCGTCTGCTCTCTTCAACGCATTCTTAGGATAGCTGTATACTACTGTATTGAGGTTGGCATTATCCGTTGTTACTCCCGCTGCTTCAGCAGCTCTGTCAAGTCTCTTTATGTTGCCGTTAACGGTTGTATCGTATTGAAGTACAAATCCATACATCTCCGTATCGGCATATGTCTGAGTATCCGACTCTATTGTCTCTGCATGAAGCTTACGTGTAGTTTCATCATAATAGTATACAAAATCGCAGTCTTTTGCGGCAATGTGCTGCTGTATGGCTGCAGCCTTGTCAGCTTCTCCCGATAAATCTATTCCGTTTGTAAGTTTTACTGATGCATTATTATCCGTAAGTTTTGACAAGTCTCTTGTTCCGTACATGGATACGTCATACTTGCCGTCTTTTTTGTTAAGTGAGATTCCTTCGGGAAGGGTATCGTCAAACATATATGCATGATATTCAGCCTTATCGGGAAGATCCGGAATAGCGCCGATAACCGTATAGCGAACCGTATCACCTATTTGAACCGTATTATCGTTAGCTACGGACGACGTTTCGTTCGCCGTAACATTATTGGCAGTCTTCTGAACCGTAACAGGCGATTTCTTACTCATGACAATCTTATTTCTTACATAAGATCTCTTGCCCATGTAATCAACCTGTACGGTACGAGGTGTTTTATTTTCATTTAATCCCACAGGAGATGATGTTGCCCCCGGAAGCGGAGCAAAGGTAACAGTCATAACCTGATATGCGAATCCCATATCGGTCTGTGTCTCCGCAACAGTAGGATTATAAAAACCTACAAGAATGTACTGACCCATAGGGAGGTTGTCAATCTTTGTCGATGTGTTTATGTCTTTCACCGTATCCGCAACCGTACTGCTTTCAACAATGGCTCCGGTTGCAGCGTCATATGCCTTTCCGATTTCAACATTATTAGGCCATTTTCTCGTAAGCTTGCCTGCCTTTTCCATTACGGCAATGTAGTTGCTGTAATCATACATAAGGTCCTTGACAATCTGCTTCTTCTGTTCTTCCGTATAATTGTGCGATGTACCTGAAGAGTCCGTCCATGTTGTGGCACTTTCAAAGTTTCTGTACTGATCCCAGTTTGAAATATACTGAGATTCCTTATTGTATGCATCCGTGGACAGGAAACGCGCGAAGTGATCCGTAGGACGGATATTAACTTCACCACCCAGAGGTTTTGTCTTATCAACGCTGTATAATGTTGTATCTCTGTTTGTCGCATAATCTCCGCCGGCAGCCTCAACTCTTGTTACTTCCTGAGATCTGTCCATGGCCTGTGCAACCTGAAAGAGTTCAAATGTGTCTCCCTTAGTACCCTGTCTTACTTCCACGCTGCCGGTGCTACTCTTTCTGTTAAGCAAATCTGTCTGAGTCTGAGCAACGGAATCTACATTGTCCGGATTATATTCCGCAATGATATCGGCATCGCTTTTACCTGTCATGCCGCTTGTAACGGAAGGATCATATACAACTCTCGGAGTTCCGTCATTTGCGGAATCATTCTCACCGAGAGGGTTCACAATGATATTGGTCTCCGCCATTACATTAGCTGCATTTGAAAGTAAAGGCGCAACTCCTGCGGTAACTGAAATTGCTCCCGCGGCAAAAACGGCTAAAAATTTCTTATTAAATTTTCTTCCCATAGTCTAATCCCTTCTTTAACTTTAGTAAGCTATATTAATCATCAATTTTTAACAAAAATATTTGATTTTATTTTACTACTTTTCCGAAAAGATTAACTATACAATTAACTAATTATGTACAAAAAATAAAATTTCTATTATGTGTTTCTGCTTTCATTAATATATTTTTTTATCGTACAACTTTGCCGGCTTAAAATGTTTCGGGCACTTTTCGCATTTCCTTAGAGTTTTGTTTCTTTAGTCCTCAATATATCTGTTATGTACTCTTTTATTTTATTCACGCACTCTTCAAGCTTTCCGGAATTGTCAAAGGACGTGTCTATGCCGCATTTTTTCAAATTATCGTCGCTGAAATCCTCCTCATCCGCCTTAAGTCTTCTGTCTACCTCCTCAAGTTCGGATTTTGACAGGGTCTTGAAAGTACCGTTTCCTGAAATATCGGTGCCGTATTCATGTACCTGTTTCCCGTCACTCTCAGCTGATATATCCTGTCTTTTTATAAGTCTTAAACATGCTCTCTCTCTTCTTATGTCCCGATCTGCGCTTATATAAACAGGTATTATGTTTTCATTCCCATAGTAATCTGCATATTTAATATATGATTCCAATGTTCCTATGGTAATGTAGTTACATTCCGGCAATATTTTTTCTCTGTATTCATCTTCTCCGGTTATGCTTATGTTGTCATACGACATATATTTCCACGGACCGTATACGGTATTATAAACACGCATTTCTATGAGTCGCTTCGACCTTTCAAGCTCCTTTGCTTCTTCTTCCGTTATAAAATTATATTCCCTTCCGTTTTTCTCTCCGGGACGTATGGGTCTTGTCGTATAAAGCGTAAACGGACGAAGCGACAATTCTTCATCCTTCAACAGCTCTTTTAATATTGTATCCTTGCCGGATCCGCTCTTTCCAAGCAAATAAAATATCATAATTTTCCCGTTTCTTTAAAAATATTTGTCATTGATGTTTTTGTGCGGTTTTTATCCGCAAATAATTTATATAAGAATACCATATATTCATTCTCTCATTTGCATATTTTCAAATTGCCGAACTTAAGGCTTTAATCACAAAAAAGCGCCGTAACCCTTACTTCAAATATCAATATATGACGTTTGAAGTAACAATTACGACGCGGTATAAATCGGTTATCAGCCTTTAAACCTGTATCCCACTCCCCATATTGTTTCTATATATTGAGGATTGGACGTATCCGCTTCAATCTTCTCACGGATTTTTTTAATATGAACCGTAACCGTTGCTATATCACCTATGGAATCCATATCCCAGATTTCTCTAAATAATTCTTCCTTTGTGTATACATGATTTGGATGTTCCGCAAGGAATGTAAGTAAATCAAACTCTTTCGTTGTAAAGCTCTTTTCTTCCCCGTTTACGAATACCCTGCGGGCGGTCTTGTCTATCTTTATTCCTCTTATCTCAATAATCTCATTTTCAGGCTTATTATTGGTAAGAAGTCTTTCATATCTTGCAAGATGAGCCTTTACTCTCGCAACGAGTTCGCTCGGACTGAACGGCTTTGTCATATAATCGTCCGCTCCGATTCCAAGTCCTCTTATCTTGTCAATATCCTCTTTTTTGGCGGATACCATTATTATAGGAATATCCTTTTCCTTGCGGATTTCTTTACAAATATCAAATCCGTCCATTCCCGGGAGCATTATATCGAGAATTATAATATCAAAATCTTCCTTAAGGGCAATATCAAGCCCTTCTTTTCCGTCAGAGGCCAATGTTACATCGAAGCCCGAAAGTTCAAGATAATCTCTTTCAATCTCAGCGATTGCATCTTCATCTTCCACAATTAATACTTTACTCATTCAGTCCCCTCTCCGAGTCTTTTATAAAATCCGCACCTTATTCTCCGACAGCCGATACAGGCTTATGCCGAACCGGTTAAACGTATAATAAAATGCGTATTTTATTAATATGAACTCCAATTATATTTTCTAAAACAATATGATAATTATATAACACAAATTGATAAAAATATGCTTTTTATTATAAATGTTAATATAATTTATAGATGCTTTATAAAAATAAACCCTGTTAATGTTTTATTTCCTTTTTTTGGATTTTCTTTGGTTGTCAGGCAGTGTAAGCTGCTCTCCCTCTTTGTATCTCAGAAGATTAATATGGAATGTTGTACCCTGATTCTCAATACTCTCAACCCATATTCTTCCGTTGTGGTCCTCTATAATCTTCTTTACGATGGCAAGTCCTATGCCCGAACCGGACTGAGGACTCGTTCTGGATTCATCCGTTCTGTAGAATCTGTCAAATATTCTCGAAAGATCCTTCTCCGCAATTCCCTTTCCGTTATCACTCTCTTCAATGTGGAGATAATCTCCCTCGTCAAATACGGAAATACCTATTACACAAGGTCTTTCGTTGGATTTATATTTGACGGAATTGCTTATAAGATTATTTATTACTCTCTTAAGCTGAATCGGATCTGCCATAACCTCCATGTCTTCTTTACAATTGGTCTTGTAATTAAGAGTTATACCCTGAGCTTCCAAATCCATTTTTATCTCGTTTATGCAGTCATTAAAATACTTGATTACGTTTATTCTTCTGAATTCATACGGAATTCTGTTGTTATCCAGTCTTGAAAACAGCGTCAGCTGCTCTATGAGCCTGTCCATGTCCTCCGCCTTGTTCTTAATGGTATGATAGTACTTCATCCTCTTTTCATCAGTTGATGCCACACCGTCTATCAGTCCCTCTATATATCCTTTTATGGATGTAAGAGGCGTCTTTAAGTCATGGGAAATGTTTCTGATAAGTTCTTTCTCCTCCTTATCATATCTCTCCCGTTCCTCTTTTGATTCCTTCAGCTGTACTCTCATGGCCTCGAATCCGCGGCACAGGTCACCCATCTCATCCTTTGCTCCCGTATCTATTTTAAAATCCAGGTTGCCCTCTTTTATGTTCTTGGTTGCGAGCTTCAGCTTGGAAACAGGCTTAACAAAGGATATGTTAATCCAAAAATATAATATGACCGCCGTGAAAATAAGAATCTCTATTATTATGATAATTATTTCTATTATGAAATTTCTGAGTTCCGGTATAACTTCATTCATGGAAGTCAATATGTAAACTGTTCCTTCTCCCTCCGGCGTAACATATTCCACGGCCCTTATAAGGCATTGATATTTTTGAGCCTTATATACGCCTGCGTTTCCGAGGTTTGATATTACAGTACTCTGAGGAACCAGTTCTTCTATTTCATCAAGTTCATATCCTGACGAGTTGTATGTCACTTCTCCGTTAAATGTAACCACAATTGAAGATGCTTTAGATGAGAGCGCATAATTGAGTTCATCTAAATATGACCTGTCCAGAAACTTTTCCGGATTTTTCTTTGCCACACGACTTATGTCCGTATATGACTGTTCGCTTACCTGTCCGAGAATCGTGACGGGAGAGTAAATATCCAAATATCTCAACTGATAATCATCCGGCAGACCGTATGTTTCTCTGATTGTTCTCATCTGATATTTTGTCGTAACCTGAAATACCAGCCAAAACAGTAAAACAGGCATCAAAGTCATAATCAGAAACGCTATCATGACTTTTGTTCTGAGCTTCATCCGTTGACCTCCTCTCACGTGTGGTTATTTTCAAAAAAGCCCGTCTTCTCGACGGGCTTTCGGAATTATCCAACTTTTAATCTAAACTTCTGAGCATCTCTTTCAGAATTAACTTCTTCTATTAATGCGCCGATACCTCTGAGTTTACCTGCAAAGTCTTCATAACCGCGCTTAATGTATACGATATCTTCGACTTCCGATATCCCCTCCGCCGCAAGTGCGGCAAGAACAAGCGCAGCCCCCGCTCTTAAATCCGGAGCAATAAGCTTGGCTCCCGAAAATCCGTCGACACCTTCGATGTACGCCGTACCCCCGTCAACCTTTGCCTTACCTCCGAGTCTTGCCAATTCGTCTATATATCTGAATCTGTTTTCAAATACACTCTCAGTGACAATACTTGACCCGGTTGCAAGAGACAGTGCCACAGCCATTTGAGGCTGCATATCCGTAGGAAATCCCGGATACGGAAGAGTTTTGATATTGGTTGCCTTTAATCTGTCATTGGCGATAACTCTGACAGTTTCGTCACCCTCTTCAACAATACAACCCATTTCAATAAGCTTGGCCGATATGGATTCCAGGTGCTTAGGTATAACATCGCATACCGTCACGTCTCCGCCGGTTACGGCAGCCGCAATCATAAACGTTCCCGCTTCAATCTGATCAGGAATTATTGAATATGATGTACCGTGAAGCTTTTCCACTCCCTTTATTCTTATTATATCCGTGCCGGCGCCCTTGATATTCGCTCCCATTGCGTTAAGGAAGTTTGCGACATCAACTATATGAGGCTCTTTTGCCGCATTCTCAAGGATGGTTTCTCCTTCGGCCATGCATGAGGCAAGCATAAGATTAATCGTCGCTCCGACGGAAACCGTATCGAAAAATATGTTGGCTCCCGTAAGCTTCTCTGCCTTAACATATATAAATCCGCCCGGAAGCAGCTCCACATCCGCCCCGAGAGCTTTGAACCCTTTAATGTGAAGGTCCATGGGTCTGCTTCCTATATCGCATCCCCCGGGAAGCGACACTTTTGCTTCCTTATACTTACCGAGCAAAGCGCCTATAAGATAGTATGACGCCCTTATTCTTCTTATACTTTCATAATCAACCGTGTAATTAGATATGGTGCTCCCGTCAATATCCACCGTATGAGCCGCCGTGTGCTTTACTTTAGCACCTATGACCGATAAAGCTTCCAAAACCACATTGGCATCATTAACATCCGGAACATTCTCGACCGTTACGGTTTCATCAGCCATGGTTGCCGCAGCGAGTATTCCGAGTACGGCGTTTTTGGCGCCGCTTATATGTACCTTGCCTCTCAGAGGCACCTTGCCCTTTATTATATAACTGCTCATCTAACTACATTCCCCTCTTAGCACACTTTCCGTGCTTATTTCTCATAATCTCGTAAAGTATAACACTATCATAATGGCGTTTCAACTTTATAAACGCGTAAATCTGTCAAGCGCATACATTATTAACGCTCCGTGATCTGCACTTATTCCGTTCTTTTCCTCCACTTTGTATTCTGTTTTTTCAAAAAAACGGTCCCTTTGTGTGGTTGAGCCGACACCGGCGCTTATTTTTATGCCGTTTTCTTCATTTTCCAGAGACAATAAATATCTCTTATATATTTTTTCCGTTTCACCGTTATTCCCTTTTTTCTCCGTACCGCCGCACTCCCTTACTTTTACCGTAAATAAAAGAGCATCCGCCGCGTCGTCTCCGGCTTCGTATTCGATTTCCCCGGAATCCAAGATTCCCGTATATAACGTACTTATCACTCTTGTTCTCGGATCTCTGTATACGTCGCCGCAAACACATACTTCCGTAAGCAGCGCGTCAGAGCATCCCGTTTCCTCTTTCAGCTCTCTGTATGCCGCCGCTTCAATTTCTTCCTTATATCCGACAAAACCTCCCGGCGTTGCCCACCATCCCATGTACGGATGATCCCCTCTTTTTATGAGAAGTATTTTAAGTTCCTTATCGGTATCTTTACCGAATCTTATGTCACTCATAAACTTTCTCATTGAATCTGCGTCAAATGAATCGAGAGACTCAACGGCAAATATCGCCATGTCCACGGTAACGCTGGGATTAGGGTATTTATTCGGATTGTATTCTTCAAGAAATTCCTTCAGAGTTTTTCCCTTTTTATTTCTTTCTCCCATGCCCTGATATTTATCCATGTCTTTTTCGGAAATATACATAATCGTCCCCCTTAGTCTGTAGATTGTGTTCATACAATTTATAAACATAATCATTTAAACAAGTTATACGTTTAATTTTACTAATGTTTTAACAATCAAATCCAAATATTCACCGGTATTGTTCACCTTTGCAGTAGGATATGACCACATAAGGCACTTATCTTCCCCCTCAATAAACAGAACGGAACCTCCCGCCTTTTCGCAAAAACTTTTTATTTCATTTTGAAATCCAACGGGAGCGTCCCTGTACAGATATGCCGCCGTTGTCCATTTGCCGTTTTTCTTCCCGCCTCTTATTTCGGTTATAAATTTACCGTGAGCCAGAGATTTAATATATGCAATGTTCAACAGGTTAACCGTTTCTTTGGGAACGGCTCCGTATCTGTCATTTAATTCATCCAACATATCCGATACGTCTTCATGGGAATTTATGTTGGATATGCGTTTATAGATTTCCAGTTTCTGAGTTTCTTTTGTTATGTAATCATTGGGAACATATGCATCCACATTCAAATCAACGGTGGTTTCATATTCATTTTCTTTAACGGGTTCCCCTTTAAGTTCGGCGACCGCATTGTTAATAAGTTTTGTATACATTTCAAAACCCACCGAAGATATGAAACCGTGCTGTGTTTTACCCAAGAGATTGCCTGCGCCCCTGATTTCCAGATCCTTCATGGCAATCTTATATCCGGATCCCAAGTCCGTAAGTTCTCTTAGTGCATTCAGTCTTTTGAGAGCGGTTTCCGTAATTGCCCTGTCTCTTCTGTAGAGCAGAAATGAATATGAACTTCTGCCGGATCTTCCGACACGGCCTCTGAGCTGATACAGCTGAGAAAGTCCGAATTTATCCGCATCTTCTATAATAATGGTATTAACATTTGCTATATCCATTCCCGTTTCCACTATTGTGGTGGAAACAAGCACATCCGTCTCTCCCTCTGTAAATGAGAGCATTACTCTTTCAAGCTGTTTTTTGTCCATTTGACCGTGGGCATATGCAAATGTTACATCCGGCATCATTTCCTCTAATTCCCTCGTAACGTTTTCTATGCCCTGAACCCTGTTATTTACGTAATATACCTGACCGCCTCTTGCCACCTCTCTTGTTATGGCCTCTTTCACAATCTGCATATTGTGTTCCGTAACAAAGGTCTGTATGGGCATTCGGTCTATCGGCGGTTCTTCAAGAGTGCTCATATCCCTTATACCCGCAAGGCTCATATTGAGCGTTCGCGGAATCGGAGTCGCGGACAGGGCCAGCACGTCAACATTTGCTTTGAGTTTTTTCAATTTTTCTTTATGTGCAACCCCGAAGCGCTGTTCTTCGTCAATTATGAGAAGCCCCAGATCTTTAAAAACCATGTCCTTTGACAATATTCTGTGGGTGCCTATTACAATGTCCGTATTGCCCGCTGCAACATCTTTTGCAACAGCTCTGTTTTCGGCTGCCGTACAAAATCCCGACATGTGAGATATTTTAACCGGAAATGACGAAAATCTGTTAACAAAAGACAGATATTGCTGTCTTGCAAGTATTGTAGTCGGCGCAAGAAACGCCACCTGCTTTCCGTCGTTAACCGCTTTAAATGCCGCTCTCATGGCAACTTCCGTCTTGCCGAATCCGACATCTCCGCATATAAGCCTGTCCATTATTCGGTCGCTTTCCATATCGGACTTAATGTCTTCCACCGCAGCCAACTGGTCATCGGTTTCCTCATACGGAAACAGCTCTTCAAATTCTCTTTGCCATTCGTCATCTTCACTGAATCTGTATCCCTTAAGCTGCATTCTGCGTGCATATATCTCAATAAGATCTTTGGCAGTTTTTTCCGCGGACTCTTTTGCCCTTCTTTTTGCATTGCTCCATGCGACACTTCCCAATTTATTGACCGTTGGTTTTTTGTCCGTATCCGCATTGGCATATTTTTGCAGCACGTCAGCCTGAGTTGCAAGAACATATACGGCGCTGTTTCCGGCATATTCTATTTTTACGTAATCCTTGTAAACATTGTCGGTCTTAATCCTCTCTATGCCCCTGTATATGCCTATTCCGTGACTTTCGTGAACAACGAAATCTCCCGGAACCATATCCAGCTCCGTAATGTCTATATGCTTTCTTTTCTGCTTCTTTCTCTTTTTATCTTTGAATATGTCATTTTCCGATATACATACAAATTTATTTTCCGGATATTCAAAACCCTCGCTTAAGCCTCCCAGCATAACCGCCGTCGTTCCGGGCACCAACTCGCCGTAATCCGACGAATTATATGCTCTGATTTCATTGTCCGACAGCTCTTTTATAAGTCTTTCTTTTCTTGCAGTTGAACTTGTAACAAGGCAGATGCGGTAATTTCTCTTTTGGTAACTTTTCAATTCTTTAATGAGCAAATCGAAAGCATTATTATAATTTTCCGATGAAACGGCTCTTATATTTATCGTGCAGTCGGATTCAATGTCACGAATCCTGCTGTCAAATGACGTAAAAATACAGCATTTTCGGCTTTTAAGAGATTTGTACATATCAAGAATGTTTTTCAGCCCGTGAGTTTGTGACTCCAGACAGTAACCCTCCGCATATCTGCTCTCCATGCTTGACATATATTCCGAATTTAATTCTTCGAAGCGCTCCGTAATAAGCATAGGCTCAACAACGGAAATGAGAGTATTGTCTCCGAAATAATCCAATAAATACGATATGTTATTTTCATAATATGATATGAATTTCGGATTGGGCGAATTGCTTTCGGCAACGGCGGAAAGTGCTCTGAGTCTGTTGCATCTCTCATATATAACCGCATCCTTTTTTGTATTGTTGTCTCCCAATTCGTCAAGTCTTACGGCAATATCCGACAAAATATATCCTGCCGCATCCCGTATCTCCTCATCGGAAAACAACATATCCGTGGCGGGGAATATTCTTAGCATGTCCGTTTCCGAAATACTCTTTTGAGTTTCCGCATTAAATGTTCTTATGCTTTCCACGCTGTCTCCCCATAATTCTATTCTTACGGGAGTATCTGACGTTACGTCGAATATATCAATAATTCCGCCTCTTATTGCGAATTGCCCGGCTTCATTGACAATACTTCGGCGTTCATATCCCATTTTCACAAGTTCTTCAGCCAGTCTGTCCGTGTCCGTCTCATCATTTGCATATATATACTTTATTGATTTTTTGTATTTTTCAATGGGTATAAGCATATCAAGACATGCATCTGCGGTTGTAACAACCGTTATGGGCTCATTGTTCTCCGTACATTCAATATATCTGCTTATGCATCCAAGCCTTTTATACATTATCTCGTTGCCATGCATTCCCACATTGTAGAATATCGCGTCTTTTGCGGGATAATATACGGCGTTTATTCCCATAAAAGCCATGTCGCCCGTCATTGTTACGGCCTTTTGCTCGTCGCTTACAATTATTACATGGGCTTCCGCGCCTGTCCGCTGTCTTACCGATTCCGAAATATGAGCGACCTGTACGCCGCTTAATCCCGTAAAATGTACTGTTCCGTTATCCTTAAGTACCTCAACGCCTTTGTTTATTCCGCTGAATTCATGTGAAATGTTTAAAAAGTCTTTCATAATCACAATCCGTTATACATATTCATTGCAAATCCGATTCCCCTGTCAAGGATTGATTCAACAGCTTCCGCTGCCAGTCCGACGGATTTGTCCATTATTTCACGCTCATCCTTTTTGAAGTGTCCCAGTACCCAATCAGCCAAATCGTAATGCATGGGTTTCTTCCCGACTCCCACTCTAATCCTTTGGAAATCCTGCGTACCCAGTTCATTTATCAGATTTTTTATTCCGTTGTGTCCTCCCGCGCTTCCGTTAGGTCGTATTCTTATTTTGCCGATATCAAGCGACACGTCGTCATATATAATCAGCACATCGCTTATATCCAAAGAATAGTAATCCGCAAGTCCGGCCACACATATGCCTGACAGATTCATAAATGTCTGCGGCTTTACGAGAATGACTTTTTCGTTTCCGATCATTCCCTTACCCACAAGTCCGTGCTTCTCCATACTTTTTACCGCAATATTATACTTCCCCGATATCTCGTCAATTACGTCAAAACCAATGTTATGTCTTGTATTCTCATATTCGGCTCCCGGATTGCCGAGTCCCGCTATTAACTTCATATTAATCACCGTTCCTGTTTCTTATTCTCATTAAAGGACGTCTCAAAGGATACAGCGCATACCACAGTCTGCTGTATAACCTGTAACCGATGTCCGTCACCTTTATTGTTTTATTATTCCTTATGAGCCCCGTCATTATTCCGATGACGGCATCTTCCTTTACATATTCTTTATTAATGCAGTTATCCCCGAGAATGAGATAACCGTCTTCCAGAACGTCCACAATTCGATGCATTACATTTTCACCGTTTGGGCGCTCAAAAAGGACAACGTCATATTTTTTAAGGCGTTGTCCCGTATTTCTCTTTTCTATTATCATAACATCCCGTCCCTCTTTTATGAGCGGTCTCATGCTTACGCCCTTGTTGGGATACAGAAAGTTACCGTGTTTTTCCAGCTGCTCTCTTATTGTCGTATTCATAAATTCAATAAATTATGTCTGTCGTCTGCAATTATTAATAATACCCGATTGTTTATAATAAACCGTTATTTATAATAAAAATATATCCCGCTGTCCGCGGGTTTAATTATTTAATTAAATACTCAAATATAATCTTTTATATATTCATATACACATTTTGCCGAGTCGACGGAATCGGTGCAATATATATTATATACGGATACATTTGCCGTAAGCCTGTCAATGAGACTTATGGTCTTTTGCATCTTTCCGGCATCTTTGCTTTTATATACCTGCTGCATTAAGATTCCCCACATTTCGTTTTTGCCGATACTCTCTACCCGGTTCGCTCCCCTGTTCAGTTTGAAAATAAATTTCAAAGGAACCTTTATGTTGCTGTTTCGGCCCAGTTTCCCGGACCACGGGGTTCCGTAAACGGCTGCGCCGCTCCCGCTTACTTTAACGAGAGGTTTGTCGTCATTTATCATAACAACCCTGTCTCCGAAACACTCTTGCCAATGTTTTGAATGTGTAGACTTCCCCACGCCGCTGTCGGCGGTAAATATAATTCCGTTTCCGTCTATCGATACGGATGAACCGTGCAGCAGTATGATATCTCTGTCTATAAGTTCCTCCGCAATTTTTCTGTATACGGAGATTATTTCCAAATATGAATCCGGGTAATCCTTAGGTATGGTCTGCTTATGTATTCCGTGAGTTTCCTCATATGCTCTCTCAAAGGCTATGTCTTCAGGCTCCGTCACCAGCGTAATATCCGCTTTGTCTTCCGTGCATATATAATCTTTACAGAATTCATATATCGCCTCATACATGGGCTTTATACAAATCCTTGTATCCGCAATATTAATATAAAAGTCCTTCATCGTCACTCCGTTAGAAAAAACCTCCAAGCCTTTCGGCTTGGAGGTAAGATTAAAATGGAATTATGGATTGTATTTGTAATCCTTGTCACATTCGCCCTGTGTATTACATGCACAGTCATAGCAATCACTCTTTGTGATAATATCGCTTGAATCAATGTTAAGGATATCCATATTCATTTCTTCGTACTCTTTTTTCTGCACAGCCGCACCTCTCTGAAATATAATTTTTATTTAAATAAAGACACAAATTTCTTCGCATCTTTGCGCACGAAATTCTGTGTGTAGATACTTCTGTTATCATATCTTAGAACGGCATTAATGTCAACTTTTTCACAGCCGTAGAATTGCCCGTTTTTACCTGTTTTATGCATACTTTTGACACATTGACCGCCTGCTTTAAATCTTTTGTGTTTATTGTGTAGCCTTTGTTTCTTTCCGCTCTTTTTCAACGGATAATTCATGAAGTATGGTTCGTTTGTTCTGAGCAATAATCTCATCTCTTTCCGAAACTGAGCATGAATGGCTTATAGGGCAGTTTTTTAATTTATAACACGCAGGGTATGCGGGACAAGAATCACATTCGGCCCCCTCTTCTTCCCGTTCCTTCCACTCCTCCACGACCTTCATGTCCGTATAATCGCTGTCTATATGTCCTATGGTTTTGTCGTCGAGGAAGTGTTCACACTTGATAATCAGTCCGTCCGGACCGAATCCCACATGGTTGTCATTATCCGCCATGCAGCCTGTTATTCTCAATTTCAGGCCTGATTTCAAATATGAACTCAGTCCGAGATTGTTTAATTTATCTGATAATTTAATGATGTTGTTAACAAGGTCTTTCTTTAAATCTTCTTCCCGGTCCATTTCTTCAAACAGACCTCCCACATACGCCGTAACCCTGTTATCATCGGAAAACTCGTGCCCGAGAATATCCGCGAACTTATCCATATCGTCATAATTATAAGCTCCGAGATTAAGACGTATGTTAACGCTTATGTTATTATCCGAAAGCATATGTATATTTCTTATTACCCTGTCATATGGATGCGCCGAAATCTCTTCATTTATATATTTACCGGCATAATTATATATATCGGCATCATTCTCATTATAATAATTCTTTGTTTTATTATATACGTCTCTTGTGCCGTCAAGTGTAATCTGTATGTTTTTGAGATTCCATTTGTCTTTTGCGCGCTTAATAAGTTCATCGTTAAATATATATCCGTTGCTTATCATTACCGACGAATATTCTATGTTCCCGTCTGCCAGACCTTCGCATATTATATCAATGATATCCGGACGCATCAGGGGCTCTCCCCCGAACCAGCTCAAAGTTACGTGCCTGCCGTTATGATGAGTCTTAATATAATCAACTATCTTGCCGGCCGTTTCCTCCGTCATATCCCTGTACTTTATCCCATGCTCATAACAATAAAAACACCTGGCATTGCATCTTGTGGTGGTAAGTATCTTATATGATGTTATTCCTCTTTTTTTGTTTATAAGCTTGCAGGCAAGCCTCAGTTCTTCCACAAGATTTTTCTCGTCAAAATCCGCAGGAACGATAAACCAATGTTTAAGCAGATGCGACAATAATTCGTCTTTTGAAATGTCTTCCCATCCCAAATTCTTCAAAAATCCGTTCAATACGGCTTTAATACGGTCGTCACTCCTAATAACCGTATCATTTTCCGGATTTTCCGAATCCCGTAACAAAACTGCGGCGGCGTCTTTTGATAAACATCGGTTAAATTCATCAATTCCTATATACAAAAGTTCCCCCGACATATAATTATTTACGGCAAATCCGTCTTCATAAGGAATGAATACCGTCCATTTTAATAATCTGTATGAATTGCTTTTATTCTTCTGCAGACCGGCAATATCAAGCACAGCCTGCTCCGGAGATACAACAACACGCATAATCAGTCCTCTATAGCATCTATGCTTTTGAGCTTTTCCAAGACCTTGTCCAGGTCCGATTCCAGCTTTTCAACGGGAGCATCATATGTATCCGTCAGTTTTTGCAATATTTCTTCCTTAGTTGTGCCTTCCTTTAACATGTCGACAACGAATGCCGCCGTTGAATTACTTCTTACGATTCCCTTAAAACTGCTTTCCGAGTTATCGACAGGAACCATAATCTGTCCGTCCGCCACCTTTTGTGTACAAAATGTTTTCTTAAGTTTCATAATCCCTCCATTCGATAAAAATAAAACATTAAACCGTAAATTATCTCAGTCACATGGCTCTAATTATACGCCGTAAAAGTAAAAAGCCAAATTAATTATCCCATGATTTACCGGATATTTAATTACTTAATTAAGTTTAGACACATGTGGGAAGATTTGTGACTTCTTTTCTTCTCATATGTGCTAATATATAAAATAATATCCTGCTTTTCGTATACGGAATCTCACAATAATTACGGAAGCGGAAAATACAGTATTTAAAGGTGTTTTTATGTCTAAAGATTACAATCCCGGATTTAAGAGTCTGATCTATCTTACGGCATGCGCTCTTAATGACAAGACTCCGAATATGAAGTCTGTGCCGGACAATGAACTGTTCCGAATTTTCGAACTTAGCAAGCTGCACAGCGTTACATCCGTTGTGTCGTTTGCATTTGATAAATGTGACGATGACAGACTGACAAACGACTATAAACTGGCGTGGGATATGTCCGCCGTTACCGCATTTAAACGGCGCGCATTATTTGACGCCGAAAGATCGCAGATATGCGCCTTCCTTGAACAGAAAGGCATTTGGTATATTCCCCTTAAGGGTGTTATACTCCAGGATCTGTACCCTCACTACGAAATGAGAGAAATGGCCGATAACGATCTGCTCATTGACGATCGATACATGGAAGATATTAAAAAATATATGCTCAACCGCGGTTATAATATTCACTTTGCGGGCGTTACCAATCACGACGAATATACCAAGGCGCCGGTTTATAACTTTGAATTTCACACAAGGCTGTTCCAATACACCTTCAGTGAAAAATTTGCCGATTATTACTCCGATGTAAAAGGAAGGCTCATAAAAGATTCCGACTCGGAATACGGATTTCATTTTACCAATGAGGATTTTTACATATATATGACGGCTCATGCATACAAGCATTTCAAGGAGGGCGGAACCGGCGTAAGGTCACTTACCGACGTATATATATTCAACAAGGCATACGGCGATGTATTGGACAGAAAATATATTTCCGATGAGTTGGGAAAGCTGGGAATTCGCGGTTTTGAAGTTATGTGCCGAAATGTTTCAAGGCTGTTATTTGCGGAACCGGACGCCACATTAAGCGCAATAGAGGCACTCACGCCTTCTCAAAGAAGATTTCTTGTATTCCTGTCTCACACCGGTGCATACGGTACGGACGAGGAATTTGTTAAGAGTAAGTTCAAAAAAATCACCGGCAGTGATAAAATGACCTTTGCCAATAAACTGAAATATTACAACAGCAGACTGTTCCCGAATGAAAGTTACTACAGGGAAGCCCATCCGTTTCTGTATAAGCACAAGTTTTTAAGACCCGGTTTTCTGATGTACAGAGCCGTAAACAGACTTATTGTCAACAGAAAAAAAATCATAGGCGAACTCAAAACCATAAATAAAAGGAAGTAGCAGCTGCACATTCTCTTTCTGTTGCATTATTTATTTTACTTAGGAGATAACTATGAGTGTTTATAATTTAGATTTAAATAATCCAATCCATGTCCATTTTATCGGGATAGGAGGAATAAGCATGAGCGGAATAGCTCATATATTGCTTTCCAACGGATTTACGGTTACGGGTTCCGACATGAATAAATCTGCCGTTACGGAAGAACTTGAAGCCATGGGCGCAAAGGTTATGACTCCTCAGAAAGCCGAAAATATTACGGATGACATCGATCTTGTGGTTTATACCGCCGCCATTCATCCGGATAATCCCGAATTTTCGGAATGTGTAAAGAGAAATATCCCAATGGAAACACGCGCCGATATACTCGGACAGCTTATGAAAAGCTATAATAAATCAATTTGCATATCCGGAACTCACGGCAAAACAACAACCACTGCCATGCTTGCTCAGATTCTCATAAGTGCGGAAGCCGACCCAACGGTTTCTCTCGGCGGTATTTTGCCCGCTTTCGGTAACATAAGAATAGGAAAAAAAGATGTTATTGCGGTGGAGAGCTGTGAATATACCAACAGTTTTCTGTCTTTCTTCCCTACTACCGCCGTCATACTTAACATTGCGCCGGATCATCTTGATTTCTTTAAGGATCTTGATGACATAAGAAATTCATTCAGGCGATTTGCGGAACTGGTTCCGAAAAGTACGGGCAAAGTCGTAATTAACAGTGAAATAGAAAACATTGATTTCTTTAAACCCGAAGGAATTTCAGACTTTGTTACTTTCGGTCCGGATTCCGAAAGCGATTATTATGCAGCGGATGTCGCATATGATAAAAACGGATTTGCTTCGTATACTCTTGTATGTAAGGGGGAAGGATCCGTTAAAATACAGCTTCATGTTCCCGGATTTCACAATGTTTTAAATTCCCTTGCCGCCGCTGCCGCCGCTCATATTAACGGAGTTGATTTTGAGAGCATTGCAAAAGGGCTTTCACAATTTACCGGAACAAAAAGAAGATACGAATATAAAGGTGAGGTAAACGGCATAACCATAATAGACGATTACGCTCACCACCCCGATGAAATAAGCGCTACCTTATCCGCAATAAAAAACACGGAGCACAACAGCCTATGGGTCGTTTTTCAGCCGCATACATACACAAGAACGAAAGCTCTTTTAAACGAATTCGCAGAGTGCCTTTCCCTCGGAGACGGAGACCATGTCATTATCGCCAAGATATATCCCGCAAGAGAGGAAGATATCTACGGCGTTCATTCTGAAGATCTTGCGGATCTTATTTCCGACGGAGGAGCGGACTGCGTATGCATCAACTCCTTTGAAGATATAGCACGCTACGTTAAGAAACATGCAAAGCCGGGGGACTGTGTGCTTACAATGGGAGCGGGAGATGTATACAAAGTAGGTGAATTGATGCTTAAATAACGTCATACCGTAAATGTATTCTCATGCCGGAAGGCATACGGTATACGTATGAAAATTTATAATTGTTAAGGAGATTCTGATGGGAAATATAGCTATTTCTTCTAACAGGAATAACATGTATACAAACATATCCAATGACTTTATCGATAAATATATAGGCACTGACGGAACGACTTTCAAGGTATATGTTTATCTTTTGAGTCTTACACAACAGAATATTACTATCAGCTCCATGGAATCCATCGGAATCATATTGGGAATTGATGCACTTACCCTTGAATCCGCCCTTTTGTATTGGCAGTCCGAAGGTCTTATATCATTGTCTTTAGATAACAACAACAATATAACCGGAATTGTTATAAATGACGTCGACAGAAGAAATAACGACTCCCGCCAAAGGACCGTTATCCCGAAACGAACCGACGGCATTATTCCTCCCGGCGCCGATTCCGATACAATCCGCACATATCCCGCTCATAACGGAATAGACGTCGGCTCCGATGTCAGCCGAAAACCGGCGCCATCCGCCGCAGGCGATACCAATGATCCAAGAAGACAGCAGATATATGAAGATATAAAGAACAATGCAATGAAGGCTCTTATGCCTGAACACGATTCCATAAAAGAAGTTGTATTTTATGCCGAGAAATATCTTGACATACAGGTCAACGAGTCTAACAGAGAACGGCTTATATCCATATACAATCATCTGTACGGAAATGTGGATCTTGTGGAACATCTGCTTATATACGCCGCTGAGCATCACAAGAAGAACCTGCGTTATCTGGAAAAAATAGCCGTTGACTGGAACCGTAATCACATAAGAAGCAGGGAAGATGCCGATAATTATCTCAAAAATTTCACAGATTACTACGGTCGTGTTATCCGGGCCTACGGTATAAGAAACAGAGACCTTAACGACGAGGAACTTGAGAACGTAGATAAATGGTATGACATGTTCCATACCAACAGCGACCTTATTATAGAGGCCTGTAACAGAACCATGAGAATATGCCACGAGCCGGCCTTCGGTTACACCGACAAAATTCTTTCAGAATGGCACAGCAGAAATGTTTCCACCATGGAAGATGTTTTAAAGCTGGATACGGAACACAGAAACGCCGAAAGCAAAAAATATTCCAAATATTGCAATGCCAAAAAAATCAATGCGTCATTTAACTACGAGAACCAGAGGGACAACATTGATTTTGACAAGCTTGAGGAAGAACTTATTGCTCCCAAGAAATACCGCACCGACAACTGATAAGGAGTAGCATATGCCTCTTACTAATCAACAATATAACGCCGTTACACGTCAATATGACCTTATACGAATTAAAAACAAGCATATTCTTGACGACAGAATTGAAGATGTTTTGGCAAAAGCCCCCGAATATTTCGAACTTGATAAAAAGATAAGCGAATTATCGGTAGAGGCTTCAAAGCGAATACTTTCTCCCGGAATAACGGATGATGAAAAAAAAGAAATCAAAAAAGATTTGGACACAAATCTGCGTGATGCCGAAAATGCCAAAAAAGAAATCTTGGTTCGATTATATAACGATCCGAATTATCTCGATCCGATATACACCTGCCCTAAGTGCAAAGATACCGGTTATGTGGACAATATAACTGAATACAGCATGAAGTCTCAATGCGAATGTTTTAAGAAAAAGGCGATAGAACTTATATACGGCGACTCAAACCTTAAAAATATTACATCGGGTGAGAACTTTAATACATTTGATTTAATCCTTTATCCGGATACTCCTTCAGAGGAACTCTCAGGCGTCTCTCCCAGAGAATATATGGGAAAACTCGTTAATGAAACAAAGAACTTCGTTCGGGATTTCGACAAAAAGCACGGCAATTTTCTGTTTTACGGAAAAGCGGGCGTCGGAAAAACATTTTTGTCGAATTGTATTGCTTCGGAGCTTATCAAAGGCGTCCACAGCGTAATTTACTTTACCGCAACGGATCTGTTCGACAGCCTTCGTAAAGATATTGCAAGAAACGGCTTCTATGATGACTCTTCCTCCGATGAACTCGGTCGGGAAGATATCGTAGATTGCGATTTGCTTATTATAGATGATTTGGGAACGGAGTATCCCAATCAATTCACCGTCAATAAGCTTTTTAACATTATAAATGACAGACTTCTTAACAATAAGTCCACAATCATTTCCACTAATCTGTCTCTTAAGGAATTAAGGGATATATATACCGAAAGAACCTTTTCAAGACTGGTCAATCTGTATAATATACGAAAGATAGTCGGCAACGATCTCAGATATGTATTAAGAGACAAATATCTGTAATCCGTATTCAAACTATGTATACATATACAGCCACTTATTTATAAATACCGTTTGACTTAATCATTTATAAAGGTTAATATTTTTTTGATTTATATTCTTGAATAATTATTTGGGAGGACATATTATATGCCACGCGACGAACGCCATATTGAAAATATACCTTACGGTTCACTTGGAATCATACCTTTAAAGAGCTGCTCCGCACTCGGTGAAAAGGTTGACAAATACCTTGTGGAATGGAGAAACAGAAGATCCGATTCCACAAATTTAAACGGATACAAAAAAGACTCTTACATTATCCCGGTTGAGACGCCACGTTTCGGATCAGGCGAGGCGAAAGCCGTTATCAACAGCTCCGTAAGAGGAAACGACCTGTTTATTATGGTTGATGTTGTTAATAACAGCCTTACATATAAAATGGGTGGTTTTATTAACCATATGTCCCCTGACGACCACTATGCCGACGTTAAGCGTGTTATTGCCGCAGCAAGCGGTAAGGCAAGAAGAATAAATGTTATTATGCCTTTCCTCTATGAAAGCAGACAACATAAAAAGACTGCCCGCGAATCTCTCGACTGCGCATATATGCTCCAGGAACTTGTTGCCATGGGCGTTGACAACATTATTACATTTGATGCTCATGATCCGAGAGTTCAAAATTCAATTCCTCTCAGCGGATTTGAATCAGTATCATGCACATATCAATTCATTAAATATCTCCTTCTCAATGTAAGCGATCTCACCATCGACTCAGATCATATGATGGTTATCAGCCCGGATGAAGGCGGTATGGGAAGAGCAGTATACTTTGCCAACATTCTCGGTCTTGACATGGGGATGTTCTACAAGAGAAGAGATTATACAAAAGTTGTTGACGGAAGAAATCCAATAGTTGCTCACGAATTCCTCGGAACAAACGTTGAGGGCAAGGATGTGGTTATTATAGACGATATGATTTCTTCGGGAGAAAGTATGCTTGAAGTGGCTGCCGAACTTAAGGCAAGAAAGGCAAGAAGAGTATTCTGCGCTACAACTTTCGGTCTTTTTACAAACGGATTTGACAAATTCGATCAGGCTCACAAGGACGGTATTATCGACAAGGTACTTACAACCAATCTTATTTATCAGCCTGAAGAACTTCTCAAAAAGCCATGGTATATCAATGTTGATGTAAGTAAATATATTGCTCTTATTATAGATACCATCAATCACGATGCTTCCATCAGCAATCTTCTTACTCCCGTTGATCGTATCCAGGAGAAAGTTAAGGAATATAACGCAAGTAAAGAAACCATAGATATTGATATTTGAATGTATAATATACGGTATTACTGATATATCCGGTATAACCGTACATAAAAGGCGTTCCACGGGAAACCCGGCGGAGCGCCTTTTATTTTCTGCATTTTAAAATATTTTGTGAAATATTCAGTTCTCTTTTGTTTTATGCACTCTGCGGACAAGCATTACGGAAATCGCTCCTCCCGCTGCGGATAAAAGAATAATATAAAGTATTATGCCGTTATTGTCTCCCGTCTTTGGCGAACCGACAGCATTATCTGCCTTATATGTATTATTTATATTATCTGTCTTATTTTCGTTATTGGCGTTATCTGCATTATCCTGATAAGTATTTACACTCTCTTTATCAACATAAGTATTGTCCTCATTGCCGTTATTATTTTTATCCGTATCTTCCGAATTTGACACGGAATCAACAGTATAATCGCAATACAAATATCCTTCCGTCAAAGCTCCCGACTCAACACCGTCGTTAAATCTGAACACAGGTCGTACTCCGTCAACGGTATAATCCGCATCCGCAACGGCAAATCCCTCGTTATTCGCCGTAACGTCAACGCCCGAAGCCGGAAGAACATGATATATATCAGGGTTTTCGCTTCCGTTAAATGTTATCTTTGCGCTTTTATTGCCAAAGCCGTTGTCCGCCGCAACCCACAGACATTTCTCATATTTGTCGTAATCAAGTCCCATTGCTCCGCCCAGCTTTGAATCAATATCCGCAATCTGAACAGAACTTCCGTCTTCATTCAACACATATGCATATACGTGTCCGTTATCTTCCAGAGCAACAAAGAATATTCCCCCGGAATATGCATTTTGATAATCAGCAATATCAAATATGCTTCCGGTATTTTTATCCGTTAGTTTGCCTGATATATCTTCCGCAGATACCCATTCAACGGACTCAATCCCCATGTTGGCCTTAACCTGAGGAAGAGATAACGTGAGATTCCATTCTTTTAACGCCGTAAGGTCCTCTCCCTCCGCATTCGGATCCACCATAAGCACTGTATTATTATTTACTTTCTTTGCGCTGTTGTCTCTTTCGGCAGCCACATATACAAGACCTTTTCCGTCTACGGTTATACCCTCTGTATCGGGACCAGCTGCATCGGGATTATCGGCATCCTTTTGAAAACGAATCCTTTTCCCGTTTTCAAATCCGCTTGCAAAACTGATATTTCCGTCCTTTGAAACATCCATAGTCCAGAATTTCCCGGTACCGTTGTCAACCGCATACAGCTGTCCGTTATAAAAATCAAGTCCTGAAGAATCTTTTAAAAACATGGCTTCTTTATCTATTGTTTTCACTTCATCCGGTCCCGGCCAGTTTATCGTTTCGGACTCCTCTGTCTTTTGAGTATCCGAAGGCACATCGCTTTTATCATCAAACAGTTCGTTAGGAGCATTTTTTGTCTCTTTCATAACTTGGAATTCACCGGTTCCCTCCGGATATCTTCCTATTGAAGCCAATGCCGTATCGCCGTTATATGAAGCATGCTTCTCCCATGAACATTGATCCAGAAGTACTCTGTTATTGTCATAGAGTCTTATTGAATCCCCGCTTCCTATTCCTATGGCGGTTTCAAATGTTCCCTCAGTATAGGTGTTTCCCGAATAAATGAGACCGTTATCCCGTGCATCCGCAACGTAACGTCCTCCGGCTTTGATAACCGTGCCCGTAGGGAATTTCCATCTGTGATCGTCAGAATTGTCCCTTATTTCATATCCCGACAGGTCCACATCGGATGAACCCGTATTAATTAACTCCACCCAGTCGTCAGGCGAAGAATTCACCTCATTTATCATAACTGCCGAATTGCTCTCTCCCGCATATGACATTTGTGCCATGAAAGGCGCCGTAACGGACGCCTCTGTTATAATTGTACCGAGAAATGCTCCGACAATAAGTCGCTTTTTCATATGATTTTCCCTTTCGATTAATAAATTTTTATATTTTGCCGTCTGATGATTCTGTCTGTGCCTCCGCTGTTTTAAAAACAAGTATTGCTTTCGCTGAATTTGTAATAGACATTGTTACAAGTTCATATCCGTTTTCAGCCATTTCATTCGCCTTACTTTCTATTGCGGAAGACATGCTCTTTGTTTTCGGAGCATAATCTATGATTACGGTTTTATAACTCATGTTTACCTCCTTATTTTTGAATATTTATTCACCGGAATAAATCAAATAATAAAATTCAGGCTTTGATTTTTATATCACAACCGTGTCATATCCGTATAATGTCCGTATTATATCCGTGTAAAATATTTATGCGACTTATAACAATGAGTAGATATTGTAAAAATAAACCCGCACTTTACACAAAATTTACACGCTCATGACTTTATATAGTGTAAAAAGTAGTATTATATTATTGTTAAATATTATTCAGTGGGAGAAAATAATGAATTACTCAATAATTGATATCGGATCCAACTCCATCAGAATGTCGGTATACCGTACCGATAAAAAAGGCGGCTTTACACAGCTCTTCTCAGAGAAAGAAATGGCCGGACTTATAAACTACATTTCGGATAACAAAATGACCGAAGACGGAATTGATAAAATATGTGATGTATTGGATGAATTCCTTACTATTTTATCAAGACTCGGCATGGATGATCCCATCGTGCTCGGTACCGCCGCTTTGCGTAACATTGACAACACCGAATATACGGTTCAACAGGTGCATGAAAGAACAGGTGTGAATATACAGGTTTTGTCCGGAGAAGATGAAGGCCGTATAGGTTATATCGGCGTGCACAATGAGACCAATCTCGAAAACGGTCTCATGGTCGATATAGGCGGAGGAAGCGTGGAATTTGTACGAATCAAGGACAGTGACATATACGGTTCAAAAAGCTATCCTTTAGGTTCTCTCAGTCTGTTCAAGGCCAATGTTTCCAAAATATGGCCTACCAAAAACGAACTTTCTTCCATAGAGCATACCGTCGGAGAATTATTGTCCGATCCCGAACTTAATGACATGAGAACGGAACAGATATGCTTTATAGGCGGAACAGCCAGAGCCGTTTTAAAAATCTGCAACCGTTACTTTAAAAAGCCACGGGATAACCAAAATTTAGCCCCAAAAGAACTTATTGATACGGTTCGATTGCTTAAAAGCAAATCTACCGAGGCAAGAAACCTTGTGTTAAAGGTCTGCCCGGATCGTATCCATACCATCATACCCGGAACTATATTTCTTACGGGAATTGCCAAACATACCAAAGCGAAGGAAATTTTTATAGGAAAATACGGTTTAAGGGAGGGATATTTATGTCAGAGAATAAAAAATTGACGGATCTCTCTTTTACGCAAAATCGTGAACTGAGTTGGCTGCGCTTTAACGATCGAGTTCTTTCCGAAGCCGAAAACACTTCGGTTCCCCTTATGGAAAGATTCCGATTTATATCCATTTTCACAAGCAATCTGGATGAATTCTTCATGGTACGTGTAGGCAGTCTCTTCGATCTTGCCGCAATTACTCCGGATTATATAGACTCCAAATCAGGTGATACTCCCGAAGAACAGCTAAACAACATATTTTTTACCGTAAGACCTCTGTATAAAAAAAGGGATATGATTTACGGTAACGTAACAGAAGAGCTGTCAAACAGAGGCGTTATCGAGCTGTTATTTGACGAACTTACCGATACGGAAAGAGAGTATGTTATAAGCTATGCAAAGGAATATATCAAACCTCTTATTTCGCCGCAAATAGTCAATTCCAGCCATCCTTTTCCGGAGATAATAAATAAAAACATATACCTTGCCGCATTACTGGAAGAAAAAAAGAATCAGCGTATAGGACTTGTTGAAATTCCCGATTCCGTTCCGAGAATTATTATGCTCCCCGGCGACGGATGCCGATATATACGAACCGAGGAAGTCATTAAATCATATATTGAAAAGATTTTCCCTTCTTATGACGTAATAGACAGCATAATTTTCCGCGTTACCAGAAACGCCGACATAACTCTTGATGAGGAAAAATTTGACGACGACGGTACGGATATGATTGCCCATATGGAAAAGGTCCTAAAGAAGAGGAAGCGCCTTGCGCCTGTCAGATTGGAGATAAACGGAGATTCCGAAAAGCTCGAAGAAATGCTCATTAAGAAACTCTCCATAAAAAAGGAGCAGGTTTTCAGATGCGAATGTCCCCTTAATCTTGAATATGCATATTCGCTGAAACCTAAAAACCGTTCCCTCTACTATCCGTTATACAATCCAAAATATCCCGATTATCTGATACCTCAACAATCCATGTGGAAACAGATTGAGCAGCGTGATGTACTTCTGTTCTTTCCGTATCAGTCCATGCAGCCATTTTTTGACCTGTTAAAAGAGGCCGCAAACGATCCGGAAGTCGTATCAATAAAGATGACGGTATACAGACTTGCAAAACATTCAGTAATTGCCAGACTGTTGTGCGAAGCCGCGGAAAACGGAAAGGAAGTTACGGTGCTTATGGAACTTCGCGCCCGATTCGACGAGGAAAACAATATTGAATGGGCAAAGGAACTTGAGCACGCCGGTTGCAAGATAATTTACGGAAGAGAAGGTTTTAAGTGTCATTCCAAGATATGTCTTATTACAAAAAAATCCGGAAATAAAATATCTTACGTTACTCAAATCGGTACCGGTAATTATAATGAAAAGACATCGGCGATTTATACCGATTTCAGTCTTATGACGGCCGACCGCAATATCGCCGCGGATGCAATAGAATTCTTTCAAAATATGATGATCGGTAACCTGGAGGGCGATTATAAACATTTAATGGTTGCGCCGTATTCCATGAAGAACAGGTTATGTGCGTTAATTGACGAGGAAATAGCCAAGGGTACTCAAGGGCAGATAATAATAAAAGCCAATGCCGTAACGGACAGAGAATTAATCGACAAATTCTCGGAAGCCTCCAGGGCGGGAGTTAAGGTTATACTGATTATACGGGGAATATGCTGTATCTTACCCGGTATCAAAGACAAAACCGATAATGTTACCGTAAACAGTATAGTCGGACGTTTCCTGGAACATTCCAGAATATATTCTTTCGGAAAGGGCGAAGATCAGAAAATGTATATTTCATCGGCAGATATAATGACGAGAAATCAAAACAAGAGAACCGAAATCGCCTGCCCCATAAACAGCACCGAAATAAAGGCCTTTCTCAACAGATACATCCGCCGTTCACTTGCCGATAACGTAAACAGACGTATCATGCTCTCCGACGGTGAATATACAATGCCGGAATCAAAGGGAAAAGAAAGTTTTGACGTACAAAAGTATTACCTGAATCACGTTATCCACCTTGAAAAGAGTAAAATACAGAATAAAAAAATACATGTAAGCATATTGGATAAATTCTTCAAACAAAGAAAGAAGCGAAAATAAATTTTCAGATAATATATTAAATATTTAAACAGGATATCCCTCATTGTGAATTACCTGTAATTCATGGTTAGCCTCTGGGTTAAACAATAAAACGCCGTTTGTTTTGTCTGAACGACAAAACAAACGGCGTTTTATTGTTTAACGAAATCACCGCAGAATATCGGCAAATGTTTAACTCTTATTCTTCAATTTAATTCTTATTAGGATGAAATGTCGGAACGATATTCATAATAACCGGTCTAATATCTTCCACTTCACTGTATGCAAGAATCTTTAAACGTCTCAAATTGTCATAGAACCGCATTTTATCCTCTATAATGATAGGCTTGCCTATGTGTATAAGCTTATTTGCGGTATCCTGTAAGCCCTCTTCGTCCATAAGCAACTCTTCATATAATTTCTCTCCGGGTCTTAATCCCGTATACTCTATATTCATATCCACACCCAGAGTATATCCGGAAAGTCTGATAAGGTTTTTTGCAAGATCGTCTATTTTTACGGGATCTCCCATATCAAGAACAAATATCTCACCGCCTTTGGCATATGCTCCGGCCTGAAGCACCAATGATACAGCCTCCGGTATTGTCATGAAATATCTTATTATGTCGGGATGCGTAACCGTAACGGGACCTCCCGCTTCAATCTGCTTTTTGAATAACGGTATTACAGATCCGTTGCTTCCCAGTACGTTACCGAATCTTACGGCCACAAATCCTGTTTCTGAGGCCTCCGCATACATTTGAACTATCATTTCGCATATACGCTTTGTGGCTCCCATAACATTGGTCGGATTAACAGCTTTATCGGTAGATATGAGAACGAATTTCTCAGCCTTATATCTATCAGCCATTTTAGCAACATTCCATGTACCTATGACATTGTTTTTAACAGCTTCGTTAGGGCTGTCCTCCATAAGAGGCACATGTTTATGAGCGGCCGCATGATATACTATGTCCGGACGATATTTCTTAAACAGGTTATCCATTTTCTCTTCGTTGCGGACAGAACCTATAAGTGTTTCTATATGAACATTCGGCATTGATTTCTTTAATTCCTGCTGTATGTCATATGCATTATTCTCATATATGTCAAATATTATAAGTAACTTCGGGTTATGACTTGCGAGCTGTCTGCATAATTCTGATCCTATGGATCCTCCTCCCCCGGTGACAAGTATGGTTTTTCCGGATACATATCCCATAATGGAGTCCATGTCCACTGTTATGGGATCTCTGCCCAAAAGATCAAGTACGTCTACATTTCTTATATCCTTGACATTTATTTCACCGTCTACCATTTGGTATACGCCGGGAACAATCTTTAATTCGCAATCCGTATCCTTGCAAATGTTGAGGATCTTACTTTTTTCGGCATTTTCCATTGAAGGAATGGCAAATATAATTTGATCGATATTATATTTTTTAGCATATTCTTTAATGCTGTCTCTTCCTCCGACAACCTTTACGCCTCGTATATATCTTCCCCATTTAGCGGAATCGTCATCAATGATACATACAACGTCTTGGTTTGTAAGATAACGTGAATCCTGAAATTCTCTGAGAAGCGTATTGGCAGCTTCTCCGGCGCCTATAATCATAATTCTTACGGCACCCTCCAGGTGTTTTTCCCGCTTTAAGAATATTCTCAAAAGTCTGTATATGAATCTTGACGCCGTAACTCCCAGCAGCATAAAGCAAAATTGCATAAAATATACCGTTTTCGGAAGCGTGTTTCCCGTGGTAAGAGTAATTAATATATACACTCCCACGGAAGAAAGACATGCCAACGTTATCTTATACAGTTCGGATACGGAGGCATATCTCCATAAGCTGTGATACAGCTTAAAGCCCCAAAATAACGCTATGGATGCGGCCGTATAAATAATGGCCGTATGCTTATATATTTCGGCATAATGGTCCGGTATGGACAATATCGAGACGTCGAATCTCATAAGCAGCGCCAATATTACGGAGGCATTCAAAACGAATACATCGACAATAAACAGAATTAACCGCCTTATAAACAATTGCCTTTTATTCTTGTTTTGATCTCGTTCCAATTTATTTCCTTTCCAAAAAGCCCTTAATAATGCCCACTGCGCTTCCCAATCCGTACGCCGTGTGCATGGCACAGAAAAGAAAAGGAAGAAGTAGAGTAGTCAGATTAAAGTCCTTTTTGTTTTTTATCATGGCAGACAATGACATTACAAGTGCCATTCCGCCATACGATTTACATACGAGCATAAGCATCTTTCTTGCATACTCGCTCTTTGTAATTCTGTACATCATAAATGTTGAAACAACAGTTGTTAAGAAAGCGAGAGGCGCCAGGTGGAACGGTCTTATACATTTTGGATTAACGAATAATGTTCTCGCAACCCAATATCCGTTACCGTATTTTTGTTTAATACTTCCAAAAAGAGTAGGTCTTATAACCTGATATGAAATAATGTCATCGTAATAAGCGAGCTTAAACCCCGCCTTTCGTATTCTGTAATTCATATCGTTATCTTCAGTCCTGATAAGATTTTCGTTGTATCTTCCCACCTTGTCAAATACTTCTCTTCTGAAAGCCGCATGAAAAAGCGATGTTACATACTTTGGTTTTGAAGAATTATGCCTGCGCCTGTAGGGAGCAATACCTGCGCCGAACACGGATGTCTCGGCCATGAGAAGAGTTTTGGACATTCCGCTTCTGCTCTTTGTTATAACCGGTCTCGGTCCGCCGCATACATATTCTCCGGCCTCCAGTTTTTCAACGTTTTTTCTTATAAAATCATTCGGTATCTCACTGTGCGCATCCACTCTGAGCAGCGCTTCACCGCTGTAGTTGTCAAGAGCCACATTCCATGCGCATGGCTGAGTCACTCCCGGGTTTGAACATACTTTTACATTTCTGAAACCCATATCCGGAATATCTTCTTTGTTAAGAAGCGCAAACCGCTCCATCATTCCCTTGGTATTATCGCCCGACATTGAATCTATAAGTAAAACTTCAATGTTTTCATGTGGATAATCCTGCCTTCTTAAACATTTTAAAAGCTCAGGAAGGTACATTTCCTCGTTGTAAGCAAATATACAAAAAGTGATAAACATATATTACTCCTAATCCATTACCGCAAAAACGGTTTTTGCCAAAATATATAAGTCTTCTCCGACCGATGCTTTTTTTATTCCTTCAAGATTATATTTCATTTTTTCCGGCAGAACTTTACTGATATAAACATCATCCGGATCCTTTGCTCCGTCCAGCAGTTTCGCCTCATCCTTGTATGCTATACTTGCCGCGGACGTAAGACCCGCGGGAAGCAGAAGCGTAGCCGTCATTTCATCGGTATAATGCCTGACATATTTTTCCACTTCCGGTCTTGCACCCACAAATGACATGTCCCCGCCGATAATATTGAACAGCTGCGGTATTTCATCCAATCTGTACTTTCTGAGTGTCTTACCGATTTTTGTTATTCTTCTGTCCATGCCCACCGTAAGAGAACTTCCCTTGTGTGCGTTCTCAGTCATCGTCCTGAATTTGCATATGGGAAACTTTCTCCCGTATTGTGTAATTCTGTCCTGAATAAATAAAATGCTTCCGTCCGACGATTTTTTAATTTTGTATGCTATAACTCCCATCGGAACGGCCAATACAACAAGAAGAGCCGTTCCCGCATAGAAATCAAATATTCTTTTGAGGCTCAGGTAGAGCTTTTTCTTTTTCAGAATATCATAATATTTTCTGACTTTTTTATTTTTCATAAATGACGGCAGTTCCCGATATGGAATTAATGACATAACATCTCCCCGTATACTTCATTAAATTTATCTGTAACGTAACAAACATCGTCATCGCTTAAAAGAGTATGAAGCGGCAACGATATTTCGCAGCGATACATATCATATGCATTTGGATAATCCTTTATGTCAAATCCCATATTCTTATATGCACTGAGCATCGGCAAAGGCTTGTAATGAACGTTACATGCCACTCCCCTCTCAGCCATGCGTACTATAAATTCATTTCTGCCGGCCTCGTCAAGTCCCGGTATTCTCACAATCATAAGGTGTCCGCTTGACGTAAAATCCTTTCCCACGTGCTCCGTAATTTCTATATCGCCCTTAAGTTCGTTTTCATACATGGATATAATTTCTCTTCTTCTTGCAAGCATTGAATCATATCGCTTTGACTGAGCTGTTCCGATTGCCGCCTGTATGTCCGTCATGTTGCACTTATACAGAGGTGCCACAATATCGTATTCCCATGATCCCAATCTGGATTTTGCAAGAGCATCTTTATTCTGTCCGTGCAATGAGTAGAGCATAAATTTGTTATACAGCTCTTCGCCGTCAATTTTATCATGCTCTTTCCATGTTATTGCTCCGCCCTCAGCGGTGGTGAAGTTTTTCACCGCATGAAAAGAGAAGGAAGTAAAATCAGAGATTTCTCCGCTCATCCTTCCCTTTTGACTTGCTCCGAAGCCGTGAGCCGAATCCGCAATGATAACAGGTCTGCCGTAAGCTTCCTGGTACATTCCATTTGCTGTAAACAGATGCTTTTCGGATTGAACAATATCCCTGATCTCATCATAATCTTCAATCACTCCGGCAAAATCCACCGGGATTACGGCCTTTGTTCTCCCGTTAATAAGATTTTTAAGCTGTTTTTTGTCAATCTTAAAAGTTCCCCTCTCAACATCAGCCATAACCGGAGTTGCGCCTACATGGCATACGACGCTTGCGGTAGCTGTATATGTATATGCAGGAACAATAACTTCATCCCCCGGTCCTATTCCCAATATTCTGAGAGTCATCTCCATTGCGGAGGTTGATGAAGAGAAGCATGCCGCTTTGTAAGTGTTGCACCTCTTTGCAATTATTCTCTCCAATTCCTTGGTTTTGGGGCCCGTGGTTATCCATCCGGATTTCAATGCGTCTGTGACCTCTTTTATTTCTTCATCTGTTATATCAGGCGGAGAAAACGGTATCTTTCTGAAATCCACTGTACTATCCATAATTAACTCCAATCTGTTATCTGTTTTCAACAAACGAAATAAGTGTGTTTTTATTATTGAGGGCGGGATTTTCCATTACTATATGCAATAACCAGTTAAGGGTTTCACCTATTTTTTCGCCGACGATTCCAAGTTCTGTCAAATCATTTCCGTTGACTGCCAATCCCTTGAGGCTGACGCAATCTCCCCTGTCAAGGATCTCCTCATACAGCCTTTTTATGGTTTTTAAGTGTACGTTCCTTCCCCGTGAATTCAATCCCGTATAATCTCTTTTCATTCTTCCGTCCGCTTCGGCGAATTCAAACATCAATTCAAGCAATTCCGTCCCGTATCTGTTAATCGCCTCTCTTACAGATATGTCATTCTCCTCTATAACGTCGTTGATGTCATTCTGATGTTCAATCAGCTTTACCGCCGTATTAACCGTAAAGTTATCCAGTTTCAGTTTTCTGAGTACGGCGCCGGCTTCCTGCGGTTTTCTGTACCTTAACAGAGCCGCATACCTCATAATCGCCATTTTGGGCACATATCTCAAAAGCCCCAAGGTTTTTTGCACTGAAATCCCTGACAAAATATCATACAGAACCGGAAGTATCTCCACAAACAATCCCGTTTTTGCATATTCGGCGGTAACTTCCGGATGATCCGACATAAGAGTTTTGGTAAGTTCAACCTGTATTCTTTCGGCGCTTACCTTTTTTATGTTCGGAGCCATCTTAATAATTGCATTATAAGTATTAAGTTCTATATTAAATCCGAGCTGAGCCGCAAATCTTATGGCTCTCATCATTCTCAAAGCATCTTCGCTGAATCTGTCTTCGGGATTACCGACTGCTCTTATTATCTTCCACTCCAGATCCCTGAATCCTAAAAACTCGTCTCTCAGTCCGCATTCGTCATTATATGCAAATGCATTTATCGTAAAGTCTCTTCTTCTCAGGTCTTCTTTCAGATATTTGGAATATCTTACGCTCTCCGGATGTCTTCCGTCCGTATATGCTCCGTCAACCCTGTATGTGGTAACCTCAAAAGCTTTTTTGCCGATGAGCACCGTGACGGTTCCGTGCTTTATCCCCGTATCTACGGTTCTTTGGAATATTTCCTTTACTTCTTCCGGCGTTGCCGATGTTGTTATGTCCCAGTCGTCAGGCGTTCTGCCGAGCAGCGAATCTCTTATACAACCACCCACGGCAAAGGCTTCATAATCATGATTTTCAAGTTCTGATATAATAAATTTTACTTCGCCGGGCATTTCTATCTTCATTATGTTAATAACTCCATATCATATTGTATCGAACCATAATTATCTTCCATAATACCACAATATGGTCATATATTCTCGTAAAAATACCATAAAAAGAGGATTAACAACGTAATCCTCTTTTCTTCTATATCATTCCCACATTTCCGCTTATCCACATATATGTAAGAACCACCTCCACGGCGGCAAATGCACTGCATGTAATCACGCGTCCCACATGGTTTTGTCTCGCAATTATATCATATGCACCGAGCCATATTACATAATCGCCGGTTATAAATCTCGGCGTACTCATTACCGCCGACGTAAGAGGAACCGCAAGGGTAAGCCCTCCGAAAACCGCTTCCGAATACATTCTTCTGATCAGCATATAAATAAATATCGCAATTGCGCCGATGCATACCCATCCGAGAAGCTTGTGATATATATCAGATTTTATTCCGATTGCATCCGCCAATACTCCTATTATCGGAAAATGTTCCTCGGTTCTCCAAGCTATCTGCACATTTTTAAATGCGAGGGCATCTCCGCAAAAGAAATATAAGAAAAGCATATAAGAAAACGTTCCTATAGGCGTAATTATTACCGAAAGTAATTTGACCGGAGTCGCAAATATATGCCCTATAAATCTGAATATATTTCTTCTTCCCGTGGTATGAATCCAATCCGTATACATTTCAATAAGGAGAGGAACCACAAGCAATACTCCCATGTTTCTTGTCGCTCCGGCTCCCGCAACGGCAAGTCCCGCAAGAAAGAAACGCCTTTTCTTCATAAGGAAAAACGAAAGTACTATAAATAAAATATATGTACCCTCCGTATATGCCGTTCCCATATACATTGTAAACGGACCCATAAACATAAACCATGCAATGAGCATTCCGTCTTTAAATATGCCGTTGAAGAAATCCGTTACCCTATTCCCGTCCGGATTGGGTCTTACATAAAAATCCCTTTCGTTCTTTGTCAGTCCCGTCATTCGGACTGTCTTTACCGCTAAAAAAGCTGCCGCAAATATACACACGTTGGATATTATCATTCCTATATAAAATGTCGGAATAATACCGAACGTAATGAATCTGAGCCCCATGCAAAGCAAAGGATACAATGGGAAAAACGCCCAGTTGTTTTGCGGTTCGTCCGGAACTACCGGCAAGGTATATCCGTGTTCCGCAAGATTAATATATCTTAATGCGTCCCATCTTCCGAACATTACCTCGAATGAATCGTTTGTATTCATAATTGCCCTTGCAACAAAATAAATTATTACAAATGCGGCTCTGCTTATCAAAAAAGCAAAAAGCAGTCTAAAAAAAAGCTTTTTGTTATCATTTTCCATTTCCATAATATCCATGCCAATCAATTATTAATTGTTATGCTCTTTATTCTGTATGTATATTTATCAGCCTTTAAAGTAACCACATACACCTTGCCCCTGTCTAATCTCGGAAGCTTAAATTCAAATCGGCCTACTCCGGCAAATTCTCCCAGATATACATCTTCTCCGCCCTGTTCCTTTATGTAAACTTCGGCTTTTCTGTCAGAAACAGGATTATAAGATGTGTTTTTAAACAATGTATGCGCTATCTGAGCCGATGAATCCCGCTCCGTAATTTCATAATCACTGTTAGGATTATGAAATCCGGAAACATCAATAATCATCTTGCCGTTTTTTATATTTTCATCAAATTTATAATACAAAAAACTCTCCGTATCGCTGTTAATTATTCCGTCTGTTCCGACAAACTCGTCGTTAAGCCATCCGCTTCCGAGACGAAGGCATCTTTTGAATATTGCAAAGGGCGGTTTTCCCATATATTCCACCGTTCCGAGCGTATATGTAAAATTGCCCTCTCCCGGCCATGTTTTCAAATCATGGGTGATGTAATACAGCCTGTATTCATCCGAAATTTTTGGATTCTTGGCAAATACCAGCACAACCCCGAAAAATAATACGAGAACTCCGCATACAATGTAAATAATTATATTCTTTAACTTTTTCATAAATCTTTACAACTCAACAATAATACATTCGCAATTTCCGTCTATGGATACGGTTTTATCGCCTGCGGGGACAAAAAACACGTCCCCCGCCTTATATGACTGAACCGTTTCTTCCAAAGGAGCTTCCTTTGTTCCGGTATATACATTTCCCTCTCCCGAAATGAATACCAGCGCCTTAAAGGACTTCCCGTCTATTGCAACCTCAAAATGATTGTCGACATTTACCAGGTCTGTCTTAAAGAATTCACAGTCCACCATTGTCTTTTCAGTATTCGGTCTGCAGAAATGAGAGCATTTGTTTTCAGACGCAGTCTCCTTTGCGGCTCTTACATTAAGTTCTATGTCCGTTACGTCTATGGCTTTATCAACGTGTAATTCTCGCGTCTTTCCCGTCTTGCCGTCTACTCTGTTATAGTCAAACATTCTGTATGTAACATTTGAACTTTCCTGAATTTCGCATAATACAAGACCTTCTCCGATTGCATGTATTGTGCCCGCCCTCACAAAGAACACGTCGCCCTTTTTAACGGACATCTTACACAGCAGCTCAGGCAGTCTTCCGTTTTCTATGCTCTCTCTCAATTCTTCCTTTGTAACAGGTCTGTTAAGTCCGTAATACAAATATGAATCAGGAGCCGCATCTATTACATACCACATTTCATTCTTGCCGTAATCGTTTTCATGTTTCATGGCATATTCATCATTCGGATGAATTTGAATAGAAAGAGGTTTCTCCGCATTAATAAATTTAATTAACAGGGGGAATTTAACCGCATCTGTCGCCGCTTCCCCCATGACGCCCCTGCCTAAAGCATCAATAAGCTCTTTTAAAGATAATCCGTCATATTTGCCGCCGCATACCTTTGACGGACCGGCGTCATGAGCCGACAATTCCCAACTTTCGGCTATACATGAACTGTTATCTCCTTTACCGTACATTGTTTGGAGCTTCGTTCCGCCCCATAACTTCTCCAATAAAAACGGTGTTAATTTATATATATATAATGAATCGTCCATAACCATCCTTAATAAACACAGAATCGCTTATATACAAAAAATATCTATATAGTCAGTAACCATATAGATATTTTATCTTAATCTTGTATTTTACTTATTTATTTGATAAATATCAACATAATACTTTAATTCATTACATCCTATAGGATAAGGAAGCATTGAACCTCCGTATACGGTTTTAGGTTTATTCAGCATACTCAGATTGGATTCAACAGATGATACTTTTTCCATTTGAAGATTATCCGTTCCGTTTATAACGTCAACAACGTCATTATACAGAGCAACTCCGAGAAGATTGGCCTCCGTCTGTCCCTGAACGATATTTTTATTTATCTCTTCGGCGGAAGCCGATTGACCGATAAAGTAAATATTCCCCTGAGAGTGTTCTTTTACAATGTCATATGTGGAGCTGAGACTGTTATATATAATCGGATATACGTCAAGTCCCTTTACAATCGACAAATATGTATACAACGCAGGTAATTCGTTGTTGCTCACTATTACGGAGTCGCCTTTTTTAAACTGTTCTCCCACCTTTTCCAGTTCCTCAAAGGACATTCTCGTATCGTCTTTGTAATTACGAAGATATTCCAAAGGCTTCATAAACAGAATTGACGACCATATCACCATGCCGAACGAGGTTCCCACTCTGATCCACATACCTGCGGACTTAGGTATTTGAGCCAGTATAAGTCCGAACAGCAATAATATGAACACCGAATATACAGCCGTATATCTTGCATAATAGTAATAATATCCTATGGATACGTTCATTACGACGGAGTAAAGTACAACCGCATACAGAAATACAATTCCGATTGTCATGTTTGCCCCTGATTTTAATATTACATTCGGATATATAACCAAAACGATCAATGCAACAATCATGGCTGCAAATGCCGTCTGACTTGCGTATGAATAAAATGATGTGGAATATATATCACTTACTCCCAGAGAAGCGTATGAACCGTTTCTGTATGCTCTGAGGAACATGCCCATGGCAATGACGAGAAACGCTCTGATAACCCATGAAAAAATTATTTTTGCCGTTCTCGCCCTTGCAGCCCTTTCTCTCTCTGATAATTCCCAATGTCTGTTGGCTCTGTATATGTGGAATATCATGACGGTTACATTTATCGCAAGAGCGATAATTACGGCAACGGTAACCAATAAAGCAATATTATCGGTACTTATTCCGAGTCTTTCAATAAATTTGTAATTGCCCTTTGTATATCTGGAGGACCAGCTTAGCATAAACATAAAGCCGATAACATACGTCCCGAGTATTATGAGATTGTTGTACAGCCATATAATCGACCTGTCATATATATACAATACAATGAATATTACAAAAAACATAGGAAGCATTGTATATATTGAAATATGGAACAGGCAAAATGCTCCTATAGGCAATGTGGAAAACAGCTTAATTATATTCTGTTTTCTCCCGTCTTCATCAAACACAAGACCGTTATACATGTCCTCATCCCGTTTAATGCCGCATATAACCATATATGCAAAGAACAGCATAAGCATTATGAGCACGCTTTCGGTTAAAGTGGATTTATTAACCCAAACCAGTACGGGAGAAATTGAGAAAGAAACGGTTATTCCGCTGCTTAAGAATATACCTGCCCCCAATTTTTTGCATATTTGATACACAAAAACAACGGATACGAACATCAGCCCCAGATTGATGCCTCCCATTTGAGCCGCACCGAACATACTGCCCCACCATGCAAGCAAAGCGGGATATGTGTTAACTCCGTGAATTACCGCTCTTGTGGAATCATCTGACAGCCTGTAGTACCCCAGCACGTTTTTGTCCAATGTTCCTACTCCGTCCGTAAATACATTGCCCGTCAGGTGCTCAACTCCCGGATATGTATATATATTGCCGAATTGACCGTTTAAATAGGCAAGCGCTTTAACCTGGTAAACGCCTTCATCCTGTCCCATTCCGAAATATCCGAATCTTTCCCCGAAAACGACGGCAAATCCCACAAATATAACCACGGGAATAACCCAATCCGTAATGCTCTTTACGGATACATCGACTTTCGGATAGAACCTGAACGCCAATCCCAATCCGAATATACAGCCGGATATGACAAGCGTAAGTATGCATGCATTATTAATCGTATATTTGTCAACCGACAAAAATACGGCGCTGCTGATTATGTATAAAATTACATAGCTTCCAAAGGAGAGAGCCGCAAGTGTCGTGCCGTCTTTCCTGTTGAATATTCCGGAAAAAAACAGCCACAGCATGACCATTGCCGTAATTGAAAGTGTTATGATCATATTAACCTCATAAATTCCGCATATTTTCTACCAATCACAGAATAATCATATTCAAGTGCGGTATTGTATGCATTTTCCTTTAATTTATCCCGTAAATCGGAATCATTAAATATTTTTTTAAGTGCTTCCGATATTCCGCGCGCATCTCTTTCTTCAACAAGAAGCCCGTTCTCTCCGTCTTTGATCAATGTAGGTATTCCTCCCGAATTACTTGCCACAATCGGAAGCTTTGAGCCCGCAGCCTCAATAAGCACAAGTCCGAAGCCCTCTTTTTGTCCCGACTTTGCCGTTACGCTCGGCATAATGAAGGCATCCGCGGATGCATACATGGTCTTTAGCTCATCATGTGTCTTTGCTCCTGCAAATACTACATCCGAGTTAATGTCCCTCAGTTTGTTTTTAAGTTCTGCGGCGAGACTTTTTAATTCTTTCCTGAGCTCTCCGTCACCCGTAATTACCAGTCTCGTATCAGGGACATATTGCATTGCTTCAATGGCATATGCAGCACCTTTAACCTCCGTCAGACGACCTACAAACAGAGCGACTTTTCTTCCGTTTTGCTTAAAGTAATTCTCTCTGCGATGCTGTTCCCCGAATTGATTAACATCCACTCCCATGGATATGACGGCGTTATTTCCGTTGTTGTATATTTTGCATGTGTTATCCATAAGCTCGGAAGAAACAGCGGTTACTCCCCAAGCGTTTGACAGCGCCTTTTTTTTCATATCTCTGAATACAAGATTATTCATACTGTTAATATCACTTCCGTGGCATGTAATAACATACGGAACATTCGTCATTTTCAGCGCCTTGTAAGCGATGTAACCTCCGGGTATAACCCAGTTGGCATGTAATATGTCAAATGTACCGATTCTCTTTTTTATCTCATTTACAAATGCATTATAGAAAAAAGGTAAAAGCAATCCGCGTTTCTTGTCCTGCTTTATTCTCGATACCAAGGCTCCCGGTGCCGTAAGTGTCTCTCTTTCGTGTATCGGGAAATAATGGAAGCGTTCGATGTTTACACCCTCCATAACTTCTCTGTCAAGAGATCCCGGAGATGACGGAACCAATACGGTAACATCTGCATACGGCAATAAAGACTTGGCAAAATCCAGTATAAATCTGGGTTCCCTGTCACCCTTCCACCTTGGGAATGTGGTTGCAATTATCAATACCCTTCGCTTAGACATATTTTCTCTCCTGTTGTGAAGAACCGCCGTTTAAAGCGCAAGCACACCGGCATTATTAATCGTTATACCGGTAAAACGGCAACTTTTATGTATTAATGTCAGTTTCATCAGAAGTATCTTTCTGAATATCCTTTTCTTTTTTTATATTGATAAATTCAATATCCTCGTAGTCTTTCGGATCCTTGCCGCAGGCGGCGTCAAATTCCCGCTTTCGGTTATGGTATCTGACTTCCTGCAGCAGCTTTCGGTTGGCTGAGAACAGATCTCCGAGTAATCCCGCTATTATGGATATGAATCCGAGTATAATCAGTGTTGAAGCAAATATAAGTCCCTGCGTATGTCCCGCTCCGAGACCCATAAAATAAAACACAAGATATCGTATATAGAATCCCACTCCGATTCCGCCCAGGATAAATCCGAGGGTCATAAAGAATTTAAGAGGTTTATATACAAGCGTCGCTCTTATAATTGTCATCATCGAACGGCGAACATATCCTCCCATACTCTTAAACAGTCTGGACTCCCTGAGTTCCGGATTGGTTCTTATAGGAACGGACATTATGGTCATCTTTTCCTGTCCTGCCTGTACTATTGTTTCCAGCGTGTATGTATATTCATTTATAACATACATTTTTAAGGCGGCCTGTCTGGAAAAAGCTCTGAATCCGCTCGGAGCATCCGGAATGTCCGTTCCGCTGGCCTTTCTTACAACCCAACTTCCGAAATGCTGAAGTTTCTTCTTAAGCGGAGAAAAATGTTCCGTTTCGTCAATAGGTCTCTCGCCTATGACAATATGCGCCTTCTTTTCAATAATCGGTCTTACGATTTTCTCTATATCGTCAGCTACATATTGATTATCGGCATCTGTGTTAACTATTATGTCTGCGCCGTTTTTTAAACAGAAATCAAGGCCTTTCATAAATCCCTTGGCAAGACCCTTGTTTCTCCTCTGTTTAACTATGTAGTTAACTCCCCATTCTCTTGCAACTCTCTCGGTGTCGTCCTTGCTTCCGTCATCTATGACAAGATATTCTATCTCGTCTATTCCGTCTATATGCTTTGGCAAAGCATCAAGTGCAATCGTTAAAGTTTCCGCCTCGTTATAACACGGAACCTGTATAATTAATTTCATTTATGACTCCACAATAAAAACTGCACATTATTATGTGCAGTTTAATAACTATATTTGAATTATCACTAAAACATATTAAATCTGTTACTGATAATAATATAATATACAACTACAACATTATATTGTAACTATAATTATATATTTTTGTAAAGATTTTTAAGCATGGAAATCTCTCCGACATACCCCGCTTCATCGTTGGGTGTTTCAAGGTAAAATGGCAGTTCCCTCAGGTATTCGTGATTTATTATTCTCTCAAACGCTTCCGTGCCTATGGAACCTTCGCCTATTTTCTCATGTCTGTCTTTGTGACTTTCAAAAGGGTTCTTTGAATCGTTTATGTGAATCGCTTTTAATCTATCCAATCCTATTATTTTGTCGAATTCTTCCATAACTCCGTCCAAGTCGTTAACTATGTCATACCCCGCATCGTATACATGACATGTGTCCATACATACTCCCAGTTTATCGCCTGACTTTGTTCTCTTTATTATTTCGGCAATTTCCTCAAACCTCGATCCTATTTCCGTTCCCTTGCCAGCCATGGTTTCAAGCAATACGGTTGTATGCATGTCTTCCGTCATAACTTCGTTAAGCGCCTCCGCAATAAATTCAATTCCTTTTTCCGTGCCCTGTCCCACGTGACTTCCAGGATGGAAGTTATACATGTTCCCCGGCACATATTCCATACGCATCAGATCGTCTTTCATGGTGTTTTTCGCAAATGTCCTTATATTTTCGTCTTTTGAACATGTATTAAGAGTATAAGGCGCATGGCAAAGTATCCGATCAATGCCGTTTTCTCTGCAAAACAGGCGAAAGTCCGAACAGTCTTTTTCGTCAAGTGCCTTAGCGTTTCCTCCCCTCGGATTTCTTGAAAAATATTGAAATGTATTGCCTCCCATTTTCACTATTGTTCTGCCCATATTCATAAATCCTTTTGAAGCAGATAAATGGCATCCTATTTTAAACATATAAACTCCCGTTATCTTTATTTCACAATCCGCGGACGGATAACATTAAAAACAACACATGCATTCAGTTTACAACAACTGCTTATATATTACGTTCTTGGCGACTCCCCTGTCAGAAGCGACCGCTTTCATGGCACTTTTTCTGTCCATTCCCATGTCTTCGTAATATTTCATGTGTTCTTCAAGTGGCATCTCTTCCCATTTACGCTTATTTTCTTCATCCTGCAATTCCATGCTTTTGCCCGCAACCACGATGACATATTCTCCCCTCGGATCGTTTGAATCATAATATCTTATAACTTCGTCCAATGTCATATGCATTGCCGTTTCATGTAATTTCGTAAGCTCTCTTATAACTGCTGTATGTCTGTCTCCTCCGAAAGTTTCTCTGAGTTCTGACAATGTACTTACAAGGTGATGTGGCGACTCATACATTATTATTGTTCTTGTCTCCTCCTTCAATTCCTCAAGGATTCTGTTTCTCAGTTTCTTATCCGTCGGAAGGAATGCTTCAAAGGCAAATCTTCTCGTATCTTCCCCGCTTATGGTCAGAGCCGTTATACATGCGCATGCTCCGGGAAGAGATGTGACTTTTATTCCCGCTTCAATACATTGTTTAACAATTTCTTCTCCCGGATCCGAAATTGCCGGCGTTCCCGCATCGGTTATTAAAGCTATGTTTTCACCCTTTAATAACTTTTGCACAAGAGTTCTGGCCTTTGATACCTTATTATATTCATGGTAGCTTGTAAGGGGAGTGTCAATATCATAGGCATTCAGCAAATGTATGCTGTTTCTGGTGTCCTCGGCCGCAATGACATCAACTTCCTTAAGGGTTCTTAACACTCTCAGTGTTATATCTTCCAAATTTCCTATAGGTGTGGCACACAGATACAATGTTCCCGTATTTCCGTAATTTTCCGATTCGTTTTGCATAATCCTATCCCGTAATAATTTAATGTCTTTCCATATGTTATCCTTATGTATATTATAGGCTTTTATTAATTTTTCCCGTAAAGCCTTATTAATTCATCAGTATATACTCCCTCTTCTTTATATATAATCAAAGGGCTTTCAATAATCAACTGTTCTCCGCCTCCCTTTACAGCTTCAATAAGCACCAATGTAGCAGGCGAATATTCAAACGAATGTACCGTTCTCAATCTCTTCGGCTCAAGATTTTCCTTTCTCAAATCTTCAAAAACAGATATGAGGTGCTTCGGCCTGTGCACAAAGAAAGCCTTCCCTTTTATTTTTAAACTGTAAGAAGCGGCCTTTGCAACATCACGGAAATTACATTCGATTTCATGTCTTGCGACAGCTATGGGACTTGCGGAATTTTTTAATCCCGTTCCCGCCTTCATATACGGCGGATTACATGTTACAACGTCAAATGCATCCTTTAACGAACATGACGGTTCGGAATTATCACTTCTCTCTATTATTCGATTTTCTCTTTTACTTATATGCAATTTCCCCTTCGGTATATCGCACAGATTGCCTTCCGTTATTTCAATATGTCCTGAGACATTATTTAATTCGACATTTCTCTTTGCCAGGTCGGAACAACGCTTCTGAATCTCCACACCTGTCCAGTCCGTCCCCTTTCCCTTTGCATACATGAGCAGCGGCACAACTCCGTTGCCGGTACACAAATCCAGACATTTATCTTTTTTTGATGCATCTGCAAATGCAGACAAAAGAACAGCGTCTATTCCGTAACAGAATAACGCTGTGTCCTGAATTATTTTAAATCCGCCTATTTCCAAATCATCCGTTCTTTCACTCATATTCCCGCACATGAAAACGCATGGTCCGCAGGGTAACCGAAAGACATGCGTCATCATTAATTCTCCGATATTTTTCTTTATTCTATCAGATAACGGATAAAATTGTAATTCGAATTACAGTCAAATTACATAGTCGCCTTTTCTTTCGTCAATAACTCTGCTTGACTTGTGTTCGGAGCGGGTGTCAAGCTCCCCGTACTTATGTACCGTTACGGAATGAGGCTTTACTCCGATTCTGCTCTTTAATGAAATACTCACTCTCTCGACAATCTCTTCGTCTTTTTCCGTATTATCTTCATTTCTCTCAATTTCAACACTGTATTTACATGCAAAGTTATCCTCAAATACTCTTATTCTGTATTCTCCCGTAATCCCCTTGAGGTCACGCACAACCGCTTCGATATCGCTCGGGAATACATTTACGGCCGAAATAATAAACATATCGTCTTTTCTTCCGTTTATATGTATTCTGCCGTGAGTTCTTCCGCATTTACATATGGATGTATCTATTCTTCCTATGTCTCCGGTTCTGAAACGAATAAGCGGTCTTGCGTGCTTCCTTAAAGTTGTATATACAAGTTCGCCTGTTTCACCCGGAGGCAATACCTCTCCCGTATTAATATCCACGGTTTCAACAAGAATATGATCCTCCGCAATGTGAAGACCGTCTTTTTCTTCGCACATGGCGGCACAGGCTCCGAAAATGTCGGACAAGCCGTAAAAGTCAAATATCTCTGCTCCCCATAAGTCTTCAATGGCCTTCCTTGTGGAGTCAATGGAACCTCCGAGTTCCCCGGCCACTATTATCTTTCTTATGCTGAGGTCTTTCTTTGGATCGATTCCGGCTTTTAACGCCTTCTCTCCCAACTGCCATGCATATGAAGGACTTGTCCACATTATCGTAGGCTGATATGTCTTCAGCACAAACAAAAGTCTTTCGCTGGGAAGAGTGCCTCCCCATATGGATAAAGCTCCGAGATTCTGAGCTCCGATAACATCAGGTCCTCCCACATAAAGCGAAAAGTTAAGACCGTGCAGATATCTGTCCGTAGGACGCATTCCTATCTGCCAAAACCAACGGCTCTCTGTTTCCTGGAATTCGTCAAAATCTTTTTTTGTAAACGGGCTTACCGTGGGAACTCCCGTGGACCCCGACGATGTGGAGATAAATACAACTTCTTCTTCGGGTACCGCACATAACTCTCCCAGAAATGAGCCCACCCCCTGTGTATCCCTCTGAGTTCTTTTGTCAATAAACGGAAACTTTCGAATATCCGAAAGTTCATTAATGTCTTCCGGTTTAACTCCCGCTTCGTCAAAAGAACGCTTATAGTAAGGCGCGTTGTCATATGCAAACTTTACAATTTCCTTTAAATCTTCAAGCTGCTTTTTTTCCAATTCTTCTCTCGGCAGCGTTTCTAATTCTTCATTCCAATATTTACTGTTTATATCCCTGCTCATAATTATTTTCCACCTGTAGTTTTAAAATTTTTATCTATAAAATCCCATTTTTTGTCTCTTGATTCTTTTATAAGTTCTATATCTTCATCTGAAAGATGTCTGAACCTGCCCTGTCTTTTAAGGTACTCTCCCACATCCGAAAACTCCTTAGGTCTTCTGTTGAGTGTATATATGCCGTTCTCGTATTCCGCAAGATACCATAAACCGCAGTCAACGATTTCTCTTGCAATATCCACAGTAATATCCGGCTCTATTCCCCAGCCGGTATGACAAGGAGCCATAACATGAATGTACTTTGTTCCCCGTATCTTAGAAGCCTTCTCAACTTTGTTCATAAAGTCATTAATATATCCTATGCTTGCCGTTGCCGCATAAGGTATGTCGTGCGCCGCAATTATCTCAAACATGTTTTTTTTCGGTCTGATATTGCCGTGAATCGCTTTCCCGTTCGGAGTTGTGGTTGTGGCTGCTCCGAACGGGGTAAGAGAACTCTTTTGCATTCCTGTATTCATGTATGCTTCATTGTCGTAGCATATATAGAGTATGTTGTCGTTTCTGTCGATTGCTCCGGATAATGCCTGCAGTCCTATATCCGCCGTTCCGCCGTCTCCCGCAAAACCCACGGCATGAAAATCGGTTATTCCCTGTGCTCTCAGCCCCGCCTCTATGCCGGTAAGCATTGAAGCCGTGCCTGCAAATGTCGAAATAATTGCATTATTTGAAAAACACAGTTGCGGAAAATTAAAGCTTACTGCAGACATGCATCCGGCGGGAATTACCGCAACGGAACGCTCTCCGAGCACCTTAAGAGCAATTCTTAAAGCCAGACTTCCTCCACATCCGGCACATGCCTTATGTCCGAAAAAGTATTCCTCTTCATTTAGATTTTTTGCATTTAATGCCATTACTGTTCACCTATCCCCAAGAAATGTATTCCATATATGTTATTCTCAAGATTTCTGTATATATTCTCAATTTCGCGGCATGAAATGTTCTTTCCTCCCAATCCTCCGATATAATTCGATGTCGGGATATTAACATTGTTCTTTCTGAGAGCCGAATTAACATTTGTATATACGGTTCCCTCATTTCCGAAGGAGATATCCTTTTCAAGCACCGCAACTCCCTTTGCGTTTTTTACGGCTTCGGCTGTTTCTTCATTAGGAAAAGGACGGAGATATCTGATTCTTATAACTCCCGCTTTTACTCCGTCTTCCCTTAATCTGTCTGCCGCTTCTTTCACAAGACCGGCTACGCTCCCCAAAGTGATTATTATATAATCGGCGTCTTCCGTATTATATGTTTCGATAAGTCCCGTATATTCTCTTCCGAATATATCAGCAAATTTCTTTTCCGCCTCTTTTATTACATCTTTGGCATTCATAATCCCCATATGTTCGTTGTACTTAAATACGGTATTCTGTTCGGGGCCTGCCGAAAAAGCCATATTCTTGGGATTATCAAAATCTATTTTGTTATCCGTTTTAAAAGGAGGAAGGAAGGCATCAGCCTGCTCCTCGTCCGGCACATCCACCACTTCATATGTATGAGTTAAAACGAAACCGTCCAGATTTGTCATAAAAGGCGTGGATACTTTAATATTTTCCGCAATGTAGTAGCTCATGAGCGCAAGATCCAGACTCTCTTGAGCATTTTCCGCATATGCCTGAATCCATCCGCTGTCCAATTGAGATATTGAATCTCTCTGATCTCCGTAGATATTCCATGGAAGCGCCGTCGAACGGTTGGCGTTCATCATTACAATGGGAAATCTCCCTCCTGCCGCATATGTCAGACATTCCGCCATATACAGAAGTCCCTGTGAAGACGTTGCCGTAAACGTTCTCGCCCCCACGGCAGAAGCTCCTATGGCGCACGAAAGAGCCGAATGTTCCGATTCAACATGTATAAATTCCGATTTAAGGCTGCCGTCCGCAACCATTTCCGAAAGCCTTTCAACCACCGTTGTCTGAGGTGTTATAGGGTATGCCGATATGACAAGGGGCTTTGCAAGGCGTATCCCCTCGGCAAACGCTTCATTCCCCGATAAAAATTTCTTTGCCATTATTCCGCCTCCATTTCTATGGCTCCGAAAGGACATACTCTGCGGCATATTCCGCATCCCTTGCAGAAATCATAGTCCACCTTTACTTTATTATTCTCTTTATCCTTTGATATAACGCCGTCGGGACAGTAAAGATAGCATTGAAGACATCCTGTACACTTTTCCGGACATACGACGGGCTTTTCACTTCTCCAACCGGCGTTTTCCGTTACCAGATACCCGGCTTCATATGACGGCGCATCCGGAATCTCAGGTATTTTATCTCTCAAATAAGGTTTCATTTACTCACCCCGCTCACCGATTCAAATGCCGCGGCCGCGGCCTTTATGTTCTTTTCATGCAGCTTTTCGGGCATATACCCTTTTATTGCTTCCACAATATTTTCATAATCCGTTATCTTTGATACTCCCGCCAAAACCCCCAGCATAACCGTATTTGTTATAGGTCTGCCGATTATCTCATTCGCCATGGCATCGGCGTCTGCCGCAATTATTCTTTTATCATCAAAATGTTTTTTTGTGTTGATGATAATTTTCCCGTTTTCCTTAAGTTCATCAAAGGAATCGGAAAATAATGTATCGTCAAGATATATAACATAATCAGCCTTTTCAATTTCGCTTCTGTCTCCGATCCGGCGACTGTCCAGCTTTGTAAACGCTCTTACGGGAGCCCCTCTTCTTTCAGGTCCGAAAGAAGGAAATGCAATCGAATAATTGCCGTCCTTTGCGGAACATGCGGCTCCCAACAGTTTTGCGGCGGTAAACGCTCCCTGGCCGCCTCTTCCGCGCCATAATATCTCTATCATCTGATCCACCGTTATCTCTTCCATCTGAGTAAATATGACTGTAATTTGTTAACCAAAAGCGCAACCAAAGTAACTACCGCACCTATGACAAGAAGTCCCACTATGGTACGCGTATAATCTCCGAAATCGGAATATTGTTTCACATAATATCCCATTCCGCTCTGCGCTCCTATCATCTCTGCCGAAGTAAGCAGTATGAAAGAAACCGAAAGCCCCTGATTGCATCCTATAAATATCTGAGGAACGGATGCAGGCAATATTACCGAGAAGAGCATCGTTCTTTTATTCACGTTAAGAACCTTTGCCGAGTCCGTAATCTTTTTTTCAACATTAACAACGCCGCTCATGGTACTCGCAAGAACAGGCCAAAATGTTGCAAGAAATATTACAAACACCGAAACCGAACGGAAAGTAGGTAAAAGCGCTATTCCGTAAGGTATATAAACTATCGGAGGAATCGAACCGAAAAACTTTGAAATATATGTCGCCGCTCCTCCCACTCTTGCGTTCCAGCCGAGAAAAAGTCCCAGAGGTATTGCAACAGCCAAAGCAATAAAGTAACCCTGTGCGATAATTCCAAGCGAGCTTCCTATGTTGACAAAAATCTTATCCGAATCCTGTACGGCCTGCCAAAACACCTTTCCCATAGGCGGGAAGAGAGCTTTGTTTAAAATATTAAATTTGTTTGTCAAAAGTGTCCAAACCGTCAAAAATCCGTATACGAATCCAATTATATCCAAAAACAGATTAAGACTTTTTTCCTTTTTTGCCAGAGTCGAAACAACAAGCACCAACGCCTCAAGCCCTATTGCAAACCAAACGAGATATTCCGTATATACCTCTCCGGATATGGAATCCGGCAAAAGCTGAACCGCCAAAAGAGCCGCAAACAGGAAGTTTGTCACCCTTAAAAATCGTTTTTTCAATGTCATTCCAAAACCACCTCATCTTTGTCGTCATCGAATTCATCAATGTTTTCTCCGTGAAACAATGACAGCAATTCTTCATGGAAAATGTTATATTCATTTGTTCTGATAAGCTCTTTTATATTCCTCGGTCTCTCAAACGGAACCCTGATTTCCCTATATACGCGCCCCGGGCCCGGAGACATTAATATAATTCTATCCGAAAGCAATATTGCCTCGTCAAGGTCGTGAGTTACGAAAACCACGGTCTTTCTTTTGCCGTAACCTTCCCACAGCCTCATAAGGAGTTTTTGAAGATTGACTCTGTTTTTCGCGTCAATGGCTCCGAAAGGTTCATCCATGAGAAGAATATCCGTATCCATTGCAAGAGCCCTTGCTATGGCCACTCTTTGCTGCATGCCTCCCGACAGCCTGTTTGGATATTTATCCGAGAAATCGCCAAGCCCCACCTTGTCCAAATATTCATCCGCCAATGCAAGCCTTTCCCTTTTGTTGAGTTCTTTTTTTGCCTGCCTTATACCGAATGCCACGTTATTCCTTGCCGTCATCCACGGAAAAAGGGAGTAGTGCTGAAATACGACGCCTCTGTCCGTTCCCGTACCCGTTATCGGTTTTCCGTCTATGGACACAGATCCGGATGACGGAAAATTAATGCCTTCAAGAATACTTAAGAGCGTGCTTTTGCCGCATCCGCTGGATCCGATAATGCTTACAAATTCTCCGTCTTCAACGGTAAATGTAACGTCGTCCAGAGCTTTAAATTTATTCTTTTTTTCCGTATATTCGACTGTCAGATTTTTAATCTCTATTTTCCCCAATTTCTTCACCCTTTTCTTGCATGACGGTTAACCCGTCTTATTATTCATATTGAGAAAAGTGCTTCTCAAGTTCCGTATATGATGCGTCCCCAGGATTTTCGTTTAAAAGACTGTCAAGAGCGTTCTTGTAAACGGATGTATTGTAGAGAGGATTAATATCATAGTCTGTTGTATATCCAATATCTACTATGCTTTTCTTAAGTTCCTCCGTTGCCTGCTTGTCCGGATCCGGACTTGAAGTTCCGTATCCACCGTATATCTCCGTATTTATATATTCAGGATCGATGTCGATATATTTTTTAACATCTTCAACCGTCTTATCTCTGTTTTCCTGCGAGAATTTATATGCTTTAATTAAAGCTCTCTCAAAAGCGTTATATGATTTTGGATTGTTGTTAAGCGCTTCCGTAGTTGCAACCTGGCGGCAACATGGCTGATTCTTCAGTTCTTCTATCTCAGAACAATAATAAACCGGCACATATCCCTGTCCTTTCGCAAGTGAAGCATAAGGCGAATATACGGACGCCGCATCTATTGAATCACTTTGTAATGCCGCATATGCGTCTTTCTGGCTGTCAAAATAAACTATGTTAACCTCATCGCTTCCCGTTCCTATTTTGATTCCTTCATTCTTCAATATAATTTGAAGTTCCGCGTCCTGAATACTGTTCTTTACCGAAGCGACGTTTTTACCTTTCAATATATGAACATCGACATCGTTTACGCCTTCCGTATATTTAGGCTTTATTACATATCCGTGTCCGTTAGTCATTGCTCCGCCGAAGATTGTGAGGTCATGCCCCTTACTTTGAAATGTGATTGCAGGCACCGAACCTATGAACGCAACATCCAGTTTTCCGGATTCAAGTCCGGACGCAAGCTCCGATGAACTTGAAAACTGCGTAAGATTTACATTCAGGCCTTCATCCGCAAAATATCCTTCTTCCTGAGCCACAAACGCCAAAAGATGAGCAGTTGAATTTAAGTATCCCAAGTTAAATTCAGTTTTCTCAAGTCCTTCCGCCTTTGCAGCCGCAGTCGTGGTTTTTGTATCCGCGTTTCCGCATGCCGTAAGTGTTAATGCAAAAGCTCCCGCAATAATTCCCGTTATAATTGTTTTCTTCATTTATCATACTTCAGTAAATATCAGATTACTGTTTTCCTTTCTTAATTTTCACAATGTTAAAATATTTATCGGTCGTTTTTCTTCGTTAGAATTATTAAGCGTCACATTCGCATTAAACACATTTTCATCTCTGTTTCCTCCCGTTACATAATCGTTTTGTTTATGTAGTGTAATTTACACATAATCCAAAAAAATGAAAAATACATATATTTTATCAAGTGTTATAAAAATTTTTTATACTTTATCTCTGTACTGTGTATATAATTTTTAATTATTGCTTTAATTTTCAATAAAAAAAGGATGTCTCCGGTAAAATCCGGAAAACATCCTTTAAACAATCTTATATTTAATTTATTCTTCTATGTCCATATCTCTTGGGTGCAGCGCCCTTTCGTCACCCGGGCGTATCACCTTTTTGAATATGAGATCTTTTACATTATATTCTTCTATCTGAGTTTCCTCTTTATCCTCCACTTCCGCCCGAACCATCTGTGTGAGGACATTAATCGCCGTTACCTTCCCCTTTTTCCCGGTTTCGGCAACGGTAATTTCCATGCCGATATTAGGCATATTCCTCTTAAGATCAAGATAAGTCGGATTCTCATATGACAGGCAGCACATCAATCTACCGCATATTCCCGAAATGGTTGTGGGAGTAAGCGGAAGATTCTGCTCCTTTGCCATTTTTATGGAAACGGGGGCAAACTCCGGCAAAGTCTTTGAACAACATAAGTTTCGTCCGCAGACGCCGAGACCTCCGATAAGTCTTGTCTCATCTCTTGAACCTATTTGTCTCAGTTCTATCCTCGTTCTGAATACGGACGCGAGATCCTTAACAAGACTTCTGAAGTCTACTCTTGTTTCGGCGGTAAAATAAAATATTATTTTATTGCCGTCAAACAGACATTTTACTCTGACCAATTTCATGCTCAGACCGTGTTCCTTTATCTTGTCTTCGCATATGTTGAAATACTCGGACTCATTGCGTTTGTTTAATTCATTGCGGCTGTCGTCATCTTCCGTTGCCACTCTGATAATCGAACGGATGGGCTCCTCTGCCTTCGGGTTATTGTCGTCCGTAAATCCGACGACCTCACCGTATTCAACTCCTCTGTCCGTTTCAACAATAACATGGTCATGCAGATTCACATCCAAATCCATCGCCCTGAAAAAACTTAACGGTTCGGCCCTTTCCGTTCTGACACTGATTATATCTTTCACCGGCTCAAGCCTCCTTAATCACGCTCATGCGCTTCCGATAAACTGTTGACCACGCCTTCATGAATAGTGATTAAGAATAATTCTGCGGCAATATCAAAGTTAACATTTGCATCCAGTCTCAATTTGATTACTTCCACGCCTTCAATAATTTTATTCAAACCTTCATATGAAGCATTTTGCGCCTGTCTGCTTATATCCGTTATTTCAGATTTAAATACAAGACTGTTCATGTCTCTTGTACTTTTAAACATAAGTACGTCTCTGTACCATAATTGAAGAATATCAAGATAATCTTCCAATCTGTCAACTTTATGTGAATCCAGTTCTTTTATGTATGACATTGTTTCGTACAATGCCATGTCCGGAACTTTTTTTACAAAATCAATAACTTCATCCTTAAGCTTCTCCATATCCGGATTTGACAGGTAATCAATCGCTCTTCCGAGCTTACCGTCAGCGAATGTAACGGCAAATTCAATTTCCGAATCGCTCTTATCCGGAAAATGCTCATATAAATATGTCTTCATGGTTCCTCCCGGAACATCTTCCATATCCACAACAACACATCTTGATTTAATTGTATCAAGTAAAATGTCCGCATTGGTTGCCAACAATATTATAACGGCATATTCCGGAGGCTCCTCAAGAGTCTTAAGAAGCGCATTCTGCGCCTGAGCCGTAAGCTTTTGCGCATCTTCCACGATATATACTTTTCTGTCATATTCATATGGCTTAATAACTATATCGTTAATCAGATTCTCTCTTATGTCATCAACGCCTATGCTTTTTCTTGCTCCTTCATTACATTTAATTCTTATTATATCCGGGTTACTTCCCGCTTCCGACTGAACGCACGAATGGCACTTTCCGCAAGGCTTTATATCATTATCTGCGACATTACCGGACTTCACAAGCTTTGCAACACGCTCGCACAGTAAGGTCTCCGCAAACGCATCCGCAAGGAGTCCCTTACCGGAACCGCTTTCTCCGTTAAAAATATAGGCATGCGACAGCTTTCCCGCACTGATGGCTTTCGTAAGATATGTCTTAATATTATCCTGTCCGCAAATATCTTCAAAACTGCTCAAAACAACACCTCTATTATTCATAATCTGCTGGTATTATACCACTATTCCTTAAAACATGTCTTATAATAAGTTATAACTGTCGTATGACTTATAGAACTTATTATCTCGCTTTAATTTATAATTGTTCCAGTATAAATTTTATACTTAACCTTTAACCCTTTCGGCATATACGAGCATTCTGTATTTTCCCGTGGCACCGTAGGGTTCACATGTCTGTAATGTTATCATATCCTTATCCTTTTGAATAAGAACCTTGTCAAATTCGTTCGGATTAATAATTATTCTTTCGGTGACTTTATAATCAAGCTTCTCCCACGGATTTGTAATGTAAATATGATCGCCCGGGTTCAGCTTCCCTATATATTTAAACATTGTTGCGCCGTAAAATCCTCTGTGTCCGGCAATAACGGTATTTGTATTATTGCCGCCTATAGGTGCGGAAGTTTGGCCCAGTACCGCCGTACCGTTGGCCATATGATTATAGTCCGCACCGAGATATATAGGCAGATTCTCGCCTATGGCCGGAATTGAAATATAACCTATCATATCATTCGGCAGTCCGTATTTGGATATATCCACCGGAAATATTTCATATCCGTCAACATCGACGATTTTCCCCTGCCCTTTTTCGACAAGACTTTTATTATATTCCTCAAGGGCCTTTCTCAGTCCGGCATAATCCGCCGTCAATGTTTTAGATTCGGCCTTCTCGGAAAATTCCGCTATCGCTTTGGAATTTAATCCCTTGTGATACCAGTCATTTATAAACGGGAACAGGAAAATACCGGCTCCCACAACAAATACCGATATTACAACGATGAGAGCAATCCTTTTCCCGATACTCATTTTTTTCTTTTTTCGCTTCTTTTTGACATTATTATCTTCCATGCTTCTCCCCCAACGATTAACGGACATTTATCCCGTCAATGTAAATCAGAGCCCATAATCTTATAATTATCGTCTTCTCTCCTGTCGGTATTTTTCGATTCGGTTCTTCCCAGAGCTATAGTTGTATATCCGCTTCTTATGATTCTTGCAAGTCTTTTCTTATCATTCTTTTTTGACAGAATAAAAAGAATCAGCATAATCGAAAACAAACCGAGGGCAGCCGCTGCCGCAATCATCTCAAGTATTTCTATCTGACTGAAGGCTCTTCTTCTTTTCGCCTTGTCATTAAGGTCGGATTTCTCGTCAACGGTCATTCGGTCAGGATAAATATGCTTTCCTCTTACAAGCAAACGGTGGCTGTTAACACCGTATGGCGTACATGTTACGAGAGTTATGTAATCCTCCTTCGGATCTATGGTAAGAGAACTTACATCCTGCGGAAGAACCACTCTTATATCATCCACCTGATATGTAAGCGTCTGGTTCATAACATGGATGTAAAATACATCGTCTATCTTTAACTGATCCAGATTCGTAAACAACGGATTGTTCGGAAGACCCGCATGGGCAGTAAGTACACTGTGAGTTCCCGTACCGCCCACGGGAACCGATGACCCGTATAAATGTCCAACTGCATTCTCCAGTGTCTTTACGTCCGTTCCGTGCTTTATCGGAAGATTTACGTTTATTGCGGGAATTTCAATGGTAGCCATTACCGTTGAATAGTTGAGAACTTTATTATATCTCTCAATGTCTTCCGGTTTATCCGAATAAACAAGCGGCGTCTTTCCGTCTGCCGATCTGTACAGCGAATTGTTGTAATCTACCGCATCCTGAAGATATTTTCTGTAAACGCCCTCATCAAGATTGGATACTTCCTGAATATAATTATTTGTAATGCTTTTCATCTTCATGTCCGCAAGTATGGATGAAATAATGGGATACATAAGTATGGCGGCACCCAGCGCAAATATTATCAGAAAGAATATATATCCGCCTCCTCTCTGACGCCGTGCTTTTCGCCTCCGCTTTACCATGTATTCACTTACACCGTCCACAAAAATGTATTTATCTGATACTCTGTTTCTTTTCCCCATATTGTTGCCCTAATATAAAATGTAACCTTTTTATTTTATTCTTACAGCCACGTTTTTTTCACCGAACATCTCTCTCAACTGTCTGATATACTCGTCACTTGACACTACAGAATCGGAAAGAACAAGCATTTTCTTACCTTCTTCACAATAAACTATTAAACAGTCATTACCCGTAAAATGTTCGTTTATTCCGATAATTTTGTCCCTGGCTTTTATATATGCTTCTTCATTTGCAAATCTTACCCATACTTCCCGTTGCATCTCATCTATGTCGGTTATTTTTTCCGCCAAAAGCTTCGCCGATGAATCCGCATCAATACTTACTTTGCCGGAAACAATAAGTTTTGCGTCGATATGAAGCAGTCTTCTGAACTTATCATATATTCTCGGAAATACAACCACTTCTACGGAGCCGGTTTTATCCTCAACCGTTGCAAAGCACATCTGATCTCCTCTTTTTGTCATTATCTCTCTCACGGCAATGACCATGCCTCCGATGGTCTGTACGGAACCTTCCGGCAATTTCGACTTCTTTTCCTCAACACCCTCATCGCCGTTTTCTTCCGTTACCGCAAAATCAACCGCCCTTGCCGTTGTCTTCCTGCCGAAAAGCTTTGAATATTCATCCAGAGGATGACCGCTTATATATATACCGAGGACTTCTTTTTCGTTATCCAGCAGTTCTTTTAAAGGCATTTCCGGAATATCCGGAACTCTCATATCAAAACTTGAATCTTCGATATCGCTCTGAGACATCATGTCAAACAGTGACATTTGCCCCGATATGCTGTCTTTGCTTTGTCTGTTGGCATTGTCTAGCATGCGTTCCGAAACGGCAATTTTGGCCTTCCTTGTTCCCTCAAAACAGTCAAGAGCTCCTGCTTTTATCAGGTTCTCCAGACTGCGTCTGTTTAAATCGGAACACAGCCGTCTTACAAAGTCCGACATGGATTTATATTTTCCGTTTAAATTCCTCTCTGTTACGATTCGGTGAATCACCGGTCTTCCCAGAGCTTTTATTTCATTCAGGGCAAAATTGATTGCTCCGTTGTCGGCTTCAAAATATTCTCCTGATTCATTTACATTCGGAAGCTTAAGTTCAATTCCCATTTGCTGGCATGAATAAATATATCCCGCTACCTTATCCGTGTTATCTATCACGGACGTCATAAGCGCCGCCATAAATTCCACCGGATAATAAGTTTTTAAATATGCGGTTCTGTAAGTAATTACCGCATAACATGCCGCATGTGATTTGTTAAATGCATATTTGGCAAAATCTATCATTTCATCAAATATCTTTCCCGCGGTTTTTTCGTCCGTACCTCTTTTAACACATCCGTCCACGCCCTCTTCTTCGTTGCCGTATATGAAATTTTTTCGTTCTTTTTCCATTACGTCCGACTTCTTCTTCGACATGGCTCTGCGGACAAGGTCGGATCTTCCCCATGAATAGCCCGCCAAATCACGAACAATCTGCATTACCTGTTCCTGGTAAACTATACAGCCGTAAGTTGAGGAAAGAATCGGCTCAAGTTTTTCGGATTCATATACTATACTGCCGCGATTATTCTTCCCTTTTATATATTGCGGAATAAAATCCATGGGCCCCGGTCTGTAAAGTGAAATACCCGCTATAAGATCCTCAAGACTTCTTGGCATAAGTTCTTTCATAAACGCCTTCATTCCCGAGCTTTCAAGCTGAAATATTCCTTCGCATTTTCCCGTACTTATATAATCAAATACTTTTTTATCTTTATAATTGATGTTATCAATTGAAAAATCCGGATTTTTTTTGCGAATCATGTTAACGGCATCTCTGATAACGGTAAGGGTTCTTAAACCCAAGAAATCCATTTTGAGAAGTCCAAGCCTCTCAAGAGTCGTCATTGTAAATTCGGCAACAACAGCATTATCCGCACCTACCGCAAGAGGCACATAATCGTCTACCGGTCTGTCACATATAAGTATTCCCGATGCATGAACGGAGGCGTGTCTGGGCAGACCTTCCAATCTTCTTGCCCTGTCAATTAATTCGGTGACTTCTTCATCCGTTTCATACAGTTCTTTTAAATCTTTATTTAATTCAATGGCTTTATCGATGGTTATCCCTATGGTTTGAGGAATCATTTTTGCAACCATGTCTCTTTTGGCGTATGGCATATCCAGAGCCCTTCCGACATCCTTTATTACCGCCCGCGCAGCCATTGTTCCGAATGTTACAATCTGGGATACACACTCACTTCCGTACTTTTCTATTACGTAATTAATTACCCTGTCACGACCTTCATAACAAAAATCCGTGTCAATATCGGGCATGGATACCCTTTCCGGATTTAAGAACCTTTCAAAGACAAGGTTGTATTCAATCGGATCTATGTCCGAAATAAATAATGTATATGACACGATACTTCCGGCTGCGGAACCTCTGCCCGGTCCCACGGGAATATTGTGTTCCTTTGCAAAGTTTATATAATCCCAAACTATCAGAAAGTAATCCACATATCCCATATTGTGAATTACCTGTAGTTCATAGTTAAGCCTGTCTGTCACCTCATTTTTAAAATTTACGTCATCAAGCTTATATCCGTATCGCAGTTTCAATCCCTTTTCACATAGAAAATTAATATATTCCCACGAAGATTCAAATTCTTTCGGATACTTGAATTTAGGCAGTTTCGTAACGCCGAATTCTATGGTCACGTTACATCTGTCTGCGATTTTTTGTGTGTTTTCCAATGCCTCCGGAACGTAATCAAATAATTCCGCCATCTCTTCCGGTGATTTTAGGTAATACTGACCTCCCGGATATCTCATTCTGTTTTCATCATTTACGGTGGTTTGTGTCTGTATGCACAACAGAATATCATGTGCTTCCGCATCCTCACTGTATGTATAATGAACATCGTTGGTACAAACAAGCGGAATACCTGTTTCATCGCTCATCTTTATAAGTTGTCTGTTAACCTGCTTTTGTGCAGCAATACCGTGGTCCTGCAACTCCAAAAAAAAGTTTCCTTCACCGAATATATCTCTTAATCTGACAGCTTCTTTTACCGCTTCGTCATACATACCCATGGTAAGATTTCTCGGTATTATTCCGGCAAGGCATGCACTTGTGGCAATGATACCATTGTGGTATTTTTCCAATATTTCATAGTCAACTCTCGGTTTATAGTAGAAGCCTTCGGTAAATCCTATGGATACTATCTTCATGAGATTTTGATATCCCTCGTTATTTTCCGCAAGCAGAATAAGATGATTATATTTGCTTTCACCCGATTGCTTTTCTTTGTCAAATCTCGACCCGGGAGACACATATATCTCACATCCTATAATAGGCTTTATTCCGTTTTTCTTCGCGGCCTCATAGAAGTCAACTACGCCGTACATAACGCCGTGGTCCGTAATCGCCAGCGAATTCATCCCCAGTTCCGCCGCATGTTTTGTAATTTCACTTATCTTGCTTGACCCGTCAAGCAGCGAATACTCTGTATGCACATGCAAATGTGTGAAATTCGGCATATTCTCCTCCCGTATAATTTCATGTTATTTCATATATGATTTTGTATAATTCAATATAATAAACATATTTTGTGTAATTAATAATTATAACAATTTTTTCCAATAATAAATATATATTTAATTATATAAAAATATATATTTATAACGTTTTAAAAACCCCCTTTTGAAGCGCAACATTCATGTCTGAAATAAAGCGCCGCAATAAGGGGGTCCATAAACATATTTAATTTAAACCGTCACGAAAACGTCTGTATTGATTCAATTGCTAAAGTATTCTTAACAACCGTAAGAAATTATATTTTACGGCAATCTGACTTAGTTAAGATTGTCTGTGTTATTATCGGAATCCGTGCCTTTATCGGATACATTTTCCTTTTCAAATAATTTATTCTTTATTGCATCTTCAAGTTCATCAATGGTAACCGAAGGATTTTCCTGACACTTTTTGAAAATATACATAAATTCCTTTCCCGTAATTGTTTCGTTTCTGAAAAGGAATTCGGCAATAAGGTCCAGAGACGTACGGTTCTCGCTTATAAGGTGCTTTGCATTCTCGTAACATTCTTCAAGAAGAGCTTTGATTTCATTATCTATTTTGGTTTCCGTTGCGTCAGATACATTTGAAACGGTTCTTCCTTCAAGATATTGATCCTGAACGGTTTCAAGCCCCATAAGGCCGAACTCTCTGCTCATTCCGTATCTTGTAATCATTGCTCTGGCTATCTTCGTCGCCTGTTCTATATCGTTGGAAGCTCCCGTCGTCACGGAAGGGAATACAAGCTCCTCTGCAGCTCTGCCCGAAAGAATGGTTGTAAGTCTTGCAATAAGTTCATCCTTTGTCATCAGGTATTTTTCTTCTTCCGGAACCTGCATTACATAACCCAATGCACCCATGGTTCTCGGAACAATGGTAATTTTCTGCACCGGTTCCGCATTCTTCTGAAGCGCCGTAACAAGAGCATGTCCCACTTCATGATACGCAACAACCCGTTTCTCTTCTTTGCTGAGAATTCTGTCCTTTTTCTCCTTACCGGCAATTACAACTTCCACCGCTTCCCAAAGATCCTTCTGTGAAATGGCTTTTCTTCCGTGCTGCACGGCCCCTATGGCTGCTTCGTTTATCATATTTGCCAGATCCGAACCTACGGCTCCGCTTGTTGCAAGAGCTATCTCATGAAGATCGACCGTTTCGTCAAGCTTAACATTTTTGGAATGAACTTTGAGAATATCTTCTCTTCCCTTTAAGTCCGGCTTATCCACTATGATTCTTCTGTCAAGTCGACCCGGACGAAGAAGAGCTTTATCAAGCACTTCAGGTCTGTTTGTTGCCGCAAGTATAAATAATCCCTTATTGGAATCGAATCCGTCCATCTCCGCAAGAAGCTGGTTAAGAGTCTGCTCTCTTTCATCATTACCGCCTGATAAACGGCTGTCCCTGCTCTTACCGATAGCGTCAATCTCATCTATAAAAATAATTGACGGCGCGCTGTTCTTCGCTTCTTTAAATAAGTCCCTTACTCTTGAAGCGCCTACGCCGACGAACATTTCGACAAAATCCGAACCTGATAATGAGAAGAAAGGAACTCCAGCCTCACCTGCAACAGCCTTTGCAAGCAAAGTTTTACCTGTTCCCGGAGGTCCTACAAGAAGAGCGCCCTTAGGAAGCTTGGCTCCGATATGAGAATATCTTTCAGGTTTCTTAAGAAAGTCTACAATCTCCTGAAGTGATTCCTTGGCTTCTGCCTGACCGGCAACATCTTTAAATGTGACTCCCGTCTCATTCTGTTTGTATAACTTGGCAGGACTCTTTCCGACTCCCATGATTCCGTTTCTTCCGCCGCCCATTCGTCTGAGAAGAAAACTCATGAAAATGACCATGATAACTACCGGAAGGACATATACGAGAAGAGCTTCAAGAATAACATTGGATTTTTCAGGAATATATGCATTAACGACAACTCCCCGTTCTTTCATGAGATTAATAAGCTGAGGATCATTTACGAAACCGGTATAGTAAATTGTACCGAACAGCCCCTTGTTATTATTGCCGTTGTCGGCTTCCGTGGTCTGAGTAGGAGCCCATTCCATGGCTGCTGCGGATGTTTGAGAAGTATTATCTGTCTGCTCATTGTTATTTTTCTCTTTCAGAGAATCCATATATTTATTATATTCTTCATCACTTCTGAGCTTATAAGTTATCCTGTCCGATTCATAATTAACCTCCGAAACCCGTCCGGAGTTTACACTGTTATAGAATTCGGTGTAACTTGTTTCCTTATATTTAACATTGTCAATAACACTTCGAATTGAACTGATAATTATAAGTGTAACTATTGCCGCAATAATAAGTGTCACAAAAACTCTCGCTCCGCCGCGCTTATTATTGTTTTTGCCGTTGTTGTCGCCTTGTGGATTGTTATTATTATAATCGTTCATCTTCCCCTCTGTATGAATCGCTGATAAATGCCGCCAAATCTCCCGTAAATAAGGATATCTTGTGCAAATTATAAATTAATATACAGATTCCTTTCATTAGCATATCGATACTTACAATATCGTTTTTGATAAATAGATTTTATAACAGATAATGTTAATAATGTCTATAAAATGAGAATATATATAAATAAAAAATTTCTAAACTAAAATTTCTAAATAAGTAATTGTATATACTCTATGGAAATTTTAACATATATATACTATAATTGATATTTAAAATATTTGTCGTGACTGCAGATATCAAAATGGACAGATACTGCAATGCAATTCATATTCATTTAGGAGGTTTTTCATGCCGGTAAAATATATTTTTGTAACTGGTGGAGTTGTATCGGGACTTGGTAAGGGTATTACTGCCGCATCAATAGGCAGACTTCTTAAAGCCCGAGGATTTTCCGTAACAATGCAAAAGTTCGATCCGTATATCAATATCGATCCGGGAACAATGAATCCGATTCAGCATGGTGAAGTATTCGTAACAGATGACGGCGCCGAAACGGATCTCGATCTCGGACACTATGAAAGATTTATAGATGAAAGCCTTGATAAACGTTCAAACGTAACATCAGGCAAAATCTACTGGTCGGTTCTCAGAAAAGAACGCCGCGGTGATTTCGGCGGAGGAACCGTTCAGGTTATTCCTCATATAACCAATGAAATAAAATCCGCCTTTTTCAGAGACTACGATACCGAAAAAACCAAAATCGCAATTATCGAGGTCGGCGGAACCGTAGGCGACATAGAAAGTCAGCCTTTTATTGAATCCATCAGACAGTTCCAGCACGAAGTCGGTCGAGAGAATGCAATTATCGTTCATGTAACCCTCGTACCTTATCTTAAAGCTTCCGGTGAAATGAAAACAAAACCGACACAGATGAGTGTTAAAGAACTTCAAAGCATGGGAATTCAGCCGGATGTGCTCGTATGTCGTACCGAACTTCCTCTGGAACCGGGTATCAAAGACAAAATTGCATTGTTCTGTAATCTTGATAAGTCACACGTTCTCGAAAATCTCGATGTAGACATACTTTACGAAGCTCCTCTTGCTCTTGAGAAGGAGCGTATCGCTCAGGTAGTATGCGAATCACTCAAAATAGATTGTCCCGAACCCGATCTTACCGAGTGGCAGGAAATGTGCACTGCGTGGAAAAATCCGGCAACTTCCGTTAATATAGCTCTCGTAGGTAAGTATGTTCAACTTCACGATGCTTATTTAAGCGTTGTGGAAGCTCTCAAACACGGCGGTGTTGCAAACAGAGCTGACGTAAACATTAAGTGGATTGATTCGGAACTGCTTAACGATGATAATGCAGCGGAATTATTAGGCGACTGTTCCGGCATCATTGTTCCCGGCGGATTCGGCGACAGAGGTATCGACGGCATGCTTTCAGCCATCAAATATGCAAGAGAAAACAAGGTTCCGTACCTTGGAATATGCCTTGGAATGCAGCTGGTTCTCGTAGAATTTGCAAGAGATGTTCTCGGACTTACGGATGCCAATTCCATAGAATTCGATCCTAATACAATGCATCCTATTATTCATCTTATGCCGGATCAGGAAGATATAGATGATTTGGGCGGAACTTTGAGAAAGGGCTCATATCCTTGTGTCCTTCATAAAGGAACCAAGACATATGAAGCATACGGTGAAGAAACAGTACATGAGAGACACAGACATCGTTATGAAGTAAATAATGATTACAGGCAGGAACTCACTGCTAACGGATGTGTTCTTTCCGGACTTTCACCTGACGGAAGAATCGTTGAAATGATAGAGTTAAAGGACCATCCATGGTTCGTTGCAACACAGGCTCATCCTGAACTCAAGTCAAGACCTAACAGACCTCATCCTTTATTTAAGGGATTTATAAAGGCTTCGGTAGACGCTAAAAAGTAATATTACATTTCAGACGAAAACAAAAGGGAGTATGAAGAATTTTTCATACTCCCTTTTTGATTACTTATTCGGATTTCAAATGTTAAGGATACAGCAAACATTATATATACTGCAAATGAATGTAAATAACTGATTCCTGTCCGTATTTCAAATCCGAATTTTCTTTTATGATTATCTTTTAAGAACCTTTACACATATCTTCCCACCGTCTCCGGAATCATCGAAAATATAAACGCCAAGCACTTCCAATCCGCGACAAACCGCCGTTACAATATTGTCAATTCCTTGATTATCCCATATTTCACCAGGTATAATTTCAGGTATTCCCGGAGGATAACAGCACACATTTTCACATGCCGTTCTTCCGACAGCATCATTTATGTCAATTAGTTCGAAATCCCCCCTCAGAAACATATCCGCAGCTGCGGACGGAAGCATTGCCGTACTCTTGCAAACCATTTCATTATGTATTCCCATATTTTCGCCGTATTTATATGCATTCATTTTATTATCAATTTCTTCCAGGGCATTGCAGAATCGTTCATAATATTCGTCTGTATCTCCGATGCCCGTCATAGCAATCACATATCCGCATGAACTCATTTCAAGCTGAATCCCGTATTCCTTCAACAGAATGTCATATAAATACTTACCGTCTGCACACATGAGGACTATTTTAGACATGTCATACCTTTCAAACGAAAGAATTTTTTTATCCCTAATTACTTCAGGGAAATCCTCATTTTCCGGATACGAATTTTTATAATGCATATTTTCGAAATACCTGTTTCCGGAATGTAACTTATCAGAATCCGTTTTTATCGAATGCTTATTTTCAGGATATAAATTGACGGAATCTGTTTTTAGGAAATTGTTATTGTCACAATAAATATTTTCCGATTTATTACTTATATCGAACTCATAATCCATTGTACATGTTAACAGACGGATATTTTTCAAGTTCGCAAGTCGTCTTCTCATTCCGATAAGCCTGTCTGTATATTCTTTAAATAATTTTTCGCCCCTCTCTTCTATTAGATCAAAACAGGCGCTTATACTTCCCATAAGTAAATATGACGGACTTGTGGTTTGAAGAAAATTCCAAAAATACTTTACCCGTTCAATATTAAACCTGTATTTATAATTTTCCGTATTTATACTGTTCTCCCCATGAAATCCGCATGTACTTTCATAAGTATTTTTATTTGGGATATTTTCTGCCGGTTGAGAAAATGAATCTTTAATCACAGGGTCTTTAGTCACATTGACAATAGATTCCGGTTTAACTGCTGCATTGTTTACAATGTCCGTCTTTTTAAATAACATCAGGGCTGAAGAAGTAAATGCCGGCAAAGTCTTATGTAAACTTGTAATCACAATATCCGCGCCCTTGGTAACGGAGCTTTCCGGAAACAGATTGCTAAAAGGAAAATGAGCACCGTGAGCTTCGTCTACAATAAGTACGGCACCGTATCTGTGTGCAATATCGGCTATAGCGGAAATATCTGACACTATCCCCTCATATGTAGGAGATGTAATAACAACAGCTTTAATACTGGGATTGTTAATAAATATATTCTCATCCGTAAAAACGGCATCAATGATACCACACTTTTCATCATATAAATCGGGATAAATAAAAACCGGTTCCAGTTTTCTTGATATTAAAGCATTATAAACCGAAATATGACAATTTCTTGATATAAGAACCTTATCCCCTTCTTCGCATACCCCTGATACGGAAGCTATCACCCCTGCGGAGCTTCCGTTTACAAGCAGCAAAGAATCATCAGCACCGTACAGCCTTGCGGCTCTTTCCATTTCATCTCTTAAAATATCATCCGCATTATGAAGGTTGTCAAAACCGTCAATTTCCGTAATATCCAAAGAATACGGATTCGGCATGTCAATAAGATTGTTGTTTCTTTTTGCCCCCGGCATATGCATAGGTATGTAATTATCGTTTGCATACCTTAAAAGTCTTTTATATAGTGAATCCTTCATATACCATCCTTAAATTATCCGATTAAATATACAATCCATATAACACGCCTTCATACCTTTATATGTACCGCATATTTTCATTCTGTTATACAATTTATTTACGGGAAATAATAAAAGCCACACCTTAAGGTGTGGCTTAAATACAGTGCCTGGAACCGGAATCGAACCAGTGACACGAGGATTTTCAGTCCTCTGCTCTACCGACTGAGCTATCCAGGCATAGTAGCGGGGACAGGATTTGAACCTGTGACCTTCGGGTTATGAGCCCGACGAGCTTCCGAGCTGCTCCACCCCGCGATATAAAATTAAACAACTTATGTTGTAAGTGGATGGAGAAGGATTCGAACCTTCGAAGGCGAAGCCAACAGATTTACAGTCTGCTCCCTTTGGCCACTCGGGAATCCATCCATATAAAAGCCGACAGTCGGAGTCGAACCAACAACCTATTGATTACAAATCAATTGCTCTGCCATTGAGCCATGTCGGCAAACAAATGGGACCAATAGGGCTCGAACCTATGACCCTCTGCTTGTAAGGCAGATGCTCTCCCAGCTGAGCTATGATCCCATATATGTCAGTCGCTCCGTGCGACTTGATAAGAATAACAAAATATCATAACTATGTCAATAACTTTTTTCGATTATTTTGCTCGGAAATCGCAAAAAACAGTATATACAGATTCAAACATTTCGCTTAATGCATTTATTAAACAAATGTCTTAAATCCGTATATACTGTTTATATTACTGAATTAATATTAATGCAGACCGTTGAATATGTCATACATTATGATTTTTTATTCTTCTTTTCCAAATATTCTTTCGGAGGCTCCACAGGGTAATTGCCTGAGAAACATGCATCGCAATATCCCTTATGTCCGAATACCACATCGTCCAAATCTTCCAAATCAAGAAATCCCAAAGAATCGGCGTTGATATATTCACATATCTGTTCAACATTTCTTCCCGTTGCTATCAGGTTCTCTTCAGACGGAATATCAGTACCGAAGAAACAAGGATGAAGGAAGAGAGGTGAGCTTATTCTTACATGAACTTCCTTCGCTCCGGCAGCACGAAGCATATTTACTATTCTTAAAGATGTTGTTCCGCGAACAATTGAATCATCAACGATAACGACTCTCTTGCCTTCGATGGCTTCCTTAATCGGATTAAGCTTTATCTTAACGGCTGTCTCTCTCTGAGACTGACGCGGTTTGATAAATGTTCTGCCCACATAACTGTTTTTTATAAATCCGTTAATATAAGGTATTCCTGATTCCATGGCATATCCGAGTCCGGCGGGATTTCCCGATTCCGGAACTCCGAATACAACATCGGCCTCAACAGGAAACTTTCTTGCAAGTATCTTGCCTGCCTGTATTCTTGAAGCATTTACTCCTACTCCGTCAAATACACTGTCCGGTCTTGAAAAGTAGATATTTTCAAATATACATCTTGCAGGGATAGGAGCCGCCAACTCTTTGTTGGAAGTAATATTGCCCTCTGAATCGATGATAACTATCTCTCCCGGTTCAACATCTCTTATGAATTCCGCATTTACAGTGTCGAGAGCACATGTTTCGGAAGTAATGAAATATGTATTGTCTCTCTTTCCTATGCAAAGAGGTCTGAATCCGTGAGGATCTCTTACGCCGATTAACTTTCTCGGACTTGTAATTACAAGGGAGTATGCTCCTTTAAGTTGCTTACAGCCGTTAAGAAGAGCTTCCTCAACGGACTTTACCTTAATTCTTTCTCTCGCCAAAAGATATCCCACAATCTCTGAATCGGAACCGCTTTGGAATATTGCACCTTCATAGGAAAGCTTTTCTTTAAGTTCCTTTGCGTTAACTATATTGCCGTTGTGTGTTAATGCAAGCGTTCCCTTATAATAATTTACAACGAGAGGCTCGGCAAATTCTATTCCGGACTTACCCGCTTCCGAATAACGTACATGTCCTACGCCGAGATTGCCATGCATCTTATCAAGCTTTTCCTGATCAAAAACTTCATTAACAAGCCCTCTGCCCTTATTACATGTAATCACTCCCGTAGGTCCGTTCGTATCACTTACGGATATACCGCTGCTCTCCTGTCCTCTGTGCTGAAGAGAAAACAGTCCGTAATATATGGTCTGTGCTACATTATCTCCGTCCAAATCATAAGCGCCAAAGATTCCACATTTATCATGTGGCTTTTCGTCAAAAATGTCATCGAAGTCCATATGCTCGTTCATTAATTTGTGATCCTTTCAATACTAAAAAGCTTACTCAGCTGCATAAAATACCTGTTACAACAAAGCATTTACAAAAATCAATAAAATAATATAACATGAGAAACCCATTTGCAAATATAACATAAATAAATACAATATACATTTTATTCAGATTATAAAGTTTTTAACTATTTTCTTTAATAAATATAATATTAATGGCACATACGGTTATGTTGTGATAGAATGTAAAAGTTATATTTTTTTGAACCGTAATATTACATATTATAAGGAATAATCTATATACAAATTGATCAGAATCTGAAAGGACAAAATGATGAGTACATGTGAGAATATCAGGAATATCGCCATTATAGCCCATGTTGACCACGGTAAAACATCCATGGTTAACGAACTTCTTAAACAGAGCGGTACATTCCGTTCAAATCAGACGGTTGAAGACAGAGTTATGGATTCCAACGATCTTGAAAAAGAAAGAGGAATTACAATACTTTCAAAGAACACATCCGTATTCTATAAAGATACAAAAATAAATATTATTGATACACCGGGACATGCTGACTTCGGCGGAGAGGTTGAACGTGTTCTCAAAATGGTTAACGGTGTTGTATTAATCGTTGATTCCTTCGAAGGCGTTATGCCCCAGACTAAATTCGTATTGGATAAGGCTCTTTCTCTTGATCTCTCGGTTATCGTATGTATAAACAAGATTGACAGACCCGACAGCAGACCTCAGGAAGTTATCGACGAAATACTTGAACTTTTCATAGAGCTCGGAGCAAATGACGAACAGCTTGACTGTCCGTTTATCTATGCATCCGCAAAGTCAGGATATGCTCTTAACGAACTTGACGATGAACCTAAGGATCTTACTCCTCTGTTTGAGGCCATCGTTAATCACATTCCGGCTCCGGGCGGCAATCCTGACGCTCCTGCACAAATGCTTATATCCACCATAGATTACAATGAATTCACCGGACGAATCGGCGTAGGTAAATTGGATCAGGGATCTCTTAAGGTAAATCAGGAAGTTGTTATAGTTAATCACCATGATGAAACAAGAAACAAAAGGGTGAGAATAACCAAACTGTATACATTTGAAGGCTTAAACAAGACAGATGTTGATGTTGCCACATGCGGTGATATTTACGCAGTATCCGGTATCACGGATCTTAAAATAGGCGATACCATATGTGACGTAAACAATCCTGATCCGATTCCGTTCCAGAAAATATCCGAACCTACCATATCCATGGATTTCATGGTAAATGACAGCCCTCTTGCGGGAAGAGAAGGTAAATTCGTTACATCAAGGCACATAAGAGACAGACTCTTTAACGAACTTAATACCGATGTGAGTCTCCGGGTGGAAGAAACTCCGGGTGTGGAAAATTCATTTAAGGTTTCCGGACGAGGAGAGCTTCATCTTTCCGTCCTTATCGAGAATATGCGCCGTGAAGGATATGAATTTGCGGTCAGCAAGGCTGAAGTACTATATAAAGAAGAAAACGGTAAGAAAATGGAGCCTATGGAAAATGCGGTAATTGACGTTCCCGAAGAATATTCCGGTTCCGTTATTCAATCTCTTTCTCAGAGAAAGGGCGAACTTCTCGGAATGGCACCTATTGCCGACAATAACACAAGACTTACATTCAGAATCCCTTCAAGAGGACTTATAGGATACAGAGGTCAGTTCCTTACGGAAACAAGAGGTAACGGAATAATCAACACTTCTTTTGACGGATATGAAGAATATAAGGGTGATATTTCATACAGGAAAAACGGATCTCTTATAGCATACGAAAGCGGTATTGCCGTTACATACGGTCTGTTTAACGCTCAGGAGCGCGGCTCATTGTTTATATCCCCGGGCGAAGAGGTTTATGCCGGTATGATAGTCGGAGAAAATCCGAGAACGGAAGACATTGAAGTAAATGTATGTAAAACCAAGCATCTTACAAATACCCGTGCAGCCAGTGCAGACGATGCTCTTCGTCTTGTTCCTCCGACGATCCTCAGCCTTGAACAAGCTCTCGATTACATCGATACGGATGAGCTTCTTGAGATTACTCCGGAACATTTAAGACTTCGTAAGAAAATTCTCGATTCAAAGAAACGATACAGAGCAAATAAATAATCCGATTTATATATTATCGGTTTATTTGCGCGACAACATTATCTGTTATAAAAAATGTCACAGGCATAAACCGCCTGTGACATTTTTATCTTCTACATATTTTTCCGATAATAAAAAATGAAATAAATACGATAATATCAACCACAACTATAGTTGCCCCGACCGGAGTGCCGGCAACTATGGATATCAAAATGCCCGCTGCCGAGGTGCAGACGGCAAGGATACCTGAACATATTGTAACGCTCAGAAAGCTTTTGAATATTCTCATTGCCGAAACAGCCGGAAAGACAACCAAAGCGGATATAAGCAATGACCCTACAAGATTCATCGCAACCACAATAACCACCGCAATGACCACCGCAATAAGTAAATTATATGCACTTGCTCTCGTTCCCGCGGCCCTGGCAAAGTCCTCATCAAACGTAACCGCAAATATTTTATTATAGAAGAATATAAATACGGCTATTACCGCCGATGCCAATATTCCGCACCAGACTGCATCGGTAACCGAAAGTGTAAGTATGGATGTTGATCCGAACAAAACGCTGTCTATATCACCTGCTATGTTGCTTGACGTAGGAAAAATATTCATAATCAGATATCCCACGGCCAGAGATCCCACGGATATCATAGCTATGACGGCGTCTCCCTTTATCTTTGCTTTTTGACTTGTGCGAAGCATAAGAATCGCACATATCACCGTAACGGCAATTACAAGAGGCATGTTGTTGGACAATTTCATTACGGTTGCAATGGCAATTGCTCCGAATGCAATATGCGACAGCCCGTCTCCTATAAACGAAAATCTCTTAAGCACAAGAGTAACTCCGAACAGCCCCGAGCATAAAGCAATAAGAACTCCCACTATCAAAGCATATCTGACAAAAGGATATTGCATATACAGTGCTATTTTTTCAAAGACTTCCATCATATATCCTCCCGTTCAATAAATTTACTGCCTAAATTGCTCGTCAGATACTCTTCTTTGGTTCCGAAAAACGGTTTTTCACATATATGTAATATATGACTTGCCTCTCTTATTGCAACATCTATGTCATGAGAAATCATAATTATTGTTATTCCTTCTTTATTGAGCCCGGAAATGAGTTCATACATTTCTGCCGTTACCTTTGGATCAAGCCCCGATACGGGTTCGTCGAGCAAAAGCATTTTTTGTGTTGCGCAAAGTGCTCTTGCAAGCAGAACTCTTTGCTGCTGTCCTCCCGACAATTCTCTGTAACACCTCTTGGAGAATTCTTCTATTCTCATTCGCTTCATTGCGTCTGAAGCCATCTCTTTCTCATGTTTATTATAAAACGGTCTGAGGCCTGCCCTTGACTGACATCCCGATAAAACTATTTCTCTTACGGAAGCCGGAAAATTCTTTTGGACATCTGTCTGTTGCGGCAGATAACCTATATCTCCCTTTTTCATGTTATCACCGAAAAATATCTCTCCGCTCATCGGCTTATTTAATCCGAGTATTGTCTTCATAAGAGTACTTTTACCGGAACCGTTTTCACCTACTATACACAGATAATCTCCGGTGTTAACGGAAAAGGAGAGATTGTTCAATATGGTTTTGTTGTCATATCCGAGTGATACGTTTTCACATGTAAGCTGTGCCATGTTTTCCTCCTCCGTAATACTTTACCGGACTCAACTTAAAGCCTTCTTTAATACCTCAAGATTATTCTTCATAATACTCAGATACGTTGTACCGCCGTTAATCTCATCGTCATTTACGGACTGCATTGAATCCAGCTCCAAAATTTCCTGATTTTTATTCTTTGTATTATCAACTACCGCTTTGGCGATTTTACCGTCGCTTCCGTCTATTTTTAAAACATGCTTAAGATTTAATTCGTCAACCTTATTTGAAAGGAACGCAATGGTTTCAAAGCTTGCGTTTGTTTCGGCGGCACAGCCGTCAAATGCCGCATAATACGACAGTCCGTAGTCATCAACCATATATCTGAAAGGAAATCTGTCAGCAACGAGAATTGTCTTTAACGAAGATGAGCTCACAGCCTGTGTATACTCCTTATCAAGCGTTTCCAATTCTCCGTTATAGGCTTTTGCATTTGATGAATATGTATCGGCGTTTGATGAATCCAACTCCGCAAGATTGTTCTTTATTTCATCTACAAATCTCTCTGTATTTCTAAGTGACAGCCAAACATGTTCATCATATTCCGTTGTATCTTTTTCTTCGTTATGAGATTCATGAGCATTTTCACCGCCGTGGGATTCTTCATTGTCATGGTCATGATCCGCATCCTGCATTCCCTCAACGGTTTCCTCTTCTTTAAGATTGTCTGCCACAACGTCAAGAAGCTTAATTACCTTCATGTTTTTATTTGCGGCATTTTTAAGAGCTCCTTCCACCCACTTATCGGAAGGTCCGCCGACATATATAAATAAATCACAATCTGATATTTTAGCCATATCTTCAACACTTGGGCTGTAATTATGTATATCTATTCCGTTTTTCAGCAATAATTCCACATCAACGTTGCCGCTGTTTCCAGCAACATTTTTCACCCAATCGTATTCCGGATAAATCGTGGTCACGACTTTTATTTTTTCATTATTCCCGCCTGTCGTATTTTGAGAAGATCCTCCTGCGCATCCCGCGAATATTCCCGCCGCGATTAAGCCCGCACCTGTTAAACCCAATATTTTTTTATTTATTTTCATATACATTTCCCACTTTCACAATACATCCTTTTATCGGCATAAATAAATCTTAACCGAATGTTCAATAAATTCTTATACGCATTGACAATCTCCGCATATTCCGTACAAAACGGTTTCCTCCGTACTTAACAGAAAATTATCCTCTTTTTTTAACGAATCGGATAAGTCCGATACATAGTCTTTTTTGATATGAAAAGTCTTTCCGCATTTCGTACATGAGGCATGTATATGCCCTTTGCACCTTTCGGCGCCTATATATCTGTAATAAACTTCTCTTGTTCCGTTTGGAACATGCTTTACTATCATTCCGTCCTCTTCCAGGTCCGCAAGATTTCTGTATACAGAACTGACGCTTATCTTATCCGTCTTAATATTTTCCGCTATTTCTTTAGCAGACAGAAGCTCGTCCGGATGCTGATTTAGATAAGTTAACAGAAGAGTTCGCTGTTTAGTCTGATATTTAGGCATAACATTCTCCTTACATATTATCGGTTCAATTTGCGACTGATTTGCAAATTAGAATATTCCTTTTTTTTAGTAATGTCAAGATATATATAAAAAACCTCCCGACTGTCGCTTCCGCTGACAATCGGGAGATTAAAATTTTTGGTTTTGGATGTATAGCAGGGTTATTGTTGTATTAATAGGATTATTTTATATTATTTAACCACTTTTGCATCTAACTGACCGTCTTTTAAATCAATTTCGATTACGCTTCCGGTATCAATATCACCCTCTAATATAATTCTTGCGGCAAGTGTTTCAACCGTTCTTTGAATATATCTCTTAAGAGGTCTTGCACCGAAATTAGGATCATAACCGTTATCGATAACGTATGTCTTGGCTGCATCGGTAAGTCTGATACTTACCTCTTTGTCCTCAAGCATCTTATTAACACCGCTGATAAGAAGGTCGACAATATAGCTCAAATTATCCTTATTCAGAGGTTTGAACATGATAATCTCATCAATTCTGTTAAGGAATTCAGGTCTGAAATGAGCTCTTAAGTCATTCATTACCATGTCTCTTGACTCTTCCTTTATCTCACCGTTCTCATCGATGCCTTCAAGCAAATACATTGAACCTATATTACTTGTAAGAATTATTATGGTGTTTTTAAAGTCGACGGTTCTGCCCTGTGAGTCGGTGATTCTTCCGTCATCAAGCACCTGTAAAAGCACATTGAATACGTCCGGATGAGCTTTTTCAACCTCATCAAACAGTACCACGGAGTATGGCTTTCTTCTTACGGCTTCCGTAAGCTGACCGCCTTCTTCATATCCCACATATCCCGGAGGAGCTCCGATAAGTCTGGACACCGAATATTTCTCCATGTACTCAGACATATCAATTCTTACTATATTGTTCTCATCGTCAAATAAGCTCTCTGCAAGGGATTTTGCGAGCTCTGTTTTACCGACGCCGGTAGGTCCCAGGAACAGGAATGAACCGATAGGTCTCTTAGGATCTTTGATACCTGCCTTAGATCTTATAATAGCCTCTGTAACCTTTGTAACAGCCTCATCCTGTCCGATGACTCTCTTATGTAAAATATCCGCAAGGCCGAGGGTTTTCTGTCTTTCGGTTTCAGAAAGTTTCATTACGGGAATTCCGGTCCATCTGGATACGATTTTCGCAATCTCATCCTCAGTTACACTTTCGTGTACAAGCTGCATATCCTTTCCCTTAATGCTCTCTTCTGAAGCTTTTAATTCTGCTTCGAGCTTAGGAAGTTCGGCATATTGGAGTCTTCCCGCAAGTTCGAGATCATAATCTCTCTTTGCCTGCTCAATTTTGTTATTGAGCTGTTCTATCTCTTCTTTTAACTTGCTTACTTTATCAACGCTTGCCTTTTCGTTATTCCACTTGGCAACTCTTTCATCGAATCCGGCTTTTTCTTCAGCAAGTTCTTTCTGCAATTCCGCAAGACGTTCCTTACTTAAATTGTCGGTTTCTTTCTTCAATGCAGCTTCTTCAATTTCCAACTGCATTATTCTTCGCCTTGTTTCATCCAGTTCCGCAGGCATGGAATCCAAATCCGTTTTTATCATTGCGCAGGCTTCATCCACAAGGTCGATGGCCTTATCAGGCAAAAATCTGTCCGTAATATATCTGTCAGACAATGTTGCTGCCGAAACCAATGCTCCGTCGGTTATTTTTACGCCGTGATATACTTCATATCTGTTCTTTAATCCTCTGAGGATTGATATGGTATCTTCCACGGTAGGCTCGTCAACCATAACAGGCTGGAATCTTCTTTCAAGAGCCGCATCCTTTTCAATATACTGTCTGTGCTCATTGAGGGTTGTTGCTCCGATACAATGCAGCTCTCCTCTTGCAAGCATAGGTTTGAGTAAGTTTCCGGCATCCATTGCGCCTTCTGTCTTACCTGCTCCGACTATGGTGTGGATTTCGTCGATAAACAGTATTATCTCACCGTTTGAGTTCTTAACTTCATTGAGAACAGCCTTTAATCTTTCCTCAAATTCACCTCTGTATTTTGCACCCGCAACGAGAGCACCCATGTCAAGAGCAAATACTTTCTTATCTTTTAAGGCGTCAGGCACATCTCCGTTTACGATTCTTTGTGCAAGACCTTCAACAACGGCGGTTTTACCTACACCCGGCTCACCTATAAGAACAGGATTGTTCTTCGTCTTTCTGGAAAGTATTCTTATTACGTTTCTTATTTCGCTGTCTCTTCCTATAACCGGATCAAGCTTTCCCTCTTTTGCTCTTTCAACAAGATCCTGACCGTATTTCTTAAGTACGTCATACTTGGCTTCGGGATTGTCGGAATCAACTACCTGGCTTCCTCTTACCTCCGATAACGCCTTTAAAAATGTCTCTCTTGCAATATTGTATTTTTTGAAAAGAGATTTCATATTCTCGTTAGGAGCCTTTATCATGGCAAGCATAAGATGTTCAACCGATACATACGAATCTCCCATTGCCTTTGACTCGTCTTCCGCATCGTTAAATACCTTATTAAGAGAGTTGCTGACTCTCAACGATACGTTTGAACCTGATACCTTGGGTTTTGAATTAAGCAGTCTTTCAATGTCTGCCGTAATATCATCCTTTGATATTCCCATGTGTTCAAACAGATTTGCAATTAAACTCTCATCAATTGTTAAGAGACTATACAAGAAATGTTCCTGGTCAATCTCCTGATTACCGTAATCATAAGCGATCTTCTCACATCCATTAACAGCCTCTATAGATTTCTGTGTAAATTTATTAATGTTCATAGACTGTATCCTCCGCTTTCTTAACCTGACTATATACTACTCTTAGTTGTTAGCACTGTCAAGAAGAGAGTGCTAATTTATGTGTAAAAAAATAATTAATTTGATAAAACATAAATAAATATTATTAAGCAACTGTTTATGAAATCAAACATGAGCGCTGCTCAATATAATTCCGCAACACATATACTTTTACCGGCTTATTATCGTATAATTACATAATAAAACACGGGTATCCGATGTCTCCCAAAACCGTAGGGAGCATGTCAAATACCCGTGTTTATTATTTGTACCGATTACTTTGCAAGAGCCGCCTTAGCTGCCTCAGCTACCTTAGCAAAACCTGCCGCATCGTTAACCGCCATCTCTGAAAGAACTTTTCTGTTAAGGTCGATACCCGCAACCTTAAGACCGTGCATAAGGTTGCTGTATGAAAGACCGTTGATTCTTGCAGCAGCATTGATTCTTACGATCCAAAGCTTTCTGAAATCTCTCTTTCTCTGCTTTCTACCCTTGTAGCTTTCTGCAAGAGCTCTCTTAACAGACTGCTTTGCAATTCTGTACTGCTTGGATCTTGCACCCATGTAACCCTTAGCGAGCTTTAAAATTCTTCTGTGCTTCTTCTTAGCATTAAGTCCACCCTTAATTCTTGCCATTTTTATTATTCCTCCTAAATATAACTCTTATACGATCTCTTTTTCGATATAAATTAAAGATATGGTAAAATCTTCTTCATTACCTGTTCATTTGTCTTATCTGTCATTGTTGCCGTTCTAAGATCTCTCTTTCTCTTTGAGCTCTTCTTAGTAAGGATATGGCTCTTGTTAGCCTTCATTCTCTTAAGCTTACCTGTTCCGGTAACTTTAAAACGCTTTGCTGCTGCTCTGTTAGTTTTCATCTTTGGCATGATAAAATTCTCCTTTTAAACGATTATTTCTTTTCTGTTAAGAACATTGACATTGTTCTGCCTTCCATCTTAGGTGCTTTTTCTATGACGGCAATATCTTCAAGCTCCTTTGCGAAGTCAGTAAGTACGTGGATACTGCTCTCCGTATGTGCTATCTCTCTGCCTCTGAATCTCATCGAAACCTTAACCTTGCTTCCTTTTTCGATAAATTTTCTTGCCGCATTAATCTTGGTATTAAGGTCATTGGTATCGATATTCGGAGAAAATCTTATCTCCTTAATGTCAATAACTTTCTGTTTCTTACGTGCTTCCTTTTCTTTTCTTGCAAGCTCGTATCTGTACTTACCGTAATCAATAAGTTTACATACCGGCGGCTTAGCGGAAGGAGCGATCTTAACGAGATCCACATCCGCTTCTCTTGCAAGCTCGAGAGCTTCTTTTACGGACATTATCCCCAGCTGCTCACCATCCGCGCCGATAACACGAACTTCTTTATCACGTATTTGTTCATTAATAAATAAGTCGCTGATAATTATACCTCCTATAATTATGCAAGAGTTAGATCATTCTCTCACAAATGTATTCCGAATGGGCACAAAAAAAGCGGAACCCATAAGGCTTCCACTTGTCTAAGATCTTATATATATCTGACGGCGTAACGTCAGTACTAATTATCTTATTCAATACCCAAGCCGACAAAACGCCTTAGGTGAGAGCGGTCACCCTGCTTATTGTTTAACAACTCTTGCATAATATCATATACCATATACGCCGTCAATACATTATCTCAATTAATTACTCTTTTCGGCAGACTCGGATTCTGAAGATTCATTTTCAACAGGCGCCGATTTAATCTCATCACTTATTTTTATTCTATCCACCTGATTAGTTACAAGCGTGTTGGATATTTCAAACTTATCAACATCAAAGTCCTCTATTTTGTCTGTATTGGAGCTCTTGCTGTTATACTCATTAACCTTTGCTTTTAAACCTTCTTTGAGGTCGAGAACGGTTCCCTCCAATTTCTTTGTTTCTATATTAAAATAATAAGTTATTTTGGCAGATGCTTCGTTAATATCCACTCCGGACAGATTTTTGGTTGCATTTATTATGTAATTTTTGACTGAGTTGTCCAGATCCTTTACGGTCATGTATCTCTCAACGACTTCACATGATGCATTGTTGAATTTTTCCTTATTTTCTTTAAGAAGTAAATCTCCCGCTTTTGTGGTAGTTGATGTTTGGAAATAATCCGAAGTATCATAGATATTTCTCACATATTTCAGATTATCCGGACTGCTGCCGGTTCCGGTATATACATCGATTTTTTTAGCGTCGTCATCATTTCCCACTATATAGGTTTCTGTATATGTGTTGGTGTTATTTATCTTATCCTCCACATGATCCGTACTTCTTATTCTGCTTTCTTTTGCGGAATCGTCATAATATACGTAATATTCTCCTGAAATTGCAATATCCGTGTTTTTTGACGCTCCTCCCTGCACTCCGTCATATACTATTGTTCCCGCGATTGACCTCTGTGATGATTCCGCGGAAGTATTAGCTTTAAAATATTCTGCAATTCTTTTTTCTTCCGCACCGGTATTTTTATTACATCCCGCAAAGGTGACTGCAGATGCGGCAACAATTCCGCCGATCAAAAATATTTTTTTCATAAAACTGTTTCCCCGTTAATAATAAATATATTGTATGTTAAATGAAATTACTCTTCTTCAAGCTTCAGAACACTCATAAATGCCTTTTGAGGAATTTGTACCTTACCGATCTGTCTCATTCGCTTCTTTCCCTCTTTCTGTTTTTCAAGCAGCTTTTTCTTACGGGAAATATCCCCGCCGTAGCACTTGGCAAGCACATCCTTTCGCATGGCCTTTACTGTTTCTCTCGCTATTACTCTGTTGCCGATTGCAGCCTGAATAGGTACTTCGAAGAGCTGTCTCGGAATTTCTCCTTTAAGCTTTTCGCACATTTTTCGTCCCCTTTCAACGGCACTTCCTTCAAATACAATAAATGAAAGGGCATCCACTTCTTCTTTATTAATGAGAATATCCAGCTTACACAGTTTTGACCGCTTATACCCCGCCAATTCATAGTCAAATGAAGCATATCCTCTTGAGCGTGATTTTAAAGCGTCAAAAAAGTCATAAATAATTTCGTTGAGCGGAAGTTCGTACTTAACAAGAGCTCTTGTCTGTTCAATATAGTCAACGCCTTCATATATTCCTCGTCTTTCCTGACAGAGTTCCATTATTGTTCCGACATACTCGCTGGTTGTCATTATTTCAGCCTTAACAATCGGTTCTTCCATATATGCAATGGATGATATGTCCGGGAGATTGGAAGGATTTGTAAGATCAAACACCTCTCCGTCCGTTAAATGTACCTTATATACAACTCCTGGAGCCGTTGTAATAAGGTCGAGACCGTATTCTCTCTCAAGTCTCTCCTGAACCACATCCAGGTGAAGTAATCCAAGGAAACCGCATCTGAATCCGAAACCGAGAGCCGCAGATGTCTCCGGCTCATATGACAGAGCCGCATCATTAAGCTGTAATTTTTCAAGGGCATCTCTTAAATCCTGATACTTAGAACCGTCGGCAGGATATAATCCGCAATAAACCATCGGATTGGTCTTCTTATATCCCGGCAGAGCTTCTGCACAAGGTCTGCCGCTCTCGGTAACAGTATCACCTACATTTACATCCTTAACTGTTTTAATTGCCGCTGTTATGTAACCTACCATTCCGGCTGTTAATTCATCACTCGGAACCAACTGTCCCGGCTCAAAGTATCCGACTTCAACAACCTCTTCCACTGCGCCTGAAGCCATGAGCTTTATCTTTGTGCCCTTTTTAACCGTTCCTTCCATTATTCGTACAAATATTACGGCACCTTTATATTGATCGTAATATGAATCAAATATAAGAGCTTTCAACGGTTCACTCTTATCTCCGCCGGGAGCGGGAATCTTTTTTACAATCATTTCAAGCACCTGATCAATATTAATTCCGTTCTTTGCGGATATCATCGGTGCATCTTCAGCCTCTATCCCTATTACGTCTTCGATTTCTTCCTTTACTCTTTCAGGGTCGGCACTCGGAAGATCAATTTTATTAATTACCGGAAGGACTTCCAAGTCATGATCCAATGCCAAATACACGTTTGCAAGGGTTTGAGCCTCTATTCCCTGCGCCGCGTCCACAATAAGCAACGCTCCTTCACAAGCGGCAAGAGAACGGGACACTTCATAGTTAAAATCAACGTGTCCCGGAGTATCGATAAGATTAAATGTATACTCCTTGCCGTCAGAGGCTTTATACTTTAACCTTGCGGTTTGAGCCTTTATTGTAATTCCTCTTTCCCTTTCCAGGTCCATGTTGTCAAGCACCTGTTCCTGCATTTCCCTGTCGGATAGGGTTTGAGTCGCCTCTATCAGTCTGTCGGCAAGAGTGGATTTACCGTGATCTATGTGAGCAATTATGCAAAAATTTCTAATATTTTCTTGTATATCTGCCATTTATTATCTCCATTTATAGTCGGTCTGCAACAGAAAAGAGTCGCCTAAAAAAACAAGCGACTCCTTTCTAAAATATATATACAACTGAATTAATCAGTCGTTTTTATTGTTCTGAAGGAATACCGGAACATCAAACTTGCTGTTATTAGACGGTTTAGCGGATCTTTGCTGTACCATCGCATTTAACTTTTTCTGAGCTTCCTCTGATGCCTTCTTAAGTTCTTCTGCTTCTCTTATTGCTTTTTCTCTTGCTTCGGCTTCCGCGTCCGCTTCCTCTTTCTCAGCTGTCTGAACCTGTGCATCTGTTGATGATACTACTGTATGAGCATGTGATGACACTGTATTGTGTACCTGAGGAGCTGATGATGCAGAGCTCATGTTAGACTTCTTGCTTTCAGCCTCAAGGCTGTCATTGTCCATACCCGTGGCAATAATTGTAATCTTAATGCTGTCTGCGGTTTCATCTGAATCAATACCGAAGATAACATTAACTTCATCACCCACTTCTTCATAGATGTAATCTGTTGCCTCTTCAACATCGGCAAGAGTCGCATTACCTGAAATATTGAGAATAATATTCTTTGCGCCTTCAATAGATGTTTCAAGGAGCGGACTTGATACGGCATTTTTAACTGCTGTAAGCGCCTTATTGTCATCGGATGACTCACCGATACCGATATGAGCAAATCCCTGATCTTTCATTGTTGTCTGAACATCCGCGAAATCCAGGTTCATTGTTGCAGGCTTATTGATAAGATCGGCAATACCGACAACCGACTGATGAAGAACTTCATCGGCTCTTACCATGGCTTCTTCAAAAGAAATTCCCTTGTCATAAATTTCAAAAATCTTCTGGTTCGGAATAACTATAATTGTATCCACGTTCTCTTTAAGTCTTTCAATTCCCGCAAGGGCATTTCTCATACGAGGTCTTCCCTCAAACTTAAAAGGTGTTGTTACAACGCCCACTGTAAGCGCTCCCTGCTTTTTAGCTATAGATGCAACGACCGGAGCGGCTCCCGTACCGGTTCCTCCGCCCATTCCGCATGTAACGAATACCATGTCGGCGCCCTCAAGTGCCTTTGCAATTTCATCGGCACTTTCTTCGGCTGCCTTTTCGCCTACTTCGCTCTTGGCTCCGGCTCCGAGACCGTTAGTTGTTTTTGCTCCGATAGGAATGGTTACGCCGGCCTTACACTTCTTGATATCCTGAATATCCGTATTGATTCCGATAAGCTCCGCACTTGTGATTCCCGCTTCCACCATTCTTGATACAGCGTTGTTTCCGCATCCGCCTATACCGACAACTTTTATATTAGCAACCTGTTCTTTCTCATTACTACTTAGTTCAAACAAGGTGTTAACCCTCCTTCAATATTACATCCATTTAACCATATTAAACTAATGATATAATCAATAAACAAATAATTCAATATTTTATGTGGTTTATTTAACAAAAATAATGATATTTATCAAATTTTAATATTTCTTTGCTTATATGTTTCTAAACAAAATATAAGCAAATTGCTGATTATTGTAAAAACGTGTATGTCTTTTCAAAATTATAAATGCTGATCCGCTAACCTCTGCATTACTCTTCACTTTGAGATACTGTTTCGCTATCTCCTTCACCGGAAGCCGTATTCTGCTCTCCGGATTCGGAATTTTGAGCGTTTTCGGATTCCTGTTGTGCATTTTGGGCATTTTCGTCGGTTCCGGACTTTGATTCTTCGGATGACTCTCCGTTTGAATTTTCCACCGTCTTTTCAAATATAATGTTTTTATTACCGCCGTCGTAATCTTCCAAATGAAGCGTTCCGTTAAGACCTTCTATCCTATTATATAACTTACTGAGTTTGAACACTTTTTCTTCGGCATGTTCCATAGTGCCCATATTTATATATGCATTATTAATTTGATAGAATATGGCTCCGTCTTTATAAATTATTTTATTAAACTTCAAAGAATACGTACGGGCAAAATGTGCGTAAAGAACAAGAGCATTGTAGGCTTTTTCGTCGCTTACATGAGGTCTTGATCCGAGTATAAGATTGTCAAATGATATTCCTTCTATAAGAGGTGCGTTGTCATACAAATTGCCCGAACTGTCCACGACGTTTCCGGTCTCATCTATATATTCGTATACGCCTGCGTAATAAAAACTTGCGAGTAATTCCTTTTCATGCACCACAACGTGAATTTTATCCGGCCATACTATATTTACGTCATAGTCTGAGATGAACGGTATTTCTTTCTTTTTATTTCCGAATATTGAATAAATAAGCGTATTTGGCTTCCTGCCGTCGAATATATATTCGTTTAACTCCTCTTCATTTGACTTGTTATTTCCTTCGTATGTAATCTCCGATGTTCTAAAGAAGAAAAAAACAAATAAAAAAGCTGCGGCAATTATGGAAGTTATAAGTGTAAATTTAAAAAGTTTTTTATTCCTTTTTTTTCGTTTTCGACCTATATCAATCTTTACTGAACTCATACGCTTATACCTTTTCCTCAATATCTATTTTCTTTGAGACATTTAACACTAATCCCATTTCAAATAGTAAGAAGAACATTGAAGATCCGCCGTAGCTTATAAACGGAAGTGTTACCCCCGTATTAGGCAGAAGATTAGTAACAACAGCCACGTTGAGAAGCAGCTGAATCGAAATATGGAAAAAAATTGCCATGCATAATAACATATCCGTCTTTGTGGGAGCTCTCATGGCTATAACATATATTCTCCACAACAACAATGCAAATATGGACAACAGGATAATTGCTCCGAATATACCTACTTCTTCACAAATTACGGCAAATATCATATCGTTCTGTGATTCCGGTATATATCCCAATTTTTGCAGACCTTTTCCGAGTCCCTTGCCTAAAAATCCGCCGGAGCCTATTGCATACAGCGATTGAACAGTCTGATAACCCGTCGTAAGTTCATACTCTTCAGGATGAAGCCAAACCGCTATTCTGTTAAATCTGAAGCTTGCGGAATCTGCCGGCATGTTTGAAATTACAATAACCGCTATAATTCCTATCGCCGCTGCGACTCCTATGGCTATCAGATAGTTTTTATGGTTCGGAGACACTATGAACATCATCATAAATACTATTAAGAAAATAATTATGGCGCTGCTTAAGTTTGAACTTATCACAAATACCAACGCGGCAGGTACAACTCCGATAAGCAATATGATTATAATTCTGGTTTTAAAATTTTTAATATCCCGTCCCGCGGTAATTATCATCGCAACAACCGAAATAATAACCGCAAGCTTAACAAGTTCCGCCGGTTGGAAATTAAAGAATCCGAGTCTTATCCAACGAGTTGCGCCGTTAACGGTCCTTCCGAAAGGAATAAGCATAAACAGCAAAAGTATTGACACAAGCAATAAATACCAATGTTTTCGCATCAGAGCATTATAATTAATCATAAAGCCAGCTACCATTAACACCAGCCCGATTGCAACGAATATTAATTGTCTGTTAAAAAAATAACTCGGATCTCCGTATTCCACGTTGGCAGTATATGAACTTGAACTGTATATCATAATCAGTCCGAATCCAATAATAAGAAAGAGACAAAATACTAATGTATAGTCAAAATGAAATATCCTTTTAAGTTTCTTTCTTTTAACAATTTTACTATCTTTAACAGTTCTTTTTTGCATGATTGCCTCTAAATCTAATTTCTAACCGACTATGTTAAAAACGCAGATATTACCCTCTGACTGCTTTTTTAAATAATCTGCCTCTTTCTTCATAGGATTTAAACATATCCCAGCTCGCACATGCGGGAGACAACAATACCGCATCCCCTTCCTGTGAATCCGATTTACATATTGATACGGCCTCTTCCAGAGAATCTGCCGTCTTTATATTTGTAAATCCGTGTTTCAAAGCACATGCCTTTATTTTTTTCGCAGTCGCTCCGATAAGTACGAGTTCCTTTATTTTTCCGTCAAAGCTGTCAATAAAGTCATCATACGTTGAGTTTTTATCATAACCTCCGGCTATCAGCAAAGTCGGACGTGACATTGCCTTTATCGCCTTAACTGAAGCGTCCGTATTGGTACCCTTGGAATCGTTATAATATACAACTCCGTTTATTGTATCTACTTTCTCAATTCTGTGCTCAACGGCCTTAAAAGCTTTTATAACTTCGATTGCCGTCTCGGAAGGAACCCCCGCCGCTTCGGCTATAGCAAGAGCGGCCATTACATTTTCATAGTTGTGATCGCCGATAAGATTAATGTCATCAACATTTAACAGCTTTTCTTCTCTGTCCTCATATATTCTTGATATTACTCTGTCCCTGTAATAATATCCTGTTTTCGGTTTATTCAGCCTTCCAAACCATATAACGTGAGCTTTGCATTTTTTCGAGAATTCTCTTAATCTGTCATCATCATAATTCATGACAACAAAATCGTCCTCAGTTTGATTTTTTGTGACATTAAATTTGGCTTCGGCATACGCCTCCATTGTTTTATGTCTGTCCAAATGATCCGGCGTTATGTTCAATATTGCAGCCACATGCGCATGGAATGTATCTGTTGTTTCAAGCTGAAAACTGCTTACTTCTATGACCGATATCGAATCATTTTCCGACTTTACTACTTCATCGGTATACGGAAGGCCTATATTGCCGGCAACTATGGTATTACTCTTCCATTTTTTCAGTATGTCACCCACAAGGGTTGTCGTTGTCGTTTTGCCGTTAGTTCCCGTTATTGCGACAACAATGCCCTTTTCGTACATATATCCCAGTTCTATCTCTCCGATAATCTTTACGTTCAAATTGTTTATTTTTACAACCAACGGATTATCCAAAGGTACGCCGGGGCTGATTATTGCCATATCAAATGTCTTAATGTCGTCTTCTCCGATGTCCCCGAGCAATATTTCCGCATCTCCGAGAATTTTTCTTATTGCCGACTTGTCTGTTTGCGGATTGCCGTCAAAAATCGTAACCGCATATCCCTTTGACATAAGAAGTTTAGCGGCATTTATACCGCTTTTACCTGCACCTATTACTAATACTCTGTTATTCATAATCAATTACCCGATTTTATTCTTCCGTTGATGCTTCGGTTTCCAAATGAGTTCCTTCCGGCACATCAATTCCGCCCTCAGTGTTTGAATTTGTATTTTCTTTCTCCGTATTCGTTCCGGTGTTATCTTTAGGTACTCCCAGATACGGAAGCAGTTCCGAAAGCATGTCGTGTGTAAGTTCCTGAACATCCATACCTGATCCGCTTGTTCCGGTCGTTCCGGCCGGTTCATCTATTACCACATATAATACGTATTGAGGATTCTCAGCCGGAGCAAATGCCGCAACCGAAATAAGCCACTTCTTGTCGGAACGAGGCAATTTCTGCGCTGTACCTGTTTTTCCTCCAACGGAATATCCGTCGACTTTTACATATTTAACGCCGTACTGTTCCACGGCTTCCTTAAGAATTCTTCTTATAATGACCGATGTTGATTCGGTAACCGTTTTTCTTACGGAAACAGGTGAAATGCTTTTTATCTTTTCGCCCTTTTCATTTTCAATAGATTTTACGATATGAGGCTGATAATATGTTCCTCCGTTTACAAGTGAACAATATGCGGCAGCCATCTGAATCATTGTAACGTCAAAGTTCTGTCCGAATGAGTTTGTTGCCAAATCTGTTTCCGACATGGATTGGGGATTCTGAAGAATACCTCTCTCCTCACTTGGAAGGTCTATTCCGGTCTTGGAACCGAATCCGAACAGGGATTGATATTTAATCATATTGTCGGTTCCCAGATTAGCCGCAATCTCCATCATGGCCACATTACATGAATCACCGAGAGCTTCGTCAAGGAATATCTGACCGTGTCCGCCGTAAATATGCCTCCAACAGTTAATGGTATAACCGCCTATTGAAAGTGAGCCCCCGCAGAAGAACTGATCTCCGTCATGTACAACTCCCTCTTCCAATCCGCCGGCAACCGTAATTGATTTAAAAGTGGATCCCGGTTCGTATACATCCGAAACACAATAATTTCTCCATAATTTTGCCAGATTTTGGGCTTTCTCTTCTTCACTCATGGCCGCAATCTGTTCATCCGTATATACGGCTTTTAGATCTCTCGGATTATTCAAATCAAAAAACGGATAACTGCTCATTGCAAGCACTTCCCCCGTATTTGGGTTCATGAGAATTGCACCCGTGTTCGGAGAAGGCTTTGCCTCATTATATTTGGCAATATACTTGTCAATAATGTTTTGGGCACCGTAATCCAAGGTGGTTACGATATTGTTTCCGTCCACTGCAGCTTTAAGATTTTCGGTACGTTCCATGGAATCATCCACATATGTATATGCAAGTCCGTCGGTTCCCGTCAGATATGAATCATACTTCTTCTCCAATCCGAGTTCTCCGCCGTTATTTTTATTATAGAAACCTATTACATCCGCCGCAAGAGTACCGAAAGGATATACCCTTTTGTAATCGTCCTCAAACCACACGCCATCTATATCTTTATTGTCCTTCGTCTTATCTTTGAATCCGTTTACGGCACTTTCTTCAAGGTCTGTCTTTATTTTTCTGTATCTGCTGTCCTTTTGATTGGACAGCACGTCCTCTATTTCCTTTTTGTCAACGCCGAAATATTCATTTACCGCATTAACGGTAGCTTCTTTCTTTTTGTCGTCGGAATTAATAACATACGGATCTATTATAAGATTATATACTTTTTTACTGTACGCAAGAACAGTACCGTTTCTATCTAATATGGAACCTCTCTTACTTGCTATCGTACGAGATGAATAAGCCTGATGGTTAAGTACTATCCTTGAATATTCTTCTCCGTCCGCAATGTTAATAAAAATAACTCTGATAATAAGTACCAAAACAAGTACCATTGCAATTAAAAAGGCAATGCCTGATTTGGTTTTTATCCTTCCAAGCATCGCCTTGCTATATTGTGAATAATCGTCACGCTTTTTCATTTTATACCTATCATATCTGAATCAATTACCCGGAATATTTTGATATTGTCTTATATATCCCAATGTGCCGCCGTCATATTCTACAATACTGTCAGAATCAGGATATTTCATGCCGTATTCATTAACGGCTTTGTCGTATATTTCCTGATAATTAATGTCAGATTCTAAATCAACCTGTTTTTCATTGTTATTGGTGGTTATTGTATTAAGCTCTTCCTGAAGAGAATTAATTTCCGATGTGCTTGTTATGAGACCTGAACGAAGATTGAGATAGTTTACACCCAACACAATGGCAATTGCGGTTATTACCGTTACTATACCAAATAAAACCAAACTGCGTCGATTGGCTCTCGCAGCCCTCTTTCTCGGTGATATGGGAATTCGACTTCTTCTTTTAGTATGCGTTCCCACATTGATAGACGGAGCTTCAGAACCGCTTAAATATGTATTATATCCTCCGCCGATATTAGTTCCGTCTGTCATCTTTCTTCTCCTTGATCCGTAACCCTTTCAAACACCCTGAGTTTGGCGCTTTTTGCCCTGCTGTTATATTCTAATTCTCCCTCGCTCGGAACAATCGCTTTCTTTGTAATAACCGTCCCTTTTGATTTTTTACCGCATACGCATACCGGAAAATCACTCGGACATGTACACGGATTTTGCGCATTTCTAAATGCGTTTTTTACTATCCTGTCTTCAAGTGAATGAAATGTGATTATGCTGAGTCTCCCCTTATCGTTAAGCAAATCTATCATCTTCGGTATAACGCCTTCAAGTCTGTTCAACTCATCATTTAAGGCAATTCTGAGCGCCTGAAATGTTCTTTTCGACGGATGCCCACCCGTCGCCAGACTTTTTGCCGGCATGGACTTTCTTATAATATCATTTAATTCAAATGTTGTTTCTATTCTTTTATTTTTTCTTGCTAAATCAATGTTATACGCAATTTTTCGCGCATATTTTTCTTCGCCGTATTCTTTAATGATTTTTGTCAATGATTCTACAGATTCTTCATTGACAATATCTGCGGCCGTTCTTTGAACCCTATTGTCCATTCTCATGTCGAGAGGAGCATCGAATCTGTACGAAAAACCTCTCTCCGGTACATCCAACTGATGTGACGAAACACCTAAGTCCAACATTATGCCGTCAACGCCGGTAATTCCGTGTTCCCTCAGTTTCTCCGGCATATATTCAAAATTACTGTGAATGAAAATTGTTCCAGGTCTGTATTCATCAAGCTTTTTTGATGAACTCTCTATGGCTTCCGCGTCCTGATCAAAACAAATAAGCCTTCCCGACGGACCCAGCCGCTTGAGAATTTCCATTGAATGACCTGCCCCGCCTAATGTTCCGTCAACATATGTCCCGTCAGGTTTAATATTCAAACTGCTAATTGTTTCATCTCTCATCACGGGAATATGAGAAAACTCCATTACAACCTCCAAAACACTACCGGGCCCGGTTAAATTGAGAAGCCCAGTTCTTCCATATCACTGAGAACCGCATCAATATCATCGCCTATGGAGTTTACATTGGTTTCCCAACGTTCCTTACTCCATACTTCAATCTTATTTCCCATGCCCACCAGACATACGTCTTTGTCCAGTGCGGCATATTCTCTAAGAGTTGCAGGTATCAGAACTCTCCCCTGTTTATCAGGTTCAACCACGGTAACACCTGCATGAAAGAATCTGTTGAGCTGTCTGGTTCCTTTGTTAATAAGCGGCAAACTTTGCAATTTGCTGTCAAATGCGGCCCATTCTTCTTCTGTATACACAAACAGGCATCCATCCAGCCCTCTGGTGATGACAAAGCTCCCCCCAGATACTTCATCACGAAACTTGGAAGGCATTATAATACGCCCTTTTGCATCTATGGAATGTATATATTCACCCATAAACATATAAAGCATGCCCCCTTAAGTCATTCAGGACCATGTATCACCACAGTCCGCCACCATCTGCTACTTTTTACCACTTTTCTATATATTCTATAACATATGGCTAAAATTACAAGTTCTAATTTGACCGTATACTGTGCATTTGTATGAGAAAACCTTTGTTTTGCATATATATCGTAATAAACATGGCAAATATCACCATATATTGTGTCAATATGTGGGTAACGCTTCTTTTTCGTTAAATTATTAAATTTTTATATACAATTTCACCTTTCCCCTGCAGCGTTTTACAAGAAAAAAAACAGCCGTTTAACATTAACGACCGTCTTTTATATGTTATTAAAATTCCTGATTATCCTGTTTTTGTATTCCTACAGCCCTGTATGCTTTATCGGTGGCAATTCTTCCGGTTCTTGTTCTGCTTATATACTCATTTTGAACAAGATACGGTTCATATACATCCTCAAGAGTTCCGGCATCCTCCCCCAATGCGGCGGCCAATGCCTCTATTCCGACGGGACCTCCTGAGAACTGGGAAATAATTTTTTCCAATATCTTTCTGTCGCTCTTGTCAAGTCCGTTTGAATCCACCTCAAGAAGATTTAATCCGTAATCAGCGGCTTCTTTTGTGATTCTTCCGTCAAATCTGACCTGTGCGTAATCTCTTATTCTCTTTAAAAGTCTGTTGGCAAGTCTCGGCGTCCCTCTTGATCTCCTTGCAAGTTCAAATGCGCCGTCGTCATCTATATCTATTCCCAATACATATGCCGAACGAATTATAATGTCCTTCAGCTCATCGACCGAATAATATTCAAGCCTGTCAATTATGCCGAACCTGTCTCTGAGAGGAGCCGAAAGAAGTCCTGCTCTTGTTGTTGCTCCCACAAGGGTAAATTTTGGTAAATCTATTCTTATTGAACGGGCAGCTCCGCCCTTTCCGATAATAATATCAATACAAAAATCTTCCATGGCGGGATACAAAACCTCTTCCACCTGTCGGTTCAATCTGTGTATTTCATCAATAAAAAGAACATCTCCTTCAGACAGTCCGTTAAGTATCGCCGCCAGTTCTCCCGGTCTCTCTATTGCGGGACCGCTGGTTATTTTCATATTTGTCCCCATTTCCGACGCTATTATTCCGGACAGTGTGGTTTTGCCCAATCCCGGCGGACCGTATAACAATACATGATCCAATGCCTCGTTACGAAGTTTTGCGGCCTCCATATATACACTGAGATTATCTCTGACCTTCTTTTGTCCTATATATTCTTTTAAAGTTTTAGGCCTGAGAAGAGTTTCATTGCCCTCATCTTCCGGAATAATCTCTGTTGAAATTATCCTATTATCCATTTTTTCTCCTTAATAATATGATGCCGGTCATATTATGATAAATGCTTTAATGCCTCTTTTATAAGTGATTCATCATTCATTTCTTCGTAATTGTCTACCTGCTTAACAGCCTTCGCAGCTTCACTGCAGCTGAATCCGAGAGACTCCAGCGCCGAAATGACTGAATTTACGCTGTCAGTCCTGCCCGTATCCGTATCGGAGCAATCCGTGAAATGTTCTTCTTCAATTACCGCATTAACCTTGTCTCTGAGCTCCAGAACTATCCTCTCCGCAGATTTTTTCCCGATACCGGGAGCTTTTGATATGGTTTTATAATCCTCCGAAGCAACCGCAAGACGTAATTCGTTAGGAGTTATTGCGGAGAGGATCCCCAGAGAACTTTTTGTTCCTATGCCGTTAACATTTATCAAAAGCTTAAAAACATCCAAATCATCCCTTGTCATGAAGCCGTAAAGTGCAATTGCATCTTCTCTTACATATGTATATGTATATACCTTAACTTCGCTTCCTATGTCCGGAAGCGAATGAATTATACTTCCCGGAACATTAATGTTTACTCCGATTCCGCTTTTATCTATAATGATTGAATCCTGCCCGATATCGGCAAGTACTCCCTTTACATATGCTATCACAACCTAAACCTTTCTTTAATGAAATACTTTAATATACACTTTAATTCGAACTTCCCGAAATATGATTAATAAACTGTTCGGCTGTTCTTCCGGAAATGCCTCCGTTTCTGATTCCCCATGCATTCGCCCTTCTGTGCAATTCCGAAGGATCCTCGTGTATACCGTTTAATTCGGCAAGATGATCGACTATCTCAAGATATTCAAGGGGCGTAGGCTTACCGTAATTAATCTTTATTCCGAACCTGTTAACCAATGACATTTTTTCTTCTACCGTATCAGAGCGGTGGAGGTCATCCGTATGTTCCATGTCATTCTTATCATTCCATGTTTCTTTTATTAAATGTCTCCTGTTCGATGTAGCATAAATCAGTATGTTTTCCGGCTTTGTTTCAACTCCGCCTTCCATTACGGCCTTTAAAAACTTATATTCTGTTTCATTGTCTTCAAAAGAAAGATCATCCATATATATAATGAACTTATATCCTCTGTTTTTTATTCTGCTTATTATTCCGGATATATATTTAAATTGATGCTTATATATCTCAATCATTCTTAAGCCTCTGTTATAGTATTCATTTACTATGGCTTTAACGGAAGTAGACTTTCCCGTTCCGCTGTCTCCGTACAAAAGAACATTGTTTGCTTTTTTCCCGTTTAGGAAATTCTCCGTATTTTCGGTAAGCATCTGCTTTTGTCTGTGATACCCGACAAGATCATTTAACATTACTCTTTCCATATTGCTTACGGAAATAAAATCAAAATCATTATCTCCCATTTCTCTGATTCTGAACGCCTTGTTAAGTCCGAAAAGACCTACTCCCACGTTTTTGTAGAATTCGGTAACAATGTTAAAAAACTCTTCATCCGACAGAGCGCCCGCAAGCGTATTGCTTAATTTCCTTACACATTCACTTATGTCTCTGTTATACATCAGCTCATGCTTTTTTATTGATTTGTAATCGCATATTTTGGAAAAGCAATTTATATCCAGGTATTCTTCCAGACCCGAAAAATCAAATGAAAACAATTTTCTGAATATACCGAAATCATTCACGGCGAAATCATTGACGGTTCCGTCTTTTGCTCCCTGTTTTTCGGTTACGATACTAAATGAGTTCTCGTCGGTGATAATGAGATACGTTAAATAATTTTGCCACAAATTACCGTCAAATCCGTTTGTTGTGGATATTTTCAAAATATTATTAATCACATCGTAAACTTCTTTTATCAGAGCCGGTTTTCCTGATTTCTTATTTACATTTTTAGAATGTTTATATTTTTCATATTTATTGTATATATAGGATAATCTGTCTAAAACGGTGCCCTTCGCCGCTACATGATTATACATAATAAACTGTGATGTTAAATTGTACATATGACATAATTCTCCTTATTATTTACCGCTATATGCAAATAACATATTTATTGATGTCCCGATATTATAGCACAATTTCGAATAAATGTTTATATATACGTTATTACGCAGTCAAAAAAGGTATAATTATGAACAAATTATGTACAAAATTTGAATTTTAATTGACACTATGGCATATAATGCTATACTTGTAACGAAATTGATGCTTAAATGTGAACAAATTATGTACAACAGAGGTTTAGTATATGCAAACAGAATTAGTAGGCGTAATCAGTATCATACTTACCATAATGGTGATTGCCATGTTCGGTTACCAGATGTTCTATATTCTCGTTGCGCTTGTCGATGAGATAAAGACAAGAATACAGAAGAATAACAGATACAAGGCCATACTTAACGGTACGGCAAAAGCCGAAGATTTTATTGAAAAGGACGGCGAACCCCATAAGTTCGGTTTTATCATTGCTGCCCGTAATGAGGAAAATGTTATTGCCAATTTGATAGAAAGTATCAAAGAACAAAATTATCCCGGCGAACTTATAGACATTTTTGTGGTTGCGGATAACTGTACCGACAATACTGCTTCCGTTGCCAAAGATGCCGGAGCCGTGGTATACGAAAGATTTAATGACAAACAGGTCGGCAAATCATACGCTCTTGACTTTGTCTTCAACAAAATAAAGGACGATTACGGTTCATACAGAGCATATGACGGCTATTTTATTTTTGATGCGGACAATATTGTAGGGAAGAACTTTACACGTGCCATGAACAATGAGTTCTGCAAAGGCTACAGAGTTGTAACGGGATACAGAAATTCAAAAAATTTCGATACAAACTGGATAACGGCCGGATACTCCATTGCCTTTATGCGTGAAGCAAAGTACCTTAACAATTCACGTAAGCTCCTTAAATCCAGCGCAATGGTATCAGGTACCGGATACATGGTAAGCAGTGAAATTATCGAAGAAAACAACGGCTGGCATTTCAATCTTATGACGGAAGATATCCAATTATCGGCACATCTCATATCAAATGATGAGAAAATAGGATATGCAAAAGATGCAATGTTCTATGACGAACAGCCTTCTTCATTTATGCAGTCATGGCACCAGCGTCTGCGTTGGACAAAAGGCTTCTACCAGGTTCAATGGCATTACGGATATAAATTATTCAAGCGTTTTTTCACAAAACCGTCCATGATGCTTTCCAAGTACGACGCCTTTATGACCCTTGCTCCGTCCACTATTTTTACGCTGATAAGTGCTGCCCTTACGATTATATCCGTAGCTCTTAATATTAAAGACGTGGAAATGGCCATGTCCATGGCGCCTGAGACCTTTATGGCGATGGGCACGGGCGTTATACAATTTTATCTTATAACATTTATATGGGGCTTATTCACCATAATAACCGAATGGGACAAGATAGTTGCGCCGAACGGCAAAAAAATACTCTACCTGTTCACATATCCGTTATTTATGTTTACATATGTTCCGATGGCTTTCTTTGCGTTATTTACCAAAGTTACATGGAAACCTATTAAACATACGGTCAGTAAAACCGCATCGGATTTTAACAATGAAAAAGCCGAATTTGTAAAATAATAATCTTATATTATATAAAACCTGTCGAAATGAGGTGTATCCCGATTATCGGATTTTCGGTCTGACAATCGGATGTCGGTTCAAGCCTCGTTATCGGCAGGTTTTTTAATGTTGTACGGTAACCGTATATTTGAAATCCCGTTTTTAAAGTCTTACGGGATTATATGCAATTCAATCTTATCTGATTTTCTAAAATAAACTTTAAATTTATGTAAATTACTTTTGACCATCACTTAATAATATTTTATAATTAACATATAAATTTTATTTTAGGAGAGGATTATTACTATGCATTCAAAGGTATCATCTTTAATTAACGATCAGATTAACAATGAACTTTTTTCATCTTATGTTTATCTTGATATTGCCAACTACTATGAAGCAAAGGGTCTTGACGGATTTGCCAACTGGTTCGAAATCCAGGCAAAGGAAGAACTTGACCATGCGCTTATTTTATACAAATATCTCCAGAACAACGGTGAGAAGGTAACATTTGAAGCAATTAAGAAGCCTGACTGTAAGTTTGACGACAATATGGCTCCTATTAAAGAAGCTCTTCGTCATGAAAAGTTTATTACGGCAAGCATCAATAATATTTATGCTGCTGCCAACAGCGACAACGATTACAGAACAATGCAGCTTCTTGACTGGTTTGTTAAAGAGCAGGGTGAAGAAGAGAAAAACGCTTCCGATCTCGTTACAAAAATGGAATTATTCGGTGATGATTCAAGAGCGCTTTACATGCTCAACAGTGAATTAAAAGGTCGTGTATACTCACCTGCTTCACTTCAGATCTGATCCCCATAATAAATAATATATAAGGAGGAATTTAATATGATTTTAAACACAAACATGAAATGCGAAAAAATCTTTGCAATGGTAATGTCTGCAGTAGGATTAATATTCTGTATAGTAGGCTTTGCCGGAACTGTTTCAACCGCCGCTTACACAGGCACCGTTACCGTTATACCTTTACCTGTTGTACTTGTAGGTATGATATTCAGCCTGATCGGTTTATCATATGCCGGAGCAATAGGAAGTAAGGGCAGATGGACACCTTCGGTAATTATTTCATTCTGTATGGGTCTTGCTACATTTGTCGCTAACTTATACCTTACATTTACCGCAGCTAAATTTGCCGTTATTTTACATGCAATACACAGCATTTTTTAATATTACGTAATAAAAGGATTGTATATCAGTTTACTGTAATTACAGCAAGCCGATATGCAATCCTTTTTTATTTAAGATTATTTGAGCCTCATAAATGCCTTTTCCCGTCCCTTTACGGATTATGTAAAACAGCGGACTTTTTTGCACCGCTAAAAATAAGTATTACCCCCATTAACCTTTTAATATCTGATATCGGCAAGAGCCTGTTCAATATCCTCAATTATATCATCAACATTTTCAAGCCCCACAGAGAATCTCACCATTCCCGGTTCTATTCCCGCAAGTACAAGCTGTTCATCAGAGAGCTGTCTGTGAGTTTCGCTTGCCGGATGAAGCACACATGTACGAATGTCCGCAACATGAACTTCATTTGACGCAAGTTTTAAAGAATCCATGAATTTTATGGCATTATCCCTTCCGCCCTTAATTACAAAAGAAATAACTCCGCTTGATCCTTTAAGATATTTACGCGCGAGTTCATGGTTTTCATCGGATTCCAAGCCAGGGTATGTAACCGATTCTATTTTATCTGATTTTTCCAGATATTCAGCCACCTTTAATGCGTTTTCGCAATATCTTTCCATACGTACCGCAAGTGTTTCCAGACCGAGATTAAGGAGAAATGCGGAATGCGCGGCAGGATAAACACCGAAATCTCGCATAAGCTGCATTCTTGCTTTGATAATGTATGCGGCCTTTCCGTATGTTTCCGTATATGATATTCCGTGATATGTAATATCAGGCTCTGTAAGATCCGGAAAATTGCCGTTAGTCCAATCGAACTTACCGCTGTCTACGATGACGCCTCCGACCTGAACCGCATGACCGTCCATATACTTTGTTGTTGAATGGATGACTATGTCGGCACCGTAATCAAACGGCTTGCAAAGTATAGGAGTGGCAAATGTATTATCTACGATAAGAGGCACGCCGTGTTTGTGAGCAATATTTGCAAATCTCTCTATGTCAAGAACCGTAAGAGCCGGATTTGCAATGGTTTCACCGAATACCGCCTTTGTATTCGGCTTGAATAATGCGTCAATCTCCTCATCACTCATCCCTTTTTCGATATAAATACACTCTATTCCCAGCTTCTTTATTGTATGCGAGAATAAATTAATCGTTCCTCCGTATATTTCGGCCGCTGCCAATATACTGTCTCCGGCCTTGCATATATTGAGAATCGAAAGGAGAGATGCAGCCTGTCCCGAAGTGGTACACATGGCGCCTATTCCCCCTTCAAGTTCAGCTATTTTTTCTTCCACTGCCATTACCGTAGGATTGGCAAATCTTGAATAAATAAGTGATTTTGTCGGTTCGTCGAAAACCGATGCCACTTCTTCCGTAGAATCATAGACATATGTGGTACTCTGTACAATCGGAACCACTCTAGGCTCACCGTTTTTCGGCGTATATCCGGCATGCAAACATTTAGTTTCATCTCTCATAAAAATATCCTCCAACCTGTAACAGTCAATTTAATACCTATCTCTTTTCTGTGTATATAGTATCACTTTTATTTATTAATAAATAATATCTTAAACTAATCACTATATATAGTTTTAGACTATACCAAAGTGTTTATCATATAACAAAATTCCCGTTATTTTATAAGCATTGCATCACCGAAACTAAAAAATCTGTATTTATTATTTACGGCTTCCCTATATGCGTTTAATACATTTTCTCTGCCTGCAAGAGCCGAAACAAGCATGATAAGGGTTGATTTAGGAAGATGAAAGTTTGTAATAAGAGCATCTACCGCCTTGAACTTATAACCGGGATATATAAATATTTCCGTTTCTCCGCTTCCTGCATGTATTACACCGTTTTCATCCGTAACGGATTCCAATGTTCTTGTGGAAGTTGTTCCGACGGATATTATTCTTCCTCCGGCAGCCTTCGTATCATTGAGTATTTTTGCGGTTTCTTCGCTCACTTCGTAATACTCTGAATGCATTTTGTGATCCAATATATTCTCCACCTGCACCGGTCTGAATGTTCCCAGTCCCACATGAAGCGTAACCGATACTATCTTTATTCCCTTTTCCTTTATCTTTTTCAAAAGGTCCTTTGTAAAATGGAGACCTGCCGTAGGCGCCGCCGCTGAGCCTTCTATTTTAGCGTAAACTGTCTGATATCTGTTCTTATCTTCAAGTCTGTGAGTAATATACGGCGGCAGCGGCATCTGACCCAGCTTATCCAGTATTTCTTCAAATATACCGTCATACTCAAATTCAACGATTCGATTACCGTCGTCTTTTACCTCCGTAACCCTGCATAAAAGCTCAAAATCGTATTCGCCCTCTCCTCCGAATATGATTTCATCACCCACTCTTGCCTTTTTGCCCGGTCGTGTAAGAACTTCCCATTTTGACTTTTCATCTTCAAGCCTTTTAAGAAGTAATACTTCTACTACTCCTCCCGTTTTTTTCCTGCCTATTAATCTCGCGGGTATTACCTTCGTATTATTTATGCAAAGACAGTCTCCGGGATTTAGAAAATCAATTACTTCTTTAAATACATGATGACTTGTTTTACCCGTATTTTTATCCAATACCAAAAGCTTTGATGACGATCTGTCCGCAAGCGGATCCTGTGCGATCTGCTCTTCGGGAAGAAAATAATCATAATCACTTACATTTAACTTATCCATAGCAGCCTCTCTTCATTAATTCAATTCTATCAGTATAATTCATAATACTGTTTTTTTACAGTACTTAATACTTCTTATTATCCGCGCATTATAAAAAAACGTTATCGTTACTTTTTTTGCGTTTTATTTAACAATATAATCAGCATTTTTATTTCCGATAGTGTAAAATATAATTCACTTACATCTGTTTGGAAAGGATATTGCAATGTTATCTGTCATTATTCCATCATATAATGAAGAAAAAATAATTAAAAAAACAGCGGAAACCATTACATCCATACTTCGCGATAATAATATCGATTACGAGATTATATTTGTTAATGACGGATCGTCAGACGGTACATGGACTGTAATAGAACAACTTTCTTATGACAATCCCGATATTAAAGGTGTCTGTTTCTCAAGAAATTTCGGAAAAGAATCCGCCATATTCGCAGGGCTCGCCGAATGCATCGGAGACGCTTGTGTCGTTATCGACTGCGACCTGCAGCATCCTCCCGAAAAGATTCCCGAAATGTATAAATTATGGAAGGACGGTTACGAAATAGTCGAAGGCGTTAAATCATACAGGGGTGAAGAAAATATAACTCACAGCCTTGCAGCCAACCGCTTTTATAAAATAATGAGCAAGGAAACGGGAACCGATATGTCCGACTCCTCGGACTATAAGCTGTTAGACAGAAAAGTCATTAATACATTGCTGAATATGCCTGAAAAAAATACTTTCTTCAGAGCTCTGTCCTCTTGGGTGGGTTTTAAAAAAACATCCGTACGATATGAAGTTGCAAAACGTGAAAGCGGTGAGTCGAAGTGGAGCAGAATGTCTCTTATAAAATATGCTCTTTCCAATATTACGTCATTTACAACAAGACCCATGTACATAATATTGTACTGCGGCATTGCCGTGCTTATTATGGGTATTGTCCTGAGCATAATTGCACTTGTACAGAAATTTACCGGCAATTCAATAGGAGGCTTTACAACCGTAATTATTCTCCTCTGTTTTACAAGCAGTGTAATAATGCTCAGCATAGGCGTGATAGGATATTATATTGCAAAAATATATGAAGAAGTAAAAGGAAGACCCCGATATATAATTTCATCTAAAACCGAAGTAAACAACAGATATAAAAGTGAAAGCACAACGAAGAAACGTGACGAATAACAGTCCGACGGAAATGATATGAATCCCCGTGCCGAATCGGATTACCGCATTCTCCGAATATAATACTTAATAATAAAACGCTCAGCCCGTATATGTTACTCCTATGTAACATATACGGGCTGAGCGCCTTTTTATCATATCATTATGAACAACGGATTAAGCCTGATTCTACAGACAGGTATCCTTTAATTGTATGTCAAAAGTAAACCGACAATATTGATAAGCTGCCGTTATTTTCTGAGTTCCGCACCAAACGCTTCAAGTTTACCGATTATATTGTTCATTGTATTGTTTATTTCTTCATCGGAGAGAGTTCTGTCCTTAGCTCTCAGAGTTATTGAGAAGGCAACGGACTTAAGCCCCGTATCGATTCTGTCTCCCTCGTATACATCAAACAGCTTAACATCTTCAAGCAAATCTCCACCGCCTTCAATAATCACGGATTCAATTTCTCCGACGGGAACGGTTTTCTCAACCGTTAAACTGAGATCTCTTTTTACGGCCGGGAAGTTGGCGATACCTGCGTACTTTATATCGAATGAAGCGTAATCATACAGTGTTTCGGTATCAATAACAGCCATATATACCTCTGTATCAATATTGTAATTATCCGCCACATCCGGATGAATCTGTCCGAGATATCCTATGTATTTATCGCCGTAATAAATGTCCGCCTGACGTCCCGGATGAATAAACGGTCTTCTTGATGTTGCTTTATATGTGACTCTCTTTTTCATCCTAAGAGATTCGAATACATTTTCAACATCACCCTTTAATGTGTAGAAATCTCCGTTACCGTAAAATGCCATTGTAAGTTTTTCAAGCTCCGTCGGAAGAGCATTTTTATCTTCCATAGGAATATATACTTTCGCATATTCAAATAATTTCACATTTGAATTGTTCCTGTTATAATTTGTGGAAATACTTGTAAGCATACCGTTAACAGGCAGTGTACGCATAATGGAATAATCTTCTCCCAGAGGATTAAAGATTTCAACGGTTTTTCTTGCTGCGGCAACCTTTAAAAGTTTTAATTTATCAAATACTTTCGGACTTTCAAAGGAATATGTCATTATCTGTGAATATCCGCTAGCAAGAAGACTGTCCATAGCAGTATTTTTAATTCTCTCTTCAAGCGAAATCCCACCGATTTCAAGACCTGCATTGCTTCCCTTCGGAATGGTTGTCGGAATATTCTTATATCCGAAAAATCTGGCAACTTCCTCCGCAATATCTGCATCGTTGTTCAAATCCTGTCTGAACGTAGGAATAATAAGACTGTTATTCTTCTCATCATATTCGATTTCAATATTGTTAAGGTAACCGAGCATATCTTCTTTTGAGATATCGGTTCCGAGAAGTCTGTTGTAACTTTCCGGTTCAAATTCGATTATCTTCTTAACCACCGGATTAGGATATATATCAATACATCCTCCGACAACTTCACCTGCGCCTAATTCTTCAATAAGCGCACATGCCCTGTTCATGGCATAGAGAGCAAGTTCCGGATCAAGTCCCTTTTCAAATTTGCCCGATGCATCCGTTCTCATGGAAAGTCTCTTTGCCGACTTTCTGATGTTAGTGCCGTTAAAAGTGGCAGCTTCAAAAATAACGTTTTCCGCATCTTCCGTTATTTTTGAATTCTCGCCGCCCATAATGCCTGCAATACCTATGGCTCCTTCACCGTCATTTATCATAAGTATATCTTTATCAAGCTTTCTCTCTGTTTCATCAAGGGTCTTAAATATCTCTCCGTCATTTGCCCTTGCAACAATGATTTCTTTATCGCGAATCGTACTGTAATCAAATGCATGCATAGGCTGACCGGTTTCAACCATTACATAATTTGTAATATCCACTATGTTGTTTATCGGTCTGATACCGCTTGCAATAAGTCTGTCCTGTATCCATAAAGGAGAAGGAGCGATTTTAATGTTTTTTACGGCTCTTGATACATATCTTGAACAAAGATCCGTATCCTTTACGGTTACCTTAATGTAATCGTTTATGTTTTCTCCGTTTCCGGTTTCCGGAACAACCGGAGGAACGAACTTAAGATTAAATGTGGCAGCTGCCTCCCTCGCAATTCCGATAACGCTGTAACAGTCCACTCTGTTGTTGGTAATCTCGTATTCTGTGATTGTATCTCTTAGTCCGAGCTTCTCTATTGCGTCGTCACCAGGCTTTACGTCTCTTACGGATCCTTCACAATTAAATACATATATTCCGTCTTCCGGAGCTTCCGGATACTGATCTCTGCTTGCGCCGAGTTCTTCAATTCCGCACATCATACCGTCAGATTCTATTCCGCGAAGTTTACCTTTTTTTATTTTAATCCCGTCTTCATATGTTTTAGGATCTCCGTGGGCAGCCGCAACCTTTCCGCCGCTTAATACGACAGGCACAAGCTGTCCTGTTTCAACATTCCCTGCCCCCGTTACGATTTGTATTATTTCGTTTCCGATATTTACTTTGCAAACCTTAAGTTTATCTGCATCGGGGTGTTTTTCAATGCTTACAATCTCACCGACCGTTATTTTTTCAAGGTTTTTGTCTAATCTTTTGTAATTCTCGACCTTGGTTCCCGAAAGAGTCATTGCGTCGGCATAATCCTTATCCGATATATTCTCTAATCCCGGAACCAAAGCATTTAACCATCTCTTTGAAGTATCCATATATATTCCTCTTAATTCCGCATTCGGTACTGTACCTGTGATTTCCTAATATAATATTTTACAGCCCGTATTAAAATTGCTTTAAAAATCTCACATCATTTTCGTAAAGCAGCCTCATATCGTCTATTTCATATTTTAAAAGCGCAATTCTCTCAAGACCGATACCAAATGCAAAACCCGAATATTTTTTTCTGTCCACATTACATCTGTCAAGCACATTCGGATGAATCATTCCGCATCCGAGAATTTCTATCCAACCTTCGCCCTTGCACATTCTGCATCCTTTGCCGCCGCATTTAAAGCATGTGACGTCCATTTCGGCGCTCGGTTCCGTAAACGGAAAATGATGAGGTCTGAACTTAACTTTTGTATTTTCTCCGAACATTTTCTTTGCAAACGCTTCAAGAGTACCTTTAAGATCAGCGAATGTAATTCCCTCATCGATTACCATCCCTTCCACCTGATGGAAACAAGGAGAATGGGTCGCATCTACTTCATCGGATCTGAATACGCGTCCCGGAGCAATCATTCTGATCGGAATTTTCCCTTTTTCCATCTCACGAACCTGAACAGGCGAAGTTTGAGTTCTCAAGACGATCTCTTCATTAATGTAAAATGTGTCCTGCTCGTCCTTTGCGGGATGATCGGCAGGTATGTTGAGAGCTTCAAAGTTGTAATAGTCATATTCCACCTCAGGTCCGAATACAACCTTATATCCCAAACCGGTAAATATTCTCTCTATTTCTTCCAATGCAACCTGATTCGGATGCTTATGTCCCCTTTCAGACTTCTTTGCCGGAAGAGTAACGTCAATTGTCTCCTCATCAAGCTGTCTCTGTCTTATCTCTCTTTTTATTCGTGTGGTTGTTGAAGAAATAAGCTCTTCCACTTCATTTCGGAGTTCATTAACCAACTGACCGAATTTAGGTTTCTCTTCCTTCGGGATGTCCTTCATGGACTTCATTATTTCCGTCAGTTCACCCTTTTTTCCGATTGTCTTTACTCTTAGATCATTGAGAAATTCCAACGTTGCGGCATTTTTTATTGCATCCGTAACTCTGTCTCGAATTTCTTTTATTTTGTTTTCTATTGTACTCATACTCTTCTCCATAACAGGTTAGATTGTAGTCTTTTTCTTGTATTCCCGCTTTAATTCAGATATAAGCGTATTCCCCTTATCACTTAAATTATTGATATTTATTCTGCTCAAATTATCAAAGTCCGCAAGCATATTTTTAATCTGCTCATATTCGGCCGGAGAAATATCCATGTCACTTTTTGTATCCGACAACTGCCTTGATATGATTATCTTATGTATCAGCGTATCGTCCCGGCTGTTTTTATATGATTCTTCAAAACATTCCGCTGCCTGCCTGTACATAAACAAATTGGCATATGCAATACCCAGTGCATTATACACATCCGGTATAAAACTTATCGGAAGAGTCGGATCATTTTGTTCCTTTGTAAGATTATTTAATATCGGAACGGCTCTTCCGAACATATTATTGGATATAAAGGCCTTGGCTATGGAATATAACCTCAGCCTCGGATCTGCCGTCTCCATTGAGTCTAAAACGGGTTCTATCTTTTTTATATCTTCTTCGGAATAATAATCAACCAGCTTAAAAAGCGATAATAATATAAAGTTTAGGGACGCTCCGTTTTTAATCTGCCTGTATAATTTATCAGCCAAATCTTTTAACTTCAAATCATTCGCAATAAATTCCAGCAATTCCGAATTAAAGAATGTCTTTTGCATAAGAAAAATATTGCAATAAATATAGTAACAGAGTTCCTCTGCGGAATATATCCTTACTCCGGTTTCGGCGAGGGAAAATCCCGTTTCACTCCTTATTCCGTTCGTTAACAGCACGCTGCATGGCATACTCGTTTCCGCATTCTCTTCAATATTAAAATCAAATGTACGTGTAACCGTTTTACCCGACGGTTTAAATATGTCTCCGAATCCCAGATCACTTATTGAAAATGTACACATATCCTCATTTTTAAATGATAATGACACTCTTACTCTTGTTGTCTTATTTTCTCTTACGGGAAATTCACTCAGATCTATAACGACTCTTCTCGGCGTTTTGCCTATGGGCGTAATGTATATCTGCATTGCATTTCTGTCCGTAAGAATACATTCAAATGAAGTTTCCTGTGAATCCGTATTTTTGCCCAGAGAAACTATCTCTATGTTCTCTTTTTCATTTTCTCTCAAAACACTGAGCGCAATCGAAACCGTCGTCCTGTTTTTACATGCAAGAACAGTCCCGTAAACGGAATTTTTCCCTATCGGGGTATTCATGTTTTTTATTGATCCGGACTTGCTGAACGGATTATATGCCGGCAGTATACATGAGGTTGCCATAATACATGCACCTTTAACAAACAGATTCTGCCCGGCAAATATCCTGACTCCTCTTCCGTTTAATGATTTAACGATGTTTTCGGATATATTATCTCTGTCAAAGCCCGGTCCCGTAAGGTATACGCTTGAAACTCTTTGCTCTTTTTCAAATGATTTAAAAAAGTCCGCAATCTTATCTTCAACAACCGAGATATCCAATTCACCTGATGCTACTGCACAAATATCTTTGTCATTAAGAACACGGATCTCATTCCCTATTACATTATATCCCTTGTAAAATACAGTTCTTAATGTCGTGGATTCGATTCCGTATTCGGTATAATTCAGCAATCTTGTACCATATAAAACGGCTTCCGGAATATCGTATGTGTAATACGCAAACGCCTCCTCTTCACCGGCCAATATATACTGTTCCCTGTTAAGGCCCAATATTTTCAGAGCTTCTTTGAAGATTCTCCTGTTTTCTTCCGTATATCTGTGAATAACGATACATACTTTCTCAATATGTTCCGATTCGGTCCTTATCATGGCTTCATTTAACATTTTATCCATTAATTCAGCCAGTGCATCGAAAGAATTGTCCGACAGAATTTCATTCAGTGATACCCGGTTGTCAAATACAGCCTTGCCATCGTCATCGTTTATCGGAGATACTTTCCCCGATTGTTCATGGAAAAAGGCAATTTGCGTTCTTTTATCCTCCATGTCCAATCCCAATATGAGACCATGCTTATCCATATTTACCTCCTTTCTTTACAGTGTGAAGAATTTATTGTTTATCATCAGTCTCTTATTGTATTCGGACAACTTTTCCTCTAATTTATCATTTTCTTCCAAAATATATAATTCGCTGATATCGTTAAGCATGTCATATGCATTTTCAGATGATGAATCTTCCGTATAATCTTCTCTGTGCATTTCGATTGAAGAAGTATACTTCCTTCTGTTACCGTTAACGGTATGCTCTACTATTCTGTATTCAAAACTGTCTTCCGCGAAAATAACCAAAGGATAAATAAATATTCCGTAAACGGTTTCCTGCATATTAATCTCACCGTTTATCAATACATTGCTTGCAATACTTCCGTGATATTCAATAATTATCTTATCAAACAACACCTGAGGCGTATTCAGACAATCCTGAAGATTTTTCAGGAAATTAAAGTAATATCTCTTCATTATGCACTCATCCGTAATATTATTGCAAAACGGCACCAATTCCTTATCCAACGGAGCCGAGTCTTTGGTTCCCGCATATTTAAGGAATGCCAGTTTCTCTATCATAAGAAGATTTTTATTCTGTTTTAGAGCATTCCCTATAAAATTAAATACATATGTATCACACAACTCGTTTTTTACAAAATATACAAATGACTGATATGAAATATATGCATCTATTACCAGGCCCCTTATGCCTGCATCGGTTAATTCCCTAAACAGCTTTTCCGTCTCCCTGGATGGGCACTTTGCATATAACAGTTTTGAAAGCAGTTCTTCCTTTTTCTTAAGTTCAAGTTCCGCATTTAATTCTTCAGCCGCTTCATTGTAATGCTCAGGAATTCCTACCCCGTTTTTTCGTATAAGAGAATTCAATTCAGCTTCAAATTCGTCGGTGAGTCCTCCTCTCAGGAGAAGGGTCTTGGCAAAGGCAACCCCTCCGTCTCCGTCTTCGGATACTTTATCCTGCATATATCTGTATAAAAGATACATCGGTTCCGAGGCACATGAGGCCGCCGTATGCTGTAACATTTTTATATTCAGTCCCCTGTGAATCTCATAATTAATTTCATTTAGGGCAAGGCGGTTTCCATGCATGTCTTCAATAAAGCACATTGCTTCATCATCGAATGAGGATCCTTCCGTTATGATACATACAAAAGCACTTTTGTCTCTGAAAGGAACTTTCTTCCACTCCGTGAATTCTTTGTTTTTAATGTACAAATATGCAATATCGTCACTGTCCACGGTAATCTCCCACATGTTTTGCAGCTTAAACGCCGAAAGCGCCGTGGATTCATCTGTTGTAAGGGTATCGTTCCATATCCATTCGTATATATATTTGAGATTCTTATCAATATGCATCTCTTTTAATTGTGTTTTTGCAAATATCTTTATCTGAACTTCATAATCAAGGAATATGTCAGCTATATTTTCCCGGTCTCTTAATACATTTGCATACAAAAATGCTTTCGTATGGTAATCTATTCTGCTTTCAAATACAAAATATCTGAGTACAACTTCAGGAAATATAACTTCCTTGTTGAAATCATGGCTCATAAGATAATATTCATACAGCAACGTTATGTTATGCCCGCTTTCTATGGCCTTTGCATAATAATGGACATATTTTTCACCTACTTTTCCGGCTCTTATCAGCTTAGTAGCCAGAGCGGTGATTATCGAATCTTTCAATTTCGAAAGTCTTTCCGCTTTTGACAAATCTGCTTCTTTATCGGCATTTTCTTTACCGTTTTCCACGGATTCTTCCGCCGATATCTTTTTTTCAATTCGGTCATATTCTCTTATCAGAAAATTAATTACCTCATCACTTGCTCTGCCGTCTTCGTGAATAACACTCATGAATCTTTTAACAAGTTTCGATTCCAAAAGATCATATCTGAATGCATAATTAAGCACCTGAATTTCAAAGCTGTTAAGCATTCTGAGAAGAACAGGCTGTCTGTTAAGAATCTGAATGGCCTCTATGTAAATAATCGGTGACGTACATCCATCGGAATATGCATCCTTAAATCTTGCAAGCCACATACTTCCGTTATCGTTTCTTTTTTCATCTAATTGGTATTCGTAATACAATACCTGCCACGGAGTTCGGTCGATGCCGTTTAAAACATAATTGAATTCGTTAAATACCGTATCCCTTACTTCCTTTGAATCATTTATCAATGAATAAATAAAAATAGCCGTAAAATATGCGGGTGATTTCTTTTCCTTTTCTATTTTTAAAAGTTCTTCATTGGAAGTAATAATATTCTGAGCCGCTCCGCCCTCTCCGTTAAGGGCGTAAAGCATTGCTTTTGTCATTTGATATTCTATATACAGGCTGTCCTGCTCTTCCGAATTGTTATACAGCTTTTCCAATTCGCCGTCTTCAAGTACGGCCTTGGAGCCTGAAATAAACCCGTTGAAATCCTTTATTTTTGTCCTGAAATCAAGATATAACCGTTCTACTTCCTGCTCTTTTTTTCTCCATGCGGATGAAAATGTTTTTATAACTTCCTCTTTTTTTCGATAGGCGATTTTCGGTTCGCTGCCCTTCTCGTTAACGTTATGTCTTATACCCTTTGCTGAGAGCAGGCTTCTTATGGCCGTATTAACGTTGCTCTGCTTTCTAAACTCTCTGTACAGAGCCGTATCATATGAATCATAATGTAATACGACATTTTCAAAGTCATCGGACATGAAAAGATGAACCGCTGCATCCCGGTCTTTATCGTAAACATCCGCGAATGTGTTGATGTCCTCGATGATACCGGCCGGTGTCTCAACGGTTTTTCTTATTACCTTAAAGTTATATTTTATTTCAGCCTTACCTGCATTTGTATATGCAATGAGTTTTCCTTCTATAGTTTCTCCCGGTTTTGAATGAGAAGCATCGACACGAAATTCTATAATACAGTCTTTACCCGCAAAAGAGTCTTCTTTGGGTATTACCGCTCTGTTAGTGCTCTCAATCAGACCGTTTATATCTCCGTCTGCGGAAATTGTTATGCTGTCTCTTATTGTCTCCCCCGCAACCACGGATCTGTCGATCTCACCGTCGCAGGATAAAATCTTAGGAATATCCAGATCAAATTCGCCTTTACTAAGCCTATTTAAATACTTATTCATTATTGCCCTCCAAAGATCTCAGATATTCGCCTATATTTTTCTCATATCCCTGACCGTCAGGTATATAGAATTTTTCGTTTTTAAATTCGTCCGGCAAGTATTGTTGTTTAACATAATGATTCGGATATGAATGAGAATATTTATATCCGAATCCGTGACCTATTTCTTTCGCTCCGCTGTAATGGGAATCCTTAAGATACGGCGGAACATCAGCCGTACCCTTTGTTTTTACAAGTTTAAGCGCCTTTTCGATTGCCATATATGAAGCATTGCTTTTAGGTGCACAAGCCACATAAATCGCTGCCTGTGACAATATTATTCTTGCTTCCGGCATTCCTACCCTTTCAACGGCAAGCGATGCGTCAACGGCAAGAATAAGAGCCTGCGGGTCCGCATTGCCCACATCCTCGGAAGCACATATGATTATTCTTCTTGCGATAAACTTTATATCCTCACCCGATTCAAGCATTTTAGCCAGATAAAATACGGCTGCGTCCGGGTCTGAGCCTCTCATACTTTTTATAAATGCGGATACGGTGTCATAATGATTGTCTCCGTCCTTATCATAACTGAGAGATCTTTTTTGTATACATTCTTCCGCCGTGCTTAAATCAATATTAACATTTCCGTACCTGTCTGGCTTTGTGGTAAGAGCCGCTAACTCAATGGCATTTAAAGCCGTTCTGGCGTCTCCGTTTGAATATTCGGATAAAAACTCCAATGCATTATCTTCAATGTGAATATTAAAATCTCCCAATCCCTTTTTGGAATCGGATATTGCCCGCAACAGTAACTCTTTTATATCATTCGAATCCAATGGTTTCAGTTCAAACAAAAGCGATCTCGAAATAAGCGCGCTGTTAACTTCAAAATACGGATTTTCCGTTGTTGCACCTATTAAAATAATCGTTCCGTTTTCCACATACGGAAGTAAAAAATCCTGCTGTCCCTTGTTGAATCTGTGTATCTCATCCACAAATAAAATTGTCTTTCGTCCGTACATGGCAAGTGTCTTTTCCGCCTCGGAAACAATATCTTCCATGTCCTTTTTCCCTGAAGAAACCGCGTTTAACTTTTTAAATTCCGATTTGCTGGTCATTGCTATTACATGAGCTATTGATGTCTTGCCTGTACCCGGAGGTCCCCAGAATATAAGCGAGCTCAACTTATCGGCTTTTATGGCTCTGTAAAGGAGCTTCCCTGGAGATAATATATCCTTTTGTCCGATAATCTCATCTATGGACTCCGGTCTCATTCTGTCTGCAAGAGGCGACATTTCATTTTTATTTTTTTCTCTTAGTAGGTCGTATATATCCATATTCTTACCGATTGATCACTTGCGGTACACCGATATTACCCTGCGATCCAAAAATCGTCCGCTGTTCCTTTCGTTTCAGAAGTTTTATCTATGACATCTATACTATATATTTTTTTCTTATCTATGTATATTAAATTGCCGTCCTTTTTGCAAATTTCGGTCAGATGTTCGGAAACATCGGCAACCTTTTCTCCCGACTTATTCGAATTACCGGAATAATACAGACCGCTGCCTATTTTATATACGAATCCTCTGTCATTTTGCACATTAAGAAGAGTTCCGTTATCCACTCCCGAAGCGAGAATCTTTGTTTCCGACCCTTTAATTGCCTTGAGTTCATTGTCGTCATTGACATAAACAAGAGTATTTTTCTTATCGTCCCATAAATAATCACCGGAGCTGTCAAGACTGTCTATATCTTCAAAACTTTTTAGCACCGCATCGTAATATGCTCTTTTTAAACCTGAATTGGCAACGGCATATATTGCATGATTTTTAGAGTCATATATGTAAGACTTAACACTATCCTCTAACTGTGCGACAAATGTATCGGTATTTGACGATGTGTCGTATAAATGAACTCCGCTGCCGTCCCTGTAGATAAGCTTATCGGCATATTTATTGTTATTAACCAGATATTGACTGTATATCAGTTCACCGTCCTCTTCGTTTGACTCTACGTTAACCGAAGCTACGTCTTTTGCTATCAATGATTTATCGGAAGAAGAATAATCATATGTATAAAGTTCCTTTGAATTGTTCAATACTATTATTTTATTCTGTTCTCCGTATACATAAGTCTTGCTTATGGAAGGTTCTATCATTGATACCTTTCCGTCTGAAGTATCTTCATATTTATCATATAAATACAAAGATGTATCGCCTGTTTTTAAACCTTCATCCTGAACGTCCGTTTCCGTAAAAATAACGTCTCCGCTGTCCGTGACATCTCTTATCTCAATCATTTTATCTGATTCGGTCAGGGTTTTCGATTCCGTTTTATTTTCTCCGTACAGTGCGGTTACTTTATATACACTGCCGTTTATTTCATCATCCGTTGAACTTACAACGGCTATATAATTGCCGTTATCAGATGACACTTTCTGCATTACTTCCCCATCCGATACGTATGTGCCGTCTGTTTCCGTAAATAAGTTTTTATTTATGTTAAATACAGTATCACCGGTACTTTGTTCTTCTTTAAAATCACCTTTGTCATATTTGTATATTCCTGCGTCTCTGTAAATATATAAATCACGGTCATTCATTTCGTGAACCCTGTCCACGATTATCACAACGGAAATAACAGCCGCTGCGGAAATATCAAAACAAAGCACGGCTTTTTTCAGAAAATCTTTTTTTACCTTATGAAATTTAGTCGATACGCTTTTTCCGTACGACATACCTTTCCCGTACTTTTCTCTTTTTATTTCGTCTTCGTCTTCTTCATGTCTTTTCCTGTCTGAATGTTCCGTAAAGCACAGTTCATAGTGATCTTTGTGTTCTCTTTCTTTTTTTGTATCAATACGCATATAGTATCCGTCGCAATACGGACATTTTTTACCCATATGCTCCCAGCCGCAATTAGGACAAATCATAAAATCTCCCTATAGATGAGATTAAGAGCCAATATTGGCTCTTAATCTTACTTGATCTATGTATTTTTAGTAATCAGAATTCAAATTTACCGTCGAAGTAATTATTAAGCTCGCTAATATTTATTCTTACCTGTTCCATTGTATCTCTGTCTCTGACAGTGACTTTTCCGTCTTCTTCGGTCTCGAAGTCCACGGTGATACAGAATGGTGTTCCGATCTCATCCTGTCTTCTGTATCTCTTTCCGATGTTGCCTCTGTCATCAAATTCACAGTTGTATTTTTTAGACAATTCATCGTAAATCTCAAGTGCTTTGTCATTAAGTTTTTTGGACAATGGAAGTATTCCGATTTTAACCGGCGCAATTGCAGGATGGAAATGCATTACCGTCCTTACATCGCCTTCTCCAAGCTCTTCTTCGTCATATGCCGCACAAAGAAAAGCAAGAGTAACTCTGTCTGCGCCAAGTGAAGGTTCAATGACATAAGGGATGTACTTTTCACCGGTTTCATCGTCAAAGTATGTCATATCCTGACCGCTGAATTCCTGATGCTGTTTTAAATCATAATCTGTTCTGTCCGCAATACCCCAAAGCTCACCCCAGCCGAACGGGAATTTAAATTCAAGATCCGTTGTTGCTTTGGAATAGAATGATAATTCTTCTTTATCGTGATCTCTTGCTCTGATGTCTTCTTCTTTGATACCGAGAGTAACCAGCCAGTTATAGCAGAATGTTCTCCAGTATTCAAACCACTCAAGGTCTGTTCCCGGCTTACAGAAAAATTCAAGCTCCATTTGCTCAAATTCTCTTATTCTGAAAATAAAGTTGCCCGGCGTGATTTCATTTCTGAACGACTTACCTATCTGACCGATACCGAACGGAAGTTTCTTTCTTGATGTTCTTGCAACATTCTTAAAGTTAACAAAGATTCCCTGTGCAGTCTCAGGTCTGAGATATACCGTATTTTTGGCATCTTCGGTTACGCCCTGGAATGTTTTAAACATAAGATTAAACTGTCTGATATCCGTAAAATTGTGCGCTCCGCATGAAGGACAGTTTATCCCGTGTTCATCGACAAACTCTTTCATTGCTTCCTTTGTCCATCCGTCAACCGAAGATGTAAGCTCATAGTTGTTGTCCTCAGCCCACTCTTCAATCAACTTATCGGCTCTGAAACGCTCATGACACTCTTTACAGTCCATAAGCGGATCGGAGAATCCGCCGATATGACCGGAAGCTTCCCATGTTCTTGGGTTCATGAGAATAGCTGCGTCAATACCAACATTATATCTTGATTGCTTGATGAACTTATCCCACCAAGCTCTCTTAATGTTATTTTTAAGCTCAACGCCAAGATTGCCGTAATCCCATGCATTGGCAAGTCCGCCGTAAATTTCCGAACCGGGATATACAAATCCTCTCGCCTTTGCCAGGGATACAATTTTATCCATTGAATAATCCATCCATTTTCTCCCGCAAATAAATTTTATGAACACAATATATAATGAATATAATTACATTTATTCATCAATATGTTTAATAAATATAACTCTTTTTATGTTTATATTCAAGAATTTCATTGTGCTTTCATAACTTTAATATATATTTTAATTGTGTTATAATTTTAAACTAAAATATTATAAAGAAGGGAATAAAACATGTTTGCTTTTCTCGTTTCGGAACAATACCAAAGCATAGTTATTTTTGTGGGTATTGTCGTGTCATTTGTTGCGGCATTTTTTTTATTCGGAAACGCAAAGCGTTTTCTTCCGAGAGATGCCGGAAGAGAGTATGCCGTTAACGGCGCCAAATCAAAAGGCAAAGCAAGAGGCGCAGGTTTAATACTTATACTTACGTTTATCGGCGCCGTTATTTTATTTGTGGACTTCACCCCCGAAATATTAATATACCTGCTGCTTTTAACCGCGGAAATGGTTGCGGGATTCCTTGACGATTCATCATCCGTTTCATGGGGTGAGAGAAAAAAGGCAATGCTTGACCTTGGAATATCCGTTATATTTGCCATAACATACTTGGTATATAATCCATCCGCATTTAATCTTTCATTTATAAATGTTACTGTGCATATTCATCCGGTTTTATATGCAATTCTTATTGTAATATTGGTTTTTGTAAGTATAAATGTAACAAACTGTGCGGACGGAGTGGACGGACTGTGCGGATCTCAATGTATTATCGCATTCGGAACCGTTATTGCAATTATGCACAAATACGGAATTGCAGCCAACTTCTCTCATATGCTCGTAATGCTTTTGGCCGTATTGGGTGCATATATGTGGTTTAATTCAAGTCCAAGTTCCATTCTTATGGGTGATGCCGGATCGAGAGCCTTGGGATTTTTACTTGCCGTTTCATGTATTAAACTCGGACATCCGGTGCTGTTTTTACTGATTGCCTTTATTCTTATTGTAGACGGCGGTCTCGGACTTGCGAAACTGACTTTTACAAGAATATTAAAACGACCTGTAATGACCGGCATAAGAACGCCTATTCACGACCACTTCAGAAAAAACTGGGGCTGGTCCGATACTCATGTGGTTAACAGATTTGCCATTATTCAGGCTGTCATTGCAATGTGTCTTATATTCACTGTCGTTCAATAGAAATTACTTGATCTCGGAGACTTAAATTGGCTAAATTAAAAGTACATTCGGTTAAATATAACTTTTTAATGAACTTCATACTTACGGCGTCCGGATTTATATTCCCTCTTATTACATTTCCGTATGTATCTGTAGTTCTCGGAGCTACATCCAACGGTATAGTTTCATTTGTAGCATCCTATTCTGCATACTTTTTAATGGTTGCACAATTAGGAGTCCCTACATACGGCGTTCGTGCATGCGCAAGAGTAAGAGATGATAAAGAAAAACTCTCAAAGACTGCGCATGAAATCTTTATTATTAATATTATAATGTCTGTGCTGGTTCTCGGAGCATATATTCTGTCAATCTTTTTGATACCGTCACTCGCGGAAAACAGAGTACTATTGCTTATTTATTCCGTGACCATAGTAATGAATGCTTTCGGTATGGAGTGGCTGTACAGAGCTGTCGAGCAATACGACTATATTACCGTGCGATCTCTTATTTTTAAATTAATAAGCATCGGTCTCATGTTTGCCTTTGTTCATCAGTCCTCAGATTACATTATATATGCACTCACTTTGGTATTATCACAGGTCGGCTCCTATGTTCTTAACTTCATAAGAATTCGTAAATTTATTACGTTAAAGCCGTTTAAACATTATAACCTGAAGCGACATATTAAGCCATTATTGCTTCTGTTTTCACAAAGTATTGCCATATCCATATATACTAATTTGGATACCATCATGCTGGGCTTTATGAGCACATATGAACAGGTGGGTTTTTATAATGCATCAATCCGATTACAAAGTATAATCGCAAGTTTTGTCGCTTCACTCGGTACGGTACTTCTTCCGAGAATGTCTTATTATGTTAAGAACAAAGAGTCCGATAAATTCCTTTCGCTCATGGGAAAGGCACTTAATTATGCAACTTTCATATCCATGCCCCTTGCCGTTTTTGTATCGGTAATGGCCGGTGATATAATTACATTCATTGCCGGTCAGGGATATTACGGAGCCGTGGGAAGTATAATCTTTCTTTCTCTCTCGGTTGTTGCTTTGGGACTTACCAATATTATAGGACTTCAGGTTCTTACCCCTCTAAACAAGGATAAATACGTACTGATTTCCGTAATAATAGGTGCGGTTATCGATTTTGTACTTAACTTCTTCTGGATTCCGATATACGGAGCAACCGGAGCCGCACTTTCAACTCTTATATGTGAATTTTCCGTATTGGCCGTTCAGATATTTTTTGCAAGAAAACTTCTTGCACATGTTAAAAAAACCATTTATCTGTACAAGTACATTATTTTAGGGATTGCGGCTGCCGTTCCCGTATATTTCATACAATATTGGGGCATACCTTTTTCGATTGTAAGATTAATTATCGGAGGCGTAATATACGCGGCTGTTTACCTGGGAGTTTTGGCTGTCATCAAAGATCCTCTTGTAAATGAAGTATTCCGATTTGTAAAAGGAAAACTGAAAAAGAAAAAAGCAGAAGAAGTCGGTAACGAAACAGATGAAAATAATATATCCGAAGCATTGACCGCAGCTTCATCGGAAGACAGTATTTCTTCCGATGTTTCCGTTCGGTCCGATGTGAATGATAATACAGCCGACGACATTATCCTGGACAGTTTTTTCGATTCGGATGTTGACGGAGATGATGTAAAATCCTTTGAAAATGCAAAGAAAAGAACGGACATTTTCGATGATGATTTGTTCGGAGACAAAAACAGCTCCGATAAAAGTTCTGATAACAACTCAGACAATAAACCCGGAGATAAATCCGATAATAATCCAAACGGTAATAAGGACAAATTATAATACAGTCCGAAATAAAACCGACGCAATACCGCGTCGGTTTTATTATTTACATAAATGTTTCAAAAATGTTATTTTTTTATAAAATCATTGTTGAGATATTAATCTTTAACATATATAATTTATAATTAGTTTTTATGCTTATTTATAAGCAATTACAATATTATAAGAGGTATTTTGAGAAATGAACTTCTTTGATTTTATTCGTAAATCTAAAAAAAGAAGAAACAATGTTTTACAATATAAGCATAACTATCATAAGAAAAAAACTGCTAAGGATATTGTTTATTCAGTCAACAAAAGAATTTTTGATTTTGCCGGAGCTTCCGTAGGCATTATACTTACCGCTCCCGTAATGGCTACCATTGCTCTTCTTATTCATCACGAAGACGGCGGTAACCCGTTTTTTGCCCATGAACGAATAGGTCAATACGGAAAAAGAATACAGGTTCTTAAGTTTCGTACAATGAAGTGTGAAAACGTTCATTTAACAAAAGAACAAAAAAGACAATTAAAAACAGAATTTAAAATTGATAACGATCCCCGAATTACCGAATTGGGTGAATTCTTAAGAAAAAGCAGCCTGGATGAGCTTCCTCAGCTCTTTAACATCCTTATCGGAGATTTATCATTAGTAGGACCGAGACCTATTGTTGACGAAGAAGTCAAAATATACGGAAACCTGATTGCAAAGCTTCTTTCCGTTAAGCCGGGTCTTACAGGGTATTGGCAGGCATATGCCCGTAATAAAGCTACTTATGAAACAGGGCGCAGACAACAAATGGAAATGTATTATGTTGATCACCACAGCACTCTGTTCGATTTTCAAATTTTAATGCATACATTCAGTTCCGTAATTCACAAACGGGGAGCACAATAAATAAGCGGGCGTACGGAGTCTTAATTTCCGTACGCCCGCTTATTTTAATAATGTTTTCGAACATTAACGCATATGTAACTAAGTACTAATTATATGCATATTTGTCATACTATTCCTATAATATCTTTAATACTGTTAATATTTTTTCTGACCATATAATCTCTTATACCGTCAATTACTTCTATTGCCGTATATGGATTATTAAAGCTTGCGGTACCGACGGATACCGCTGTTGCGCCGGCCAAAATAAACTCAAGCGCATCTTCCGCACCTGTTATTCCTCCCATTCCTATAACAGGTATTTTAACACTGTGCGAAGCCTCATAAACCATTCTTACCGCTATCGGTCTTATGGCCGGACCCGAAAGTCCGCCCGTTTTATTTGCAAGAAATATACTCTGTCTTTCAACATCTATCTTCATTCCCGTAACGGTATTAATAAGAGAAATTGCGTCCGCTCCCGCATCCTCTACTGCCTTAGCCATTTCCGTAATACTTGTTACATTCGGAGAAAGTTTCATTATAACAGGTTGTTTGGCATGTGCTTTTATTTCTTTTGTAAGTGCTGCCGCAACGTTTTTATCTGTTCCGAAAGCAATGCCTCCCTCTTTTACATTAGGACATGAAATGTTAATTTCCAACATATCCACATCTGTATCGCCAAGAGCTTCCACGGCCTGAATATACTCTTCCGTTGACTTTCCTACTACATTAACGACAACAACCGTGTCATATTTCTTCATAAAAGGAATGTCTCTGTTCCTGAATACTTCCATTCCCGGATTCTGCAAACCTATGGCATTAAGCATACCGCTTGGAGTTTCTGCCACTCTCGGCGTACCGTTTCCTTCCCATGGTTCTATGGCTACGCCTTTTGATGTTATTGCGCCGAGCCTGTTCAGATCAATAAATTCTCCGTACTCCATACCGGATCCGAATGTACCGGATGCCACGGTAACAGGATTTTTCCACTTAACTCCCGCTATCTCAACTTCCATGTCAGGTGTCATAACTCTACCTCCTTAGCTTCAAACACGGGACCGTCCACGCATACTCTTGCGTTATTAACATTTGAGTGAGCGTCTTTAGACGTTGTTTTGCACACACACGCAAGACACGCACCGACGCCGCACGCCATGCGCTCTTCAAGAGACATGAAAAACGGAACATTTTTTTGAACTGCAACGTTTTTTATTGCGTTTAACATTACTTTAGGTCCGCAGCCGGCAAATACATCGGCGGCAATTTCATACTCGTCAAATGCATTGAGAACATTTCCTTTCGTTCCCCATTCACCGCTTTCGGAAGCTATTATTACATTACCGTAATCTTCAAAGTCTTCATTGAGAAACAACTCATCCCTGTATCCTAAAATAACGGTTTTCTCAATATTGATTCTCTTGGAAAGTTCAAGCATGGGAGGAATTCCTATTCCGCCGCCGAATAACACAATATGTTTAAAATTATTATTTATATAATCCACATCATATCCGTTGCCGATAGGTCCCGTAACGGTTATTTTATCACCGACTTCATACGATGCCATTTCACTTGTTCCCGACCCTACAACTCTGAAATCAAGGCGAATTTCATCATTCTTAACTTCGCATATACTTATCGGTCTCGGAAGAAGCTTCGAGTCGTCATTAATATATACGTTTATAAATTGTCCGGGCTTTGCCGCTTTTGCAATGGATTCCGATTTGAAATAAATTTCATATATGTCAGATGACAGCCTGCTCTTTTTTGTAATTTCCACATTTTCATGAAATAACATATTATGCTCCTTGAATAATTTAATAACAGTATTTACAATCGGAAAAATCAATTCAATGCGTTTTCGTTGATATCTTTATTCATATCCTCGGCAGCGCGCCTTGCTGCTTCCGCATAATTACCGCAATCGGAATACATGTCCTTTGTATGCGCAGCAATAATTCCCCTTGAGCTGTTGACAACGGCGCCGAGTCCGTCTTTAAAGTAAGGTTTCAGATCGCTTCCCTTACCTCCCTGAGCTCCGTATCCCGGTACAAGAAAATATGTATGCGGCATAATCGATCTGAGTTGCTTTCCGATTTCGGGATATGTTGCACCTACTACTGCGCCTACATCCGAGTAACCGTACTTTCCGACAGAATCTTCACCCCATTCGGATACCTTCTTTGCAACTTCTTCATAAAGAGTATGTTCGCCTATAAGTCTGTCCTGGAAATCTCCGCTTGACGGATTGGATGTTTTAACAAGAATGAATATACCTTTGTTATTTTCTCTGCATACATCCGTAAAAGGCTTTATACCGTCGGAGCCTAAATAAGGATTAACCGTTGCGAAGTCTTCGTCAAACGGATTAAACACCCTTTTTTCTCCGTTATATTCAATTTCCACGCTGCCTATGTGTCCTTTTGCATATGAAGTTGACGTGGATCCGATGTCTCCTCTTTTAATATCTCCGATTATGATAAGCCCTTTGCTTTTTGCGTAATCAACTGTCTTTTTATAAGCCGTCATTCCCGGAATACCGTATTCTTCGTACATGGCGATCTGAGGCTTAATTGCGGGCACAATGTCATATGTTGCATCTACTATGCCCTTGTTGAATCTGTAAAAACACTCTGCAACAGCTTCCAAAGTAGGACCGTATTCCGAAAAAACTTCGTTTTTAATTTCATCTGGTATGAACTTAAGCTGAGGATCGAGACCTATACAGATATGACTGTTTTTATTTTTAATTTGCTCAATTAAATTATCTATCATAAAAATTCCCCACAAAAATAAGATTGTTCGGCACTTTGAATACAGTAAAATACATTTTCAAAGTTACGGTTAAAAGTCTCTTACTTCTTTATCAATTACGGACTCGTTGCCGTCTATATTTCTGTAAATAACCTTTCCGCCGGCAATGGTTGCTCTTACAACACCCTTAACTTTTCTGCCTTCAAACGGAGTGTTCTTGCCTTTTGATAAAAACTTTGAGCTGTCTATTACATATTCCGCATCAGGGTCTATTACAACTATATCCGCAGGTGATGCCTGCTGCAATCTTCCCTTATTGATACCGAGTATTTTTGCCGGATTATAACTCATTTTTTCGGCCATTTGAAGAGGTGTAAGTATGTTCTTATCCACTAATTCACTGATAGTAAGCGATACAGCCGTTTCAAGTCCCGTAATTCCGAAAGGAGCGCTTGAAAAGTCCATCTTTTTCTCGGCTCTTGAATGAGGTGCATGGTCTGTTGCGATTGCATCAATCGTTCCGTCTGCCAAGCCTTCCAATATGGCCTCTACATCCTTTTTGCTTCTTAAAGGAGGGTTCATTTTGTAGTTTGCATTATTGGGATCCAAGTCGTCTTCCGTAAGAGTGAAATGGTGCGGCGTAACCTCGGCCGTTACTCTTACGCCGGCAGATTTGCCGAAACGAATCAGTTGAACAACGCCCTCCGTAGAAATATGGCACAGATGAATATGAGCTCCCGTATCCTTGGCAAGTATCATATCTCTTGCCGTAATGGTATCTTCCACTGCGTTAAGTATTCCGTAGAGACCGTATTCCTTTGCCTTATTTCCGGCGTTCATAACTCCCCTTGCTCTGAGGTCTATGTCTTCGCAATGATCAAATACGGGTAAATTATTGAGTGCGGCAAGTCTGAATGCCTGTCTTGCCACCCTTCCGTTCATAACGGATTTACCGTCTTCACTTACGGCAGGGGCTCCGTGTTTCTTAAGAGCCTCAAAGTCTGTTATAAACTCTCCGTCTTCTCCTGCCGTCATTGCAGCAAGCTGTAACACATTTACATAGGTTTCGGACTTGATTTTATCCGTAATTTCATCTAATACATCTACGGAATCCACTACCGGATTGGTATTAGGCATTGCACATATGGTTGTAAATCCGCCCCTTGCAGCTGCCCTGGCACCTGTTCTTATGGTTTCTTTATGCTCATACCCCGGCTCTCTCAAATGCACATGCAGATCTATAAGACCCGGCATAACAAAACATCCCTCGGCATCTATTACCGAAAGGCACTCTTCCGTGCAGTCATTTTCCTTTAAAACCTTTTTTACTTCTTCATCAGTTATGTTTTCTTCTATTTTAACGATGTACTTGTCAACAACCAATACATCTCTTACGGCATCAAGTTTTGTTTCCGGATCGAGAACCCGGCCTTTTTTTATAAGAGTAACCATAATTGCTCCTTTCTTATGTTGTAATGATAAATCAAATATAACGGATAAACCGTTTGGTTTAATTAAATCCCATGTATTTGTTTAATGATCTGTAACCGAATACAAGGAATTTTTTAACAACAGTCTTCTTGGAATTAAATAATTTTCCGAGAATACCGTTCCTGATATGAACATACAGTTTAGGATCGCATTCTTTTAAATACTCCCACAATTCATCTTTTTTCCTGAGGGCCTCATCGGTGCCTGAAACCAGTAAAAGTATTGATGAAACCATGAGAATGTCCAAAAGATATTTCTCCATATATTTTTTTCTTTTTTTGTATTTGAAATCTTTTACATCGGAATAAAATTTAATCATTCTCTTGTTTATGTGAAGCTGCTGATCTATACGGGATATCATTACGCTTTCGTTAACAGACTGATCCTCTCTTCCGATAAAGTATCTGTAGAGGTTAACATCCGAAAAATACAGCTTTTCGGCACTCATTAAAGGTTCAAATACAAATATGTTGTCAACATAGAACATATGCTCCGGAAGCCTTAATCCACAATCCAAAAGCATTTGTCTTCTATAGATAACACTGTGCATAAGAATGTACTGATCCAACAGAAATGAACCTACGTCATTCCATGTAAAAAGCTTATCCGTAGGAAATACATTTTCATAATGCATTCTTTTTTTATGGGTTTTGCCCTCTTTTTCATATACATAATTAGCCAGATACATATCCGGTTTTTCTTCCTCGGAAAATCCCCTTAACTTATCAAGTATATACAAGAGGCTGTATTTATCCAGCCAATCATCGCTGTCCAACACCTTGATGTATTCGCCGGTTGCGTTTGCGATACCTGTATTGACCGCACCGCCGTGGCCTTTGTTCTCCTGTGTTATGGCTTTTATTATTGTCGGATATTTTTCCTCATATTGTTTTGCAATTTCATATGTATTATCTTTTGTCGAGCCGTCATCCACTATAAGAATCTCTACATCTTCGCCGCCGACAAGAGCTGATTCTATGCTTACATGCATATATTCTGAACTGTTGTAGCAGGGAATGATTACAGACAGATATTTTTTGTTTTCACTCATTGTAATCCTCCATGTTACATTTTATTCGGACATTTTATCGCAAGCATATCTAAACATACCGTTAATACGTCTTTTGTAAACGCCAAAAGGGCAAGTCTTGAATTCTTTATATTTTCATCGCTTTCATTAAGAATATTGGTATCATGATAAAAACCGTTGAAAACATCGGCTGCTTCATACATAAACTGGCATATCCTATGAGGAGCGAGTTCTTTGAAGCTTTCGGCAAACACTCCGGCAAATCCCGATAATTTAAGTTCCAACTCCTTCTCTTTATCAGTGACGGCCGGACCTATTACGCTGTCGCATCCCCTGTTATAGCCGGCTTTTTCCAAAATCGACTTTATTCTTACTACCGTATAGAGAATATACGGACCCGTATTGCCCTCAAACGAAGTAAACCTGTCAATATCAAAAATATAATCTCTTGTAGCCTGATTTGATAAATCTCCGTATTTTAATGCGGCAAGTCCGACGATTTCCGCTGTTTCATTTATCTCATCTTCAGACAAACGGTTATTTTCCCTCATCTTATCGGCAACCGCCCTCTTTATGTCATCGATCAGATATTCCAGTCTCATAACGCCGCCGGCCCTTGTCTTAAACGGCTTTCCGTCTTTACCGTTCATGGTTCCGAAACCTAAGAAACGAAGGCTTGTATCTTCCGAAACAAGTCCCGCTTTTTTAGCGGTTCTGAATACCTGTGTAAAATGTAATTCCTGTCTTTTATCCGCTACATAAATATATTCTTTCGGATTATAAGTCTGTTCTCTGTCAATAATGGTGGCAAGATCCGATGTGGCATATAATGCCGCACCATCTGATTTTCTTACTATACACGGAGGCAGCTCTTTCCTGTCGGTATCTTCCGATACGTCAACAACTAAAGCTCCCTCACTTTCATAAGCGATCCCTCTGTCTTCAAAATCCTTTAACATTGCGTTAATAAAAGGTTGAGCATCCGATTCACCCTTCCATACATCGAATGACACATCCAGGTTATCGTAATTTTTCTTCAAATCAGCTTTGGACAATGCCATTATATGATTCCAAATTGCGGTATATGCTCTGTCTCCGTTTTGAAGTCTGAGTGTGGTATCCTGTGCTTTGGCAAGGAATTCTTTATCTTCCTTCGATCTTGCGCTTGCTTTTGGATATATCTGTTCCAGTTCATCGAGAGTAAACGGAGGCTCCTTTGGATATTCTCCTTTATATTCGCTGTCAAAATAAACAAGGTCCGGTTTATCGGTCCTCAACTGCTCTATGATAAGTCCCATTTGGAGTCCCCAATCACCGAGATGTACATCCGCTACAATATCGGCTCCGGCGAATTTATACATTCTCTTAATGCTTTCACCTATTACGGCACTTCTTAAATGACCTACATGGAGAGGTTTTGCAACGTTTGCGCCGCCGTAATCTATTATTGTTTTTATGCCCTCTGAATCTGATTCGTATCCGAACTTATCGGCATTCCACATATTGTTAATATATTCAGAAATAAATTTTTCCGTTACCGAAATATTAATAAAACCGGGTTTTGCAGCCTCAACTTTGGAGAAAACTTCGGTTTCTTCCGATAAAAAGGAAACCGCTGCTTCAGCAATCTCCATCGGATTCTTCTTTTCCTTTTTGGCAAGTGCCATACATCCGTTACATTGAAACTCGCATAAATCAGGTCTCTTAGACGAAGAAACCGTACCGTATTCACGGTCAAACCCCGCCTTTTCAAATGCATCAGATACCTTATCACTTACAAGCTCCGTAAATAATTTCATAATTATATAATGTCCTTCTAAAAATATATTTCAAATATGATTATTATAGTCTAATAAGATATTATATCAAAATATACATAATGATTAAACCGCGAATTCAATATACAAATGCCTGTTATGGAATAGTTTTCGGGCATTAATTGTTTGTATGTATTTTACACATTAAAAAGCACAGCGGCTTAATTAAAACCGCTGCGCTTTTTAAATTTGATTATATATTTAAATGAATTAGCCGTATATAAGCATTATTCATCTACACTGTAGTTAGGAGCTTCCTTGGTAATATGAATGTCATGAGGATGACTTTCACGAAGAGCCGCAGAACTCATCTTAATGAATTTAGCTGTATCCTGTAATGTAGGAATGTCTTTTGCTCCGCAATATCCCATACCTGAACGAATACCTCCGACAAGCTGGAATATGGTATCTTCCAGCTGACCCTTGTATGCCACTCGACCTTCAACACCTTCAGGAACGAGCTTCTTTGCGTCTGTCTGGAAATATCTGTCCTTGCTTCCGTTTTCCATAGCCGCGATGGAACCCATACCGCGGTATACTTTAAACTTTCTGCCCTGGAATAATTCAAACTCTCCCGGTGATTCATCACATCCGGCAAGAAGACTTCCGAGCATACATACATTTCCTCCTGCGGCAAGAGCTTTAACAATATCTCCGGAATATTTGATACCGCCGTCGGCAATCACCGGAATACCGTGTTTTTTAGCTTCCGAATATGCATCCATAACAGCCGTAATCTGTGGTACGCCGATACCTGCCACAACTCTTGTTGTACATATGGAACCCGGTCCGATACCTACTTTAATGGCATCAACGCCTGCTTCGCAAAGTGCCTTGGCAGCTTCCGCAGTAGCAATATTACCGGCAATAACCTGAAGATCCGGAAATGCGGCTTTAATGTCTTTAACGGCCTTAATGATATTCTTTGAATGACCGTGAGCCGAATCAAGAACAATACAGTCTACCTTTGCGTTAACGAGAGCTTCCACTCTGTCCATAATGTTGGTAGTGATACCGACAGCCGCTCCGACGAGAAGTCTTCCCTGCTCATCATGTGCGGAATTAGGATACTGAATCTGCTTCTCGATATCTTTAATCGTAATAAGACCCTTTAACTTAAAATCCTTATCAACAATAGGGAGTTTCTCTTTTCTTGCATCTCTGAGAATAGCCTTTGCTTCATCGAGAGTAATGCCCACCGGTGCCGTAATGAGGTTCTCGCTTGTCATTCTCTCACTGATCTTCTTTGAGAAATCCTTTTCGAATTTAAGGTCTCGGTTAGTGATGATACCTACAAGTTTGCCTGAATCATCAACAATCGGAACACCTGAGATTCTGAACTTTCCCATAAGATTATTTGCATCCGCAAGAGTATCGTCCGCATGTAATGAAAACGGATCTGTGATTACACCGTTCTCCGAACGCTTAACCTTGTCTACTTCCTCTGCCTGCTCTTCAATGCTCATGTTCTTATGAATAATACCGATACCGCCCTGTCTTGCCATGGCAATGGCCATTCTGTGTTCGGTAACCGTATCCATACCCGCACTCATAAGAGGAATTTTAAGTTCAATCTTATTTGTAAGTTTTGTCTTTAAATCAACTAAATTAGGTGTAACCTCTGAATATTGCGGTACAAGAAGCACATCATCAAATGTAATTCCTTCTCCAATAATCTCGCTCATTACTACCCCTTCCCTTTCTAAAAAAATTATAGTTTCGATAAATTCTGTTTGTATATTCTTAAAAATATATCATTGGAATATGCTTTAGTCAATTATATTTGTGCCCTGTTTTTAAATAAAACCATATTAACAAAGCCTTACTCCCGCTAATTCGGATATTAATATGACAAATAAAAAAACTCGGATAAAATCCGAGTCTTTTTTGATGTTTACAATTAGTTTGAAACACCGTACTTCTTGTTGAACTTATCAATACGACCACGAGCTGCCGTTGCCTTCTGCTGTCCTGTGTAGAATGGATGGCACTTTGAGCAAACTTCTACGTGAATCTCCGGCTTTGTTGAACCTGTAACAAATTCGTTACCGCAGTTACATACAACTTTTGCCTGATAATATTCTGGATGAATATCCTGTCTCATTATTGTCACCTCTTTAAAAATATTATCTCGAACTAATCTCTATGGATTAACACAATACAGTTTATTATGCAATAAACAAAATCAAAAATCAAGTGTTTTTATATAAGTCCCGTTACTTAATATACGGTCAACATTGAAAATAAATTGAACATTATACTCTTGATAAATATTCTCCGGTTCTTGTATCAATCTTAATAGTATCACCCTGATTTACAAATAAAGGAACCATAACCTGAGCACCTGTTTCAACGATGGCAGGCTTAGTTGCACCTGTTGCCGTATCACCCTTAACGCCCGGCTCTGATTCGGTAATCTCAAGTTCCACAAATAAAGGCGGATCGATTGAAAATACATTTCCCTGGTGTGAAAGGAGCTTAACTACTTCATTTTCCTTAACAAACTTTAATGCATCTCCTACGGTATCGGCATTAAGAGCGATCTGCTCATATGACTCCGTATCCATAAAGTTGTAAAGATCACCGTCTTTATAGAGATACTGGTAATCTCTTTTGTCAATATGAGCCGTCTCAAACTTCTCGGTAGGTCTGAATGACTTTTCAACAACGCCGCCGCTCACAATGTTTTTTAATTTTGTTCTTACGAAAGCCGCACCTTTTCCGGGTTTAACATGCTGAAATTCGATAATCTGCCAAATACCGCCATCCATCTGAATTGTAAGACCGTTCTTAAAATCGCCTGCACTAACCATTTTTTATTCCTCCAAACATATACATATAACCATATCAATTACAAACTATGATTATTGGCTTAACATCTAATAATCATATAACAAAACCATTCTCAGAGCAATAATAAATAAAATCTCCGATTACATTTGTAATATTAAATTGTCAAAGTTTCGATCTTAAAATATTAATCAATGCGTCTAGTGCACATTTATAACCGTAAATACCTAATCCCGAAATTTGAGCGGTACATACCGGAGCAGTAAGCGAAACATGTCTGAACTCTTCCCTGGCATGTACGTTTGATATATGCACCTCAATCTTAGGTACATCCACTGAGGCCAGTGCATCTCTTATTGCGATACTGTAATGAGTATAAGCTCCCGGGTTAATAATGATACCGTCAACCCCTTTAAGATATGCATCTTGGATTTTGTCGATTATTTCTCCCTCACAATTACTTTGAAAACATTCAACCGATACGTTTCGATACTTTGCATAATCGTATATTGTATTCAACAATGTGTCGTAATTGTCGGAACCGTAAATATGCTTCTCTCTGATACCTAAAAAATTAATGTTAGGTCCGTTAATCACCAAAATTTTCATGTTTCCTCACCCTGCTTTTTGTGAAATGGTACACGTCTGTTTTTTCGCTTATAACCCTTGCTGTTATAATTTTTTATTTTTCTGTGAATTACCTGATATATCTTAGGAAAATATACCCCGTCGGTTCTGATTACTATATGCGCGCCGTCAAGATAAGACGGCTCTCTGTCTGAAAGAGTCTTTCTTATAAACGCTCTTCTCTCCTCGCCTTCTTTACCGAACAGAAGCGGACGCCTTGCATCATAACGAAGTCGACCGTATAATTCATCGGATCCGGCCCTGAGATATACGACCGTACCTATTTTTTTTAGTATACTTCTGTTTTCCTTTCGAAGCGGCGTTCCTCCTCCGACTGAAATAACACAATTACTTATACCGGCTGAAAGCATTTTCCTTAAGAAATCGGTCTCGATATTCCTGAAGCCCTCTTCTCCCTCAGACTCAAATATTTCACTTATGGTTCTGCCGCACTCTTTTTCGATTTCTTTATCCGTATCTATAAATATTTTACCCGTTCTTTTTGAAATCCAGTGACCTAAAGTAGTTTTACCGCTTCCCATATATCCCGTAAGTATAATATTATCTTTAGGTTTCGGTGTCCCCGCACATACGGCAAATAAATCGTCCGTCGGTTCTTTACTGATTCCGAATGAATCCGTCAGTTTTCTCTTTGTACAGCTTACCATGTGAGATGTAATTTCCAAGTCCGGAAACCACATTTTATATGATTCGACGGCCTGATATAAAAGCATATCAAGACCGTTAATAGACTTTTTACCGTGTTCGGCTAAATTTTTCATAAATGATGTTTCATACGGATTATATATTACATCAAATCCGAAAGCTGCCTTTTCGTATAATGATGAAGATTCCAGAATACAATCATCATTTTTAGGATACATACCTACATTGGTAGTCTGTATAAGCAGAAAATCATTAATATTTAATTTATCGGCGGATTCATAGTCATGTATATGAATGTCGATTGCTTTATATCCGTAATATTTATTTAATGCGTTTCGTATACTTATACTTTTCTCTTTTGTTCTGTTTAGTATATATATACTTTGTATTCCGGCCTCAGCGAGAGCAAAACATATGGCTCTTGCAACACCTCCCGCACCGAGTACGCAGGCCTTTTTACCCCTGATGTCGAATCCCGCTTCTTTTATCGATCGGGCAAAACCCAATATGTCGGTATTAGCACCTTTAAATCCGCCTTTGGTTCTTATCAGAGTGTTAACGGCACCAACCGCTTCGGCAAGAGGATCTGTTTCAACCAAATGCTCCATAACACTTTCCTTATAAGGAACGGTTACATTCATTCCCTGTATACCGAGGGCAAAGGCTCCGTTTATTGCATCGCCGAGTTTATCCTTCTCCACACAAAATGTGGTATATGCCATATCATTTCGCGTCATAAAGGATATACTGTTATGAATCATCGGCGATAAGGAGTGTTCGGTAGGATTGCCTATAAGAGCACACATTTTAGTTGTGCCTGTTATATCCTTCATGTATTTTAGTACCTTTCTGTAGTATTCGGCAGATTAAAATCAAATAAAATCACTTAAATAAACCGTTATAGTCCCCTATATTGTGGTTTTTAAGATACACTCTCTTAACCGGAGCTTCCAACATTCTTTTTAACTTTATATGAAATGGTTCTTTCTTTGAAAGAGGTCTTACCAATATTGACTTTATTGAGGCGGCATTTGCACCTGCAATATCCGTAAACATCTGATCTCCTATAAAAACGGCTTCCTCTCTCTCAATTCCCATTCGTTCTATCGCCGCATTATATCCCTTTGCAAGCGGCTTGCCCGCATCGGCAACAAATTCGGCGCCAACTTGCTCCGCAAACGGAGCAACTCTTTCTTCATGATTATTCGAAATAAGAATATATTTAAACCCTATCTCGTCCAATTCCCGAAATAATTTTACGGCATTATTTTTTGCGGGCGCCCCGTGCTGTGTCAGCGTATTGTCTATATCAAATATTAATCCTCTGAACCCGTTATCAAACAGGAGTTGAAAATCAATATCATATGTTGAATTAATGTATGCACTCGGAATTAAATGAAGCCCCATATAATCTCCTTACTTATTTAAAAACTGCTGAATCTCCTCTAAAAATGTATTAACATCTTTAAATTCTCTGTATACAGATGCGAATCTTACATATGCAACCTCATCAACATCTTTTAACTGCTGCATTACATACTCTCCGATTACGTTTGTTGAAATTTCTCTGCTTCCGTAATTAAATATCTCCGTCTCAACCGCATCCGTCATTTTATCTATTAATTCCGTTGAAACCGGTCTCTTGTGACATGAACGGCTGATTCCGGACTTTATTTTATCTCTGTCATACGGTTCTCTTGTGTTGTCCTTTTTTATAACCATAAGGGGAATGCTTTCTATTCTTTCATATGTAGTAAAACGCTTATGACAACTTTCACATTCTCTTCGTCTGCGAATTTCGCCGTTGTCGGTAGGTCTTGAATCTATTACCCTGCTGTTTAGTTCCCCACAAAATGGACATTTCATATATTAACTCCTATAGTTGTCAATCGGCATACTTTTCGGACTGACTTTTGATAAGCTCCTCGTCTTCAAAGTAATTGATACGCATGGCTTCCTTAACCTTTCTGAGAGTCTCGTTGGAAGCTTCTATTGCTCTTTCCGTTCCCTGTCTTAATATATCATATACCTTAGGGATATCTTTCTCATATTCCGCTCTTCTTGCCCTGATAGGCGAAAGCATTCTGTCAAGAACTTTATTGAGAAACTTCTTTATTTTTACATCTCCCAATCCGCCTCTAATATAATGAGCTTTCAGCTCATCCAAGGAACTGTATTCAGGCAAGAATTTTTCAAAATCCGCCTCTTCCGAAAAGGCGTCAAGATATGTAAATACGGTATTTCCCTCTACTTTACCGGGATCTTCTATCCTTATATGGTTAGGATCCGTATACATTCCCATTACCTTCTTTTTTACTTCCTCCGGAGTATCCGAAAGGTAAATGCAGTTTCCGAGGGACTTGCTCATTTTTGCTTTTCCGTCCGTTCCCGGTAATCTTCTGCATGCATCGTTTGAAGAAAGCATACTCTCAGGTTCAACAAGAACCTCTCCGTATGTGGAATTAAACTTTCTTACAATCTCTCTTGCCTGTTCAAGCATCGGCTCCTGATCTTCTCCCGCCGGAACAACATTTGCACCGAATGCGGTAATGTCTGCAGCCTGACTTATTGGATATGTAAAAAAACCTACCGGAATATTCGTATCAAAACCTCTCATTGTAATTTCCGACTTCACTGTAGGATTTCTCTGCAGTCTTGATACCGTAACAAGATTACTGTAATACATTGTAAGTTCCGGGAGAGCAGGCAACATTGACTGTATGAATATATTGGATTTTTCCGGATCTATACCGGCTGATAAATAATCCAGAGTTACCTCCAGAATATTCTGTCTTATTTTTTCCGGATTGTCGGCGTTATCCGTCAACGCCTGTGTATCCGCAACCAAAATAAATATTTTGTCATATTCCCCTGAGTTTTGAAGTTCAACCCTTTTTCTCAACGAACCTACATAATGCCCTAAATGTAACTTACCTGTGGGTCTGTCGCCCGTAAGAATTATTTTTGCCATTTTTTAAGTCCTTTTCTCTGTATATTTTTGTGAAAAATTCTAACACAAAATAAAATAGCGGTCAAAATGTGTACTGTTTATGCGACTCTGTTTGCCCAGATCCTTATACATTTGACTGTTCTCTTATATTTTTAAATTCCCGTGTATAAAATATATCTTTGTTTTTTGTAAATCCGCTTATGAAATAGTTTAAAAATCCGAGTATGAACACCTGAGGAATAAACAAATCCACAAACAGCATGGTCGCATTAACAAAGTTGGACAGTGAAATGGTAATAAGTACGGCAAGGAGAGTATAATGTCCTTCTCTTGCGGCTCTGTAGATAAACACCGTATAGATGAACAGAATTACCGAAAGTGCAATAACCCCGTATGCGAAATAATAGTATAAATAACCGTTATCTATGAAAAATTTAGGATTATTTGCACTGTATTCCATTCCTTCCGGAAGGTTTCCCACCATTTTCACTTTCTGACCGGTGAATGTAAGAGAGTATTTATCAAATGCCTGTCTCGTAAACGTGAGTCTTCCCACTAATTTTCCGTCAAGCCAATTAAGGAAATTATGGGCATTCGGATTAAAGAAATATGAAGTTATAAATGAAATAACAGTTACAACTCCTGGTATTGCCGCGCAGAAGCAGGCAAATATTTTATTTTTTACAAATACGTTTCTTCCCAATCTGACTGCTACGTATACCGCAAATAATATTATTTCACTTAAAAACATCAGTCTGTTATCGGTGATTTTGAAAACAAGATAATCCAAAGCCAAAATAATCGGAATTTCCCAATATTTAAAACTGTTTTTTCTCAGGTACAGATATCCCATTGTCAAAATAAACGCACAATATGAAACAGTGGCGTAAGCGTCAAATCCGAACGAATCGACGTAGAACACGTCATCTCCGTGTATTCTTATAAATTTAAGATTTTCGGCAAAGCCCAATGCGCAACATATCGGAACAAACGCCAACATTCCCGCTACGGCAATAAAAGACGTTTTTACGAGATCATAGAATCTTGTTCCGAACGACCCCATAATAAATAATGCCAAAAAAACGACTTCTTTATTATATTGCCACATTCCGGTCAGCGAAAACGCCCCGGCGGCGACCAGTACATCGGCCATTATCCATTTAACGGACTTATGGTCTCTGATAATAAGTCTCAGTATAAGCAGTGTAATGACAAGAACCGTAACACCGCCTGATGCATATCTTCCGGGATGGTATGCAATTTTGCTTCTTATCCATATTTTAAATATGATATAAATTCCGAGAGCCACATATACAAGAATTGCGCTTTTTTTAGATCTGATATCAACTAAATTGTCATCTGTCATATCAACGAACCCTTCTCTTCCCTTCAGCAATACCTAAAGCTCTCTTTGTAAAATATCCCGACGACACCCTGTCGGAAAATTTTTTTATGTTGTTAAGCATTTCACCGTATTGCTCTTCGGTAATATTCTTTCTTTTAACAGCAATATCATCTAATGAGTCTATCGTAAATCCGAGATTATATTTCTCAACCAATTCCGCAAGCGCCGCCTGCTTCCATATAATGATAGGAAGTCCTGCCGCCAGATATAAAGAGAACTTATGAGGGTTATTTATTCTTAAGTACTCTCCGTACTGACCCCTGCACATGTCAATGTCGGTTCCGTCCCATACAAGACCGTAGCTGCCTTCCAGAATTCCCGGAAGTTTATCCGCATCCCCCACACCCTTATATGTATAGTCGATATTTTTCAATCCGCCCTCGTCAAGATTAATTCCGTAAAGGTTAAAACGGGTTCCCACATTATGATCAAAATTATAAAGATATGTTGCCTTTTCCGGAAAAAGATTTCCCGCAATAACCACGGGTGCATCCATGCGTATTCTCTCCGACGCAGGGACTTCCATTTCGCTCTTTTCCCACATGTAATCAAACACTCCCAAAGTTATGAGTTTTGACGGTTTATATCCCGTCGCCTTCATTATGTCTTTCATACATGTGTTGTGAACTATTATTTTATTAAATAACGGTAATGCGAATTTATCCTCAAAATAATAATAATTTTTGAAAAATTTGTTGCGTTTATCCCATCTTAATGTGTCCATATCATGAACTATGGCAATAAGACGAACGCCTCTTCTTCTCAAATCAACCACAAGACTTCTGAGTCTTACCCAAAAATGAGGCGGATACTGAACCAATAATACGTCACCTGCCTTAAGGTGTGCCGTCGCCTGTCTCCACATTCTTGTGTTCTTTAAGATATATGCCGCCTCATTAACTTTCTTTTTAAAACCCGTAACATTGTCTATTTCTTTACAGTTAACGGTTATCCTCTTATATCCGACAGAGTCCAAAATGTTAAATATATCTACTCTCGCCTTGGATGTCGCTATATTGCTCCACTTTTCAGGATCGATTTCTTCTATATAGTACTTCATCATACACCTCTAAAATATTATTGATATTATTATCTATACTAAATGTATTATAAGCATATTTCTGCCCTTCCAAGGCAATCTTTTTCATGCTTCCCCTGTTATCGACAACTCTTTTTAACGCCTTAAACAACCCCTTTGCCCCTTCTTCGGAATCATAGAGGAGTCCCGTAACACCGTCTTTTATCAATTCCGACGTTGCGGCGGTTTCCGAGTCGGAACCCACAACCAGTGCGCCGCTGAGCATTCCTTCCACGGTTGTGAGTCCAAATGCTTCACTCTTTGAGCACATACATAATACATCATAATCGGTGAGAACTTTGTTTACGTTGTCGACATATCCCTTAAGATGAACAGTGTCGGATAATCCGTTCCTTGCTATATATGCTTTTAAATTATTTTCATAATTAACGTTATTGGTATTGCCGTATATATCGGCCGTAACTTTAATTCCCGATTTTACAAGCATGTTTACGGCTTTAATTAAAATATCCTGTCCCTTGTTGGCATGTATTCTTCCGGTCATTACTATTCTGATAACATCATTTTTTAAAATATCCCTTGACGAATAAAACTTTTCGACATCCACACCGTCATATATTCTGATTATTTCTTTTTTAATATGAGGCTGAAAGTGATTTTTTATCATATCCGATACGGCTATTACGGCATCAGCCCTGTTAAGCATGTTGTATGACCTTTTTTCGTTTACGAATTTGTGATTTAAACCCGATGAAAGCAGCTCTCTGATATGCCAAACAACCGGTATCCCCATTTTAAACGGCATTAATGCCGGAAGACCGCTTGTTACCGCATTGATGTGAACCAAGTCGATATCATGCTTCTTAATTATTGATTCCATTCTGCTGCTTACGTCCTTAACGGATATACTTTGTACAATCTTATGTATCGGCTGTTTATATATACCGGAGTAGTAAATTTTTGCGGCAATATTTTTCCATTGTTTATCAAAATTAATGTTGGTATGTCTGAACCACATGGTTACATATTGATACAGAGGTTCAACCGTAATTCCGCATTTTCTTAATTCTCTTCCGAGTTCGCCCGGAGGTGCCGCCACCACTGCATTTACTCCCCGACGCTTAAGATTCTTAGCGATCATAAGTACACATTGGCTAGCCCCGTTAGTCAATTTGCCGTTAGTGCTTACAAGCAATATATTATTCATTTTTTTCATATTCTTTCTGTTTTTCTCTTTCGTGATCTCTTTTCTCTCTTATGAATTCCGCAGCTGATTCATCTATTCTGTTCATATTGCGTACTCCGTAAAAATATCCCAAATCACTTTTTTTTACTTTGAATTTGGCACTTATAAGACCGTGTTTTTTGCATTTAAAAACGGCATAATAATTTTTATTATCCGAAAACCAACGAACAACTCTTTCCATGGTTTCACTGCATATAAAGCAGCTGCCCTTTCTTAATTCCCTGTACTTTGTGGCCTTTTCTTTACAGTCAAACCCTCTCGTAATATATTCTTCGGAAAATCCCGATCTTTTGCGAATTTCCTCCGACGGCTTTTTTGGTATTCTGTAAGTATCCACACTTACGTTTTCCACCAATTCCTCATCTTTTAACTTCTGCATTACCTGCGCGGTGTATTGAGCATCGTGAATGGCTCTGTGATATTGCATGGATTGTGTAATGCCGAGTGCCTTAACGGCGGATTCGAGACTCGGACTCATACTGCCGTCAAGATATTGTTTGCTGTATACCTTTTGAAGGTCAAAATAAAGAAAAGGCATAGGAAAATGATTCTCTATGCCGTAGTAACTCATATTCCTTTGAAGCTGTATAAGGTCAGCTTCACCCCATGTACAGAAATAAAAATCAGTGCCGCACCAATTAATAAACTCTTCATATACGGTCTTAAAATCTTTACCCTTTTGTAAGTCCTTCATGGTGATAGGCAACATATTTTCAACCGCTTTATGTAACTTGAAATAAACCTGAGGTCGTATCAGTCTGTCAAAGGAACTGATAAAATTTTTATTTTCATCAAGCTTAACAGCGCCTATCTCAATAATTTCAAAGGGTATCTTACTGCCGCTTTTATTTGCAATAACTCTGCCTGTAGGAGACTGATTCCATTCTAAGTCAAATACAATGTATTGCATATTAACCACTTTCTTCCAACAATCAACCTGTTTTATTATTCTCTCCGTCTTCATTTGCATCCTTCGATACAAATGTGCCCGATTTCGTGTGCTTTTCGTTTTTCTTAACCTTTTTTGCAGGTTTAATTCTTAACATAATCACTAACAGCCCGATAAAAATTGCGGCAAATACTGATATGTATACAATAATTAAAACCATTAACACCTCCGAATATTATCTTTTAATTATAAGAAAAACACGACTGTTATGCAAGGATTATAATGTTTCTTAAGAACACGTATACATCTGATTTAAGGCAATAAACACTTACGTTTCAATATGATTCGGTATGTAGTTTTGGTTTTGACTTTTATATATGCAATCATATATAATATTTTATTAGTTTTATTAGTTTTCACAGAGTATATTTGCGGATTTTCCGTTGCATATATCAGGTGTTTTGGAGTTAATGGAGGATATTATGATCAAAACTGCTCTTATTATGGCCGGAGGTAAAGGTGAAAGATTTTGGCCGAGAAGCAGACAGTCTTTACCCAAACAATTTTTATCATTGACAGACGATGACAAAACAATGATTCAGCTTACAATAGAGAGAATCGATTCGATCGTTGATATAGAAAATGTTTATGTTGTAACCAACAGGGATTATAAAGGCCTTGTAAAAGAACAAATTCCCGGCATTCCGTCGGAAAACATAATATGCGAGCCTGTCGGACGAAACACTTCTCCGTGTATAGGGCTCGGGGCTGCGCATATAAAGCATAAATATCCCGATGAAGACGTTACGATGATTGTTCTTCCGTCAGATCATTTAGTTAAAAACAACGATATCTTTACGGATACGTTGAATCACGCCTGTGAAATTGCGGAAAGCGGTCCCAATCTTGTGACTGTCGGAATAACTCCCAATTATCCCGAAACAGGATACGGATATATTAAATATAATGAACAAAAACCCGAGGGCAATTCATTTGCTGTTGATTCATTTGTTGAAAAACCGGACCTTGAAACGGCAAAAAAATATCTCAAGGACGGCAATTATCTTTGGAACAGCGGTATGTTTATATGGAAGCTGTCAACCATAACCGAATGTTACAGGAAATTTCTTCCTGATATGTATTCTTCATTATCGGAAATTGAAAAGTCAATCGGTACCGCTTCCGAAAAGGAATGTGTTAACAATATATTCCCTAACATGGAAAGTATTTCAATTGATTACGGAGTTATGGAAAAATCCGACAGCATCTATATTATACCGGGTAACTTCGGTTGGGATGACGTAGGTTCTTGGCTTGCCGTTAGCCGTATAAATAAAACGGACTCCGATAATAATATAATAAGAGGCAATGTAGTTTCTCTTGGTGTAAAAAATTGCATAATTGAAGGTTCTGATAAACTTATCGCCGCTGCGGGTATAGAAGATTTAATCGTAGTCGATTCCGGTGACGCCATGCTGATAATACCTAAAGAAAAAGCCTGTGATATCAAAGAACTTATTGCAAAAATACGAAATAATAATTTAGAAAAATATTTATAAATGTTTCGATTTGATATGTCGTACAAACAGATATATGATATTAACCGATTTGCTATCTAAATCATAAAAGCCGGACAGCAGGTTATCCGTACTTAAAAGGGACACGATTCGCGGGAAATATGAGGTAATCCCTCAATCTCCCGTCGGTCGTGTCCCTTTTAATAATCATAAAACATAATATTTAATTCAGAAAATGTGAAGAAAACAGATTGTTAACATTACATTCGCCCCGACATACAGGTTTGTACAGTTAATCTTTTTGCAGTTTAATTGTAACGGTCGTTCCTTCTCCCGACTTACTTTCAAGCTTTATCGAGCCATCATGATAAGCGGTTGCATGCTTTACTATGGAAAGACCTAAGCCTGTACCGCCGGTTTCTTTTGAATGACTTTTATCGGCACGGTAAAAGCGTTCAAAAATTCTGCCCTGATGTTCAATCGGAATGCCGATTCCCGTATCGCTGACGGAAAGAATTGCGTCAGCGTTATCACTCTTAACATCTATTATAACGCTTCCTCCCTCCTTATTGTAACGAATTGCATTATCGCAAAGGTTGTATATTATTTCATATATGTATCTTCTGACACCGTTTATAATGCAATGTTCTCCTCTCAGGCTTATATCCACATTCTTTTTCTCCGCCGCCTGAGACAGGATATCAACAACTTCGTTTGCAACTCCGTAAACATCAACCGGCTCCTTCGGAACCTCATTATTCTCATCCAGCTGCGACAGCCTTATTATGTCATTAATAAGGGAAACCAGCCTCGAGGCTTCTTTCTTTATATTTCCGATAAATTTTTTCGTATCTTCCGGTTTTACAAGATCATTTTCAAGCAGTTCGGCGCTTCCGATTATGGATTGCAGCGGTGTTTTCAGTTCATGGGAAACATTGGCGGTAAATTCCTTACGGTTTCGCTCGGCAAATACCATTTCGGTAATGTCAAAACATAAGATTACAACACCTATTGTTTCTCCTTCAGATTCCGTGCGATTTACCATAAACTGATATTCTTTTCCGCCTGCTTCCTTACGAAATTCACTGTGCTTTCCGCCGTTTAGTGCCTTTTTTACGGCTTCGTTCATCTCCGGACTTCTGTTTACAACGAGAAAATCACGCCCAATTACGGAATCATCTGTCTCAAACAGATTTTTTGCGGCACCGTTGATACTTAACACCATTCCGTTTTTATCAAGTATAACAAGACCTTCGTTCATTGAATCCGTAATCTGTTTAAATTCATCGGATCTTCGTTTCAGCTCATGTACCTGCCATGTAATCTGCTTATGCTGTTTGCTCAGCTTTTCCAAAATCGGCGTCAGTTCTTCGTATGTATCGTTCTCCTCGGGATTATCAAGATTTATGGAATTCAGCGGTTTTACAATATTCTTTGCCATTCTGTGAGACAATATAAGCGCAATAATAACCGCAATTATAAAGATTGCAATTATAGCCGGAAGCATGCCCAAAAGCAATCCGCCGACGGAAGCCTGGCTGACGGAAATACGAAGAATGTCGCCGTTATCTAACTTTACCGCTTCATAAAACGTACGTTCAGTCAATGTTGATGAATATCTGTCGCTGCTGCCTCTGCCGTATTTCAATGCTTCCGATACTTCATCACGATTTAGATGGTTTTCCATATTTTCCGCATCAGCCTGTGTATCGTAGAGTACTTCTCCGTCAGGCGATATCATTGTTAAGCGAAAAACCGAAGAATTAAACTTTTCAAAGTATTTAATCCCTTCGTCATTTACGCTTGCGGTGACGATGGAAAGCTCATCTTTGAGCCTTGAAACCTGAAGCTTCACAAAATAGTTATATAAAAAACCGCTTGCCGTAAAAAAAACGGCCAGGAAAACGATCATCGTAACAGCCATAACGGAACGAAAAATCTTTTTGCTCATTTGGAACTCCCCATTTTATAACCGATACCGATAACCGTTTTTATCTGCGAACCGGCTTCTCCCAATTTCTGACGGAGAGTCTTAATATGCATGTCTACCGTTCTTGATTCTCCGAGGTAATCCACGCCCCAAACTTCAGAAAGAAGCTTATCTCTCGAAAATACGATTCCGGGGCTGTTCATAAAAAGTTTCAGCAGCTTGTATTCCTTAAACGTAAGGGTTATCTTCTCTCCCTTAACGGTAACAAGATGTTCCCTGTCAATCAGTACGATATCTCCCACCGAAACCGTGTCATCGTTTTTCTCTGCCGACTCACATCGTCTAAGAACGGCCTTTATTCGGGAAACCATTTCCATAACTCCGAACGGTTTTACAAGATAATCATCTGCTCCCGTATCAAGTCCGTATATCTTATCCATTTCCGTACCCTTTGCGGTTGCCATAATAACAGGTATACCCTTAGTCAGAGGATTATTCCGTATTTCCTTGAGTACTTCAACGCCGTCTTTGCCCGGAAGCATAATATCAAGCACTATAAGTTCGGGTTTTTCCGTTCTCAGCGCCTCAAGCATTGAGTTTCCGTCGGAAAATCCCCTTGCTTCAAAGCCCGTTTGTGTTAATGTATAAACTTCTATTTCTCTTATTGTATCATCGTCATCAACACACCAAATCATAATACTTATCCTTTGTGGACACCCGTAACGGAAAACTCAACCCATTCGGCAATATTTACGGCATGATCTCCTATTTTTTCAAAGTATTTGGCAATCATGAGAAGATCCAAAGCGTATTCTCCGTCCGAAGCATTTTCGGATATCATATTGATAAGAGTCTGTTTAACGCGGTCAAACGCATCATCTATAACGTCATCATACTCTATAACGGCGTTGGCAAGATCTATATCCTGTCTTACATATGCATCCACGCTTTCGGTCACCATTTTCATGGCAGCTTCCGCCATAATGCGTATGTCGGTGCACTCAACATCTGTTCTTCCGTTTAAGTATGAGATTATATCCGTAATATTTTCAGCCTGATCTCCTATCCTTTCCATATCCGTAATCATCTTAAGCGCCGCGGATATAACATGAAGATCTCTTGCCACGGGTTGCTGCTGGAGAAGAAGCTTTATACAGATGGATTCGATATTCCTTTCCATATGATCAATATTTTCTCTCAGATTCTTTGCTTTATCGGCACACCCCGTATCGCCTTCAAGGAGAGCTTTTACCGACAGATAAATAATACTCTCGCATTCCGTGCCCATTTCAATCATTTTTTTATTCAACAGACTAAGCTGTTCATCAAATCTGCTCCTCATAATTAACCAAACCTTCCCGTTATATAATCTTCCGTTCTCTTTTCACTTGGCTGTGAGAATAATTTTTCGGTATCATCAAATTCTATTAACTCGCCGAGAAGGAAGAACGCCGTATTATCTGAAATACGAACAGCCTGTTGCATATTATGAGTTACTATGATTATAGTGTATTCCTTCTTCAGCTGCAATGTCAGCTCTTCTATTCTCGACGTTGAAATGGGATCAAGTGCCGAAGTAGGTTCGTCCATAAGAAGCACTCTCGGACTTACGGCAAGAGCCCTGGCAATGCAAAGACGCTGCTGCTGGCCGCCTGAAAGACCGAGTGCGCTTTTCTTAAGCCTGTCCTTTACCTCATCCCAAATTGCCGCATCTCTCAATGCCTTTTCCACGATTTCATTTAACTTTATCTTATTAGTTATTCCATGGGTTCTCGGACCGTATGCTATGTTGTCGTATATACTCATCGGAAACGGATTCGGTCTTTGAAAAACCATACCCACATCACGTCTTAACTCGTTTACATCCACATCCTTATCGAATATATTCTTACCTTCGTAACATACTTCACCCGTAATTTTAACATTTCCCACAAGGTCGTTCATTCTGTTAAGAGTTTTAAGAAATGTTGACTTACCGCATCCCGAAGGTCCTATTAACGCCGTGATACTCTTTTCCGGTATATTTATGTTTATATTTTTTAAAGCCTCGTTTTCACCGTACCAAAGACACAGGTCTTTAACCGTTATTATGTCACTCATACTTTTCTCCTTTTGGCAAAATATTTTCCTACTAAAGTTGCCGATAAGTTTATCAACAGCATTAGAATCATGAGTATGGCCGCAATGGCAAATGCAACGCCGAATTCACCTTCCTCTTTTGCGTAAACATAGAGGGCAACCGTTAATGTTGCTCCCGGTGAAGAAAGCCCCGTCAATATACCGTGTATGGCATGAGCAAAACCGGCAGTAAACAACAATGCCGCGGATTCACCTATAATTCGACCTGCAGACAATATACATCCGGTTATAACTCCGTCAACGCATCCCGGAAGTACAACGGTACGGATAACTCTCCATTTCCCGGCACCGAGACCGAATGCTCCTTCCCTGTAACTCTGAGGTACGGTCTTAAGACTTTCCTGTGTGGTTCTCATTACCGTAGGCAGATTCATAATAACAAGAGTTAATGAGCCGGCAAGAAGGCTTGTACCGAAATTGTTTGAAAACAGCAGCATTCCCACAAGACCGTATATTATTGAAGGAATACCGGATAATGTCTCCGCGGCATATTCAATTATGGAAACTATTTTTTTATTTTTGGCATATTCCGTAAGATAAATGGCCGCTCCCACGCCAAGCGGAAGTACTATGATAAGGGTTGCAAGCAAAATATATAATGTATTAAGAATATCAGGCAAAATACCTATTCTCTCCGCCGAATAGCTCGGTTTTGTGGAAAGTAATTCCCATGTTATGTTGGGAACGCCTTTCACAAATACATATATAAGTATGAAAAGTACCAATGCCACGGTAATTACTGTTGATACGATCATCAATCCACGCATCGATGCAATATATGATTTTCTTTTTCTGTTCATATCATTTCTCCTTATCTCTTTTCAGAAGAAAATTAAGAGTGGCATTAATAAGCATAATAAATAAGAAAAGCACAAGAGCTATTGAAAACAATGCATTTCGCTGTAAACTTCCGGGGCTTGAATAAGACATCTCACTTGCAACGGCCGTAGTAAGAAAACGAACGCTTCCGAATAATGTAGGCATGTTGGCAACATTTCCCGCAACCATAATAACCGCCATTGTCTCGCCGATAGCCCTTCCCACGCCAAGCACCACCGCTGCGGCAATTCCGCTTTTTGCGGCAGGAACCGAAACTCTGAAGTATGTCTCCGTTGCTGTTGCTCCGAGAGCCAGCGAACCGTCTTCATATTCCTTAGGAACAGCATCAAGCGCCGTCATCGACATTTTAATAATGTTTGGAAGTATCATTACGGCCAGTACTATAATAGCCGCAAGAAGACTTGCTCCGTCAGACAATTTAAACAATATTCTGATTCCGGGTACGAGAACAAGCATACCCACAAGGCCATATACAACCGACGGAATACCCGCAAGAAGATCAACGGCAACTCCAACCGCTGCTCTTACCTTTTTATTTGCAACTTTTGACAAAAATACCGCAGTGAAAAATCCGATAGGAACACCTATAACAATGGCTCCCGCCATACCGTATACACTCGATAAAATAAACGGTAAAATACCGAATTTCGGTTCTGCGGCCGTGGACGCCCATTCCTGACCGAACAGGAAATTAAAGAGTCCGATTTGCGCAATTGCCGGAATTCCCGAAACGATGAGATATATTGTTATTACAAGAACAAATCCCACCGTTATTGTTCCGAGTATAAGAAAAATACCGTGTATGATATTTTCAAACAATTTCTTTTTTTTCATAATATGACCTCAATTTTAATAAGCGACGGAATTTTATTTCCGCCGCTTACAGCTGTTAATTTGCAGGAACCACACCTGCGCCGCTTATAATTTCATTTGCGGATTTTGAAGTAATGTACTCCATAAAATTCTTAGCATTTCCCGATAATTCTTTATCTTTCATAGTTACAAGTACAAACGGACGTTGTACAACATAGCTTCCGTCCTTAACCGTTTCTTCCGAAGGAGCAACTCCGTTAACTTTAAGTGCCTTTACGTTATCTTTAACCGCCGATAATGATGCATATCCTATTGCAGAAGGATTGCTTGCCACCGTAGCAATAACATCACCCGTGGAAGTTAATTCCTGACGATATTTACACTTATCTTTTGTATATGTGATGGATTCAAATCCGTCTCTTGTGCCGCTTCCCGCTTCACGACCGATGAGTACTATTTCCGAGTCATTTCCGCCGGCATCTTTCCAGTTACTGATTTCACCTGTGTAAATTTTTGTAATCGTATCCAAACTCATATCCGATACCGGATTTTCAGGGTTAACGATTATTGCAATACCGTCAAGTGCAAGAGTTGTTTCCTGAAGACCTTTCACCTTTTCCTCATCCTTTAATGAACGGCTTGAAAGCCCGATATCGCATCTTCCTTCCTGCACTGCCTGAATGCCGGATCCCGAGCCGGTTGCGTTATATGTTACCGTAACGCCTGTATTTGATTCATATGCTTCGCTTAAAGCGCCGATTACTTTACTCATGGAAGTAGAACCGTCTGTTGTTACGGTGCCGCCATCTGCCTGCTTTGTTGTATCAGATGATCCTGCTCCGGCGCCGCAGCCTGCAAATATCGCTCCTACGGATGTTGCTAATACGATTGTACCGATAATCTTTTTCATTTTGTGACTCCTTTGAGATATCCTGAATTTATCTTAGCTGATGTCATTAGTTTATTTCACGGCGGTAAAATCCGCATGCATATACATGTAAAATGAATGTAAAATAATTTACGTTTTTTTATATTTTGCTGTTAATAAAAAAAACAGGGGAATAACCCCTGTTTCTGCATTTATCTCAAATATTTATTCGTTGTGAAATATATCCCGTGTGTAAACTTTTTCACATACGTCGTCTAAGAAACTGTCATATCTGTTAGTTAAAATTATATCTGACGAACGCTTAAATTTTTCAATATCATTGTCAACCTCACATCCCAGAATTTTATCTCCCGAGTGTAATGTAGGTTCATAAATTGTTAAATTATAGCCTTCGCCGTGAAGTCTTTTTATTACTCCGAGAATGGATGAATTTCTGAAATTATCCGAATTGGTTTTCATAACAAGTCTGTATATGCCTATTGTTTTATCTTTGTTATGCTCTAATTTTTTCTGGACTACGTCGGAAATATAATCCTTTCGCGTTCTGTTGCTCATTACGATAGCTTCCATCAGATTTTCCGGAACATCCTGATAGTTGGCAAGAAGCTGCTTGGTGTCCTTCGGAAGACAATATCCACCGTATCCGAAAGACGGGTTATTGTATCCCGTTCCTATTCTCGGATCGAGGCAGACACCGTTTATTATGTTTTCCGTGCTAATCCCCTTCATTTCCGCATATGTGTCCAGCTCGTTGAAAAACGATACTCTCAGGGCAAGATATGTATTGGCAAATAATTTAACGGCCTCCGCCTCGGTGCTCCCCATGATTAAGGTATCAATATTCTCTTTTATTGCGCTTTCCGTAAGCAATTCAATAAATTTCTCGGCACGCTGTTTCAGACTGTTGTCTCCGAGATCTACCCCAACTATTATTCGGCTTGGATATAAATTATCATACAGAGCTTTGCTTTCTCTTAAAAATTCCGGACTGAATATAATGTCGGCTTTGTATTTTTCTCTTACTCTCTCCGTATACCCCACCGGAATTGTTGATTTGATTACTATTACCGCATCCCTATTACATGAAAGCACCGATTCGATAACACTTTCCACTGCAGAAGTGTCAAAGAAATTCTTATCCGTGTCATAATTAGTAGGAACAGCCACTATAACATAGTCGGCATTGCTGTATGCGTATTCCGCATCGGTTGAAGCAGTTAAATTTAACTCTTTCGTTTTAAGATATTCTTCAATTTCTCTGTCTGCAATAGGTGATAGCTTTTTGTTGATCATATTGACTTTTTCTTCAACAACATCTACCGCAATAACTTTATTATGCTGTGCCAAAAGAACAGCCAGGCTCATACCGACATACCCTGTTCCGGCAACGGCAATTTTAACTTCATCTGACATACCTTTTCTCCATAAGTCAATAAATTATAGTCCGTATTAATAAAATGCCATACAGCGAAAATTATATATCCAATTCCCACTCATGATCGAATCTGACAACGCCGACATCCGTAAGGTGGGAAACCACATTAAATTCTATGGCATGCCTGTAATAATCAACAGGTATTCCGTCCCCGTATTCAATGGTAATGTCTATCCAATATTTACCCGGTATTAAATTGACATTATTAAATGTAACATTATATCCGCCGTCTTTATCGATATCAAAGTTAGAAAATCTGTCTATTCTGGTATTGGTTCCGTGAACCCATAATCCGTCGCCTCTGAATATTCCGAAACCGAATACCGCATCCTCTATCTTTTGTCTTAATTTATAACTGAGTTCCATTTTAAAGCTTTCGCCGGTTTCAAAAGTATATTTTTCGTTACCGTCGGAATCCAAAAGAGCTTTTTGCACAAATACCGCTCTTGCATCTCCGCTGTGCTCGCCTTTCATGCTCGGAGGAAATTTATATTTGTCAAATTCATCATCTCCGGTCTTATTTTGCTCGATAATCCAGTTGACATTTTCTTCGTCTAATTTGGCCTGCTGTAATTCATTCATATAATCAAGATATTTAAGATGTACATCCTTAGGCTCCCCGATCATCTCAACATGACCTTCTTTTATCCAAATAGACTTGTCACAAAACAGCTCTATCTGTCCAAGCGAATGAGATACTATAACTATTGTCACTCCGCTTTTTTTTATTTCTCTTAATTTATTAAAGCACTTTGCCTGGAAGTTGGCATCTCCTACCGCGAGAATCTCATCAATAAGGAGCACATCTGCATTTACGTTAATGGCAACCGAAAACGCAAGTCGCATATACATACCCGATGAATATGTTCTGACAGGATTATCTATATATTCTCTAAGTTCCGAGAAATCTATGATATCTTCAATTCTTTCATCTATCTCTTTTTTGGTGAGACCGAAAATAGACGCATTGATGTATATATTCTCTCTTCCGCTCATATCCGGATGAAAGCCGGCTCCGAGTTCTATAAGGCTTGATACTCTTCCTTTTAGTTCTATGCTTCCTGAAGACGGATATATTATTTTTGTCAACAACTTAAGAGTTGTTGATTTTCCGCATCCGTTCTTACCTACAAGCCCTACCGCTTCACCTTTTTTTATTGAAAACGAAATATTATCCAAAACTTTTCTTAATTCAAACTTATTACGTTTCCAAAAGAGCATTCGCTCTTTTAATTCATTTCCTTTATCGAAAAAAACTTTAAAATGCTTCGACACATTTCTAACTTCGATAGCATTTTCACTTGATTCCATAATATTCTCCCAACAATCCGGTACGCTTTAGAACGTTTCCGCAAAGCCTTTTTGTAATTTATTAAATACAGCCCAGCCTATTATCAGACTGGCAATTCCGACAATTAAAGCATATATCAGGTTAGTCATGTCCGGAAATTGCTTATAATAAAGTATATCTCTGTATATTTCTATTATAGGTGTCATCGGATTAGCATAGAATATAAATCTGAGTCTGTCAGGTACAAGGCTGACGTCATACATTACGGGAGTAACATACTGCCATGCCATTGTAATTATTCCGAGAATATACTGCATATCCCTTAAATATACGGTTATTCCCGACACTATCATTGCGAATCCGAGACAAAGAATATATTGCACCGCCATTACGATCGGCAGTCCCAGCAGTGCAACCGGGTCGATTCCGCGCCCCGAAAATAACGTAACTGCAATTACAACTATAAACGACAGCAACATATTGATAAATGCGCTTGTAACGGTGGATATAGGCAGGACAGCCCTCGGAAAATAAATTTTCTTTATCATGTCCTTCTCATCCAAAACACATCTTGAGCCGTCCGTCAGGCTGGTGGAAAAGAATATCCACGGTATGAGAGCAACAAAGAGAAAAAGGTAATATTGCTCATGTTCACTTCTCATAATTACAGAGAACACCAGTGTATATACAACAAGCTGAAGAAGCGGGTTGATAAACGTCCACAAAAAGCCGAGAACAGAACCTTTGTATCTGCCCCTTAAGTTTTTTCTCACCAGGCTTTTTATCATTTCTCTGTAATTATAAACTTCTCTGATAGGATTCACTTTAATTTCTCCGATTGTATTGTAGTTTATTTACTGTTTTTCAATGCTTTGTTATATATGGCATTGATTCTCTTTTTTATTATTTTTCCGACGCTTTCCTTTGAAAGTTGATTGTTGATACTTTTAAGCGCATTATCTCTGATTTTATTATAGAACTCCCTGTCCGTATAAAGCTTTCTCATGTAACCCGCGGCATCTTCAAAACTTGCTTCCGCCCATTTTGATCCCTCAGGGAAAAGAGGTATGTTCTTTCCGACATTTACAAGTTTATAATTAACCATGCATGCCGTTTCTCTGTTCTGAAATTCCACGTTGCCGGACCAGTCGGTTGCAATCGTAGGTGTCCCGAGCATCATGCTTTCCGCAAGCGTAAGACCGAATCCCTCAGAACGATGCAGTGAAACATATACGTCAACGTCTCTTATCATGCTGTTAACTTCAATTTTTTCGTATTCATCGGTTAAGAAATAAACATTATCATAACCTGCGGTCATTCTTTTCAGTTCGTCTATGTCTCCCGTTCTGTGCTTTGAAGGAACAACTTTAATTACAAGTCCGACAGAAGGATCATTTTTCTTAAACGCCTTTTTGAATGCTCTGACAACCGCCTGCGGATTTTTTCTTTCGACAAGAGAATCGGAGGCATACATTGTAAGGAATAGAAATCTGTCCTCCGGAAGGCCGAAATATTTCCTGTCATACTTCTCATCATACGGAGCCGTTACGCTGTGAGGTACGGTAACTACTTTTTTATTTGTATACTTTCTGAATACACTTGAAGCAAATTCGGAAGGAGTCCAAAACTCATCCGCCATACACATATAAGGTATCCACTTTTCAGGCAGTTCCTCTAATTCCCACACCCAATGAGCAATGTTATAATGCCCGCTCCACGGATTGGGACCGAGCTTTAAATACGCGTTTGGGAAATCTGCGGTATTAATGTGAAATAAATTAATTCCGTAAGGGTATCCGTCTGTATTTTTGTCTTTAAACGGATTCTCCTGAGAAAATCCGTCTTCGCACAAGGAGAATTGATGTGTTGCAAAGGGAATGTTTTGATCTTCCATAACTCCGCCCAAAAGTCTCATACTCTGACCTATTCCCGTGGCAGACTCAATGTCTCCGACCAGATTGATACCTTTTTTGAATCTGACCGGATTAAACTTTTTCTTCGGCTCGGTCTTAAACCTATGCACGGCCATTTTACCGGTATTGTTAGTCAATATCTCATATATTTTATCTATTATAAATTGTGGCACAAATTTGCCTGCTACCGGCCTTACTTTATGTCCTATATCAAGAATAGTATTGCCTAAATCCATTCCGCTCTCCTAATCTAATCACATAGCCTTAAATTTATCGTATACTCAAAAAGAATTTTTTGAGTTTCTCCCCCAAAACTTCCGGCGCATAACTGTCCAGCACTCTGTTGTATGATGCGACATCCACATTTGCATTATAATTTTCCATGGCGTCCGACAGCGCCTCTACCGTATATTCGCCGGAAATATTAAATCTGTTGACACAATCTCCGACTATTTCGTCATATATGGATAAATCTCCCACTATCACCGGTTTATTAAACTGCATAACCTCAACTACGGGCATTCCGAAACCTTCGGCTTTTGACGGAAATATAAAACACGAACAATGGGCATATAGTTCATTCTTCTTCTTTTGTGATACATAGTTCATGTATTCGATATCTCTGCTGAGCTGCATTGCCCTGTATACCTGATTTCTGATATATTTATCGTTCAGCTTTCCCGCAAGAAGAAGATTTTTTTCTCCTCCGCGCTTCTTATAGAGGGCGTATGCTGCTAGAAGTATATCTACGCCCTTTCTCTTTTCCATATTCCCCACATACAGAAAATATCCGTCATCCCTAATCTCAGGAACATTCTTTATTCGATCGACAATTATATGTGTTACCATGCTCTTTTTTGTTTTTGCTTCAGGGTAGAATCTCCCGGTCTGCTTCTTTGTTTCCGTTGAATTATAAAGGATGCAGTCGGCGTGAGAAACGGTGCTTTTCATAAAATGTTTAAAGTACATGCCGTATACTCTTCCCACATCGCCTGCATGTGTAATCGGAAACATGTCATGTATGGTAACAACGGTCTTGAAATTACCCTTTAACTTTCTCGGAATCAGATTGTTAACTTCCCAAAATACATCCGGCTTTATTATATTCAGCTGTTTTTGAATAAATCCGAAATATGAAAATACTTCGTATGTTTTTACCGGCTTGCCATAAGCAATTACTTTCATCCCCATTTTGGAACAACTCTTTATGTATTCACTTTTTGTGACATCGGTTATAAGACAGATATCAAATTCTTTATATTTTACAAGTTCTTTCAGAAAATCGAAAAGATACATTCCTATACCGCTGGGTTTTGAACCGAGCGTTCTGGCATCTATGGCAATCTTCATATATAAATCCTCATTAATCATCCGTAATAATTGAATATTAAATTCTAATATCTAAATTATACATTATATATCTAATATTTGTTAATTACAAATAATGTTTTCAAGCCGCCGTTCGGCGAAAATATATGCTGGTTCTAATAAAAAATTTTCTTTTGGCACTTTTTAATACCATATAAGAAACATATAATACAAACATAAATTATAAATAACTTGAAACGACATTTAGTAACAGTCTCAATTAATTAGTGTCTGAATAAATGCAAACAAACCTTGTCTTGTCTATATTAATATGTTTCGCATGTAACCAAGTTTAATTATGATTTAGCAAATTAATAAAAAGTGTAAATGTGTTAACAGAGCCACCGGCATATACCGGTGGCTCTGTTAGCGTTTTGAATATTAATTTTATAATAAGTTTGAACCGCTGCCGATACCTCACATATAGATGCATTTCGAACTTTCATCGGTTGTATGTTAATTTATCGATCCCCGGATGCTTATCAATGCTCCGCATCATGTTCTTTCACCCTGAAACAGTGAGTGGCCGTATATCTTGTATCATCATACGGATCTGATTCATTTGCCGGAACAGTATATCTGGCGATAATATCATAAACTCCTGCTTTTTCAGGTGTAAATTTCAAAATTCCGTCTTCTCCTATAACGGCTTTTTTAATCTCCTGACCTTCTTTTCCGTCATAAATGATAATTACATCATCCGTACTCTGTGGTTTTCCTTCAGTTTTAAGAACAAAGGTAAGTTCATTGCCTACCACATATTTAGGATTAACCGGAAGAAGTGAAGTAGGAAGAGGTGCATCAAAGACATTTGTGTCGCCGCTGTGTCCCACGGAAATGCAGTTGCTGTAACTCTGTACATATCTGCCCACGCTTATTGCATCAGGATGAGCTTCTCTTGTACCCTTTTTCCATACATTGTCCGGATATTCGGCATAGCAGTTATCATATACTCCGGAAAAAATATACATTCCTTCCCTGTCGGTATCCGTGGAAAGCTGAACATATTCTTCGCCCGTTTCTTCTGTTTCTACAGGATATACATCACCCTTTGGACCGAAAGCCTTAATATCCAATTCAAAAAGTCTTGGAAGTCCGTCCCTTTTCATGTCATGTCCCCAGTTGAACTTTGTAAGAATTGTATCTCCCGCATGATAATGAAATAAATAATCTTCAAGCCATCCCTCATGTCCGTAAACCAACTTATCCGTAGTATCTTTAATTTTAGCCATTACATTACTCCTTCGTCGTTTTTATACAGTGTATTGTCACACAAATACCGAATTCAGTATAACCCACCTCAGGGGATATGTATATAAAAATCAGCCATCCCTGATTCAGGTTAAAAATTTCGGATTATTCTGAATCATTCAGAACATTACCCTCTGTATTTTTTGCATTTCTTCTCTTTTTTCTTGCGTTGAAAACAAATAATTTACTTAAAAAATAATTTGCGGCCATAACCACTATTTGCACAATAATCTTCGCCCACTTATCATTCATACCGATAAGTGTAACAAGAATAAACATCAAAGCCATATCCATGAGCAAGGTTACAACTCTTGAGCCGTAAAACTTAGCGGCTTCTTTTAACATATTTTTCTCTTTGCTCTTAAATACAAACTTTCTGTTTGTAAAGTATGCAAACGTAACGGCCGCTATCCATGATATTACATTTGCTACCTGCAGCAATATTGCATCATTTGGATCCAATACCGTAAGCACAAGGCCGTAATATACCCCCATACTCACAACTGTTGTGAGTACGCCTACGATGAGATAACTGATAATCTCACCATAGTTACTTTTTAATTTTTTTAAAGACATTTTTCCTACCTGACAAAACATTTTTCAAAATAACTGTTGGTATTATACTCTTGTTAAATCATAAAATCTATATTAATAAGAGACAATCCCTGAGGAGGAGCTGTCGGGCCGCTGTATGTCCTGTCTGTTTTTCGAAGCATGTTTGAAACGGTTTCGGGTTTAAACCGTCCCTTCCCCACATCTACAAGTGTTCCTGTAATTATTCTGACCATGTTATAGAGAAAGCCGTCACCCTTTATTCGTATTGTTATCTTTTTCCCTTCAAATGTATGATTGTATGCAAGTTCATAAACATCATATTCTTCGTTTGCAAATATATCCTCATCCGGTTCGCAAATTTTTCCGCCGTTACCGAGCAAAGGGCTGTTACCGTCATCTTTATCGGCGTAAACCTGATCATCCATATACGAAAAATCTGTTTCACAGCCGTATTCGTCAAATTCATCATATGGATAAAAATCATCTCTTAAATGTTCTTCAACGATATCTATGGAAAAAACAGTCCTAACGGTACTCTTTGCCTGTGTATTTACGGAGCAAAAACTTTTAAAATCATGGGGTCCAATCAGGTATGAAGCTGCCTTTCTCATTTTTTCTATATCCAGTCTGTACGGAATATGCCATGCATAATCACTGTATATAGGAACGGGAAATCTGCTGTTAATAAGAGTATATTCATATGTTTTTTCAGTATCGCAATGTCTTGGATGAAAATCTAAGGGTATAATACTTGAGCCCACAACACTTATATCCCTCGGTAATACCGTATTAACGGCATACGCCCACTTCTCCCCCGGAATATTCATATCCGTATCAAATACCGCTACATTTCCCAAAGCATGAACTCCCGCATCTGTTCTGCTGGCACCCATTACTTCAATTTCCTTGCCGGCAATCTGACTTATGGCTTTCTCAAGCTCTCCTTCTATGGTTGCTTTCCCCGGCTGTCTCTGCCAACCGCAATAATTTTTTCCGTTATATGAAACTATTAACATTACACGTTTTAATTTTTTATTTGCTTTTTCCTTTTTTCCGGCCATTTCCATATCCTTTGTTAAATATCTTTTTATATGAAGTATTCAATACATTTTACCATATTTATACAAAAACGGAGAGAATAAACATCCTCTCCGTATATTTATTATTTAAGCCGTATATAATATTTTATCTTAAGTACCCTGCTAAAATTAAATACCATATTAAAAAACAGCATTACCAGACAGGTAAAAATATTCTCAATAAAATAACAACCGCCAAATAAATAAATAGTATAATATATCCCGCATAATCTGACGGCTTGTGCTTTAGCGGTTTCATCTTTGTCCTTCCCTCAGACCCTCTGTAACATCTTGCATCCATTGCAAGTGAAAGCTCATTTGCCCTCATAAATGCAGAAACAAACAAAGGTACAAGGAGAGGAATAAGAGCTTTTGCCCTTTTAATCAGATTTCCCGATTCAAAGTCCGCGCCTCTCGCCATTTGAGCTTTTCTTATTTTTTGCATTTCATCCGATAAAATCGGTATAAATCTCAAAGCAATTGACATCATCATGGCAATTTCATGCACAGGCACCTTAATGACTTTCAAAAAACCAAGACCGCTTTCCAGACCGTCCGTTATAGAATTCGGTGATGTCGTGAGAGTAAGGTAAGCCGACCCCGCAATCAGATATGCCAATCTGCAGGCCATAAACACCGCTACATATATACCTTTGTCGGTAATATTAAATATCCACCATCCGCAAAGAATGTATCCGGGAGTCATAAATATATTAAAAGCGGCACTTATTATGATTAAAGGCAAAATAGGCTTTATGCTTTTTAAAATAATCCCGAACGGAACCTTTGACAAAACTCCGACCATCACCAAAAAAGCGGTCGCCGGTATGAACATGACGAATGTGTCTCCGATGAAAAGCGATGCTATGTATATTACCAACGCAAGCAGCTTTACTCTCGGATCCAGCCTGTGTACAGGTGAATCAACGGGATAGTATTGTCCCAGGGTTACATCTTTAAACATTTATCGTTCTCCGTATTTAAGCTTTTCACTTAAAAAAATTACGTTATGGTTTATAATTCGATCTTATTAAAAACAACGTTTTTTATTATATAATAATATAATACTGCGGTCAAAATGCATATTAAGTATATTTATTCCGAATAATGCATCTCAGTGTCAATCCTATGTAAAATAATTAAAAAACCGATTATAAAACTTGAACCATTATCGGTTGCATAGTATATTTAATAATTGATATAAAAACGGGTTGAGGTACAACCTTAGATTATACCTGCCTCTTTGATGTATAGAAAAACATCGCATCGGTATGCGTATAATAAATAAAATAAGGAAAGGTAATGTATATAACTTTCTACAATACGTGTGCCGCATCAGAATAATACGGCAAATGTATTGTTCTATATTTTATATACCAAGGTATTCGAATGATATTTACATTAAGTGAAAACCTCAAGGAAATAGAAGAATTCGAGCTTAATCAATACACAAACGGAAATGTGTTTTTGACAGATACGGAACACTGCGAAGAATATATGCATCTCGCCGAAATGGAATATGAAGGTGAGATAAGACTCTCGGAAGTGGGTTTTACAAGGATTGAGTCACAACAGGAATGTTTGTACGGATCCTTATATATACCTAAGCTCTCTGACATACTCGGGCCCCGTTATAAAATAATATTCTTTGTAAACGGTGAAAATGTCGTTTTGATAGACGATACCAACTTTTCATATCGTCTTATTCAAAGAATAAAAAAAAGAAAAAATCTTTCGGATATGACTAAGGAACGTTTTTTATGTTTTTTTCTCACTCAATTTATGAGAAGAGATCAACAGGTCCTTACAAGATATGAACGTAAGCTTATGCAAATGGAGGAAGATCTTGCCGAAGGCAATATCGAAGATTTCCAGGAACAGCTTATGCCTATCCGAAGAGAACTTTTAACTCTGCGCACGTATTACGATGAAGTAATGGATATGGGTAAAGAGCTTGAAGAAAACGAAAACTATTTTTTCCCTCACGATCAGGTTAAATACCTTGGTACCATTCCTGACAGGGCAGACAGACTTATGAGTAAAACTTCTCACATTATTAACTACGCACAGCTTGTACGGGATGCATATCAATCCGAAATGGATAAAAAGCAAAACTCAAGTATGGGCGTACTTACTGTTGTTTCCGCCATTTTCATGCCTCTTAACCTTATTACCGGATGGTTCGGAATGAATTTTGTAAATATGCCGGGATTGGAAAACGGATATCCGTTTATTATCGGTCTTTGTGTTGCAGTCGTTGTATTCATGATAATACTTTTTAAAAAAATGAAACTTTTGTAAATACAAAAGACCGGTTTTATAAAAATATAAGCCCGCCGAAAGGCGGGCTTATTGTATGACAATTATTTTTAAATGTTTAAAAACAGTCGAAAATATTATTTACCGAACAGTCTCTTTTTCTCATACGGTTCTTCGGTTATCTCTAAAATATCGTATCCTGTTTTATAAATTTCATTTTTCAGCTTTGAATAATCCATGCTGTCATCAGATATTATTACTGTTTCTCCTTTTTTATGAGATGAACTTACCTTTTTTACCTTAAATTCTTTTCTGATTACATCGTTAATATGTGATTCACACATTCCGCAGGACATTCCGTCGATTTTTAAAACAGTCTTTATCATATTACATTCCTCAGCCTGCCAAAGCAGCTCCGAGAGAGACGCAGCCTTCCTCAGAGTCTGCAGGTTCATAATTAACGATAACGCTGTCATGAACAAATATGGCTCCCAACGCTTTACATTCCTCTGTCCATGCGTCCATCCATTCTCCGCTGCCCCATCCGTATGATCCGAATAAAGCTATCTTTTTTCCCGAAAGTTTATTCTTGCACTCATTGAACATCGGCTCAAATTCCGTTTCTTCAAGTACTTCGTCTCCCATTGAAGGGCATCCGAATGCAATGGCATCATATTCATCCGCCATATCGGCTTTAAAATCTGCCGATGTATATACATCAGCCTCTTTTCCCGATTTTCTTGCACTCTCAGCAATCTGAGCGGCCATTTTTTCGGTATTACCCGTACCGCTCCAATATACTACGGCAACTTTACTCATATAAACCTCCATATATCAAAATCTTAATATTATATGATTCCCGATTTGCGCTTAATCCGGATTTACGCGGCAACCGCTAACTGCAAAGCGTTTTTTCCCGACAGGTACAGCTTTTTATATAATTCTCTGCATTTATCAAATTTTAAAAACATCTTCTTTGCATTTTCCGCATCATGGTATACCTTCCACCATCCGGAATATAAGCAATTGCTTCCTTTGTTTTTAACAAATCCTATCACATCTTTGGGAGGATACCCTAAAAAAGCACCTATTTCATGTGGGAAATTTCCGTTTTCAGTCATTTTCTCTTTCAGTTGCCTTAAAACCGTATTTATACCGCCCTTAGAATAACCTAATTCATCGAGCAACTTGTCTACGTCGGGATTCTTTAAATCATTTTTTAATTTATCTTCCCTGAATACATAAATAAGAGCGTTGGTACCCGTACTTTTAAGAACCGTTAAGGATACCTTTTTCGGTTTTAAAATATATTTCATATTTTGAATTTCCGCATTCATTTCCGATTCAGACGAAAATTTTATTCTGAACATCCCTCCTGTTTTTATTCCCGCAAGGGTTGGCGCACAGTATTCAATAATATATCTGTCAAGACATTGAGAGTTTTTAATCGGGGATACATGTTTCGCATTTTCAGATACCATTTATATGTCCTTCCTTAAATATTATTAATACCGTGTATTTTCATCATTATTTAAAAATCAATCTTTTACCGTATGGCTCTTTCCCGTGTCAATTTTTACTTTGCATTAACCGTAAATGTTAATTTTGTGTTGTTTCCGTTAATTATGATTTTATACCGTTAAATACTTATGCGTTACGGACTGTTCCTCCTTGCAATAAGCCATAAAATCATTTTGCTTTTAATTTCTAAATTCTTATTGTTATAATTAATTATCGGGTTGTATATCGGCTGTACCGATATGTTAGCAATAGCTAACTAATGTTTCTGAGAAAAAGGAGCGGCTTAAGTCTGCCGCCCCCTTAATTAAGTAGGCTTTTGTGTTTTTATAAAATGTTTGTTTTGTTATACAGTTATTAAGAAATAAACTTAGTAAGAGCACATGTAGTTAGGGGGTGCTAACTACATGATTCACTTTAACATGTCGGCAATATTTTGTAAACCCCTTTTTAAAAAAAATTACCTATTGCTAACTCTTATTTTTGTTTTAACGGCAACATTACCGTTTTCCTTATATACCGTTACAAAATATATGTTTTTATCTTCGGATGATTTTCCTTTATATATCCTGACCTCTTCACCCTCAAAACATTGATTCATAAAATGAATTTCAAAATCCGATATCATATTTTCTTTATAGAATGAACTGTCAAATACATCAATAACTAAATCAACATACTTTAAATTCGTCATGTGCTCGTTGCTGTCTAAATCCGTATACCTTACTTTGTGAGAATAAACATACATTTCATCATCTTGTGCTAAGGCTTTAAATTTACTTACAGGTCCGGACATGGCTTTTCTTGATTCCATAAATCCGTCCGGTATGTCTATTCTCTCCAATTTATCTATTTTAAGTTTTTTTCTGTCAAATGCACATGCTTCGGCTCTTGCGGAAGCCACAACTTCACCGTCTCTTGAAAAATCTGTTGAAAAGTATGTAAGAATTTGTGATTTTGGCTTTTCAAGCCATGTTTCCGACACGATATTGCTCCTGATATCAATATCTCTGTATATATGAACCACATACTTTGTATAAATACAATTAACTCCGTATTTTTCAAACAGCTCATCATTGCTTCTGTCAATTCCGTTCATCAAAACCGTACAAGCGTCAAGAAAACAGCTCAGGTAACCTTTTAAGCTGATTAAACCGTTGCGGTCGGAATCTCTGAATGAAGGTAAAAAATCCTCTCTTAATATCATGTTTATATATTCGGTAAAGTAATTTACGTTAATCCTTTCACTTTATTTTTATGTTCCGACAACGCCCTTTTTATTGTCTCCACCGCATCGTCTATTCTTATAACACTTGTATCAACATTTAAGCCAATATTTTCAAGGTCACGCAGAATATAGGTGATTTGCGGCGCGGACAGATGTATGGCCTCAAGTTCCTCTGTCATCCTGAATATATTTACCGGCGTATCGTCGTACATAATCCTACCGTCATTTATAACTATTATTCTGTTAACATATTCAGCCACATCATCCATGCTGTGTGAAACGAGTATTATACTTGTCTCACGCTCCCGGTTAAGCCTCCTTACAACACTTAAAATTTCATCTCTGCCTTTCGGGTCTAAACCGGCCGTCGGCTCATCAAGAATCAATATTTCGGGTTCCATTGCCAATACTCCGGCAATGGCTGCCCTTCTTTTTTGACCTCCCGAAAGCTCAAAAGGGGAATGCTGCCAATACTTTTCTTCAAGTCCAACAATATTAAGTGCTTTTTCCGCTCTGAGCTTTGACTCTTCCTCCGATAATCCAAGATTTTTGGGTCCGAAACAAACATCCTTTAATACGGTTGTTTCAAATAATTGATACTCCGGATATTGAAATACAATACCTATATGAGAACGAAATTCTATTCTTGAAAATCCCTTTTCATATATATCCTTTCCGTTCCATGTCACCTTGCCCGATGTCGGAGTAAGCAAGCCGTTAAATGTCTGTATAAGTGTGGACTTTCCGGAACCGGTATGTCCTATCAGCCCTATAAATTCATTCTCTTTTATACTCAGATTTATATTATCAAGCGCTCTTTTTTCAAAATTAGTACCTTTGTTATAGTCATAACATAAATCTTCAACTTTTAATTCCATAACATACCTACAATCACATCCATATTGCCGTATCGCAATTTATATATCATTCACTTCCGATTTGTCTTCTCATCGAATAATGTTTTCTATTGCATCAATCAGTTCACCCTCGGTTATTATACCGTCTTTTAAATCTATGCCTTCACTTTTAAGTTTGTGCGCAAGACCTGCGGCTACCGGCACATCCAGTCGCAACTGTTTAATTGTATCAATATTTGAAAAAATAAATCTCGGCGATCCGTCCAAAACTACTTTTCCCTTTTCCATTACAAAGACATGATCAACATCAGTTACTTCTTCCATATAATGTGTAATTAAAATAATGGTAACGCCCTTTTCTCTGTTAAGTTCGTGCAATACTTTTAAAATGTCTTTCCTTCCCTTAGGATCTAACATCGCCGTCGGTTCATCCAATATAATGCATTTCGGCTCCATTGCAAGAATACCCGCAATGGCCACTCTTTGTTTCTGTCCGCCTGAGAGCCTGTTGGGAGAACTGTCCTTATATGCGTACATTCCGACGTCTTTTAACGCCTTCTCGACTCTGACCCATATTTCTTCCGTGGGTACACCTATATTTTCCGGTCCGAAACCGACTTCTTCATCCACGACGGATGCAACGATTTGGTTATCCGGATTTTGAAATACCATTCCGGCTGTTTTTCTGATGTCAAACTTAAGCGAATCGTCCGTAGTATTCATTTTGTCAATATATACCGTTCCTTCTTTAGGAACAAGCAGTGCGTTAAGATGCTTGGCAAATGTGGACTTTCCGGAACCGTTGCCTCCCAAAACCGCAATAAACGAACCCGCTTCCACATTTACGGAAACTCCGTCCAGTGCATTTACCGTATCAATTACATTGCCTTCGCTGTCGTGCTTTGTATATTGATATTTTATATTTTCCGTATTTACGATATTTTCCATAACAATAATCCTTTTTTTATACTTATGGTAGTATAGCATAAAATTAATCAATCTGAATTGTAAAATATATGAGGATAATGTTTATTTTAATAACCTCTTATTATAAAAAACATATAATATTTGTTTTAATACAAAGCAGTAAATAAAAAAGGAATGTGACCGAATTATGATCACATTCCCTCTCAAATACGAAAATTATACTAATTCAAGGATAACTTCCATAGCGCCGTCACCGCGACGAGGACCAACCTTGATTATACGTGTGTAACCACCGTTTCTCTCTTTGTATCTTGGTGCGATATCATCGAAGAGCTTGTTTGTTAAGTCAACACGCTTTGTATTACGCTTCTTACCTGCTGCTTCCTTAGGAACTTCGGTAACAACATAAAGTACCTTGTTCATCTGCTTTCTTGCGGCAAGCTTTGTAGCTGAGTCTCTCTTAACTTCCTTTTCCACGGTATCGTACAGATATACTGTCTTACCGTCAACAACTTCCTTAAGTCTCTTGCCGTTTGCATCTTTCTTTGCAACCTTAGCGGCAACGGTAACTGTTTCAAAGTTGTCAGCTTCACGAACTGCAAGTGCAATGAGTTTCTCAACCTGCTTCTGAACTTCCTTAGCTCTTGCAAGAGTAGTTACAATCTTGTCGTTTTGGATTAAAGCTGTAACCTGATTTCTTATAAGAGCCTTACGAGCTGCAGAATCCTTGCCAAGCTTTCTATATTTAGCCATTATTCCTCCAATCATAACGGGTGCGTACATGCACATATGGTCTTATTGTACGCCGTTATTAACTTTATTCACTATCTTTTCTCAGACTGAGTCCCATGGCTTCAAGTCTTTCATGTACTTCAACGAGAGACTTGTTACCGAGATTTCTTATTTTCATCATTTCTGATTCAGTCTTATTACATAAATCTTCAACAGTATTGATACCTGCACGTTTTAAGCAATTGAACGAACGAACACTGAGCTCCATATCTTCAATTTTCATTGAAAGAATCTCTGATGTATCAGGTGTTTCTTCGACAACCACATCTTCAATAATCTCAACCGCGTCCGAAAGATCAATGAATACACTTAATTGATCTCTTAATGTCTTAGCGGAAAGGCTAAGAGCATCTTCAGGTGTGATTGATCCGTTAGTAGTTATATCCAGAGTTAATTTGTCAAGGTCTATATCATGACCCACACGTGTATTTGTTACAGACATATTAACCCTTTCAATCGGAGTATAAATAGAATCTATCGAAATAACTCCAACCGGCAGATCATCTGACTTATTCTTTTCAGCACTGATATATCCACGTCCGTTGCTGACAGAAAGATCCATATATAACTTACTGTCCGGAGTATTGAGATGAGCTATAACAAGGTCGGGATTAATAATCTCATAATCCGGTCCTATTTGAATGTCCGAAGCATGAACAATTCCTTCTCCTTCAAACTCAATACGCGCAGTTGTAGGCTCATTAATCTGAGCTACATTCTTTATAACAAGTTGTTTAATATTCATGATTATCTCTGATACATCTTCATGTACCCCGGGGATTGAACTGAATTCGTGAAGAACCCCTTCAATTTTAATACCGGTAACTGATGTACCAGACAAAGAAGAAAGCATTATTCTTCTAAGTGAACTTCCTAGTGTAAGTCCGTAACCACGTTCAAGTGGCTCAACAACAAACGTTGCTGTTTTTTTATCCGTAGACTCACTAACTTTCTCGATCTTTGGAACCTTAAAACTGAAGTCTGTGTTCACCATCTGATTTGTTCCTCCTTATGAAAATCAATTAACAACCAATTACTTAGAATATAACTCGACAATAAGCATCTCATCTACAGGAACATCAATTGCTTCTCTTGTAGGTAATGAAAGAACCTTACCTGTAAATGTTTCTTTGTTTGATTCAAGCCATTCAGGAACTAATCTTCCGCCTGCAATTTCAGAAATTGCCTTATACTGTGCTGAAGTTCTCTTATCCTCTTTGATTGAAATTGTATCACCGGCTTCAATTAAATATGAAGGAATATTAATGCACTTACCGTTAACAAGAACATGCTTATGATCTACAATCTGTCTTGCTTCTCTTCTTGTTCTTGCAAATCCCAATCTGAATATTACGTTATCAAGTCTGCTTTCAAGAATAGTCATAAGGTTTTCACCTGTCATACCCTTCATTCTTTCAGCTTTCTTATAGTAATTACGGAAAGGTTTCTCAAGAACACCGTAAATGAACTTTGCTTTCTGCTTTTCTCTTAACTGTAAGCCGTAATCGCTTAACTTTCTGCCTGCATTAAGAGCTTTTCTTTTAGATTTCTTGTCAAGACCTAAATATGAAGGATCCATGTCAAGAGATCTACATCTTTTTATAACCGGAACTCTATTAACTGCCATTGTACTACACTTCTCCCTTCATTAAACTCTTCTACGCTTTGGTGGACGACATCCGTTATGTGGAACAGGTGTAACATCCTTAATGCTTGTTACGGTAAGACCTGCTGTCTGAAGTGCACGAATAGCTGCTTCTCTTCCTGAACCCGGACCTTTAACCATAACATCTACGTACTTTAAACCATGAATGAGTGCAGCCTTTGTTGCTGTCTCTGCAGCTGTCTGAGCAGCATAAGGTGTTGACTTCTTGGAACCTCTGAATCCTAAGCCGCCGGCACTTGCCCATGAAAGAGCATTACCCTGTGTATCTGTAATTGTTACAATTGTATTATTGAAAGAAGACTGAATATGTGCCTGTCCTCTTTCTATATTTTTCTTAACATGCTTTTTGGTCACTTTTTTTGTATTTCTTGGTGCCATTATTACATCTCCTATATTTAATTATTTCTTCTTGTTCGCTACTGTCTTCTTAGGACCCTTACAAGTTCTTGCGTTAGTCTTGGTTTTCTGTCCTCTGACAGGAAGTCCTTTTCTGTGACGAATTCCTCTGTAGCAGCCGATTTCTCTTAATCTCTTGATATTCATGGCGATCTCTCTTCTAAGATCACCTTCAATTAAATTCTCTGAGTCAGATTCAACGTAATCACGGATGCGGTTTACCTCTTCATCTGTGAGATCTTTAACACGAGTGCTTGGGTCAACACCTGTTTCCGCTAAGATCTTAGTTGCTCTTGCTCTACCGATACCATAAATATATGTAAGACCGATTTCAATACGTTTTTCTCTAGGTAAATCTACACCTGAAATACGAGCCATGTATTTATTTCCTCCATTTAAAATTTAATAACATAAAAACAATAGTTACGAAAATATATAGCTCGTCTTTCGACGCCTGAAATGTGTATATATCCTCTATAACTAAAAAAATTTATAAGATAGCTATTCCTCATACGAGTTTCGCTCAGCCGCTAATTAATTGATATGTTTGACAGACAATAATAATGACGGTTTGTCCGCCAAAACGAACATGAAATAATTCTTAAAATATAGTGAGAATTATCCCTGTCTCTGTTTGTGTTTTGGGTTTTCACAGATTACTCTGATAACACCCTTTCTTTTAATGACTTTGCATTTTTCACAAATAGGTTTAACTGATGATCTTACCTTCACTGCAAAATCCTCCTTTCAGACAAGTCCGTTTAGTAGTGTATCATAAATGAACTTCCATTGACAAGTACTTATTTGTCTCGCCAAATTATTCTTCCCTTGGTCAAATCATACGGGGACATTTCCAATGTCACCTTGTCACCAGGAAGAATACGAATGTAATTCATTCTGAGTTTTCCGCTTATGTGAGCAAGTATTTCGTGACCGTTTTCCAGTTCAACCCGAAACATTGCGTTAGGGAGCTTTTCAAGTACCGTCCCCTCTAATTCAATTGAATCTGATTTTGCCATTAGGCGTCCTCCTTATCTTCGGAGTATTTACAAAGGGTCTTCCTTATGACCTCGTCACTCAGACGACCCTTTGCATCTCCTCCTTCAAGACCATACATTTGCTCAAGTATAAGTTCATTCTTATGTTTATTAATTTGCAAATGTTTTAATTTCTTTTTCTTAGGATTGTTAATTGTTCTGTTTTTACCATTTGCAAGAAAAGCATATTCACCGTTACATTCTATAATAATGTAAGTTTCACCTTTATCATGTCCTGCAAGTGAATAAGCAAAACAACCGGATAATTCGTTGAAATCTTTATTCATTATTCATTTCCGACAATTTTACAGATTGAATCAAATACGGTATCCATATCCTGAGTTCCGTCCACCGTATATAAGATTCCTTTTTCCGTGTAATACTTAAGTAAAGGCTCTGTTTGAGTATGATATACGTCAAGTCTGTTTTTTACCGTTTCGGCTTTGTCATCATCTCTCAAAATTAATTCACCGTTACATGTATCACATACATTTTCCACCTTAGGAGGATTATGTACTATATGATATGTTGCTCCGCAGTTCAAACATGCTCTTCTGCCTGACATTCTGCTGATTATGTTATCATCCGGAACATCAACATCTATTGCGTAGTCGAGTTTGTCGTTAACACCGTTCAATGCTTTATCAAGTTCCTCAGCCTGAGGGATTGTTCTTGGAAAACCGTCAAGTACATATCCGTTAACACAGTCGTCCTGAGCAAATCTGTCCATAATCAACTCAATAACAAGTTCATCCGGAACAAGTTCGCCTTTGTCCATGTAGGACTTAGCCTTCTCACCGAGCGGAGTATTATTTTTAATATTTGCTCTGAAAATATCTCCTGTTGAAATATGCGGAACGGAGAACTTATCGGCAATCCTCTTTGCCTGTGTTCCCTTTCCGGCGCCGGGAGCTCCCAACATTACAATCTTCATTTATGATTCCTCCTTTAAGAAACCTTTGTAGTGTTTCTTTCTCATCATAGCTTCAATCTGATTCAACGTTTCAAGCGTTACACTGACAATAATAATCATTGATGTTCCGCCGAAAGAAACGGAGGCACCGAATATACCCGAAAACACAATAGGTATTACGGAAATAATGCTCAGGCCTATCGCACCGATAAATACAGTTGATTTCACTACATTAGTAAGGAAATCACTTGTAGGTGTTCCCGGAAGAACTCCCGGTATAACACCGCTTGATCTTCTGAGATTGTCGGATATCTCCAGCGGATTAAATGTAATATTAGTGTAAAAATAAGCAAAAGCAAATATTAACGCAATATATCCGGCAAGTCCGATTGTATACTTCCAATCTGACGGATTAAGCCAATTAGTCATTATAAGGTAATTCATCCATTCAGGAGTGTCACTTACAAATACCCTGACTATAATCACCGGAAACTGCATTATCGACGAAGCAAATATTACCGGCATAACGCCTGCTGTATTTACCTTCAAAGGTATGTGAGTGGTTCTGTTACCGAATGTTCTTCTACCCACCATTTTCTGAGAGTATGAAACAGGTATCCTTCTTTCCGTATCCTGAATAACACACACAAGAAGAATCAATAAAACAACCACAGCTGCTATGATTGCCGTATTAATGATATTTTGCGGCATCTGTTTACCGGCTATAAACTGAGAATGTAAACCAATAAAGTCCGTTGGTAAACCGGCAATAATATTAAACAAAAGGATCATTGAGATACCATTGCCGATACCATGTTCTGCAATTCTGTCACCAAGCCACATGAGAGCTGTCGCACCTGCTATCATTGCAAAAATAACAAGTAAAATCGAAAGGAAGTAAGTCGGATATGACATTGTATCCGAGTTAAGTATAAGACCTCTTCTGCCAAATCCTATTCCCATCGCAACCGCCTCAACTATGGCAAGTATTAATGAAAGCACCTTAGTTATCTTTTGTATTCTTTTTCGTCCATCCTCACCCTCACGCTGCATTTCTTCCAATCTCGGAAATGCAATGGTAAGAAGTTGAATAATAATGGAGGATGTAATGTACGGAGTTATTCCCAATGCAAAAAGTGATAACTGTGAAAACGATCCACCCGTAAACATGTTAAGGTAATTTAAACTTCCGCCGCCAAGAGAATCCAGCATATTTCCGAAATATGAAGTGTCTACTCCTGGTATGGGTATTAGGCACCCTAATCTTACGATTACTAGGATGCCTAATGTATAAAAGATACGTTTTCTCACTTCAGCATTTAAAAAAGCTCTGCCTAGTGTACGTAACATTAAATCACCTCGCAAGTACCACCTGCTGCAGTAATCTTTTCTTCTGCAGATTTGCTGAATGCATTAACCTTTACCGTAAGCTTCTTTGTGAGCTCACCGTCACCGAGAATCTTGACACCGTCACGAGGGTTCTTAACGATTCCGGCTTCAATAAGTGTTTCAACCGTAACTTCTGTACCGTTCTCAAATACATCTAACTTAGATACATTGATTCCGATAATTTCCTTATGGTTGTAGTTCTTGAAACCTCTCTTTGGGATTCTTCTGTATAAAGGCATCTGTCCGCCTTCGAATCCGAGTCTTGTAGAACCGCCTGAACGAGCCTTCTGACCTTTATGTCCTCTGCCGGCTGTCTTGCCGTTACCTGATGAATGTCCGCGACCTACTCTTGAACCATTGGATACGGCACCGTCATTTGGCTTAAGGTTTGATAAATCCATGACTAACCTCCTTCTTCTAATATTAGATTTCTTCAACTTTGAGCATGTAGCCGATCTGCTGGATCTGACCTCTTGTGGATGCATTATCCGGAAGCTCAACAGTCTTATTTACTTTATTAAGTCCCATAGCTTCTACAGTTTTTCTGTGCTTAGGAACCGCACCTATTGGAGATTTTACTAAAGTAATCTTTAATTTCTTATCTGCCATCTGTCCTGCCTCCAATTATCTTAAAATATCTTCTACCGACTTATCACGATTCTTTGCGATTTCTTCAGGTGTCTTAAGAGCAGCCAAACCTTCAAGAACAGCTAATACAACATTCTGCTTGTTGTTTGAACCGAGAGACTTGGTACGGATATTTCTAATACCGGCAAGCTCAAGAGTAGCACGAGCAGGACCTCCGGCGATGATACCGGTACCTTCCGGTGCTCTCTTAAGAAGAACATTGGCGCCACAGAATTTACCGATAAAATCATGTGGAATTGAACCATTTTCATCTAAAGGAACAGTAACTAAATTCTTAATTGCAGCTTCCTTACCTTTACGGATTGCTTCAGGGATTTCAGCTGACTTGCCGACACCTGCACCTACGTGGCCGTTTCCGTCACCAACAACAACAAGAGCAGAGAAACGCATATTACGTCCACCCTTAACAACCTTTGTTACTCTCTTAATAGCAACAACACGATCATTAAATTCTACTTGACTTGCATCAAATTTTTCTTTCATTGTATTCTCCTTCCACTTAGAATTTTAGTCCAGCTTCACGAGCTGCGTCTGCGAGAGCTGCAACCTTACCTGTGTAAAGGAAACCACCTCTGTCGAATACAACTGTGTCGATTCCGTTTGCAAGAGCTCTTTGTCCAATAAATGTACCTACTGTCTTAGCAGCCTCTATATCGTTTGTTTTTGAAATGGCAGCCTTAACTTCCTTGTCCATTGTACTTGCAGATACAAGTGTCTTACCGACTGTGTCATCGATAATCTGAGCGTACATATGGTTGTTACTTCTGAATACAGCAAGACGAGGTCTCTCAGCTGTACCGGAATAACGATTACGTTGTCTTAAATGTTTTTTCTTACGAATTTCGCTTTTTGATTTCTTACTAACCATTACCGTCCACTCCTTTCTTATTTCTTACCTGTCTTACCGACCTTGCGTCTGATCACTTCGTCATCATACTTGATACCCTTGCCCTTATATGGTTCAGGAGCTCTCTTAGAACGAATTTCAGCTGCATACTGGCCGACTTTCTGCTTATCAATACCCTTAACGATAAGGATGTTCTGACCCTCAACCTCTACTTCGATGCCTTCAGGATCTTCCATCTCAACCGGGTTTGAATAACCGAGTGAAAGAACAAGTGTAGAACCTTTTTTCTGTGCACGGTAACCAACACCGTTGATTTCAAGTTTCTTCTGATAACCCTCTGAAACTCCGATAACCATGTTGTTGATAAGTGTTCTAGTAAGTCCGTGGAACGATTTCATTTTCTTTAAATCGTTAGGTCTAGAAACGGTAATAACACCTGACTCAACTTTAATTTCCATGCCTTCCGGCATCTGTTTTACTATCGTACCTTTTGGACCTTTTACAGTCACTACATTATTAGCATCTACAGAAGCTTCAACTCCTGCAGGTACAATAACAGGCTTTATTCCTATACGCGACATGCCTTAACCTCCTAATCGATTTAATTACCATACGAACGCAATTACTTCTCCACCTACGTTAAGCTTACGTGCTTCCTTGTCAGTGATTACACCCTGATTAGTAGAGATTATTGCAACACCAAGACCACCTAATACCTTAGGAAGATTATCTTTACCTGCATATACGCGAAGACCAGGCTTAGACACTCTCTTGAGACCTGAGATAACTCTCTCGCTCTTGTTCTTGTTATATTTTAATGTTATACGAATATCTTTAAACTCACCGTTTTCAACGATTTCAAATGAACGGATAAAACCTTCATCTAAAAGAATCTGCGCAATAGAATTCTTCATTCTTGAAGCAGGAATATCAACGGTGTCATGCTTTGCTATATTAGCATTGCGGATTCTTGTAAGCATATCTGCAATTGAATCTGTCATTATATTTCACCCTCCTTATTCCTGAATTACCATGACGCTTTTTTAACACCAGGAATCTGGCCTTTGTATGCTAACTCACGGAAGCAAATTCTACAGATTCCATATTTTCTTAAGTAACCATGTGGTCTACCACAAATCTTGCAGCGAGTATATTCTCTTGTAGAAAACTTCTGCTTTCTAGACTGCTTAACTTTCATAGAAGTTCTAGCCATATCACCCTCCCGAATTACTTCTTAAATGGCATATTGAATAATCTCAATAATTCACGTGCCTCTTCATCTGTCTTAGCTGTTGTAGTAAAGATAATGTCCATACCTCTGACTTTATCTACTTTATCGAATTCAATTTCAGGGAAAATGAGCTGCTCTTTAATACCAAGGGCATAGTTTCCTCTTCCGTCAAATGAATCAGGACTTACACCTCTGAAGTCACGAACTCGTGGTAACGCAAGGTTAACTAATCTGTCGAGGAATTCATACATTCTCTCACCGCGGAGTGTAACCTTACATCCGATAGGCATTCCTTCTCTTAATTTGAAGTTAGCAATTGATTTCTTAGCTCTTGTAAGAACAGGCTTCTGTCCTGCAATAACTGCAAGCTCTTCTGTTACTTTATCAAGAACCTTAGCATTCTCTCTTGCTTCACCAACACCAATGTTAATAACGATTTTATCAAGCTTTGGAACCATCATTGGATTGGCATATCCGAATTTCTCAGTCATCTGCTTTGAAATTTCGTTGTCATATAATTCTCTTAATCTGCTCACGAGAAACTCTCCTTTCTTAAATTAGTCTATTGTATTACCGGTCTTCTTTGAAAAACGTACTTTTTTACCATCTTCAATTCTGAATCCAACCTTAGTAGGTTCTCCATCAACTACAAGTACTACATTAGAGATGTTAAGAGGAGCTTCGACAGTTATGATTCCGCCTGTTGTATTAGCTGAGCTTGGCTTTGCATGCTTTTTAATAAGATTAATGCCTTCAACTACTACAGAACTTGTCTTAGCCTTAACTTCGAGAACTTTACCCTGCTTACCTTTATCTTTACCGGCGATTACCTTAACGGTATCACCTTTCTTTATCTTTAACGCTGACATGTATAAAGTGCCTCCTTTATAAAACTTCAGGTGCTAAAGAAACGATCTTCATAAACTGACGATTTCTTAATTCTCTAGCAACCGGTCCAAAAATACGTGTTCCTACCGGAGTCTTGTCATCCTGAATAAGCACTGCAGCGTTCTCATCAAATCTGATATAAGAACCGTCCTTACGACGAGTTTCTTTAACTGTACGAACAACTACAGCCTTAACTACGTCACCCTTGCTTACAACGCCGCCTGGTGTTGCTTCTTTAACTGTAGCAATAATAACATCACCAATTCTTGCATATCTCTTGCTTGGTCCGCCCATAACGCGAATGCAAAGGATTTCCTTGGCACCTGTATTGTCGGCAACCTTAAGTCTGGTTTCCTGTTGTACCATTATAATACTCCTTTCAGTATATAAATATAATTACTGCGCCTTTTTGATAATGCTAACCAAACGCCATCTCTTATCTTTTGAAAGAGGTCTTGTTTCCATTACTTTAACAACATCGCCTATTGAGCATACATTTTCCTCATCATGAGCCTTAAGCTTGTATGTTCTCTTAACTGTTTTCTTGTAAAGAGGATGCTGTACGTTATCTTCAACTGCTACAACGATAGTCTTATCCATTTTATCGCTGATAACTCTTCCGGTACGTGTTTTTCTTAAATTTCTTTCCACGATGTATCTCCTCCTTATGCGTTAGCCTTTTTTTCAACGATAACAGTCTGAATTCTTGCAATATTCTTCTTTACTATTGAAATTCTTCCTGTGTTCTCTAACTGATTTGTTGCATTCTGGAATCTGAGATTGAAAAGTTCTTTCTTTGCAGCTACTAATTCCTCAGACAATTCTTCGCTTGTCTTTTTTCTTAAATCTTCTAAATATTCATTAGTTTTCACTGTTATCACCGCCTTCGAAATCTGCACGAGATACTATCTTGCACTTGCAAGGAAGCTTATGCATAGCAAGACGAAGAGCTTCTCTGGCTCTGGCCTCATCTACGCCCTTAATCTCAAACATAACGCGACCAGTTTTTACAACTGCAACCCAATATTCAACGTTACCTTTACCTTTACCCATACGAACACCAATAGGCTTACCTGTTACTGGTTTGTCAGGGAAAATCTTAATGTATACTTCACCGCCACGCTTTGTGTAACGAGTCATAGCTACACGGGCAGCCTCAATCTGATTAGCACGAATCCAACATGGTTCCATTGCAACGATACCGAAATCACCATGTGTAAGCTTATTGCCTCTTGAAGCCTTGCCTGCCATAGAGCCGCGGAACTGCTTTCTATGCTTTACTCTCTTAGGTAATAACATTATTGTTCGCTCCCTTCTTTCTTAGTATTAGCCTTTCTTGCCGGTAAAACTTCTCCGTTATAGATCCATACCTTAACGCCTACTTTACCGTAAGTTGTGTCTGCTTCAGCAAAACCGTAATCAATATCGGCACGAAGTGTCTGAAGTGGAATTGTACCTTCTGAATAGAATTCCGTACGAGCCATATCTGCACCGCCGAGACGACCGGAACAGCTTGTCTTGATACCTTTAGCACCGTTCTTCATTGCTCTGTTCATACAAGATTTCATTGCTCTTCTGAATGAAACACGCTCTTCAAGCTGTTTTGCAATGTTCTCAGCAACTAACTGTGCATCTTTTTCTGCTTTTTTTACTTCTTTTACATCTATGGAAATCTTCTCAGCAGATGAGAGTTTTTCAACCTGTTTCTTAAGAGCATCAATTTCAGCTCCGCCCTTTCCGATTACAACGCCCGGCTTTGAAGCATGAATTGTGATCTTGAGCTTTGTTGAAACTCTTTCTATTTCTATCTTAGATACTCCTGCAGCAAAAGTCTTCTTCTTAAGGAATTTTCTAATATTGTAATCTTCAACGAGAATGTCGCCAAAATTCTTGTTGTCAACATACCACTTTGAATCCCAATCCTTGATAATGCCGACTCTTAAGCCATGAGGATTAACTTTCTGTCCCATTTATATCTCCTTTCGATTATCTTTCGTTGAGTACAACTGTTATGTGACTTGTACGCTTTTCGATTCTGTAAGCTCTACCCTGAGCTCTTGGCTGAATTCTCTTCATTGTAGGGCCTTTGTTTGCGTAACATTCCTCAACATAAAGATTACGAATATCCATTCCGTTGTTATTCTCTGCATTAGCCATAGCGGAACGAATAAGCTTTGCTATTAATGATGATGCATATCTTGGGTTATATGAAACGATTGCAAGCGCTTCTTCCACACCCTTGCCTCTGATTGCATCGAGTACGAAGCAAGCCTTCTGAACCGAAACTCTAGCGTAAGATAACTTAGCGCTTGGTCTCGTATCCATAACAGCATTTCTTTCTCTTTTGATTTGTGATCTATGTCCTTTAGCCATAATGGATAAATGCCTCCTTCCGCTTATCTAGATTTCTTTTCGTTTTTGCCGTGTCCTCTGTAAGTTCTTGTGCTTACAAATTCTCCGAGCTTATGTCCAACCATATCTTCCGTAACATATACAGGCACATGCTTTCTTCCGTCATATACAGCAATTGTATGTCCAACCATTATAGGGAAAATAGTAGAACGACGAGACCATGTTTTAATTACCTGCTTATCGCCTGAAGCTTCCATTGCTTCTACCTTCTTTAATAAGCTTTCGTCAGCGAATGGTCCTTTTTTTAATGAACGAGCCATGAAACTACCTTCCTTTCTTATTACTTAAACGCTTTTCCGTCTCTTCTTCTTATAATAAGCTTGTTAGACTTATTATTCTTCTTACGTGTCTTAAGTCCTAATGCAGGCTTGCCCCATGGTGTCATTGGACCGGCATGTCCGATAGGTGCCTTACCTTCACCACCACCATGTGGATGGTCGTTAGGGTTCATAACAGAACCACGAACTGTAGGTCTGATACCCATATGTCTCTTTCTACCGGCCTTACCGATATTGATAAGACTATGATCTCCGTTACCAACCTCACCGATTGTTGCGCGACATACAGCAAGAACCATTCTCATTTCGCCTGAAGGAAGTCTGAGTGTTGCATACTTACCTTCCTTAGCCATAAGCTGAGCGCTAAGACCTGCAGATCTAACTAACTGAGCACCTCTACCTGGGTAAAGCTCGATGTTGTGGATCTCTGTACCTACTGGAATGTTCTCAAGTGGTAAGCAGTTACCTACGCTGATTTCAGCTTCAGGTCCGTTCATAACTACCATACCATCTGTAAGTCCCTTGGGAGCGATGATGTATGACTTTGTACCGTCTTCGTAGCAGATTAAAGCGATGTTAGCTGTTCTGTTTGGATCGTATTCGATACCGATAACCTTTGCAGCCATACCGTCTTTATTTCTCTTGAAATCGATAAGTCTGTATTTCTGTCTGTTTCCACCACCACGATGTCTAACAGTGATTTTACCCTGGTTGTTACGACCAGCATGCTTCTTCTGAGAAGTTAAAAGTGACTTTTCCGGCTTCTTCTTTGTGATTTCTGAGAAGTCCGATCCTGTCATATGTCTTCTAGAAGGTGTATATGGTGTATACTTCTTAATTCCCATGAGGAATCTCCTTTCAAATTAAACGTACAATATTGTTATCTGTGCGTCTTATATTTTTATATGGTAAATAACAAAAACGATCTTTTTATTTACCTGTTTTAATTAAAGATTTTCAAACAACTCGATATCCTTGCTGTCTGCCGTAAGCTTCACGATTGCTTTCTTTCTGTTAGGTGTAACACCTACTTTTACACCTCTTCTCTTTTTCTTTCCGTCAAGATTAAGAGTATTAACGTTTGCAACTTTAACGCCGTCAAACATTTTCTCTACGGCTTCTTTAATCATTGTCTTATTAGCGTCTGTATGAACATAGAATGTGTATGTCTTCTGAGCCATTGCATTCATTGACTGCTCTGTGATTACAGGCTTAATAATTACATCATAATACTGAACATTAGCCATTATGCATACACCTCCTGAATCTTCTTTAAAGCTTCCGTAGTAGCGATAACTTTATCGTACTTAAGAACTTCATATGCATTAATAGAATCTGTTGTAATAACCTTTACATTCTTAAGATTTCTGCTTGAAAGAATTACGTTCTCATTGCTGTTTTCAAGAATAACCAAAGCTGAATCAGCCTTTAAGTTAGCCATTGTTTTAACAACGCTCTTTGTCTTGATCTCAGGTAATTCAAATGAATCAAGAGCAATAAGGTTGTTGTTCTGTACTTTATCTGTAAGAACTGAGAAAAGAGCAGCTCTCTTTTCCTTCTTATTCATCTTCTTGCTGTAATCTCTTGGCTTTGGAGCAAATACGATTCCGCCGCCTTTCCACTGTGGTGCTCTGATGGATCCCTGTCTGGCATTACCTGTTCCTTTCTGCTTCCATGGTTTTTTGCCGCCGCCGGAAACTTCTGAACGTGTAAGTGCACTCTGAGTTCCCTGACGCTGTGCCGCTAAATAATTAACAACATACATATGTACAAGGTTCTCTTTGATATCAGCACCGAAAACGATGTCGCTGAGTTCTATTGAACCAACTTCATTTCCTTCTATATTAAATACAGATATATTTGCCATCGTGTAATAGCCTCCTTTCTATTGGTATTAACCCTTAACCGACTCTTTAATTGTAACTAATGCTTTCTTAGGTCCCGGAACAGCTCCCTTTACAAGGATAATTCCGTTTTCTGCATCAACTCTTACAACTTCAAGGTTCTGGATTGTTTTCTTTTCAGCTCCCATATGACCCGGCATCTTCTTTCCCTTTGGAACTCTGCCCGGATAAGCTGCCATGGCATTTGCTCCGGCATGTCTGTGGAACTTAGATCCGTGACCCATAGGTCCTCTTGACTGTCCGTGTCTCTTAATAGCACCCTGGTAACCTTTACCCTTAGAAGTAGCTGTTACATCAATCTTGTCACCTGCTTCGAAAATATCAACGGTAATTTCGTCCCTTACTGAATATTCCTCAGCATTTTCAAGCTTGAACTCTCTAATATATCTCTTATAAGGTATCTCTGCTTTGTCAAAATGTCCCTTTACAGGTTTTGTAACGAGTTTCTCTCTGATATCTTCGTAACCAACCTGGATTGCACTGTAACCGTCGTTCTCAACCGTTTTTACTTGTGTTACCACACAAGGTCCTGCCTGAAGAACAGTTACCGGGATTAATGTGCCATCTGCATCGAAAATCTGTGTCATTCCGACTTTAGTAGCTAAAATCGCTTTCTTCATGATATTCCTCCAAAAATGTTTTATATCTAAAGCTCTAACAGCGGAAAAAAACACAGACAAACTACTCTGTTGGTTTTTTTCTTAATAGAGTTCATTAGACCTTAATAAGCCCCGAGAGAAAACTCCCGTATGCCGGAACAATTTCCGACATCAGTCAGGTATCTGACCGTCAAATCAATTCATTATCTTTAAGTTGATATCAACACCGACTGACATCTCTAATCTTGTAAGAGAGTCAATTGTCTTCTGTGAAGGTCTGATAACATCGATAAGTCTCTTGTGAGTTCTCTGTTCAAACTGCTCTCTTGAATCTTTGTACTTATGTACGGCTCTGAGAATTGTTACCACTTCTTTCTTTGTAGGAAGTGGAACCGGTCCGCTCACCTCTGCTCCAGTCTTCTTTGCTGTTTCAACTATCTTCTTAGCCGCTGCATCAAGAAGCTGATGGTCATAAGCCTTTAAGATAATTCTGATTTTCTGATTTGCCATAAAAAAAGTCGCCTCCTATTCGCACTTTTACATTAGAAACTAAGTACGACAAGCGGTGACTGTACACATTGCCACGTGTTTCATAACAGACTTTCAACAAAAGCCTTAAACACGGGTTCATCCTAATTGATAGATACCTGGTACAGTGACTTGTCGTCAGATTCATCGACATTCGCTCCCTACAAAAACCCGATAAGCATGCGTACCTGCATTACTGACGGCAACCTTGTAGTTCATCGCTATCAATGTCACAACTCGTTTAGTATACAATAGTTAAAAAAAGTCTGCAATGTTTTTTTTAACATACACAGATTTTTACCGATCTGTTATTCTTGTATAAATGATGTTTATAATTATATAATTACACTCGGTGTTTAAATAGATCGGTGTTTATATAACAAGGTTATCGTCGTATTATATACTTAACCGCTATATTATAGAAGAAATTATTTTACAAAGTTAAATGTTTGTTAACTTATTATTCATTTTACGGAGATTGTTATGTTTATTGCAAATCGTTGGAAAGATTATGAAGTAATTGATACTTCAAACGGAGAAAAACTTGAATTTTGGGGCAGTTATAAACTTGTACGTCCGGATCCTCAGGTAATATGGAATACAAAAAGAGACAAAGTATGGAAAAATATAAATGCCCACTACCACAGAAGCGAAAGAGGTGGCGGTAACTGGGAGTTCTTTGACCTTCCGGATGTATGGCAGATCAAATACAGCCTGCCGCTCATTTCAAATCCTCTTGTTTTTAATTTAAAACCTTTCAGTTTTAAACATACCGGAGTATTCCCAGAGCAGGCTGCTAACTGGGATTGGATGTCAAACCTTATAAAAAATTCCGGAAGACAAATAAAAGTTCTTAATCTTTTTGCATATACCGGCGGCGCAACCATAAGCTGCGCAGCCGCAGGCGCTTCCGTAACTCATGTGGACGCATCAAAGGGAATGGTTACATGGGCGAAGGAAAATGCCGCATCCAGTATGCTGGCAGATGCTCCCATACGTTGGATAGTTGACGATTGTGTAAAATTTGTCGAACGTGAAATCAGAAGAGGTAATGTTTACGATGCCGTTATTATGGATCCCCCTTCATACGGTCGTGGCCCAAAGGGTGAAATATGGAAAATAGAAGAAAAAATATTTGAACTTATAGAATTATGTTCCAAGGTATTATCAGACAATCCTCTTTTTTTCCTTATTAATTCATACACAACCGGTCTTCAATCTTCGGTAATGTCATATATGCTCAGCACCGCTCTTTCTCATAAAACAGGTAATCCTATAAAGACCTGCAATGAATATCCGTATATTTATGAAACCGGTAATTGGAAAATCAGCGCGGACGAAATAGGTCTGCCAGTAACAAAAACAAACCAATTTCTGCCTTGCGGCGCAAGCTGTCGCGGTGAATTCATGTGAGTTGGGCAATAAATAAAAACCTTCACTATTAGAAAGATTGTATCCGATTGATTTTTGCTTTGCCAATCAGTTATATAATGCTTTCATAATATGAAGGTTCTTTTTTATTTACGCCGATTATTGTTTGTGCGGTTCTTATTTATGTATCTTAATAATTATACCATTTAATGTTTATATAATTTTTGTGCATTTTAACATTTGTGTTTGTGCCGTTTAACGCGCCGACAGTTTTTTTATTATAACGGTTATCGAAACACCCGCAATACCGATTATGGCAGTAATATGCCAAAGTCTGAGTGTATAACCGGAATATTCACCTGTGTTTACGACTTTTTCAGCTATGTCACTTTTATTATCAACAACTCTCAAAGTCTGATCAGCATTGTTAATATCGACATGCTCTGCCAATATAACGCCTTTTTCATCTGAAAGTTCCTGAAATATTACTATTTCGCTGTCGGCTAAACCTTGTGTATTTGCATTGAATTCAACGGAAACCACTCCTTTTTCATCTGCAATAAACTTTTCGTTTGCCCCAACGTCAAGCATTTCTCCCGTATTTTTATTTATTATACTTCCTCTCAGCGAATATTCCTTTCCCGTTTTTAAATTAGAATAAAATACCTTATCAACTATTGTAACATTTTCACTTTGTATTACAGTTTTATCACCGTTTTCACTGCCGGCTTTTGTGGAAATATCAGGGAAATATACGGTCTGATTTTCATCGTTTAAATCCCTATGGGCGGCAATTAACTTTCCGTTCGAATACAGATTTTCAAAAATGACAATTTCTTTACCCGCAAGCTCTTTGGAATCAATGTTATACAACATTTTTACGCTCCCGTCACCGCTGTCTGCCGTAAACGTCTTCTCGACCGATGCCCCCTCAATTTTCAATTTTTCTCCGGTGCTCTTATCAAGTATTTCTCCCGCAACAGTATATTCCGTTCCCACGGTAAGATTTGTATACGAAATTTCATCAATAAGTGAAGTCTTCCCGACAACACCTGTGTTATTACCCGTATTTACATCGTATGCAATTGTTCTGATATCAATACTTTTGTCCGTTACCGTTCCAAGGTCCAAAACAGTCCCGTCTTCACTGATTTTAAATTCAGTGTTCTCAAGAGCATATCCGACATTGTTCTCACACCTTAATTCTTCCAATTTATATGTTCCGTACGGAAAGGAACCTGCAGAAGAATCATATGCATATTCACCGTTAACTCCGGCTGAAAACCAGGTTGAATAATTATAATCATGGTCATTTTCCGAAATATGCTCTTTATTCAATAAAAAATCGTTGCCGTTAACGGATTCTCCTTTATTCTTCATTGAATCAAAAACACCGTTTTCTGTTACTATAACATGAGATTCACCTGTTTCATTATTTGTAATTATAAACGGAACATTTAGTTTTTGACCGTCATCTCCTGTTTTTCTGAACTTTATATCACCTCTTACAGGTTTATTTGCGATTTCGGCAGTTACTGTTTCTCCCTTTGTTTTTATGTTTACAAATATACCTGTATTATTTTTTACATATCCGACTCCCGGTTTTATTTCCGATATTTCATATGAGCCGTACGGAACGTCTGATATTAAGACCGTGTATCGATCCTTTTTCAATGTTGTTTTCACATTGGTCAAAACTTCTCCGTTCTTTATTGCTTTACCGCGGTACGAAACATCTTTCCCGCTTCTGTTTATTATTTTGAATTCCGCACAGAGACCGTCCCGACTCATCCATCCGTTTTTTCCGAGAATCGAATCGTACTTGATAATCTCTATATTCCCGACAGGATTATAACTATAGTAAAATGCACCGACCGATTGGTTAGATGAAAATCTCGGTATACCGACGGCTCCACTTGCATTTATGTCCTTTATTATTGGTTTAAGTTCCCCCGAATTGTATGCACGGTACACTTTGTCAAGCACCGCATTTACTGTTTGAGAATCATGTTCGCTTACTTTAACGGCCTTTTCTCCGCCCTTTAAAAAGTATTCCGTAATTGTCCATATTATGCACTGTTTCCCCTGTTCCATCTGTTTAGGCGTAAGATTTCCCGCAATTTTTTCAAAATAGTATAAACCGGCCGAAACAGATTTAATGGTATTATCATCCATTATTTCCGACATGTTCTTTACCGTATTGGTTCCAGAGACAAATGGGTTCCTCATTTGAATACAGTACAACGGTTCACTTCCGTTCTCCGCTCTGAAATAGTGATTTCCGTCACCCTGTCCCAGATATTCGGTATAATTCCCCTCGGAATCTCTTCTCCATGTTGAAGCACTCCAGTTTTCCCCGTTTATCTTTCGAATGTTTACATCTCTTCCTATACTGTCTTTTAAACAGCCGTCAGCCTGTACCCGAACCGCGGATGAAATAAGCCCGAACATGCAGCAAATAAGCGACAATATAAGCAAAAATATTATTGCAATACTTTTAGAAGTCAATCGTCCGCATTTTCTTACCATGTGTCTCCTCTCTTAAAACAGATTATTAAAACTTTGAATATATTGTTTTGGAAATTTTGAAAAATATAAAAATATTTGATGTATATAAAAATTTTGTCGATTAAAAAATTTGTTGATTAAAAAAGATTTGATTTTGAAATAAAAATTGTAGAATCGATTTTGAGTACCGTTAATTTAATTTCGGTTAATAAATTCAGATTTTGACTTAATCAGCCGTTTTTCATAACAACATTCAGATAAGATATGTAAATTAAAATATTTAATTCGTAAATATCGTTTCGTTACATTAAATTTTTATTTTGTAAAAAACTGTTTTTTATTCTTTTTCATAAACACTGTCAGGTCATCATCTCTCTTTTCCAAAAATGTTGTTTTGTCTTCATATTTACTTTTTATATCTTTACCGGGTTCTTTTCCCATAAAAGTATCTTCTTTCCCAAGAGAATCACTTCGCTTATTATTCATCGGCTTATAAGATAATCCGGCAGACGATTTGACATTTTTCTTAAGCAAAAACCTGTTGACGATATTAAACAGAAAAGAAGATAAACCGGATGAATTATCAAACAACTTATTTTTTGCATATGGTTGATAAATATAATAAATTTTATTTTCTCCCGCTGAATAAAAAACGGCTTTTGGATTAAATACAATGTTACAAACGGGCAACTCATATTTTCTAAGCATCCTTGTAACCTGAATAACAGATGAAATCAGCAACTCCGATATTTCTCCGTTATCTTTTTTTAATAAGTTATGCAATGTTTCCGACTCCGGAGCAGAATATATAAGTCTGTGTCTTTCCATATCAACGGGACATATATTGGAAATAAGTCTTTTATTTAATATATTCATTATATTCATATCCAATTTTCTGAAAAATGCTTTTTTTATGCTTATAAATGTCATTCCGTTTTTATTTCTTATTCTTAAACCGTACATACTTCTTCCTTTTGAGCAATAAAATACATATTGTAACAGTTAACAGCGATGACAAAACTAATATAGATAGAACAACGGTAATGTTGATTAACCGTTTATTTTCACTTATATCCTTTATATTGTCCAACGCAGGAGTCAAATATTCTCTTTTGTAGGTTTCTCCTACAGTCGGTTTTCTCACGGACAGTCCTCTATAGATAACATCCTTCATATTTCCGGCCATATCGTATGATTTTATATATACGGAATGTTCACGGCCGTCAGGCTTAAAGGCAATATTAAGTATATTATCATCCGTCCCGGAACCTGACCACGTAATTTCTCCAAAGTCTTTTATTCCCGAAATATTATTAACATATACCGGCTCTCCGTCGTCAACTCTGTATTCAAAATTTTTAACCGCAATATTATCATTTATAACAAATAGATATTCAACATCATTATTGCTCTCATGTTTATTATCCGACAATTTTATAATTTCAGGTTTGTTCCTATCAACGCAAAATTTGAATATTTTACAAATATCATTTGAATCGGAACTGTTATTGTTACCTGCTTTATCAATCGTATTAATCATAATTGAATATGTACCGTTACCTTTAAAATTATTATTGAATATTCTGTATGAATATTTCTTCAGAATATTTTCCGATTCTTCCGTTACATTATATTCAACACCTCTTTTAAGCTCCTTTACTATTCCGTTATGGTACAATAAAACCTGCCTGTGTTCATCTCCCATGGAATCTATGTTTAATTCCGTTATATTTATATCCGGAGGTTTATTGGTGAAAGTATCCGATAAATTAATAATATTTTCATCCGGAATAAAAACAGATCCATGCTTATTAACCGTAAATGGTAAAATAATTTTTCGTCCGTTCCCTGCATTATCAACGGCTTCCACACTCAATACATAGTTATCATCCCGTAACTCCGACATGTTAATTATACAGTTTATGCTGCTTTTTCTTATCATTTCACTAAGTTGCGGCATGACTTTAAAAAGGTTGTATTCTTCCTGCTTCTCATTAATCGAAATGCTTTCCGAAATATCCGTATCGCCGTGCTTTTCGCCTTTTAATGATATATGTATGTTCTCAGGCGATATATTCCCGTCATGTACGGTTATTTGAGGAAAAATATTTTTATTGGTTGATATACCTTTTTCCAAATACTTATATTCTATAACAGGTTCATCTCGATCTACGGATAACAGAACATTTTCCCGCTTTATATACCCCGCTCTGTCTCTGATATAAACTTCCGCCAGGTAATCACCACTGCCGAGTCCCGCTTTTACTTCTCCTTCAAAGTTTGCCGGAAAATTATTTAACTTCGTCGTTTCCCTTTTAAGATTTTCCTCATGCAAAACCTTTCCGGTTAAGATGTCTCTTACCGTTATTCCGCATTCTTCTATGCCGGAAATCCGTGCTCCGGCTGTAATGCCGCAAATTATATCACCGTTAAATAAATGGATATTATTCTTTGAAAGCTTATTGCTTTTGACATCTATTTCAATATAATTGTTTTCCGCCGCTTCGGAAGATTCAACAATAAAATTACCAGTTATAAATTCTTTTGACTTATAAATATCATCCCAGACGGTATAAAATATGATATTACCCGAATATCCGTCTTTTATGTCGATACTTGCTTTATATTTGTAAATTTTTTCCGAGTCTTCCGTAAAATCTTCTTCCGAATTATCATTTGATCCGTTCCATGAATTTGGTATCTTCCCTGTTTCACCCGCCTCCTTTGCGTATCCTTTTTTATCATATTCGTTTGTTGATTCTTTTATATTCTCTTTGTCTTTTTGTATCTCCTTTTCTTTTTCATCCTCTTTCTCGTCCTCATCGCTTTGTAAAGGTTCCCATAATTCCGCCTGTATGCTTTCTTCCGTTGATATGCCGCTTATTTCATCATACAATCTGTAATACAATACATCTGTTGACTTGTCGGCACGGAATTCTATATCTAAAGTTATCCCCTTATCCCTGAATATAATTATTTCTTCATCACCTTTGTTAAGCAGATTGTCATGTCCCGAGGAGCAATTTATCAGTTCAAATACTCTCTGTTTTTCTTTTTCCTTTGTTTCGTAGTTTTCACTTGTTCCGTTCTCCCCGTTTTCATCCCCCCTTTCCATGTCGCCGCCGTTGTTATTCTCATCATCATTATCGTTTTTTAGTATTTCCCCGCTGCCTCTCCCTTCCGAATCATTGCTTTCGGCATTAATGCTTATACCTGTCAGTGCGCTTATTCCCAAGACTGCCGTTATTACGACAATACATATAAAAATACCGCAAATAATTTTAATTACTTTTTTATACCTACATATTTTTATACTTATTCACCACCGTTTCAGTTGTTTTAATCACCTCATTTAATTTATCTAAGTTTACATGTTCATTTTCTGAATGTGCATTTAATATCTTTATTCTTTTAATCATATCCGACACTTTTCCGACTGCTTCTTCGGATTTTCCGATTTCAGACCCTAACCTGCTTACGGCGCTTAAAATCAATATGCTGCATCTGTAAATAATAACAGGGTTGCCGTTTTCCTCCCCAAAGTCCAACAAACTGTCAAAATATTCAATATTCTTTAAAATATCCCCTGAACTTCCCTCTTTTATCATATTCTGTGAATTAAGTATCATCCCTCCGACTTTCTTATATATATCAGCTTTTTCATCGGAAGACTGTGATATCCAATACATTGCCTTTCTTATATTATCTATGTTGTGCAAATCAAATACTTCGCCGTAATAATACCAATATAAAATACCTATTTCATATGAAATTTCCCCATAAATACTTGATTTTTTTAATTTTCCGATATTAGGATATACAGCGGATTTTAATTCACGTTCCTCTTCTTCGGAAAAAACAAAATCAGACTTATACTCATAAATAAGAGATCTGAAACTCTGAATATCCGATGGGTTGTCTTTCAGTGACAAAATATATGCTTCGGCTCGTTTACCGGGATTATCGCCCGTAATGTCATACATTTTTTCGGTCTCAACATAATTTTCAAGGGATGATTCTCTTATCAGCTGCTGAAGAAAAACAATAATAAGTAAGCTCAATATGATTGTAATGATGTTAAAATAATGCTTTCTTCTGTTTCTTTTTTTCAGTTCTTCAAGAGAATGCCTTACGTCGGATATACTTTTATATCTCTTGTCCCTGTCTGCAGAAATGCATTTTAACAAAATGTTGTAAATATTCCTGTTTATCTTTTTATTTGATAAAACATATAGTTCAATACAGGTTTTTCCAAAAGAGTATATATCCGTTCTGACGTCTGCCGAGCAAGTCAAAACCTGTTCCGGAGACGCATATCCGTATGTTCCCCAAATTTCTTTGTTGTCACGATAAACCGCAGCTCCGAAATCGATCAGATAAACTTTAAAATCTTTTGAAATAATAATATTACCGGGCTTTAAATCAGCATAAATGATCGGCGGATCATGGTTATGCAAATATTCCAATACCGACAAAATTTGCATAATTATTTTAAAAATCTGTTTACCTGACAGTGCATCGTTTGCCGATATCTCGCCGATATTTTTGCCTTCAATGTAGTCTTCAATAATTAAGATTGACGTATCGGAATATATGATGTCTGTTATTCTCGGAATATGTTGATGTCTGCATTCATTTAATACGGTTACTTCCCTCATAACCTCCGCATAATAAGCATTGTCGGACTCTTTTATTGCAACATCTGTGCAAAGTTTCATGTCAAATGCTTTATATACGGTACTTAATGCTCCCTGCCCGATAATTCCCGAAATTTTATATCTGTTGTTTACTATGTCACCTATGTGCATATTATTACCTGTTTTAAATATGTTTGAACGATTTGTTCATAAGAATATTCTGAAAATGTTTGAACGAATGAATTACATGAAAATTTCTGCAATGTTTGAATGAATGAATTACATGAAAGTTTTGAATATATTTGGACAAAGCGTTCATAAGAAAATATAAGATAGAATAAAGAAAAATATAAAGATATCAAATCGGATTTCAATAACAGAAATCCTGCTCAAAGAATAAAGCGAAAATTTGTTTTTGTCAATATTTTTCATGCTAATTTTATGCATATATTTTATTTTTTCAGCCTTTCTTCCCTCCCTTTTGTTCTCATAGACTCACATGATATATACTGGTTCTATAAAATATATATTTTTTGGTATTTGCAAGCAACAGATTGAAAGTATATTATGAGCGTAAGCTAATTGAGTTAAGGAAATTAACCCATATTATTTTTTAATTAAATATCTAAACCATATCCAAATCGTAGGTTATGATTATGAAGGAGGTCTCTTATGGAAGTTAAATTACAGGAAAAATACAAGTTATTTATTAACGGCGAATGGAAGGACGCATCAGACGGCGCAACAGTAAAGACATACAGCCCTGTTGACGGTTCTCTTCTCGCTGAAGTTGCGGAAGCTACAAAAGAAGACGTAGATGCAGCTGTTAAAGCAGCAAGAGAAGCATTTAAGACATGGAAGAACACAACAGTTAAGGAAAGAGCTAAGATACTTAATAAAATCGCGGATATCATCGACGAAAATGCCGAATTCCTCGCAACAGTTGAAACAATGGATAACGGAAAACCAATCAGAGAGACAATGGCAGTTGATGTTCCTTTGGCAGCTGAGCACTTCCGTTATTTTGCGGCAGCTATCATCGCAGAAGAAGACAGCGCCAAGTTATTGGACAACAATACATTAAGCCTTATTCTTCGTGAGCCTATCGGCGTTGTAGGACAGATTGTTCCATGGAACTTCCCATTCCTCATGGGTGCATGGAAACTCGCTCCTGTACTTGCAAGCGGTTGCGTTACGGTTCTTAAGACATCAAGCACAACACCTCTCAGCGTACTCGAATTTGCTAAGCTCGTTCAGGATGTTTTACCTGCAGGCGTATTTAATGTAATAACAGGTTCAGGTTCTAAGTCAGGTCAGTATATCCTTGACCATGAAGGATTTGACAAGCTCGCATTCACAGGTTCAACAGAGGTAGGTTACAACGTTGCCAAGGCAGCTGCCGAAAAGCTTATCCCTGCTACTCTTGAATTAGGCGGTAAGTCAGCAAACATCATTTTCCCTGACTGTGACTTCGAGCAGGCTCTTGACGGCGCTCAGCTCGGTATCCTCTTCAACCAGGGCCAGGTTTGCTGTGCAGGCTCAAGAATCTTTGTTCATGAAGATATTTATGATAAGTTCGTACCTGAACTTGTTAAGAGATTTAACAGCATAACAGTAGGTAATCCACTTGATCCTAATACACAGATGGGTTCACAGATTGACAAGCGTCAGATGAACAAAATCCTCAGCTACGTACAGATCGGTAAGGAAGAAGGAGCTAAAGTTCTTTGCGGCGGCGAACAGTTTGCTGAAAACGGACTTGAGAACGGATGCTTCATTCGTCCTACACTTCTCGGAGATGTAACTAATGATATGAGAGTCGCAAGAGAGGAAATCTTCGGACCTGTTGCATGTATCATTAAGTTTAAGTCTGAAGAAGAAGTAATCGCTATGGCTAACGACAGCGAATACGGTCTCGGCGGCGCGGTATTTACAAATGATCTTAACAGAGCAATCCGTGTGTCACGCGCCATCGAAACAGGTCGTATGTGGGTTAACACATACAATGCAATTCCTGAAGGCGCTCCGTTCGGCGGTTACAAGAAATCCGGTATCGGACGTGAGACTCATAAGGTTATCTTAGAGCACTATACACAGATGAAAAACATCCTTATCAACTTAAGCGGTTCTCCAAGCGGATTCTACCCTAAGAAGGATTAATTAAAAATTTAAATATAAATCACATATCACATACACATACTAAACACACAAATTACATACACATACAATAAACAGAAGCTCGGACAGTTAGGTTATATCAACCTGAGTCCGAGCTTTTGTTTTATATTAAATATTTTATATTAAATATTTTATATTATGTATTTTATATTGTTTAATATTTCTACGTGAATTGTCCTCAATTATTCTCCGGTTCGAAACATATATGATCAACCGCAAAGTCTTTGCCGTTCTCAGAAAGAATATGTTCACCTTTTATCTTTTCTCCCGGATTAACTTCCGTGATATCTGCGTAAGAATATTTCTTTACGCCTGCGTCATTTACATATGAATATGCTATAATTCCGCTTTTCCATTTATAATCCGATTTATTTGTTACGGTTATGTCCAGAACATTTTCTCCCGATAAATTAAAATCAAAGCCGTCAATTGAATATTCACTTGCATCCGCATAGTATTCCTTTCCGGCTTCCGCATATTCCCCGACATTTCTTATGACACATTCACTCAGAAATAATTTCGGAGATGTCATGTTTCTTCTGTATTGTGAGCCTTCATCCAATATAAGCAGCCTCACTTCCTTTGAACCGTGAGCCGGAATATCAACAGCCAGTCTTTTTGTGGCATATATTATATTTTCACAGGAAAAATACCTTCGTATATCAACAGGATCATCTATTTCATTTCCTGCACTGTCCTGCTTTGCAATGTCTATCGTACCGTCTATTACCGCCTGATCAATTCTGTTATCGCTGTCATTTTTGACCGTAGCGGTTATTATACCGTTTGCAGCATCATATTTTGCGTCACTTATTGTTATTCCCGGATATCTGTCCGAGACGTAATCCGTTGCCAAAGTTACTTCGGCTTCTCCTCCCGCGGAGGAAGTATTTGTTTCGTTAGTGCCGCAACCGGCTAAAATGACGCTTATACCCGCTGCAGCCGCAAATATTGATGCTTTCTTTATATTTTTCATAATTATGCCGTTCTGACCTCCATCAAAAAATCGGGGTTTTATTTTTGAATTTGACTTTTGAATCTCCTCTGACATTTGCAATATGATTTCCCGTTGTTTCAACCCGTCGTGTAAGACACATAATACATTCCGCAGCTTCGTCACCGGTACATATTTTACCGTCATATAATGCGTATTTCGCTCTTACGCTTGTGGGAGAGAGATTAGGCATTACTACATTGCCTCCGGCAAGTATACCCTGTTCTCTGCCTGTTCGGTGTAAAGAACCGAGGGCCGTTGTTGCAGGAAGGAGCACATTCGGCTGCATAAGCCTTGTAATTGCAAGAACATGCAACGTATCTTCTATCTTTCCGTTTGGCATGTCCGCAAATGGTGTGTCGTGATTGGCGATAAAAGGTCCCATACCTATCATGTGAGGTTGAAATTCTTTCATAAAAAGCAAATCTTCAATAATGTTATCAACAGTCTGATATGGGGAACCTATCATAATTCCGCATCCCACCTGATATCCTATTGCTTTCAAATCCTTAAGACACTCCACTCTTGCGGAAATGCTCTGTGAAGGGCTGTGTATCATACTGTAATGTTCTTCGTTTATTGTTTCATGTCTGAGCAAATATCTGTCCGCTCCCGCTTCATAGAACTTAACATATGAATCATGACTCTTTTCACCTATTGAAAGTGTAATTGCGCAATCAGGATGTAATTGCTTAATTGAACGGATAATATCACACATATAATCGTCGGTAAAAAATGGATCTTCTCCGCCTTGAAGCACAAAGGTCCTGAATCCCAAACCATAACCGATATCCGAGCATTCGAGAATCTCATCAAATGAAAGTCTGTATCTGTCGGCGTTCCTGTTGCTTGCTCTTATTCCGCAATACACACAGTCTTTTTTACAATAATTGGTAAATTCTATAAGCCCCCGGATATATACTTCATCGCCGTATACTTCTTTTTTTACCTCTCTTGCCTGTGAATATAAGAACTCCTCGTCTTCTTTTGTGAGAGTTGTAAGAAGTTGTTTTAACTCACCGTAACCCAATATAGTATCTTTTCTCAGTTTTTTAATCAATTCCGTATTAGTACTCATAATAACCTCAATACAACATTATTCCCCATATTCAACCGCATAATAAACGACATAACGGTCAGTTATTTATATACCGTTTTTTAATAATATGATATAAGTGTCAAAAGTACGTTGATAAGTCTTTCCGCTGCCGGCATGCAGACGTGTGCGGTGTCTGACTTTCGGCACCGTAATCATAATATTATAAAATCAAAAAGCGCGAAACAACAGATATGAAACATTTATACGTATTCATATCCGCCGTTTCGCACTTTTCTTTATTTAAATAATTATTTAGCCGTTACCGTAATGTATTCATCACCAAGTAAAGCCAATGCATCTTTAGGAGCGAATTCGCTGTTTCTTTCAACTTTGAGTTCTGCATATGAACTTGTGTCTCCGGACGGACCGACATATTTAAATGCAACCATTTTATATTTTGAATCATCTTTTCCGTATACATAATATACTGTCTTGCCGTTATCTTCTGTTCTTCCCTGATCCAACAGCTGATCAAACTCCGTCATCTCAGAATCTATCTTTGCCTCTATGGCATGGGTGGATACATTATCTTCTAAATCATATTCATATGATTCTCCCGAAGCGTTTTTATATTCCAGATTACCGTGTCTTAAATATCCGGTATCATACTTATTAACCTGTATGTTATATGCCGTACTTTCATCCGTATAAATTTCTTTAGACGCCGGTTCCGTAACGGCTGCCGTGCTTTCAACGGCTGTTGTTTCAGGCACGGATTGCGTTGTAACAGCCTCAGTGGAAGCCGCTGTTGTCTCAGGCTGACTTCCGCCGTTTCCGCATCCCGCAAAAATTACACCCGATGCCGCAACACCTGCAATTGTTAATAATATTTTTTTCATAATAAGCCTCCTCATTGACAGAGTGAAGATAGTTAAAAAACAGGCACATTATTTGTCCGGTTCTATCTTCTTCCGATATGAATATATGATATGACAAATATATCACAATAAACCGTTTTAGTCCCTAATTTGTTGAATAAATATCTGCTTTGTCCGATTCTCAACATATTAAGTTGTTCCGGTACTCAATCTTCCAATATCTTAACGGCTCTTTCCAGTATACCGTTCATGTAACTGATTGCCGTTCCGTAATTGGTTACTTTTACTCCGCTGTTATGTATGTGCTTCATGCGGCTCAAAATCTGTTTTTCGCTTAACATACATCCGCCGCAGTGAATAACCAGGTCAAAACCCGCAAGATCTTCCGGAAAATATGTACCGTTCGACAGCTCGATTGAGAGCTCTTTTTCTGTATATTTTTTTAATAATTTCGGTATTTTAACGGATCCTATGTCTTCACACTGTCTGTGATGAGAACACCCCTCCGAAATCAATACTCTGTCTCCGTCCTTTAAGTTATCAATGTGATAAACGCCCTCCAATGCCATTTCCAGAAATCCTTTATATCTGGCCATAAGAATGGAAAACGAAGTAAGAGGGATGTCTTTTGGAACAATTTTATCCACAAATCCGAATACCTGGCTGTCGGTAATGACCAAATCCGAATATCTGCCGATTCCGTTTTTCATAAATTCTTCCAGTTCGGTATCCTTTACACAGACGGCCTGTGAATCGGCCGCCAGTATGTCTCTTATAACCTGCTGCTGAGGAAGTATTAATCTCCCCTTCGGAGCAGATTCATCAATTGGAATGACAAGGGTTACCAATGAATTTTTTTTGAGCTTATCCGAAATAATAAATCTCTCTTCTTTCCTCTCGTTAAACAGAATTATTTTTTCTTCCAAAAGCAGCTTTAAATCTTCAATACGTATGTTCTCAGCGACGGAAACCGATATATCGGCACGTATGTCGGTTGTCTCATTTGCTTCATCAATCTTATTACATACGGTAATGTATGGAATGTTCCCCTCGTTGCACAGTTTTAACAGCGGCTCGATGTTACTCTCCGTTTCATGAGGCGTTGTGACTATTACCGCCATATTTACTGTATCGAGGGCTTTAAGTGCAGCCTTCATTCTGAGAGAACCGATTTCTCCGTCATCCGAAAAGCCGGGAGTATCAATTAAAACCACCGGCCCCGCCTTGTGTAATTCCATGGTCTTTTTTACCGTATCGGTTGTTGTACCCTTAAATTCCGATACCACTGAAATATCCTGTCCCGTTATGGCATTAATGAGTGAAGATTTACCTGCATTTACATTTCCGAGAAACCCTATTTGAACACGTTCGGAAACCGGTGTGTCATTTAAACTCATAATTGTTTACCTGTGTATATATCCCGGATATATACATCCTCTCCTGAATATTAGTCAGATTATAAAATACCTGCGCAAGTTTCCATACCGCATACATTTAATGCTAAATCATATATCTGTTTAATTAATACTATAAATATTCCCTTTTATCAACTTATCAATCAATAATCAATGGTAAATGAAATACCCTTATGTTCTCATATACATTTTTAACCAAAAAGCGGATGTCACTGTTATACAGCAAACATCCGCTTAATTATCCGAAAGCATAAGCACTGTCGTGCAAATACATTAAATTATTAATTGAAAGCTACAAGAATTATGAAATATAATACCGCAACTATACCTATTACAAATAATAACAAACTGTATGAAATTCCTCTCGGAATTTTTTCCACTTTTTGAGGCTTTTCATATAGTGCAAATTCATCTTCTTCCTTAGGATTAAATCTCTCCGGTCTGTTAATAAAGAACAGAGACTTATAAAGCCATGCTATGCCGTCTCCGACTATGAACACAAGTCTTGCGGCAAACGCACCGATAAACGGTAAAACCGTGAGAAGAGCAGGGCGATAAAAATATTTTTCCATATCCAATCCATAGTTCCAGGCATCGATATATTCCTTTTTACCGTCTGCATTCTTTTTCATCAGACAAGGTCTTACTATGAGGAAGTAGAACAATGCTCCTATAGCAAGAGAAGCAAGAGCTCCGCTGATGTTAGTCCATGAAAAATATGCAACTTCGTTTTCCAAACCGTGACCGTTTAAGAAATGCTGTGACATTTCCCCGACAACATCCTGTGTGAAGTGCGGTAATATTCCGATTACAGGGAATAATACTCCGAGTATTACAAGCAGAATCTTTACGGGAACACTCGTATACTTTGATTTCCCGTCATATTCGGCCTGTAGTTCAGGGTCGTTATTTTTCTCGATAAATACGGCCGTAAATATTTTAAGCATGTAACAGAATGTCAGTCCGCCTGTAAATATAAACAACGCCTCTATTATTTTAAATATTACCGCCATGCCGGTGGTTTCCGGAAACATTGCAATGTATTCAACAAGACTCTCGTGTATAAGAGTTTTACTGATATAACCGTTAAAAAACGGTACACCTGCTACGCCCAGAATTGCCGATCCGCTCACTAACTTAATAAGCCACTTATTTCTGCCCCATCCGCGTATCTTATTAAGGTCGAAATCCTTAAGATTCATAAATATCACTCCTGCGACCATAAACAGCGCAAGCTTAATAAACGAATGGTTAACAAGATGTAATACAGAGCCCTGTACCGCTATGGCATTATGCTCTCCCAATATTGCCTGCATTCCTGTTCCCACAAGAATGAAGCCTATCTGTGACATGGAAGAACATGCAATCGTCCTTTTAAAGTCAACGGAGAATACCGCAAGCATTGCTCCCGTGAGCATGGTAAGAGTTCCCGCTATAAGAATAACCAATCCCCATGTATAGTCATGGAGAAGCACCTGACCGGTTACCACGAATATACCGAATATTCCGGCTTTACTAAGCACTGCGGAAAGCAATGCCGTGGCTGGCTCCGGAGCCGCCACATAAGCCTTTGGAAGCCATGTATGAAGGGGATACATTCCCGCTTTGACTCCGAATCCGACCAATATAAGTAAACCCGAAGCAAGTATAATTCCGTAATTTGCTCCAGACATTTTTATTGCATCCAGAATTTGATCCATTTCTAAAGTGCCGATATTTGCTTTAAGCATAAACAGTCCCATAAGTGTTACAAGACCGCCGAACACTCCGAATCCCAAATAGCTCTTAGACGCATCTATCGCTTTTTCGGATTCTCCGTGAATAACAAGAACATATGATGTAAATGTCATAACCTCGAAGAATATAAATGTTGTATATAAATCAGCCGAAAGGAATATTCCCATCGTCGCTCCGAGAGTCCAGAGCATAAACATATAGTATCTGTTTCTGTTTCGGCTGCTTAATCTGTTAAAGTATTCAATGCTTTGAACCGTGGTAAAGAACCATGCTATACCGGCTATCATAATCATTACCAGTCTGAACCCGTCCGCTCTGAAGTGCAATCCGAATCCCGCAAATCCTTCCCAATATAAATCAGTAGGGGTTTCAAACGACATAGCCACAAGGACTATGGCCGCAGCAAGCTCAATCGCGGTAATTAATACGGCCACTCTGTCTCTGCCGGTCTTGCTGTGTCTCCCGAGTATGTAATTAACAAGTCCCGCCGCAAACGGAAAGAATACCAAAAACAATATAAGTAAATTACCTGACAAGCTTATCTCACCTCCTTATGTGTATTTGTTTATAAAATACCCGCTATATGCTGAAACATATTTATAAACGGCGTCGGATATACTCCGATTACGATTGATGCGACACTGAGTCCCATCATAGGAATTGTCATACATTTTCCCGGATCCTTAACTCCCCTGTTCATTCTCTCAAGGTTTAATCCTTTATCAGGGAAGTATGCCTTGATAATAATTTGGAACAGGTATAAAGATGTAAGTACGGCTGAAATAATAAGTGCGCCGATACCGACATATGAAAGAACCAAATCCGTGTTCGCAGCTGCCGTTCCGATCATCCATTTACTTGTTATAGCCATAAGAGGAGGTACGCCGATAAGCCCGAGAGAACATATTGTAAATGCAGCCATTGTTACAGGCATTGTTTTTCCGAAGCCCGCTAACTGATCTACATATTCTCTTCCCGTTGTTACAATAATTGCACCAGCAACAAAGAACAATGTAATCTTAAGTACCGAATGGAACATCATGTGAGTCAGACCGCCTACCAGTCCCTCAGGAGTCATAATCATAAGAGAAAACAACATATATGAAAGATTACTTACCGTTGAATAGGCAAGTCGCCTCTTAATATGATTTTCTCTGAGAGCCATGGAAGAACCGAATATTATTGTTATTATTGCTGCAAGCATGCAGACAAACTGAGCCCATGTTCCGTATAACAACTCCGTGCCGAAGCTGTAATATGTAACTCTCATAATCGCAAATACACCGGCATTAACAACCGCTACGGCATGAAGAAGTGCCGTAACCGGTGTCGGAGCAACGCCGGCGCTCGGCAGCCAGTTGAAAAACGGAAAAATTGCCGCTTTTACACCGAAGCCGAAAAATGCACATATAAATCCGACAAGCAATAACTGTTCATGACCTGCAATCTTAGCAATATCCGTTAAAATTCCGCCATATACAAAATCAAGCGAAACTCCGAAGTTCATCAGAAGCATAATTGCGATAAAACCGAAACTCGCTCCCGTTATCGAATAAATAACGTATTTTTTGCCGGCAGACGCCGCCTTTTTGTCCATCTCATGCATAACAAGAGGCAACGTTGCGGCCGTGAGCAATTCGTAAAACAGATACATTGTGATTAAGTTAGCTGAGAATACAATTCCCATAATCACACCGAATGAAATAATGAAAAATGAAAAGAATTTATTTTCATTATGTTCATGTGACATATATTCAAATGCATAAAACGCCGTTACCACCCAAAGTGTGGAAACGATCATTCCGAATACTGTAGATAAACCATCCACTCTAAAGGTTATACTAACGATTTCCGAAAAACGTATCACCGTAAAGGATTGTTCAGGTACAGTAAACATAAATACGATTGCAAGAATCATATTAGCAATGCAAACCATTGCTACATATATATGTCTTTTTCGATTATCTTTTATCCCGTTGCACATGAGTATAAATCCCATAACAATAGGAAAAATAATCGGTATTAAAAGCAATGCCGCCATATTTACTCCCTTCTAAATATTAATCATTACGGTTAAACCGGTAATATAACTGAAATAATTCCGCCTATTGCATCGGTCAGTCCCACAGGCATAACTCCGAGCCCCAGCGCAAGTACCGATAATATTATAAGCGGTACCGTCATATAAGCGTTTGGTTCCATCTTAACGAGTCCTTCATAATTATAGTCTTTGCCCGGAAAGAATGCCGTCTGAACAATAGGGAACAGATATCCTGCTGTAAGCAGAGCCGAAAGCAATAATACTGCGGCACCCACTATTCCCAAAGCTCCGAACTCCGGAGCAAGAGACGCCGTCGCCAGATACCATTTGCTGAAAAATCCCGCAAACGGAGGTATACCGACAAGTGAAAGCGATGCAATCGTAAAGCACCACATTACAATCGGCATTTGTTTACCTATACCCCGCAGCTCATATACATATGTCTTATGTGTTTTATAGATAATTGCTCCGGCACATAAGAATAATATATTCTTGGCAATCGCATGGAATACCACCTGAAGAAGCGCGCCTTCCACCGATGCGGGTGTAAGCAAAAATAATCCGAATAATACATATGAAACCTGACTGACCGAAGAATACGCAAGTCTCTTTTTAAGAAGTTTCTCCTTAAATGCCAGCATAGAGCCCACAAATACCGTTGTCAAAGCAAGAATTATGAGCATATACTGCACCCAGGTTCCCCGAAGCATTTCCGGACCCACCTGATAAAATAAAACTCTTATAATTGCCAGCACTCCCGCCTTTGTAATAATACCCGAAAGCACTGCCGAAGCCGGTGCCGGCGCTACAGGATGGGCGGTCGGAAGCCATGCCTGAAGCGGTATCATACCCGCCTTTGCACCAAATCCGATAACCATTATTAGTGTAACAATAAGTACTAGTGTCTCATGTCCTTCCACCAATGAAGGATCAAGGACACCTCCCGGACGGAATATTAGATTTCCTCCGGCAAATCTGTTAATAAAGAAAAGTCCGAATAAACCGAAGCCCGCTCCGAAAATGGAATATCCAAGATATTTCATTCCGGCAGCAATAGCTTCTTTTGTCCTGGAATGAATTACAAGCGGAACAGTCATTATAGACATAATCTCAAAGAACATGTAGAGAGTAATCAGATTACCCGAATAGCACAGTCCTACGAGAATGCCGCCGGTCATTGTATAAAAGCCTAAAAATCTTGATTCATCACCTTCGTGCTGAATATATTCATAGGCAAAAAATGCTACTAACATCCATATTATTGCCATTATACAAGCAAAGAATTTAGATACCGAATCAAGTTGAAATCCGACTATCATATTATCCGCAATGGTCCACAGATTGAGTTTCAATCCGTCCGTAAAGGCCATTCCGCATACTATGGCCGCATTTAACACAAGAATAACGGAAATTAAAATCTTTCTTGCTTTAGCGTCCTTCATGGGAAAGACAAATAACCCGGCAATAACAGGCAGTAGTATGGGTATTAGCAATGTTACTCCTGCCATATAAATATCCTTTCATTATCATAAGAGCTTTATGCCCATCTGAATTATTCTGACTATCGGTTCATAGAATATTCCAAATCCGAAGTTGCTCGCAATAAATAATACCATTGCAATTACGAAACCTGCAGAATTACGCTGTTTCTCATCATGATGCGCATGCTCTTCCGCAAGTGCCTGTTCTGCCTCATCATGCACTTTCTCAATGTCTTTATGATCATATGTTGCATTGAGCTTATAGCCTGTTAAGTCAACATGTTTTGCAGGGGTGCTGATGACAGGTACTTCTTCTGAATATGCATGATGTCCCTCATGATGTTCTTCAGGCAATCTCCAGATATTAATAATTGCACCGAGATAATATACTGCGTTAAGAGCTGTGGATACAGCAAGCGCAACCAATACTATCGGCAATCTGAACCAATCCGATTCTATGGCTCCCACCGAGAAGAACAACTTGGAAACAAAACCTGCAAATAACGGAATACCTATCATGGACAGACCTCCGATTGTAAACGCAATACCCGCAAGTTTATTTTTATGAGCCGCTCCCCTCAATTTCTTAAAGTCATATGAATGTCCCGATACATTTGCAAGACCTGTTGCCGAAAGGAACAACATAGGTTTTGTTATGGCATGGGATATGATATGTAAAGTTGCCGCTATAATTCCGATTTCGGAATTTATTCCGATACCCATGAAGATATATCCGATTTGAGCAACAGATGAGTATGCAGCCATCCTCTTTAAATGTCTCTCTCTCAAGGCGTTTACGGATCCCATCATCATACCGAGCACACCGAGAACCAGGAGAACATCCGCTATATGTGATTCCTGCATAATCTCGGGAGTGAACACTCTGTATACAGATTTAATTAAAAGTACTATGTAACCTTTAAGAACAAGTCCGGAAAGTATGGAGCTTGATGTAGACGTCGCCGATGCGTGTGCGCTCGGAAGCCATGAATGGAATGGGTACAACGCCGACTTGATTGCTATTGCAACGCTTACTATTCCTATAACGGTTACAAGCGGAATTGTATATTGTCCGCTTGCCCACAACATTCTTACGGATTCTCCCAAAGGTTCCATAAGAAGATGACCGGTAATTCCGTAAAGCATTGAGATGCCAAGAAGGAATAATCCCGATCCTATGGCACTCATTATCATGTAACGTGTTGTTGCCACAATGGTCTTTCCCGAATCCTTTGCCATAACAATCGCACATGAAGCAATTGTATTTATCTCTATAAATACGTATCCGGTAAACATATCATTTGTATACGTAAGAGCAAGCAATGAACAAAGAAGAAGGTCAAGCATTATAAAATACAAATACTGTTTTTTTGATTTGACGTCTTCAAAGACATTCCTTAATCCGCCGATGATTGATAACGCCATTACAAAACAAAATACAGTCGCGATAAGGGCTTCATACGGGCCTGCCTTCAGTTCGTTTCCGAAAGGCGCAGGGAAATGTCCCATCATGTATGTGAAACTTGCATCATTTTGAACAAGATTAACAAGCAATGCCGCGTTCAAAGCTCCCGTAAATATTACTGAAGCCAAATTGACCGTGCATGCCGCTTTGCCCCATTTTCTGATAAACGGCGTCATCATTGCAACAATCAGCATCAACAGGATACTTATGAAGGGAACATTATATATAAACGGCATTATTCACCCTCCTTTTCCTGTTTACTCTTAATCATGATTTCGTCAAGATTAAGAGTGTGATATTTCTTATACAGTCTCTGTATCAGAGCAAGAAAGAATGCTGTTGTACTGACAGAAACTACGATTCCGGTAAGTACAAGACCCGCCGGTATAGGGTTGATATACTGTGCTGCATCCGGTGAGAGATTGTCCCCGAGAATCGGAGCCACCCTCCCAAACACAAAACCTCTCGAAGCAAGATAGAGATATACAGCCGTATCCATTATATTCAGTCCTATTGCTTTTTTAACAAGGTTGTTGTGAAGCAACAGTCCCATTAAGCCTATACCGAACAGAATCATTGAAGCAATTTCATAATAATGATTCAAGATATAATCCATAAGCTTAAATCTCTCCTTTCGAGAATAATTTGTAGAAGCCGAACATTGTACATGCAACTATAAATCCTACACATATGTTAAGCGGTAATATGAGTCCGCCGCTCAGTATCGCACCCGGTGTTCCGGTAGAAATAATTGAATGTAAATGATTGGCACCCGTATAGAATGAATAACATTTAAGTCCCGCATATGTTAACAATGCACCGCTTGTTATGGCAGTAAATATTTTAAAGTTAAAAAATTTCTTTGCTTTTCTGTCTCCGAATGATACCGCATACAGTATCAAACCGGCACCTATTATTGCGCCTCCGGAGAATCCTCCTCCCGGAGAGAGATGTCCGTTAAGAACAACATATATTCCGAATATAAATATTATCGGAATGACAAATTTGGAAATAACCTGAAGAATTATGTTAGGATATTTTTCTTCGGTAAGAGTTTCCTCTTTTATAACGGCAGTTTCTTTGTCAAATTCCGCCTGCTCTTTGACGCTTCTTTTTTCTTCATCCCTTCTCAGAAGAATTATTACTGCGGCCACGGCAGAGAAAAGAACCGTTGACTCGCCCAGAGTATCAAATGCTCTGTAGTCAAGAATCATACTGGCAATAACGTTGGTAGCGCCGGTGTCTGCCAATCCGTCTTCTATATATTTTGCTGAAACCTCGTTATTGGTAGGCACATCAATAATTCCGAAGGATGGGTCAAAATTAACAACAATTAAAAGAAGAACTATAAACGCGCAGCACATGGCAATTGCAAGTCCGATATAGACTTTTTTAAATTTCCTGTAATTTTTTATCTCGTCTTCTTTTTTTTCTGTTTTCGGTCTTCTGATATTTTCTCTGATAACCTTTTTTTCTGTTTTCGGACGCTCTTCACCGTTTACCCAATCAACAAATGCATTATGTTTCTCAGGTACGGAGGAGAGCTGTTTTTTTTCTTTTTCTTCCATCGTTCTCCTCCTTAAGCGTTATCATCTTCATTTTTATCCGCCTCGGATTCTTTGTCGGCTTCTTCCTTTTTCTTCTTATCCAAAGCCTTAATCTTATTATATGTAACAAAGAACAGTATGGTCGTTACTCCAGCACCCACCGCCGCCTCGGTTCCGGCAAGATCGGGAGATTCCAAAAACAACCATATAATGGACATAACAAGACTGTACGACATAAATATCAAAGTAGTAGTCAAAAGGCTCTTAACCACGGTTGAGGCCACGGCGCACAAAATAAGAAAACCTAACAGGGTCCATACAAGTAATGTGGTTGCATCAAACATCCTTATCTACCCCCTCATCAAATCTCTTCTTAAATTCCTCAGAGTCTTCCGCAGTTATGGTAGCTATCTCCATTTTTGCAATCATGTGAGATGAAACCGGAGCGGTCAGCCAAAAGAATACTAAAATGATTACAAGTTTCAGCGTTGAATATGTAAGTCCCGTCATAACGCCCACGCCCGCAAGCACTGAGAATAATGCCAATGAATCTCCGATTGCTGCAGCATGCATTCTGTTAAGCACATATTTAAACTTGAATACTCCGAATGTGGACATTGCAAACAGGAAGACTCCGAACCCCACAAGGCAGGCTGCTATAATAAATCTTATCAGCATCAGTCATCATCCTCCTCTCTGTTAACATTTACTACCCTCGATTTTTCATCACCGCGCAGCTTATGCTTTTTTTCTTTCGCAACTATGATTTTAGAAAGAACAACAACGGCAATAAATCCGAGAACCGCATATATTACGGCAACGTCAAATATAAAATCTTCATGTAAAAATATGGCAAGAAGGCATATAAATGCCATCGTATTGGTGCTTATCATATTGCCTGCCAAAATACGGTCCGTGTATCTGGGTCCCCTTATCGCCCGTATTAACAGCATCAGCAGCATCGCCGCCATCGCAAACATACAAATAAGCAGGAAAATGTCTGAATATAACGTTTTTTCAATCATTATAATTTCTCCTCCATTTTCTTTATCTGCTCTACAAATACCGACTCATCCATTCCCTCAGACATACTCACGTCAAGAGCATGCACTATAAATACATCGTCGTCTATGTCACATGTAATCGTACCGGGAGTCATGGTTATTGAGTTGGCAAGAGTCGCTTTTCCGACATCGGATTTGATATCGGGATTTTTAAAATATACAAGACGAGGTTCAATGGTATCTCCCGGAGTCATTATAAATTTTAAAGTTCCGAATGTGGCTTTAACGATTTCCCACCACAGAACAAATGCATATTTAAAAAGTCGTCCGATATTTTTAAATATGAACGCTTCCTGCTTAGGACCGTATCCGAGCGCTTTCCAAGCAAAAATGTAAACTGCGGCCGCTATTCCGAATCCGAACAGCATAACTTCCAATGTCCATCTTCCGTTAAATACGATCCAAGCAAAGAAGAAAATTGCGTAAAACATATTTATCTCCTTTCAATAATAATAAAAGAGCCTGTACAGCTTATTAAGATTAATTTATTTCATCATATAATCATTAGTATCTGTAATCAGGCTCAAATACATTAACAATGTAGCCGTTATCACCGGAATGGTGTCCCTCTGTCGTATCTTCAACATGCTCCGTTCGCTCGTCTTGATGTTCATTTTGATGTTCTACCCCTGTCGGGGCGGATACGAGAAACAGTATTCCGACAGTTGCCGCAAGTGCGGCTAAAACCGATAGTACTTTCATAATGACCTCCGTTAAATCAATCCGTTTCAAAACACCGGTATTATGTTTATGATGCGGCAAAATGTATAGATCCGACAAATGACAGCGACTGTTTATGCCGGCTGCAATTTAATATAATTTTATACAAATTATATTAAATTATAATGTTTTAATGATAATTCATAGCAACATTAAAGTCAAATTGATTGTACACATTTTAATACAATATGACGGTTTTATATCTAATTTAATAATTACTTTTCGGTAAGTTGTTGTATAAAGAATGTTTAAGTGTTAAAAATCAAAAAGACCATGGCATCACATCTCAAATGCATATGCCATGGTCTTTTAAAATTTCAAAATATTCCGTTAAATAATTATATATCTTATACTGTATTACTTTTCATTATACATTTTCCATGCATGATGGTCGGTATGAAGAAGCTTTTCGGCAAGCTCTGAAAGAGGTTCTCCCAAAAAGTCTCTGTATACGGCTATAATTGAAGGATTTTCATGTGAAAATCTCAATTTGTCATTTCTGTCAATCTTATACAAGATATCGGCTCTTTCCTTTTGTTTGCTGTATCCGTTAACTATCGGCTGACCGCCTCCGTTAACGCATCCGCCCGGACATGCCATGACCTCTACAAAATGATAATCAGCCTCACCCTTTCTCAATGCATCGAGAAGTCTGTCTGCAGCTCCGAGAGTGTGTGCAACGGCGATCTTTAAAGTGGTTCCGTTAATATCAAGAGAAAGTTCTCTCCACTCTTCCTGTCCTCTTACTTCCTTAAATGCATCGGGATCCGCATTCTCGCCTGTTACAACATTGTATGCGGTTCTGAGAGCCGCTTCCATAACGCCTCCGGTTGCTCCGAATATGTGACCGGCTCCCGTCGCAATGCCGAGAGGCATGTCAAGTTCTATCTCTTCAAGACCCGCAGGGTTGATATTGGCAGCCTTAATCATACGAGAAACCTCTCTCGTTGTGATTGAAAAATCAACATCAGGCTCTCCGCATGCGTCATTAAGAACAGGAATCTCCGCCTCTTTCTTCTTGGCGATGCAAGGCATTACCGAAACGCATACTATATTCTTAGGATCAACTCCGAGAATGTTTGCATAATATGTCTTTGCAATAGGTCCGAACATCTGCTGCGGTGATTTTGATGTGGACAGCTGATCCACAAAATCAGGATGAAATGCCTTACAGTGGCGAATCCATGCCGGACAACATGATGTAAACATAGGAAATTTAGCAGCTTCTTCAGGATGTGTAAGCTTATGAACGAATTCATTTGCTTCTTCCATAATAGTAAGATCGGCGGCGAAGTCCGTATCAAATACATAATCCACTCCCATCTCTTTAAATGCCGCACAAAGTCTCTTCATTGACGCCGTCTCGTCATCTAATCCGAAAGGTTCACCCCATGCCGTTCTTATTGAAGGAGCAATCTGCATTACAACAATCTTCTCAGGGTCTTCGATACATTCGAATAATCTATCAGTATCATCTCTTTCTCTGAGGGCTCCCACAGGACAATGCTTAACACACTGACCGCAGATTGCGCAATCCGTATGGTCTAAGCAGTCTCCTGAAGAAAATCCAACCGTTGTTCTCGATCCCGTGTTAATAACGTCCCAAACATGAGTATTCTGCATATTGTCACATACCTGTACACAACGCATGCATTTGATACATTTTGAATCATCTCTTGTAAACGGAAATGTCTTATCGAGTTTTGCAATAGGAACATCTTTTTCAAAACTGATTTCTCTTATGTTAAGTTCATTTGATACCTTCTGTAATGAACAGTTTCCGCTTCTTACGCATGTAGGGCAATCCGTATTATGCTGTGAAAGAATAAGTTCCACATTGTTTCTTCTGGCAATTCTTGCCTTTTTGCTGTTGGTATATATGACCATTCCTTCGTCTACCGTGTTGTTGCAGGCAGTAAACAATTTATCGTAACCCTCAACTTCAACAACACATACACGACATGCACCTATTTCATTGATGCCTTCCCAATGGCAAAGTGTAGGAAGGTTTATTCCCGCAGACTGCGCCGCTTTAAGGATAGTTGTTTTCTCCGGTACCTGAACAGCTTTACCGTTAATTGTAATATTTACCATTTTTCTCTTCTACCTCCCCTAAAGCTTCCATAACCGAAATGGTCACAATGCAGGCATCTTGCGGATTCCTGACAAGCCTCTTCGTCAGTCATGCCGATTTCCATAAGTTCGAATGATTTTACTCTTTCAGAAGGAGAAATCTCTCTCATGTTAACTCTTGCGCAAGGCTCATGATCACTGAATCTTATTCTAGGTAATTCGATTCCCGCATCAATAATATGATTATATCCGAGATATTCATCAATATTGGCTGCGGCAACCTTTCCTGCGGCAATGGCTTTAATAACCGTGGCAGGACCGGTAACACAATCTCCGCCGGCAAATAATCCGTCAACACCTTCAACTCCGGACGTATCGAGCGCATCGATATGACCTCTTGTAATATGTACGCCCGACTCTTCAAGTTTGGATGAATCGATTCCCTGACCTATTGCAACGATTACCTTGTCACACTTAATCTCAACTTCAGGGGTGTCAGCAGCCTTGACGCTTGCTCTTCCGTTGTTTATGGCACCTATAATCTGAGGCTGTACAACCAATGAGCTCACCTTGCCGTCAGCGTCCTTTTCTATTCTTACCGGAGCATTAAGTTCTATAATCTCACAGCCGTCCGCTATTGCACCGTATATTTCCTCTTCGAGAGCAGTCATATCGCTTATTCTTCTTCTGTATACAACCTTTACGCTCTTTGCTCCGAGTCTTACGGCAGAACGGGCAACGTCCATGGAAACATTTCCGCCTCCGACAACTACAACATCCTGTCCCGTATAATCAACCTGCTCTTTATCGCCTATGGCTCTGAGCATCTCAACCGCACTTGTTACACCATCGGCATCTTCGCCGTCAATCCCTATTTTTTTATCGGTATGCGCACCGATGGAAACAAACACGGCGTCATTTTCGGAAAGCAGATCGGCAAGAGAAATATCATTACCGATACTTACATTCATCTTAGTCTTTATACCTGTTGACAGTATGCCGTTTATTTCCTTATCGAGAACTTCCGACGGAAGTCTGTATGTAGGAATTCCGTAACGAAGCATTCCGCCGAGCTGTTTTCTCTGCTCATAAACTGTTACGTCATGCCCCATGATGGCAAGATAATATGCCGCAGAAAGTCCTCCCGGACCTCCTCCCACTATGGCCACTTTTTTGCCTGTGCTGTCCATGATGGCAGGAGTCTTTATGTCTCCTTCATGTTCAACGGCATATCTCTTAAGACCTCTGATATTAATCGGATCATCTACCATTGTACGACGGCAGTCCGACTCACAAGGATGTTCGCATATAAGACCGCAAGCCGCCGGAAACGGATTGTCTTTTCTTATAAGATTTACCGCATCCTCATATCTTCCCTCATGGATAAGAGAAATATATCCCGGAACATCAACATGTGCCGGACACATTGATATGCAAGGTATGGCTCTGTGATGAGAACCGCCGCATCTGCCCTCATTAACATGTGATTCATACTCATCTCTGAATCCTTTTATGCCTTTAAGAACCATTCTTGCAGCTTCTGAACCTATGGCGCAGTCTGCCGTATAAAAAATAGATTCCGCGGTATGCTCTATTGTGTCTAATGTATTCATGGAAGCCTTACCGTCAAGAACATCGTTGATTAATGATTCAAGCTGTCCGAGTCCGACTCTGCATGGTGTACATTTTCCGCATGACTGTGCATGACACATATGAACAAATGCTTCCGCCAAATCAACAGGGCACAATCCCGGCTGACTTGCTTCAATTCTTCTCTCAAGATCTTTATAGAGAACCTCTATCGTTTCCTGAGCCTGATCTTTCGTGGTTAAAGTTAGTCTACTCATACTTTCTCTCTTTGTGACATATTAATAGAAACAACAAAATTTAATAACAACAACAATTAAATGTATACTATAATGTAGACATTTAAGTAAATTTGGATATTTAATTGAATTCTATCATACAAAAAAAGTATGTTCAAAAAAGTTAGTTTTAGCTAACATAAGAAAATATTGTTAAAATACCAAATCAGGATGTAAAAAAGCCGTAAAAATGCGTTTATTTTGTGTACAATTTTCTTTAAAAAATACAAAATATTTTTAAACTTAATTATTTAAAGTGTATATTGAATATTATTTAATATAATATAAACTTCAGTGAATAACGACCTACAATCCTAATATTATTAATTTTATGCATTCGTCTAAACACTTGTCGCTTCAATATACATTACGTTTAGTATTATACTTCGAAGGCTTAATCAGATATCAAAGGACTTTTTAAAAATATTATTTCCTTATTTTATATGCTGTTATTTACATTATTATTTTTTCTTGTTTTTCTGATAAATAAAATATTATTTACATATTCTGTGTAATGTATGAATTCATACATTCATTGACACTTCAATGACGTAATTTTATAATTAGCTTAGAATTTACATGAAATAAGCATAGTAAATTACCGTTGTATAAGGCATAAATTTATTTCCGATATCATACATGTCATCCCGTGATGATGTTTTATCCGTGCCCGCAAACATACAACCGGTGATTATTATGCATTAATACAATATATTTTGAATTACGACAGCTTTAACAGAGAGTTAAGTTAAATGCGTTGCATAATAATATAAGGGACATTATATGAGTTACAATATTAAAAAGCATATTCCGAAGATTCTGGTCGCCGTAATATGTATTGCGATATTATGTGTGACCGTTATTTCATTTCGCTTCACAAATGTTAAAGGCGAAAACGCATCATCAGGAGGTAATTACGACTTAAAAGAGAAAGTAAACACTTCCGCCGATGATGAATTTACGGGCGGAAAAGAGTACAAATATTCCGATGAAGACTTAAATGTTACGGTAACTCTTCCGAAAGAAACAGCCGTGCCTTCAGATGCGGTTCTCAGCGTCAAAAGAATTACAAATGACAACAACGGCGAACAGTACTCGGAACTTGAAAAAAGCACAAAGGAAGCCGTATCCGGAACATTGGAAAGTGCCGCTTATTATGATATAAGTTTCTATACTTCGGACGGAAGTTACATTGATGTATCCGACAAGGCCAAGGTTTCCTTTAATTACAATGATAAAGTTCCGATTAACGTAACCCCCGACAACACATCAAGCAGAGTCGGAGTGCTGCATTTCACCAACGGAACTTCCGATGCCGTTGATGTGAAAAATCTTGTAACGGATAATGACAAAGTAAACAATAATAACAATAATGTTATATCCAAAACCGATGACAAAGGCGATAAAGTTACTTCTCTTGATTTCAATACCGAAGGCTTTTCAATATATGCCGTGGTTAACGTCACGGACTATAACTCCATTGAAAGCGGTCCATATGTCATCGTCAATACGAACCGACATGGAAATAATGGTACGCTCTATGCTCTTACATCAGGCAAAAGCGGAAACAACAGACTTTATTACTCCACCAATCTGTCCATGAGTAACGGATTTGTCAATACCACTTCAAGTATTACACTATGGTATTTTTCAAAAGTAAACGGAGTAACAAACGGATACAATATTAAGGCCGTTGATTCCGGCGAATATATGAGTCTGTCATCCAGGGCACTTACAACATCGTCGTCTCTTAACGGTTCAACAACCATATATGTAAGAAATAACAACACCGGAACATATCCGGGACAGGTGATGCTGTCAACCTCTTCCAACAACAACAGGCAGACTTATAATATCAACTTGTACGGAGGAGGCGGACAAAATGTATTCGGTCCGTACAATGACAACTCCGGCCCCAATGAATATCTTACTCTTGCAAAATATGCAGACGGTAATTTTATTACATATGATTTCGGTCTTTCAGCTTTCAGAACCCAATATCATTTTCCTACCGGCGGTTCATGGTACAGAAAAAGCGGTAATACATATATTCAGGATTCATCATCCGAACCGACACTGAGCACATCCACAACTTCAATTGCCGACGGAGAGACTCTTTCTTCCGTAAACGGAACGAAGAGTGATAACGGATATTATACATGGGTAAGAAGATCCGGAGATGCTCAAACGGCAACCTTGGCTTCTGCCGGCAAGTCTCCCGGAAAAGACATTCGCTTTGACGGTTGGGAAGCCACAATCAGCGGAAAAAGATATATGTTCCCTGAGGGAGCAGCAATAACAAAAAGCGGCAATAATGCCGTTATAACCGATGTAAACGGCAATCGTATCACTGTCCCGGCGGGTACGACCTTAAAAGGAAAATGGACTCAGATTTCCGATATTGTCAGGTTCTTCATCGTACGTAACGCCACCATACTCGATACGGTCGGCGACACTCAAAAAAGAGCAGATCCAATGTGGAGCGGTCAGATTGCAGTAGGTCATATTTATTATGCTCAAAGCGATTATATAGGCAGCGATACCATAATGTATTCATGGGCAAATGAAGCCATAAGAAATTCCTTTGCCAATTCATTTAACCCAAACAATTTGAGTACGCAAATTGTTATTGATTATGTCACGTCCCAAGCTTCTAAAACCGCTCAGCAAAACCAATACACCCCTGCAGACAGAATCAACGCCACGGAGCTTGATACTTCTTTACTTACATATCTGTACAACCGTGAAGAAAGCATAAATATGGCCCCGGATTCCACCGGTAACAGACCTCCCGTCAGCAGTCCGAAAACATCCGATAACTTTTCAATAAGATGGTATATCGTAAAGGACGAAGGTGACGATTACCACATTGACGGCGTACTCGTAGCCAAGACAAAGGAATTATCTCTCAGTGAAAACTTCTTCGGAATAGACGAGTCGCAGGTAAATAATATAATGAAGCGAAGTACGGATCCTCTCACTACGGATGTTAAAATAAACAGCAATCTTTCCGATTATCTGTCAATCAAAAATTCATCCACCGAGGATTATAACTATCTCGGAAAAACAGACGGTTCGTTGAGTTACAGATGGGTTATTCCCGTAATCAACAATGAACAATACACATTCATAGAAAAAGAATCCGGAACGGCTCTTTCCGGATATGATGTAACAACTCTTATAACTCATTATTATACGGATGATAACGGCAACAATTTATCGGAGTCAAAGTTCGGATATGAAACCACAAGTGTCGACTCCACGGTTAACTCTACCAACAACCTGAGACAGCACCTGTTAGGCGGTAAATCTTACAGTTTGGTTTATGACAACTTTTACACTCCGGTTAACACAGGTTCGCTTCTGATAAAGAAATATGAATCTGACAACGATAATAATCCTGTTTCCTCACTTTCAGGTGCCGAGTTCAAACTCTACGGTGATAATTTACCGTCGACAGGCGGTACTCTTGTATCAACGGTTTCATCCGACAATAACGGATTTGTTTTTTTCAATAATCTGCAAAAAAACAAAGACTATTATCTTGTTGAGAGCACCGTTCCCAACGGTTTTGAAAATAACAGTTCGTATTGGAAAGTTACCGTCGATTCAAATGCCGATGTTACAATTCAGCAATATGACGAATACGGCAATACGGTGGGAAGTTCTAAAATCGTATATGAAGATACAACAGTCAACGGAAATACAAAAAAGATAAACCATGTCTATGATATTTTAAATCATCCGGATCAGAACTCCGTAACCCTGACGGCCTCATTTTCGGGTATAACAACGGCAGACCTTGATGAAATGGTAAACAAGAGCAAAAATAACAGGGAAAGCGGTTATAAAATAACTTTTCAGTCAAAACAGAAAGACGAGGATGACAGCCAATACAAGGATTCAAATACGCTGTATCTTGCCGATGCCACAAGATCTGCCGACGGTAGAACCTTTTCATGGGTTATCGGGCTTAATTCAGCAGATAAATTGAAAGATTGGAAGGGAATACAGAGCAATTACATAAGTGATAAGTATTCAAATACGGTTGTACTCGTTAAAGAAGACGGAAATTCCTTAAATTCGAATTTTGACCAGAGCAACAATACCGTTTCCTTTAATGCCGCGCTTAAGGAAAATAATCACGATAAGATTTCAATAGTGAACACATATACCAACACATTTAATTTGAGAACGAAGACGGTCGATACTGATAATCCGGAAACCGTTCTCAAAGGCGCGGTATATGACATTTACGGAAGTTATGAAGAGGCTACGGATTCCCGTAAAACCGTTACTTATACGGATCCTAAAACCGGTCAGTCCCGTACGGGATATTATATCGGCTCATCAACTTCCGACAAAGACGGTATAGCGACGTATAACGGTCTTACTCTTTCAACTTCCGAGACGGAATATCCTTATATTCTGATAGAAAGAACCGCTCCGGACAAGTTCGGAAATAAAATTATAAAACCGGAAGCAAATTATGAGACTCCCGATAATCAGCGTGTTATTTCGGTGCAGAGAACCACGGACGGATATTCTTCCGGATTCTATAATATTAATATAGAAAATAAACGAACCGTATTCCACCTTGTGGATATAGACTTCGATAAAAAGTGGGAGAAGATGCCTAATCTCGCAACAGCCACATTTACTCTCTATAGAAAGACAGCTTCAGAGAAAATGGCAACAGCGCTTCCGTATAAAATAACATTGGACGGAAATACCGACGAAAACACACAAACACAGGTATATACTCCAAAAATGAAAGATGGTTCAGATGCACCTCAGGCCACTCTTACATATTCAGAAACATCTCCGTGGCACGCAACATGGTATAATCTCCCTGTATATTCCGATACAGGCGAAGAATATACATATTACATCAAAGAAGATGATTTGAATACTCATTATCCGGACTATTATCAGAATCTTACCGATAAAATCGAGACACTGATTACATTTAACACTCCCGAGGGCAAACCTGAATCTTACAGGGCTCTCCCGGCAAATAATGCATATGAACCGGTAAAAAATCTTGTAATCGAAAATAAATTAAAATTACCTTCCGTACAGCTTCCGTTTACGGGCGGAATAAGCGACCGGGGGTTAATGCTTCTTATAATCGGCGTCTGTGCAATAGCCGGCGGTGTAACAGTATTCATATTAAAGACGAGAAAGAAAGCTCGTCCGGATAGATATGACGATGAATATGACGACACTGATTTAATGTAATAATCTTTGCCGTGTGTAGTAAATAAGTATCAAAAGTCCGCCGCCGTGAATGTCCGGCGGCGGACTTTTGATACTTTAATCATATGATTTTTATTTTTATCTGTTTATCAGTTTATTCATCTTCGGAAAATTGCGAATTATAAAGATCGGCATAAAAACCTCCCTTTGCAAGCAATTCATTATGGTTACCCTGCTCTACTATATCCCCCTTATTAAGAACCAATATCTGATCCGCATTTTTAATTGTGGATAATCTGTGAGCTATTACAAAGCTGGTCCTGCCTTTCATAAGATTATCCATGGCACTTTGTATAATCGCTTCCGTTCTTGTATCAACACTTGAAGTTGCTTCGTCCAGTATAAGCATTTTCCTGTCTGCAAGGAATGCTCTTGCTATTGTAAGCAGCTGTCTCTCTCCGAGAGAAAGGTTACTTGCATCTTCATTTAAAACGGTATTATATCCGTCAGGCAGATTCCTTATAAAATGATCTGCATGGGCTGATTTGGCAGCCTGAATAACCTCTTCATCCGTAGCATTATCCTTGCCGTATCTGAGGTTTTCCATTATGGTTCCGCCAAACAGCCATGTGTCCTGTAGAACCATACCGAACTCACTTCTTACCTCGGATCTGTCGACTTTGCCGATATCCACTCCGTCTATCTTAATTGAGCCGCTGTTAAGATCATAAAATCTCATAAGTAACTTTACCAATGTAGTCTTACCGGCACCCGTAGGACCTACAATGGCAACCTTATTGTGAGGTTCTGCCGTAAACGTAAAGTCATTAATAATCGTCTGATTCTCGACATATCCGAAATGAACATGTTCGAACTCAACCTTGCCTTCAATATTTTTAGGAAGTGAAATCGGATTTTCCACAGGCTTCTCCGAAGGTTCGTCAATAAACTTAAACACTCTTTCCGAAGCCGCCGCCATGGTTTGAACCTGAGTCATAACCTGCGACATCTGCTGAATAGGCTGAGCAAGATTTCTTACATATTGGATAAATGCCTGAATATCACCGATTTTTATTGTTCCGTTTATTGCAAGCATACTTCCGAATATTGCCACCGCAACATATGCGATATTACCTATACCAAATGCTATCGGCTGCATAAGTCCGGAAATAAACTGTGACTTCCAAGCCGATGTATACATTATCTTGTTTTCATCTTTGAAGTCGTTTATTACATCCTCTTCTTTATTAAACGCCGTAATTACAAGATGTCCGCCGTAATTCTCTTCAACCTGTCCGTTTAAAGATGCAAGGTGCTGTTGCTGTGCGATAAAGTGCTTCTGAGATTTCTTTACGGTAACGGCAATCAGTCCAAACGATACAGGTATCATGATAACCGCAATTAACGTAAGAAGCGGATTAATCGTAAGCATCATAACCACGACGCCTATAATTGTGGCAATTGATGTAATGATACTTGATATACTTTGGTTTAACGCCTGTCCGAGAGTATCAACATCATTAGTTATGGAAGATAATATATCACCGTGCTTGTGGCTCTCAAAATAACCCATTGGAAGGTTATTTAACTTAACGGATATATCTTTACGCATTTTAAATGTAACATTTTGCGCTATATATGCCATCAAAATATTAGCAAAGAAAGAAAACAATGTGCCTATTGAATATATGATTAATACGGTAATAAGTATTCTTCCTATTGCTTCAAAGTTCATTCCTCCGTTACCTGATATTTTACCGGAGAGACCGGAAGCAAGTTCTGACGTTGCATTTCCGAGTATCTTTGGACCTACAACGAAAAACACCGTACTGGCAGCCGATAATGCAAATGAAATAATAATTATTATTCGGTATACGCCCATATACTTAAAAAGACGACCTATTGACTTCCAGAAATTGCCTGCCTTTTCACCGGGTCCGCTGTGACCGAATGGTCCGCCGCCGTTTTTCTTCTGTCTGTTTTCAGCCATTATTCAGCCACCTCCTTCCCGTACAGTTCCTCTTTAGATAACTGTGACTCAGCAATTTCTCTGTATGTTTCGCAGTTCTTTAATAATTCTTCATGTGTTCCAATTCCAACGATACTGCCTTCGTCAAGTACAATAATCTGATCTGCGTCAATAATTGTACCTACTCTTTGTGCAACAATGATAAATGTGGCATCTTTAACTTCTTTGGAAAGAGTTTCTCTAAGCAGCTTGTCGGTTTTCATGTCAAGAGCCGAGAAACTGTCATCAAATAAAAGTATTTTAGGATGTTTTGCAAGAGCTCTTGCGATTTGAAGTCTCTGATTCTGACCTCCCGATACATTGGTACCGCCCTGTGAAATAGGTGAATCATATTTATCTTCTTTGCTCTCAATAAACTCCTCGGCCTGTGCAATCTTTGCGGCCTTCTCTATATCTTCCATGGTTGCATCGTCATTGCCGTATGCAATATTGGTTGCAATGGTTCCTGAGAAAAGAATTCTCTTTTGAGGAACATATCCGATTGCTTTTCTTAATGACTTAATGTCAATATCCTTTACATTAATACCGTCTATTGTTATCTCTCCGTCAGTAACATCATATAACCTCGGTATTAACTGTATAAGAGTAGTTTTACCACATCCCGTACTTCCAATAATCGCCGTCGTTTTTCCGGGTTCTGCCTTAAAGCTGATATCTTTAAGCACTATATCCCCTTCTGCTCCGTCATATGCGAAATTGACATTTTTAAATTCGACAACACCCTTTGGATTGTTAAGCTCAACCGCATTGTCAGCATTTTTTATCGATGATTCCGTAGTAATAACTTCATCTATTCTGTCAGCCGCAACCATTGCTCTCGGAACTATAAGCGCAAGCATTGTAAGCATCAGGAATGACATTACTATAAGCATGGAATATGTAATAAACGATGTCATTTGACCTATTTGCAATGTTCCCTCGTCGATTTTATGTCCGCCTACCCATATTATTAATACAGACATTCCAAACATAATAAACATGAGAACAGGCATAAGAAATGACATTATTTTCCCTATAAATAACTGTGTTTTAAACAGATCTTTATTGGACTTTTCAAATCTTACTTCTTCCTTTTTCTCTCTGTTAAACGCTCTTATTACCGGCATACCCGTAAGGATTTCTCTTGATATCCTGTTTACGTTGTCAATGAGTTTTTGAACACTTTTAAACTTAGGTACCGCCAATCCCATAAGGATCGCCAATACTCCGAATATCAAAGCTACGGCAAGGCCGATAATCCATCCCATTCCGGATCCGGTCAATATAACCTGCACAATGCCGGCTGCCGCAAGTATCGGAGAATAGAGGGCAATTCTTAGTACAAGTGTCGTGGACTGCTGAATCTGCTGAATATCGTTGGTAGTTCTTGTTATAAGTGACGCCGTTGAAAATTTTTCAATTTCAGAATTGGAGAACTTCATGACATTTTCATACGTCTGCTCTCTTAAGTCTCTTCCGATAGCCGCACCTACTTTGGCAGCCAACAAAGCATTAATAATCATTGCAACAGCCATTATTGCAGCGATAATAATCATTATTCCGCCGTTGGTCCATAAAAATCTCTGCTGAATGGCGTCAACGTCGACACCTGCCATTTTATCCATTTTCTTTGCATATGCTATTCCCATTGAATTTTTAATCGTAGCTCCGATTTCGTCCAATTTGGAATTAAGCTCGTTCTTCATGGATATGAGATTGTCGGAATTCATTCTTCCCGCTTGTACCATATTAATTATGATCGGTCTCAAGTCTGCCGGGAATTCTTTTATCCCCAGCATTTCCGGAGTTATCTTTGTCTGACTGTCACCCTGATTCATCATTTTCTCCAATGTGCTTTCGTCTACACTTGAAATCTGATTATTCATAATCAGGGCACCTGACAATTTATCATCCAAATTATCAAGTTCCTTTTTACTTAAACTCTTAAGTTCATAAATGTCTCCGTTTTCCGTATATGAATTATCCCACAGTTGCTTTTCTTCATCATCCATAAACAACTGAGCATATTCGTATTCTTCTTTTGTTATTTTTTCCGGAGCGACATGTTCTATTCCGCTGTTTTGTATACCCGTATCTATCATTTTAGATGTATAACCCGGCAGTGTAATATCGCACAGTGCTTCGACAATAAGGAAAATAATAATAAGAATAACGGAGCCCTTGTACCTTCCTAAGGCATTCATCCATCTTTTCATATTTAACCTCTTAAATTATTGCTTTTTATCGTCATTTGTAATTTTTATTACCGAATCTATCTCCTGTTTCTCCAGCACATCGGCCAAAGCGTTTATTTCATCCGTTAAATGCTTTGCCCGTTCCGTTCCGTATTCGCTGTATACTTTATTCCAATAATTCTTCATTAATAATTCAAATTTTTTTACACTTTCATACCCCTGCTCTGTAAGCTCAACATACTTTTTTCTTGCATCGTTTGAATCTGCCTTTCTTTTAATATATCCCACGGATTCAAGGTTCTTCAGCGATCTGGAAATGGCTGTAGGAAGTATTCCGCCATGAACTCTTTTTCTCAGCTCACTTACACTTACGGGTTCGGCATCCGAAAAATGCTGATATTCCCATCCGCTGATACAGTGATATACGGTCATGAGAATATATACATCCGTTGATGTAATATCAGAGAATACGGCATAAATTTTTTTATGATTCGGCTGCAGTCTCGTAAATGCTTTTAACAGCCCTATGTGTCTGTCAAAATCGTTCATAATGTCCTCCTTTCCGAAAATATATAACAGAGTTACTTAACACTGTTAATTAACTCTGTTATATTATCACCAGACAACTTTAAAGTAAAGCAAAATATAATTAAACATTGTCTAAAATAAAAAACATGTGCAATGCCTAATATCGGCTTAATCTGATTCATTTCGTGATACAGACAATACCGAAGGCATTTCACATGTTTGTTATTAATTATTATTTAAATTCATTGTTTATTCTGATTCACGCAGCAATACATTTATGTATGCAGCCTCGGAAGAAAGATCAAAAAGTCGGACGAATTCAGTATTCTTTAATTTAACGAAACTTCCGTACTCATCGTTTATTTCCGCTTTTGAGGATGCAAGATATACGGTTACGTTTTCCTCATTGCATCTCTTAATAAATTTTGAAATATCTGTCCCCTTCCCTTCCGCACAAAATGTCCCTGCGTGATATCCGTATATCAATACTGCTCTTATACCGGATATATTTATACAGTCGTAATTAAATCCCGGTACCTGTTTAATGTATAATACATTACCGTTGAGTTTTCTTTCTCTTTTAAATACTTTTTCAAGAATTTCATCGGAAACATTTGGATTGCATGTGTTGATATGATCACTGTTTAATTCCAGATAATAATTCTCGTACCCGAAATATGCATTATCCATCCATTCCATGGAATTATCCCCGTCGAGAAACATAACATTGGATTTATCAAGATAAAAGAATCCGAATTCTTCATCCCCGTAAGAGCCGTATGCATCGTTTGCGGAGTCCGCCTCTGTCAACTCCTCTCCTCTGTGTATAACCGATCCGTAGATATCTCCGCCGTCGACAACAAATACATCCTTAAGTAATTCCCTCGTATATTCGTCATCCGAACTTTTATTACATATAAAAGTATCAATAATACCCACGGCCGAAGCAAAGTTATATACGGCATCGGATCCCGGCATGTCGGGAGGTAACATTGCACCCACAATCACAAGCGGAATATTCAATCGCCCTTTTAATACACTGCCGAGTAAAGAAGACGTGTAAGGCATTGTATCAGAACCGTGCGTGAGTATTATTCCGTTATATTCGGATTGGTTGATATCCGCAACCACATCCAATAAATCATTTAAATAAGATATTGTGGAATTTTCACTTAATATCGAAAACTTTTCTTTAATGTCAAATCTGTCCGTAATATCCGTTTCAGGATTATTGTTCTTATGTGATGAATTATTTGCGGTCTTTAATTCTTTATCGTAAAATTCCCGGTACATTTCAATCACGGTATATTTTGAATCGCTACCGATGTCTATACTGCCGTTTTTTACGCAACTACCGACAGTTCCTCCCGTAAGTATAACCAAAATATCTTTCATATATTATTCTCCGCCTTATTATATTTAGATCATATTATATATAAAATCACCCTGTAAAATCCTTAATGATAACATTCATTTACCGGTTATCCCGAAAAATATCATATGGAATTACAGGGTGATTTTCTAAATCCGTGTAATATACATTATATAAGGCGTTATGCCTTTTCTTCTATTGCAGGACGTCTTTCGGCCTGCTCTTTTTCGAATTTCGGAAGCTTGTATTTATCGGAATAAAATGCAACATCTCTTTGGAACTCTTCCGAATTGGATTTCTTCACCGTCTCTATATATTCATGCATGTCGAGCGAAAGGTCGCCCTTGGCAACTTCTATGGTTGCGATAGCAATATTTGAACAGTGAGCTGCAACTCTTTCAAGATAAATGCTCAAATCCGAGAGAATAAAACTTGTAACCATGGTGCATTTACCTGTAGTAAGGTACTTAACACGTCTGTCACGAAGCTTAATACTGAGGCTCTTGATAACTTCTTCAAGAGGTTCAACCCTCTTGGCAACCATAACGTCACCCGTAACAAGTCCGTTATGAGTTATTTCAAGTATATCCTTGATTGCATTTTCAAGGACAAGCATGTCGGATGTTATCTCAGGAGTGAAAAATTCCTTCTTTTCATGAATTTCTTTGGCCGAAAGCATCGTATTTTCCGCATGATCGGCAATACGCTCAAGGTCGGCAATCATACGAAGCATTACGCCTACCTTGTCTGCCTGCTTATTACTTAATTCCCTTGTACTTATCTTAAGTAAGAATGTTCCGAGTTTATCTTCATATTTATCAACCTGTGACTCCATAATCGTAACACGGTTTGCTTTTTCCTCATTATAATCATGTAAAAGAGAAAGTGCTATATTCATACTCTCTTTAGCCGTTTCACTCATTTTTACGGTTACTTCATAAGCCTGATCTACAGCCGCCGAAGGCTGATTGAGGAAAATATCGTTGATTTTTGAAAGATTGTGAGCCAATTCCTCATCCGCCTCTTCTTCAACGGTTGCTTTTCCGCGCACGGTTTTACATGCAAGTTTAACAAGAAGCTTTCTGTTCGGAAGAAGAATAGCCGTTGTAAGAATGTTAAAGAATGTATGGAATATGGCAATACCCATAGGTGTCGCCGCATCTCCGAGGAATGCAAACGGATGAAAAGCATTAATTGTATAGAATCCCGCCATAAATATAACCGTACCTATAATATTAAAGTACAGATGTATAAATGCGGCCCGCTTGGCATTTTTGGATGTTCCTATACTTGATATAAGAGCCGTAACGCAGGTACCTATGTTCTGACCCATAATAATAGGAAGAACCGATGAATACGGTATTGTACCCGTAAGAATCAATGCCTGCAAAATACCTACCGAAGCAGATGAACTTTGAATTGCCGCCGTAATAACGGTACCGGCAATAACTCCGAGTATAGGATTGGAGAACATCAATAACAGGTTTGTAAAGTTTGGATCATTCGCCAACGGCTTAACGGCGACGGACATGAAATCCATACCAATCAGAAGCAAACCTAAACCGAAAAGGACTTTACCTACCGTATGCAGTTTTTCTTTTTTTAAGAATACAAGCAGTATTACTCCCACAATAGCCATAATAGGGGCGAAGGTGGAAGGCTTAAATGCCGTAATAAAAGGATTATCCCCGCTTAATCCCGTCAAACTCAAAATCCATGATGTAACGGTAGTACCTACGTTGGCACCCATAATAACGCCTGCAGCCTGCTCAAGATTAAGAGTAGCTGAGTTAACAAAACCTACTACCATGACGGTTGTAGCGGATGAAGACTGAATTACCGCCGTAATACCAAGGCCGAGGAGAACTGCCATGAAAGGATTTGACGTCATCTTTTCCATAGCACCGACAACCTTACCTCCGCCCGATTGGAGACCTTCTCCCATGAGATGCATGCCGTAAAGGAACATGGCAAGCCCTCCCAGCATCGATATCCATCCAAAAATATCCATGAAATACCTCTTTTTAAGATTATTAAGACGCAATTAAAAACAACTTTTTAAGTTTATATTATTTATTTAAAAAATACTATTTATTTAATAAGTTAATACACATAAATAATTTATAAAATTAAAAAGTTGTTATTTTTTATATTATGTTAAATATGCATTAATACGGTTGTATGTTTTATTATACATATGTAAACCGGACAAATTAATTTAAAAAAAAATCATTTATCCTGCAAAGCTCATATTAAATCTTTACACCGGGCATATTATTTTTTCATTTCTTTAATTTTTTCACTTGTCTTTTCAAGAATCTTTTCGGTCTTCTCCTTTACCTCTTCTACTCCCTTCTCGGCTGCGCTTTTGGCTTTTTTAAGGCCGCTTGAGGTTGCTTCTTTTGCAGCCTCAAATCCCTTTGCCGTAGCGTCTGCCGCTGCCTCTAAACCGTCCTTTGCAGCCTCTTTTGCTATCCCTAAGCCTATTTCCGCTTTTTCTTTAAGTCCTGACATAAAACCGCCTCCCAAAATATTTTTATTAAATCTTTTTTTTAATTTTACTGCTTTCATATGTTTTTTTCAAACTATAATATGTTAAACTATTTATAATTGTGCAGGTAAAAAACTGTAATTAGACTAAGGAGATTTTTATGAGTACAAATGAACAAAATATTCAGGATCAAATAGCAAAAAATAACTCTGCATTTCAGATAGATGACGCATATACTCTTAAACGGGACGGTAAAGATGTCACATATATTTCGGGATTCCTTTTAAAAGGAACATTTAAGCAGGGCGAAGGTATCTGTATGTATTCCGGAGAGCAATTACAGCTCACATGCCGCATTCTTTCACTCGAAAAAATCGGTCGTGACGATTTAAAAGAAATTACATATGCGGAAAACGGCGGCAACGATAACGCATATGGTATTATCGTGGATAATCCCAATGTTTCACTGTTTAAAAAAGGAAATATTATCTGTTCATTGGACAACGGACACAATAAGATCAACAAGGACAAATTATCCGATTCAAGACTGGGTGAACTCAGAGCAATGCTTGATTCAGATATAACGCAGGAAAAAGCCGATGCGTTATCAATTCAGGAATTATCGTTTTTAATCAAATGCATAAGAAATGAAAAAATCAAGGATGAGAACAAAGCAGATATTTTAAAGAAAACCATTATTTCAAAAATCAATAATGCCGATGAGTTATTTATTACCATCGATCTTAACACAAATACTCCGTTCCTTAATAACGGCACGGTCGATGTTTATTCTCTTAAATCATATGCCGATGATGCAGTTGATTACTATGGCAAGCAATTCAGAAAATTATCGGTTCGCCAAATGAACAACAAGACGGATCAACTTCCTCTGTTTGTCTATCTTGCTCTGCTCGGCGTTAAAAGCGTAACCATAGATAACGGTCAGCAGCATATTCAGCTTGACGTAAATGATTTTATCAGCGAAAAACAGTTGGCCGAATCCATACTTCAAAAATCAGATGAACATCCTGATTTCTTTAATCCTGAGTTCAGATATGCCATGAATATCTGCTTATCAGAATTAAGATGGCCCGTTGATTATCCTAACAGAAATGAAAATTGCGAAGTCAAGGATAAGGCCATGTGGAGCGCATTTAAAAATTCAAAGCTCCTTGTACCTATTAAACAGGTGGTTGAAGAAGTTAACGGAGAAAAAGTAAGAGCTGTTCCGGACGGCAACATTTCAATACCTCATGTTAACAACGGTAACGGTGATACATTGATTGCCATTTTTACAGACCTTGATGAATTCCAGAAAATGTATCCGGTCGATGAATGGGGCGTAATTCTCGTAGACGGTAAAAAAACTCTTTCACTTGATGATTCAGTAGGTCTTGTAATAAACCCTCTTACGGAAAATCTTGTTATTACAAAGGAAAGACTCCCTCAATACAGGGAAAATATATTAAACGGTCTTTCTCCTAATGCCGTTAATAAAAATAATCAGAAAAAATAATAATTTAAAGCAATATACTTATATTGAGTATAACAGCATATGAGAGCGATATAAACGGACCGAGAGCCGTCTTTGTATCGCTCTTTTTTATAATATGAACCGGCAGCCACATAATCATGGATAACATAATTACATAAATAATATTTGTCTCCGCATTTACAGCTAGAACCGTATATAATTTTATGTCTCCCATACCTATGGTTTTACCGGTCAGTACTCTTGCCGTAAAAAACAATATTAAAACAAACAAAACAGATAATACTGCCGAAAATGTATGAGAATACAAATAATTAAGTATATAAAAAATAAAAATACCGACAGTCTCACCATGTGAATATCCCGTACATTCACCTTTTAGGAATATTATATTTTCTGCAGAGTATAGTATGGGATAAATAATAAATAAAAATAATATATGTAATAACCTTTTATTTTGAATTATATATCTGAGTGAATCCTCTATCGAAATTAAGAAAAGTATGAAAATAACAGCAGAGTAAAAAAAATAATTTAGAATAAAATCACCTCTGAAAATGTATTAAAGTATGACGTTTCATATAATCATCACGAAAATATGCATCACTAAAAATTCGAATGCAACAACACAGTCGAAGCTGCGAAGTAAAAACACGCGTATTCATAAACGGGATTTAAAAGCCGTCTTTGGCGTTTATACCATTATAATATATAAAGATAAATTCTCATATTATTATAAACAAAAAGGAGATGCCGGATGCATCTCCTCAAGACGATATTAAGTTGTAAATCTAATTTTCAACGGCTTATGCTTCCTCTTCGTCAGCAAAATCTGTCTCTTCGTCAAAATCGTCATCATCGTAATCGTCGTCATCGTACTCATCAAGATAATCCGGCTTTGTAAGCTTATAGATTAAGAAGCAGATTCCTCCGATAATTGTAAGAGCGCCGACAAATGCCAAAAACTTACCGAACTTACTTCCCTTTTTCACAACCTTATCCTCCTTAATTATGATATATTAGAAGTATATCACATCTCCATGTTACTTTCTATATTTTCTTGCCATTTAATGGCATAATGTTAAGTCATTCCAAAACATTCAACTTAATAAAACTTGTAAGCATTTTTTTCTGACCGCCTTCATCAAATTCCACGGTAACGAGCCAATCGTTAGACATAGGTTTAATATCTGTTACGACACCATGACCGAATCTGTCATTTGACACTCGTTGTCCGATAACATAAGGTGCTTCCCCGACCGAAAATTTTTCCGTCGCTGCAGCCTTATTATTACTTTGATAGGATTCAGTGTCGTTTGTTTTTGATACATTTCCTGTTTTCACCGCCCCGCTTAAAGAATCCGATCCGTTCAAAGGCTTGCCGGGAATATTCCTTTTTATGTTACCGTCTGCCGGAAACGCTCTGCCGAATGTAGGCCGTCTGTCTCTTTCGGTCTTTCTAGGAATATTTACTCTGCTGCTGTACTTACCGACGGTATTTTGCGGTATCGCAACACTTCCCGATTTAAGCCTTAAAGGTTTTTTATCAAGAGAAGTTGACGTTGCCCTCGTCTCATATTCTTTTGTAAACACTGTTTCCCTTTTTGAATTGAGTCCCGACAAGTTATCGGTCTCAAGTAAATGCTGAGGTATTTCTCTTACAAATCTTGAAGGTACGGCAGATCTTCTCTCACCGTGAACCATTCTTTCCGCCGCAAATGTAAGATAGAGCATTTTCTCGGCTCGTGTCATGCCCACATAGCACAGACGGCGCTCCTCTTCCAATTCTTCATCATCATCCGCGGATATATAACTTGGGAATAATCCTTCTTCCATTCCCGCCATAAATACAATCGGAAATTCCAAACCCTTTGCGGAATGCAAAGTCATCATAACAACCCTGTTCGGATCCGTGTCATTTTCACCGACATCAGCAATCAGAGAAACTTCTTCCAAAAATCCGTCAAGACTTATCGGTAAATCACTTAATGCCTCTCCCGTTGCAGGGTCATATGATTCCTCTTTATCATCCGACTCATATGCGATTATCTTATTTATAAGTTCATCAATATTGGCTCTTCGGTCCGCCAGTTCTTCAGGCGAATCATTTTCTCCCAGATAGTCTATATATCCCGTTTTTTCCAATATCCCATTGGCAAGTTCCTCAATGGTCCCGTCACCGGCTGTTTCTTTGAACTCTGCAATCATATCCGTAAATTTATGAATTTTTTTGGCGGTTGCGGGAGTAATCTCGGGATTATTTTCACAGTCGGTTAATGCTTCCCAAAATGTTATGCCGTATATATCGGAATAATTTTGAATTCTCTCTACAGTGGTCTGTCCTATTCCGCGCTTCGGTACATTTATTATTCTTTTGATTGCCTGAGCGTCTGATTCATTCGCAACCGCTTTCAGATATGACAACACATCCTTAATTTCCCGCCTTGCATAGAAGTTAACTCCGCCGTACATTCTGTAGGGTATGTTATTGTATACCAATTTTTCTTCTATTGTTCTGGATTGAGCATTCGTTCTGTACAGAATTGCAATATCGCTGTATTCCCACCCGTCGTGAACAAGATATTCTATCTTTCCGGCAATTCCCTGCGCTTCGTCATATGCGGAATTATACATAAAAAATTTAACTTTTTCACCCTGTTCATTTCCCGTATAAAGAGTTTTATCCTTTCTGTTACAATTATTCTTCACTACGGCATTGGCCGCATCAAGGATTGTTTTTGTCGATCTGTAATTCTCTTCCAGCTTAATAACCTTTGTATTTTTAAATTCATCCTCGAAACTCAGTATATTTTCAATATTTGCTCCTCTGAACTTATATATTGACTGGTCATCGTCACCTACAACACAGAGATTATTCCATTTTGACGCAAGCAGACTTACCAACTCAAATTGAGATGTATTGGTATCCTGGTACTCATCCACCATCATATATTTAAATCTGTTTGCAAATGTATCCAATACATCGGGATTGGATTTGAGCAAATTAACCGTATGAAATATCAGATCGTCAAAATCCATCGCATTGTTTTTCTTAAGCGCAGCCTGATAATCAGCATAGAGATTGGCATAATTTTCTTCTCTCATTCCCCTTGCGCCGGTTAACATCTGTCTCGGATCGATCATCCTGTCCTTGGCCCCTGATATTACATTTAATACCACCCGTTCTTTATATGATTTTGTATCAAGATTTCTTGCCTTAATTGCCTCACGCATAACACTTTTCGCGTCATCCGTATCATATATTGCAAAATCACCGGTAAATCCGATCCTGTCCGCAAATCTTCTGAGAATCCTGACACACATTGAATGAAACGTACTGACCCACACCCTGTTGCCCCCGTCGACAACATCGTTTACTCTGTCACGCATTTCTTTCGCCGCTTTATTCGTAAATGTTATTGCAAGTATGTTATACGGGTCTGTTCCGTGTTCAATAAGATAGGCGATTCTGTATGTCAGAACCCTTGTCTTACCGGATCCGGCACCTGCAATAATTAATAGAGGTCCCTCCGTGGTAATTACCGCTTCTCTTTGATTATTATTAAGATCATTTAAATTAATCATTATATATCCTTATCCGTATTCCGAAATTATAAAATCTATATCAAAAATAATTCATTTGTATAACACATTTGTTCTATATTATAGCATACATTAATATCAACATAAAATAAACATACCCGGTAATATTATGAAAATTACATGTGGTTTTTTATAACTACATAATATAATATTTGAAACCTTGAATTGATTTATGGATATATATATAATGTACAAAACAGAAACATTCATTTACGTACGGAGACGAATTATGTCCGAATATAAACATTACGATAATATTAAAGATATTATATCTAACGAGATAGAAGCTCTCAAAAATATAAAAACCATAGCTCCGGATGATCCTCCAGACATTTATCTTTATATGGATCAGGTAACGGCATTTCTTCGGGATCATCTTATGAACGACAACGTTCATGACGACGATAAACTTCTTACAAAAACAATGATTAACAACTATACGAAGAAAAAGCTGCTTCCTCCGCCCGTTAAGAAAAAATATTCCAAACAGCATTTATATTTTCTGACTCTTATATATTACTATAAGAACTTTTTAACGATAGACGAGATACACGATCTTCTTGAGCCCATTACCGAAAAATATTCCGAAAACGATTCCGTCGCCATGGAATATACATATCGCTGCTACTCCAAAATCCATAAAATGTGCAGCGATCAACAGGAAGGCATAATGGCCGACATTAAAGATGATTTAACTACGGTCAAAAAAATGATAGAAGATGCAAAACAGGAAGGAGAAATCGACTTCCCTGATGAAATCGAAGATTACCTTGAATTGTTTTTACTTATAACGGTTATTTCAAACGATATCTATTACAAGAAGGTTCTTATTGAGAATTTAATAGGCAATTACGCCCAACTTAATAAAGATAAAAAAAATAAAGAAAAGGATAAGTAAATATTTTCAGTCATGTTCCGGGCGTGAAAATCATATAAAAAGACGAAGTAATATCTGTACGGAAATTACTTCGTCTCATTTATTTATTATTTAATCGGAAATTAATATTTTTCCCTGATTTCCTCCGGCAAATTGTCAAGAACTTTTCTGTAACCGTTATCTCCGTAATTAAGGCATCTGTTGACCCTGCTTATTGTTGCGGTGGAAGCATGTGTTACTTTTGCAATATCCTGATATGTTTTATTTTTATAAAGCATCAGCGCAACCTGCAGCCTTTGAATAATTGAATATAATTCATTAATGGTACATATATCTTTCAGGAACTCCGCGCATGTCTTTTTGTCGTTAATGGAGATGATTGCATCGCAAATCAAACCCATTTGACTGTCCAGATCCTTATAATTCATGGTTCTCTCCTATCCATAGCAATTATACTTTGTCATGTGGCATCATTAGTTTAACACACTAAAGTCAAAAAGTAAATTGACGCAATTAAAGTTTTAGTTGTATTTTTAATCAATGTTATATTATGGTATAGTATTAAAGTTAAAAATAAATTATAAAAATCAGGTGGTACATTATGACTTCTAAGAACAGATTATTTGCAATTGACATAATTGTCACTGTAGCAATGTCACTGTTGTTCTCATTTATTGTGCAGGGTCCTAATGCCGGAATTAATATAATCATACCGGTAATCGGTTTGGTATGTATGTGTATTATATTTTTTAAATATAATTTCCGGCAGATTCCCCTGTTCATTGCATTGATTACATATCTCAGTATCTCGCCGTTTTATATTTACCACAGCGAATATGCATTATACAGTTCAATGCTCGTTCCGGGACTTATGTTAGCAATACTTCTTACATATAAAAGAAAGTACGTTGCATATTTCGTACCCGGACTGGTACTCGGAGCAACAGCTCTAATAAACTGTTCTTCTCCGTTTACCGTCATTTATTTTGTTGCTTATACCGTATTTATGCTTATATACCTTTGTATAGACAGCGGATATGCGATTCTGAAGCTGTTATCCAACCTCGGAACAGGTATTTGCATTGCGCTTATTATTTCTGCCGCCTCCGGCGGAAATGCATTTTTATCATATCAGACATATATTTCATCTCTGCCTTACGGACAAAGCGAAGTACTTCCGTTGGATCTGTTCGCAAGATTTATTATACCTGATGTGTTTGCGGGATACGGCGGATTTACCGTATTTCTCGGATTGATTTTTCCTGTTTTTATAATGTATCTTATTTACATTATAGTATTACAGAAATATTCATATATGCCGTATAAAGCCCGATACTATAAAAAGTTTTTGACGGCTGTTGCGATCTGTGCCGCTTTCCTCGGTATATTTTCATGGATTGCATTCGGAATAAGCGGCTTGGAAATTTTCGGATTTTTAACAAAACTTACAATTATGACCGTTATTCCTCTTGTTGGCGTATTTATAATATTATTCCCGAGAACAAGAGTAGATGATTTTGACACCGGCAGGTATAATTTTTCCGTTGCCGTTGCCATTACATCTGTTATTCTTGTGGTTATATCCACATGGGTAAAGGCTCCGTTCAGTTTAATATATGCACCTCTTATGACCATAATATTCGGAATAACGATTAATAAACTGTCGTTAGGCGTTAAGAACCGTTCAGTCGGAACCGTACTTACGATTATATTACTTGCGGTTGCCGCACTCGGAATATTCAATAATATTTCCATAGGTTTGGCATTCAGATAAAAAAGCTTAGGCTTCAATTATCCAAAGGATATTTTGCAGCCTAAGCTTTTTTATTTTAATCAAAATGTTATAACTTGATTTCCTCAATAAATGTCCAGGTAAGTCCGTTGTCCTTGGATTTATATACCGCAGAAGTGCCGTTATGGTAATTTGAACCCGAAGGCTGAGAAAGATATACAATCATATTACCGTTCTCATCTACCTTTGGAACAGAAGCGATTTTAAATATGTCAAACCAGCTTTTACCGTTTGCACTCTCATCGAGAGTTCCCGCAGGAAAAGTTACAATATTAAATGTCCTTCCGCCGTCTCTTGTCATATAGAGATTATTTCCGTTATCTGTTTTATATGCAATAAAACCCGTATTCACATCAATAAATTTCGCTCCGCCGAGCATTTCGGTCCCCGGTCCGCTTCCTACGTTTGTCCATGTTTTGCAGGCGTCCGTTGTTTTATATATTTTTGTATATTCCGAATTATTATTGATTCCGTATCCTACGACAATAACTCCGTCGCTCTCATCGAACATATCAATATGATAAGAATCTATATCATATATGGAATCTATCTCTCCGGTCTCCCATTTAGATCCGTAATCGGCAGAATAGATAACCGAAAAAGGCACCCTCTCTCCGTTAACGGTTTCTCCTCCGTATAGGAAAGCCGCTATATTATCATTTAATACATAACTTCCCCTGAGAAGAGTATCATAATTATCACCTGTTAACGGTAAGTTTCTGATATCAATGGGAACCTGAGAATATGTCTCTCCTCCGTCAAAAGATACAGAAAGATTATTATCGCTTATTTGGTATTTTATTATCGACTGCTCATTGTCATTATCGTCCAATAATGCATTTTGAGCCCCGTTATCCGAATTATCCGCAATATTTACCGGATAAACAACATATCCCTTACCCGAATCTTTTACGGCAAACGATCCGGTCCATGAACATCTTATGGTTCCTCCGCTTATGTAGCCTCCCCAATCATTAAAATATTGGGTGGAACTGTCTACAAGCTGCGCCGAAAATGTCATATTGACTACACCGTTTTTGTTATCGGCGTCGGTAACGGATTCTACTTTTATATTTTTAAGTCTTTCGGTCTGCGGTGTAAACATCTCCTTATATTGACCTAAATATCCGTTAATCCAAATATTCGCCAACTGTACATTGCTCAAATTACTTCCGTCATCATATAATTTTGCTTCATAATTATATCTTGATGAATTGGAATATTCTGCCTGGGAACGCTTTGAAAATATTGTAAATACAATAAATAAAACCACCAAAGCAACAATGACAATAAGAATTATCCAACCTGCTTTCTGTCTTTTTTTCTTTTTTTTCTCAGGAGAGCCGATGTCATCTCCAATCACTTTTCCGTTAATCTCTTCATCGCCCATAGTTACTCCCGTACAATAATTCCCGCTCGATATTACCGTAGTATTTATATTTGAATAGATATCTGTAATCAAGTATACTCTTCGCTCCTACTACCGCAACTACAATAGGATGTACGACCACCGTAATTTTTTGAATGTTTTCACCTAAAATAAGCGGTGTAGCATATGCCGCAATCATCATTGCAAATGTGAAGAACGCATTTCCCTTTTTATACTTGCTTTTATTAATGGTCCTGTGGGCCTTATTAAATCTTTTAATTCTTCTGCGCTCACCTATCGCCTTAAACGATAATGTCAAAACAAGCAAAGCTATGACATTATATATGCCGATTCTGAATATTAATAAAGCCGATGCATCAAATATACATTTTGAAATAACATCATATGAAAACTTCCCGAGAAAAGTATCCTTATAATCAACTTTAAAAACTTTTATTAGTGTCTCATCGTTATTTGTAATATTGTATATTTTGGTGTAAACATAACTTTCGCCCAATGTAATTATAAAGAACCACGTAATAACACATACCGTGTCCCTGTAATTCTCCAATCCCGGTCTGAATTCGACAAACAGCAATGTGGGAATAATAACGGCCGAAATAATAAACAGCCATCTTTTCCCAAGATCCAAAGCAATCTTACACAGACCTGCCAAAAACATTCTGAATCCGTCATTTTTCTTCGAATTAACCCCGGACGACCATTTATTTTTATATTTTATGATTCTGTATTTAAAAGCAGCAAATACTCTCGCATATAAGTGATCTTTCATATTCGCTACCTCACTGATTATTATTCTTATATTCCGAAATGTCTCCGTCGACGCATGTAATCAACCCGACAGAAAACAATTCCGCAATACGGTTACATTCATTTATATCGTCGGAAGCAAATATATATACATTAAATTCACCCACAACATCCGTGAGCTTCTCCATATATTCGTCCGGAGCAAACGGCACTCCCCATAAATTTATATAAGATTTGACGGTCATAAATGTGACCGTATGCAATAACTTAAGCTCTTCTTCCGACATATCCTTAATGCGAATGTCGTACTTTTCCCTTATATGAGGAACGTTTTCCAACGCCGCTTCGAGATTATATTCCGCTCCGTTTATCTTTGAAAGGGAATAAAGAAATTCACCGACGGTAAAGTCCGAAGGCAGGTCATTACGGGACGAGATATTGTAAATCGTTGCATCTGTCCATGTCGTAACTTCTCCCTCTTCGGGTTTTCTGTAATTACTTAAGCAGTCAAAAAATATTTTAATATCTTTCTTATTGTTCATATACAGCACATATATTTCGCCTTCATTGAATCTATATGTACAGTCTTTCAATATATATCCGTTTGTTCCCTTAATTGAAATGTGATTAAGTTGAAGCATATTCTCTCACTTTAATTATTCTTCATCAGCTTTCTTACCGGTAGTTTTCCAAATCAAATAAGAACTTATAAAAGGATCTATTTTACCGTCAAGAACGCTTTGGGCGTTACCGATTTCTTTATTGGTTCTGTGATCTTTAACCATTGTATACGGCTGAAGAACATAACTTCGAATCTGATTTCCGAAATTAATGTCCTTAACATCACCTTTTATATCCGCTGCTTTCTCGGCATTTTCCTCTTTCTGCATAAGATAAAGTTTTGAACGAAGCATTGCCATTGCCTTATCTTTGTTTTGATGCTGAGAACGCTCATTTTGACACTGGACAACAATTCCCGTAGGCAAATGCGTTATTCTGACGGCAGATGATGTTTTGTTTATGTGCTGTCCGCCCGCACCCGATGCTCTGTATAAATCTATCCTTAAATCATCTTTGTCGATATCTATGTCAATATCCTCATCAATGTCCGGCATTACATCACAGGAAACAAAAGACGTCTGTCTCTTTCCGGCAGCATTGAAAGGAGAAATTCTGACAAGTCTGTGTACACCGTGTTCCGATTTTAATAATCCGTATGCATTTTCTCCGTGCACTTCAAATGTAACGGCCTTAATTCCGGCTTCGTCTCCGTCAAGGTAATCTATTGTTTCAAATTCCAAGCCTCTCTTTTCAGCCCATCTCATATACATCCTGTATAACATGGAACACCAGTCGCAGGCCTCCGTACCTCCGGCTCCGGCATGAAGAGTGACAATAGCGTCATTACTGTCATATTCATCCGACAGAAGTGTCGCAAGTCTTAGTGTTTCCAATTTCTCGGTAAATGCTTCAAATTCCGACTCAATCTCCGGAATAAGACTTGTATCTCCTTCATCCTCTGCCATTTCAATAAGAAGGGATATTTCCTCTTTTCCGGATTCCAGAGCTTTAAAGCCTTCAAGTTCATCCTTCATTGCCTTTAATTTTGACATTGTTTTTTTGGATTTATCAACATCATCCCAAAAAGAAGGTTCTTCCATCAGCTTTTCGGTTTCTTCTATTCTCTGTTTAATACTTTCCAAATCGAGAGATTTCTCGATCTGAGCCATGGGCTTTTCGCTTGCCGCAAGCTCCTGCTTTATACGGTCTAACTCTACCACTTTAATTACCTTTCTGTGTATTTGTCTATTATACCAATTCTTTTTCTTTGTTAACTCTTACCGGAGTATGACCCGATACCGTGTTTTCCTTTCTTGCCGCAGCCATTTTGTTTGCTTCGTTCAATTCAACTTCCTTCTTAGGTCTCACTGAAGAAATAATATGAACTACTTCAATCTGGATTTCCTTAAGCATATCGTCAAATATGTCATAACCTATGTTTTTGTATTCTACTACCGGATCTCTTTGTGCAAATGCCTGGAGTCCGATTCCCTGCTTTAACTGATCCATGTCATCAATATGCTGATTCCATTTTTCATCTATAGCCCTGAGAATAATAACTCTTTCGATGTCCTTAAACTGTTCCTCATTTTCAAATTCCGCAGCCTTGGACTCATATGTCTTAATCGCCTCATCGAACAGTTTCTTTTTAAGTTTATCCTTTGTATCGATATCTGCTGAATATGCAATTCTATCCAACGGAATAATAGGAAGTAAATGCTCATTTAATAATGTATAGTCCCAATCAGCCGCTGCCTTTTTGTCTTTTATGATGTTGTCGATGTAATAATCAATAGTGGTCTTATACATTTCAACAACAGAATCGTGCATATCCTCTCCGTCCAATACTCTGTTCCTGTCCTTATATATGATTTCTCTCTGTTCATTCATAACGGAATCATACTTAAGGAGGTTGCTTCTTATACCGTAGTTATTGGTCTCAATCTTTTTCTGAGCTCTTTCTATGGCGTTGGTAAGCATTTTGTGATCCAATTCCATGTTTTCATCAACACCCAATGCATTGAAAATCTTCATTAATCTGTCCTGACCGAACAGTCTCATAAGATCATCCTCAAGAGAAATATAAAATCTTGATTCTCCCGGATCTCCCTGTCTGCCGGAACGTCCTCTGAGCTGATTGTCTATTCGTCTTGATTCATGACGCTCGGTTCCGATAATTTTAAGGCCCCCCGCAGCTCTGGCTTCATCATCAAGCTTAATATCGGTACCTCGTCCCGCCATATTTGTAGCGATGGTAACCGCTCCGTGCTTACCCGCTTCGGCCACTATCTGTGCTTCCAATTCATGATACTTCGCATTGAGAACATTATGCTTAATACCTCTCGCTTCCAGAAGTTTATGGAGGTATTCGGAAGTTTCTATGGAAATTGTACCTACAAGCACCGGCTGTCCCTTACTGTGGGATTCAACAATGGAATTAATAACTGCGTTGAATTTGCCTCTCTTTGTTTTGTATACGGCATCATTTAAATCAACTCTGAGAATAGGTTTGTTGGTAGGTATCTCAACAATGTCCATCTGATACGTTTCTTTAAATTCCTTATCCTCAGTCATTGCCGTACCGGTCATTCCCGATTTCTTGTCATACTTATTAAAGAAGTTCTGGAATGTTATTGTTGCAAGCGTCTTGCTCTCTCTTTTGATTTCAACATGTTCCTTCGCCTCTATAGCCTGGTGCAGTCCGTCCGAGTAACGTCTTCCCGGCATAATACGACCGGTAAATTCATCTACAATAAGAATTTCTCCGTCTTTAACCACATAATCCTTATCTCTTGTCATAAGGCTGTGAGCTCTGAGCGCAAGTGTTACATTATGCTGAAGTTCGAGATTATCCACATCGGCGTAATTATCTATATGGAAGAATTGTTCCACCTTGCGTACACCCTCTTCGGTCAGATTAACGATTTTATTCTTTTCATCAACTACGTAATCTCCGTCTTCCTCTTCCACTTCCTGCATTATGGCTTTGATCTTTGTCATTTCACCCTTGAATTCTCCTCTTTCAAGTCTTCTGACAAGAACATCACAGAGTTCATACAGCTTTGTTGACTTACCGCTCTGTCCCGAAATAATAAGAGGTGTTCTCGCCTCATCTATGAGAATTGAATCCACCTCGTCAATAATGGCATACTTTAAGCCTCTGAGTACCTGTTGCTCCTTATACATGGCCATGTTGTCACGAAGGTAGTCAAAGCCTAACTCGTTGTTTGTTACATATGTGATATCACAGTTGTACTGATCCCTTCTTTGCTTATCCTTCATATCGTGAAGGATAACGCCTACGGACAGTCCTAAAAAGTTGTGTATTTGCCCCATTTCCGTCGCATCTCTGTTGGCAAGGTAGTCATTAACCGTTACTATATGAACTCCTTCCCCTTTAAGTGCATTGAGATATGAAGGGAGAGTGGCAACCAATGTCTTACCTTCTCCTGTTTTCATTTCGGCAATACGACCCTGGTGAAGCACAATTCCTCCGATAAGCTGCACCTCGTAATGTTCCATTCCGAGAACACGCTTAGATGCTTCTCTTACAACCGCATATGCCTCCGGAAGAATATCGTCTAATGTCTCTCCCTCTTTTAATCTCTTTTTAAATTCATCCGTCTTCGCTCTTAAAGCGTCATTCGAAAGCTTACCGTACTCATCTCTGTAACTCTCGATTTTTTTAACTGTCGGCATTATCTTTTTTAATTCTTTTGTGCTGTATGATGATACGCCGTGTTCACGAATATTTGCCATTTAAAATCAGTCTCCCTTGAGTATTACGTATAATTAAAATAACTTTTTTTAATATAAGTTACACTTATTGCATTTTATTATAAATAAAAATTATAACATTGCATTTATCGTAAATCAAGAAAGGGACAACCTGAGATGTGATAAAACATTCTCCCGTCGTCCCTGTTTAAATTATATTTATATTATATCGCAATCAGTCGAGCTCCGGCTCAATAAGTCCGTATGCACCGTCTCTTCTCTTATATACAACGTTTACTTCGTTAGTATCTGAGTTAAGGAATACATAAAATTCGTGTCCGAGAAGCTCCATCTGTACGCAGGCTTCTTCAGGATCCATAGGCTTGATTCCGAACTTCTTTGCCCTGATGATCTTTACTTCTTCATCATCAAATGTTTCTGCATCCTGATCGATGTATGCAGGCGCAAAATCAGCTGCGTTACGTTTTTTGTCGATAAGTCTGTTCTTATACTTCTTTAACTGACGCTCGATAACTTCCTCAACAAGATCGATTGAAACATACATATCATTACTTTCCTGCTCACTTCTTATGATATGTCCCTTTACCGGTATTGTAACCTCAATCTTCTGCTGTTCCTTTTGAACACTGAGTGTTACATGAACCTCTGTTTCGGAAGCAAAGAATTTGTCAAGCTTTCCGAGTTTCTCCTCAACAGCTTCCCTAAGCCCGTCTGTTACGACCATATTTCTTCCTGTAATGATGAAACGCATAATACCATCCCCTTAATTTATATTTGTGGCAGATACTCGTTTATATAAGTATGGTCCGCTCAAAAACAAAAACATCTTGAACAAAAATACATGACTTATAACAACGATTTTCTTATTAGGTATTATACCAAATTCAATGTAATTTTCTCAATGCAAATATACCGATTTATAAATTATATTTTTGTCAATATGTAATGTGAGCATGAATTTTTGTTTATTGTATTATGTTCCAAATTTTTACATATATTTTAATCATCAATTACACACATTTTTCACACACAAAAAATGTGAATAGTGTGAATAACTTTGTGAATAACCTAAATTATGCACATTTTGAATGTGAATAAGTGTGAATAATTCCACATAATATACACATTTTTTATTAATTATATATAAGTTGAATAGTTGTTTTGTGCAATTTGCCTAATAATATACATGTACAAAATTTAGTACATTATACCGTGACTAATGTTGAATTTTCTCATTTTCGTTTTATTTTGCCCAAAATCGTTATATGTAGTATTATATACACCACACAACACTATATATGGGCATTGTGTATAAAAGTGTGAATATTGTTTTTTAGGAGAATATATATGACATATATACCCCATGACAATTTTGTCATTATAACCGGAGCTTCACGCGGAATCGGTGCCGCAATAGCATATGAATGTATCGACAGAAACATAAATACAGCCGTTTCTTGCGTACATAATTATCATTTGTTGGAAGAAATGAGAGAATACGCCTCTGAAAAGGGCGTTAAATGCTTTATTTATCAGGGAAATATGGGAAATTTTTCGGATGCTCACGAATTTATTAACAAAGCAATAAGAGAGTTGGGTACTCCATTTGCAATTGTAAATAATGCCGGAATTTCCAAAATAGGACTTCTCCAGGATACTACGCCTGAAGATTGGAATGAAATAGTTACTTCAAATCTTACTTCCGTATATAATTGTTCACATTCGATTATTCCCTCAATGTTACATAATCACAACGGACGAATTATAAACATATCTTCCATATGGGGAAATATCGGCGCAAGCACGGAAGTTGCATACTCCGCCACAAAAGGCGGTGTAAACGCACTTACAAAGGCTCTTGCAAAGGAGCTTGCTCCAAGCAATATTTCCGTAAATGCCGTTGCATGCGGAATAGTTGACACGGACATGAATAAATGCTTTACAAAAGAAGATATAGAAGCCATATGCGATGAAATTCCCGCCGGCAGAATGTGTACACCGAAAGAAGTTGCCGAAGTTGTACTTCACATTATAGATTCTCCTCCTTATCTTACGGGACAGATAATCACCGTTGACGGCGGTTGGTCATAACATGAGAAACTTTTCGGCACCTCACTTCCCTTATGTAAATTAAATATAAAAAAACACGGTATGATTAAAATCCGATAAAAATGTCTGTCATAATATTTTATGAAACCTGACAGCTTTTCTTTATAATCGAATCTAAATCATACCGTATTTTATTTAATCACATTTTCACCTGTCCGCATGGTTAAAGAAATCACATTCTCTCATACAGTCTGTCAATATGTATATCCACGTCCACATCCGGCTCGGTTCTGTGTATTTCCGATTTAATGTAATCCCTCAATTTATCTGCAGAACCCGTAAAGTTGTCCGGAACAGCCAAGTCAAATGAAATTTCTTCTTTATTTCCGAAATGATGAATATGAAAGTCATGCATGGAATAGTACATCGGCTTTTCTTTATCCTTATGCGTTGAATTGGATATGTCGGCCAAATTATAAACATTAATATGTCCCAGAATGTGAGCCGTAAGTTTATACAGTTCTTTATATCTTTCATCCGACATATCTATAGGATCTGTATGTATCGTTATGTCGCATTTAAGGCATCCTTGCACCCTGCGTTCAGCCTCGTCTATTATTTCATGAGCTTCCATAAGTGAATATTCTGAGCTTATTTCCGCATGGAGAGTTATATAAACTCTACCCTCTCCGTAATTATGTATTATAAGGTCATGAACTCTTAATATTCGTTTATCTTTTAATACTTCTTTTTTTATCATGGACGACAACTCTTCAGATACCTTTTCTCCGAGAAGCGGATGAACGGTCTCTCTTACCGCATTGATACCTGTTATAAGAATAAATACCGCTACTGCGGCACTTGCATATCCGTCGACATTTATTCCCGTCAGCATATATAAAACCGTTGAACCGAGTACAACTCCGGTAGCTATACAATCCGAAAAACTGTCGGCTGCGGAAGCTCTCAGTGCACTTGAATTAATTTTCTTCGCCGTTGATGAATAAAAAGATCCCATAATCAGCTTAAGAACTATGGAACCTGCCAGAATAAAAAATGTAACCGGAGTAAAGTCCAACTCATCCGGCGTAATTATCTTCTCAACGGAAGTTCTTATGAGTTCCACACCGACCATTATTATTACGATGGAAACGGTTATTCCTGCTATATACTCTATTCTTCCGTGTCCGAACGGATGATCCGCATCAGCCCTCTTCTTGGATAATTTGAATCCGAAAAGGGTTACAAGGCTTGAACATATATCGGAAATGTTATTAACTCCGTCTGAAATAATGGAAAACGAACCCGTGATTATGCCGACGGTAACCTTAAAAACCGCCAAAATAATATTACAGATTATTCCGAATATCCCGGCTACCATTCCGTATGATGCACGAACCGAAGGATCATTTACATTTTTATAATTTTTTACAAATGTCTTTATAATTATATTATCCATGCTTCAGGCCTCTTATTTACTGTTTATTTTTCTATTCATGTTATCATAGTATAGTTAGCAAAGGGTTGGCAATATAAAATAAAGTCGGGTTTATATGTGAATTCGATTTTTACATAACACTGTTTCCACATATAAACCTGACTTTAATCTGTTAATTATACTGTTATTTTATCTGATTTCAACAACTTCGTAACCTGCATCCTCAACTGCGGCTTTTATTGCTTCATCGGTTACGTTTCCCGTTACGACTCCGGTCTTTGCATCTAAGTCAACCGTAGCTCCGGTTGCTCCGTAAATTCCTTCAAGTGCTTTTGTAACGGCTTTCTTGCAATGTTCACACATCATACCTTCAATAACAACTGTTTTCATAATTTTACTCTCCCTTTCTGTACTGTCTTTTTCGATTTTTTCAACATTATTTGCTTTATCGGTATTACCCGATTCCCGTTTTTCCGGATTACCGTATTTGTTTTCATAATTTTGACTGTCAGGCATATCCGAATTCGTGTCTTTATTTAATCTTACGGGTTTAAACAACTTCAATCTGAGCGCGTTGGTAACTACAAATACGCTGCTGAATCCCATTGCCAAAGCACCGTACATCGGCTGAAGTGTAATACCGAATGCAGGATAAAATACACCGGCTGCAATAGGAATACATATCGCATTATAGAAGAAAGCCCAGAACAGATTCTCTTTGATATTTCTTATGGTGGTACGACTGAGCTTAACCGCCGTTACCGCATCCAAAAGATCGTTTCGTATGATTACCGCATCGGCGCTTTCAATGGCAATGTCGGTTCCCGCGCCTATAGCTATACCTAAATCGGCACTTACAAGAGCCGGAGCGTCATTTACTCCGTCTCCGACCATGGCAACCTTTCTTCCCGATTGCTGAAGTTTTCTGACTTCTCTTTCCTTATCCTGAGGAAGCACCTCTGCAATTACCGTATCAATCCCTATACTTTCGGCGATTGCTTTGGCTGTTTTTTCATTATCGCCCGTAAGCATTACAGGTTTTACACCTAATTTTTTGAATTCTGCAATTGCCGCAACGCTTGTTGCTCTCGGTTCGTCTCTGAGAGCAATTATACCTATGATTCGTCCGTCACAAGCAAATAAAAGAGGGGTTTTTCCTTCATTTGCAAACTCATCCAATTTGGATCTTACACGTGCCTCTTCATTTTCATTCACCAATCCGAGTGTCTTCATATATGAAATGTTGCCGGAATATACTTTATTACCGCCTATAACGCCTTCAACGCCCTGTCCGAATACGGCGTTGAAATCGTCGGTAATTCCGAGTTCGATCTTTTCGTCTTCAGCCTTTTTTACAATAGCCCTTGCAAGAGGGTGTTCACTTGAATGTTCAAGAGTAGCCGCCGTCTTAAGCAAATCTCCTCCGGTTATGTTTCCAAACGGATAGATATCCGTCACCTTAGGCACGCCTTCGGTTATTGTTCCTGTCTTATCCAGAAGAATGGTATCGATTCCCTTTGCGGCTTCAAATGCTTCGCCGGATTTTATAAGTATACCGTTTTCCGCCCCCTTTCCCGTACCTACCATGATGGCTACCGGGGTTGCAAGTCCCATTGCGCAAGGACATGATATTACAAGAACCGTAATTGCGGTTGAAAGTGCCATTTGGAAGTCTCCGCTTGCAATCATCCATGTAATAAATACTCCTGCCGCAATAGCCATTACAATCGGAACAAATACGCCCGCAACTCTATCGGCCAGTTTTGCAATAGGTGCCTTTGATGAGCTGGCTTCCTCCACAACTTTGATTATCTGATTAATTGTTGAATCTTCTCCTACCTTTAGAGCCTTTACCTGAATTACTCCTGACATATTTATGGTAGCGGAAACCACGCTGTCTCCGACACTCTTTTCAACAGGTATACTCTCTCCCGTTATATTGGCTTCATTTATATATGAACCTCCGGAAATTATTTCTCCGTCAACCGGAACGGCTTCTCCCGGTCTTACAATTACAATGTCTCCGACTGCAAGTTCTTCTACTCCTATTTCAGATTCCTTTCCGTTTCTTATAACATTGGCTTTTTTAGGAGCAAGATCCATCATTTTTTCAACTGCTTCGCTTGTCTTTCCCTTTGAAACGGCTTCAAAAAATTTACCGAGAGTAACAAGGGTAAGAATCATTGCTGCCGATTCGAAATCTATACCCATCATCAAATGATGAAGTACTTCATGATCTCCCGTCGGAGCCGCCGCGGCCATTCGATATATTGTATATACACTGTACACTAATGCCGCCCCGGTTCCCAGCGCAACAAGGGTATCCATATTGGGTGCGCCGTGGAATAATGTCTTAAAGCCCTTTGAAAAAAACGATCTGTTTACATATATTATCGGCAAAGTTAATAACATCTGCGTAAATGCATTAACCAGCGCCATTTTATGATCCGCAAACACATCATACAAAAAGCCCGGCATAGGAAACATACCATGTGTTCCCATTGCGATATAAACAAGAGGAGATGCAAAAATAACAGATATAATAAGTCTTAATTTTATACTGTCTTTTGTTTTTTTATTCTTTTCTTTAAGGGATTCCTTTTTATCCGCAGACTTTACGCCGGAATTTTGAGGAACGGCTCCGTATCCTTCGTGAACCACTCCGTTAACAATATCCTCTGCCGACGTAATATTTTCATCATAGGAAACCTCCATGCTGTTGGTAAGTAAATTGACACTGACTTCGCTTACCCCTTCAAGTTTGCGGACGGCCTTGTCAACTCTTGACGAACAGGCGGAACATGTCATCCCCGTAACATCAAATTTTTCTTTTTTCATAATACATCACCGCCTTATCATCCTGATAAATTCGTTATAACATATCGGCAATATCATGCATAACGCCCTTGCGGGGATAAAATATCAGTAATCTTTTGTTTGTTATGATATATTATAATGTAACTCAATGAATTACAATACTTTTTTTATATACTTTTTAGCTTTTATGTTTATTAAAAATAAAAGTGCGAAGAGCATGAGCTCTCCGCACTTTACGAATTATATTAAAATAATTAAGCTTCAGCTACAGGATAAACCGAAACCTGCTTCTTATCTCTGCCCTTACGCTCGAACTTAACCCTTCCGTCAACGAGTGCAAAAAGTGTATCATCCTTACCGCGGCCTACGTTAACGCCCGGTAAAATCTTTGTTCCGCGCTGCTTGTAAAGAATGTTGCCTGCAAGTACAAACTGTCCGTCCGCTCTCTTGGCACCGAGTCTTTTTGATTCTGAATCACGGCCGTTCTTTGTAGAACCAACACCCTTTTTATGAGCAAATAATTGAAGGTTTAAAAATAACATATCAATGCCTCCTATTCTGAGTGATTATGCGTTAATCTTCTCAATCTTAACTCTTGTAAATGGCTGTCTGTGGCCATTCTTTCTTGTATAACCCTTTTTTGCCTTGTACTTGCAAACGATAATCTTCTTACCTCTGCCTTCCTTAACAACTGTTGCACTTACGGATGCTCCGGCTACAGTAGGGTTACCAATCTTGGCATTCTCACCGCCAACGAAAAGTACTTCGTCAAATGTAACTGCCTGACCGGCCTCTACTCCGAGCTTTTCGATAACGATTTCGTCACCTTCCTTAACAGTGTACTGCTTTCCACCTGTTGCAATAATTGCGTACATATATAACCTCCCAATGAGTTATTCGCTAAGACCGGAGAGTATCCCTATGATACTGCTTCTGTCCGCTCTTATGCGGCATACCGTAATATAATATAAGAAAATATATATCTTGTCAATTTAATATTTTGCACTGTCATAAATAAACAGCCGTCAGATTCCCACAACTTCTATTTTTGGTTTTTCCGATGTTTCAATCGTTTTTGCTATAAGCACGGGGCCCATGCCGTTGTATTCGTCTCTGTTTTCGTAGGTAATCTCAGCGATTATGATAACCCATTCCCTGTCTGCGGGATAAGACTTATCTGTAATTAAATCCGTCTTTTTAACGATATATCCGACCAGGGCAATATCATCCTCACAGCATGTCATTACCTGTCTGCTTGCTACAAATTCATTTTCCTTCAGCTCCGGATCCCTCAACGCCTGAGCTTTGAACCGTACAACTTTACCCTCATACGCCCTTGGTCTGTCCCTGCAATCAACAAACCATACTCCGAAATCATTGTCATTAATCTCAATAACATCTGCTTCCATATCGTAAGGGACTGTATCATTTGTTCCCGAAATAATATTTCCGGACTTATCCTCAAAAATAATATCAACGGCCGGATTAAGCGCTTTCATGCTTCTTTTGAACGATCCGAGATCCATTTCTTCATTGCATCTGTTAAATACCACCGATTCGGCGCTCTTAACAGACTCTGCCATAATAGACTTCATGTTCTTCCACTGATTTTGGAATGTCTCGGCATTCATGATTGTGATTGACTGATAAACCTGCCAACCGTGAGGCATATCAAGATCTCTGAACTTCTTTGGGTCCGCCATTCCGTTAAACTCGACTATTACGAGCCAAGGATCGTATTGCCTGTCCAGTTCGGACATTTTTTCGGATGTCATTTCAGAAGTGCTCAGACTTACAAAATCTATATCATGCTCATCCAGCAATTCTTTACTGTATTCGACTTCTCCTTCTTCAAACGTTATAAGAAGTTTCTTTTTTGCGGCATCAAACTGCCCTCCGGAAATTATTTCCTGAATAAATGTTGTTTTTCCGCTTTCAAGCTGCCCGTTTATAAAAAATATCGGAATCAAATATTCTTCATTACTCATTTTTTCACCTGCTGACAATATAATATGCTGTTCAATATAATGATTACAGTGTCAGATCCGCCGCTCCGTAAATGAGTGGCAGAATGTACTTATGACACTCATATCATTATAAATCCTTTAACTTAGAATTTATTATATTAATACAAAGGGGCCGTCTTAAAATAAACAACCCCTTTGCATAATAAATCGGTATCAATAATTTTCAAAAATTATAATTTAAATAATTCTTTTAATTTATCTTCGTTTAATTCGGTTCCTATAACGCAGATTCTTCCTATTGTATCAGGTGTTGTATCGTTTATTTCGAACTCACCCGGTACAAGGTCGAAGTTATGCCAATTGCCCTCACTGTCAGAGAGAATTCCCTTTGCTCTGAGCACTGTACCCACTCCCGAATCATCAAAGTTTTCAAGAATAGAAGTTAATTCTTCCACGCTGTATGTTTTAGGTGTTGTAATTCCCCAGTTTGTAAATACATCGTCAGCGTGATGGTGATGGTCATGATCATGGTCGTGATCGTGGCCGCATCCGCATGATTCTCCGTGTCCGTGGTCATGATCGTGGTCATGGTCGTGATCGTGTTCATGTCCGTGGTCATGGTCGTGATCGTGCTCGTGGTCATGTCCGTGGTCATGGTCATGGTCGTGTCCATGCTCATGATCATGGTCGTGACCGCATCCGCATGATTCTCCGTGTTCATGTCCCTCATCTTCGGCATGAAAATGGTATTGTCCGTCGCCGTGATCGTGATAATGACGACCCGGATGCTTTAATTCATCAATCAAAACATCAATAAGGTCTGATCTGTTTTCTATTGAATTAAGAATTTGAACTCCCGTCAACTGATCCCATGGCGTTGTGATAATGTTACATCTTTCGTTAAGCCCCGTAACAATTTCCGCAGCATCCATAATCTTTGATTCATCCGTATTTTGTGTACGGCTCAAAATAACCGTTCCGGCGGTTTTTACCTGATCATCAAAAAATTCACCGAAATTCTTTGAATACATCTTGGCTTTGCCCGCATCAACTATAGTTGTTGTACTGTTAATTACAACGTCGTCAATATCAGCTTCTTTAACCGCACTAATAACATCCGAAAGCTTTCCTACACCCGAAGGTTCTATAATAACCCTGTCAGGATGATATTCTTCCACTACCTGCTTAAGAGCGGTCTTAAAATCACCCACAAGCGAACAGCAGATACATCCCGAGTTCATTTCATGAACTTCAATCCCTGCCTCGTCAAAAAGCTTTCCGTCTATTCCTATTTCTCCGAATTCATTTTCGACAAGAACCACTTTCTCGTCTCCGAATGCTTTATCTGTCAAAAGTTTTTTTATGAGCGTCGTTTTGCCTGCGCCCAAAAATCCCGATATAATATCAATTTTCGTCATATCCCTGTTCTCCTTAATAATATAAGCCAAAGAGCTGCATTAATAATAATTAAGTCATGTTTAATTTTTCATTATAGTTAGTCTTTGCTAAATTGTACATATAAGAATTATAAATTCTTTATTATATTTATGACTGATATTTTTTAATTAAACAGAATGATGTTGGATCGCAACATCCCTGATTCTTAATAAAGTTCATTTAACTTGTCCCAATAATTCCCGAATGTTTTACCTGTACATTCCGGATTATCTATTTCAATTCCGTCCGTAAGTAATCCCGGCAAGGAAAAAGCCATTGCCATTCTATGATCATCATAAGTCTCTATTTTACAAGCTTTAGGATTTCCCGGCTTAACCGTTATTCCTCCTTCAAGTTCATCGGCACTGATTCCCATTCTTCTCAATTCGGTGACCATTCCGTTTATTCTGTCCGATTCCTGTCCTCTTATATGCTCTATACCGGTTATTTCCACATCTGAATCGGCAAACGGAGCAATCGCCGCAAGTGTCATTGATTGATCTGAGAAGTCCCGCATATTGACGCTTATCCCTTTCAATTTGTGATCCGGTCCTTCAAGAACAATTCCGTCACGTTGTTCTTCTGTTTTACACCCCATATTTTCCAGAACTTCAATAAATTTTATGTCACCCTGAAGTGAATTTTTGTGAACGCCTTTTACTTTAACTCTGCTTCCGGTTACGGCCGCAGCGGCGTAAAAATAACTTGCCGATGATATATCCGGTTCTATCTCATATTCATCTCTGCTGTAGAACTTTCCGATATCTATAATATATTTTACAAATCCCGTATCATTATCATGCTCACATTCTACGGAGACTCCGAATTCTTCCATCATCCTTCTTGTCATAATTACATATGAACCAAACCCTCTTTTACCCGTAACATTTAAAACAACTTTTTTCATCACTTTATTGGCATATACGGGCGCTATCATAAGCAATGCACTTAAAAACTGTGTACTCATATCAGACGGAACGTCTATAACAACCTCTTCTTCCTTTCCTTCCGAAGACAGTGACAGCAATTCACTCAAATCCTTATCGTACTCGCTTTCAACGGTTACATCTCCGTAAACGGATTCAGCAAGAGTTGCTCCCATTATTTTAACCGGCAAATGCTCTCTGCTCCTCAAATATGTAATCTGCGCCTTTAATTTGCACAAAATATCAAATAACGGCTTCATCGGACGTTTCGCCATTTGTTCCGAACAGTTAACGGTATAAATACAATCTGATAATCCCAAAAATGCAGTCAAAAATCTGGCAGCCGTCCCCGCACTTCCGACATCTATACTTCCTATACTTATCGGTATATTACCGCCCTGTCCGGTAACTTCAATGTCTCCGTTATCAAATATTTCAACATTAAATCCCATGGATCTTAACGAACTGATAAAATGTATCGTATCGTCACTGTATAAAGCTCCCTTTAGCTTACATTTGCCGCCTGTCATACAAGCCAAAAGAAGCGCCCGGTTCGTAATACTTTTCGAGCCGGGCACTTCTATAACTCTGTCAAACGGCTTATGCAGTTTTACTACTTTGTAAACTGACATAAGACCTCCTTATTCGTATTTAGACACTCTTTTTTCAATATCCACATATTCCCTGTGTTCACCGACATATTTGTAAGCAGGTCTGATAATCTTACCTGTATTTACAATCTGTTCGAGACGATGAGCGCTCCATCCGGATATACGCGCAATGGCAAATATAGGAGTAAACATCTCTTCCGGAATCCCAAGCATTGAATATACAAATCCGCTGTAAAAGTCTACATTTGCACATACAGGCTTAAACATATGATGTCTTGCCTTAATAAGGTCGGGAGACTCATTCTCTATAAGTTCATATAAGGCAAACTCTTTCTCTCTTCCTTTTTCCACCGAAAGTTTCTTGGCAAATTCTTTTAATATAACCTTTCTCGGATCGGAAAGTGTATATACCGCATGCCCCATACCATAAATGAGACCTGCCCCGTCAAATGCCTGCTTATCAAGTATCTTACCCAAATACGCCTTCACTTCTTCCGTATCTTCCCAATCGGAAACATTTTTCTTAATGTTGTCAAACATGTGATGAACCTGAAGGTTGGCACCTCCGTGTCTGAAACCTTTTAAGGAAGCTATTGCGGCCGCTATTGCCGAATATGTATCTGTTCCCGAAGATGTAACGACGCGGTTTGTAAATGTTGAGTTATTTCCGCCGCCGTGCTCCGCATGAGTAACAAGGCAAATATCAAGAACCTCTGCTTCAAGAGGTGAAAATTCACCGTCTTCACGGAGCATATAAAGAATGTTCTCCGCTATTGAATAATCCTTTCTCGGATTTTTTATCATAAGAGTTCCGTCTTTTTTAAAGTGCATATATGACTGATATGCATAACATGAAATAAGAGGAAGTTTTCCGATTAACTGAAGTGATTGTCTGAGGACGTTCTCGGCTGATGTGTTATCCGGATCTTCATCATAGGAATAAAGAGTAAGGACACTTTTCATGAGAGAATTCATCAGATTGGTGGTTGTCGCTTTCATGATAACGTCACGGACAAAATAACCTGAAAGCTCACTTAAATCATGTAAAACTTTAATAAAACTTACAAGCTGATTTTTGGTAGGCAGGTCTCCGAACAAAAGGAGATATGTTATCTCCTCAAATCTGAATCTGTGACCTTCAAACTTTTTTACTATATCCCTTATCTCATAACCCTGATAATACAAATGTCCGTCTACCGGAATCTTTTTTCCGTTAATATTTTCTGTGCCGCTTACATCCGATATCTCGGTGAGACCGGTAAGCACGCCTTCTCCGTTGCTGTCTCTCAATCCTCTTTTTACGTCGTACTCAATATACAGATTAGGATTTATTTTATTTGTGTCAAGACATTCCTGAAGCAATTTTTGAAATAACTCCTTATTATCCGGTGTAATTTGCATCATCTCTTCGTTATTCAATTGTAATTACCTCCTTGGAACAAATTTTGTAGAATAATAAAATAAATGCTTATTTCAAATAATATGATCTTATTTTATCAAAAATATCACATTTGTTCTACTGGAATTTTAGTTTATTAAGTATATTATGCCGTACACAAACATATATATCGTTTTCCGCTTAATAAAATTAAGCATATAATTTATTATCTTAAGCGGTCACCTAATAATATTAAGTTAAACCTACTTGTTATATCTGTATTCATCGGCAAGTTTTGATATTGATTTTAATCGATGATTAACTCCGGATCTTCCGATCGGAGGATTATGCAGCAGTCCCAAATCGTTTAAGCTTGCATCCGGGTTCTCAAGTCTTAACAGAGCCGTCTCAAGAAGCGAAGCCGGAAGTGTATCCAGCCCGGCAGTATCTCTTATGATTTCAATATCTGAAATCTGCTTCATCGCCGCTGCAACGGTTTTATTGAGGTTTGCCGTCTCACAATTAACCTTTCTGTTTATGTCATTTCTTACGCTTTTCAATATCATTGCATTATAAAATTCCATTTGAGATAACGGGGCTCCGAGAATATTAAGCACATCCGCTATTTCGGAGCTGTCCTTCAGATATACCACATAATGGCTTTTTCTCTCGATAAGCTTTGAGTCTATTTCAAATGAAAATAATATATCTTTTATTATCCCGGCAAACTTTTTTGACGGGGAAGAAATTTCAAAGTGATAAGCGCCTTCCGGGGTATTTACGGAACCGTTGCACAAAAATGCTCCGCGCAAAAAAGCCTTCTTGCAACATGTCGATTTAAGCAGCATCACGGGTATATCACGAATATCCGAATCTGTCTTCAGTCCCTCCCTGATTATGGCATGTTCATTTCCCGATATTATTATGGGAGATGTATTGACGGTTTCAATGTTATACAGTTCCCTGATGAGTTTAGCCATAATATCAATTACCATATCATTGTCGGAACTTATTTTTAAAATATCTCCGTCCGTCTCTCCCGTACATGCCGTCATTGCGGCTAGTTGAGCCCGTTTGCAATCCTGTGACACTTCATCCGTAACAGCCTCTAATTCTTTTTTTACTTTTTTGGAAAACGACATTAAAATCCCAACCTTTTCACTTCTGTTTCCAACCTGATATTATTTCGTTTAAATACTTCTTCCTGTGCATGAGTAATGACATTTATAACATCCTCCGCCGTCGCATCTCCCGTATTTATGACAAAGCCGGCATGCTTAACCGATATTTGTGCTCCTCCGGACTTATATCCTCTAAGTCCCGCTTCGTCTATTAACTGACCGGCAAAATGCCCCTCCGGTCTTTTAAACGTACTTCCGGCGCTTGGATATTCCAACGGCTGTTTCCCCGTTCTTCTCTGTGTGTAATCAGAAATTCGCTCCTTTATCTCTTCACTGTTGCCCTTTTTCATTTTTAATACAACGCTTGAGATAATATATCCGTTTTTTTCTATATTGCTTGTCCTGTATCCGAGTTCCAGTTCTTCAGCATTTAACCGCAAAATATTGCCTTCTTTTGTTATTACCCTTGCATATAATAATACGTCCGATATATTTCCTCCGTATGCTCCCGCATTCATTACCACTGCGCCGCCTACGGTTCCGGGGATGCCTCCGAGACATTCAAATCCTTCAAGAGACTTCTCCGCCATAAATTTACCAAGCTTCAACATTCTTGTACCTGCAAGAGCCTTTACGTATACGTATTCGTCTTTATCCGAACATTTCGTTTCAAGTTCATCCGCATCAAGAAGTTCAATATCGGAGTAACCGTCAAGAAGTTCGATTATAACCCCGTCATATCCGTTATCCGACACGAGAAGATTACTTCCGTTGCCTATAATATAATAATCAACGTTGTTGTCTCTTAAAAGTCGGATTATTTCCACAATCTCGTCTTCCGATGATATTTGCACAAGAATTTTCGCGTTGCCGCCTATTTTAAATGTTGTATGTTCACTCATCGGCTCATCAGTCAAAACTCTGTCTTTACCGACAATAGCAGTGAGCTTTTCCGCCGTAATAAGTTTTAATTCATCAGTCATATTAACCTCTTAGTCCATTTTCTCCCAGTTATCAAAATTATCGACAATATCGTCTTCCATATCTTTTTCCATTTGCTGCTTTGTAATTTTTTCGTACAATCTCTGAGCCGTGTTATATCCCATCTGTTCCTGTCTGTGATTCACCGCGGCAGTTTCAACAATAACGGCGATATTTCTTCCGGGTCTTACGGGAAGATTGTAAGTTACAACTTTATTCCCGAGATATTCATTATATTCTCTGTTGAGTCCCATTCTTTCATATGTTTTCTTTTCATCCCACTCTTCAAGATGAACTTCCATATCTATTTGCTGCGTATCCTTTACACTTTCCACACCGAAAATTTCTTTTACGTCTATAATTCCTATTCCTCTGAGCTCAATAAGATGTTTGGTTATTTCCGGGGATTTACCGACAAGTGTTTCGTCGCTCACTTTTTTTATAATTACCGCGTCGTCCGTTACAAGTCTGTGCCCTCTTACAATAAGTTCCAAAGCAGCTTCACTTTTTCCTATTCCGCTTTCTCCGGTTATAAGAACACCTTCTCCGTTTACATCAACCAAAACTCCGTGAATTGTAATTGAAGGCGCCAGTCTTACTTTTAACCATCTTATGATTTCGGCAATAAACGCCGATGTGGATCCCGCAAACTGCATTAACGGAACTCCCATTTCCGATGCAAACTCAATTATTTCTTCATCGGGAAGTATATTTCTGCAAAATACTATACCCGGCACCTTATGTTCTATGATACTTTCAAATCTGCTTATTCTGTCTTCTTTGGAAAGGCAGTTGTAATACGCTCTTTCCACTCTTCCTATTACCTGCATTCTTTCATTATCGAAACCGTCAAAGAAGCCCGTAAGCTGCAGAGCCGGTCTGTTAACCTCAGGAACCGTAAGGTATTTTTTTGATAAGTCTATATCAGGCGTCAGATTCGTCAGCTTCATCTTTTCAGCTACAACCGACAATTTAATTCTTTTTTCTTCACTTTCTCCCATTGCAATATCCTTTCCGGGCCAACGCATCTGTTGCGAAACACTAACCGAGTTTAATACACTCATCTGTTATGCAAATCCCAAAAGCTTCATTATGAGGTTGTTATTGTATATAAATGTCAAAAACTCATTACTGTTTATATATCCGAAACAACTTATTCCGAAAGGTGTTCCCGCAAATAATGTCAGAATCGTAAATCCAAGCCATACCATAATTAATCCTTCAAATACACCTATGGCAAATCCGCCTATTCTGTTAAGCAGTGATATACCGGGTAATCTTGAAAAGACATTTAATATCCTGTAAATAATCCAGAATATTATTTCCAATATTATAAACAATATAATAAATATAATAACAACGAATACAATCCATGAAATCTTATGTGAAAATGTATGTACCACAATGCTTTTAACGGTTTCACCCGCCTTAATGTTGTCACTTACATCTTTTGGCGTAACCTTCAGATTATTCTTAACCAGTGAAGGCAACAGGTAACCGTCAATATTTGCATTCAATCCACTTGCAATCAAAGGCGATTCAGACTTTAATACGGGGACGAATTCTTCGCTTACCGTCATTTCGGGATCGATATTCAATGCCGCAAATGATGAATCCGCTTTATTGTTAACTGCTTTATTATCTTTAACAACATTATATACAAGCCCGTCCACACCGTTATACATTCCTGTATTATCTTTCACGGCATTTGCTACCGGAACTGTTATGAATCCTGCGATAACAATGCAGGCAATAAGTGTTATTATCGAAAATAATATTTTAAACAATCCCTTAAGAGCTCCTTTTAATCCCAGAAGCCCCAATATAATTATTACAACGATGAGTATTGGGTTCATAATCCCTCCTTGACCGGTAAGTGACTTAATGTCATTTAAAATTAAATACATTTTAATTCAGTATGAATAAATATGCACCGTTAATTAATAAAACAAACACAGTGACGGGAATGATATAATCCGGCACTGTGTCTGTTTGATAATGCACTTTAAGCCAATTTGATTTGAGAAATAAATCTGTCATCCACAAGATAATATTTCCCTCTTCTACCGGTAGAAATAAAGGCTGTAACCGTTCCGTCAATGGTTTGTTTTGTTATAAACTTTCCGCTGAGGTTCATAATAGCAAAATTCGAACCTCCGTACATAAGAACGGTATTCCCGTCAAAATTATATGTGTCGTAATTGGTTTCGTAATTTACATCTGATAATTTTCCGCCGTTAGAATTAAATATCTTTATGTTATACGGATTTTCTTCATTTCCGGTCTCAGATACTATACCTACATTTCCGGAACTGTAAAACACATTTTTTATTTTGGAATCTAAAGCTATTTTCTCTCCTGCCGAAGGCGTGGTTCCGACAGTATAATATCTGAGCGAATTCTCCGATACGGCTATGGCCGTATCATTTGACAAAAATGCAACATGACCTACAAGCTTTCCGTCAAAGTCATTATATCCGCCGACTACCCTAGTATCCTTATTGCCGGCATCTCCGCTGAAGTTATAAAATACCAGGTTGGAAACAACCGTGGATTCATTGGTCTTTGCATATGCAACAATAAGTTTTGCAGAGTCATTTGAAATTGCAATGTCAACAGGGTATCCGTCCCCTGTTATATTTGTTCTTATGGAATATATGAGCGAAGAGTCGCCTCCGTACATATTTATATAGTTGTCGGCATCGGATTGCATTACAACTCCGGCTATACCGCTGCCTGCGGCTTCAACCTTTAAAATATTATATTCTGTGTTTATGCGCCCGACTTCTCCGTTTTCATTCAGCATTACCACGGTGTTGCCCCCGACATCTCCGATAACAAGATTGTTGTCCTTTTGACTGATTGCCGGATTTTGCATTGAATAAGATACATTCCATTGCTGAACTCCGGTACCGCTTACAAACGCAGCGCCTGATGAACCGTATCTTATATAACCGTTGTTATATGGGACAAACTTAGTATTGGTATCGCTTTCTCTGCTCCATGATTGTTCTGTTTTATATGATCCGTATGTCATGTTAAATATTGTAAAAAAAGTTATAAGCGCTACGACTGCCGCAACAATAATTATAAAAATTATTCTCAACTTTCTGTTTTTCCTGCGTTTATTTCTTTTTCTCCTGACCATCTCAAGATCGTCAACCTGATTTCGGTCCGCGTCAGACACATTTTTAGTAGTCATATAGAGTCCCCTTAAATATTGTTATATACATCTATTGCGCCGCCTATGGTTTTGGCATCACCGTTTCTCATAATCTGCTCTAACCTTTTTAATTGCGGTATTGTAACAAAGTCCTGACCTAAATATGCCTCGTAATTGGAAGAAATGAATGCTCTCCTGGTTTTCAGTTCGGATGCAATATTATCGGCTTCAGCCCTTTTTTTCTTTATGTCTTCAAGAAGAGTTTCTATTGCGGGTTTTCTGACTTCTTCTATGTTCTTTATAATATCCGGCTTTGCATTCTTTTCAAAGTCTTCCAGCGCCGCCGCTCTTTCTGCTTCGGTATTTCTTATGGAAGCGGAAACCGCATCTATCTCATCGTCAAATTCTCCGAGATTATACATGGTTTCGCTTGTATCTGACTTAATGCCTTTTTTTATTTTATTAATGATACCCTTGTTATAATTTATCTCGTCGGTAATTTTACGTCCTTTTTTTATTACATCATAATGCTTGAGCAATGTCGCATTTCTGATAATTCTGAAAACGGTTACGCCCAATATGGCTGTTATGCTTTCGTAAGTGACTATTCCCCATGTCTGTATGGATGTAAACAATACAAGAATGTAAGGCAATACGGCAAATATTCCGATCATTATTGCAAAAAATAAAATGTAATCCGTAAAGCTCTGCGGATAAATAAATGCGTAAAACAATTTATTCGAGCAGAACGGAGGAACTTTATCAGCTTTAAACATTTCTTTTCTTTTTCTGATAAGTTCGTCGTTTGTTTTTTTTATGTCAATTGTTTCGTCATATATTCTGTCTCGCATTCCTGCTTCTTTAGCCTTTTCTCTCTCAGCTTTTACACTTTTAAGTTTGGCTCTTTCATCTTTAATGGTTCTGTCATAGCCTTCGCATATTGCCTTTTCACCGCTTTGAACTTTACTGTTCACTTCATCTGCAAGTTCTTTTTTAAGCGCTTCGCTCTTCTTGACCATGGCGTCAATTTCATCAAGAATTTCTTCGTGTCTTCTGGCGCTAAGGGAGTAGGTATTAACATCAACAATAATATTTTCCAAAGTGTCTAAATCACCGTTTAATATGTTATTGGACATGATAACCTCCCTTTGTTATTTCCCCTCATTATATGTTTTTAATTTCTCATATTTGCAACAATAAGGGGTTATGCTTATGCGATAACCCCTTGTCCGTTTAAATATGGGAATTAGTGATTTTTATAATAGTTGATCAGGCATCCGTCAAGAATGATCTGTCTTTCATCTTCCGTTAATCTGCCTGTCTCAAGCTCAAATTCTTTCATGTCTTTATTTACGACATACGCCTTAATCTTTTCACCGCCGTTTGCAATCATATCTCTTATTCCCGGAATAAAGATATAATCGCCGTTTTCAAACGGAAGATCTCCTTCTTTTATTATGAAAGGAACCATTCCCCAGTTAATAAGATTAGAACGGTATCTCTTGGTTGCATAATCATTTGCGATATTGGCCCATCCGCCTAATACCTTTTGGCACGAAGCCGCCTGTTCTCTGGCCGATCCGTCTCCCGGCTTAACGGCAAATATGGTACTTCCTATACCAGTATTATGCTTGTTATTGCCGAACTTTTCCTTGCATGCGTGCATAACAGGTTTTATTTCAGGGAACGCAGTACCTACACATTCACCGTTTTCTCTTGCTTTCTCCGCAACCTGCACGGCCTTAGCCTTTCCGACATACTCCGGATCTTTTCTCGAAAGAGCAAATTCCGCAAGAGCTAAAGGATTAGAACGATATGATGACGTCTCACCCGAAGGAATAAGTTCATCGGTTGTTGTTACAGGATCGTGTATCTCCGAAACCACTTTGATAAGTAAATTCTCAGGAAGTTCAACCATCTCAGGCCAATCCTTTATATTCGGTCCGAATCTTAACTCAACGCTTGGATCCGCAACATTGTGACTGTCAAATATTCTGTTCTCATAAATCTTGCTGTCAAAATGATATGCAGGCTTTGTATATTGCACGTCAACCAACTCTGTGGCAGGTGTAAGGATACCTTTGTTTGCAGCCGTTGCGGCAATGGATCTTGCATCCATAAGAGCAACTGACGCAATTTGACCGTTCTGAGGCTTAGAGCCCTCACGGCTCGGAAAGTTTCTTGTGGTATGTCTGATGGAAAACGTATCATTGGCCGGAGTATCTCCCGCACCGAAACAAGGGCCGCAGAATGCTGTTTTTACAACGGCACCCGTCTCCATGAGATCAGCCATTCTTCCGTTTCTCAATAATTCCATATAGATAGGCGTACTTGAAGGATACACACTCAATGAAAACTCATCGTCTCCGATTGACGCTCCTCTTAAGATATCTGCCGCATCGCAAATATTTTCATATCCGCCGCCTGCACATCCCGCAATGATTCCCTGATCTACCAAAAGTTTGCCGTCTTTAATCTTGTTAACGAGATTAATTCTGCTTCCGCCGAGAATAGCTTCCGACTTAATCTCACAATCGCGAAGAATATCTTCAAGATTGGCGTTCAACTCTTCTATTGTATATGTGTTACTTGGATGGAACGGAAGCGCTATCATTGGCTTAACCTTTGATAAGTCAACGGATACAACTCCGTCGTAATATGCAACTGCACCCGGATTAAGCTCTTTATATGCATCCGATCTTCCGTGAAGTTCAAGAAATTCCTTAGTCTTTTCGTCCGTTTTCCAAATCGATGAAAGACACGCTGTTTCGGTTGTCATTACATCAACACCGATACGATAATCCATGGATAAATTCCCTACACCCGGTCCGACAAACTCCATTACCTTATTCTTAACATAACCGTTGGCAAATACCTCACCTATAATGGCAAGGGCAATATCCTGAGGTCCAACCCCCGGCTGAGGAGCTCCGGTTAAATAAATAGCGATTACTCCCGGCATTTTAATGTCATATGTCCTGGTTAAAAGCTGTTTTACAAGCTCAGGGCCGCCCTCACCCATAGCCATTGTTCCGAGTGCCCCGTATCTTGTATGTGAATCGGATCCGAGTATCATCTTACCGCACTCCGCGAGCATTTCTCTGGCATACTGATGTATAACGGCCTGATGAGGAGGAACGTAAACTCCGCCGTATTTCTTTGCCGCCGAAAGTCCGAAAAGATGATCGTCTTCGTTAATTGTTCCGCCGACTGCACAAAGTGAATTGTGGCAATTTGTAAGAACATAAGGAATCGGAAACTTTTCAAGCCCTGAAGCTCTTGCCGTCTGAATAATTCCCACAAATGTAATATCGTGAGACGTAAGCTTATCAAACTTGATTTTAAGTTCATCCATGTTTCCGGATGTGTTGTGTGATTCCAATATTCCGTAAGCAATAGTATTTTTCTTTGCTTCTTCTTTGCCAACGGCACACTCACCGGCTATGCGGGCAGCATTATCCGGTGTGTCGAATATCAGTTCATTGCCGTTTACTAAATATGCCCCTGTGTTACTTAACTCAACCATTTATTTCTCCTAAACAAATATAATTAATTAAAACCATATGAATATGATTTTGTCTATTCAAACGCTGTCATATGATTATTTATAATTCTTTTTCAATAAGATTCTTTAATTCATCTATTCCCTTTTCATCTATACTGCCGGGTTCCCATCCTACATTCACCTTATCTCCTTCATATCTCGGAATAAGGTGCATATGAAAATGAAATACCGTCTGACCGGCAGCCTCTCCGTTATTTTGAACGACATTTAAACCGTCAAATCCAAGTGTCTTTTTCATTGCATTGGCGACTTTAACGGCTACTTTGAATATATGCGCGGCCGTATCGTCATCCAGTTCATAAATATCGGAAAAGTGTTCTTTAGGAATAATAAGCACATGCCCACGACTTGCAGGCGATAAATCAAAAATAACTTTTACTGTATCGTCTTCATAGAGAGCGTTGGTTTTGATGTCTCCACCGGCTAATTTACAAAAAATGCAATCATTCTTTTTCATTAATAAACCTCCCTAATTTTTGTACCCTATTTTAGCATATTAAATAATATGTGAGCAAATTTATAATTTATTAATTTTATAAACTAAGTAATGCAAATTATTAATTTAACATCAGCCAACGATATAACATCACCGTCTAAAATCATTCTCTTTTGAAACGGATTTATCTTTTTGTTATTTATAAATGTGCCGTTGGTAGAACCGTTATCTTCAATATAGTACTCCGATTCACTTTCGTATATGGTTAAATGATGTCTGCTGACACCCATTTCCCGAATCGAAATATCCATTTCATCCCTGCTGCCTACTGTCAGCGGAAATTGTTCCGGATTATATTCCCTGTCGTTATAAATGATTTGTATTTTTTTAGATTTTGAATTGTTTACGGAATGTCTGAATTTAAAACATATGAATAAAGAGACTGCAATTATGATAAACAAAATAAAAGTATCCGGACGATTCATATTTATCGGCAATAATATCAAAACGGTGCATATTGCGGCAGCTGCCATGCATATTATGAATAAATACTTTTCCGTTTTCCTCCCGTAATTATTTGTAATTCCGGACTTTGACATTTTTTCAAAAGACTCAATCCGTCTGCCCAATTTTTCTTTTAACTCCGGAATTCCTTCGGAAGAGTCCGTGCTGTTTTTCGAAAAATCATGATGCCCGCTCCGATATTCATCGGCACATCCCGAATCCTCCCATATATTGATTTTATCATTTTCGTCCGAATAATATGATGCTCCCTGAGTTGTATGTTTTTCCGAAACCGTTCCTTTATTTCCATGAACGGTATTTTTCGCCGCCGTTTCCGCCGCTCCTGCACGATCTGCATGTGAACCTGTGTTTTCTCCGTTTTTTTCATTTATTATTTCAACGCCCGTTATGTTATATAAAAGCGTTCCTATGGTGTAATTATATGATCTTATTTTTTGATATGTTTCATATACTCTCATTGTTCTTTTCATATCTGAATCATGGTCATATTTCGACAATATATATTCCCATAAAATAAGCAGCGAATTATGAAATTCGTTTTCATTGTCGGAGTACTCCGGTATATAAATAAACACATACATACCCTTCTCACTGTCATACATCAGTGTGTCCGGCTTTATTACCACATTATTTATGTTGAGTAAATAATCCGATAAATCATGTTCCAGCCTCACAAATGATTTACATAACCCATTTATGTCTTTATCTCTTATAAAACATTCTCTGTCATTAAACATTTCTTCCATTGTTCTGTAACTGTCCGTTTTATAGTATAGATAGGATTCACCGTTAATGTTCCTTTCCGCAGGCTTAATCAGGCTTTCAATATCGTTATTTTGCAGCATTTTATATGTATATGATTTTTTAGAATCGTCGCATTTACAAACTAAATATTTTGAATTGTTTTCAACTGTCTTTTTATAATCCATATATGTCTCTTTCAATTAAATATTGTTTTAAATGTATTCTTTATCGCTTTTATTTTTCTCAACTCCATGGCGGGAAATACCCTTTTTGCGGAAGTTACGGTATTTATTGTTTTATCGTTCCAAAATGAAAAATTCATCCTAAATATTGAATTTGTTGACACGTCGACTCTGCCGCCGTCGGCAAATATATTTACCGACGGATTTCTTATAAACAGAGTTTCTCCCTTCAGTTTGTCATTCAAAACATTTTGTCTGTATATTATGTCATCTCCGGAAATATCCTTTTTTGTAACGGAAGAAACATCAATCGCACTTTCCCACGCTGCACTTTTTATAATTATTGTGTCATGTATAAAAAAGCTCAGTGCAATAAGGGATATGCTGATTACCGTAAACAGAGGTATCAATATTGCATTTTCAACGGTTGTACCGGCTTCAATTCGGCAATTAAGCCACTTATTTATTCTTATGACTGCAGTCACCTCCCCTTGTTTAAAGGCAAATCAGTGAAGCGGTGCTTATACTTATAAACGGAACAAATCCGACTGTTGTTTTTTTGTTAAATGGTATAAAAGGTTTTAATAAAAAGATTACAACAATAAAAGTAACAGATGAAAAAAATATGACTGTTATTAAATCACAGAAACCGTATGCGATGCCGATAACCGCAAACAGATAAATATCTCCTGCGCCTATGCTATGCTTCGGTAAAAACAAACCGAAAATCAGCATTACAAATACGGGAAAAGTATCTAAAATTATGGAATCTATCCTCAGTCCCCCGAATACAATACGATCGTAACAGACTAAAGCCGCCAACATAATTACCGGTATAACCGGAATTTCTTTTATTAAAATGTCGTAAAAACTGAGAATTAAAAAAGAAATCAGTATTGAAATATTTAACAGTATATAATCACCTTCCTTAATGACGATACAGCATATCATGAATCTGCTCTTACGGCATTTATTCTTTTGAGCACTTTCCCATTGTTCCTTCAACCTCTGATAACGGCACCTTTTTGTAATCATGATGTATCTCAGTACACTCCCTGTCCAAATGATATCTGTTACCGTATTGTGTATAAAACACTGTTCCAACCGTACCTCTGTCAGAACATCTCTTACATGCATAATATTTTGCTCCCGAAGCATTCCTTTTGTATATAATATCCCCCGTATCGCTGACATATATGTCCGTATTAAGATAAGAGCAATGAGGAGTCAGATGGTAAACCGTGCCGTGTTTTGCCACATAGACATATTTTGTGTTTTCTCTGTGTCCCATATAATCTTCGCCAAGCCATGCATATGTCTCCATATTTTGCGATACTTTAATATCTCCCGCACTAAAATAAGAAAACGGAGTATTAAGTGAATATTCTATTTTTAATTTTATTTTTGAATTATTGTTAAAAACTTCCGAAGATGTAACATTTATTCCGTTTATCCCTCCCTTTACGGCCCTTGACAATGCAACCGAATCACCGAGCTTCCGTTTTATGTTTCCGTCGATGCTGAACAATACTGACTTTCCCAAAGGGAATGCGGTTCCGTTATCTTCATCAACATACATATACGCCTTACCGCTCGCTTCCCTTATACTCTCAAATGCAGCTTCTCTGACTCGTATTTCCACGCCCAACAGTATCATGATATTAATAATTACAGAAACCGCGAATATGTATATGGGAATAATGAGTGCCGCTTCAAGAGTTACCCCGCCGCTGACTTTTACTAAACTTATCTCTGCCCGTTTTATGTTATTCAACCACTCCCCCTGTTTCACATTCTGTTAGAATATGCATATTCCGCATCAACGATATATTCTTTCCTCCCGTACGGAAGATTGCATTTTGCCGTTATGCTTTTTTCAAATATATATTCACTCATTTTAAAACCTTTATCTCCTTTTCCGATCATGTGTAACTCGATCAAATCAATGGCCCGCAATACCTGTGCATCCACATTATCCATACTCAACAGCACCCTGAGATACTCATTATACTTAATGCCGGAATTCGTTTTTTCCTTATCCGGCTCATAGTTAAGAGAAATAAGGTCGATTATGGAAACATGCCATGTGGATTCATTTTTTACAAGAGGAACCTTATCTCCGTTTAACAGTGCTTTAACATCTGCAACACTTTCCGCATAGCCCCACAACAGGATTATCCCGTATTCGGCAATCTGTACCAAAACCGGATTCCCCGTCCATCCGAAAAGCTCTGACGCCAGGGCTTTTGCTTCCGCTCTCATTTTGGAATTCGAAAAAATATATCCGACATTTATCCCCTCTCTTATAAGCTTAAGCCGACCGGTAACTCCTTCTATATTTTCTTTATCTGACTTTTTGCCTATAATGATATATTCCAATTGGTAATCCAACAGTTCGCTTTCTTCTTTTCGGCCGGTAAAAGAACCGAATTTTAAAGTCAGATATTCTCTGAATATCTCATTATTGATAAATGTTTTACCGACATTATTGCTTTTCTTGAAATCATGTGATTCGGATGCATAAGATGTAAATGAAATATCATTAATATTTTTTTCCGATATGCGCTCTGTTTTTAAAATTTCATCGACGGAATTATTATCCGGCGAATTCATTTTATCGTATAAATCGCTCGGTACGTCCGGCAGTTCCACACTGCTTTCACTTACTTTGCTTCCGTCAATGTCATCAATCTTTCTGTCAATATCCGCACTCAAGTCACCTGAACTGATGCCTCCTCCGGTTTTTATCTCTTTTATCCTGTCTCTCATTTCACTTTCCGACATATCAGTGTCTATTAAGTCGTTCAGCTTTTCCATATCGTCGTTAAAACCTGCTTTTTGCCCGTAGTCTTCCTTTTTAAACATGTCTGCGTATTTAGCCGCTTCCTCACTTATCCCCTCGTGCGACATATAATCCAAAGTCTGATTGTAGAAATGCTCACCGTTATTATCCGTTATGTATACATCCTTTGTAGTATTCAATTCCGTAAACTCCAGGGAACTCTCTGAAATGTTATCCTTGATAAGCCTTTTTATTATATCTTCGCTTCCGGCATCCTTTAACAGATATATTCCGTACTTTTCAAATACTTCATTGTTAAATCCCGCAAATGTTCCCTCTAACGCCATTCTGCATGCCACATTGAAAGAGAACTGTAACGATGTATAAATAACCGAATGGATAAGTGTAAAAAGCAAACCCGAAACAACAATAAAAACAAGAGTTACAAAAACCGTAGTATGTGCTTTTAGTTTTATAACGCTAATTTTCATATTTATACTTGATTAGCCTGATTTGACATCTTTGATAAAATTGTATTTACCACACTTGAAATTTGTTTTTTGAAAATAATTACAAGAGCAATAAGGACAACGGTAATCAAAATCACTTCCACAACTCCCATTCCGTCTTCTCTTTTCCATGCATTAATGAAATGTGATCTTATTCGCTCTTTTATGTAAAAAATTTTATCCGTTAAGGTTTCTTTTATTTTTCCAATCATAATGCCTCCTTAAATAAAATATGTTTATCAACTACACGGAAAAAGAATCAAATGCGGGAACTATAACGATTACCATAACAGTAAACAGCATGGCAATCATAGGAACCACAAGCTTAGATCCTGCCTTTTCTCCCCTTTCTTTCGCATTTGCGGCAGCTGTTTCCATACTCTCAGATGACAGCTGACGCAATTTCTTTTTCAGATCTCCCGTTCCCTTTTTTAAATATTCAGACAAATATGAACCTAATCTTTTGTACTCATTAATCCCGCAATCATTGCCCCACTTAATATAACTTTTTGCTTCTCCCATACCGTTATTAATATTATTGAGGCACTTTTTCATTTGTTCATATGCGGCCCTCGGCTTCATACGTCCCCTTTTAATGTTGTTATCATACTCCCTGACTATATGTTCAAACGATGATATTATTGTCCCTCCGGCATATATAAGCAGATACAGTTTTGTTGTAATACTCGGATAATCTGCCGTAAGTTCATACTTTCTGTTTTTCTCATAATTTCTTTTATCCTGATATTCCTTTGCAATAAGAAAGGCGGATGCGGCAAACCCCAATATAACTATTAAAACAGGCGATATTCCGTTTTGTTTACTTATGTACTCAACATGTTTACCGTCTACGACACCGGGAAGATCTACTTTATCTTCGTTTGCCGCAGCTATGTCGTTTTTCTGTATCTCATCCTGTATTCTCTTCTTATTGCTTAATTCTTCATTCATAAGAGGGGAAACAACTTTTATATTATATGTTCCGGTAAGTTCTTCATCTCCGAGAGTCATAATACAATACAGCGTTACATTCACGCTTTCGCCGTTATCAAATTCTTCATTATTAATATAGCCGTCATAAGTACAAATATCATAATTATCGGTTGACCATTCCAGTCTTGCACCCGTAGTTTTATCTTCCGTTATTAAATTTAATTTTTCTCTTACTTCATTTAAACTTTTATTATTTCCGAGTATTAATTCATTCATATTGTCAGACAGTTTTTTTAACTCTGACTTCGCTTCTTCGACCGTATATTTTCTTTTCCCTATATTGCCTTCAATGTCTATGATTTCTCCGCCTACATGTGCTTCCAATTCATAGTTTTCGGAAGAGTCCTGCGGTCTGAGCAAAAAAGTTATTTTCTCATTGCCCACTGCCGAGTAAATAGTCAAAAATACAAGTAATGCCGTTATTACGGCTGTAAATAACAATAACTTCTTTGTTTTTCCAGATATGCTCATTAGCCTCTATAACCGTATATCCACAATTTTCTCTGCCCTCACAAATGCAACAACATACACAAATGCACATATACTCATGATAATCACACCCTGTATATTGCCGTAGAGGGAATTAATAAAATCACCGCTGCTTCTTAAATAGATAATCATCATAAACGGCATAAGGCACATTATTCGCTCTTCAAATCTCTTACCGCTTATTATTATCCTTATCTCTCTTTCCACCTCGGATCTGTCATTGGATCTGTCAATAATTGTTTCGATAATTTCAACTAAATTACCTCCGCTTACTTTTGCAATCATATAGATATCTCTGAATTCACTTATTTCTTCCATTCCCGTATTGTTAGCAAAATCATATAAAATATCATCCAAGGTTTCATTTCTCAATATTCTTGCCCCGGATGAATACCATATTTGCGCGGTTACGGATTTCGGGTTGACCTCAATAAGCTTTTCTCCGGCATTTATATATGAATTTTCGTCCGACAATCCTGTTTCAAGGGACAATAACATTAATTCCAAACCGTCCAAAAATATTTTTCTCTCCTTCTGTTTTCTTTTTTCGGTAATCTCCTTTTTTAATACATTAACCAGGTAAACCGTAAACGGGATAAATACAACACCGCTCCACCATACATTGTAAAAAGTAATACCCAGCATAACCGACAATATACATCCGACAGAACAGATTATTAAATGTTCATACGGTTTTATGCATTTTTTTGTGAAAATGTCACTCCTGAACATACTTAAGTTCACCCGACGCCTTCCCTCCTTCCGTTTCGATTCCCTCGAATTTATAAACCGGACTTAAAACTATCTGACCGCTGCACATCCCGGATATCCGGCTTATCTCCATAACCTTCCTGCTTTTGTCCTTTATTCGGCTGAGATGAACAATAATATCCAAAGCGGAAGCAATCTGTCCCCTTATAGCCTGAACAGGTATATCCATACCGTATAAAACCATTGTCTCCAGCCTTGATATCATGTCTTTCGCACTGTTTGCATGACCGGTTGACAGAGATCCCGCATGACCCGTATTTAAAGCCTGCAGCATGTCTATAGCCTCATCGCCCCTCACCTCTCCGACAATCAGCCTGTCCGGTCTCATTCTGAGAGCTGTTTTAATAAGCCTTCTTATGGTTATTTCCCCTTCTCCGGATGTATTGATTCCCTTTGTTTCAAGCCTTACCCAGTTTTTGATTCTGATGAGATTTAATTCCGCGGAGTCCTCTATGGTTACAACCCTCTCATCTTCCGCTATATAATTCCCCAATATCCCTAACAGAGTTGTCTTCCCGGAGCCTGTTCCGCCGCTTATGAAAATATTTTTTTTACTTTTAACTGCAGTTATTAAATAATTTGCCGCTTCTTCGGATATAGTCCCGATCTTTATTAAATCCTCCATGGTCAGCGGATTATCATAGAACCTTCTTATCGTAATTGAAGTTCCGTTTCTTGAAACTGGATACAGCACAACACATGCTCTTGATCCGTCATCCAATACGGTATCCAATATCGGATTTTTGGCATTTACGATTTTGTTTGATTTTGAAGCTATTCTGAGAGCCGTGTCATTCAGTCTCTTTTCGTCTTCAAAATGAACATCGGATTGGTATATGCTGCCTGATTTTTCTATAAATATATTTTCGGTGCCGTTTACCATTATTTCCGTAATATCGTCATCACGAAGAAAAGATTCCAAAACATCCAACCCTCTTATAGAATCAAAAACTCTTTTACTTATATATTCCCTGTCATTGATTGAAATAATATTATCTTTGGAAAACAGGTGAATTTCACGGCTTATTCTCTCCCTTATATACTCATCCGTACATTCGTCGTCTACATCTATATATTTGTAGATTCTGTTTCTTATATAACTTATTATCTCTTCTTTACTCATCCTCACATTCCGTCGGTAAACAAACCGTCTTTCTTATATATGAAGATCTGTCTGTCTTCTCTAAATATTCAAATAAAAGTGCCTGCCTGTTTCTCTCTTTTTCGTCAAAAATTATATATGTCCTGTCTGATATACCTATCATTTCCCAATATTTATATACCGTGCATCCGACATCTATTATCACTTCGCGATATCCCATGTTCCCGCCTATGTCTCTAACCAGCCTGCTTAAAGTTTCCGCGTCGGTTTCACATAAATCATCGGGACATGCTGTAGGCATTATTACATCAAATTCTCCGTAAGAATTGATAACCGATTGCAATTTATCCGTATATACAAATCCGTTTTCCCGATATATATACAGTGCATCGGAAATATCCGTATCCAGAGGAACCGACAGATAATTTCTCAACAGACTGAATTCATCCATATTGATATAGAGAACCCGTCCCTTTGCACTTTCTGCCCGCGCAGTGTTCATTGAATATTCATTTCTCTCATGAACACCGCAAAAACCCATGATGCAAATAATCTCCGGAGTACTGTCGTCACTTTCGTCAGCAGTGCCGTCATCATTTTCCGAACCCTCTTCAAAAATTTCATATATTTTTCCGATTATGGTTGATACGGGATTATATACCGATAAAACATCACAATTTACATGTGATTCATGTTCGTCTTTTCCCAATAAAAGTATATGTCCCTTATGAGAATTGATTATCTCCCGGAAAGCTTCGTCATCCGACGCGATCAGCAGTGACGGTTCACTGTTATCGGATAAATAAATATCCGAATCGGAAAATGATGAGATCTCATAATCATTGCCCAAACAGGCACTTAATGCATTGGAAAAATTCATCAGATAATCGGTATCGCTTATCAAGATATTGATTTTCTCCGCCAACTGATACCTCCTTTTATGTATTCAATTATTAAATATAAAAAATTAAAAATGAAAATATACAGAAACGTATAATAGAATAATGTAATCGAAAATATGTTTGTATTATAGAACCGCAAACATTTATTGTCAATAATTTTATATAAACCTTTGTAAAACAGATAACATACTATGCTATAATACACTTAAATATGCAACATATTTAAATGTATTGATATAACATATTAAAGGTATTGAACATGAACAATCTGCAACTTCTACAGCCATATATCAATACGCATGACAATATAATATTGGTTAACAATGAGGAAATTAAAAATCCGTACCATATAAGATGCTATGAGCTGTCTGCAACTACCAATAAAGCCATTAATCTTACATTTATAGCTTCTCCGTATGTAGACTGGCTTATATGCTACAATGACAGTATATTTTTTACTGGTGCTTCGGAATTCATAGGTGTAGGTCCGTCCACGAAACTTTTTTCCATGGATTTGCCCCATTATGATCATATATTCGGAATTCGCTTTGATGACGATTCCGTATTTATCGAAACAGATGCTCCGAATATACCCCACGCAAAACTTGTAGACAATATTTTCCATTATTTTCCTACAGGTAATTCCTATGAATACAACCTTATCAGCAACTTCAGGAAAGCCGAATCATTTTCGAGAAAATGTAAAATATTTCTGTCATACTTAAAGAACTCGAAGCGTTTGCTTGAGACCGGATCATCCGGAAACGCAATAAAAAAAGCCATTAAAGCAGCTGATTACGATGAAACAGTTTCTAAAATAGCTTTGGATTTGGACTTTACGCCAAGATATATAAGCAGGTTATTCAAAGACAATTTTGGGTACTCACCTAAAGATTATATGAAATATTTGCGAATACAAGCTGTTTTAAGCGATATGCACGGCTCTCCTCACAAAACCAATATAGAGTTATCAAAAAAATATGGCTATAACGACCCTGCTCATTTTCTGAGAGAGTTCAGAGAATTTCTGGGTACTACTCCAAAAAATTATATTCAGCTTATGCATTTGAATGACAAAAACAAATGAAACAGGCTTTCTGACTTTTTTAATGAACCCTGCTAAATTCTTTTTACATTTGTCAAAATACAGCCTTTTGGATATGTTTTTAAAATGTTTAAAGCATTTAATAGGGTTTTATTCCAATATAAAATCCGCTAGTACATAATTACTTATATCGACTCCTCTGTCAGTCAATGCATATCCCTTATCCGTTCTTTTCATAAGTTCCAGATTTATATATTTATTCAATACATCTCCGAATATTTCTTCAATGCATATATTAAATTCATTATTAAATGTATCCGAACATATTCCGTCTGTTTTCCTCAGACCGAGATACATAAATTCAGACATTTTATCTTTCTCACTTAATTCTTCAATACTGTCTTTATCTATCCATGACTGTTCCGAGAAAACCCCCGAATAATATTTCGTAAGTTCCGTATATCTGTTTATATCTCTTATATTAGCGAATCTGAAATCACGAACAAGTGACGATGCGCCTACCCCTATTCCGATATAGTTATCTCTGTTCCAATATCCAAGATTGTGCTTACACTCTCTTGATTCAAGCGCATAATTTGATATTTCATAGTGAATATAACCGTTTTCGGACAGCAACTCATTTGTAAGATAATAAATCTCTCTTTCCGTGTCTTCATCAGGCAAATGTTTCAACAAATCAGTTCTGTTAAAAAGAGGTGTTCCCTCCTCCACAATAAGGCTGTATGAAGAAATATGTTCAGGTCTTAAGCTTATTACCCGTTCCAATGTTTTTTTATATTTATCCGCAGTCTGAAACGGCAGAGACTGCATAATATCTATGTTGATATTGTCAAACCCGGTTTCCCTTGCCAAATCATAATTTTTCAGAAATTCTTTAAATGTATGTATTCTTCCGAGCATCTTTAATTCATCGTCGTAAGATGACTGTAATCCCATACTTAATCTGTTAATTCCGATATTCTTATATGCGTACAGCTTTTCTAAAGTCAATGTTCCTGGATTTGATTCTAATGTAATCTCTGCCTCTTTTTCCACTGAATAATATTGATAAACAGTGTCAAGTAACCTGCTTATCAATGTCGAGGAAACGGAAGAGGGTGTTCCTCCTCCTATAAATATACTCGTTATATTATCATTAATCATATTTTTACGATAATATAACTCTCTGCACATTGCGTCAGTCACCTTTGAATGAACACTTTCATCGGCTTTGCCTGAGAGAAAATCACAATAGATACATTTACTGTTGCAAAACGGTATATGTATATATATTTCACTCATTTACTTTTGCGCCGCATGCAGGACATACATCTGCATTGTCTTTAATAACCGCATGGCATTCGGGGCACTCTTTTACATCCGTCGATTCCTCTATAAGGTTTCCGTCCTCATCTGCCTGTCCCGTTTCTTTACCGCATTTGGTACAAAACTTTGCATCTATCGGAATAATTTCTCCGCAGTGTTCACATCTCTTATTGCCGTCTTTTGCCGCTTTAACATCGCTTAAATGATCGTTTAATTCATATATTTTCTGCTTAAGTTCCTTAACGGCGTCAACATTTTCCTTTAATTCTTCATCGGCTTCATCTCCGAATTTGTTAACATATGCCTCGCCGATTTTAGCATATAGATCCTTTAATTCCTTCTCACGTTCCTTTATTTTATAATTTGTTGATGAGATATCGGTGTATTGCTTTGTTCTTTCAACCGCCTTGCCGCTTACGTCACCGATCTTCTTACCTATATTCTCTAAAAATCCCATACTTTTATCCTCCTAACGGTTAAATATATATTTATAACTTATATTATAGTTTAATGGCTTATCAATACTCAAATAAATAATTAATGAAAAGAATAAAATACAGCCGTGACAACACTCCTGATGCCGAATAACCTGTATTAACCGAATAAGCATACGAAAAAACTCAAACCTTACGTACGATTTTACAAACGCATATTTTTACTGTATACTCCATGTTATATTTTTACTTAAATTTTTGATTAACTGTAGCTTTTACCCACTTTTAGAGAAAGGATTATTTATTATGTTTATTACATGCTTGGACATGGAAGGTCCTCTCGTTCCGGAAATATGGATCGAATTTGCAAAAGCGCGCGGAATTGATGAATTACTTGTAACTACCAGAGATGAACCTGACTACCATAAGCTTATGGATTACAGAATCGGTATTCTTAAAAAACATAATTTAAAGCTTAAGGATATTCAGGAGACAATTGCTCAAATGAGCCCAAAAGAAGGAGCAAAAGAGTTCTTGGACGAACTTCGCTCTTTCTCTCAGGTTGTTGTCATTTCCGATACATTCCAGGAATTTGCGACTCCGCTTATGAAAAAATTGGACTATCCTATGCTTTTCTGCAATTCTCTTGAAGTTGACAAAGACGGAACAATTACGGGATTTGTTATGCGACTTCCGGGAGATGCCAAATTAACTACGGTTAAGGCTCTTCAGTCATTAGGCTACGAAACGGTTGCCGCTGGAGATTCATATAATGATATCGGTATGATCGGTCAGAGCAAAGCGGGATTTTTATTTAAAAGTACCGATGCAATAATCAAAGAACATCCGCATATTAAAGCATATGAGGAATATTCCGATCTCCTTGCCGCAATAAAGGAAGTTCAGGGTATCAAATAATCATAATTTAACAAGTCATCTAAAAAAAATCATCTTAGTCTCATATACGAGATTAAGATGATTTTTTAATTTAGGATCTGTTTGTTTTTCAGCTGTATTTCCGCGCTTAAACGTAAATTACTTTATAATTCTTGCTCTGATAACACCTTCAACCTCTTCAAGCTTTTCGATAAGAGCTTTATCCCCCGCAGAGTCAAGATCAAGAATTGTATATGCATAATCATTTCTTGATTTATTTGTTAAATCGGAAATGTTAACGCCGGCCTCTCCGATAACAGATGTAATCTTGCTGAGAACCGTAGGTATGTTTTTATGACAAATCGTGATTCTTCCCTCTGCAGCGCATACGCCCATGTCACATGCAGGGTAATTTACGGAATTAACGATATTTCCGTTCTCAACAAAATCACGAATCTCATTAACAGCCATAATCGCACAATTGTCTTCAGCTTCTTCGGTTGAAGCTCCCAAGTGAGGGAGAACAATGATATTGTCATTATTAACTACCGTAGGATTGGCAAAGTCCGTAACATATTTCTTAACTTTGCCAGCTTCGATTGCCTTAAGAAGCTCAGCTTCATCAACAAGAATATCTCTTGCACAGTTAATAATAACCGTGCCGTTCTTCATAAGCTCAAAAGCTTCCTTTCCTACCATTCCCTTTGTAGAATCAAGAGCAGGTACATGAATGGTAATAAAATCACATTCCCTGAATATGTCGTTAACATCGGAAATATGGTTTACCTTTCTTGAAATGGCCCATGCGGCACTTACGGATAAGTATGGATCGTATCCGTAAACTTCCATTCCCAATTCAACAGCTGCATTGGCAACAAGTCTTCCTATTGCACCGAGTCCGATTACTCCGAGTTTCTTACCGTAAATCTCAGTACCCGCAAACTGCTTTTTAGCCTTTTCCGCGGTCTTTGCAATGTCAGGATCTTCCGCATTTGCCTTTACCCACTCGTTACCGCCGATGTAATCTCTGGAAGCCATAAGCATGGCTGCAATAACTTCTTCTTTTACGGCATTGGCGTTGGCACCCGGTGTGTTAAATACCACAATGCCCTTTTCCGCATATTTATCAAGCGGGATGTTATTTACGCCCGCACCGGCTCTTGCAACCGCAATTACGCCTTCGCCTAATTCCATATCATGCATCTTTGCGCTTCTTACAAGAATAGCGTTAGCTTCTTCCAAAGCCGCATCTTTATTGTAGTTGTCAGGAAGCAGGTCCAATCCGACACTTGAAATATTATTGAGGCAATGAATATTTATGCTCATTATGCATTCTCCTTTTCAAACTTATCCATGAATTCAACTAAAGCCTTAACTCCCTCAAGAGGCATTGCATTGTAAATGGAAGCTCTCATTCCTCCTACGGTACGGTGTCCCTTAAGATTAATGAGACCTGCGGCCTTACTTTCCGCAATAAACTTTGCATTAAGTTCATCACTGCCGGTAACAAAAGGTACATTCATAAGAGATCTTGAATTCTTTTCCACAGTTCCCTTGAATAACTTACTGTTATCCAGGAAGTCATAGAGAACCTTAGCCTTAATCTCGTTTCTTTCTTTCATTCCCTGAAGTCCGCCGTTTCTCTTAATCCACTGGAATACCTTTCCGCAAATGTAGATATTGTAACATGGCGGAGTATTGTACATTGAGTTATTATCCGCATGAGTCTTATATTTAAGCATTGTAGGTGTTCCCGGAAGTGTGTCTTCCGTAATAAGATCTTCACGAATTGCGGCAATAACAACGCCTGCAGGTCCTACATTCTTCTGAACTCCGCCGTAGAACATGGCATATTTATCCACGTCCATAGGTTCGGATAAGAAACATGATGATACATCGGCAATTAAATTATGTCCCTTTGTATTTGGAAGTTCTTTAAATTTTGTACCGTAAATTGTATTGTTCTCGCAAATATATACATAATCAGCATCTTCGGGTATATCAAGATCAGAGCAATCCGGAATATATGAAAATGTCTTATCTTCCGAAGAAGCAACCGCAATTGCATCACCGTAAATCTGTGCTTCTTTATATGCCTTTTTTGCCCACTGACCCGTGATAATATAAGCCGCTTTTTTATTCTTCATAAGGTTCATCGGAATCATTGCAAACTGTGTTGATGCTCCGCCCTGAAGGAATAAAACCTTATAGTTGTCGGGAAGTCCCAATAATTCCCTGAAGTCTGCTTCCGCGGTTTGAATAATTTCACCGTATTCCTTTGAACGATGGCTCATCTCCATTACGGATTCGCCCGTACCCCTGTAATCAAGCATTTCCGCTGCAGCTTCTTCCAATACTTCAACAGGAAGCATTCCCGGTCCGGCACTGAAATTAAAAACTCGTGACATATTTTCTCCTCCTATATAATGATAATGTATACTAATATAATTATACTTTTATATTACTTCATTTTTGTTTTATATGCATTAATAATTATGGAATTACTTCCTGTTTTTAATATCGTTTTCGTCAAATGCATCCGCAATGTTACCGCCCGGTGAAACCATAGGATAAACCTTATCGTCATTGTGAATTATACACTCTATCATTGCCGGTTCATTAAGCTCTATTGCTTCTTTAAGCGCCTTTTCAAATTCCTCTATGGTTGTAACTCTGTATGCTTTCGCGCCGAGTCCTTCGGAAACCTTTACAAAGTCTGTCTTATCCTCAAGTGTTGTGTTGGAATATCTCTTGTCATAGAAAAGAGTCTGCCACTGCCTTACCATTCCCAAAACATGGTTATTAATTACGATATCAATTACGGGAATATTATATCTAGATGCCGTGGCAAGCTCGTTCATGTTCATTCGGAAACATCCGTCACCGGCAACATTTACAACTATATCGTCCGGTTTTCCCACCTTTGCTCCTATAGCCGCACCCAGTCCGTATCCCATGGTTCCGAGTCCGCCTGAAGTAAGGAACTTTCTTGGTTTTGTGAAATTGTAGTACTGTGCCGCCCACATCTGATGCTGACCTACATCTGTTGTTACAATTGCATCTCCCTTTGTTATTTCATAGAGTTTTCTGATTATAAGCGGTCCGTTCAATCTTTCGGTAATAAGAGGAAGAGGGAATTTGTTCTTTATCTCATTGATTTCTTCAATCCATGCTCCGTGATCCTGTTTAGGAAGTATTTTGTTGATTTTCTTCAATACTTCTTTGGCATCTCCGATAATGCTTGCAGCTGTATCAACGTTTTTATTAATTTCGGCAGGATCAATGTCAATGTGAATAATCTTTGCGTTTTTGGCAAATGTTCCCGCATTGCCCGTAACTCTGTCTGAGAATCGCGCTCCTATAACAACAAGAAGATCACATCTTGAAACTCCGAGATTGGATGCCTTTGAACCGTGCATTCCTATCATTCCCGTATACAGTGAATTGTTGGAATCAAACGATCCCTTTCCCATAAGAGTTTCACATATCGGAGAATCAACCTTCTCAACAAATTCCTTAAGCTCGGCAGATGCGTTTGAAACGGTAATTCCGCCGCCCACAACGATGAAAGGCTTTTTGGCTTCCTTGATAAGTTCTACGGCAGATACCACATCGGCTTCATTAATATCTCCGCCTCTTTCAACAGGTAAAGGTTCCTTTTTCTCATACTCATAAAGCGCAGCCGTTACATCCTTTGTAACATCCACCAATACAGGTCCCGGTCTTCCGCTTGCGGCGATATTAAATGCTTTTCTTACGGTATCCGCAAGATTTTTTATATCCTTTACGATGAAATTGTGCTTTGTTATCGGCATTGTAACACCGGCTATGTCTATTTCCTGGAATGTATCCTTGCCCAATGCGTTAACGGCAACATTACATGTAATTGCCACTATTGGAACCGAGTCCATATATGCGGTAGCTATTCCCGTAACAAGATTTGTTGCTCCCGGACCCGATGTTGCAAAGCAAACGCCTACTTTGCCCGTCGCTCTTGCATATCCGTCTGCGGCGTGTGACGCACCCTGCTCGTGAGATGTCAGATAATGTGTTATCTCATCACTGTGCTTATATAATGCGTCATACAAATTAAGAGCCGTTCCGCCGGGATAACCGAAGACTGTATCCACGCCCTGTTCTTTCAAGCATTCTATAATTATGTCCGCACCAGTCAGTTGCATAATTTTACCTCCTCTTTTATTCATATGCAGATATTAATAATCTGCTTTTATATGCATCAGTAACGCGTATCGTACTGTTATTATTTATTGTAACTGTTGTAACACGATGTGATTTGAGGAACTTCAAGTACCGCTCCTCTGTTGCCGGATGTAACCATTGCGGCATATCTTGCGAGATATCCCGTTGTAACTTTAGGTTCTCTAGGCTGCCACTTTGCTCTTCTTTCCGCCAACTCTTCATCACTTACACAAAGCTTTATGGAATGTCCCGGAATATCGATTTGAATTATATCCCCCTCTTCCACAAGAGCGATAGGTCCTCCCACGGCCGCTTCCGGTGAAACATGTCCGATTGAAGCGCCTCTTGATGCGCCTGAAAATCTTCCGTCCGTAATAAGCGCTACGGAACTTCCAAGTCCCATACCCGCTATGGCTGATGTAGGTCTTAACATTTCTCTCATGCCGGGACCTCCCTTAGGACCTTCATAACGAATTACAACAACGTCTCCTTCAACAATTTTTCCGCCGCTGATGGCTTCAATCGCATCCTCTTCGCAGTCAAATACTCTTGCCGGTCCCTCGTGAACAAGCATTTCATCCACCACTGCAGACTTCTTAACAACGCTGCCGTCCGGAGCAAGATTGCCGCTTAAAACCGCGAGTCCGCCGGTCTCGGAATACGGATTGGAGAAAGGTCTGATTACGCTCTCGTCTAAATTAACGGCATTTGCAATGTTCTCTCCCACAGTCTTTCCCGTAACCGTCATACACTCTGTATTAATAAGACCGTGATCCGCAAGTTCCTTCATAACCGCATATATTCCGCCCGCTTCATTGAGATCTTCTATATATGTAGGTCCCGCAGGTGCAAGATGACAAAGATTAGGAACTTTATCGCTGATTTCATTGGCAAATTTAATATCAAAATCAAAACCTATTTCATGAGCAATTGCAGGAATATGAAGCATACTGTTTGTTGAACATCCGAGCGCCATGTCCATTGCAAGAGCGTTGAGTATGGCGTCCTTTGTCATAATGTCTCTCGGTCTTATGTTTTTTTCAAGTAAGTTCATCACGGCCATACCTGCGTGCTTCGCAAGTTTAAGTCTTTCGGAATAAACAGCCGGAATTGTACCGTTTCCGCGAAGACCCATACCGAGAACTTCCGTAAGACAGTTCATTGAATTGGCTGTATACATTCCGGAACATGATCCGCATGTAGGACATGCATTGTTTTCATATTCCTTAACATCGCTTTCTGTCATCTTGCCGGCTTCATATGAACCTACCGCCTCAAACATTGATGAAAGACTTCTCTTTCTTCCCTTTACTCTTCCGGCTAACATAGGACCGCCGCTTACAACTACCGTCGGTATGTTAACTCTTGCCGCAGCCATAAGCATACCGGGAACAGTCTTATCACAGTTAGGGATCATTACAAGGGCATCAAACTGATGCGCGATTGCCATTGCTTCAATTGAATCCGCAATCAAATCCCTTGTTACAAGTGAATACTTCATTCCGATATGACCCATGGCAATTCCGTCGCATACTGCTATGGCAGGGAATTCAAGAGGTGTACCGCCTGCCATTGCAACGCCCATCTTAACGGCCTGAGTTATTTTATCAAGATTTGTATGTCCCGGAACAACCTCGTTATATCCGTTTACGATACCGACAACAGGTCTGTTCATTTCCTCAGCCGTAAGTCCCAATGCGTTAAGAAGTGAGCGCTGAGGCGCTCTGTCTATACCCTGTGTTATGTTTTTGCTGTGATCTTTCATAGCGCACCCCCTTATAATATTTCTTATGTCAAATTCTCTCTGCCACTCTGTCTCCCATTTCTGTTGTTGAGCAAAGTGTCATTCCCTCTTTATATATGTCTCCTGTTCTGAATCCTTCTTTCAAAACACTTTCAACGGCAGCTTCAATGGCCTTTGCTTCTTCCTCAAGGTCAAATGTATATCTGAGCATAAGAGCCGCCGAAAGAATCGTTGCAAGAGGATTGGCTTTATTAAGCCCCGCAATATCCGGAGCGGATCCGTGGCTTGGTTCATACAGTCCGAATTTATCGGCTCTGAGAGAAGCGCTTGATAACATTCCGATGGATCCTGCCACCATACTCGCCTCATCCGATAAAATGTCTCCGAACATATTCTCCGTAAGCATAACGTCAAATTGAGACGGATCTCTTACAAGCTGCATTGCCGCATTATCAACAAGCATATGTTTCAATTCAACATCCTGATAATCCTTTGCAACTTCTTCAACCACCGCTCTCCATAATCTTGAAGAGTCAAGAACGTTGGCTTTATCCACGCTTGTAACCGTATTTCTTCTTTTTCTTGCAATATCAAATGCTTTAACGGCTATTCTTCTTATTTCTTCCTCATTGTATACAAGAGAATCCGTAGCTGTTCTGAGACCGTTTACGACCTCCGTCTTTCTGTCTCCGAAGTAAAGACCGCCGGTCAACTCTCTCATAATAACCATGTCAATGCCCTTACTGCTTATGGATTCCTTAAGAGGACATGCTCCGGCAAGTTCTCTGTACAAATATGCCGGACGCACGTTTGCAAATAATCCGAGTTCTTTTCTTATCTTAAGAAGCGCCGCTTCAGGTCTTAAATTAGGAGCAATATCATACCATCTTGAATTGCCGACATCTCCGCCTACGGCACCGAGAAGTACCGCATCGGAATTTCCTGCGATTTCGAGAGCTTCATCCGTAAGAGGCACTCCGTGAACATCGATGGAACATCCTCCCATTAGGATCTCCTTATATGAAAATGTATGCCCGTACTTTTCAGCCGTTTTATTAAGTACTTTAACAGCCTCCGCAACTATTTCCGGGCCGATTCCATCTCCTGCTATCAGTGTTATATTACCGTTCATTACTGCCTCCCGATTTCGATATTCAGAACGATTATATATTTCGGTGAAAAATATAGTCTGTTCTGTATTTTATATTTGATATATAAGTCTTTTTTTAACAATTACTTAAGTTATGTATATAAAATAAGGAAATTACTTATATATGTTAAAATAATACCTTTAATCATAATATATTTAATTGTCCTTTTCAACATACAAAAATCAGTATACAAAAAGATCACGGCAATCGGTTAAACTGTGCTGAACTTAATATTTCGGTTATCATTTCGACTTCCGATAATATACACAATTAACCAACAGCCATGATCTGAATGGTTTGAATATTTAATTATTTGTCATCCTTGTTAGGCTTATCTCCGACAAATGTTGTCTGCTGAGTTTCGGCAGGCTCAATCTGATCGATTGCATCCTTTTTCATAGAGATACGACAGTTTCTGTTATTACCGAATTCAACAACTACAGTATCATCGATAATATCAACAATTTTTCCGTAGAAACCGCTGCTTGTAAGCACAAAGTCTCCCGGTTTCATATTAGACATGAGCGCTTCTCTCTCTTTTCTGCGCTTTCTTCCCGGTCTGATAGCCGCAAAATATCCGAATAATACCAATGCGCCGATATATATTACGAATATAATTATCATGTTGCCGTCCATAACTAACCTCCATTACGAGCAAATTTACAATTTATAAAAGTATATACTAAATGTACATATATGTCTATAAAATAGTAAATTACCTGTTTTCTCCGCTTTTCAGCATTTCTATTCGTTCTTTTTTAAATGCGGAATATCTGTGCCCGTCTATTGCATCTCTTATGTCTTCCATAAGATGATTGTAAAAATACAAATTATGCATTACGCACAGTCTCAGTCCCAGCATTTCTCCGGCCTTCAGCAAATGTCTTATATACGCCTTTGAATAATTTCTGCATGCTTCACATCCGCACCCCTCTTCAATAGGCGACATATCTTTTTCATGCTTTTTATTGAGCATGTTTATTTTACCGAACTTTGTATATACATGACCGTGTCGACCGTTTCTTGAAGGATATACACAGTCAAAGAAATCTACGCCTCTGTCAACCGCCTCAAGCAGATTTTCGGGAGTGCCTACTCCCATAAGATATGTTGGTTTATTCTTCGGAAGATACGGAACGGTCTCATCCAAAACATTGTACATTTCCTCATGGCTTTCCCCGACGGCAAGTCCTCCCAAGGCGTATCCGGGAAGATCCAGATCAGATATAACTTTTGCATGTTCTATTCGTATATCTGTATATATTCCGCCCTGATTAATCCCGAATAATAGCTGATTCTTGTTAATTGTATCATCAAGTGAATTTAATCTGTTTATTTCATCTCTGCTTCGCACAAGCCATCTTGTTGTTCTGTCAACCGAACGCTGCATATAGTTCTTTTCGGCTTTTGCGGGTGCACATTCATCAAATGCCATTGCAATCGTGGATGCAAGATTTGACTGAATCTGCATACTTTCTTCCGGTCCTATAAATATTTTTCTTCCGTCTATGTGAGAAGCAAATTTCACCCCTTCTTCAGATATGTTTCTCAGCTTGGAAAGTGAATATACCTGAAATCCGCCTGAATCAGTCAGTATGGGTCTGTCCCAATTCATGAACCTGTGCAGTCCTCCGAGCTCTTTTATGAGCTTATCTCCTGTCCTCACATGTAAATGATATGTATTTGCAAGAGCAACCTGAGTATCTATTTCCTTCAAATCAACCGTGGATACGGCTCCTTTGATTGCCGCAACCGTAGCCACATTCATAAAAAGCGGTGTATGAACTTCACCGTGAACAGTGGTAAATTTCGCATGTTTCGCCATATTGTCGGTATTTATTATTTCATAATTATAATCTTTCATAAAACTCCTTTATAAAGCTGATTCTGCTTCTCATACCGTCCATAATTTCATCCACGATTGCAAGTTTTGCCATGGACTCTACAACAACTACCGCTCTCGGAACAATCAACGGATCGTGTCTTCCGTAAATTTCTATTTCCGTTTCATTACCGGAATTGTCCACGGTCTGCTGAGCTCTCGCAACAGACGGCGTAGGTTTAAGTGCCGCTCTGAATATTATTTGGCTTCCGTCTGATATTCCGCCGAGTATGCCTCCCGAATGATTGGTTCTCTTTGTTATTCTGCCGTTATCCGAAATAAATTCATCATTATTTTCGGAGCCTCTTGCCTTTGCAACCTTAAATCCGTCACCGATTTCAAAGCCTTTAACGGCTCCTATGGAGAATATCGCCTTTGCCAGATTTGCATCCAGTTTATCGAATACGGGTTCTCCGAACCCCGCCTTTATACCGTCCACGGTACATTCTATTATTCCGCCGGATGAATCTTTTTCGGACATTAACTTTCTTATATATTCACCGGCCTTTTCACTTGCCGCTCTGTCAGGCATACAGAGTGCCGAATTGCCCGCAAAATCCAAATCAAAATTATCATAATCTATTTCTATATTACCTATTTGCTTTGTATACGCCGTTACGCTTATCCCAAGCCGGTCGAGTATGAGACCTGCCACGGCTCCCGCCGCAACCCTGCCTATGGTTTCTCTTCCCGAAGATCTTCCTCCGCCTCTGTAATCCCTGATTCCTACACCGTATTTTGAATCAAACGAAAAATCCGCATGCCCCGGTCTGTATACGTCTTTTATGTTGCTGTAATCTTTTGAATGCTGATCCTCGTTATTAATCATCATAAGTATGGGAGAACCTGTGGTTACTCCCTCGAACACTCCCGAAAGAATCTGTACTCTGTCATTTTCATTGCGCTTGGTTACAAATTCACTTGTACCCGGCTTTCTTCTGTCAAGCTGTTTCTGAATAGTGCCTTCATCCAATTTCAGCCCTGCTGGGCACCCGTCAACGCATACGCCTACAGCTTTTCCGTGTGATTCGCCCCACGTTGAAGCCGTAAAATTTTTACCGAATATTGATCCCGACATTTTATCTCCTTTAATTCCTCTGGATATAGGTAACAATTATAACTGATTTTATTTAATCACTATATTTACTATAAGTTTAGTATGTGTTATCATCTCACATAATATACTAAATGATTATAAAGTTATGTTATAAAAATATCTACTCAAATATATTTTTGGATATTAATTAATACAGCTGATAAACACTTAAACTGTATTATTTATTTGTATCAATTACGGAAAGGAAAAACATGAAAACAGTTCTTTGCTTCGGAGACTCCAACACATTCGGATATATCCCCGACGGACTCGGCAGATTTTCCGAGTCGGAAAGATATACCGGTATTCTGTCAACTCTGTTGGGGTCTGAATACAATGTCGTTGAAGACGGAGTTGTCGGAAGAACGACAATGTTCGAAGATCCTCTCAGAACCGGAAAATGCGGTATAAAAGACATAAAGAAAAGTGTGCTCACCGCAAATCCCGACATATTTGTAGTTGCCCTCGGGACAAATGATGTAAAAAAAGTATTCAACAACAGTGAATCATCCATCTGCTCCGGGGTGGAAAGCATAATAAAAACCGTTCTCTCCCTTAAGCCGGATACCGAGATAATTGTTATGGCTCCCGCACCCATATCATCGAATGCGCTGACCAAAAGCGACGACTACGATTTACACTCTTTGGAAGTATCGAAAAACCTGCACAAGAAGTTGGAAAAGTACTCAAAAGAACACAATTACAGGTATTTAAATATAGGTTCATTTGCAAGCGTATCTCCCGAAGACGGCGAGCACCTGGCGGCAGAATCACACAAAATGACGGCGGAAAAGCTGTATGACATTATAAAAAACATATAATCAATAATATTGAATCATTGCAATATCCGTTTTATACGGTTATTGCATAAAATAAAATTATAGTATAATATTCATATAGTATATATATGAATTAATTTTACATCGTATTAAAGTTACCCTCATCTGTTTTGTAAGTATAAGGAGGATTAAATGAAAATATCAACGAAGGGACGATATTCTCTTGAATTTTTATTGGATTTGGCAAGACACGACAATAACGGTCCCATATCATTAAGTGATATTGCAGAGAGAAAGAATATTTCCAAAAAATATCTCGAACAAATAATTCCCGTTCTCAATAAATCAGGCTTCTTAACCACCGTAAGAGGGGCTCACGGCGGTTATAAACTGGCAAAGGATCCAAAAGATATCACCATATCCGATATATGGTTCGTAACGGAAAATATCTTTTCCAAAGACACAAAGGGGGAAAATGAAGATAATCCCACATTTAAGTTTATTCTTGACGGTTTGAACGATAAGATAAGACAATATCTGAATACCATTACGCTTCAGGATGTCCTGGAAAAAGAAAATAATTATTATACCGATAATTATATAATATAATACCGCGTGAACATATGAAACAAATTATATGATTCTACAAAAAAAGTCATTGTTCGGACATCGACACATTGAAACTGCCGTCATATCCGTACAATGACTTTTTATTCTGTTATATATGCTTCCAGCCTGTCATTTGCACGCTTCAATTCTTCCGTTTCGGCTGATATATTTCCCGAATCCATGTTTTTGCCGAATTTAAATTTTGAATTCAACGAGCTGACGGCTTTTATTTCCTGTTTGATAAGCTTTTTTGTGTCTTTGCTTATTTCTTTTCTGTGTTCCGCCACCATTGTCTTTGCTTTATTAATCAGTGAAGATGCCCGGTTTTTCTCCTTATACAGATTAACTTTATCATCATCGCCGTTTTCATACATCTTGGCGTTCCAAATCGCCTTCTGTATCTCCTCTTCCGTAAGATTTGACGACGATGTAATTGTTATGGACTGTTCTTTTCCGGTTCCGAGATCTCTTGCCGATACATTTACAATTCCGTTTACGTCAATATCGAATGTAACCTCTATCTGCGGTACACCGGCCAGCGCCCGCTTTATTCCCGATAATCTGAAATTCCCCAAAAGTCTGTTATCTTTCGTAAATCTTCTTTCTCCCTGAAACACCTTTATGTCAACTGAAGTCTGAAAATTAGACGCTGTTGTAAAAATTTGGGAGTGTCTTATGGGAATGGTTGTATTTCTCGGTATCAGTACATTAGAAATCTTACCTACGGTTTCTATTGAAAGAGATAAAGGGGTGACATCCATAAGAACAAGTCCGTCGGCGTTAGAGCCGGTTGCAATTTGACCTGTCAGCTTGCTTGCCTGAATGGCAGCTCCGTATGCAACGCATTCGTCGGGATTAACATTCCTTGAAGGCTCTATCCCCAATATATCCCTCAATTTCTCCTGTACAGCCGGTATTCGTGTTGACCCGCCTACCAAAAGAACTTTTGAAATCTCATCTTTTTTAACGCCCGAATCCGATAATGCATTATTAACAGGAATCTCTATCCTATCTATCAGGTCGCTGATTATTCTGTTAAATTCTTCCCTTGTCAAAGTCATTTCGAAGTTAATCACTTCATCTTTTGCTTTTACCAGGTATGGCAATGTAATTTTTGTGCATTGAGAACTTGACAGCTCTTTCTTTGCGCGCTCCGCTTCTTCGTGTATTCTGCACATTACCGCAGGATCTTTTGAAACATTTATACCGTATAAAAGCTTTATCTCTTTGCAGATTCTCTGAACAATTCTCTCATCAAAATCATCGCCTCCAAGGAAATTGTCACCGGATGTAGATAAGACGTCTATTACACCGTCCGCGATTTCAATTAGAGATATGTCAAATGTTCCTCCTCCGAGATCGAAAACAAGTATTTTTTGCTCTTTTGCGTTATCAAGACCATATGCAAGGGCCGCCGACGTAGGCTCATTAATTATTCTCAGCACATTCAGACCGGCTATTCTTCCCGCATCTTTCGTAGCCTGTCTCTGAGCGTCGTCAAAATATGCGGGAACGGTAATAACGGCATCCGTCACTTCCTCACCCAGATATTCTTCCGCATCCACCTTCAGTTTTTTTAAAATCAGAGCGGAAACTTCCTGCGGAGAATACTCATGACCGTCTATTTTCAGTCTGAAATTACTTCCCATCTGCCTTTTTATTGAAAAACATGTTCTTTTCGGATTGACGGCGGCCTGTCTTTTCGCAGGATTACCTATCTGATATGTTCCGTCCGGCATAAATGAAACAACCGACGGGGTTGTTCTGTAACCTTCTTTATTGGCGATAACTTTAGGCGTATCTCCATCCAATATTGCCACACAACTGTTTGTTGTGCCTAAATCAATCCCAATAGCTCTTCCCATATACACACCAAGTTTCCGATTGAATATATCGTCTGAACAGCGATACATCCAATACCATAATTTATGCTATTCGTATATAAATATGCATAATCCCTTAATTCATATTTTCACATTATATCATAATTAACTTTTATATGCGACTTTACCGGTTCTGTTTATCAATTCTTAATACACGTTACCGAAACGGTAAAGAAAAATATAAAACAGACCTCCGCTCTCCTTTATTCGGAGAACAGAGGTCTGCCATTTTTATCGTTACGTTTCGGGTTTATGATAAATCACAATTTGAAACGTAATTATTGTATAGATAAATATATATTATCAAAGCACCTTGAAATGCAAAGGTAATTCATAATTAAAGCTCGCTTAATTTCTTAAGGTATTCATACTTAGCCTTAGCATCTTCAGCTGCGTTAGTAAATAACTTGGCAGCCCTTTCAGGATCCTTCTTCTCAAGGTTAATATATCTTGTCTCTCCCATAAGGAATTCCTTGTAATCCTTGCTAGGAGCCTTGCTGTCAACAACAAGCGGATTCTCACCGTTCTTAGCTCTTCTTGGATCGTATCTGAAGAGGTTCCAGTAACCTGACTGTACAGCTGCCTTTTCTTCTTCCATGATCCATCCCATACCTTTACGGATACCGTGAGCGATACATGGAGCATAACCGATTATGATGGACGGACCGTTGTAGCTTTCAGCTTCTCTGATGGCCTTTAAGCACTGATTCATATCAGCACCCATGGCAACCTGAGCTACATAAATATATCCGTAAGACATACAGATTGATGCCAGATCTTTCTTCTTAACATCCTTACCCGCTGCAGTAAACTGAGCGATAGAACCTTCAGGAGAAGCTTTTGATGACTGACCGCCTGTATTTGAATAAACTTCCGTATCGAATACAAACATATTTACATCCTGGTTAGCGGCAAGAACATGATCCACACCGCCGTATCCGATATCGTATGCCCATCCGTCACCACCGAAGATCCAGTGTGACTTCTTGGACATGAAGTTCTTATCTTTGAGAACTTCCTTAGCGATAGGATCGTCGCACTTCTCAAGAAGCGGAATAAGTTCCTCGGTTGCCTTTGCACTTAAGTTAGTGTCGTTTAATGTACCCAGGTATTCCGTGATTGCTTTCTTAAGCTCTTCATCGGATGTTGTATCGTTGAGCTCCTCAAGCTTTCTTACTATACCGCTCTTAATAGCATCCTGAGCAAGCTTCATTCCGTATCCGAACTCCGCATTATCCTCAAACAAAGAGTTAGCCCAAGCCGGACCTCTTCCGTTTACATCTGTGTTATAAGGTGTTGAAGGTGTTGAACTTGCCCAGATTGATGTACATCCCGTAGCATTTGCGATAATCATCTTATCACCGTAGAGCTGAGTGATAAGCTTAGCATAAGGTGTTTCACCACAACCTGCACATGCGCCCGAGAATTCAAGATATGGATGTGCAAACTGTGAACCCTTAACCGTTGTCTTGGCAAACTTTTCATATACCTCTTCCTTTTCAGGTAAAGTAACGGCATAGTCGAAGAATGCCTGTTTGTCCTGGTTCTCCTCATATGACTTCATTGTAAGAACATCTGACTTCTTGTTTCCCGGACACTGTGTTGAACACAAATCACATCCCGTACAGTCGTCTACCGATACAACTATTGAGTAGTAATATCCAGGCATACCCGTCATTGGTGAATACTGCATTCCCTCAGGTGCGTTCTTAGCTTCTTCCTCTGTCATTACAACAGGACGAATAACGGCATGAGGACATACAAATGCACACTGGTTACACTGGATACATTTCTCAGGCTTCCATACAGGAACGTCTACCGCGATACCACGCTTCTCATAAGCAGCCGTACCCTGTGGCATTTCACCGTCGGCATATTGCTTAAAGTCTGAAACGGTAAGTGTATCTCCCTTACATGCATTTACCTTCTTCTGAATGTTGTTAACATAATCAAGAACCTTTTGATCACCGACTGTTGCGGTCTTTGAGAAATCTTCATCAGGACAGTTCTTCCAATCTTCAGGAATCTCAACCTTAACGATTGCTTCCGCACCGGCATCAATTGCCTTATAGTTCATCTGAACTACGTCATCACCCTTCTTGGCATATGAGGCAAGAGCCTTTTCCTTCATGTACTTAATTGCTTCGTCACTAGGAATAATGTTGGCAAGCTTGAAGAATGCCGACTGAAGAACCGTATTGATTCTCTTACCGAGACCGATTTCCCTTCCGATCTTAATACCGTCGATCATGTAGAAGTTGATATTGTGTTCAGCCATATATCTCTTAACCTGACCCGGAAGGTGTTCTGCGATATTCTCAGGTGTCCACTCAGAGTTAAGAAGGAATGTGCCTCCGTCCTTAAGATCCTGAACCATGTCATACTTTCTTACATAAGAAGGTGAATGACACGCAACAAAGTCTGCCTTTTCCACAAGGTATGTTGACTTAATCGGAGTATTACCGAATCTCAGGTGAGAAATTGTAACACCGCCGGACTTCTTGGAATCATAATCAAAATACGCCTGAGCGTACATAGGTGTATGATCACCGATAATCTTTATGGAGTTCTTGTTGGCACCTACGGTACCGTCGGCGCCGAGGCCCCAGAACTTACATGATGTCGTTCCTGCGGGAGCGGTATCTACATGCTCGCCTCTTTCAAGAGACTTCATTGTAAGGTCATCAACGATACCTACGGTATAATCGTATTTATCTTCGTTATTGAAGATTGCAATGATATCCATAGGTGTTGTGTTCTTACCTGCAAGGCCGTATCTTCCGTTAAGAATATTAACTCCCGCCAATTCACTCTTGCTTAATGCCGCTACAACGTCAAGATAAAGAGGTTCGCCTACAGAACCTGCCTCCTTTGTTCTGTCAATAACATTGATTGTCTTAACAGTTTTAGGTATAACGGAAATTAAATGCTTAGCTGAGAAAGGTCTGTATAAACGAACCTTAACGGCTCCGACCTTCTCACCCTTTGAAACAAGATATTCAACTGTTTCATCTATTGTTTCACATACAGAACCCATGGCGATGATAATTCTCTCCGCATCAGGAGCACCGATGTAGTTGAAAGGCTTATAATCCGTACCAATCTTGGCATTAACCTTGTTCATGTACTTTTCAACAACATCAGGAACAGCATCGTAATATGGATTACATGCCTCTCTTGCCTGGAAATATGTGTCAGGATTCTGAGCAGAGCCGTGAAGAGTAGGACTCTCCGGAAGAAGAGCTCTCTTTCTGAACGCCTCAACCGCATCCATGTTAACCATTTCCTTAAGATCGTCATAATCCCATACTTCAATTTTCTGAAGTTCGTGAGATGTTCTGAAACCGTCGAAGAAATGAAGGAAAGGAACTCTTCCGTCAATTGCGGAAAGGTGAGCAACCGCTCCCAAGTCCATGGCTTCCTGTACACTGCTGCTGCAGAGCATTGCGAAGCCTGTCTGACGACATGCATAAACATCCTGGTGATCTCCGAAAATCGAAAGGGCGTGCGTAGCAAGCGCTCTTGCCGAAACGTCAATAACGCCCGGAAGGAGCTCGCCGGCAACTTTGAACATGTTCGGAATCATAAGGAGAAGTCCCTGTGAAGCCGTATATGTTGTTGTAAGAGCACCGCCGAGAAGTGAGCCGTGGAATGCGCCGGCCGCGCCGCCCTCGTGCTCAAGTTCCACTAATTTAACGGGATTGCCGAAAATATTCTTTCTTCCCTGAGTTGCCCAAACATCCGTAAGGTCAGCCATAGGGGAAGAAGGAGTAATAGGATAGATAGTGGCAACTTCGGTAAACGCATAAGATACGTGAGCCGCTGCCGTATTACCATCCATAGTTTTCATTTGTCTTGCCATAAAACCCCAACCTCTCTATAATTAATCATAAAATTTAGAATTATGTTTCTTATTTTATACAATTTTATAATTAAAGTAAAGGACACAAATGACTAAACTTTGATAACAGTAAAAATAAAAAGGTTTATTATCACAATTTATTTATTAAAATATATACACATTTATATTATTGTATATGCTTTAAATGTTTTGATAATACACAATATACAGCTGCGTAATTATTATGTTTCTTTTTCATCTGACGGATATAAATTTGGGAGAATAATATGAGAATATGGTTTAAAGCATTCGACGATAACAATCACATGGTAAATGATATTGTGATAGAAGATAATTCCGACAGCGGAGAAAAAAGCAGAACGACAAAGATTTTTGAAGCCGTAACGGTCGCATGTCACAAATTCGATCTGTCTGAGCCCATATGGTTTGACAGCAATATAAGAGAATTCAAAACTCATTCAAAAACAAGATTTTACGGAGATAACTTTATGGATGAAACAGATTTTATGTTCCTGGAAATACATGTTATCGAAGAAGATTAAATATTTAAAACGATTAGTTACTCACTTAAATCCATAGAAAAATACCACAGACAAGGCTGACGCCCATGTGCCGAAAACGGCAAACAGGCACGTTAATGCATCGTCTGTGGTATTTTCTGTTTATCATTCTTCGTATCCCGGTCTACCGAGAAGTCTGAACATATTCTTTTTATAGCTTTCCACTCCCGGCTGGTTAAAAGGATTAACTCCAAGCATATATCCGCTTATTCCGCATGCAAATTCAAAAAAATAAAACAGGCATCCGAGGTTATATTCGTCCTTTTTCGGAAATATAAGCTTTATATTAGGCGTATTACCCTCAATATGAGCATTCATGGTTCCTTCCAGCGCACATCCGTTAACGAAATCCAAAGTTTTTCCGGAAAGATAATTAAGTCCGTCAAGATTGCATTTTTCTTCCTCTATCACTATAGAATCGTTTGAACTTTCGACAACAAGGACCGTTTCAAACATTATTCTCTTACCGTCCTGTATATATTGCCCAAGTGAATGCAAATCCGTTGTATAACTCAAAGTCACCGGGAACAGCCCTTTATGGTCCTTTCCCTCAGACTCTCCGAACAACTGCTTCCACCAGGCACCGAGAGTCCTTGTGGCAGGCTCGTATGTGCACAAAACCTCTATTGATTTATTGTGATTCATCATTATATGTCTTGCCGCGGCATACTGCATCGCAATATTGTCATCAAAGTCATTGTTTATACAGGCCTCTCTCATATCCCTTGCTCCGGCAAGTAACATGTCAATATCGGCTCCGCTTACGGCAATGGGAAGAAGTCCGACAGCGGATAAAACCGAGAATCTGCCTCCTACATTATCCGGAACAACAAATGTCTCATATCCCTGATTGTCAGCCAGAGTCTTTAGAGCTCCCTTGTGCTTATCCGTTGTGGCATATATCCTTGAGCTTGCCTTGTCTCCGTATTTTTTCACCAGCTCTTTCTTTAAAACCCTGAATGCTATGGCCGGCTCCAGTGTAGTTCCGGACTTGGAAATGACATTTATAGACCAATCCTTTCCTTCAAGCCTTCTGATAACGGAAGCAAGAGCATCCGTGCTGAGAGTATTGCCCGTAAATATTACTTTTACATCATCAAATTCGTTTACGAGAAACTCGATACCTGCTCTGGCACCCAGATATGAGCCTCCGACCCCCACAACAACAAGGATATCGGATTCGTTTCTTATCTTCTCCGCCGCTTTCTTTATCCTTGACAGCTCTTCCGAATCCATGTTAACGGGAAGATCGACCCATCCGATATAGTCACTGCCCTTGCCTGTTCCGGACAACAACATATTCTTAGCCTCTCTGGTTCGATCCTTCATGGAATCTATGTCAGCCACCGTTTCGCGACTCATAGAATAATCTAACTTTATATCTAACATAATACTGTTCCGTTATAATTCATTGTAATATGTGCAAAACTTTTTAACTATTTTCACTTCATTTGCAATTGCTTTCTTTTCAAATGTAGGATAGTCAACACTCGCGCTGTTATCAGCCTTATCCGATATGGTTCTTATTATTACAAATGGAATACCGTTAAGATATGAAGTCTGCGCAATTGCGGCGCCTTCCATCTCCGTACACAGTCCCTTAAAATCGTCAACGATTTTCTTTTTGACATCAGAATCCGAAACGAATTGATCTCCGCTTACAATTCTGCCTATATGTATTCCGATATCGGGCGTAGCCGCTTCGCAGGCTTTTTTTGCAAGAGCCACAAGCCCCGCATCGGCTTTAAACGACAATACATCCATTCTCGGAATTTGTCCCTTCGGATATCCGAATCCCGTGGCATCCATGTCATGATGAAGTACATCTTCCGACAACACCACATCTGCTATTTCTATTTTGTCGTGAAGTGAACCTGCAATTCCCGTATTTATAACAGCATCGACATTGAAGTCATCCACAAGTATCTGCGTACATATTGCCGCATTAACCTTACCTATACCGCTTCTTACAATCGTAACGGGCACTCCCTCCAAACGACCGGCAAAAAATTCCATTCCCGCCTTTTTTTCTTCCTTTGTTATATTCATAACAGAAATAAGCTGCTCAACTTCTTCCTGCATTGCTCCGATTATTCCTAACACGATGATACCCCCGTATAATATTCATATTATTCTAACAAAGTAGTATATCATTTTCAAATATTTACTGCATATTCTATTTACTTTTATTACATTTTGTTTAGTATAATACTATGAAAAGTATAAAAATAAAATATTTATACGGAATAAGGATAGAATTATGAGTGAAAGAAGACGAAGAATAATTATGACCGGCGGCGGAACAGCCGGTCATGTAATGCCAAACATAGCTCTGTTGCCCGAGCTTAGAAACAGAAATTACGCAATAGCATATATCGGTTCCGAAAACGGAATAGAAAAGGATTTGATAAAAGCGCAAAACATAAGATATTACGGCGTAAAGTCCGGTAAGTTCAGAAGATATTTCAGCTTTAAGAATTTTACGGACCCGTTTAAGGTTCTTAAAGGTTATAATCAGGCAAAAAAACTGCTTAAGAAAATGAAGCCCGATGTTGTTTTTTCAAAGGGAGGATTTGTATCGGTTCCCGTGGTCATGGCAGCCGGAAAGCTCAAAATACCCGTTATTATACACGAATCGGACATGACGCCGGGACTTGCCAACAGAATCGCCATAAAACGGGCAAGTATCGTATGTACAACATTTCCTGAAACTCTCAAATACATAAGCGAAGATAAACATCCTGTTCTTACGGGAACTCCCATACGTAAAGAACTTTTGACCGGAAGCGCCGCAGAAGGTCACAGATTCACGAGACTTCCCGACAATAAGCCTACAATATTATGTATGGGCGGAAGCACCGGTGCCGTTGCATTAAATGAAGCTCTTCATGCAAATCTTAATGCTTTGCTCAAAAAATATAATATAGTGCATCTCTGCGGAAAGGATAAGGCTGACAGAGAATATGACGGCATCCCCGGATATGTTCAATATGAATATATCGACAAAGAAATGAAAGACCTGCTTGCAATGAGCGATATGGTTGTATCAAGAGCGGGAGCCAACGCAATATTTGAATTTTTAACGCTAAAAAAACCTAATTTATTGATTCCTCTTCCCGCTGCATCCAGCAGAGGCGATCAGATTCTCAATGCGGAATCATTTGAAAAAAGCGGATATTCGAAAGTTCTGTTTGAAGAAGACATCACTCCCGAATCGCTCCTCGAATCCATTGAATATGTATTTGCCAATAAAGATACATACATAAGGAATATGGCTGGAAGCGAACAACGGGACGCCATAGGAAAAATTATAGAATTAATAGAATCTGTATAATAAATTAATACAATAATCATCACATGTCCGGTTGCCCTAAATGTATTAAGCATGATATAATAAAAACAATAATAGTTATTATTAATATTGTTATACAAACAGATGCTTATAATAGCTTTTAATTTTATTTTAAAATACGGAGGTGATTGTTATGGCAGCTACTGTTAAACATTCAAAGCAAAGAGACGCCATCGAAGAATTTTTAAAATCCAGATATGATCACCCTACCGCAGATATCGTATATCAGAACGTATCCAAGGAATTCCCTAATATCAGCTTGGGTACGGTATACAGAAATCTTGCTTTCCTGGTTGATCACGGAAAAGCAATTACGATACCTTGCGAAGACGGTTCTGTTCATTACGATGCCAATCTCAAACCACACAACCATTTTCAGTGCAACAAGTGTCATGCCGTTATGGACTTTGATTTAAATGATGATATTATCGAAGATGCGTTTATCAATAACGCACAATCACATTTTTCAAAGGGAAAGATATCGGGACATATTACATTTTTCCACGGAATATGTGATAAATGCGACACTGAATAACTTACATTTTTGAATTATCCGAAAAGAGAGGTCATAAGCCTCTCTTTTTTATTATGTAAATTTTTCATGTACATTTTAAACGTTTGCAAAGCCGTCACTGTCATTTTACCGACTTCGTAAAATTACAGGCTGAAGCAAATCTTATTTTTTAACACTTTACCGTATCAATCTTACAATGCAGCCGGATTCTTTAAATATACTTCAATTTTATTTCAATCTTCATTTTATATAATGCAGACCTAGGATGGATAAGAAACCTTGTTTATCCGATCATGCCTATCAAATGTTTATTTGACAGATAATATAAAGGAGATTTGAAATGAAACAGTTAAGATTAATAACCCGTTCCATGGGTACTGTATGTGAAATATCGGTTTATTCACCATACAACATGTATGCAGATGCCGAAAAAGCAGTTACTTCCGTAAAAGATTATCTGACTGATACAGATAACAAGCTGTCCTTTTTTAAAAAAATTTCTCATACGGAATCCACACCGGAGACAATTAAACATATAACCGTTTCTTTGTCAAAAGAAAACGGCGGTCCCGTATTGTCCGTATCAAACCCCGGTCCGGAAATTCCCGAAAGCGAAAGAGAAAAGATATTTGAACATTTCTATCGATCGGATGATTCTCACGAATTTAAAGGTCATTACGGTCTGGGGCTCTCCATTGCAAAGGCTGTTGCCGATGCCAATAACGCAAAGATTATCGTTTTATGTAATGACGGTCTTGTTACATTTAAAGTCAGATTTTCTGAAAAATAAACCGTAAAATATTAAAACCCGCCCGCAAATCCCTAAGGGTTTACGGGCGGGTTTTTCAACCTTTTAACAAAGCAACTTTGTAATTCATTAAAACATGCATTTTTGACACAATTGTTAATCTTCGCAGGAAATTAAAATCACCTTGGAAATATATTATTTTTTATTTTTCTTTCCATTGCGTCTTCTGTTTATAATAACAGCCGATACTCCTGCGGCAACCGATAAAGATGCTATGGCAGTCCATAAAGGTATGTAGTTATAATCTCCTGTTTTTACAGCCTTTCCGGAAGAATCGGACTTAATCAATTTGATTTCTTCGCCTTCGTTTTCTCCGTTTGAAACATTATCGCCTTTATCAATTTTTTCCCAAACAGCCGTTAATTCTATATCTCCTGACATGTCTAATTCGTCACCGATATAATATTTATCGGTTCCGTCCGTATAGTACATGAATTTATATCCGTCTCTTAACGGTTCTTCGGTAATCGTGAATTTTGAACCGTGTTTTGCGGTTTCGGATAATTCACCCTCATTATTAAGGTTACCGCCGTCAAAATTGAATTTAATGTTATGTTTAATGATGTCGTAATAAACATTAAGTACCAATCCGTTGCCGTCGGCATCCGGTTTAAGAACATATCCTTCAATATCGGATTTTTCGCTGTTCAATTCATAATTATCATAATTTAGAATATCCGCCGTAACCTTGTCATTAATTATTCCCGCTCTTGTAGTCGAGTCATCTTCAACAAGATTGTAATTGCCGTCCATATCCTCTTTATAATAATTAACCTTATATGTCGTATTTCTGTTATAGTTGGCTTTTATTACGGTGTTACCGGTTATTGTAATTTTATCACCCGGCTCGTATGCATTGCCGTCACCGTCTACAGTGTAATTCTCAAATATCGAATCATCTCTTTCAGGATTATCTTTTAATGTAATCTCTGAACCGTACTTAACTTTTACTTCCGAATAATCCGTATCACCGTTCGTTCCTCCTCCAAGGTCATATGATACTTCATGTTCGTCGAGATCATAGTATACCTTAAGCACTAATACCTTTCCTGTTCCTTCGATATTTTCCAGACCCGCATCATCCATAGGAATAATCTTGCCTGAAAGATCTTCTCTCGGATCCGGTATAACGCCGGAAAGAACCGACTTCTCCGTATTGAGATGATAATGTGCCATATCTTCAACATTTGCGGTTACAGTCTTTCCTACAAGGTCATGTGCGGAATTCACACTGTTATCGACTAAATGATACTGTCCGTTAATATCTTCCTTATAGCTTGCAACGATATACATTGCCGACAGATCTTCCAGACTTTCCGTCTTTCTGTCAAGTACCGCCACAATATCGGTGTTACCCGTTACGGTATATTTATCTCCCGGTTTATGATCCTCGCCGTTTACGGTATATTTGATGAATTTATATTTGTCTTTTGCAACCTCAGGTTCCAAAGTTATCTCAGTACCGTATTTAACTGTCTTTTGAGCATAATCTCCGTCAGGATTTGTTGCTCCGTTCAGATTGTAATTTACATTGTATGTATTTAAATCATAATAAACTTCAATTACGGTTGTGTCTTCTTCAGGCAGAACAGCAGTTAAAACCGATGAATCTTTTAAATGATACTGGTTGTAATTCTTTACTGCCGCATGTACTTCTTCACCGACTTTGCCCGTAAGAGTCATTCTGTCACTCTCAACTTCCGTATATCCGTCATTTTCGAGATTTTGCTTGAAATATTTAACGGTATAATAACTGTCCGCTTTATTCCATTGCGCAACTAACTCTATTCCGCTCTCGGTATCGTTAGACGCCAGGTCTGAATATTTATCTGAAGCTAATACATATGTGTCACCGTACATCCAGCCTGCAAATTCATACATTTCTCTCTTTGGTTCGGCAACATCCGTAAGATTGTTGTCGTTCCATCTGACGTCTGACCTGTCGGCAGGTTTTGTCGTTGGGTCACCGCTGTTTATGTTATATGAAACAGTATAATTTTTAGCTGTCCATTTTGCATAAAGCGTAACTTTACCGTTTGAAGCATTTTCTGCCGTTATTGTATCGGAATCAAAATTCCAAGGTCTGTCGGAATCCGAAGGATTAGGGCTTAAATACCATCCTCCGAATGTATATCCGACTTTTACAGGATCGTTTACTTTAGTTACATGTTTACCGTACTTAACATATTGTTTAGCCGGAACATCCGATTCCAAAGCAGGATTAGGATTCAGGTTAAATGAAACCTCCGCCTCGTTAATATCATAATAAATTTTAAGTACAAGACTTCCGTCAGGCTTTATGTAATCTGAAAGATTATTGTTGGCATTGTTGTAACTTATATGATATCTATCAAATTTATTAACTACGGAAGAATCCAATGTGTTAATACTTACCTTTTCATTGGTAGTTCCGAATTTGGATTCAGTTGATGCGCTGTCCAAAGAATATGAACCGTCCGGATTTTCTTTATAATATTCAACCGTATAACGCACATCTGTCCTTGGCGTCCACTGAGCAACCAATGTGATTGATTTTACGTTTCCGTCTCTCGCAAGTTCTCCGTATGTTACGGTATTATTAACGACTGACGATCCGTATGTCCATCCGGACAGTGTATATCCCGTTCTCTCAGGCTGAACACTTACATTAAGTAAATCCGCCGTATTCCAGTATACGTTTGTCTTACTCTCAGGCACCTTATCGGCATTTCCTCCGTTTACATCATATGCAACGGTATATCCGCCTCTTATTGACCATACCGGATAGAGTGTCAATGTCTGTGTCTCCGGCTTGAGATCCGATATCTTTGTAACTCCGGAATTAATATCCGTCATTGTTTCGTCAGAGTTCTTATACTGATATTTTTCCAGTTCATATCCTGTTTTTGTCTGCTTTGTATCTATGGAAATAACATCTCCGTATTTAAGATTCTTTATAGGATCGATATATGATGCCTCTCCGTTCTCCCTGTCAAATTCCACCGTATAATTTAACGGAGTAAATTTAGCTGCCAGCACTACCTGTTCCGCACCTTCGTCTCCGGCAAGACTTCCGTATGACATATTATTCGTTACAATTTTTTTGGTACCGTTCAATACCCATCCATCAAATGTATAACCTGCTCTTTCAGGTTTCCATACTTTGTCACCGTCTTTGTATTCGTCCAATCCGGTACTTTCATAATGAACATTATCAGTGGTCTTGGATTCAGACTCGATTCCGTCATCACCAAATACAACATATTTTACGGAATAATGATTTTCCTTCCATACGGCGTCCAGATTAATATTATCCTTACTGCTTTCAATACCTGAGTATGCAGTGTTATCATCCACTCTTCTGCCTTCATATTCCCAATGATCGAATGTATAACCTGTTCTGGATACGGTTGGAAGTTTAATTTGATCGTCCCTGTTAATAACAGTCGACGCTGCACTTGTGCCTCCGTTTGAATTGTAATTAACGATTACCTGGCCGTCGGCCTTTGTCTTAAAGACCGGATAAAGTGTGATGTAGTTATTATCACCTTCAACCAGGTCTTTGAATGTTGCATCGGAAGCTATTATATCCGATTCAGATGCGTCGGATGCTTTCAATGTCCATCCCGCAAAATATTCATTTGTATTTTCTGATTTAATCGCCTGCTCAGGATAAATATCCTTTGACAGATATGATACCGTTTTATCCGGTATGCTCATTCCCGGTACGGAATACTTAACGGTATAATCATTTTTCTCTACCCATTCGGCCGTAAGTGTAATTACCTTGTCAAAACTGTCATCATTACCCGCAAGATCTCTGTATTGTGTATTTCCGTTTATTACTTCTCCGTCATATGACCAGCCTGCGAATGTATATCCCTTCTTAGTAGGAACATAATATGATGCCAGATTTGATTCCGTCCATTTTATGCCTTCTCTTGTATATTTATTTTCCGTGGTATATACCGTGCCGTTCTCTGTAAACTCTCCACCCTTAGGATCAAATGTGATTTTATAACCTTTCTTTTCATCCCATATTGCGCGATAAGTTATATCATCGGTAACAGGGCCGCGTCGGTTGCCCGTATAGAACGCATTGTTAAATGTAGTATCTCCCAATAAGCTCTTGGAGCCGGATCCGTTGAAATCCCAGCCTCCGAATGTATATCCGAGCTTTGTAGGAATGTATGCACTTCCGTATCCCCAATCGTTTATAGGGAATAAATAATTGTTTCCGTTTCCCGGAAGTCCTGACTTAATCTTCAAAATTCCGGCCAGTTTATCACTTAAATAATTGCCTAATTTGTAGTCAGACAATGATGCAGAGTCAACCCTGTCACTTATTTTAATTTTAAAGTTTTTGAAATTATTTAAGTCTATATTTTCATCTTTATATGGCGTACCGCCGGCATAATCAAATGTCAGGTTATATTCCGCTTCCTCCCATACGGCGTAAAGCGTAACTGTTCCGTCTTTAATTATGTCACCGGCTGCCTTAAGTGAAGAATTCGCACGATATGTGTCTCCGCTTCCGTCCGGTTTTGTATTCCAACCCGTGAACGTATATCCGCTTGCGGTTAAGTTGTCAGGCTTTCCCTTTACATTTATATATTCATTTTCCGCTGCTTCCTGTGTCTTAGGAACATCTCCGGTCACACTTACGTTCTCAGGTGCATTTGCATCGTATTTTATCGATATAAATGTATTCATCGGAATGTTAAGTTCTTCGTTTGCTCCTATGCTTTCATAGGTTTTCGATGCACTTAACTTATCGTTTGAATAATTGAGCCCGTCGGCCTTAACATTAAATCTGTAATTCTTATTTTTATCATCGGAATTACTTCCCTTGAACGCAACTTTGATGTCGTCTTCTCTTACGGCTTCGTACGTATATCTTCCGTCGGCATCGGTTACTGCCGTTCTCTTTCCTCCGTCTTTATCTTCAACGACAACGGTAATTCCCTCAATTCCTTCCTCACCGTCATCCATAATTCCGTTGGAATTGGTATCGTGAAATACGGTTCCGGTAAGTCTTGCGGTGGCGACTCTCATGGCCACATAATTGTCAATGTGTTCCTTCTCAGCAACCGTACTGTTTTGCAGAGGATAATACTGATGTACGGTTCTGAATATGTTAAGATCCGCAGGCTCGCCGCCGTCAATTCTGAAATTAAACAATGCACTTACATTGGCATTGCCCGGTACGGAATCAGATTCCAACAGGATGGCGTTAGCCTGATCTTTATTATCATCGCTTAATTCGGTATATTGACCGTCCGTATTGAATAAACCGTCAGTTCCCACATCCGTTTTGTTCAGTTTAATATACTTAGCCGTAAAACCTTCGGGAATGTCGGCCGAATCCAAAGACATGGTAAATCCGAAGTTATTTTCCTGGAATGCCGTTCCGAGGGAGGTTCCCTTTTTCGGAATAGGTATAAATGTCTTATACGCCCCGCTTGCGGAATCCGATTGGTTACGGATTTGTATTTTCAACTGACCTTCACTCTTTTTACCTAAGAGGGCAATACTGTTTTCATCATATTTTCCGTCTACCGTATTCAGAACGAACCAGTGATTGTCCGATACGTCAACGCCGTTAATCTTCGTTACGGTTATTGAATCTTCAACCTGTATGTCGCTTAGCTGCTGGATATTAAATTTTTTCTCCGTAGAGCCGTTTGTGACTCCGAGCAAATATTTTCCGCCGTTGATACCGTATTTGTCAGGTTTAATATTGTTGGTCGCTCCAATGCTGTTAGTGTCGTTATATACCATTCCCATGGTATCCATTGATGACTTAATCTGTACAAGATCATTCCATCTGTATCCGTCCGTAGGAAGGCCGGTTACCGTGGACAGTGTAATATTCGCTCTTAATGTTGTAATATTACCGTCCGCATCATACCATCCTATGACCGTATCTTTAGGGAATGTAACTTTATATATTTTTTTATTGTCCGTTGTGTTAGGAACGCTCTCAATAGAGAAGTTCAAATCCGAAGACTTTGCGTCATCTCTGTCGTTCGGATTATGCATGTCAAACTGATTATTCTTACTCAGTGAAAAACTGAGGTCTGATATATCTATACCCTGAGGAAGCATGAGATATAATTCCGGATCGGTTATTATAACGGACGTTCCGTTTTCCGACTGGGCAGGTTTATATACGCCGTCACTGTTGGTCTTACCGTCCGTTTCGGCTAACCACATGGTACCGTACGGAGTTATATCCATAATTCCCTTTACCTTGCCTCCGGCAGGTATATAAGGTTTATCAACGATATATGTCGAGCGTCCACTGTCGTCTACGCTGTATATGCTGTATCCTCCGGATGCCGCAACTCTATTATCTGATGTTCCCGTTACGGTTACGGGAATCGTAATGTTTCCTTTCGGAAGCTCTCTGTCCTCAGCCAGTTCATTGTAGATTTTATATTCATTGGTTACCACAATTCCCGGATCCGCACTTGTGAATCTTCCGAATGCGGCACATGCGTTTGATCCTCCGGTACTCCAATATGCCTCCCATGACGTAGTGCGGTAAAGAGGCAATATCTTACCCATATATGTTTTCATATATGTTATGTTCTTAAGCCCTATATCTTTCGCCATAATCCTGTAATAGTATATAGGATTACCTGAAAATAAGTAGTTTCTGTAACTTAAGCCGCTGCCGTTTAAAGTAACCGTCTTATTATTTCCGTTTTCATCCGTTCCGGATATATATATCATCTGATCGTTTTCTTTGTTATCTTCCAAACCGTATGAGCCGACCGGAACGGTAATTGCCAATATTTCGGCATTTGCTTTATTCTTGTTATAATTGACCTCCAATATTTTGTTTTTGACAGATTCATTGCTGAGATCATTATAGATATCGAGACTTCCGAACTGAGTCATATAATTATCCGTCTGCTCTGTTGCATTGTAAACGGTTCTGTTCGTAGCCTTATATGTTATTTTCTCAATGGTAGGATCAACTATAACATATGAGCGTTTTCCTTCACCCTGAATACTTGCAGTAGTATCGTTATTGTAATATTTGATTGTACCGTTTGAAAAATATGTCTGGTAAGTTTTTCCTACTCTTACAGTATCCTTAGGAAAGCTGACTTTGTACTGTACATATGTCCGATTGTATGTCACTCCGTTATGCAGCACTACATGTCTTTTCATCAGTTCCGGAGAACCTTCAACCGGTTCCGGATCTCCTACCGTCAGTTTTCCCTCGTTATATCCGACTTTCCTGTATAAGTCGTTAAAACCGAAATCTTCGGCAACTAACTCCTTGGAGTATACAAAATCAAATTCTATCTTTTCATATAAATATGAAGTATTACTTGCTCCAATCGGCACCGCTGCCTGAAAAACCGCTCCGGGAGTCATTTGCGACTGAGGATTATCCGTTGGAAATGTAGACGGAACATTTTTCTCAACCGGAAGATTAATGCTTATCTGATCCGTATAATTTTGATTTCCGTCTGACATATACAGATGAATTGCTCCGTTTATCACATCCACATTGTTATATGCGCTCTGATCAACCTCAAAACCTATCAAAACTTCATATTCTTCATTTGTCGCTATTGAACTTTTAATTCCGTACTCCCAATATCCGTCATTCAAAGTTTTCCTGTTGACAGGAGAAGTGCTGTTTACATCATATCCGTATTTTGGATCTTCAAGATCGGTTCTTCCGTAAAAGTAATCAAATGAATTGGATTCCATAGGTCCGAGATTCGTTGCGCCTCCCGGAGGTGATATTACCTTAACGCCGTTATATGTCGCCGTAATTCCTTTATCTTTTGTGTCACCCACAAGGAAATGAAATCTCGTTGCATTTTTAGGTTTCTTTACCATGGCTCTGAGATAGTAAGTCTTCCCCTTTTCAAGATAAGGATTGTTCTTTTTATTACCTAAAACATCCATTACAACATTTTCTCTGGACTCGTCCAAAATTTCTATTTTAGACCATACCTTGCTGTCATGGCTGTCATACGTAATCAAAGTATCATTATTATCTTCTGCTCTTACGGTGACTACAGCCACAGATGTAAGTCCCAAAATTGCAGACAATAATACGGCAATAAGAGCAATAAACAGTCTCTTTCCGAAAGAGCCGCTTACGCCTGTTTTACTGTCCAAACTTTTCATATTGTTTCCTCCCCAAATATTCAGATGTACACATCCCAAAATCATATATTTATATTTTATCACAAGAATAAATGCATATTTATGCATTTTGCCCATAATTTCACGTTTTTGTATACATTTTTAAAATTGTAAAATATTTATAAAATAATTGTGCTATAATAACCCAAATTCTGTATTTAGGAGCTGACAAATGAAATATACAAACAACATAATTCTGCCGATTATTCTGACAATTTCGGTTATAAGCGGTGCCGTTACTTTTACGGTATTTTTTACGCCGCTCTATTATTTTGACGTAAAGGCATTGGATATTCCCGGGCAGTCAGGTTATTCAACGGATTTAATATATCGTAACTACAACACACTTATAAATTACATGTCCGTCTTTAACCGGGGCGAACTTTCCTTTCCCGATCTGGCTATGTCCGCAACCGGGAAAATTCACTTTGAAGAAGTAAAAAACATATTTGTCATATTCCAGATACTTCTTCCTTCAACGGCTGCCGTTGCAATTCCGTGGAGTATATATATTTATAGGAAAAAACACAGCACAATGTTTTTCAGAATTTCAGGAATAATAACTCTTGCACTTCCTGTTTTCCTTGGAATATGGTCCGCCGTAAACTTTGATTCACTGTTTACTTCATTTCACAAAGTTGCCTTTAGAAATGATTACTGGTTGTTCTATCCTGAAGAAGATCCGATTATTAACATTCTTCCGGAAGATTATTTTATGCATGCTTTTATTCTTATAGCCGTTATCGTTATAGGTATGGGAATTCTGTTTTTATTCCTCGGCAGGGGTAGATCCAAAATATCAAAACGAAAATCTAAAAAAGCCATAAAACAGAATTAATAAGCATAAAATCCAATATTTAACCTAAAAAACGGTCTCTGAAATGCATTTGGCATTGACGATTTAATCTGTATTTGTTAAAATTTATTAAATGTTTACAGGTTACCGTTTATACATTTTTTATATTTTCAGGCGGCACACCTTAATAAAAAAGGAGGATAAAAACATGGATTTTGCGGGTAATGGATTCGTGCTCATTTGTGCAGCATTGGTTTTCATTATGACACCAGGTCTTGCGTTTTTCTACGGCGGTCTTGCCCGCAAGAAGAACGTAATTGACACAATGATGGCAAGTGTCGGCATCATGGGCTTTTCCGTATTGCTTTGGGTTGTTTTTGGTTACACATTATCATTCTCAAACGGTGGCGGCGCTAATGCATTTATCGGTGGATTTGACAACTTCTTCCTCATGGGATTAAGTCCTTACGAATCTATCGACGGAACTTCATCATCTATTTCTGTTATTACATATGTAATATTCCAGATGATGTTTGCTATGATCACACCGGCCGTTGTAACAGGTGGCGGTGTAGGAAGAATGAGAGCGGGCGCAATGTTCGTATTCTCAATGATTTGGTCTGTATTGGTTTACTTCCCTCTTGTACATATGGTATGGGGCGGCGGCTTCTTACAGCAGATGGGAGTAATTGACTTTGCCGGCGGTTTCCCTATCGAGGTTGCCACAGGTATGTCAGGTCTCGTTCTTGCCGCTATGTTAGGCAGACGTGACGGATTCGGCAAGAAATCTTTCGAGCCTCACAACAAGCCTTATGTATTCCTCGGTGCCAGCATCCTTTGGTTCGGATGGCTCGGATTCAATGCGGGTTCAAGCCTTCATGCCGACGGATTGGCTGCTCATGCATTCTTAACAACATGCATTATGGCTGCAACAGCTCTTTGCTCTTGGGCTGTAATTGACATTGCGACTACAGGAAAACCTACTATCGTAGGTGCTTCTTCAGGTCTCGTATGCGGTCTTGTAGCTGCTACTCCTACCTGCGGTTTCGTTCCTGTATGGGCTGCTTTCATTATCGGAGCGGTTGTAAGCCCAATCTGCTACTTTACAACAAAGGCTATCGCAAAAGGCGGTATCGACGATCCTATGTCAGTATTCGGCTGCCACGGTATGGCAGGTTTCACGGGTTGTGTAGGTCTTGCACTTTTCTGCCAGGCTTCAGTTAACCCTACTGTTACTTACGGCGACGGTCTCGTATTCGGTGGTGTTCACCAGTTCGGTATACAGATACTTGCAACAGCTATCGCTGCAGGTTATTCAGCAGGTATGACGGCAATTTCTCTTCTTATCACAAGAATTTTCACAAGACTTCGTGTTGATCCTTCAGAAGAAGTTGCAGGTCTCGATATCAACCAGCACGGTGAGGATGCTTACCCTGCATTTGAATATAAAGTTGAAGATTAATTAAAATCTTTTTAATAAAAAGGAACTTCTATTTTCGAAGTTCCTTTTTTTATCCTTTGTCCGTCTGTATACAAAATTTCTTACTCATGTTATATGTCCGAAAGCTTTAATTCATTTATCACAGTGCCCGTTTGATATTTCCCGTATATGTTCATATTATTCCGTTTTACGGCAATGCACTCTGCTGATTATTACATTTGACAAAATACAGGCTGATAATAACATGACTTTTTGTGCGCTGATAAAAATATGTTATAATACTCCAATATTAAAATGTGTAATTAAGTCACATAAATAAATTCAAGGAGGGAACAGTTGAAATATAAATCCATAAAATTAACGGCGATAATAATTGCAGCCTTCGGCATATCCGTTTCGAGTATATTCAACGCTCCAAAAAAGACCCTCGCCGAATCACTTGAAGAAAGTCTGAATAATACCAATAAGCTAATTGAAGAATTGAGAGAAAAGCAATCCGGAATATCTTCCGATATAAGCAATCTCAGCAGCGAAATAGATAATTCAAGTAAAAAAATCGAAAACCTGACTTCCGACATAAACAATAAACAAAATGAAATTGCCGATATATCCGGTCAGATTTCCGATCTTGAAAAACAGCAAAAAGAAATGTATGAAGCAATGAAATTGAGAATTCAATATTCATACGAAAATCAAAGGCAATCTGTATATGATGTACTGTTTTCATCATCGAATCTCGATGATTTTCTGAACAGAACCATGTATGTTCAAAGCATCGTAAGTTATGATAAAAATCAATTGTCAAAGCTTGCCGGTATAATAAAAGAAGTCGCGGATAAAAGAGATACGGTAACAAGAGAAATGAAGGCTCTCGATCAGTTAAAAAACGAGGCTGTTGCCGAAGCCGAAAGTCTTCAAAACATGGTTGCGGATAAAACCGCGGAACTTCGCATATCGGAAGACTCTCTCAACAAACTGATGGCTCAGGCTAAGGATTATGAAGTTAAACTGGAAGAGGAAAAACGGGCAAGAGAAGAAGCTGAAAGGCAGGCATACCTTGCATCTTTAGAGGCAGAGCGTCAGAACAGCGAAAATAACAGTCCGTCATCCGACAATTCCGATAATGTCTCATCGGATTCCGGAAACTCTTCGGGTAGTTCAAACGCCCCGTCATACGACTATTCAGCATCAGACCTGGATATGATGGCGGCAATAATATATGTCGAGGCGGGTGTTGAACCCTACGAAGGAAAGGTTGCGGTCGGAAGCGTTGTGATGAACAGAGTTGCAAGTTCATATTTCCCTAATACCATATCCGGCGTTATATATCAAAGAGGGCAATTTACTCCCGTGGCAAGCGGTCGCTTTGAACTCGCGCTTACAAATAAACTCGCTGATTCAGACTGTATACAGGCGGCAAAGGAAGTGCTTGGCGGAAGGCGAAACGTTCCTTATCATTTCTTCCATATGTACACTGGGAAAACAAATAATTACTCGAGCTATACCATAATCGGAAACCATATATTATATGATTACTGATTTGAATATGACTTATATTATTAACATACACAACCGGTATCCTATTTCAAGCCGGTTCCGTATTTTTAACGGCAGCGTATATAAAAAACCTTCGATATTTGCACATTTTACACAAATATCGAAGGTTTTTTATATATTGAATATCCCGATTTAACGCATAAACGAAATCATCCGATCAGAATTATTTTATTATTAATATTCCACATGCAGCAAGCCGCTCTCTTTGCTGTTGCCGTAAATGTCTTTATACATGAATGAAATATAATAATCGGAGTTTTTTGTTACATCAACATCTTCTACCTTATCCTCTCCCGTACAGGTTATCTCCGCACCTTCAACGGTCTGAGGGTTATTTCCTTCGGCGTCATATACGTAATATAACGGTACTAATTTATCTCCCGCCTTAAGAGGAGTAATTTCTTTTTCATTGACAGTATCGTCTCTTGTACCCAATATGGTATATTTTCCGCCGTCATCATCACTCTTTTCCCACATGAGTTTTAAAGTAGTTTCTTTTCCGTTAAGTTTTACCGGTACGTTATATAATATATAATCTTCTCCCGCATCATATACATAATATGATATATATTCACCGTTTAACATAGGAAGAAATCCGTTAAAGTTATCGGTCACATAACCTGTATTTTCATCAAAGTCAGCCTGTCTGTCCGAACCGATCCATATCGTGTTGTCTTCGAGAGGAATATATATATTTAAAACGACATCATCCAGTAATTCGATAGAATCTTCGGAGAATTTCATTTTATAATATCCGTCTTCATCCGCAAACGGTTCTTCTTCAACGGTTAACTTTGTCGCATCCGCAACCGTGTTTGCACTGTTCTCATTCTTTATATTTTCCAAAAGAACGCCGTAATTGCCCGAATCGGCAACGGATCCGTATGTATTGACGGTATTTTCGGCACTTTCCGAAAATACGTATGGATAAAATATTGATATTCCGTTAGATCCTTTTCTGCCCGATCCGTTTATTCTGTATACGACAGCATCGGAAACGGCATTTACAAGATTATCTTTCTTATCCGAAGGAACATTTCCCGCTTTTTCCGCTATTCCCACAATATCAAAAAGGTTGAAAAATCCTTCCTCATCGCTGGAAATTCCTCCGTAATTCTCAGTCTTTCCGACACTTCTTACAAATTTACCGTACTCTTCGGCATTATTTACAAACCCGTTAACATATCCCATGTAGTCACCCAGGGCGTTGTTAACATTATCAAGCTTGCCTGTGTCCACAACCGATAATGTTATCATTGAATCCACACCCTGTTCTTGACATTGCTCATAATATGTATCGCAGATGCTCTTGCCCGCATCCGCTCCGGACATACCCGGATTCGCCGCAATATCGCTTATAAATTTATCATATGACCATCCGCCTCCGGGTTCCGTCTCTTCGGAAGCAACAATATATTTAGCGTCGTTTTTTACTATATTGAGAGTTTCTATGTTTGCCATAAGGCAGCAGTCAAATCCGATAACCTCGTATCCGTAATCTCTTGAGTCCATAACAGTCTTTAATTCCTCAAGTGATAACAAATCTCCGCCGTAATTTTCATCGACGCACAATCCGTCTACGCCTGTTCCGTGATCCCACATAACAAGCATGTTTTTATCGGAACCGTAATTGTCTTTCCCCCAATCCATAAAGCTCTTAAGTGTTTCCGCATCCCCCATCGAAGCGTTATCCAATACTTCAAGCTGCTGAAGAGAACCGTTTTCGACTTTATAGCGGGTAAGCTTGTCATTTGGTACATCACTGTTCCAAACTGAACTTCCTCCTGTTTCCACATATACATTTACATTGGGATTGTCGGCAACCGACATCATTTCCTGTAAGTCCAAAGTACCCATTCCGTGTTGACTCTCAAGGTCGGAACCGCACATATATACAAATATTGACCATGTATCTCCCGAAGTTTTATTTCCGTCATTTCCGCTTCCGCAGGCCGCAAGCGACAATGCGCATACGGACGAAACCAATAAGGCTAATCCCTTTTTTTTCATATTTCCCCTTTCTTAATATATCCCCAAAGCAATACTTTAAAATGCAGTTTATTATAATGCGTTTTCCCCCATAAACGCCTGTTTGAATTTTCAGGAATAAAAAAAGTCAACCCGGTATACACTTGGTTGACTTTTTTTCAAATAGGTTATTTTATAGGGTTTTATTCGAAGCAGGTTATATTATTTGATCATTATCTTACTCTCAATTTAATAATTACAAGGCTGTAAGACTGTAAACGATTACTGCTGAGCTCCCGCAAGAGGTGCAGCCTTGGCAATATCGCCGGCTATTTCGTTAGCGTCCGTTATAATTGAACCTTCATATGTATTGTTCTCGGATGCAGGTGTTACAATAGTAATCTTGCCGTTATCGTTAGCCAATCCGAATGTAAACTCCTGCTTTGTATAAATGTCTGTTCCCTTTATTGTTGTAACAGGAACTCCCTGAGGATTTGTGGATGGTTCGCTTGTTGCATTCTCAAGAACCAAAAGCTGATTAATTTCTCCATTTGCGTTTGAACCAATAATTACTTCATATGGCTGTCCGTTCTGAACAACTTTTGAATACATAATCTTGCTTCCGTCAACAGCGCTTGTACCGCCTACAGTACCGTTTTCAACTATATCTGCGGCAGTAACCTTTGTAATATCAAAAGTTGCGGTCTGCTGTGTATCAGTGCTTCCGGACTCTGCAGCCGCTGTTGTTTCGGCAGCTGTAGTCTCCTCAGTCTTTGAACCGCCGTTACCGCAGGCAGCGAATGTAGAAGCAGCAAGAATTCCCGCAGCCGCAATACCAAAAATCTTTTTCTTTAACATATTATTTCTCCCATCTAACATAAAACAAATAAATTCTTTATTGACTTTTAATATTTTATATCTTTTGTACATATTAACAAACTTAATCGTCATTTTTTTCGACAATTAAGTTATAATCCTTATTGTAAACTAATACAGTGGTACTATAGTCAAAAAATGGGGAACATATTATGAACATTGCAATAGTAGACGATAACGATTTTGATTTAATCAATACAAGAAAACTTATAAATACCGAAGCGGAAAAAAGATTTCTTAATATAAATTCCATAGATGTGTTTAAAGATTCTCACGATTTTCTTTCGAAATTCGGTCACGGCAAATACGATATTATTATTCTCGACATTTTCATTGACGATAACAACGGTATAGACATAGCTCAAAAAATAAGAGAGTCCGACAATGATGTAGTTATTGTCCTATTGTCTTCAAGCAATGAATTTGCAGCCGAAAGCTATCATGCGAAAGTCAATTGGTATCTTAAAAAACCGGCAACTCAAAAAAACATATCAGATATGTTTGATGCACTTCACATAGACAGGCTCAAAGAATATTCACATGTTTACCTTCCCAACGGAACATTAATCCTTCCGAACAATTTAATACACACGGATTACAATAACCATATAGTGACCTTCTTTATGAAAAACAATAATACCATACAGGTCAGGATGTCTTTTTCGGAAGCCGCATCACTGCTTGAAAATTATGAATATATATATTCTCCCATAACGGGATGTCTGATTAATTTTTTCGAAGTTTCCGATATGGAAAATAATGTATTCATAATGAGTGATAAAACGAGAGTTCCCATTGCCGTACGAAAAACAAAGGAGGCAAAGGAAGCATACATGAGATTCTGCTTTGAACAAATGAAAAAAGAGGTGCATTATTAATGGATACTTTACGTATTTTTGAAGTCATAATCTACTCAATGATTAATTTTCTTCCCTTTGCGCTGCTTTCACTTTACCATTTTAAAAATATGTTTCGTTTCGGGAAAGCCAAAACAATATTGCTTTTTTCCGGACTGTCGGTCATTCAGGTCATAATGGGATTTACCGCAACATTTTCCGCCGGCGGCTTAACAGCCGTTGTTACTACTACGGGATATATAATATATTTTTTGTTTTATATAATTGCCGTAAAGGCCCATCCCGGCAAAATTCTGTTTGTACTGCTGGTATATTCCAATATAGGCAATCTCACGGTTATGTCCGGCAAATGTCTGGAAAACATGTTATTTCCGGCATATGCCATGCAAAGAAACAGATGGACTTTTTCGCTGTGTAATATAATAGTTGATTTTATTATACTCATACCGATATTTATATATGCCAGGAAAAATTTTACGCCTATTATACAGGATAAAAAATACAGAAGTTCATGGAAATATATCTGGTTAATTCCGGGCACATTTCATGTTACATGGTACTATTTATTGTACCTTGTTCCGCTCACGCCTACGGAAATTGCCATAAATCCCATAAATATTTTGTTTTTGCTTGCAATAAACCTCGGAGCAATTCTGGTTTACCACATAGTTGCAAACTTCATGATTACTCAAACCAAGATTTCCGTTCTTAAAGAAGAAGCCAACACATATAAACTTCAACAATTACAATATAAGAACATTGAAGCAAAGATAATGAATGCCAGACGGGCAAAGCATAATCTGAGACACCAGGCCATAATTATGTCCGCATATCTTGAAGACGGTAAACTGGATGAATTAAAGGCTTATCTTGAGAAATACACCCATCATTTTGACAGCGAAAAATCCGTTATATATACAACGAATTACACCGTCAATTCAATCATTTCATATTACAGCTATATTGCGGAATATAATAATATAGATTTTGATGCCGTAATAGATGTACCTGATTTTCTGAATATCCCTTCGGAGAAGCTATCCATTATGCTGGGTAACATATTGGAGAATTCTACGGATGCATGTTCCGACGCATTAAAGCAAACCGGTGATGAGAGCAACAAGCCATTTATCAATATACATATGAAGACAAAATCAAATATGTTATTCCTAAACGTTGACAATTCATATGTCAATAAGCCGGACACTGATTCGGACGGTAATCTCATATCTACCAAACACACAGGGCTTAGCATAGGTATTGATTCTGTTAAAGAAATTGTTAACGAAAACGGCGGTATTTTCGAGCTTTCATTCGACTCCGGCATATGCAGGACTTCCGTTATCATGGCATTGCAGGATTAAACACTTTACTGTTGTATAATATTAAAAGAGTCCTTTAAACGTATTCATATGATTAGGATATTTATCCTTCTTCATTAACCCATACGTTTAAAAGACTCTTTTTCGTTAAATGTTTTTATTATATATTATTCTCAAACCCTTAAGAAGCAAATCCTGATCTATGATTATGTCCTTCTTGCAGTGCGGAACAATAATATTTGACATACCTCCCGTTGCAACCACCTTTATCGGCTCGTCAAGCCCCATCTCCTCGGTAAATCTTTCTATCATACCGTCAATACAGGAAGCGTTGCCGTATATAATACCGCTTTGCATACTCTCTATTGTATTCCTGCCTATTATTTTGCCCGGAGCATCTATGCTGATTCTCGGTAACTGAGCAGTCCTTGAGGCCAGAGAATCCACCGATACCTGAACTCCGGGCATAATCACTCCTCCTATATATGCTTTGGATTCATTAACAGTTGTTATGGTTGTGGCGGTTCCTATATCAATTATAATAACCGGTGCACCGTATTCGTCTGCCGCTCCGGCCGCAGTTGCAATAAGATCGCTTCCCACGGTCCTTGGATCGTCCATATTTATTGCTATTCCGCTTTTTATTCCCGGACCTATTACAATCGGATCTATATCCGCAGTCATCATTATGGCGCTCTTTATTACATTGGTCAAAGGCGGCACAACGCTTGATATTATTGCTCCGTCCGCTTCTTCCGGACTTATTTCGTTAAGTTCAAATAACGTCTTTAATATAATTGCATATTCTAACTTTGTTTTTCTTATACTTGTTTCAATATTCTCTTTAAAAAATATTTTATCATTGTTCATACAACCGATAACAATATTTGAATTGCCTATATCTACTGCGAGTATCATCCCTCTTTTATTGTTTCTCATTATCCGCCTCTGACATTTTAAGCTGTTTAATCATTTCCTTTACTTCATTGCAGGGTATCTTCGACTCCGTAATCTTTCTGAGAGTCAGTAAATATGTTTTTTTATCCACTCTCATGTTTTTACGAGATTGAAGCAGTTTCCATATCTTATCCGGATATACATTAAATGCTTCGGCCAAAAACCATGCCGCTCCCATCTGAGAATAGAACCTGCCCTCCAAACTTTTAAGCGCAAACGGAAGAAATTTATCCAACATTGCGCTTTCCCTGTCCGTATATTCAATATCCTTAAGAGTCACACTCTTTAATCTGCTTAACCGGTTGCCTTTTGAGTCATATTTAAGCAAATGATTAAGAAAGATTATAAATGCGGTCCTCTCGGCAAATTCGGAACCGAATTTTAAAAAAAATATAATATGGTTAAGTAATTCTTCCCTGTATTCCGGAAAACCCGCGATCTTAAATGTATTGCAAAATGTATCACAAATCAACCAGTTATCTATAAGCGGAAGATATTCATCCAACAGCTCCAATGCCGTTACTATATCTTCCTTTTCCCTTACCGTGCCGTAACCTATAATAAGACCTCTCAGCAGTGTCTCTTCAAGATACTCGTCTGTCTCTTCGTCATTGAGATATTCATTATATCTTCTTATCTTTATTATATTCTGTGCATAATTTCTCAATACGGGAAGTCTTACCCCTAACACCGGTTTATGCTCCGTGGTTATAAGTCCGTCCGTGTTCGCTGCATTCTTTTCATCCGCCAATCCCAAAAGCGCTTCTTTTATTATTTTTTCCATAATTTGACCGTAGTGTGCGGGACTCTTGCCCATTTAAAATTAATATTCTCAGAGTATTGTTTTAGATTAATATATCAAAACAACGATGATATTTATACTATTATTTTCATATACATATAAATATATTACATGACCGTTTTGTTTTTTAATCAAAAAAATTTTAATTAAAATTTTTAAAAGTTAGCATTTGACAACTTATTGCATTATTTTTTTAACTTGTTATAATGAATTTCAAGTAAGAAATAAATATTTGTATGACATTGGGGGTATTTTACTATGGCATATGTAATTAATGACAGCTGTGTTAACTGTGGTGCATGTGTTGCAGGATGTCCTGTAGACGCTATTACGGAAGGTGAAAGCATTCATGTAATCGATCCTGATATCTGCATCGATTGCGGTGCCTGCGCTTCTGTTTGTCCTGTTGCAGCTCCTAATCCTGCTGAATAATTCGGACATTAAAACACCTGACGGAATTTATCCGTCAGGTGTTTTTTATGATTCCTGATTAGTTATTAAACAGTGTTCTTATCGGTCTTTTACCGATAAATATTATTTTTCTGTCTTTTTTCTCTTTAAATGTATCAATAGCGCAATTCCCGCCGCAGCTCCCGATCCGATAATCAATGACACATATGGTGCATTCATCGTATTATCGCCGGTTTTCGGTGAATCAGTATTTAAAATAATTGAGCTGTTTGAGGACTTTGAATCACTGAGTTTAATATCGGACTCCGGTGTATTATCAGATGTCTCTCCCCCTACGTCGTCCGGTATTCTGTGATATACAAATTCCAATATATTGGTTCCGTCGGCATTTGTTAAAGTAATGTTCTTGGAGCCGTAATCCGGGATATATCCCGATATATTTCTTGCTTCTTTGTACATTACGTCATTTATGTCTCCGCTTCCCAATTCTTCATTAGAAATAACATTTCCCTCAGTATCCAGATATTTTACAATCCATTTCGTACTCTTTTGCGTATCCCACTTGGCATATACAACCGTATCCTGCTCTATCTTTTCATTGATGTCAAAAGGAGTATTAAATTCAGGATCCTTATACCATCCTACGAACCAATAGCCCTTTTTTTCCGGAATCATTGAGAGCTCTCTGTGTACCGTGTAATTTTTCTGTATCTTTACGGAGTCCGGAAGTTTTGAATCCGCTCCGTTGCCTTCAATCGTAACCGTCACATCCTGAGGCTGCCACTTTGCATATATTGTCATATCCTGCATGGGCATTACATAATTATCGGGATTCAGTTCCGTTCCCTCGGAAAAATCAGGAGTGAGATACCAGCCTTCAAAAATATAATCATCCGGCACCGACTGCGGTCTTACGGGATTGTTAAGGCTCTCTTTGGCATACGATAGAGGAGCTCCGTTTAAAATGGAAACCTCTTCATTGTCTGCCCCGTAAAATTTTAAATTATATGCCTTTCTCTTCCAATATATATGCAACCAGCTTTTTCCGTCTCCGTCATAATCATTTACCGGATTTCCTCCGTCAGCCGTTACTATGGTCTGCTCCTTACCTGCATACGGAAGCAGTTCTTTATTGGAGTCTGATACATCCGTCGTAAACTCATCTTCACTGTTTGTCCAGTAATAGTATGCAACATAGGCCCTGTCACTTGGATGAAATGTACTTCCACGCCTTCCGGTCTCCGGAAGATATTCAATTTTCTTGTAGCTTTCGTGCTTCCACGTGCCGTCCGGATCCTGCATATGATACAACAAGGTATACTTTTTATCTGCTTCCTCTTTCAGTTCCATTCCGTTATACACAATATGGTAATCGTCCGCCATATTAGGACCAAAGTAATTAAAGTAAGAAATTATCGATCCGTTTTCACCACGTTTATTGAGACCGTAATATCTGTATTTATGATCATAATTTACTACACCGCTTGTAACATGTCCGTATACCGCACTGAAGCTCTCTCTGTGATCCTCTTCTCCCGTATCCGGATTATAATATATGAATGTTATGGTCATTTCCGGTCTGTCATAATATATGTTTATAACCGTCGACCCGTCACTTTCCACTATCTTGCCTTTATTTGCTTCTTCTGTTTTGTTTTTATTATATTTTCTGTATGTGCTTTCATATTTTGAACCGTCAAGTGTTATATCCGAATATACCGTTTGGGTCTTTGTTTCACTGTCAAACATGAGATATGTTTTCTGTGAGTCATCATATGATAATTCATCCGTGGAAGCCTGATACCAGTAGTTTATCTTATATGTAGCTTCCAAAGGCGGATCATAATTGGCATATACCGTGACATCTTTAGCAGGCTGTATTCCCGGCGTCCAATGCTGCCAATTTCCGGAATCATCCTTATACGACCAATATTGGAATGTCTTACCCGGAACCTCCGGATTCGGCGGAGCCGACTGCATGGTTCCGTAGAGGTATGTTTCATTAAAGTCTTTGCCCTGTACTCCCGTATCAAAATAA